>Ga0315912_10000074_pt1 | contig 263699 bp, 222 predicted proteins | sample VfabasoilMG_FD_204469 | JGI IMG/M metagenome (GOLD analysis project Ga0315912, IMG submission 204469) | Garden soil microbial communities collected in Santa Monica, California, United States - V. faba soil | ecosystem: Environmental > Terrestrial > Soil > Garden | place: USA: California... | reverse complement strand
CCCGCGGCTCCACCCGCTCCCGCTCCTCCACCCGGTGCCGTTGGCGCTCCGGCCGCCGCTCCCACCCCTGCCCCCGCTCCCGCCGCGGCTCCGCCCGCTCCCGCCGCGGCGCCCGCGCCCGCGGCAGCCGAAGCAACACCTTCCGGCGGAGCTCCCAAGGAAGACATCAAACCCCCGGCAAGCGGCTTTCAAGCCGCCTTCCGCCTCGGTGTCATCTTCCCGATGGGCAAGGCGAGCGACGACGGGATGGACACCCTCGCCGGGCGCTACGCCTGGCAGCTCCCGATCATTCTCGATCTCGGCGCGAGGTTTCTGGAATCGTATTTCGTGGGCGCCTACCTCGGCATCGGTTTTGGCTCCACGGGGAGCGACGGGCGCCTCGAGGCCGCCTGCACCGACGACGACACCGACGGCGCGAACGACATCACCTGCAACGTGGTGAGCCTGCGCGCCGGCGTCGAAGGCAACTACTCCTTCCTACCCGGCGAAAAGCTGAATCCCTGGGTCGGCTACGGCTTCGGCTACGAGACGACGACGGCGACGTACACGGACAAAGAGCGCGCGTACAAGGAATCGGTGACCAGTAGCGGCTTCACCTTCGCGCAGCTCGCGGTCGGTCTCGACATGCGGCGCTCGATCGGCGTCGGCCCGTTCGTCGAAGCCGCCATCGGCCAATTCAACGATACGACCACCGAAATCGGTGGCGAACAGTACGAGTTCGACATCAAGGACAAGGCCGTTCACGCTTGGTTGATGATCGGCATCCGCATGGTGGTGAACCCGTGACACCGGTCGTCGGCGCCTTCCCCGTCACCGGTTGCGTCAGTCGCGTGCTCGTACTCGCGGTCCTGGCCGTTGCCCTGATCGACTGCGCCTTCAGCGCGGGCGGCCCCGAGTACCTCGAGGTGTCCGTCAGCGCGACGGAGGACGGCACCGTGCAAACCGTCCAGCGTTGTACGCCCGTTCCGGTGATGCCCGGCGCGCACGCGGCCCGCGAGCACGCCTTCGGGGACGCCTTCCGCGCGAGAATCGACGCGAGCCGAGACCTCGTGACGATCACGTTCGTCGGGATCAACGATCCCGAGCTGGCCAACAAGGCCTTCTCCCGAGACTCGCTCGAGAGCGGTTTCGCCATCAGCGATCTTCGCGTCGAAACCACCGCAGGGCGCCGCTTCACCGTAGCGATCACCTCGGCATGCCCGGTGTCGACGTCGGGGCCATGACCGACGTGCCTTGAGCCCCGATAACAGCTCACGAAACAATCGAGCTCTGCCCGCGAGAAAACTGGCGGCTCGGTGTCAGTCCAAATCCCCCGAGTCCAGACAGGGGCGCAATCCAACGCACCTTGGCTTTTGGAAGGAGTTGTGAAAAGGGCTCCTCTGATGACTTACGTACATGGTCCGAGAGTGTTCGCGGCGAGCTCCGTGCTCGTCTTGGTTTTGGGATGCACGAGCAGTGAGGGGGCCCCACCTGGCGGCGGTGGATCCGGCAGCGGTGGGACGGGTGGCGCTGCCTCCGGCCAGGGAGGAACCGGAGGCGCGAGCGCGGGCGCGATGTCAGGCGGCACGGGCGGTGCCGCGGCCGGGTCGGGGGGAGCCGGTGGCGCGACGGCCGGAGCAGGCGCCGCCTCGGGCAGCGGTGGAACGGTCGCGGGTGCTGCTGGTTCCGGGGCGACCTCGGGTGCGGGCGCCGGCGGAACAACGGGCGGGAGCGCGGGCGCAGGCGCCGGTGCAGGTTCCGGCGGAGAAGGCGCAGGCGGCGCAGGCGGCGGGGGCCCCGTCGGGTCGCTGACGAACCTGATGATCGAACCGAACCCGAAGAACGTGCTCTCGTGCTTCGTGAGCTGGACGACGGACGTGCCGGCGGCGTCGCTCGTTCAATTCGGGCTGGGCGGCTATCAGTGGGAGATCGCCGACGACGCCCTGGTCACCGATCACCGGGTGCTCGTGATCGGCATGCGGGCGTCCGAGATGTATTCGATCAAGGCCATTTCGGGCACGTTGAGCGCCGAGGGAATGTTCCCGACGGGTGCGCTCCCCGCCACGATCCCGGTCGGGAACGTCGCCATCAGCGACGAAGCGCGGATTCAGCCCGGCTGGACGCTCATGAACGTTCAGAGGGTCAACGCCCAGCAGGGCAGCGGCGTCGTGATTCCTAACTCTCCCTATCCCCCGCAAGCGGTGATGTACGACAGCGAAGGTCAGCCGGTCTGGTACCACATCGATGGCACCGCGCCGGAAAACGGCGGCGCGATTTCCACCGTCCTCACGGACAAAGGCGTCTTGATCGGCCCAGCGTGGAACGGGCAGCAGACGACCGGCAAGGTGCCGCGCGAAGTGGACTTCGCCGGGAACACGGTCTGGGAATGCACGCACGCCGCCTGCGGGCCGACCAAATCCGTCTCCCACCACGCCGGGAAACTCTCGAACGGGAACTACGTGATCATCGAAGACGTGACCACGGGCGCCGTGAAGACTCCCGTCTTTCGCGAGATCACCCCGCAGAACCAGGAAGTGTGGACGCTCGACTGGGCCGCGCTCGTTCCGCCGCCCTCGGGCGCGAACGGGGACTGGTGCCACGGCAACTCCATCACCGTCGATATCGCGAACAATGTCGTCTACGCGAATTGTCGCTGGGTCGGCGTGCTGAAGACCACGTATCAGAATCCTGCAGTGGAGTGGCTATTGCCCGCGGGCTGCGCGAACCTCGGACTCGGTGATTTCACTTACCAGGGGTCCCAATACCTCGACTCCCACGATCCCGAGATGCACTCGGACGGGACGATACTCCTCTTCGACAACGGCGGCTGGACTACCCGCTGCGCGATGGGCGAGTACCACACGCGCATCGTCGAGTATCAGCTCGACGAGACGACGATGCAGGCGTCACTCGTCTGGGAGTTCCCGGGGAACTTCTCGGTCCCCGACTCGTGGTACACGGAGTGGTACTCGGCTTACTGGGGCGATGCCAACCGGCTCGCCAACGGTAACGTCCTCGTCGCGGGCGGCATCCTCAGCGCGACGCTGGAAACCCGTGTCTTCGAGGTGAGCAAGGCGGACGGCGTGGTCGTCTGGGAACTCCGCATGCCGAACTTCTTCGGCGTGTACCGCGCCACCCGCATCAGTCCGCCCCTCGTGCGGCCGATCGCCAATTGATCAGTAGCCGACGCTGTCGGTGTACGTGAACAGCCTGGTGCCGTGGGCGCCGCCCCACTGGTAGCCGTAGCGGCGCTCGGGCTCGATATCCATGATGTCGTACTGCTTGCCGTTGCCGGGAGGATTGTCGGTCGGCAGGCGCCCGCTGAAAAAGCAGACGTCCTGATCGAGGTCGTAGAAGCGGCACCACATCGTGTCGCCCGGGCTCGCCTGGATCGGGTTGTAGTTGTCGTCGGTGCTGCCGGATGGACGGCTGACGTACGCGGTGTCCTCCAGCTGAACCGCCTCGCTCTTGTACCAGGCGATGGCGGCGTGCACGGCGTCCGCGACCTCCGTGGTTTGGGGCTGCGTCATCAAGAAGGCGATGACGCCGACCGATTCACTGCCGCTCTTCGACGGGAGCTCGTACGAGCGAGCACCGAGCGGCGCATAGTTCGTGGGATCGTGCTGCGCGCACCACACCGTCTTGACGCCGCCTTGCTCGATCTGCGCGGCGAGGATGTACCCGACAGCGTCGGTCACCGCCGTGGCGGCGGCGGTGCGTTGCTCTGGAGTGAACAGATCGCCGTCGAGCGGCGGCGCCTGCCTCGAGATCTGGAGCAAGAGCACGAGGGCCCGCACCATGGCGTTGTCGTTGAACGTCACGTGATTCGAGTACGAATCCGGGCGCTCGGGGTACACCTGCGGGAAGCCACCCGACGGGTACTGCATGGTGAGGAGGAAATCGACCGCTGCCCTGGCTCCGTCGCGGTACGCCGCGCCGTTCGAGCGCTGATAGACGTCGGCGAGGAACATGATTTCGGTGACGGTGGCGTCGTTGTCGATCGTGCCGAGCTCCACGCCGCCGTTGCCGAGCCAACCCGAACGTGGATCGCTGCCGTTCCAGGGCGCGCCGTACCGCGTGGCTCCGTTCTTGTCGAAGCCACCGTGCGGCATCTGCCACGTGAGCATGTTGTCGGCGCGCGTTTGGTCCGCCGTAAGCTTGGCCGCGTCGCCGCTCGCCGTGCTGAGCCAGCTCTGGTACGTGTTGAGCTCGTCGTAGACGAAGTTGCCGGTCTGATCGAGAACGGGGGCGCCCGGGTCGCCCGCGGAGCCACCCGCACCGCCCGCTCCGCCCGAGCTCCCGCCGGTTCCACCGGTCGCACCCGCTGCACCACCCGAGCTCCCGCCGACGCCACCGGTGTCACCTCCGGAGCCGCCCGTCGCCGATGAACCGCCGGTCGACGGCGAGCCGCCCGTTTCGGAACCGCCAGCGCCACCTTCCGCCGCCGCACCACCGACACCCGCACCGCCCGAGCCACCGGTCGAAGCGCCGCCGTTTGCTCCCGCTCCGGCGTCGCCCGCCGAGCCTCCGGTCGAACCTCCGGTCCCGCCGACACTCCCGCCTGCACCGGTGGCACCGCCTGCGCCGCTAGAGCCGCCCGGCGACGCATCGTCGTCCGCCGCTTCACCCGAAGGCCCCGAGCACCCCAGGGCACAACCGAGGACGAGCCCGAAAAAGGCAGCGATACGGCAAAGGTCAGCGCGAAGCAGCATGAGACGCCTTATGCCAGTCGAACCTCAATCGATCTCCGAACGTGAGCTCCCGGCCCAATCGGCCAAACTCAGGTTGCAGGAGAGCCACCGCACGAGGCAAATACGGCGCTCGATACTTTCCTGCGTGGGCGCGTCGACCACATCCGCGCTCGCTCACCTACATCGTGGCGATGCGCGAGCGCGCGCGAGGAAGGGTGTCTGTGACTCCGTGGTACTGTTGAAGGATGCCAGGGCTACGCTATTGGGGAGTCATTGCGCTTGCGTCACTCGTGTGGGCGGCGTGCGGCACGAAGGACGACGACGGGGGCGGAAGCGGCGGGACGCAGGCGGCAGGCCGCGCGGGAAGTTCGAGCGGCACGGCGGGCACTGGCGAAGGCGGAGAAGGGGCCGTTTCGGGTGGCGCAGCGGGAGCTTCTGCAGCGACGAGCACCGGCGGATCCATGAGTACCGGTGGATCCATGAGCACCGGCGGATCGATGAGTACCGGTGGATCGATGAGTACCGGTGGATCCATGAGCACCGGCGGATCCGTGAGCACCGGTGGCTCCATGAGTACCGGCGGATCCGTGAGCAGCGGTGGCTCCACGAGCACCGGCGGCACCGGAAGCCAGTGCCTGTCAGCGGGCAGCTACTGCACCCGGAGCAACGCCGAGGACTGCTGTAGCGGCGCCTGCGACGGCGACTCCTGCTGCGGGTTCCTCGGCGACTCGTGCCCGAACGGCCACGGCTGCTGCTCGGGTGATTGCATCAACGGAACCTGTCAGTGCCCGGCCGGCACGCTCGACTGTGGCAGCAACGGGCTGTGCGTCGGCATCGAATGGAACGACGACGCTTGCGGCGACTGCGATACGCAGTGCGGGACCAACGCGCTCTGCGAAAGCAGCACGTGCATCTGCGATCCGAACCTGTTCGACGCCCAGTTCTACGTGATGTGCCCCGGCGGCTGTTTCAACACGCGGTCCGACGACCAACATTGCGGGGATTGCGACACCGTCTGCACGAACGGCACCGAGTGCGCGGGCGGCGTGTGTGAGTGTGCTTTCGGCACCTTCGACTGCGGCAGCGGCTGTCAGGACGTTTCGGCCGACGCGAACCACTGCGGCGCGTGCGGTGCCGCCTGTGATGCCACGGAAGACTGCGTGAACTACCAGTGTCAGTGCAAGGCGGGCCTCACGCTATGCACCGGCGCTTGCGTCGACACCCAGACTGACTCGCTGAACTGCGGCACCTGCGGCAACGACTGCTCGGGCATGAGAACCTGCCAGAACGGCGTCTGCGCAAACTAGAGCGTAACGCGTACGCCCCGCGGTTCCGGACTCTTAGCGACTCTTTTTCTGCTTGGCGGCGCGCGCGGCGGCTTCGAGGCGGGTGCGGAGCGGTGCCGCGTAGTCCGGCTTGTTCGTCTGACGGGCGCGCGCGATCGCCAGCGCGCCGTCGGGCACGTCCTCGGTGATGCTGCTGCCGCTCGCGACGTAGGCGCCCTTGCCGATCGTGACGGGGGCAACGAGCTGTGAGTCGCTGCCGACGAAGGCGTCCTCGCCGATCGTCGTTCGGTGCTTCTGGAAGCCGTCGTAATTGCAGAAGATGGTACCGGCGCCGACGTTGGCGCGCTCGCCGATGTCACCGTCGCCGAGGTACGCGAGGTGGTTCGCCTTCGCGCCGCGCCGGACACGCGTCTTCTTCGTCTCGACGAAGTTGCCGATGTGCGCGTCCGCCTCGATCACGCTTTCGGGCCGGAGGTGCGCAAACGGACCGATCTGCGCTCCTTCTCCGACGCTGCTCGAGACCACGATCGAATACGGCTTGAGCACGGCGCGCGCGCCGATGTCCGAATCGGTGACGACCGTGCCGACGTCGATGAAGGCGTCCACACCGATGCGGCTCGCGCCGCGGAGCCGCACGTTGGCCTCGATTTCGGCCCCGGGTTCGACCTCCACCGTGTCGTCCACCCGCGCATCGCCGTGCACCGTGACGCCACTGCGACCGAGCCGTGCACGCACGACGCCGAACAGGGCTTCCTCGGCCACCCTGAGCTGCTCGCGATCGTTCACGCCCATCAGCGCGTCGGGCGAGCCGCGCACGGCGAGGACCGAACCGCGCGCGGCGAGCGCGGCGACGGCGTCCGTCAGGTAGAGCTCGCCCTGCGCGTTGTTCGGGCGCAGCGCGACGAGCGCGCCGGCAAGCGTTTCCCGGCGCGCCGCGTAGATGCCGGCGTTCACTTCACGGATCGCGCGTTCGGCGTCGCTCGCGAGGTCGCGCTCTTCGCGGATCTCGGCGATGCCGCCGACCGCGTTCTTCAGGATGCGACCGTAGCCGGTGGGGTCGGCCGGCTCTGCGGTGGCCACCGCGAGATCGGCGCCGCGGCTCGCCTCGACGACGCGGGCGAGCTCCGAGGCGGTGACGAGCGGCGTATCGCCACAGAGCACCACCACGCGCTCGGTTTCGGCTCGCGATAGGCCAATCCGCGCCGCGTCGCCGGTCCCGCGCGGCACCTCTTGCACGACCGAAACGACGCGATCACCGAACACGCGGGCGAGCAAGGCGTGAAGATCAGGATGAGGACTCGTGACGACCACGACGCGCGCGGCGCCGAGTTCGATCGCCGCTCGCACCGGGAACTCGACCAGGCAGCGCCCGGCGACGCGATGCAGGAGCTTCGGCAACGCACTCTTCATCCGCGTGCCGAGCCCGGCGGCGAGCACGACGGCGGTCAGATCGCTCATTTGTCGACCGTCGGGCTGGGACTCGCGACGCCCCGGGCGGCGGGAGGTGTTGCCGCAGGGACGGCGAGGCTGACGACCGACACGGGGCCGTCGACGGGCGGGGTCGTCCGCTTGGGCGGCGGAGCCGCGGCCGGAAAGCGTGCGCGGTCCACGTAGACGACGACGTTCTCGCCGACGACCAGCCGATCGCTCCGCGAGCGGCGGTTGATGCGCTCCATCCAGCCGATGCTCGTCTGGTAGCGGCGGCCGATCGACGCCAGGGTGTCACCGGCGCGCGCGGCGATCACCATTCGACGCTTGCCGTTCAGTCCCTCGAAATAGTCGAAAAAGTCGCTGGACCCCGCCACCAGGACCTTCGCCTCACCGGGGCCGAGAACACGCACGCGGCCGAGTTCGCGGGATTTTTGCGGGAAGACCTGGAGCACCATGCCTTCCTGCAGGTGAGCGGCGGAGTCGAGCGCGTTCCAGGCGATGAGATCGGACCGCGCCACGCCGAAGACGGCGGCCACCGAAGCGACGGTGTCGCCGGAAACGGCGGGGTAGAACACGCGTCGGGTGTTCGGCGGTGCCGAGACCTCTCGCACGACCACGACTGGATCTTCGCCGCGCGGGGTGGCGTCGCGGGCGCCGGGCGCGAGCTCGGGAACGAGGAGCACGGTGCCGGCGGCCAGCACCTCCTGCGCGCCGATCTGGTTCAGGCTACGAATCGTTGCCTCACTCGCGCCGCTCGCGCGGGCAACCGATTGCGGCGTGTCACCCTGACGCACCACGAGGGCGACCAGGCCGTCCGCCGCCGAACGCTCGAAAACCCGCCCCGCGACGTTCGCAGCACCCGAGGGCACCCGCACCCGGTACACCGGCGAGGCGCGACCGGGAGCGACCGGCGGCACGCGACCGGCCAAATACATGGGGTTTTGTCGCTCGAGCGCGGCGCCATCGACGCTGGCGGCGCGCGCCACGTCGGCGAGCGGGGTGCCGGGCGGCACCTCGATCACGTCGAAGCGCTCCGGCCCGTCGGCTTCCACGTCGTCGAGCCCGAACGCCTTCTTGTTGTTCATGACGATGGCGGTCGCCAGGATCTTCGGAACGTAGAGCGTCGTCTCCCAGGGGATGCCCGCCTCGTGGCGCGCGAGTTCCCAGAAGTCGTTGGTGTTGTACTTCTTGATCGCCCGGAGGAGGCCGCCGTGCCCCATGTTGTAGGCCGCCATCGCGAGCTCCCACGAACCGAAGCGGCGATAGAGATCGGCGAGCAGGCGCACGGCTGCCTCGGTCGACTCCACCGGATCGAGGCGTTGGTCGACCCAGCGATCGACGGTGAGCCCGTAGGTCCGCGCCGTTTCGGGCATGAACTGCCAGAGCCCGGCGGCGCCCACCGGGGAGGTGATGGTCGGGTTGTGACCGCTTTCGATCAGCGAGAGCCAGACCAGATCGGTGGGCAGCCCCGCGCGGGACAGCGCGATTTTCAGCGAATCCACGTAGCGCCCGCTCTTTTTGGTCCACACCCGCGCCACGGCCTTGCCGCTCTGGCTATCGCGGAAGAACTTGAGGTACTTCACGACGCGGTCGTCGTAGCGGATGGGAAGATTCGGCAGGACGAGGCCGCGCAGCCACTCGGCGTCCCGGTCCGAAAGCGGGCTCGGCGCCGACCGTTCGGGCGCGGGCGGCAGGCCGTTCGAGAGCACGCGCTGTTCGTCGAGCGGCTCTTCGGGCAATCCCCAGGACCAGCCCGGAGCGAGCCCCTCGACCGCACGCGGAAAGAGGACGCGCTCCGCTTCACGAAGTTTGGAAAGCTCGGGGTCGGATTTCCCCTGCTTGAGGTCGTCCGCGGTCGCGCCACCGGCGATCAGACGGCGGGTGACCGCGTCGGGGGCCGTCGCCGATTTGCCCGGGGGCAGGGTGGCTTGGGGGCGTTTGGGCGCGGGCCCCTTGCCCTGGGGGGTCGCCGCCTTGGGCTTTGCGGCGGGAGTCGCCCCGGCGCTCGGCTTCGGCGCGACCTTCCGGGTGCCCTGCCCGTGGCGCGGATCGGCCCCGGAAGCGAGGGGAAGCGAGCCTCGAACCGCCTTCCCCGTGGCCGGCTCGGCAGCCCAGGCCGGCAGGGCGACACCGGGGCCGAGGAACGAAAACGCGAGGAGCGGCCCCGCGAGCGAACGGGCCAGGGGCATGGGGTTAGGTCCTACCGGGGAGTATGGCACCTGGTCAAATCCGCGGCAGCCGCACCCCGAGCGGGGAGTGCCCGACCTCTTGCCGGTGGTAACGTCCCGCCGCCATGGCAACGACCCGCATCGAAAAGGACACGTTCGGGCCGATCGAGGTGCCCGCTGATCGGCTCTGGGGGGCCCAGACCCAGCGCAGCCTCCAGAACTTCGCCATCTCCGGCGAACGCATGCCCCTGGCGCTCCTGAAAGCGCTCGCGGTCGTCAAGAAGGCCGCCGCGATCGTGAATCAGGACCTCGGGACGCTCGAACCGAAGCTCGCCGACGCCATCGTCCGCGCCTGCGACGAGGTCGTGGCCGGACAGCACGACGACCACTTCCCGCTCGTCGTCTGGCAGACGGGCAGCGGCACCCAGAGCAACATGAACATGAACGAGGTGATCGCCAACCGCGCGAGCGAGCTCCTCGGCGGCGAGCGCGGCGAAAAGCGGCTCGTTCATCCGAACGACCACGTCAACCGCGGCCAGTCGTCGAACGACGTGTTCCCGGCGGCGATGGCGCTCGCCTGCACCGACGCGGTGCGGAGCCGTGTCATCCCGGCCGTCCGCGCCCTGCGCGACGTGCTCGCCGAAAAGTCACGGGCTCACGCGTCCGTCGTGAAGATCGGCCGCACGCACCTGATGGATGCGACCCCGCTCACGCTCGGTCAAGAGATCAGCGGCTGGGTGGCGCAGCTCGACCACGGCCTCGCCCACCTCGAGAGCGCCGTGCCTCACCTCGCCGAACTCGCCCTCGGCGGGACCGCGGTCGGCACGGGGCTCAACGCGCACCCCGAGTACGCCGTGCGCGTGGCGAAGAAAGTCGCCGAGCTCAGCGGTCACCCGATCGTCACCGCGCCGAACAAGTTCGAGTCTCTCGCCGCGCACGACGCGATCGTCTTCGCCCACGGTGCTCTGAAAACGGTGGCGGCATCCCTCACCAAGATCGCCAACGACGTACGCTGGCTAGCTTCCGGCCCCCGTTCCGGCATCGGGGAGCTCACGATCCCGGAAAACGAGCCCGGCAGCTCGATCATGCCCGGCAAGGTGAACCCGACGCAGTCAGAAGCGATGACGATGCTTTGCGCGCAGGTCTTCGGCAACGACGTGGCGGTGAACTTCGGCGGCGCGAGCGGGAACTTCGAGCTCAACGTGTACAAGCCGCTGCTGGCTCACAACTTCCTGCAGAGCGCGCGCCTGATTGCGGACGGCGCCGACAGCTTCCGCAAGAACTGCGCGGTCGGTATCGAGCCGAACCAGCCTGTCATCAAGCGCCACCTCGAAAACTCGCTGATGCTCGTGACCGCGCTGAACCCTCACATCGGCTACGACAACGCCGCCAAGATCGCGAAGAAGGCCCACAAGGAAGGCCTCACGCTGCGCGAGGCGGCGCTCGCACTCGGCCTCGTGAAGAGCGAAGACTTCGACCGCTGGGTCCGGCCCGAAGACATGACCGGCCCGAAGTAACAGCCGCGTTTCGCTCGCCCTCGGCCCTGGTCAGCGTCGGCGTGAGAGTTCCTACCGTGGCGCTGGCGGCGGCGGCGGTGGCGGCTCCTCGGAAAGCATGATGTCGAAGCACACGTGTCCGTCGGGGTGGCACTCGTAGGGTGCCGGGCAGTCGTTCGAATCCCGGCAACCGACGCATTCGTGCTGGACGGGATCACAATGGGGACGGTCGAAGTCGAAGTGGCAGTCGCGTTCGTCGATGCACTCGACGCAACCGGCACCACCCGGCAAGCAGTACGGCGCGTACTCGAAGCGCTCGCAGTCCGCGTGCGAATAGCAGCCGACGCAGACGTTGCGTTGCTCGTCGCAGGCGCGGTTGTCGCCACAGTTGCGATCGGGGTGCGCTTCGGTGGCGCAGATCTCCAGGCACTGCCAACCGTCGCAAACCTGGTCACTCTCGCAGTCGGAATCGGCCGTGCACCAAACGCAGCGGTTGACGTCGCGGTCACACACCGAATCACGCGGGCAATCGTTGTTGTCGAGGCACTCGACGCAGACCTGAAAAACCTCGAAGCAGACGAGCCCGCGAGCGTCGCAAAACTCGAAGCAATCACTGTTTCCAGGCTCTCCACCGTCGTGGTGGGGGTCATTGATGCCACCACTGCCGCCGCCGCCGACGACGCCGCCGGTGCCTCCGCGCTGGCCCAAATCCGGCTCGCCGCCTTCGCCGGCCGTGCCGGCACCCGAGCCGTCGTCGAACGTGAGCGTCTTGTCGCAGCTCTCGGAAACAAGCGCGATGGCAGCGAGCCCCACGAGCCCGCGGAGCCGGGTCATGGCCCGTCGATCAGCGCCTTCAGCTCGGCGCTCGCGATGCCGTCGCGATACCGATCGACGTGGCGGCGGGCAAGCTCGCGTGCCCGTTCGGGATCGGCGCGCTTGAGGAGCCGGATCCGCTCGACGTCAGCGCTCTCGGCCAGGGGCCCGCGGGGAAAGCGCTGGAGCAGCTTTTCGTACAGGGCGAGCGAGCGACCCGCATCGCCGCGCTTCTTCGCGGCCGTGGCCTCGGCGTAGAGATCGTTTTGCTCGGTGAGCCGCGAATCCGCTTCCTGAGCCGCCGCAGGCGCCGGTGTCTCCGGAGCCCCGTGCACGACTGCCGGCAGCTCCGCCACCGGGGCCGGCGCCGCCTTCGCTTTCACGGCCGGCGCTCGCGGTGCCTCGGCGACCGGCGGGAGGACCGGCGCGGCACACGGGCCTTCCCAACGCTGACCCGGCCGCAGCATGAGTTTTTCACCATGCGACCTAACTTCGACCGCGCCCTCGGTCACGGAAACGACCGTCCTTTTCGGACAACTCTCCGGGCCGCGCTGGACGGCGACGTCGAACACGGTGCCGCGCACCTCGACCTCCGCGTCCTCCGTGTCCACGACGAAACGCTGGCCCTGGGCGAGCTTGGCGACGACGAGGTGGGCCGCACCGCGCACCAGCCCGAAGCGCTGGAGCGCGGTGTCCTCGCGATAGAGGAGCTCACCCTGGTCCTTGAGCGTGATGCGCGTCCCCGAGCCGAATTCCACCACGGTGGAACGCCCGTGGCCCGCCACGACGCTCTGCCCGTGCTCGAGCTTGTGCTCCGAAACGTTCCCCGCCTGGTTTTCGACCCGCACGTTGGCACCGCCGGGGCTCACCGGACCGCGGAACGTGAGCACACCCACCCACACCGCGGCCGCCGCAGCGACACTCACCAGCGCCACCCCGGCGTAGAGGCCCCGCCGGGCGCGCAGGCGGCTCCGATCCGCCATCGCCTGCGTGACGATACCGATGCCCTCATCGCGCGACACCTCGCGCGGGCGCGCCTCGTCGGCACGGCGACGAAGCGCCTCGGCGGCGAGCTTCGCGTAGTCCGCTTGGTCGGTCACGACCCTTGATCCTCTCCTTGCCTGTGCCGCGTCGCCCCGCGAAGCAGGCCGGCAAGTTCGGGATCAGCAGCAATGCGAGCATGTAGCTCGCGACGACCGCGCACCAATCTCGTTTGTGCTGCTGCCGGGCTGGCGCCGGTGATGGTGCTCACCTCGCTGAGCGAGAAGCCTTCGACGTCGTGCAGCACGAATGTCCACGCCTTCCGGACGTCGAGCTTCCTCAGGTGAGCTTCCACGCGCCGCATCGTGCTCCGGTTCGTCACGGTTCCAGCCGCAGCGCGATCCGGGACGTCGTAACCCTCGAGCGGCTCGAGCACGAACAGCCGGCGCTCGATCTTGCGGCGGCGGATGTGCTTGTAGGCGGCTCGCGCGGCGATGATGGCGGCCCACGCGTCGAGCGGACAGTCACCGCGGAAGCGGTCCATGCTGAACACGAGGTCGACCAAAGCCTGCTGAGCGATGTCGTCGTGGTCGGCATCGCGCCCGCCGAGTAGCCGGAGCAGCGTTCGCTCGACCACCGGGCGCAGCCGATCGTGGAACACCGCGGCCGCGCGATGGTCGCCGCGACGCACCGCATCGGCGAGCTCGGCGTCGCCCTCGCTCGGCCCGCGTTCGGACGGCTCCGGCCGCACCACCCTGAGGGTCCGTTCGAGCGCCTGGGCCATCGGAGGAGAGTGCCCTTTCGACTCGGCCATCAGGCTGATACCCCTAGCATCTCAAAAATCCGTCCGCAGGCCGAGGCGGGCGGCCGGCGTGATTCGGCCGATTTCTGCCTGGTCCTCCCCCACCACCACGGTCGTTTGGCCGCTATGGACCTCGACGCCCGCCTCGACGAAGGCCGCCGCAGCCCCCCCCAGGCTGAGCCCCCCGCTGACCATCGGGTGGACGACCAGAACGACGTGGGAGAGGGCATCGGGCTCCGGATCCTCGGACGTGAGGTGCGTGAGTCGAAGCTCAGCGCCCGAGACACCAACCGACGCACCGAGCCACGTGTTTCGCTTCGGGCGGAACGCCTCCCACGTCACCGTCGCTCCGGCGGCAAGGTAACGGAGCGTTGCCTGCACCGACGCCATCGTTCCGAAGCGCCCCTCGCCCACGATGCCGAGTCGAAGCCGCGGGAGCGCGCGGTAGTCGAAGACGACGTTCACCCCGAAGCTCGTTCCGTCACCAGGCCCGACGGCAGACACGGCAGCAGCGGCGCCGACCCGCGGTGGTTCCGGTTCTGCCCTTGGCGGAACTTGTCGTTTCGGCTCCGGCTTCGGTTTCGGAGGGTCCGGCTTCGGGGGCGCCTCGACGAAAATCGAGGCCACGACGAAGCCCAGGGTACGGCCGCGCTCGGCCTCCGGATCATCGTCGTCGAACGTCACCGAGCGTTCGATCCATCGCTGGGTGGTTGGCACGTAGCAACGAAGGTGTGCCTCGCTCGTGCCGGCGTACCAGGTGAGCTCGACGGCGCCGGAGCCGGGCGGGATCGAGCCCGCGCGAACGGCTGCCCGCTCCTTCGCCGGCTCCCTTCCGGTGTCGGGCGGCACGCCGGGCTCTCCTTCACCCTCCACCCCTTCCGCGCTTTGGGCCGTGGCCGGGGACGCCTCCACCCGAATTTCGACCTCGGGACCCAGTGCCTCGCGCGCGGTGTGAGCCACGGCCTGCGTCCCGGGCGAGGACAGCTCGGACGCGGCGACCCAGATTGTGACCAGCGTTCGGAGCAGCAACGGGCGAGCGAGCCTAGCGGATTTCGGGTTATGTCGGGGAATCGCCCGGTGTGCTCCCGGGTTTGGGGTCCAGTAAGGACAAAGGCCATGATCTCCCTCACTCGCTTCGGGGCCGCACTCGCGCTCACTGCCCTCGTCGTTCCGCTCGGCTGCGCTCGCACTCAACACACGAACCCCGCGCGCACGGAAGCGACGCCGGAGCCGCCTCGCGTACCAGTGACGGTCCTTCCCACGCCGGCCTTCGCCAAGACGGGCGCAGGCGCGCTCAGCATCGCCGACGTGGCCGAACGCGCGCTGCCCTCGGTCGTGAACATCTCGCTCACGAAGCTGAGCCGGATCCAGGCGCCCCACCCGGTCCCCTTCTTCTTCGGCCCGGGCTTCGGCGGCCCGGAAGGCGGCGAGCGCCGCGAGCAAGGCATGGGGTCGGGCGTCATCGTCTCGGCCGACGGCTACATCCTCACCAACAATCACGTGGTTTCCGACGCCAAGGACATCAAGGTCACGCTCTTCGACCGCCGCGAGTACGACGCCGAGGTCGTGGGCACCGATCCGAAGAGCGACGTGGCGGTGATCCGACTCAAGTCCGGCCCCGCCGATCTTCGTCCGATCCAGCTCGGTGACTCCTCCGCGTTGCGCCTCGGCGACGTGGTGCTCGCGATCGGCAATCCGTTCGGTGTCGGTCAAACGGTGACGATGGGTATCGTCTCCGCCAAGGGGCGCGCCGACGTGGGCATCGTCGACTACGAAGATTTCATCCAGACCGACGCCGCCATCAACCCGGGCAATTCGGGCGGCGCGCTCGTGGATACCGAAGGCAGGCTGGTCGGCATCAACACGGCCATCCTTTCGCGCACCGGCGGGTACCAGGGCATCGGCTTCGCGATCCCGACCAACATGGTCTCGCCGATCATGGAAAGCCTGAAAAAGTACGGGAAAGTGACGCGCGGCTGGCTCGGCGTTTCGATCCAGGACGTCGATCAGGAGCTCGCGCAGACGATGAAGCTGCCGACCGCGCGCGGCGTCTTGATCGCCGACGTGCAGACGGGGTCACCGGCAGCACAGGCGGGAGTGCGGCGTGGGGACGTGGTCGTGAAGGTCGACGGACAGGACGTGTCGAGCACCGGGCAGTTCCGCAACGCGATCGCCTCCGCGGGAGCCAACCGCAAGGTTTCACTCGACCTCTACCGTGACGGAAAGCTCCAGGTGCTCGCCGCCTCACTGGGTGAATCCCCGAGCGGTCCCGTTGCCTCCACGTCCGCACCCGGCGGCAACCCGACGCGCGAAGCCGCGCTCGACGGTCTCTCCGTGATGGAGCTCAGCGCGGAGGCGCGCCGCGCGTTCGGCATCGACGACGCGGTGGACAAGGGCGTGGTCGTGAAGGGCGTGAAGCCGCAGAGTCCTGCCGCCACCGCCGGCCTTCGCGCGGGCGACGTCGTGCTCGAGGTCAACCGAAAGGCCGTCGCGAGCGTACGCGAGCTCTCCGAGCAGTACGCGAAATCGCGTGGCAACGTCCTTCTGCTGATCCACCGCCGCGGCGCCACGGTGTTCGTCGTCGTGAAGCGCTAGCGCCACGGGGCCGGCCGAATTCGCGGAAAATCAGAACTGGAAGTAGATGAAGTCGGACGTGGCGACGCTGTGGAAGCACGCCATGCCGAGCGCGAGCACGACGAGGGCGGACCCCTGCGCAAGCACGACACGCCGTTCGAGGATGGCCCGCACCCGCGCCCCGGCAAGAACGGTGTCGACGACGAGCGGCAGCGCAAAGGCGAGCGTTAGCCCCAGAAGATAAGCGGCGGCCATCGCCTCGGGGCCCGTCGTCGCCGCGGGCGAGAGCCGGAAGGCGGCAAACAGCCGTGAAATGTCGGTCTCGCGAAACATCAGCCAGCCCACGTTCGTGAGCGCGAAAAAGACGACCACGCGCGGCACGGCGAGAAGCCGCGCGGAGAGCAGCACGGGGCTCACTCGCTGGACGACCTCGTAGAGAAAGAAGAGCGACGCGTGGTAGGCCCCCCAGAGCACGAAATTCCAGCTCGCACCGTGCCAGAAACCCGATAGCAGGAACGTGACGAGGACGTTCAGGTGCTGCCGGACCGGACCGACACGGTTGCCCCCGAGCGGTACGTAGACGTAGTCGCGAAACCAGGTGGAGAGCGAGATGTGCCAGCGCCGCCAGAACTCACTCGGCGTCTGTGACAGGTACGGATGATCGAAGTTCTTCATCAGCTCGAAGCCGAGGAGCTTCGCCGCCCCGCGCGCGATGTCGCTGTAGGCCGAAAAATCCGCGTAGATCTGGACGGCGAACGCGAACGTCCCGACCCACAGGAGCGCGAAGCCCGGCTGGTCCAGCGAAAACGTGCGGTTCGCCACCAGCGCCACGTTGTCGGCCACCACGAGCTTCTTGAAAAAGCCCCACGCCATCAGCATCAGTGCTTCGCGTGCCACGGCCGGGTCGAAGCGGCGCTCGGACTCGACCTGCGGCAAGAGGCGCGTCGCCCGTTCGATCGGACCGGCGACGAGCTGGGGGAAGAGCGACAGGAACGTCGCAAAGTCGAGCAGGTTGCGGCGTGCGGCGAGCTTGCCGCGATAGACGTCGATCGTGTAGCTCAGCGACTGGAACGTGTAGAAGGAGATCCCGGCCGGCAACACCACCGAGAGCGTGGGGCGGGAGGGGTGGAACCCGAGAGCTTCGAGCGCGGCGACGACGTTGTCGACGAAGAAGTCGAAGTACTTGAAAAAGCCGAGCACGCCGAGATTCGAGGTGAGGCTCAGCGCGAGAAGCAGACGCTTCTTTTCGGGGTAGCGCGCGAGGCCGAGGCCGGCGAAGTAGTCGACGAGCGTCGTTGCGGCGAGCAAGACGACAATCCACGGCTCGGCGTAGCCGTAGAAAACGTAGCTCGCAACGAGCAGAAACAGATTCTGCGCGCGGTGGCCGAGCCGAAAATACACGACCAGCACGACCACGAAGAACACGACGAAGTCGACGCTGTGGAAGATCACCTCGGCCCTCGAAAGAGCTCCGGATACTCGCGGACGAAGCGGCGCGTGTAGTCGGCTCGGTGTCGTTTCGCGATGTGATCGCCGCTCGCGTAGAGGTTCTCGCTCTCCCACTCGTTTTTGGTGAGGTCGAGGTATTTGACGCCTTGCTTCTTGAGGTAGGCACGCAGCCGCTGCTGGTACCGCGCACCCCCTCGTGAATCCGGAATGCCCTTGGCGTGCCCGCGCCCCCTGATGCGGGCGAAAGTGAGCGAGATGTCGTGCTGGCGGGCGAGCGCGATGATGTCGGGCAGGAACGAGCTCTCGAAGTCCTTCGCCCTGGTCGGCTGATCGGCGGGAGTCGCTCGCTCGGCGTCCTGCCGCAGCGCGTCGACCCCGAACAGCCGGTTGATCGCCTCTTTCCTCGATGCTTCGCGCGGACCATCGACCAGCGCGGCCGAAAATCGCATCGCGAGCCGATCCACCCGCTCCCACCAAGCGGCCCGCAGGCGCTCCACCGGCATCACGGGCGCGAACATCCCGCGAAGGTCGAACGAGGTACCGGCGCGCGCGGAGAGCCTTCGTTCGATCACGGCATCCGTGCCGCGGACCGCGCGCTCCAGACGCTGAGTCTCACCGCCGTCGTTGTTGACGAGCTGGGTGAGCTCACGATCGCGAAAGAAAAAAACGACTCGCAAGGGGCGCACGCCCGACGCCACCACCGTGTGCTTGAGCTGCGCGTACCACACCGCCGATTTCGAACCCCCCATGGCGATGACCTCCGCGTGCGTGGGGTGGAGGATCTTGTTCAAGAGCTTCGAGTCGAACCGCGTGTACACCATCGAATTGCCGATCAAGACCACGCTCGGCCGGTCCGCCTGCATCCGCGAAAGCGGGCGCGCGTCGAACGGAAGGCGCGCAGGCTCCGGCGCTGCCTGCGCGAGGAGCACCACCAGGGCTAGCGCAAGAACCCCGCACGCGGCCACCACGCCGAGTTCGCGAAGGCGCGCCACGGTTCAGAGACTCGCGAGCCAGTTCGCAAGCTGCGGCAGCGGTAAGCTCTTCTGAGCGAGCTTCGCGCGGACGACGGCCCCGGGCATGCCGTAGACGACGGCGGTCGCCTCGCTTTCGACGACCACGGTGCCACCCGCGTCGACGATTGCTCTGGCCCCGCGCGCCCCGTCGTCGCCCATACCGGTGAGAACCACGCCGACCGCGCGGCTCCCTGCCACGCGGGCAACGCTGTGAAACAGCGCGTCCGCGCTCGGCACGTAGCGGTCGTCGGGAGTTCCCGCGCGCAGTCGGAGCCGATAGCCCTGCGAGCCGAGCTCCACTTCCAGGCACTGCCGTCCAGGGCACACGAACGCGGTGCCGGCCTCGAGGCTGTCGAACTCCTTGGCTTCGGAAACCCGGAGGTGGCTCCGCTTGTCGAGGCGCTCGGCAAACGTTCGAGTGAACGTCTCGGGCATGTGCTGGGCCACCACCACCCCGTGCGGGCAGGTCGGCGGCATTCGCGCGAAGAGCTCGAGTAAGGCGCTCGGTCCGCCGGTCGATGCGGCGATGGCGATGATCTTTGCCGGCGGGCCGCCCTGCAGCATGCGGGCAACGGTGGTCGCGGGGACGGGCGCATCCGGCGGCCGGCGAGGTGCCGGCGCTCGCACGTTGCGACCGAGCTGGACCTTCTTCAGGATCTCGTCGCGCACGCCGGCAAGGTTCGGGTCGATGTAACGATCCGGCTTGGCGACGAAATCCAAGGCGCCGAGCTCGAGCGCCTTGAACACGTTTTCCTTCTGGCTGTAGCTCGAGATCACGATCACCGGCAGCGGCGTTCGGCTCATCAGAATGCGAAGGAACGTGAAGCCGTCCATCTTCGGCATCTCGAGATCGAGGGTGATCACCTGTGGATCCAGCGATGGGATCAACCGGAGGGCTTCCTCGCCGTCGGCGGCGCGACCCACGACCTCCACGTCCGGGGCGTGCGCGAGGATCTCGGCGATGCTCCGGCGGTTGAACGCCGAATCGTCGACTACCAAAACCCTCAGTTTGTCGTTGCTCATCGTGATCCTTCGAGGAACGCAGGGCCCACTCGCGGCTTTCGATACACGAGGTCTTCCCTCAGGTGGCAGAGCTCGAACGCGGTGGTCAGGTTGAGGAGTGATTCGGAGTGACCGAGGAGCAGGTAGCCTCCCGGCACGAGCCGCTCGTAGAAACCGTCGATCACTCGCCGCCTCGACTTCACGTCGAAGTAGATGAGCACGTTCCGGCAAAAGATCACGTCGACCTGCCCCGCCATCAGCGCGCGACCCCCGTCCATCAGGTTCAACTGGCCGAAGTGGCAGATCTTCTTCGCGTCCGGCACCACCTCCCAGCCTGCGCCATTTTGCATGAAATACCGGTTGCGGAAGTCGTCGGAGGTCGTCCTGAACGCGGTCTCGCGGTAGACGCCTCGCCGGGCGCTCGCCACGGAGGCCTTGCAGATGTCGCTGCCGACGACCTTGATGTCCCAGCTGGCAAAGAGCCTCGATTCGAGCAAGAGGATGGCGATCGTGTAGGCCTCCTCACCTGTCGCGCAGCCCGCGCTCCACACGGCGAGGCGCTGACGGGCACGGTTCGTCTCGGCGAGCTCAGGCAGTATTTGATCGCGAAACGCGCGGAGCTGGTACTCCTGGCGGAAGAGATAGGTTTCCTTGGTCGTCAGCCGGTCGATCGCCTCTTCGAGTTCGGCGCCGCCTTGCGGGTGGAAGCGCAGGTACTTGTAGTAGCCGTAGAAATCGTCGAGACCGAGGGCCTCCATCCGCTCCACCAAGCGGCGCTCGAAGAGGTACGTCGCGTCCTCGTCGAAATGGAGCCCTGCGTGCTCGTAGACGAGATCCCGCAGCAAGCGAAATTCTTCCGGCCCCAGTTGGGCGTGAGGGCTAACCCGGCCGAGCGTCATCGAGGAAAGTAGCTCCCCCGTGTCGGCGAGAGACTACGGCGCACGCCCGCCACACGCTCCAGCGCTCTGGCGATCGCCTCACGCACGAGTGGATCTTCTTCCACGCCGAGCCGCGCGCGGAGGGGCGCCGCGACGGCACCACCGCAGCGGCCCAGGAGGTCGGCGGCCAACCGCCGGACGTCCCAGGCCTCGTGGTCGAGCGCGACTCCGAAATGCAAGAGCACGCGGGCGTCGCTGCACTCGCCGAGCGCCCGGAGCGCCGCCTTCACCACTTCGACCGCCGGGTGCGACAGGCCGTCGATCAGCGCGTCGAAACGGCGCGACTCGGGAAACGCACCGAGTGCCTCGATCGCCACCACGCTCGCTTTCGGGTCCCCGCTGCGCACGAGGGGGCGCAGGATCGGCAGCGCCCGGTTGTCGGCGGTCTCACCGAGCGAGAGCAACGCCCGCAGCACCACTTCCGGATCGGCGGAGCTTTCCACGAGCACGATCAGCTGCGGCAACCCCAGCACTTCACCTTCCGCGGAGCGGAGGCGTCCGAGCGCCCGCACGGCCGTGAGGCGCACGTCCAGCTCCTCGTCGTAGAGGGCAAGCGAGATCGGCTCGAGCGCGAGCGCCCCGCCGATGGCGCCGAGCGCCTCGAGCGAGGCACGGCGCACGTTGGGAGTGGCGCTGCGGAGCGCCGCCGCAAGGAAGGCCACGTCCTCGGCCAGACTGCCGCGCACCGGCGGGCCGAGCACGCGGATCACCACGGCGGCAATGGCGGTTTCCGGCGAACCGGGTTGGGCTCGCTGTGCGAGATCGCGAGCCGGCTCGGCGAAGCGCGCGGCCAGCACCGCGAGCGCACTTTCGCCGGCTCGCCGGATCGACCCGGTCGGGAAGCGGAGCAACGCGGCCGCGACGGCGGAAAGATCTGCGCCGTCACCGACGACGGCGAGCGCCCCGAAGGCGGCGCGCACCACCTCCGGCGCCGTGTCCTCGAGCGCGGACAGCGCCGCGCTCCGCACGAGTGGCGCGTTCTCGTCTTCCGACAGACGGACGGCGATTTCGATCGCGGCCGCGCGCTTGGGCGGCTCCGAGCGCCGCGCATGCTCGAGGACGCCCGTGACGGCGCGGCTGCCGAGCCATTCGAGCGCTTCTTCGGCGGCGCCCTCGAGCGCTTCCTCGTCGAGAGCGAGGATCACTCGCGCGGGCGCTTCTGGAAGACCGAGCGCCCCCAGCGCGAGCAGCGCCACGAGGGGGGCGTCCCCGTCCGCCGGCTCGTCTACCAGCGCAAGCAGGCGACGCCGCTGGTCCGGGCCGAGAACCGCCGCCGCACCTTGCACCGCGCGGAGCTGTGCGGTGCCGGTCCGCGCCAGCGCGACGACGGCGCGGAGCGCCTCGAGCAAGGTCCCGCCGTTCCCCCGGGCGAGCGCCTCGACCAGGTGCGGCGCCGCTCGCTCGTCGCCGCTCCGCCCCATCGCCGCGAGAATGGCCGGCGCGACGAGCGGATCGCTTCGCAGCCGATCGAGGCGTTCCCACGGCAGCACCACCCCGAGCTTGCCGAGCCCGTCCAGTGCCGCCAGACGCACGAACCCGCTTTGGGCGTCGAGCGATGCCCGCAGAATGAGCTCGACCTCCTCGGCTCGCGCGGCGCCGAGTTCGGAGAGCGCCTCGACGGCGGCGACGGCCACGTTCACGTCCGGGTCGCGAAGCAAGGTGCGGAGGACCGGTACCGCCGTCGCCTGGGCGGTGCGCGACAGCGCCTCGGCCGCGAGTTTGCGTCCGTCCGCGTCGAGGCTGGCCAGGGTGGCGGCGACGGCGTCCACCGCGTCGGGGCCGAACGACGCGAGCGCTTCCACGGCGGCGTTGCGGAGACCGACGTTCTCCGACGGGCCGAGCGCGAACACCAGCGCGCGAAGCACGGCCGGCGCCGGCGAGAGCGCCGCGGCTACCAGCACCGCCTCCTTACGGACGCGCCAATCGCCGTCTCCGAGCGCCTGCATCACGCCCGGCGCGGCCTGCTCGGGATCGACGTCGCGCAGGGCCGCCGCGGCCTGTCGGCGTTCCTCGGGATCCTCGGCGTCGAGAGACACCGCCGCTCAGCCCTCCCCCGCGATGAGCCGCGCGTCGATCGGGAAGTCTGCCACCAAATCGTGGAAGCGCGCGGTGTCGAGCACGAACACGAGATGGCCATCGTGGGTCGTGACCCCGAGGATCCCGCGCAGATCCTGGCCACCACCGAGGGCGGGCGCCGGGCGGATTTCCATGCCACCGGTACCGAACACGTCGGTAACGCGATCGACCGCGAGCCCCATCGTCTTGTCCTCGACGCGGACCAGAATCCACTTGGACCGATGCTGATCGCGCAGGCGCGGCAGGCCGAAGCGGACCCTGAGGTCGAGAATCGGAATCACCTGCTCGCGGTGATCGGCCACGCCGGCGATCGCCGGGGGCGCGTGCGGCAACTCCGTCAGCGCGGTCGGCGTCACGATCTCTTGCACGTCGCCGATCCGCACCGCGTAGCGAACGTCGCCGACCATGAACCCGACCAGGCTCTTTCGCGGATCGACACGTTGTTTGGTCGCTGCCATCTTCGTCTTAGCCCGTGACCACCGATCCGAGATCGAGAAGCACGATGAATTCCCCCTGCGGGCGCCCGATGCCGAGCACGAACTCGCTCACTTCGCCACCGAGGCCGGCCGACGCGAGCTCCATGTCGTCCTCGGTCAGTCGCACCACCTGCCGCACCTCGTCGACGACGAGGCCGACGGCCTCGCCGTTTGGAGAGATCGCGAGCAGGATGCGAGCGCGGCGCGAGCGCGTGCGATCGGCGAGGCGCAGGCGCGCTTTCAGGTCGACCACGGTGACGAGGAGGCCGCGGACACTGCACACGCCGAGCACGTCCGTCGGAGCGCGCGGCACCGCGGTGACGGGAGGCGGGATCAAGATCTCCTTGATCCGGGCGAGCTCGACACCGAAAACGTCGGCACCGAGCGTGAAGGTCAAGAACTCGCGCACGGGGCCGCGGCTCTGCCCGCGGCGCGCCAGACGCTCGGGTGCCGCCTTCACGAGGTCAGCCATGGACCGGCGCCTCCCGGTGTTCGGATTGTGCGAGCACCTCGTCGACGATGGCGGCGGCGTCGATGACGAGACCCACACGCTGATCGCCGAGCTCCGTCGCGCCGGCAAAGCCCCGCACGGTGGACAGCGAGCGTCCGAGCGGCTTGATCACGATGTCCTGCTGGCCGACCAGGTGATCGAGGACGAGCCCGAGGCGGCGATTGCCTAGCGATACTACGACCACGTAGTTCCGGTGGGCGGCGGGCTGCCCCGGCGGCCGCGTCAGCTTGAGCACTCGCTCCAGCCGGCAGAGCGGCAGCGTGGTCCCGCGCAGCGTGATGACCTCGCGCCCGTCGAGCAAGCGTGTCCCGCCCGCGTCGAGCGACAACGCCTCCGACACGGTCGATAGCGGGATCGCGAACGTGTGACCGGCCACGTCGACCATCAGGGCGCTGACGATCGCCAGCGTGATCGGCAGCGTGATCGTCATCTTGGTGCCGATGCCCGGCTCGCTCTGGACATCGATGATGCCGCCGAGGCGCCCGATGTTGGTCTTGACGATGTCCATCCCGACGCCGCGCCCACTCACGTCGTCGACCGTCCCGCGCGTCGATAGGCCGGGCAAGAACACCAGCGCGAGGATCTCTTCCCGTCCGAGTTCACTCGCGTCCTCGGCGCTCAGCTTGCCGAGGCGCACGGCCTTCTCCACGACGGCGTCGCCGTCGATGCCACGCCCGTCGTCCTCCACCTCGATCATCACGTGATTGCCCTTCTGGTACGCGTTCAGGGCGATCGTTCCCGCGATCGGTTTGCCGACCTCGAGACGGCGTGCGGCTGCTTCGATCCCGTGGTCGATGGCGTTGCGGATCATGTGCATCAGCGGATCGCTGAGCTCTTCCACGATCAGCTTGTCGATCTCGGTCTCGGCGCCGGTGATGACGAGGCGGATGTCTTTGCCCATCTCGCGCCCGATCTGACGGACCACGCGCGCGAGCCGCTCGAACACCTGCCCGAGCGGCACCATGCGCACCTCGAGAATGCCGGCCTGCATCTCGGCAAGTCGTCGGTCGAAGCTCCGGTGGAGGCGCAAGAGATCGGCAGCCGTGCGGCGCTCGCCCTCGGCGCGTAACCGTTCGGCGAGGCGGGCCAGCATCCCACGCACAATCGCCAGCTCGCCGACCACGTTCATCAGATTGTCGAGCTTTCGGATATCGACGCGCACGGTTTGCGTGAGCGAGCGGAGGCTCGGCCCCTGATCCAGGCTCGCCTCACCGGCGCGCACCGGGGCCGCCGATTCGCCGCCCTGTTGCTGGGGAATGCGCCCCGTCGTGCCGCGCGGGGCAATACTGCCGGCGACCGAACGCCGTCGCGGGAGTTCCTCGATCACCACGTTGTCGGCGCCGAGCGAGCCGATCAGGGTCGCGAGATCGTCGCGCGACGCCATCAAGAGGTCGAGCTCGATGGCGTCCGGGCTGGTGGCTTCGCCCGCCGGCAAGTAGGTGATGATCTCGCCGTGCCGCTTGGCGCGCTCCTTCAAGTCCTCGAGCGCCTTGTCGATGGTGGCAAGATCGAACTCGACGCGCAGCCGGTAGAGCCCGAGCTTCTGCTCCAGGTTCGCGCGCAGCCGGTGCTCCTCGTACTCGGTGAGCACGGCGAGCAGGCCAGGGTCGAGGTCGTAGTCCGAGCTCGGCGAGGCCTTGCCGGGAGCGTGCTGCGCGAGCGTGTCGAGCCGGGCCAGCAGTTCCTCGACGGCAGGGACGGGCTCGTCCGAGCCCTCGCGCGCCATCGCAAGCAGCCGCGCGTAGGCGTCCACCGCGGAGAACAGGACGTCGAGGACTTCCGGGGCGAGCGTCATGCGCCCGAGTCGGAGGTCGTCCAGGAGATCCTCGAGGCGGTGCGAGAGATGGCCGAGGCGACCTGCGCCGAACAGGCCGGCGAGCCCCTTCAGCGTGTGGACCGCGCGGAACGCTTCGTTGACGAGCCCGGGGTCGGCACTGCCGGCGCGCACGGAGGTGTCGAGATCGAGCAAGTTGCGCGACAGTGTTTCGACGATCTCCTGCGCTTCGGACAGGAACTCGTCGCGAGCCTTGTCCGTCGGATCAGCCATCGCGCTCGGAACCCCGCCCGGACAAGAGCCGCGCCACGTCGTTCATCAGCGCCGCAGCGCCGAACGGCTTCGCCAGGTAACCGTCGGCACCGAGCCTGAGGCCCCGCAGCCGATCGCGTTCCGAAGATTGCGTCGAGATCAGCAGGATCGGAGTGTTCTTGTGCTGCTCGCTCTTGCGCATGAACTGCACGAGCTCGAGCCCGTTGATGTCGGGCATGTTGATATCGCTGATGACGAGGTCATAGGGGCCGCGGGGCAAAAGCCTCAGGGCATCGAAGCCGCTCGCGGCCTCGCTGACCTCCACCGCGGGAACGCCTGACTCCGCTTCGAGCGTGGTCCTGACGAAGGCCCGCGTACTCGCTGAGTCCTCCACGATCAGGATGCGAGGCATCGGTATCTAGGAGACTAGCCGAGGCGAGCTTCGACCGCGAGTCGGCTTCCGTGCGGGATCGGCGGGTTTGTGTGGGAATGTCGCACCGCGTCCCTTACTGAACCGCAAGGGGACCGTGCTATGGCTCGGCCGTGCCGCCGGTCGGAATGCGCCTCGAAAAGGGCCTCCTGCTCGTTCCGCTGCTCGGGGCTCTCGGCTGTTCCGCACCCGAGGGCTGCCTCGGGGGAGACGACGGCCATTGCAAACCGAAGAGCGCGTGCGAGGAACTCTTGTTCCAGTGCGGCGACGACACGCTCGATGTCGCCTGGGTGAACAGCGATACGGCGCCTCTCGAAGGGCATCACGCGCTCTTCGCGGACGGAGACCTGGTGCTCACTAATTCGCGCGTGCGCGCCGTGTTCGATGCGCTCGACGCTCCTCACTTGCTCGCGCCGAGCGGCGGCTCGCTGATCGATCTGGTTCCGGCCGCGGGCGGCGCCGACGGGCTCAACCTGGTGTACCAGGCGGTCGGCATCCTGCCGGACGACGCCGTGCGCTACGTGAGCGTCGAGATCGACGACCAGCGGCCCAACGGCATCTCGCTGGTGTACCGCGGCGTGCTCGACATCCGCCCCGAGTTCAGCGTCGTCACGCGCTACGAGCTCCGGGCGTGCGAGCCGGGGCTCCGCGTGCGCACCGAGTTCCACCACGGCGGTCGCGACCCGTTGACCCTGTTCCCCGCCGATGCCTTCTTCTGGGGCGACCGCGGACTCTTGCCGTTCACACCAGGGCAGGACCTCGGGTTTTCTCACCCCGATGTCGAACTCGCCACGCTCGGCGACTCGTTCGTGAACACGCGCTTCATGACGGCGGCGGCGCCCGGTACGAACGACGCGGCGCTGGCGCTCGTGCGCTGCGACGCCAGCTTGCTGAGCGGTTTTCACAGCGACACGATCTCGGCGGTCGGCGCGGAACGACGGATCGTGATGCCGGGCGACAGCGCCGCCTTCGAGCGCTTCATCGGGGTCGCCGCCGGACCGGGTCACCAGGCGGCTATCGACGTCGCCGCCGCCGTGCGCGAGCAGCTCTGGGGCGAGGCCAGCATCACGGTGTCCGGCTCCGTCGCCGACGAACTCGGTCGCCCGGCGGGCGGCGATGCAGATCGGGTGAGCGTGCTCATCCGCGACGCCGAAGCGGGTGTCGCGCCGTCCGGCGTGGGCGCCGTCGTGGCAAGCGCGACACCGGCTGCCGACGGCAGCTTCGCGGTGCGTGTGCCGCACGGCCGCCGCTACGAAGCGCTCGTTTCCGTGTTCGGCAAGACGCTCGGCCCGACGCCCGTCGACCCGGCGACGCTTTCCACCGGCACGATCGTGGTTCCGGCCTGGGCGTCGGTCACGGCGTCCGTCACCGGACCTGGAAACCAACCGCTCGTGGCCGAGGTCGTGCTCGTGCCGGCGGACGCGGACACCGCCGACGAACACGCTGGTTCCCACTTCGGCCAGCAACGCGAGCCGCAGTGCGCCCCGTACCTGGGTCCGCCGCACGGCGCGGCGCCCGCTTGCAATCGCGTGCTGATCGACGACGGCGGCAGCGCCACGTTTTCTGTGCCGGCCGGCGACTACATCGCGCTCGCCACGCACGGTCCGTTTTTCTCGCTCGCGGAACGGCGGATCACGCTCGGCCCGGGCGACAACGTGCCCCTGGATTTCCGGCTCGACCCGCTCGACCTCGTGCCGGCCGGCGCGCTATCGGCCGACCTTCACGTTCACGGCGGGGCAAGCTTCGATTCGAGCCTCCCGGACCGCGATCGCACCCTTTCGTTCCTGGCGTCCGACGTTGCCGTGATCGTCGCGACCGATCACGACGTGGTGAGCGACTACGCCGACGCGATCCGCACGCTCGGCGTCGAGGACCGCGTGCGGGTCGTCGCCGGGGTCGAAACCACCGGTCACATCTTGTTCTACCGGCCACCCGGCTCCGACGTCCCGAAGGTGATCGGCCACTACAACTACTGGCCGCTCGCCCGCGACGCTCTCGCGCCACGCCGCGGCGCGCCGAACGACGAACGGTTGGAGCCCGGTGCGCTGTTCGAGCGCCTGCGGTCACTTTCCACCGGCACCGGCGTCGCCCAGATGAACCACCCCTATGCGGACGACACCTTCGGGCGAGACCAGGGTTACCTGGAGGCCGTCGACTACGATCCGAGGCGGAACGTTCCGCCGAGCCCGAACGGGACGCCGGAGGGAGAACTCTCGAGGAAGACACGCGGGGGAACCTCGAACCTCGATTTCGACGTTCAGGAGGTGATGAACGGGGGGTCCGTGCGCCGCTTCCATCACTACCGCGCGGCGTGGTTCTCCTTCCTCAATCAGGGCATCGTCCGCGCCGGCACGGCGAACAGCGACTCTCACACCCTCGCCATCGAGGCGCTCGGCTACCCGCGCAACCTCGTCCTCGGCCAGGGCCCGCTTTCGGACTTCGATCAAGAACGCTTCGACGACGCGATCCGCAACGGTCAGAGCTTCGGTACCAACGGTCCCGTGCTCGAAGTCTGCGTCAGGATGGGAGACGGGCCCTGCGAACCGCCGTCGCTCACGCCGAGGCGGGCCCCGTACGACGCTATCTTGCACTTCGAGGTCGCCGCGGCGCCGTGGATCCCGGTCGACGAAGCCCGCGTGTACCTGAACGGCGTGCTCACCGAGACGTTTTCGGCCGTGACCGTGCCGGCCGATCCGCTCGGCACGACCGGAACCTCGCGCCTCGTCGGCGAGGCTCGGCTCTACGACATGGCAGCGGACGTGGACGGCGACTACTTCGTCGTCGTCGAGGCGGGGATGGCACTCCCCTTGACCGGGGACCTCGACGGCGACGGCCTGGTCGATACGACGGACAACGACGGGAACGGCCGCGTCGACAGCGCTGACGGCGCCGGTCGCTTCGTGGAGCCCGGCCGCGTCCCGCGCGAGGATCCACGTTTCTTCGTGCAGAGCGTTGCCCCGGGCGTGCTGCCGCTCGCGTTTTCGAACCCCTTTTTCATCGACCGCGACGGCGACGGTTTCCGCGGGCCGAGGCAACGATGAGAACGGCTGCCGCCGCGTTCGCCCTTTCGGGCCTTCTCGTGGCCTCAAACGCGCAGGCCCTCTGCGAGCCGGACGCGCGCGATCCGTCGGCTCCGCTGCGGATCGGTTTCGGGCCAGCCGGCTTCGGCGCGTTGCCCGAGGCGTGCCCTGCAACGGACGTAGCGCTCCAGGGCGACGCGGCGATCCTGGTGGCGACCGATGACTTCTATGGTTCGATCGCTGCGGGAGCCGCCCTGCGTGCGCGGTACGCGTTCGGCGACCGCGTGTGGGTTTCCGCCTGGGCGCCGGGGCCGAGCTACTTCTACGTGGCGAACGCGACGGTCGACGCGTCGTCGGTCGATGTCGGCGCGTCGGCTCTCGGCGTGCACGTGAGTTTGCCCTTCTTCCGAGGCGCTCGTCTCGCTCCGTACGCACGGACTCTTCTGCCCACCGAAACGATCTACCAGCATGCCGTCCGCTACGGCTTCGATCAGGGTTTCACGCTGGCGCTCCGCGCGCTCGATCACCTCGAGATCCTATCGGGCATGAGCTTCCCGCTCTTGCTCACCAACGGCTCCGGCACCACGCACGCGAGCTTCGGGCCGCTCGTCCGCGCCGAGGCTTCGTACACGCCGTTTCGCTATCTCCAGGCGAATGCCGGCTTCTCCCTGCGTTTTCGCGGCGGCGACGACGCCGGTTTCGAAAGCTTCGAACCGCTGCTCGGCGTGCGCGTGTTTCCGATCGCACCGCTTCGCCTGGAACTCGCCGTACGTCTGCCCCTCGGCGGGCACGATCGCACCGATGTCGGCGCGGTCTTCAACGCCGGCTGGACATTCGGTCGCTGACGCCGTGGTCGACGAGGCGAGGTTACGAGATGCGCTCTAGCGCGTGCGTGATCGGAGCGGGCTGCTGCGGGCTCACTGCCGTGAAGGCGCTCCGCGAAGCCGGCATCGCGGTCGACGCCTACGAGGAGAGCGACCGCCCGGGCGGGCTCTGGGTGTTCAAGAACCGAAACGGGAAGAGCCCGGCGTACCGTTCGCTATCGATCAACACCTCGCGAAAGCGCATGGAGTTCAGCGATTTTCCGATGCCGCAGGGGCTACCGGACTATCCCGGGCACGCCGACATCGCGGCCTACTTCGCCGCCTACGCCGACCATTTTCGACTCCATGAGAGCATCCGCTATGGCGTGCGAGTGGAGCGCGTGCTCCCGGCAGCGGGAGGCGGTTTCGAGGTCGAGACCAGTGACGGACAGCGGCGCCGCTACGCTGCGGTCGTCGTGGCCAATGGGCACCACTGGGATCCCGCGTGGCCGGACCCGCCGTTCGCGGGGCGGTTCGACGGCATCACGATGCACGCCGCCGCCTACGTCGACCCCCGGGAACCGGCGGATCTGATCGGCAAGCGCGTGGTCGTCGTCGGCTTCGGCAACAGCGCGGTCGACATCGCGTGCGAGCTTGCTGCACCGGGGGCGGCGGCGAGCGTCGTCCTCTCGACTCGACGCGGGGCGTGGGTGCTGCCGAAGCACGTGTTCGGGCGTCCCCTCGATCAGCTCGGGCTGATTCCCCTGTTCCTACCCGTTCGCTTGCGCCAGGCACTCGGAGCAGTGCTCTACCGCCTGGTGCTCGGCAGCCCCGAAAGCGTGGGGCTGCCGCGGCCCGACCACCTCATCGGCGGGGCACACCCGACTCTTTCGACCGATCTTTTCCCGCTGATGCGGGCGGGCCGCATCAAGCACCGGCCGGCGATCGAACGACTCACGGCCAGCGAGGTGACCTTCACCGACGGGAGCCGGGAGCCCGCCGACGCGATCGTCTACGCGACCGGCTATCGCGTGACCTTCCCGTTCTTCGATCCGGCGTTCGTCGCTGCCCCGGACAACGAGCTCCCGCTCTACTTTCGTACCTTCCACCCCGAGATCCCCGGGCTCTACTTCGTCGGGCTCGCGCAACCGCTCGGCGCGATCATGCCGATCGCCGAGGCGCAGTCGAAACTGATCGCCGATCACCTCGCCGGGCGGTACCGAACGCCAACCGGTGCGGCGATGCGCGACGCCGCCGACGCCGAGCGCGCCACCGTCCGCGGCCGATACGTCGGCTCACGCCGCCACACGATGCAGGTCGACTTCGACGATTTCATGGCGGCGCTCGCCAAGGAACACGCGCACGGGCGAAAGCGCACCGCGCAACGCTGAGCGTGGAACGCTGAGCAGAGCGCGCAACACGGGGCTGGCAGCACCGCGTTGTCCCGGTGGCGAAATGCGCCCGAAACCTGCACCGGATTATCTTCTTCGGATGTCGCTCCCCGTCGCTCCGCCTCCGACCTGGGTTCGGTTCGTCGCCGGTGCTCGAGCCTCGGCCAGCGAAGGTGAGCGCGTCGACCGCTACCGGGTGGAGCACGTGACGACCGTCCGCGGCGCGCCGCTCCTCGGGGTCGAAGTGGGAGCAGTCTTCAGCCGCATCGAGTCGACGCTCGGTGTGCCGGCGGGCGCGGGCGATCTCGTCGGCGTCACGACATCCCTCGCCTACACACGCGCCGCCGAGCGCCCCGAAATCGCGCCGGCACCGCCACTCGACACCCTCACCGCGCATGCCGTCGTGATCCCGATCTCGAAAAAGAACTCGTGGTGGGCGCTCGCCCACGACGAACGCAACCACCTGTTTCGCGGCGCGGGAAAGGGCGACGGCCACGTGAACGTCGGACGCCCCTACGCGTCGCGACTCTTCCGCAAGCTCTACCAGGGGCGCGGCGTGCCGGGCGCCGGATGGGATTTCGTCACCTACTTCGAGTTCGAGCCGGCCATCGCCGACGACTTTCAGGCCCTGGTCGCGGGCCTCAGGGATCCGGCACGGAACCCCGAATGGGAAACGGTCGAGCGCGAGACCGAAATCTGGCTGAAGCGGGTAGGCTGACCCAGGGTCGGGGCCACGGCCTAGGGCGTGTTGCCCCCGTCGGGGCTTTCTCTCCCCGGGACGGCTCGGAGCTTCGGTCCTCTCAACCTGGGAATGCGAGGGGGCTAAGTCGCTGAAACCATACGGCAGCCCGCGTGGCGCGTTGCTTGCACACCTCGTGGGTGTGCCACCCCGTGAGGCCCGAAGTTCCAAGAGCGCCGCGCTCGGCGAGGTCGACGGCGGGCGCGCGGCGCTGACCGAGCTCCGCACCCGGGTGGCGGCGATCGCCGTCTCGCAGGCGTCGTCGGTCAAGGAGTTGGACGCCGCGCGGCACGCCATCCGCGAGATGTCGCGTCAGGCGAACCTCCAGATCCGCTCGGTGGACCTGCGGAGCGCGAGCGATCAAGTCGCCGGGCACTGCTTTGCGGCGCGTGCATTGGTCACCGAGGCACAGGGGCAGATCACGGCACAGGGATGGAAACCGGCCGAAGCGCTTCCGCGGCTGGTGCGAGCACGGCGTGCACTCTATCGAGCGCTCTGCCTGGTGGTTCGCAGCCTGGTCGAAGACGCCATCGCGCGCCCCTCCGGCTTCGCCCCGCGCGGGGGCACGGTGGGGTCGAGACACCCTGCCGCGACCTTCGTCCATCTCGTCGGCACGATGACCGCCACCATGCCGCACGAAGTCGGCTGGTCGCTCGAGGTCGCCGAGTGCGAACTCGCCATCACGCTGATGGACCGTCGAGTGCTCGACGAGAACCGAAGGAAGAGCCTGGCCAAGCTTCACGACGAATCCTCGGCGTGGGCAAGCAGCGGACGCGATCCGGTGGCGGGCGCCGCGTTACTCGCGCTGATGCGTGAGCAGGCCGACGAACTCGAGCGCGACATCCTGGGCCCGCCGACCCGACGCTAGATCGCGGCTCGTCGCCCAAGCCGTACGCCAGGCCTCAGAACGGCTCGAAAAAATCCCAGATCGCGCTACCGGCGTAGGGCGGCGGCTCGTGCACACCCGAGAACACGCAGAAGGTCACGGGCGCACCTGCCGCACAATTGGGGTAGCTCGTGCACCCTTCCGGCTCGCTCGGTACCCCGGTGCTGTCGCACCCGTTTCGCGCAATGAACTCGTCGCGCACGGCCTGACCGCTCGTGAGCGGTATCGTGGGGTCCGCATCACCGTGCGAGCCCCAGTAGGCGAGCGGTTCGGTGCCCTCGCACCCGTTCTGCAACGAACCCGACATCGGAGCGATGGCGCGAAAGAGGTCGGAGCGCTCGCAGCCGACGGCGATCGTCATGATCGCACCGAAGCTAAAACCGACTGAAAAGATTCGGCTGCGATCGATGCAGAGCTCGCCCTCGATGCGCTCGATCATCGCTTCGACGTACGCGACGTCGCGCCCACCTTCGTTCGTCCAGCTCGACGAGAGCGCTTGCGGCGCGACGAAGATGGCGGTTCCCCCTGCTTCGGCTTCGATACCGTAGTAGGGGCCGCTCCCGGGCGGCCCGCCCTCGGCCACGGTTTCTGCCGAGTACATGCGGCCGTGAAACGTAAAGATCAGCCGGTAGGGCGACGTCGGCTGATAGCCGTCGGGGATCTTGATGATGTACTCGCGATCGGTGCCGCCGACGTCGATGTGCGTGAGGCCACCCTCCGGCGGGGTCTCGCCGCAGCCGGAGCTCGGATCCGCACCGCTCAGCCCCGCGCCTCCTCCCCCGCTTCCACCGCTTCCCGCGGCTCCGCCTCCCGCCGTGCCCGACGCTCCTGCCGCGCTACCACCGCTGCCGGACACGCCACCGCTTCCGTCACCAGCACTCCCGCCGCTCGCGCCGCCGGCGCCACCCGTCCCCGCGCCTGACGTTCCGCCCGAAGCGGTCCCGGCGGTACCTCCTGTCGCACCGCCGCTGCCACCCCCAGCACCGGTGCCGGCCTTACCCCCCGACCCTTGTCCCGCACTCGACCCGGCCGCGCCACCCAAGGCTCCCGCCGTGCCTGCGGCGCCGGCACCGGCAGTGGGCGGAGCACCGGAGGAACCGGAAGTCGCTCCTCCCGCTCCGGGGGGTGAGTCCGCCTCGGTGGCGCACGCCGCAACGGCCAGCGAGCACCCGGCCAGGGCGGCAAGCCATCCACGAGGGGGTCCGGAACGGCGCACGTGAACTCCGCATGGATAGTACCCGCAAGAAGCCCGCCGTATTCTTTACTGAAATTATAAAGAATTAATATTAGTTATTTCAAGTAGATATACGTTTCCCTACTGCATCAGTTGACTGATGGGGTTCGGGGCCCCAAAATGTCCCTCATGGCTCAGAACCTGAGGCTCGTCGAACCAACCCTAGCGGAGCTCATCGATCTCGACGCCGTGAACGCGGAACTCGCGGACGCGTCGCCGGAGGCCGTGCTTTGTTGGGCGCGCGACACCTTCGGCGAGGAGCTCGTGCTCACCTCGAGCTTCGGGGCCGAGTCGGCGTTGATGCTGCACCTGGTGACCAGGGTGATGCCGAAGATCCCGGTCGTGTTCCTCGACACCGGGTACCTGTTTCCGGAGACGTACCGCTTCGCGGAGGAGCTCACCGAGCGATTCGACCTCAACCTCCACGTCTACTCCCCCGCGATTTCGCCGGCGCGGCAGGAGGCGCTCTACGGAAAATTGTGGGAAGGGGACGCTGCTGACGTTCAGCGCTACCACCAGATCAACAAGGTCGAACCGATGGATCGCGCGCTCCGCGAGCTCTCGCCCAAGGCGTGGATCGCGGGGCTCCGCAAAAAACAGACGTCGTTTCGCGCCAAGCTTCGTCCGGTCGAGCTTCAGGACGACGTGTTCAAGGTGCACCCGATCATCGGCTGGGACGAGGAGCAGGCGTACCACTACATGAGAGCGAACGATCTGCCCTACCACCCGCTCTACCGGCGGGGGTATCGCTCGATTGGCGACGCGCACTCCACCTCACCGACCGTCGAGGGGGAGGACCCACGCTCCGGACGGCGCCTCGGCGTTCACAGCGAGTGCGGCATTCACCTGCCGCGCGTCGCCACGGACGAAAGCCGTAAGTCGAGCGGTCTCTAGCCCGCCCCCGCGTCCGCCACGCCGTCCCGGGGGCGACCGTGCTATCTGGGCTCGTTGCGTTACGTCGTCCTGCTGGTCGTCCTCCTGCTCTTCGTGCAGACGGCTTGGGCGGTGTATCAGAGCGCACGCCGGCGCCGACCACAGGACCTGCCGACTGCGCTCGGAGGCGGACTGATTCTCTTGGCGCTCTTCACGCCGCTCAAGTGGCTCGCGCTCTTCGGCATCGGACTCTTGTTCTGGGCCCGCTACCTCGCGCAGAAGGAACGCGAACAGCAGTCGCCCGAGATCCGGCACGTGCCGTACGAAAAGCCCGAACCGAAGCGCCTTCCACCCTCCGCACCCGACGAGACGACGCAGAATTCCCAACCGAAAAACGCCGACGAGCGCGACTGAGCCGCTACCAGGTCGCCTGCGGGAAAGGGCGCCCGGGCTTGGCGAAGTGGTACCCCTGAACCAGATCGCAGCCGATGTCGACGAGCGCCTCGCGCTCGGCCCGGGTCTCGACACCTTCGGCCACGATCAGTAGGCCCATCTCGCGGCAGAGCACGGTGAAGGAGCGCACGACCTTCTGCTTGATCCGATTCGAATCCACGTCGCGAACCAGGCTCATGTCGAGCTTCACCACCTCCGGCTCGAGCAGTGCGAAACTCGCCAGCCCGGCGTAGCCGGCACCGAGATCGTCCACGGCGATGCGGAACCCCATTTCTCGAAGGCGTGCCACCCGACCCTGGATGCCGGGAACGGTGTCGAGCGACGAACGCTCCGTCACCTCGAGCACCACGCGGCCGGCGATGCGCCCAAGCGGCGATTCCCCGTCGAGGAGCTCGTCGTCGAGGAGATCCTGGGGATGAAGATTGACGAAGAGCATCACGTCGGAGTTCGAAGCGAGCATCGGCTCCGCGGCACCCCGGCGGACGGCGCGCCCGAGGCGGTCGAGCGCACGCAGGCGCTCCGCAGCTTCAATGACGTGGCCCGGGCCCGGAAGCGCGGGTTCCGAGCTTCGAAGTAGCGCCTCGTAGCCGTAGATCGAGCCGTCCTTCGTTCGCAAGATGGGCTGGAAGGCCATCCAGAGCCCGTCGAGCGCTTTCTCGAACGTCACTTCGAGACCGACGCGGTCCGAGGGCGGGCGTGGATCGCCCTGGAGCGCGAGTGCTTCGCGCTTCAGCCGCGCCAGACGATGGACCTGGAGCGCCCGATCCACGGTGGTACGAAGGAGCTTCGGGTCGACCGGCTTCAAGAGGTAGCGGAACGCGCCGCTCTCCACGGCCCCGATCGCCGTCTCGAGCGCCGGTGTCCCGGTCACGAGCACGACCGGGAGATCGGGATCCAGGCGGCGAATCGCGCGCAGGAGCTCGATACCGGACATCGCGGGCATGGCGATGTCGCTCACCACGACCTCGATGCCCCCACGACCGACGCGCTCGATGGCGTCCTCGCCGCTCGCCACCGAGGCAACACCCCGGCCGCGCCCGCTCAGCAGGCGTTCGAGCGACGTCCGCGCGATGTCATCGTCGTCGACGACGAGCACCTGGATGTCGGAACCAGGCGATGAAGTCGAATTCGTCATGACCCCAGTGCTCACGCTACGTCCGCTCGCCGGCGCTGTCACCCATCAAGCCGAGGATCGCGTCATAATCGTATCGATCGACGAGGTGTATCAGCTCGCGAGCCAGCACCGGATCGGCCGGCTCCAGGGCGGCGAAGAGCTCCCTCAGTGCGCGCGCGTCGGCGCTTTCGGCCGCGCGCCGGATGTCGGCAAGGCCGGGTCCAGCAAGAGCGGCGACGGCCCGAACGGTGAGAAGGCTCGACGGACCGCGCCCGCGTTCGCCTGTTGCGAGCAGCGACTCGCGCTCGGTGAGGTAACGAACCGAAAGCAAGTTGCCGGCGAGCTCGAGTAGCTCGACCGCGTCGACCGGCTTGGCCATGAACGCGTCGGCGCGCACGGCGACGCTCGCCCGCCCTGCATCGTCGAGGACGTCGGCGCTGACGGCAATCACTGCCACGCGCCGTTCGCCGTCCCGTTCGCGGATCCTGCGCAGCGCTTCGCCGGCGCTCAAGTCAGGCAGGTTCGGATCCAACACGACGAGGTCCGGACCGTCGCGATCGATGTGCGCCAGTGCCTCGAGGCCGCTCTCTGCCGCGCTGACACGAAACCCCACGCTGGAGAAAAGATCCCGCAAGAAGGCGCGCCCGTCGTGATCACCATCGACGACGAGCACGCTCGGGATCCGCTCCGCTGGCGCGATGCGGACGATGCGGCGTGCTTGGCGACTCACGCTCGCCGCGGCGGCGGATGCTTCTTCGACCACGACGACGGCCGTGAACGTGCTGCCCTTGCCGACCTCGGATTTGACGCTGACGTCACCTCCCATCAATCGGGCGTAACGGCGGCTGATCGCCAGTCCGAGGCCGGTTCCGGATCCGGATCGACCGGCGGCGGCCTGGTGAAACTCCTCGAAGAGCAATGGTATTTCGGCGTCGGCGATGCCGGGGCCGGTGTCCTCCACGGTGAAGCGAAGTTCGAGCGCGCCACCGTCGCGAGGAGCGGTGTGGAGGCGGACGCGCACCGTCCCGGTCTCGGTGAACTGAATCGCGTTGCCGAGGAGATTGACGACGATCTGTCGGATCTTGCCCTGGTCGCCGCGCGCAAGAATCGGCGTGTCGTCGGCGTGGTGGACGGAGAAGGTGAGCCCCTTCGCGCGCGCGCGTTCTCCGAACATGCGTTCGAGGTCGGACGCGAGCGAGCGAAGGTCGAAGACGACGGATTCGATGCGGACCCGCCCCGACTCGATCTTCGACATCTCCAGAATGTCGTTGATGATGCCGAGCAGGTGCTCGCCGCTCCTCACGATCGTGTCGACGTGCGAACGCTGCAAACCCTGGACCAACGCGTCCCGCTGCAAGAGCTGGGCGTAGCCGAGCACGGCGTTCAACGGCGTCCGGATCTCGTGCGACATGTGCGCCAGAAAGACGGACTTTGCTCGACTGGCCGCTTCGGCGGCGGCCCGCGCGGCCTCGAGCTCCGCCTCCGCGCGCTTGCGCGCGGTCACGTCGCGAATCAGGGACAGGCCGATGCGTTCCCCCTGAAAGTCGATGATATTCGTCACCAGCTCGACCGGAAACGTGCGGCCGCCGCGCGCAAGAGCGATCCTCTCGGTGGTGCGGGTGCCTCCCGCGGCGTCCACTTCGGCGATAGCAGCGCCGAAATTCGTTAAATCGGCGGCGAGGTCGACCACCCGAAGCGCGAGCAGCTCTTCACGCGAGTAGCCGAGCAGAACGCACGCTTGCTGATTCACGTCGATCACTCGCCCCTCCATGTCGAACCAGACGGCGACCTCGCCCGCGCGGTCGAGCGCTTGCCACGCGAGCTCGAGCGAGCGCGTGCGCGCGCGAACGAGTCCCTCGAGGTCCTCGCGGTGCAGACGCAGCTGATGATCGGCTTCGGCGAGTTCGATCGCTTCTCCGAGCGTGAGGCAGAGGCCGTCGATCAGGTCGCGTTCCTCCTGGAGAAATGGCCCTTCGGATTCGGGCGGAGCCGGCTCCAGGTAAAAGACCTCGACCAACCCGCGCACCCGTCCGCCGACGACGATCTCGCTCGCCAGACGGGACGGCCCCTCGCGAAATCCCGGTGAGACGAAACGTTGCCCGTCGAAAGAGATGCGCGCGGTGGTGATCGCCGGGTACTGCCAGGCCGGTGGGACGATCTCCGCCACCACGGTGAGCAGGGCCGGAACGGATCGATGCTCACGGACGGCTCGGCTCACCGCGTAGAGGAAGCGGAGCTCCTTCACCCGCTCGGTGAGCTTCCGTGAGGACGCCTCGGTCTCGGGTACGGTCGCCATGTGCTCGAGCAAGGCCAAGACCAGCCCCGCGATCCTCATGAAAGGCTAGCGGTGGCGGCAGGCGGCGTAAACCAAGGGGCCGCCCGGCGGCCCCTCTCGATAGGGAAGCGCGCAAAGACCAGCTGCCCGAACGTCCCGCCCCTCGCGTATGCTGGAGGGTGACGCGCCATGAGGGACGACTCACACGGCGGTAAGCGCGGAACCGCGCACGAGGAGCGCGCCGGCGAGGACGCGAACGGCGGCATCCTGGTCGTCGACGACGTCGCCGACAACGTGCGCGTGCTGGCGAGTCTGCTCGAGGAGCGCGGTTATCGCGTGCGCCCGGTCACGAGCGGGCGCGCGGCCCTGCGCGCGGTCGAGCACGAACGCCCGGCGCTGATCCTGCTCGACATCAACATGCCCGACCTCGACGGCTACCAGGTGTGTGAGGCACTCGCCGAACACGACGAGCACCGAGAGATCCCGGTCATCTTCATCAGCGCGCTGTCGGATTCTTTCGACAAGGTGCGCGCGTTTCAGGCGGGCGGCGTCGACTACGTCACCAAACCCTTCCAGTTCGACGAGGTCTGCGCGCGAGTGGGGGCGCACCTTACGCTCGGTAAGCTCCGGCGCGATCTCGAAGAGCGCAACCGGCGGCTCGAGGAGAGCTACGCGCGGCTGCGTGAGACGGAGGCCATGCGCGACAACCTGACGCACCTCTTGATCCACGATCTCAGGTCTCCGCTCACGGGGGTGATCTCGTCGCTCACGCTCCTGCGAGAAGATCTCGGACAGAGCCTGAGCCCGATGCATGCCGGTGACATCGAACTGGCACTCCACGCCGCGACCAAGCTGGTCGACATGGTCACGTCCGTCCTCGACGTGAGCCGACTCGAGGCCGGTGTTTTCCCGCTAGAGCTCGAGACTCACGACCTCCGCGACGTCATCGACGAAGGGCTTTCGACCCTGGCGGGCCTGGGCAAACGGTGGACGCTGAGCTTCGCGCGTCCGGCCTCTCCGGTCCCCGTACGCTGCGACCGGGAAGTGATCTGCCGGGTGATGGCCAACCTGGTGGCGAACGCCATCTCCTTCACGCCGCCGAAGGGTCGAATCGAGCTCGACATCCGCCGGGAAGGGGCGGCCGTCGTGGTGTCGGTCACCGACACCGGGCCGGGAGTGGCGCCCGAGCACCGGGAACGGATCTTCGAGAAGTTCGCGCAGGTCGAGCGGAAGGTCGACCCCCGGGCGCGCTCGAGTGGACTCGGACTCACGTTCTGCAAACTGGCCGTCGAAGCACACGGCGGCAGGATCGGCCTCGACAGTCCCGGCAGGTCCGGCACGACGTTCTGGTTCACGTTGCCGATGCCGTAAGGACCTCGGGGGGTCGCACACCGGCCGTCGTAAACGCAAACTTCACGGGAACGCGAGCGCGCGATCCGCGCGCTCGCTCTAGGCAAGGCGCCCGCTCGAACTCCTTGCATCGATGCAAGGGTGGAGTCGCGACACAGCAACCATCGTAAGAAAAATACTCATTTACTTTCGGCACCGATTGTTCGAAGAAACAACTCGAGTTCGGCGGGCGGAACAATCGGCGGGCGGAACGAGGTGTGCTCATGAGTTCGATGCGCGTGGGATTGGTTGGTTTGGGAAGGGTGCGTCTTCTGGCGGGCGCGTGGTCGCGTTGTTCGGTGGGACTTCGCGGGTTCGTTCTCGCGCTCTCGTCACTCGTGCTCGTTGCCTGCGGGCAGGGCACGTCCGAAGTAGGCGACGGACTCGGCAGCGAGGCCGGGCCTTCGGCGACAGGTAAATCCAAGTCGAACCCGGCAATCACCCAGCCCGCAGCGGCAAGCGGCGAACGCACCGTGTGGTTGTTCCTGAAGCAGCAGGCAAACCTCTCGAGCATCCCCGCCACGTCGGATTGGAAGGCTCAGGGGCAGAACGTCTATCGCTCGCTCACCTCCACCGCAGCCACCTCGCAGGCGAACCTGCGCGCGTACCTGACCAGCAAGAAAATCACCCATAAGCCGTTCTGGATCGTGAACGCCGTCCGGGTCACGGCCGACGATGCCACCATCAAGGCCCTCTCGCAGCGGTCCGACGTCGCTCGCGTCGTGGCCGATGGCGTCTACACCATCCCGCAGCCGACCAAGACCAATCCTCGCGTCCAGACCACGGAGTGGGGGATCGACAGCATCCGTGCGCCGGAGGTCTGGCAGCAATTCGGAGCCTTCGGCGACGGTATCGTCGTAGCCAGTATCGATACCGGGGTGCAGTACAACCATCCGGCGCTCGTGCGGCAGTATCGCGGCAACGCGGGGGGCGGCTCGTTCAACCACGACTACAACTTTTTCGATCCGTCCGGCGTGTGCGGTCCTCCGCCGGCCGAGCCCTGCGACAACGCGGCCCACGGCACTCACACGATGGGCACGATGGTCGGCGACGACCTCGCGGGGAACCAGGTCGGCGTCGCGCCGCACGCGCAGTGGATCGCGGCAAAGGGCTGCGAGGACTTCAACTGTTCGTTCACCGCCCTCCTGGCCTCCGGAGAGTGGATCCTCGCGCCGACCGATCAGAACGGCCAGAACCCGCGGCCCGATTTGCGTCCCCACATCGTCAACAACTCGTGGGGTGGCGGCGGCGGTGACGAGTTCTACCGTCCCGTGGTCCAGGCCTGGGTGGCCGCCGGCATCTTTCCGAGCTTCTCGATGGGTAACTGGCCGTTCGGGCCTCCGCCGCCATGCGCGAGCGGCTCGTCGCCCGGCGACTACCCGGAATCGTACGCCGTCGGGGCGCACGACGAGTTCGGCCTCATCGCGGACTTCTCGCTGCGCGGGCCGTCGCTGCTCGGCGGCTTGATCAAGCCGAACATCACGGCGCCCGGCGTCTTCGTTCGCAGCAGCGTCCCCTTCGACAGTTACGACTTCTTCAGCGGCACCTCGATGGCTGCGCCCCACCTGTCGGGCGCGGTGGCGCTCATGTGGTCGGCTGCTCCCGCCCTCGAGCGTCAGATCGGCGCCACCACCGACATCCTCAACTCGACCGCCGTCGACGTGGATGATCTCACGTGCGGCGGTGACCCCAGCGGTGAAGGCGGCGCCGGCAACGTCTCGAACGGCAACAACAACGTCTGGGGCGAGGGCAGGCTCGACGCGTTCGCGGCCGTCGAACTCTCGCCGCGCGGCCCCGTCGGCACGTTGGCCGGTACGGTGACCGACGCGAACCAGGCCCCGCTCGCGGGCGTGCTCGTCCGGGCGTCGGACGGATCCATCACGCGCAGCGTGCAGACCAACGCGGCGGGCGGCTTCTCCCTCGCCCTGCCAGTCGGAACTTACGACGCGACGTTCAGCGCGTTCGGCTACCTCACCGGCAGCCTGACCGGGCTCGTGATCATCGAGAACGAGACCACGACCGCCGACATCACGCTCGCGCTGGCGCCCAGTCACTCCGTTTCCGGCGTCGTGATGGACGACCAGGGTAACCCCCTTGCGGACGCCATCTTGACGATCGAGGGCACGCCGATTGCGGACGCCGTCACGGCGGCCGACGGCAGCTACTCGTTCCCGACCGTCCCGGAGGGCGACTACACGCTGACGGCGAACGGCGGCGGTTGCTTCGACCCGCAGAGCAACTCGCTCACGGTCGACGGCGACGAAACCGTCGATTTCACCCTGCTCCAGAAGATCGACGGCTTCGGCTACCGCTGCCGGCCGTCGTCATTCGATTTCGTGACCGCCAGCGATCCGCTCGCTCTCGCGGGTGACGACAATCTGGTCACCGTCCCGATGCCGTTCGAGTTTCCGTTCTACGGCACGCTCTACTCGGAGGTCTCGATCTCCACGAACGGCGTGCTGAGCTTCACTCCGACGTTCCCGTCCTACGTGAACGAGCCGATCCCGAGCCCCTTCGAGCCGAACGCTTCCGTGTTCGCCTTCTGGGACGACCTGTTCGTCGACGGCTATGCCGGGACCGTGAACACGGCCGTCGTCGGAAGCGCTCCCGATCGGCGCTTCATCGTCGAGTGGCGCGACGTTTCACCGCTCGGTTCGAGCCTCCTTTTGCACTTCGAGGCCGTGCTGTTCGAAGACGGGAGGATCCAGCTCCAGTACCAGACGGCCGAACCCGAACCGCAGCAGCGCGGCGGCTTCGCCAGCGTCGGTATCGAGAACGAGACCGGTACCATCGGTCATCAGTACTCGTTCGACAGCCCGGTACTCCGCTCCGGCCTCGCGCTCGAGTACAGCTTCCCGCCGTCCGGCTTCGTGCGTGGCGCCGTGACGAACCACAACGACGGTGGCCCCGTCGGCGGCGCCACGGTGAGCGCATTCGACAACGGTGCGCTCGTCCGCGAAACGACGACGGACGCGGACGGCACCTATCAACTCCAGGTACCGGTCGGGGCGTACCTGCTCCAGGTCGCCGCGCCGAACTACGTGAGCGCGAGCGAAACGCTCAACATCGCCCAAGGCGACATCCTCGTCCGGGACTTCTCGCTGATGACCGGTCGCGCGGTGCTCGACCCCCCGACGATCCAAGTCGTCGCGCTGGCCGGCGAGACGCGCACCAGAACGCTGCTGCTTTCGAACACCGGCTCAGCGAGCTTCGACTTCCTCGTGAAGGAGTCGGGGGGCAGACTGCAGACGATCAACCCGACCCGAGTCATTGCCCGCAACGTCAACGCGGACCCGGGCGCCCCGACGACCAAGGACCTTTTCGAGCCCGGCGCGACGCCCAAGGTGATCACCCCGATGGCCCCCGGTGACGTGCTCTTCGCCTTCCCGGCGGACGGCATGTCGCTCGCTTGGGGTGTCGGTTACACGGGCAACGTCTGGCTCGGTGACTTCTTCGACCGTGTGAACCACGAGTATTCCACGCTCGGTGCTCCGACCGGACAGGTTTTCCCCGCTCCGTGGCCAGGTCCAGCCATCGGTGACATGGCCTACGATGCCGGCCGCAACCTGGTCTGCCAGGTCGACATCGAGGCCGACAACGGGATCCACTGCTGGGACCCGGCGACGGGCGTCGAGCAGGCGTCGATCGTCGGTTCGTTCCCGTGGACCAGCGTCTCACAGCGCGGTCTCGCCTACCGGCCCGACGATGACTCTTTCTACATCGGCGGCTGGAACGAAGGCGTCCTCTATCACGTCGCGGGCCTCTCGCACGCGACGCCGGGCGACGTGCTCGGCGCCTGTTCACCGGCCGACGGCAGCATCTCGGGGCTCGCATGGAACGAGGCGATGCACGTCATCTGGGCCGCGACGAACAGCCCGTCCGACACCATCTACGAGCTCAACCCCGACGACTGCACGACGCTGTCCGCACTCGCGCATCCGACGCCAGGGTTCGCCGGTGCCGGCCTCGACATGGACGTCGACGGCAACCTCTGGACGGTTTCGCAGGCGGTGAATCAAGCGATGCTGATCGAGAGCGGCGTGCCCACCTTCGGCGACGTGACATGGCTTGCCGTCGATCCGACGGAAGGCACCATCAGTCAGGGTGACAGCATGAAGCTCGGCGTCACCATCGACACGACCGGTCTCGTGCCAGGCCAGTACCTTGCCACGCTCTTCGTGCAAACGACGGCGGCGAGGGAGACGACGATCAGAGTTCCGGTGAGCTTGCTCGTCACCGACTACCTGCAGCCCGTCAACGCGGGCGGCAGCGCCTACACCGACGGCACCGGCGAGCGCTGGGCGGCGGACCAGCTGCACACGCGAGGGAGCTGGGGCTACGTCCAGCGGGGCAAGACCGATTCGACGCGGCGCAACATCGACGGCACCGTCGATCAGCCGCTCTACAAGAACCAGCGCATCGATCCGTACGCCTACCGCTTCGACAACGTGCCGAACGGCATCTACCAGATCGACCTCATGTTCGCGGAGTTCCACGACCTCCGGAAGGATCGGCGGCTCTACGACGTGATCATCGAGAACACGATGGTCCTGCCGGCGCACGATACGGACTACGAACTTGGGCCGCTGATCGCCGACCCCCACACCTTCTTCATCGAGGTCACGGATCAGCGCGTGGACGTGCGCCTGATCCCGCGAGACGGCTTCGAGAAGCCGATCATCAATGCGCTCCGCGTGATGCATCGAGTCGACCGCTGAGGTCGGCTCGGTGCCACCCCGGGACCAAGGGGGCCAGCCGAACCCCGGCTTGGGCAGCACTCTCGGTTTCCGCGAAAAACCCGGACCTATCTTGCGCGAGGGCTCGGTGCGTGAAATCGTTCCCAGATGGTTTCTTCGCTACGATCGCGATCCACGCGCGCGCCGCTCGCGCTCACCCTCGTCGTCCTGACCGGGCTTGCTGCCTGCTCCGGTGGCGGCGAAGACGCCCCCGACGATAATGACGCCGGCAGCGGGAACGTGCCCACGTCCGGAACGGGTGGCTCGGGCGGGACGGGCGGCAGCACCGGCGGGAAGGGCGGCACCGGGGGCACCGGGGGCAGCACCGGGGGTACGGGCGGCACGGGTGGAAGCACCGGAGGCACCGGGGGCAGCACCGGAGGCACGGGCGGTACCGGCGGCACCGGGAACTCGCCGCTCGGGTCCGGCGTCATGACCGCCATGGGCCGATCGACCATGCAATACGCCACCGCTCAGGTGACGCGCGACGGCGTCCCGTACTACCTCATCACCAACGGCTGGGGTCCCGGCTTCGGCAGCCACACCGTTTCGTATTACGGCACCTCGTTCATCGTCGAAACGATGAGCGGCAGCCCGGGAAGCAGCGGCGAGCCGGCGAGCTACCCGAGCGTGTTTTGCGGCAAGTACTCGATCCAGCAGGTGCCCGCCTGCGGCCTCCCCGCCTCCACCGCTTCACTCACGTCGCTCCGGACGGGCTGGCGTTGGGCGGCCAACGGCAATGCGGGCGCGTACAACGCCGCCTACGACATCTGGCTCGGCAACGGCACGCAGCTCCAGGGTTACTTGATGGTTTGGCTGCGTGATCCGCCTGGTTTCCAGCCCGCGGGGGCGCCCAACGCCGCGAACCAAGGCATCACCGTCGCGAACGTCACCGGCACCTGGAACCTGTGGAGCGGCAGCGTCAACGGCCTGCCGATCACGAACTACGTGCGACCCGAGGGCAGCGACATTTCCGAGCTCGAATTCGACGTGATGGACTTCGTGCGGGATGCCCAGACCCGCGGGTTCAACCTGCCCGGGACGCACGTCAACGCGGTCGCCGTCGGGTTCGAGATCTGGCAGGGCCCGATCACGAACCTCGAGAGCGTCGACTTTTACGTAGACGTGAACTGATGGCACGGTGCGCCGGGTGCCCTCTCAGCGCGCCTGAGTTCTGTTCCGCTCAGAAATATTCAACTCTGCCCTAGATCGCTCGGACCGGGAAGAATTTGGATTAATTTAGACAGGTGCGGGCATGGAAGAGCGACACCTACATTTGCGGTGTCACGTCCTTCCGACCTCTTCCGAGGTGCCCTCGTGAAAAATAGAATCATCACCCGTCTCGCAGTTTTATCCACCGTCGCCCTCACAGTTGGCATTTATGCCTGCAGTGCCGGAGACACCGGGGAGCTCGCGGGCTCCCTCACCGGGGGGACCACCAGTAGCGGTGGGACCGGGGGCAGCGTTCCGATGGTCGACGGAGGCACCGGTGGAGGTTCGGCGGGCAGCGGGATGGCGGGCAGCGGCGGTTCTACCGGCGGCAACCTCGGTACCGGCGGATCGTTCATCATCGATCCGACCCTCATGGGGGGAGGAACCGCCGGGATGTCGGTGACGGAGGACGCGGCCTGCGGCACGGGCGAAGCGAGCGCCATGCTGAAGAAGGTCACGATGCTGATCATGTTCGACCGCTCCTGGTCGATGACCTCGTGCGCGAACGCGGCGGCGGCGCCACCCCCGGGGATGCAGGATACCCTTGCCTGCACCGACGGCGGGCCCAGCCGCTGGGACCTCACGTCGCAGGCGCTGACGCTCTTCTTCCAGGACCCGACCGCAGCCGACCTCAACGTCGCGCTCCGCTTCTTCCCGGATGACGCCGCGGGCTGTACGGGTTTCTCCGAGCAGGACGCCGTCACGCCGAACTGCGACGCCAATGTGTGCGCGGTGCCGCTCGTCGATCTGGCGGTGCTCACCGCCGACGCGGCCCCGATCGACGCGCACGAAGGAGCCCTCGTCGCCGCGGTGACCGCTTCGGTCCCTCCGGGGCCGGCCATGCCCATGCCAAACCCGGCGACCCCCACGTTCGCGGCGCTCAGCGGCGCCTCGATCTGGGCCAAGGCGCACGCCACAGCGTTTCCGGAAGAGCAGACGGTCGTCGTTCTCGTTACGGACGGCGAACCGTACGGCTGCGACACCAACGCGAACAACATCGCCGCCATCGCCGAGGACGCGTTCACGACCAGCAACGTGCTCACCTACGCCGTCGGCCTCACCGGCGCGAGCGAGCAGCAACTCGATCAAATCGCCGTCGCGGGCGGTACCGATCAGGCGTTCTTCGTTTCCGACGGTGGCACGGCGACGCAGGAGCTCCTGGCGGCGCTCATCGCGATCAAGGGCATGGCGCTGACCTGTGACTTCGCGGTACCGGCGTCCACCACCTCGGGCATGAACATCGATCCTCACCTCATCAACGTGAACTACACCAACGGCCTCGGGGCGGAAGTCGAACTCGGGATTGTCGGCAGCATGGCAGAGTGCGGCACCCAGCAAGCCTGGTACTACGACGACCCGGCGAACCCGACGCGCATCTACCTCTGCCCCTCGGCGTGCACCACGGTCACGGGCGATGTCGGCGCATCCATCCAGATCCTCGCCGGCTGCGAACCGCGCATCCCCATCGCGACCTAGAGCACCTCTCGATATCGGCTTTGCCAATTCCGAGGCGTGGGCTTCGCCACGCGCGCTGCTTAGCAGCGCAGCTCTAGCTCTGTTTCTGGGGGCGTTCCCGCCCCCGCACCCGCTTCGCGGGTGTCACTCGAAATAGAAGACGCTGTTCTCGGCGCTGGCGGCGCCGCCCTGGCGCGTCGCGCCGCCCGCAAGGTAGATGCGGTCGCCGAGCGTCGCGGCCCCGAACCCGTGCCGCGGCACCAGCATGGGCGGCAGCGCTTCCCAGCTGTTCGCCACCGGATCGTAGACCTCGATGTTGTCGAAGATGCCGGTCGCGCTGTCGGGGTTTCCCTCACCGCCGAAGGTGAAGAGCTTCCCGCCGAGCACCGCCCCGGCCATCCCCGCTCGCGGCTTGAGTAGGGGCGCCTTGGGCGTCCAGGCCATCGCCGTCGGGTCGAAGGCCCAGACATCGGCCTCGATGTTGACGATCTCGTCGACGCGGCCGCCGACGAAATAGATCGTCCCGTCGATCGCTCCCGCCGTGCAGTGCTCGCGCGGCTCGGGGACGTCGGGCAAGGTCTCCCATTCGTCGGCGACTGGATCGTAGCGGGAGGCGTGCGTGACGCTCGTCCCGTCGATCGCGCCGCCCAAGACGTACATGAGCCCGGCATCCACCGCGACGCACCCGGCGGCGCGCCCGGTATCGAGCGGCATCGGCGCCACTTCCGTCCATTCGTCCGACGCCGGATCGTACGCGAAGACCTGCGAGCTCGTGCTCGTGGTCCCGGTCGTCATGTACCAGCCGGCGACGTAAAGCTTACCGCCGACGACACCGGCGTTAGGGTGCTGAACTGGCCCCGGGAAGTCCGCAACGTCCCGCCAGCTGTCGGCGACCGGATCGTAGGCAATGACCGACGTACTGATCGAATTCGCGACGTAGCCCCCCACGACGTAGATCTCGCCGTCGAGCGCCACGACGGCGTGCTCCTGCCGCACGCCCGTGAGCGGCTCGAGCGCTTCCTCCGTCGGCGTGCCGACGGCGCCGGTACCGCCGGAACCGCTCGTGCCTGCGCCGCTCCCTGCGGTGCCTGCGGCAGCGCCACCCGCACCCGATAGGCCGCCCGCCGAGCCGCCGGTGCCCGCTCCGCCACCCGGCGAAGCGCCGGCGCCTCCCACTGCACCAGCGTCGCCACCGCTGCCGCCTCCGCCGCCGGTACCCCCACCACCGGTGCCTCCACTGCTACCGCCGGCGGTGCCACCGGTCGTGCCGCCGCTGGCGCCCGCGCCCGACATGCCCGCGGTCGGTGCGGTGCCCGCACCACCGCCCGTACCTGCGCCCGGGGAACCCGCGAGGGCGCCCGTGCCCGCCGCGCCCGCCGTGCCGTTCGGCGCCGGGTTCGACGACTCTCCGCCGGAGCACGCAAGCGGGACGAGGAGCAGCCCGAGGGCCGCAGGGCGAATCAAGGGATCGGCTCCACGAGCGGCGGCGGCGCGAGCCGCTCAGCCCTGTAGATCCCGTTGTTGGGGGGAAACGTCACTTCCCAGACGACCGCGCCGGCGCGCGTCACCTCGAAAATGCGCGACGACGCGCTGTTCGATCGCACGCCAGCCGTGATCAGAACGTTGTCGTTCGGCAGCGGGTCAGCGTCGCCCCAGAACGGCGTGTACCAGTCGTCGGTGTACCAGCTGTCGACCGAGAAATTCCCTGGAAATTCCCAGATCAGCGTCGCCGTCATCGCCGTTTGATCGACCTGGTATTCGAGCACGCGCGAGTGATAGGTCCCGCCGCCAGGCCCACCGAGCCCCGCGTAGCCACCGTTGTCGTAGAGGATGAGCGTGCCGTCCGCGTGGAGCTCGGGCTCGTGGGCGTCGCTGAACTGAGATGCCGGCGGGCTGAAGGTGAAGTCTCCGGGCCCGAGGCTCGTCTCGTCGTAGGTGCCGCCCATGCGCCAGACGATGTCGCCCGACGCGCGCTCGATCTTCATCAGGCCGACCCACCGACAGTTGTAATAGAAAAACCCCGCTGCCTCGTCGAGCTGCAGGGCGTTCGCGTGACAGAGCTCTTCCTTCGTACCGGAAGGCGGCACGTGGTCGAAGAGGTTCCACGACCACAACACCTCGCGTTCGGGCGTGATCTCCTCGAGCCGCTGATCGTCGATCCGCGTGTTGCCGTTCATCGCGGTCTTGTCCATCTCGCGGTTCAAGATGTAATTGCCGGACGAGTTTCGCGTCGCGAAGTGCGTCATCAGCTGAGCCTGGCTGTTCGGGGGCCCTTCCCAGAGCACCTCGCCCGAGAGATCAACGAGGCGCGCCGGCTCGCCGCTCGTCGGCCCGACGAGCACGCCGTCATCCAAAAGGTCCGCCGAAACGTCGCCCCGCGAGTCGTTGGCGCTGCCGTGGACGTAGTACCAGACAGGCACCCCTTCCTGATCGTACATGACGATGCGGGCGGGCCCACTTTGGGGTTGGATGTTGGTCAGCGTCCAGCCCACGTGGCTTTGCGCGAACTGACCAACGCTCAACGTGGTCGTGGGCACGCCCGACGGGAGCATCCCGGTCATGAACATGCCCTCGGCGCTGCCCGTGCCCTGCGTGTTCGAGGAGACCGCTTTGATTTGATAGGCCTGCTGAGCGTGCATGCCGATGACGAGGACACGGTGCTCGGTCACGAGCTCCGGGTGGCGGATCCGAAATTGATAGCCGCCCTCGCCGAACTCCACCTCTGACGTCGCCGGCTCGGCCGTGGTCCAGGAGACGAAGCAGGAGATCGTCATGTTCGGATTCGGCTCGACCATGAAGCCGGTGAGCGTGAGCGTCCCGGTGCCTATGCCCGCGCCACCTGCCGCGCCCGCCATGCCGGCAGCGCCCGCTCCGCCGGCTCCAGCCAGGCCGCCGGCACCGCTCATGCCCGCGCTCCCGGCTGGACCATTGCCGGCCGCCGCACCGTTGCCTGCCATGCCGGCACCACTGGTACCCGCCGACGCCCCGGCGCCCCCCGTGAGGCCGGAGGATCCGGCGCCCGCGCCCGCCGTTCCTGCCGAAGCTCCGCCTGTTCCCGCGCCCGCCGCACCGGCCGGCATGCCAGCAGCGCTGGTCCCCGCCTGCGCGCTCGGGGCCGGAGCCGGGTTCTCGGTGCCTCCGGTACAAGCGGCGACGGTCGCCGCGAGCCCGGCGCCTGCAAGGCAAGCCCTCTGTCGATAAGTTCGTCTCATCAAGTCTCCCACCCGAACGCCCCACGCGGGCGCTCGGTATTTACCTCGGTACCCGAAGGGCGATAATCCGATACGAGAATGGGTCCAAATCGCGTGAAGTTGTATTTTTCCGTGATGCTGGCTGGTGGGCTCGTCACCGCCGGTTGCGGGAAGACGAGTGGCAAGGCGGAGGAAACGTCGACTCGTCCGGCGACGGCGGTCGCTCCGGCAGCGGCGGCTTCGGCGCCGACCCCTGCCGCCAAGCCCGCGCCGGTGGTGACGGTGGGCGCCGCGGGCGCTCCGGCCGTCGTGCGTGCCGATTACGCGACTGAGGGGCTTCGCAAGATCGCGGCGGATTGCACGAGTTCGAAGGTGATCCTCACGGCCGTCACGCGTGAGGTCTTCGAGGGCGAACACTTCATCTGGCGGTTCGCGCGACAGGTCGCGGTCGCGAACCCCGAGCTGAAGTACGTCGGCGCTCTCACGCCGGACCCGGGTCGGATCCTGTTCTACGCAGCGGAGCACCTGCCGACGAAGGGGGTCGCCCTGGTCGCTGAGTGCTCGGACGCCAAGAGCTGCATCCGCTTTGCCGCGGCCTACAAGACGGTCGTGCCGACCAGCAAACCCGAAATCGTGTGCGGCGAGGCCACCAGGATCGGCCCGCGGGTGCCGGGACCGGCCGTGGTCGACGTCGACAATGCGGATCCGCTGTCGGTATCGCTACCGGCCAAGGGTGACACCGTGAGTCAGTGCGTTCGGCTCGCTGCGTGCCGCGCGGCGCGAGACAAGCAACTGCCCGGCGACCCCGCCGTCGAGTGTCAGGCGAAGCCCAGTCAATTCAGCATCGACTGCGCGAAGCAGGCGAGCTGCGCGCAGGTGCTCTCCTGCGCGGGGCTCTAGAGCATCGGATAGATGAACGGGGAGACTGGGCTCGTGGCCGACAGGGCGACGAGCGCCCCGACCAGGATGATCGCGATGATCAGCGGTACGAGCCAGTAGCGGCGGTACGCTTTCACGTAACCCCAAAGGTCGACGAGCAGGCGCATCAGTACATCCGATCGGGGCCGCCGCGCGGCGCCTCCCATGGTTCCCAATATCCTTCGGCGCGTCCACGGGAGATGACCGGCCAGGGCGGCTTTTTTCGCCCCCGGAGCAGGGCCACGAAACCCACCACCAGCAAGTGGACGCCGCCGAGCAGCACCGCACCGAGCGCTCGCGAGACCTTTTGCCCGAGGGGCCGCCAAGCGCGAACGAACGGCGCGAAGCTGGCGGGGAAGAGCGCGGTGACGAGGACGAAAAGGGCCGCCACCACGCCGGCGGGAAGCGCGAACTCCGAGCGCCGGTAGGCGAGGAACGCGGTCAGAAGCAGGAAAACCAAGCTGAAGTCTCGACCGAAGCGCGACGTTTCGGCGCGCGTGAGCGGACGCGCCGGCGGGGGCGGCAGCGGCCGAGGCGGCCCGGCGGGCCGATCGACGAGCAGCGAGCCGAGCACCAGCGCCTCCATCTCGCTGGCGAGAAACGTGCGGATGGCGTCGGCCGGCGTGCACACGATGGGTTCGCCCCGCAGGTTGAAGCTCGTGTTCAACACGACGGGACACCCCGTTTCGCGTTCGAACGCGGTGAGCAAGCGAAAGAAGCGAGGATTGCGCCGCTCGTCCGCAGTCTGGATCCGAGCGGAACCGTCCACGTGCGTCACGGCCGGAATGGTCGAGACGGGCGCGCCCAAACGCCCGAGACCCCGCCGTTCTCCGGCGGCTGGATCCGGCGGCAGGCGGCGAGCTGCGGCGACGGGAGCAACGAGCAGCATGTACGGACTCTCGGCGTCGAGCTCGAACCAGTCGCGCGTGCGCTCGGCGAGCACCGCGGGCCCGAAAGGCCGAAACCCTTCGCGGAACTTGATACGCTCGTTCACGCGCTGCTGCGCGGCCGCCGGCCTCGGGTCGGCCAGGATGCTGCGTGAGCCGAGCGCCCGCGGACCGAACTCCATCCGCCCCTGGAACCAGCCGACGACCTCACCACGCGAAAGGCGCCGCGCCACCTCCTGATCGAGCAGATCGTCGGCGAAGGGGGTCGAGACGAGCCCTGCTTCAGCCACCGCCTTGTCGGCCTCCGCTCGTTCGTAGGACGGCCCGAGCAGCGCGCCCTGCATGCCGTCGTCCGCCGCAACGGCCCGATGCCCGCCGAGGACGCGATGGGTCGCGAGCAGCGCCGCGCCGACCGCGCCCCCCGAGTCACCAGCCGCCGGTTGAATCCAGATCTGCTCGAACGGTCCCTCGCGCAAGATGCGGCCGTTCGCCACGCAGTTGAGCGCCACGCCACCCGCCATCACGAGATTTTTCGATCCGGTGCGCGCGTGGGCGTGGCGCGCCTGGGCGAGCAGCGCCTCTTCGAGCACGAGCTGCAGCGACGCGGCCACGTCGGCATGGCGCTCGCCGAGCGGTTCGTCGGACCGCCGTACCGGACCCCCGAAGAGCTGCTCGAAGCGCCGCACGTCCACGCTGTGCTCCCCTTCGACATAGCGAAAATACGAGAGATCGAGGCGATAGGAGCCGTCATCGCGCAGATCGATCAGTTGATCGCGGATGGCGGCCGCTAGACGAGGCTCGCCGAACGGTGCAAGCCCCATCACCTTGTATTCGTCGGACAGGATCTCGAAGCCCAGGTACTCGGTCACGGCCGCGTAGAGGAGCCCGAGCGAGTGAGGAAAGCGCACCTCCTCGAGCAGCGAGAACGTCTGGTCGCGACCATGCCCGATCGTGTTGGTGGTCCATTCCCCGACGCCGTCCACCGTGATGATGGCCGCTTCCTCGAAGGGCGAAGGGTAAAACGCACTCGCCGCGTGCGATTCGTGGTGAGCGCCGAAGTAGATCGGCCCGCGGTAGCCGAGCTCCTGCCGCAGGATCCCATCGAGTCGCAGCCGCTCCGACATCCAGCTCGACGCCGTATCGACGAAGGACCGGCGACCGCGCGGCCACACGTGGACGAACTGTGCGATCGCCCGGTCGAAACGCAGGAGCGGCTTCTCGTAGAACGCAACCGCGTCGAGCTGGTTCGCTTGAATGCCTGCGATTTCGAGGCAGCTCTGGATCGCGCGCAACGGAAACGACGCGTCGAAGCGCACCCTCGAGAATCGCTCCTCTTGAGACGCAGCGACGAGCCGCCCGTCCCTGACCAGACACGCGGCACTGTCGTGGTAGAAAGCGGAGATCCCGAGCACGTGGCGCGCGCCGCCCTGCCCTTCGGCCCGCGCCGTCACGTCGGCTGCTCCCCGCCCTGAGGCTCACCGACGCTTGGCACGCCGCCCGCGGCCGGACGCGGTTCGTCGGCGGGCGGCAAGAATGCGAGCACCGGCATCATCACCATCCAGGCCGGGTAAAAGTAGCCGAGCAGCGCCAAGATCCCGAGGTGAAGCCCCACCGTGAGCAACGCGTACGGGCGACGGAACCGCGGGTCGACGAACACGACCCCCAGCATCTCGACGAACACCGCGAACACCGCCAGGCCCGAGCAGAGAGCAGGCCGCGCCACGACGTAGCGGCGAACCAGCGAAAATACCTCCACCATGGCGTCCTGCCGCTCACCGATCAAAAGGCCCAGCGTGCGGGCTTGAAACCAGCTTGCGCCCGACTGGTCGAGCTTGGAGTACGCCGAGATCGCGTAGATGGCGCCAGCGACCCCGCACGCGGCGTGCCAAGCAACCTGCTCCCGCTGGTGTTCCTCGAGGTTCTGCGTCACGAGCAACCCGAGGAGGTACCCGGCGAGGCACCCGACCGGCAGAAGCTTGTTGTGATGAATGGCTTGCGACACCGTGAACAGGCTCGCCTCGACGGCGGCGGCGAGCCACAAGACGCCGAACGCGCAAAGCCCCGCCGTCGCTTCGCGGAACTTCAGCACGAAGGCAGCGAGCGACGAAAGGAAGGCAACGGAGAGAAAGGTCACACCCGCCGGGCCAGCGAGAGCCCCGAGCAGCGACTCGGATGCGATGGGTCCCTTGCCGACGCGAAGCATGAGGTGCATCTGGCCTGCCCACGCGATCACGAGGGCGAAGCCGAAGAGCACGCGACCAGCGCGCGGGCGGGAAACGGTCACGGCTTGTTCCACGCCCTACAGCGTAGCGACGTGACTTCGTCGCCGACCTGGAGGCCTTCGTCGGTCCAGGCGATCCGCCGATAACCGATCTCGACGCGTACCGGCCCCGGAGGCTCGGCGTCGGAGGCACGATGCCCCAGCACGTAACCGCGGGCTTCCTCGACGGCGTGGCCGAGTGACGTCGGGCGTTTCGGATCCTCGAAACTGCCCTCGAGCGCCGAAAAGCGCGTCAGCGAACGCAATCTCACCGGCTTTCCGTCCGCAAGCACGGCGAACGTGGCACCTTCGGTGCGGCGCCCTGCGCCCGCGTACATCGAAAAACGGGAAAAGGGAAATGCCTCACCGAGAAGCGCGCTACCGAGGTAATAGAGGAGGAACGCGAGAACGGCGGCGCGAGGCGTGGCCACGACCAATACCCTTCTCGCGATTTTTCCCCGCTGGCAAGCGGCGCACCGCGCCGCTGAAGGGTGAGGCGCACCGCGCCGCTGAAGGGTGAGGCGCACCGCACCGCTGAAGGGCGTGGCGCACCGCGCTCTTACCGGACGTCGATCGGCCTGCTAGGATGCGGGGAATGCGCGTCGAGAGCATGGAAGAGCTCGCGCGGGTGCTCTGGGCAAAAGGGCTATCGCGTTGGTTCGCCGCGCGCCCCGGGTGGCGCCTGCTCGAGCCGGAGTTCGCAGCCGGCTCCGTCACGTTCTCGGCGCGGCGCACGGGTGAGCCGCTGCGCTTCCGCGTGGAGCCGAAAACGGGCGGAGCGGGCGGCATCGTCGCGCTACCGGTCGCACCCGGCGAGGACGGCAGCGCCCTCGCCGAGCTGATCTCGATCGTGGAGCTTCTGGACCGAAAGGGGCTCGGCGTGCGGCTCGATCGCCAGGATCCCGCACCGCCGCCCCCGAACCCACCCGGCACGCGCATCACGGCTCCCCGCCTCGAGCTCTTCATCGCGAGCGGCTGCAATCTCGACTGCTCGTTCTGCTGCGAAGCGGAGCGCATCGCCAAGAAGAGCTTCATGCCGTGGCCGGAGATCGAGCAAAAGCTTCGCGATGCCGCCGCGGCAGGCAAGCAGCTGATCCAGTTCATGGGTGGGGAGCCCACCATCCACCCGCGCTTCGCGGACGCTGTGGGGCTCGCGCGCGAGCTCGGCATGCGCACGTTCGTCATCTCCAACATCATGCGCTGGGAGGATCCGGAGTTCGCAAGGGCGGTCGGGCCCCTGCTCGACGAGATCATGGTGAGTGTCCACGCCTTCGGTGACGACAAGGGGCTCTCCGTCACCGGGCGCAAGGGTTGGTGGCAGCGCTTCGCCAAGGCATCGGCCGAACTCAAGGCCAATCACCGCGGCTCCTACCGTTGTGCGACGGTGCTCTCCCGCCTCAACGTCGACGACCTCGACCGCATTGCCGGCGTCGTGCTCGCCTTCCGGCCGACCGCCTGGGTGCTCGGCAATGCGGTCCCGGTACCCGGCACGCGCATCGATGCCGAACTCACGAACCTCTCGTTGACCGAACAGATCGCGCTCCGCCCGCGCTTCGCGGCACTGAAGGAGCGCTGCGCGGCCGAGGGCTGCCGGCTCGTGTTCTTCTGCGTCCCGCACTGCGTGCTCGGGCCGGAGCTCTGGGACAACTCGCACGACCTTTTCCTGGGCGATCAGGATCTCTCCGACGGTGCCGCTCGCGGAGTGAACTTCTGGTCGCGCGCCGACTACCACGAGGATTTCGCCCCCGTGACGCTGGCACGCGAACGCGGCCCGGCCTGCGCGAAATGCGAGCGAAAAAATGTGTGCGGGGGTTACTTCTGCGACTACTTCCGGCGCCACGGCGAGGGTGAGCTCTCCCCCGTCACCGCGCCGAGCTGAGGCCCTCTCGCGCCGGTCATGAGCGAGCCGCGCCCGCCCAACCCCTCTGCCGAACGCGGCCGCCGCTTCGGCGGCGAAGGCCAGCTCGACCAGCGCCGCTTCCACGCCTTCGGCGTCGGCTTGGCGAAAACCGGTACGAACTCACTCGCCGAGTCGTTCGCGAGCTACCGGAGCGGGTCGGAGTTCATGTTCCAGGAGGCGATCGAGGCCTTTGCCCGTTTCGCGGACGGGGCCGACGATCAGGCCGAATTTCGCGCGTTCTTGCGACGGCGCGACGCCCTCGGGGGGCTCGAGATGGATTCCGCGAGTTTCCATCACTTCTACGTCGAAGAGCTGATTTCGGAGTTCCCCGAGGCGCGTTTCATCCACACCGTGCGCGACGCCGTTTCGTGGACCGAGTCGTTCCTGCAGATGATGCTAAGGAACCGCGCGCGCTACGTGAGCGCCCCGTATCCGGCCTGGCAGGCGACGCTCGGGCGCCTGATGGTCGGTTCCTTCGATCCGGACGTGTTCGTGAGCCGAACCCGGCTCGAGCAGGCGCTACCCGAGATCGTCGGCGGGTACTTCGCGTACTGGGCGCGCTCGAATCGCCTCTTGCTCCGGGTGCTCCCCGCCGAACGCTCGATCCGCGCCGACACGCTCGAGCTTTCGACGACGTTGCCGAACGTCGCACGCTTTCTGGGCGTACCCCCGGAACGGCTTCGGCCCGAGGGCTTTCACGCCAACGCCGGGGGCTATGACGTCCCACTGCTATCGACGCTGGATCCGAAGGAACTCGCGCGCCTCGTTGATCGCGAATGCGGCGACGTGAACCGCGACCTTTTCGGCGCCTAGTAGAGGCTGGAGCGCGCCGTGGTGTCGACGACCGCGGGAAGCTCCGGGAGCACCGCCGACGAAAACGGCGCGCCCGCACCCCCGAACAGGTGGCGGCCCGAAGCCGAGGAGAAACCGAGCATCCAGCGTTCGAAGCGACCGGGGGCCCCGAGTGCCACTTCGCCGATACCTTCCACCATCCATTGCTCCCGTTCTTGCCCACCCTCGCTCGCAAGCAGGCAGAGGGCGCGCGCCACCTCCGTCCGCTCGCCGAGGCGCAGGCGAACCGGACCCGCGTGGGTGAGCGTCACCGTCGCGTCGAAGCCGGGGATCGGCCGGTAGGCGACGCCCCGCACGACCTCGCGTGGCAACGTGATCGGTGCCGGATGCAGGTTCCGTCCGCTCCGATCGCGATAGCGCTCACACTCGGAGAATCGCCCGGCGTCGGCTTCGAACACGGTCGTGTCGAGCGCGCGCTCCACCGCGGCAGGTCCGAGCCGGGTTACCGCTTCCGCGCCGTCCACGCTCGACCGAAACGCATACTGCCGCACGGTCCAGCGCGATCGCTCACCGAGCGTCACCGCCTCCACGCAGGCGATCGTCGGCGAGCCCGACGATCGCGCAAAAAGCGCCCAGCAAGATTCATGACTGGGGAAAAAGTACGCGCGGAGGTCGACCCTGTCGCCCTCGTCCTCGAGTCGATCGATCGCGAGAAGTGGAAGTGCTGCTGGATCCGTGTCCGTGACGATGGCACGATCCTAACATCGTGGCCTCGCTTCGACACCTTGCCGTGATCCCCGACGGCAACCGGCGCTGGGCGCGGGCTCGCGGGCTTCCGGCGCCGGAAGGCCACGTCCGCGGGATCCGGAAGATGACCGAGATGGCGCGCTTCGCTTTCTCGCGCCGCGCAGAAGTGTTCTCGTTCTGGTGGGGCTCACCGGCGAACCTTCTGGAACGCGAACCGGCGGAGGTGCGGACGATCGTGCAGTCGCTCGGCGGCTGGCTCACCGGCGAATGCCCGGCACTCTTGCGCGACACCGGCGCTGATTTTCGCATCGTCGGGCGCTGGCAGGAGATCTGCCCTGAGCTCGAGCCCGGTGTGGAGGCGGCGCGGGCGGCGGCCCAGACGGGCGGACCGACGCTCGTGGTCCTGATGGCGTACGACGGTCGCGACGAGATAGCGGCGGCCTCCGCAGCGAGCTCGGGCGGCGGCCGAGCGGGGATCGAAAGCCTTTTGTGGACCGCGGGGCTTCCGCCGGTCGACCTCGTGGTTCGTACCGGCGGCACCACCCACCTCTCCGCGGGCTTCATGCTGTGGCACATCGCCGAGGCGGAGCTTCACTTCAGCGAAAAGCCGTGGCCCGATTTCACGGTCGAGGATCTCGGCGCCGCCATCGCGCGCTATTCGACGTCAGAGCGCCGCTTCGGACGATGAACCGCCCTCGTCTCGAACACCCGCCGCCACACCTGCACCTCGCAGGCACGCTCGACCTCGTCCGCAGGATCGCGAGCCTGAGCACGCCGCACCCCTGCCTTCCGGCCGTCCTCCGGTTGCTCGATCGCCCGGAGACGCTGCCGGAGTCGATCGTTCCCGAGGCCGACGCACTCAAGTACGATGTGTACCGGTCCGAGGGCGCCAGGGCGGCCGCGTGGGGCCTCACCATCAACGACCTGCACGAGCGGGACGGATGGCACGCCGAGGTCGAGCGATTCGTTGCATCGCTCCCCGGAAAGTACGCACTGTCGGTCGCTCGCACGCTACGCGACAGCGCCCCCGCGAACTTCACCTACACGCTCGGGATTGGCTTCGACGATCCGGTCGCCCCGCCGCGCCTCAAGCTCTACCTGCAAGAGGCACGATGGAATCAGTCGAGGCTCGACGCGAGCAGGGTGAGCGGCTGGCTCGCGCACGTCGCGCCCGGCTGCGTGCTCCCCAACTGGATCGCCCCCGACCGGGCGGTCGGCGTCGTCACGCTCGAGCTCTTTCCGGACGAGAGAACTCGCTTCAAGATCTATCTCGGGGGAGAGAGCGCGCTCGCCGCCGCGGCCGGGGCACCCTTGGAGGTCGAACGCCTGGCCCAGGCGCTCGACACGGCGTGCCCGCTCGCCGGGCTTTTCCACTACGTCACCGTACGGCTCGCTCCCGGCGAGCCCCCTCGCTACGCGCTGAACAAGATCTACAACTCGTCCGTCGCCTGGACGGACGACGGCGGCGAGGGGCTGCGTGCGGCCTGGGGCGATGTCGAGCGGCTCTTCGATCGCGTCGGGCGGGCAGCGGCCTTCCGCGACCTCGAGGCGGCACTCTCGAGCCCCGGACTCAAGGTTGCGCCCACGGCGACGGCGATCGAAGACGAGGCGCGCTCCGCGGACCTTTACTGCGCTGCCTGGCGAACACCGTGAGCCCGAGGCGCGCAGCGCACGGCCGACCCGCGCTCAAGGATTGGTGAACGTGAGCGAGTACGTGCGGTTCGCGCAGGTGGCGGCGCCGGCCGGCACGGTGGCCATGTAGACGCGGACCCTGAACGTGCCACTGTCTCGCGGTACGAGGTCCGAGTACGGGCCCGTCGCGGGGTAGGCGTTGTAGTTTCGACCCCAGCCAGTGGCCGCCGCCGCAAAACCGTTCGCCGAACAGATACCGCTCGGAGGGGTGGTCGCGCAATTCGAAGGCAGGACGTCCATCAGGATGCCGGCGGGAGCCGCTAGCGTCGCCGTGGGCGCCCATGCCGTCCCGACGGCGCCCGGAGACGCGAAGGTGACGAGGAACCAGTCGGATTCGCCGGCACTGAGCAGCTGGCCGCTGACGACGATGTTGCTGCCAGCGCGCGGAACCGAGAGCGTCCCGGCGGACCCGCACGAGCTCGAGTGCGTATCCAGCGCGCACTCGCAGCCGTCGTCGATGACGCTGTTCACGTCGGCGCGATTCGCCGCACAGGCCGTGATCGAGCACGTTCCGGAACTGCTGCAGGCCCACGACCCGGTGCCGGTGGCGCCGGTGTACTGGCGCGTGCACATCGTGGTCGCGTCGTCCTCGTCCGGACCGTCGCCGTCGCAGTCGTCGTCGATGGTGTTGCAGACCTCGGGCCGCGACGTTCCGGGAGTGCAGGACGAAGGATCACACGTCGTGCCCGTCGCCAGGCAGGGGCCGAGGCCGCACGTCGCGAGTGCTAGGCCCTCGTCGATGTTACCGTCGCAGTTGTCGTCATCCCCGTTACAGACCTCGACCAGCGCGTCCTGGGGGTCGTCACAGACGAGGTCGTTACCGTCGCAGACCATGTAGCCGTCAGGGCAAAGGTCGGCGTCGCCGGCATCGCAGCGATCGCGGTAGCCGGGCTCGTCGATGCCGTCGTCGGTCGCGTCGTCGCAGTCGTCGTCGACGCCGTTGCACAGCTCGGGCATGCCGGGGGCGACGGCGGACTCGTCGTCGTCGCAGTCCGCTCCCATGCACGTGAGGCCGCTGCCGTATCCGTCACCGTCCTCGTCGATGCAGCACGCCCCCATCGTGTCGGGCAAGCAGAGACCGTCGGTGCAGGTGAACCCATTGGGGCAGCTCGAACCGTTGCACTCGGGAACGCAGGTTCGCTCGGACCCGCCGGGCACGGTGAGACAGCGATGGTCGTCCTCGCAGCCGACCGCGCCGCCGCAGGCGAGGCACGCCGAGACGGTCGATGTCGGCCCGCCCGCAGAACCTGCCGTGCCGCCCATGCTTCCGCCGGCGCCGCTCGTCCCGCCCTTGCCGCCCTTACCGCCAGTGCTGCCGCCGGTGCCGGACATCCCGCCTTCGCCACCGACCGGCACCTCGCCGCCTTGGCCACCGTCCGCAGCCTCACCGCCCTGCCCGCCCTGAACGCCGCCCGCCGAGCCGCCCTTGCCGCCGGATCCCTTGCCCGCGGCGCCGCCGCCTCCCCGTCCTGCCGAGCCGCCTTTGCCCGAGGTGGGCTCGTCACTGAAGGTGTAGTCGCCCTTGCTGGCGGTCGCGCATCCGCTGCTGACGGCAAGACCCGCAAGCACGGAAAGCAGTGCACTACCGAAGAGTCGGCGCCGCGTGCTCGTGCCCGTCATCGCTCGGACTCCAGCATCCCACGCCATGATGCCAGAGCGCGAGCCTGATCGCGAGCTTGTCGACGGGCTCCCTGGTTTTGGTCCGGGGTTCGGTTCGGCGGCCAAATCGGCGGGCTCCCCCCGCCACATCTACCCACATCTCTCCTGGCTTCAGCCGGGTTTTTCGCCTGGTTTTCCGCTTGGCCCGCGGTACTCGTCGGCCCTCATCCGAGGTTTTCGAGGTGGCCCGTCGCCCGCGCCCCGACGGCGCCGGCTCCGGTTTCCGCTGCCCCCGCACGGGCCCCGATCGTGCCCAGCCCGCCCGCCCGGTCGAGCAAGGCCGCGTGGAGCGCCCCGAGTTCGTCGAGTAACCGGCGCCCGGTGGGCGTGGGATCGGAGGATCCGCCCAGCACGGCCAAGCCTTCGGCGTTCCCCCGCAGCACCTGCGATCGCCGTTCCACGAAGCGCGTCGAGGCGGCGAGCGGGTGGCCCACGCGCACCAGGCCCTCGTGCAGCGCGGCCACGGGAACGAAGGCATGAACGGCGAGCAGGACACCCATCAGCGGGCGCAGATCAGGGCGCACCGGCGACGGAGTCCAGGTCGAGTACCCGTTCTTCAGTACCGGATCGAGCCACGACAAGACGTTGAGTTTGCCGTGCTGAGTCTCGTGAATGATGGCTTCAGCGAGCGTCACCGGATCGGGGTGCAGCGTGAGGTAGGCGACACCCGGCGCCTCGCGGTAGCTCGCCGACAGGTGGCGTTCGGGCTCGTAGCCGACGGGCAAGATGCGCCGCAAGGTCGAGCCCAGCTCGGCGAACCAGGTCGGTAGCGCGATCCGAATGAGCTCGAGCGCGTCCGCGAACGCGCCCTTCCATTCATCGAGCGAGCGACCGCCGAGCGAGAGCCGATTGCCCGCCTTTTCCGGGTGTTCCTCGTGCATCGCGAAAGGGTTGGTGTCGAGCTCCGACAACACGAGATCGGGCGCGGCCGCCGAGAGGCGGTGAAACGGCGTCAGCGCGCGCACGCCCGGCGTGGTTCCGAGGATCAGGTCGTCGACCCCAGCGTGGGAACCGCTCGGGAGCTCGACCTCGACGCCGGCCGGACCACCGAGCAGCGCCCGCGCCGGCGGCTCGAGCGCGAGCGCCCATCGTTGCTCCGTATCGATCAGGCGCGCCACGGGCGCTTCGAACAGCACGGAGTCGGACAATAGGCGCGGAACGCCCTTCACCGCGCTCGCGAGGCCCGCGAGCACCCCGGATACGGCGTCGAGCAGCCGCTGATCGCGGTGCGCGTCGTCGAGATCGAACGTGAGGAGCGCCGTGGCGACGTCGGGGGAAGCGAAGATCGCGAGCGTGCGCTCCGGGTCCTGCCGCAGCGCGGAAGTCAGCATATCGGCGAAACGAGCGAACGCCGCCGTGCGTGCGCCCTGCCCCTGGCTCGCAGCGACGAGCAGCCGCCGAACCAGAAAAAGGCGAAACTTTCGCACCACGCCCGCGAACGTGAGGTCCCCTTCGGCAGGAAGCGTGAGGAATGCTCGCGGGAGCCCGTTCGGCACGAAACCCTATGTTAGACCAAGGCCGGTTTGACGGGGCGAAGGCTGCCAGGTACCGTGAAAACTGGTCATGGGCCTGCACCTCCGCGTCCTCGACGAGGCGAAAGACGGCTTCGGACACGTTCAGGCGGTGCCGTTCGACAGTCGCAAGAACCTCGAACTCAACGTGGGGATGGCGTGCAACAACGCCTGCGTCTTCTGCGTCTCGGGCATGCCGGAGGGTAACGACTCACGGCGCTGGCTCCCGCTCGAGAAAGCGAAGCGCGAAATCAAGGTCGCCTACGACGATGGCTGTCGCTCGCTCGGGTTCCTCGGCGGCGAGCCCACGATCTGGCCGGAACTGTTGCCGGCGACGGAGTACGCCCGCGGCCTCGGGTTCACGCGCATCGCGGTGTGCTCGAACGGCATGAAGTACGAGGATCCCGCCTTCGTCGCCAAACTGGTGGACGCCGGCGTCACCCGCTTCGCCGTTTCGGTCCACTCGCACCTGCCGGAGATCGAGTTCGCCCTCACCAAGGTGCCGAATGCTCTCGACCGAAAGCTCGCAGGACTCCGGAACCTGCTCGCCCAGAAGGCAGCGGGGCGCCTGCCGGACAACGTTTCGATCAACCCGGTGTTGAACAAGAAGACGTACGCTCACATCGTCGACTTCTTGGAGTTCTACGCCGGCTTCGGTGTCGACGACATCCGCTTCAACTTCATCCGACCCGAGGGCAAGGCCGAGGTGGAGCACGACGTCGCCGAGGAGATCGTACCGACCTTCACCGAGGTGGCTCCGTTCATCCGGCGCGCCGTGGTCGCCAACGAGCGTCGCTTCCGCATCCACGTCACCTTCGGCGAGATGCCGATCTGCGGGCTCCCAGCGTCGCTGCGCAAAACGCCCGAGCTGCTCCATCGCTACGTTGGCGAATTCCAGGATCTGGTGACCAACGTGGCCCTGTTCGCGGCGCCGCGAAGGGACGAGGGGCGCGACGGCCTCGATCGCTTCAGCTGGCAGGGCCGGAAGCGCACGATGCTGAAGCGCGAGGTCGCCGTGTGCGAGTCGTGCAAACTCCAGGGCGTGTGCTTCGGCGTCGGCCGCGGCTACGTCAAGATGTACGGCGACCGCGAGTTCAAGGCGCAGTAGTCGTCGCTTCGGCCCGCGTGGCGTCGAGGCTCGGTTCGAGCGCGCCGGTCGGATAGAGCTCGGCGTAGCGATCGAAGACACCCATGCACACCTCTTTCAGCGTGCACGCCTCGCACTCGCGCACGTGAACGCGCTTGCGATCCGGTGCCCACGAGTAGATGCCGTCGAACACCACCTTGCCCGGCGCCGTGGCCCACTCGACGGTGACGCGTGGATCCCAGTGCAGGTCGTTCGACAGCATGCGGTGCGGGCCGAGCAGGCACATCGGCACGCCGAAGAAGCGGATAACGGCTCGCGGAGCCCGCGCCGGCACTTGCGGCAGGACTTCTTTCAATTTCTCGAGCGGGACGGCGAGTTCGGGATAGCGGTCGTAGCCCGCGCCTTCCGGCGTCGTGTTCGAGATCACGATCAGGCGGGCGCCCAGTGAATCGGCAAGGGCGACCGTGTCGGGGAGCGCGTCGATGTTGTGGCGGGTGACGACCGTGTTCACGTAGGCGCCGAAGTCGGGCCGGATTTCGAGCGCCAGGCGAATCGCCGTCGTCACGCGTTCGAAGCTGCCGCTCGTGCCCGTGAGACCGTCGTGGACCTCGGCGTTGGGACCGTGGAGCGAGAACAGGCCCTCGTCGAGGTAGGGCAGCGCGCGCACGGCAAAGTCGCGGCGTGCCAGCATCGTCCCGACCGTGCCGACCGACGTGCGCATGCCGAGCTTCTTGGCGAGCACGAGCACCTCGACGAACTCGGGGTGAATCGTCGGCTCACCGCCGGTCAGGTGCACGTTCTTGACGCCGCGCGACGCATGCATGCGGAGCACCGTCGCCGCGCGCGCCCACGTGACCGGAAAGCGATTGTAGTCGCGCATGCGGTGGGCCTCGGAGCAGAAGGCGCATCGCTCGGGGCACGTGTACGTGAGGTGGAGCTCCAGCCGCTCCATGACCTGACCGTTCGGCCCGATCCACGGCAGGTGCACCCGCTCGTCGCTCATGCGGCGCGCAACCGCCGGTAGCGCCGGAAGCTTCCGTAGAGGGAGCGACAAAAACGCGTGAGCTCCGCATCGGCGGCCCGCGTCGACGTGAGGATGTCCGGGGAGAGCGCCGCTTCGAGCACCGGATTCACCGCCCGCGTGGCGGCAGCGAGTGCCTCGATGCTCGGCGGCTCGTCGAGCGTCCCGACCTGGGTCCGCTCGCGCAGGTGCCCGAGGTCCGCCGACAACCCGAGGTTCGATGCGTGGATCGTGCGGTCCGAATCGACGACGAACCCGGTGTTGAAGAACGGCGTCGGCGCCAGGGTGAACAGATTTCGCACGTAGATCCCCTCACCGGCGCGCCAGCGTTCCCGCACGTCCTCTGCGATCTTTTCGAACGAAGCGCGCAGCGCGGTGAGCTGCGCCGCGCTCCACGGCAGGTAATAGCCCGGCAAGAAGTTGAAGCGCCGGAAGCCGAGTTCGATCAAATGCTGGTAGTTCTCGAACGCCGCACCGGCGGAGGCGGGCGGAATGGTCTCGGTCACGATCGCTCGGCGCATACGCGTCAGGCGTGGCACGAGCGCTTGCACGCGATCGTACGAATCCGCGATGCCGGGCAGCGAGCGCCGGAAGCGGCGGTGATCGGCGGCCTTGCCGTCGATCGAGACGGCAAGGATTGCCTTCGGGTTCGCGTCCAGCCGGTCGAGCCACTCGTCGGTCAATCCGAGTCCGTTGGTCGAGAGCTGTATTTCCGCGATCGGGTCGAGCTTTTCCGCATGAGCGAGCGCGCGCTCCACGACCTCGGGCACCAGCAGCGGTTCGCCGCCGAAGATCTTCACACGGCCGCCGCCGAAAAGCGCCGCGAAGAGGTCGAGTGCTCGTTCGACGTCGCCGGTCGAGAGGGACGGCCAGCCGTCCTTCGCCGTAGGGCAATAGCTACACCTTAGATTGCAGGCGCGCGTGACGGTGAGGATGAGCAGCTTACCACTGGCCGTGCGAGCCATGGGAGCCGTGTGACCCGTGAGAGCCGTGTGACCCGTGAGAGCCGTGTGACCCGTGCGAGCCGTGTGACCCGTGCGAGCCGTGTGACCCGTGAGAGCCGTGTGACCCGTGAGAGCCGTGTGACCCGTGAGAGCCGTGTGACCCGTGCGAGCCGTGTGAGCCGTGTGACCCGTGAGAGCCGTGCGAACCGTGGGAGGCGTGCGAGCCGTGCGAGCCGTGTGAGCCGTGCGAGCAGTGCTGAGCGAGAATGATGTCGGGCCCGGTGCTCGCGATCGAGCGGCCTGTCTCGATCCCGTCGTCGGACGACGGCTTGCTCGCCTGCCGCGCTTCGTCGCGCTGGAGGAAACTGAAGGGAAGCCTGGGAAGCTTGGGAATCGGCGCTTTATCGCTCATGGCAGATCCTCGGAACTCAGACCGCGCACTCGTTGGCGCTCACCCGCTGGCGCGATTGCGTCCATCGCCTGAAAATACGTTCTACCTTGCCGCCGTCGTCCGCGGCCAGCCGCTCCAGGAGCAGCGACGAAATCGTGTAGTGTTCCTTGCACTTCGACGACCGCGGGCGCTGGCCGTGGATGTCGCCCGCCGTCATGTAGTTGTGCATCGGGCACACGCCGCAGAAGGGCTTGTTCCAGCAGGTCGAACAGGAGGGCAGCGCGTCCTGGATCGAGGCCATCGCCAGTGCACGAACGGTGGGGTGGCGCAGGACGTCCGTCGCCGAGGAGACGCCCGCCTGGCCAATCTGGAAAAGGTCGTCGCCCATCGCCGACACCATGCGCCCCTCGTCGCAGGTGAAGACTTTGCCGTCGTAGTTGTACGCCACCTGGCCGGTGCCGGCGCCGCAGGGCGAGCGCATGTCGACGTGGTTCGGGTCGTCGGGAGTGAGCATCTTGCTCAAGAACACGGAGGCCGTGCCCTCCATGATCTCCACGCCCTTCATGTTGAGCTCGAGGATGTAGTCGAGCGTCTGGGCGTAGAAATCCAAGTACTCCTCAATCGAGTAACCGATCGACTTCCACGTATCGAGCGCGAACCCGTACGGGTTCAGCGGGCGGAGGTGGATGTTTCGGATGCCGAGCTCGACGTACAGATCGACGAGGTCTTTCCAGTGGTCGAACGTCTTTCGCGTCGTCGTCATCAGCGCGTCGACGTGCCAGAGGTTCGGATCCAGCCCGCGCGCGATGTACCGTTGATTGAAGGACTTGATCCAGCCCTTGACGCTGGAGAAGGCGTTGGTGCCCTTGCCCCACAGGCGGTTCCAGTTGTGGAGCTCTTCCGGGCCGTCGAGGCTCGTGCAGACGAACAGCTCGTTCTGGACGAGCCAGTCAGCGCGTTCCTCGGTCATGTAGGTCATGTTCGTGACCAGGGAGTGCTCGAGGCGCTTGCCCTCGTAGCGGTTCTTCTCCCGGCTGTAGCCGACGATGAATTCGATGGCGGGGAAATTGACCGTCGGCTCGCCGCCCTGGAACTCGAAGTTGATGTACGGGTTCGTACTCTTCATCGCGAGATCGACCACCTGCTTGGCCGTCTCGAGCGACATGTCGGTGTCGACGCGGTCCATCGTCGTGCGTGACGCGTGGCAGTACCGGCACGTCTGGTTGCAGCGCAGCGTGGTGATGACGATGTGAAGGTGCGGCCCGTAGCCGACGAACGACTTCTTCCTGCGGATCTTGTCGGCCATCGCCTCGAGATCGATCTCGCGCCGCAAGAAGCCCGCACCCTGCAGGTCTTCGTACATGCGATGGCCCGGCTCGATGCGACCCTGCATCAGGTCGTCGAACTCGGACGGCTGGAGCAGGCGCCACTCGCCCGCATCCGTGGTCACGATGTTGCGGGTGCCGAGGGTACCGAAGCGGAAATAGCCGAGCTTGTCCGCCTCGACCGGCCGGCGTTTGAGCTGCACGAGGCGCCGCTCGCTCACGGCGAAACCTCCCCTGCCTTGGTCACGCGATCCTGAATCGTCAGCGAAAGCACGTGGTTCGAGAAGTGGTCGAGCAGATCCGCTTGATCGCCCTTCGGCGCGAACGTCACGACCACGGCGTCACCCTCCCGAGCGACGGCGATCGACGCCAGCTCGGCGTACGCCGCCGCGGCTGCCTCCACTGCCGAGAGCGAATAGAGCTCCGAATCGAAGGCGAGGCGCTCGCTCATTCGGGCGCTTTCTCGACCGACTGCTCGGGTTCGCCCTTCGCTCCGTCCTTCCACGGCACCGGGATGTCGAGCGGTGCTTCCTCGAGCTCTTCGCGGTCGAGCTCGGCGAGGAGATCGTCAATCGTCGCATTCGAGTGCCCGCCGAAGAACGCCCGGGCCATGTAGTACTCGCGGATCTTCGCGGTCGACTCGCCGATGCGCTGCCGCATCACCTGATTCAAGAGCTCGTTCGCGAACTCGCCGGCCAGGGTCTCGAGCGCCGCCTCGGTCGGCTCGGCATCCCGGCTGCGAAGGCGCACCCGGACGGTGCCCGCGCTCGGACGCGACAGGAACATGAAGCAGCGATCCACGAACAGGTACGCTGCGCCGTACGTCGCGTCACGAGGATAGATCTCCTCGTCGATATCGAAGGTTATCGACCGTCGATCGATGGTGTACTCGAGACTGACGAGATCACCCGGATCCGCATCGGTCACAGGAGCACGCTTTCTGCCGGCTCGAAGACGGCCAATTTGAGGTGTCTGGACGACCCCTTCAGATTGCCCGCCAACGTCTGGATCGCTCGACCCAGCTCTTCGTCCGTGGGCCCGGATCCGCGATCGCTCCTCACCAGCATCAAGTCGAGCTCCGGCGTGTGCGCGAGCCCGCGAGGCGAACCGTCATTGCGGTAGACCCGAACCTCGGCAGTTTTCCCCGCGCTGGGCTGAGCGAGTTCGACCAAGACCGCCCCGTCGACAATCCCGCGCGCGCGCTCGACCGTCCACCCGAAGCCGATCGAGGAGCCGATCGAGAACGGGCTCAGCGCGCGCCAAACGTCCGCGTCCGAAACCGGCGTGATGACCGGCTGACGCTCGGGCGGGGGTGGCGCGGCGTTCGGTGGCGGCGCCGCTGCAACGGGCGACTTCGCCGTGCCGGGCATCACACCCGGCGGAGTGCGCGCAACGCCGTTCGGCGGGACCACCCCAGCGGGCGCACCTGCCGGAGGGGCCGCCGCCGGGGTGACGAGGGCCGCCCGCAACCCGGCATGCACCGCGCCTCCCGCGGCGAGGGTTCCGAGCACACCGAGCACCTGGCGGCGATTCAGCTGCATGGACGTCGAAGCTAGACTAACAAAGCTGCCCTCGCGGGCCAAGGGCTTCTCCGGCCTCGGCATTCCGGCGAGGATTCAGAGGACGCGGAGCAGGGCCGAGCGCCGCCGGGCCTCGTCAGGCTGCTCGGTCTGGGAGACTCGACCCCGCCGGCCCTCGAGCCTGGCAAGGAGCTCCGCCGACGGTTCACGCCCGAGGACCCGTTCGATCACCGGCCCGGGGTCGTCGAAGACGGGCGAGAGTTCGCGCTCGTCGTACGTTTTTGCCATCGAGAACAGACCGGCACAGATCGGATCGAAGCGACACGCGCCGCAAGCAGTGCCCTTCCCGTGCAGGAACTCCTGCTGACGCACGAAGCCCTTCCTGTCGAGGAACCGGATGCAGCGCTCTTCGTCCTTGATGATCTTTCGCGACTCCGTCGACGCCCAAGCGAAGCGCCGCATGTAGCAAAGCGGCACGCGCTCCGCGCGGAAGGTGCGCCCGGTGCGATCGAGGTACTCCATCGCGAGCTCGAGGGACACCTGGAACTCGTAGTGTTTGGGGATGCAGTCCGGGTACTCCTCCGCGCGATTGCCGTCCGGGTCCATGTTGTTCCAGACGAAGTGGCGGATGAACGGGAAGCGATCGCAGAGCCACATCACGGTCTCGTGCAGGTGGTCGGCGTTGTAGACGTTGATGACGGTGTTGATGTCGGCGGTGATGCCCATCTCGGGCACGTTCGCCAGCGTTTTCACGAGCAGCTTCCAGGCGCCCGGATACTGCGTGATGAAGTCGTGAACTTCGGGACGGTAGCTGTGAAGCGAGACGTGGACGTGGGTGAGCCCCTGGTCGACACAGCTTCTGAAGAACACCGGGTCGGCGAGGCGCTGACCGTTCGTGATCATGCGGCTGTAGAGGCCGCGCTCGGCCGCGTAGCGAAGCGCGGGACCGAGGAGCGGCGAGAGCGTCGGCTCGCCGCCGGTCAGGATCACGCCGTCGTAACCCATGTCCTTGAGCTCATCGATCATGTCCCGCATCTCGGCTTCGGTGAGCTCGACACCGGTCGGCGGGTTGCTGCAGAACCGGCACTTCTGCCGGCACACGCGGGTGAGCTGCAAGTAGCCGAGCTGCGCCATCAGCCGAGCGCCTGCTTGCGCTTCTCGCGCGCCTGCCGGCGAGTGAGCTGCTCGACGGCGATGATGCCGAGCGGATCGAGCGGCACGGGCGCGGGGCCGGGGTAGCCGGGGAGGCTCTCGGCAACGCCCTCGAGCGGACGGCCGTCGGCCACTCGCCGGGGCGGCTCCGGAAACAGCTCGACGAGGCGGCGCTCGGCGACCGTGGCCCATTCACCCGAAAGCGGCGTGAGCATGCCGAGACCCTGATCTCGCACCATGTTGACGTGGGCGCCCTCGCACCGCGATGCGACCGCACAGCCGGAGCAGCGCACGGACTTGGAGCGATAGCCATCGGCAACGTGATGGCGAGCGAGCTCCCGGATCTCGAGCCGCCCCGTCTCACGCGAGAACATCCGGCGATCCAGGCGCCGCACGGGCAGCTTCAGAACGGTGCCCGGCGCGAGGCAAGCGGGCAGCCCGCTCACGCGAACCGGCAGCGCGAGCTGGGTGAAGAAATCCGCGGGTGCGCGGACGTCGTTCGCGACCGAGTCCTTGACGTGCTCGTAGCTCGGCTGGTGGATCCACACGCGATCGAGCAGGGCACCGAGGCGCTCGCGGTGCTCGAGCAGCCAGGGCGCGGTCCGCTGATTCAGCTGCACTTCCACGAAAACCCCGGCCGCCGGCGGCTCTCCCCCGAGCCAGGCGTCGAGGTGCTCGCGTTCGGTCGCGACGAGCACGAGCGGGCGTGCGCCCTTCGGTGTCACGTCGGCGGCGGAAGGACGCGCGACGCGGGCGTAAACGCCGACCTCGGCCGGAAGGTGGAGCGCCTCGAGGTCGGCGAGCTCACCGAGCTCGAGGCCGAGGCTCGTCGCGCCATACGGGAGCTTCGTGGCTTCGGCCGCAGCATCGGCGAGTTCCGAACCGAGCCAGTAAACCTCGTAGCTTTCCGTGTTCTGGGCGGCGATGGTTCGATCCATCGTCGTGCAAAACGGCTCGATGAAACAGTGAACGCAGCGCTCAGGGTCGCGACAGTCGAGGGCGCTGCCCTCGTCGAGGTAGCGGCGCACCTGGTAGCGACGGCCGTTCACCTCGTCCAGCATCTTGTGCGGGTCCTGGATCAGCTCCTCGAGCCCCTCGAGGTACGGCACCGGAAAGCGATTGGTCCACACCACGAACCCGGGGTGCTTGTTCAGGCGAAAGACCTTGTGCAGGACGGGCAGGTGATCGCGCACGTCGTAGAACAGAACGTCACGGTGAATGAAGGCGTTTGCCTGCGGGATGACGTGCAGGAGATCGAACTCCGTCACGCCCACCGAAACGCAAAGCTCGACGATCTTGTCGAGCACGGCCACGTTCTGCTTGTTGATCACCACGTCGACGTTGACGATGATGCGGCGGCGATCACGAACGGCGCGGATCATCCCCTTCATCAGCCGGCGGAAGGCGCCGGGCGTCTGCGTGAGGTGATCGTGGAGCTCGGGCGTGTGACCGTGCAGGCTGAAGGTGATCTCGCCGAGCCCCGCTTGCAGGCACTCCTCGTAGAAGTCCTTTTCCGCGAGGCGATATCCGTTCGTCACCGTCTGCACGCGGCCGTAGCCGCGCTCGCGCGCGTAGCGCACGAAGTCCGGGAACTTCGGGTGCAGGGTGGCCTCGCCGCCGGAGAGAATGATCTTGTCGGCGTGAAGCTGGTCCCGGCCGCGATCGATCTCGGCCCTCACGTCCGCCTCGGGCAAGAAAACGTTGCGCGGGGTGTCGGCGTCCAGACAGAACAAACAGCGGCTGTTGCACGCCGTCACCGTGCGAACCCAGTGTTTGCCGACGTTCGCAACGCGTTCGCGTTCGAGCAGGTCCTCGACGGTTCGCTCGCTCATCCTTGGCCCGCTTCCGGAAGCGACCAGCCTACCGCAATCCCGGGGCATCGGGCGCCGCGCGAACAGCCAGGCGCATTCTTGCACGGCAGAAAGCGTCCGAAACGATCGGAGCCGCTCGGCGGCCCGGGCGTCTCGACCTCGTCGGCCCAGATCGGCTCTGCAGCGGGCGCGGGCACCACGCTTTCACTGTGCTCGACCAGGCAGGCGGGGAGCAGCGCCTGCAGGGCGGCCTGCGCCGGGCCCGGGTCGAGCGCCGCGGCTGCGCCGGCCAGCGCCGCGAGCGATGCGCCCCGTTCGGAGAGACGAAAGGCCGGAGTTCCCGGAAGCTCACCGCTCGCCCAGCGGCGAGCGTAGGCGCCGACCGCCGTTTCGTCGTGGAGCACGGCGAAGGAGCCCACCTCGAGACCCGAAACCTCGTGCCAGCGTGAAACGCCAGCGAGCGCTCGTTCGAAGGCGCCGGGGCGCCCGGTGTGGGCGTCGTGGCTCGCCGCGTCCGGGCCGTAGAGCGCGATGTCCACGCGCGCGACGTGGCGCAAGCGGTGAAACTCGTCCTTGGTCAGCGCCCCGAGGGCACTCCCCTCGCAGACGAGTTCCACGCGCGGGAACGCGAGGCGCTTGGTCTCGCGCACGAGCTCCATCCATTCCGGATGCGCGAGCGAGCCCGCGGACGCGATGCGGAAACGCGCCGGCCGCTCCTGCGCCGCCGCTACCAGCCGTCGGCGCAGGCCACGCGTGGGTTCGGGCTGTTTCGAGACCCCATGGTCGCCGCACGATGCGCAGGCGACCTCCGACGGCGCGCGAAACGAAAAGCGCTGTGAGGGGACGACCGCAGCGTTCGGCAGACCGACCAGGGGATCGCCGGCCAGCGTCGGCCGCAGCGACTGAACGACGGAGAAGGCGACGCGCGTCGCCGGCGGCCTTCCGGCGCGAGGCGGCGGGGGAACAATGTCGTCGCCGGCTGCGTCCGTTCGGTCCACCCCGCCCGCGACCGAAGCAGCGGCCGGGGCGACCGGCAGCGAACGAAGTTCCGTCCAGCCGAAGCGCTCGATGTAGTCGAGCGGAGCGCCGGCGCAGATCGGACCGCCGGGACAGCGCTGGCAAGGCCCGGCCGTCCGCTCGCCGTCGAGCTGGAAGCGTTCGGCGAGAGCGGCGTCGGCGCTCACGTACACGGGCGCCGGGGAGATCGCCCGTGCGGCGCCGGTGCCGAGCGCGCAGCGCGGAAAGCCGCGCACTTTGATCTCGACCCCGAGCCTGTCCGCCGCCCGGACGGCGGCTTCGACGTAGGGCTCGAGCAGGCCGAAGCGTGGCGACAACGTCACGAACTCGGCCTCGGCGGCGCCTCGCCTCGCGATGCGACGAAGCGTGACGCGCCGCACGCCGAGCCGTGACAAGACGAGCACCGTCTCCTCGAGATGAGGCGCTGTCGGGCGCGTGACGACGACCTCGGCTTCCACGTCGAGTCGCGCCTCGAGCAAGCGCCTGAGCCCGCGCGTGGTGCGTTGGGCGGCGCCGCGGTGACCAGAAAGCCAGTCGTGGGCGTCGGCGCGACCCGAGTGAAAGGGAACGGTCACCCGTGCGAGACCAGCGCGCTGCAGCGGCTCCAGCGCCGCCTTGTCGGCGAGCGACCAGGCGTCGGAGTAGAGCCCGACGCCCGAGCCGAGAACGCCTGCTGCGCGCTCGATCAACTCGGGGAGGTCTTGCCTGAGCGTGATCTCGCCGCCGCACAGCGCCACCGGACCGTGCCCACTCCCAAGACCGCCGAGCGCTTCCGCGGCGCTGCCGATCGAGCCGGGCGTTTCCGACACCGGCGGCCAATCGACCCGGGACGCGCCGCGGCCGGGTCCACCGAGCACGAGCACGATGTCCGCCTGAGAAGCCGCACCTAGTGCCATCGGCGAGCATCCCATATCACGCGACGTTCGGCCCGGCGATGCTTCGAAACCCGCCCACGGCCACGCTCTGGTTTAGGCTCGGCGTGGACGATGGCGGACGAGCCTCCCCTCCAAGCGCTGCTCGCCGAGACGGCGTTCACGCCCCTCCACACCGACTGGCTCGCGACGCGCGAACGCGAACTATCGCAGCGTTTGGCCGAACTCGCCCTCGGGCGGCGGCTCAACGTGCTGCTCCTGAACGCGACCAAGGGCATCCAACTCTTTCCGTCGATCGTCGATTTTTTCGTCACCCTTCGGCGGCTGAAGCCCGGGGTGAGGGTGGTGAGCTCGAGCTACTTCGAGGACATCCACGAGCTCTCGCGCGGCGTCCGCGACAAGGGCCTGACGGTGGTGCCGATCAGCGACGTGACGGGCTGGACGGTCGACGTCTTGAACCGCTTCGATCTCGTGCTTGCCGTCGGCCCCAGCTACGCGCTCATGCACCTGATGGAGACCAAGGATCTGCGTGCGCGGCTCGTCATGCTCGACCTCGCGTTTTACCACCAGCTGATCGAGGCGACCCGGGGCGGCTTTCTGAGCGGCGAGGAGAACCCGCGGCGGGCGGCACAGCGGAATCCGGTGATCACCTACTCGTGCCAGCCCGAAGCGAAAGTCCGCCGCGACCTCCGCGGACTCTTCGAGCTCGAGCGCTTCGACTTTCGCTGGTTCAACTACATTCCGGTCGGGTTTCGCTACGCGAGGTACTGCCGGAGCGACCGATGGTTCTACGATGCCGCGCTGCTCGGCAGTTCCGGGCGCGCTTACCACCTGCTCGACCCGGTAGCGCTCGCCGGCCTCCGCTTCTTGTTCCTCGGTGAAATCGAGCGGGTGCCCGAACTCGAGCGCCTCCGGTCCACGCTCGACGTCACCGTGGTCCCCCGCATCGACGAGGACGACTACGCGCGGCTCCTCGCACTGTGCAAGAGCGTGGTGATCCCGCTCGCCGATCGAGACAACGTCCTACTGTCGGTGGTGGACAGCCTCGCTGCCGGCAAGGCCCTGCTCGCGTCGCGGCGCCCCGGGTTCGCCCGCCTCGAGGCGGAGGGCGCGCCGATCACCTTCTTCTCGACTTCGAGCGAGCTCTCGAGCGCGCTCCGCGACTTTTCTGCGGACGACGCGCTGCTCGACCGCACCAGGGATGTGGCGATCGCCTTCACGCGAACTCACCTGGACATCTATCGCGTGCTCGAAGCGATCGTGAAGGCGGAGCTCGGGTGATCGCCCCGCCACGGTTGTCGGCCTGGTCGGGTCCGAGATAGCGTCGCTCGGAATGGCCGAAGCGCGCCCTCGTCTGCGGCTGCCGAACTGGCTTCGGCCGTTCGTGCCGTTCGTGGTCGCCGTCCTCGCCATCGAACTCGTCGCGCGCGCGCTGTTTCTCTTCTTCGTCAGGACCGGTACGCCGCCCAACTGCGGAGTGGAGCCGCTGACCCTCGCGAGACTGATCTACGCCTACTCGAGCGGACGCTACTCATCACTCCCCGTCTTGCGCCGGATCACCCTTCCGGACCCGAACCGTGGCTATCGCATGGCGCCCCAGCTCACCCAGGTCCTCGGCGGCATCCCGTTGAGGAGCAACAGCATCGGCGTCCGCGGCCGCCGTGAATTCCCGGTGCCGAAGCCGCCGGGCACCGTCCGCTTCGTCGCGCTCGGGGATTCGATGACGTTCGGCGAAGGCGTGGGGGACGAGTCCACGTGGCCGGCACAACTCGGGGCGCGGCTCAATATCGAGGTCGTGAACCTTGGCGAGCGCGGCTACGCCCACGATCAAATGTACTTCGCGCTGGTCGATGTCGGGCTTCGCTTGCAACCGGATGCCGTGATCCTCGGCTTTTTCGAGGGCGACCTGCTCCGCAACGATCTCAGCCACTACTGCTACGAAAAGCCGAGGCTCGTGCGCGGACCGTCGGGCTGGGATTTCGACAACGTGCCGGTGGCGACGCCGGAGGACCTCCGCGCGCGGTACGTCGCGCTGCCCCTCCTCTACGCGACGCCGAAGGCTCTCGTCGAGCGCTACACCATGGCGCCGCCAACCAACGCGCGCGGCGAGGCTCAGGGCAAAGAGCTCTTGAACCGCATGCGTCAACGCGCCGAGGCCGCGGGCGCGCGCTTCGTGATCGTGAACATCCCGGAGCACGTGGAGGCGCCGCCTGGGCCCCAAAGCTTCTTCACTCGCTACTGCCAGGAAACGAACGCCGAATGCGTCGATCCGGGACCCCACTTCCGTCGCATCGGCGGGACGAACGATGCCCAGGCCCTGCGCCGCCAGTTTCTCCGTCCGCGTGACATCCACTACAACGCCGCGGGGTACGGCGTCGTCGCGGAGGCACTGCGGCTCCACTTCGAGGCGCGACCGCTATGACGTCACCCGCGCCGGGCCCCGAAAAAGGGAGCGAAATCGCACCCACCCTCGCGACCGTCGCGGGCTTCTGGGCGCTCCGTCCGACCCCGCAGCCGAAGTCGACGAGGCTCGCCCTGCTGATCGCCATGTTGGTCGTGATCGGGGCGAAATGGCTCCGGCCCGCGGTCGCGAGGATGCCGGCTCGGATCCCGGCGCTGGTCCTGGGTGCGATCGCCTTGGCCGGTGCGGCGCTCATCGGCGAAGCGTGGCCGGTCGCTCTCGCCGTGGCGGCCGTACTCTTCCACCGGCGCGTGGTGAGCCAGAGCGCTCTCGACGATCGCATCACCGTCGCGGTCGCTGCGGCACTGCTCGTCTACGCCGGCACGCGCGCCGGGTTCGTCGGTCCGCTGATCGTCAGCACGAGCATCTTCGTTCCGGCGGCCCTGAGCGTGCTCTCCGCCGGTACGCGCTTTCGCGTGCGGCCACTGGTGGCGGTCGGCCTCGGCCTCGCGATGTTCGCGTCGGGTGCGGCGCTCTACTTCCACCGCCTGCGCCACGTTCCGGAGCTCACCGTCGTCACCCGCGACCTGTTTCGCCCGACCGACGTGCAGTTTCCGCCGGGCGTGAACGATCGCGCCGTGGTGCTCGGGCAGGACGGCGACGCCTGGGTGGTGCGGGTCGAATCAGGCATGAAAAAGACCTGGTTTCACAGCAACGTGCACGCGGAGCTCGAGTGCGGCTTGCTCGGGCTCGCCTTCCACCCACGCTTTCCTGCCGACGGGCGCTTCTACGTGAACCAGTGCGTGCGCCGCGACAACAAGACCTTCTCTCAGATCGTCGAGTGGACCGCGCCGAACGCGCTGATCCTCCCGCCGGTCCCCGGCCGCGTGATCCTCGAGCTCGAGCAGCCGTGGGACAACCACAACGGCGGACAGCTGCGCTTCGGCAAAGACGGGTTTCTGTACGTCGGGTTCGGCGACGGGGGCTCGGTCGGCGATCCGGAGAACTACGGCCAGAACCTCCAGACGTGGCTCGGCAAGATGCTGCGGATCGATCCGACCCGACCCGACGGCAAGAAGCAGTACAGCGTTCCGCCGGACAATCCGTTCCTGAAGGATCCGGAGGCGCTGCCAGAGATTTGGGCCTACGGGCTTCGCAACCCGTGGCGCTTCGACTTCTTGCCGGACGGCAGGCTCATCGTCGGTGACGTGGGCGACGAGAGCTACGAAGAGGTGAACATCGTCTCGGCCGGGGCGAACCTCGGCTGGAGCCTCCGCGAGGGCCGGCACTGCTTCAAGCCTGCCGAGAATTGCCGCACCGAGGGGTTGGTCGACCCGATCCACGAGTACGGACGGGGCGACGGGGTCTCGATCACCGGCGGCGTGATGTACTACGGCAAGGCGATCCCGTCCCTCTATGGGAAATTCCTGTTCGCCGACTTCGGCCGGGCAACGCTACACGCCATGACGCTCGACGGCGTGGCCGAGGCCATCCAGCCAGCACAGGCGGTGGTGACCGCGTTCGGGCGCGACGCGAGGGGTGAAGTCTACCTGGTCGACTACGCGACCGGAAAGCTCCTCCGGCTCGATCCCCCGTCACGACGGAGCCTGTCCGAGCTATGGTTTCGGAGATCGCGATGAGCCAGTCATGAACGTCGGATTCGTCGGGCTCGGAAAGCTCGGATTGCCCGTCGCACTCGCCGTCGAGTCGAAAGGTCACCGCGTGGTCGCCACCGACCCGGCCGAAGGCCCGCGCCGCATGCTCCGCGAGCGACGGCTCGATTTTCGCGAGGACCTCGCCGGCGAGCTGCTCGAAAAAACTCGGATCGAGCTCTGCGACCTCGACGAGACGGTGCGCCGTTCCGAGATCCTCTTCGTCACCATTCAGACGCCGCACGCCCCCGCCTTCGAGGGTGTCACTCGACTGCCGGGCGAAACGCGCGGCTTCGACAATGGGTTCTTGCGCCGCGGCATGGCCGAGCTTTCGGCGGCCGTCGAGCGGCTCGGCGAGGACCGCATCGTGATCGTCGTCTCGACCGTGATGCCGGGCACGATGACACGCGAGATCAAACCGCTGCTCGGGCCGCACTCGCGCTTGTGCTATAATCCTTTCTTCATCGCGATGGGGACGGCGGTGCGCGATTTTCTGGCGCCGGAGTTCGTGCTCTTCGGCGTCGACGACGAACGCCCGGCCGCCGCCGCCGAGGCCTTCTACCGCACGCTCCATTCAGCCCCGTTCCGGCGCACGACGCTGGAAGAAGCGGAAATCATCAAGCTTCTCTACAACACGTTCATCTCCACCAAGATCGCTTTCGCCAACACGGCGATGGAGATTTGCCACCACCTGCCGGGCGTCGACGTCGACGTGGTGCTCGACGTGCTTCGTGACGGCACGAACCGCATCGTGTCCGGGAGGTACCTCGGCGCGGGCATGGGCGACGGCGGAGCGTGCCACCCTCGCGACAACATCGCACTCAGTCACCTGGCCGCCGAGGTCGACCTTTCGTTCGACTGGTTCCGAGCGGTGATGGAGCAGCGCGAACGGCACACCGAGTGGCTCTGCGATCTGATCGAAGAGCACCGAGGCGGTCGCGACGTGGTGATCCTCGGGCGGTCGTTCAAGCCGGAGTCGAACATCGTGACCGGCAGCGCCGCGCTCTTGCTCGCCAACCTGTGCGCCGAGCGCGGGCTAAGGCCGCTGGTCTGGGATCCCCACGTCGACGTCGGCACCGCCCCCCCGGGCGGACGACCGCTCGCCTACTTCGTCGCCACCCAGCACCCCGAGTTCAGGCAATTTCCGTTCGAACCCGGCTCCGTCGTGCTCGACCCTTTCCGCTACGTGGAAGTCCCGTCCGGGGTGGTGAACGTCCCGATCGGCCGCGGGCCGGGCCACCCGGCAAGCGGCGGCGGGCGCGACCGCTGAGCGGGCATCGCCGATGGACCCTGCCGCGCTCGACATCGGGATCTGCATTCCCGTCCTGAACGAGCGCGACGGGCTGTCGGTGTTGCTCGACGAGATCGAGCGGGTGCTCGCCGGCGCGCGTTACACCGTGTGCATCGTCGACGACGGCAGCCGCGACGGGACGCGAGAGCTCGTCGAGGCGCGGTCGAAGACCGACGGTCGTATCGTCCTTGTCCGGCGCACCAAGACGAAGCCCGGTTGCCGTCGCGGCGGAGCGTCGCGCGCGGGCCTCGGCTGGCTGCTCGACAACACGGCGCACCGCTTCTTTTCCGACGTGGATGCCGACGGCGCCAATCGCCCGTGCGAGCTCCTTTCGGCGGCCGCCATCGCCGAGGCCGAAGGCGCGGACGTGGTGATCGCGTCGAAATACGTGCCGGGCTCGGTCGTCGAGGGCCGACCGCTGTCGCGGCGGGCGGGCAGCCGCGCCTACAACACGATGCTCCGCGCCCTGATTCGCCCGGAGGTCAGGGACTACAGCAACAGTTATCGCTTGTACCGGCGAGAGGCGGCGCTGCTGCTCGGGCGGTACGCGCCGACGTACGACACGCCCGCCTACCTGATCGAGATGCTCGCGATCTGGCTCGCGCACGATCTTCGGGTGGTGGAGATGCCGACCGAGTACATCGAGCGGCGCGCCGGCGCGTCCAAGGTCGTCTGGGGTGACGCGCTGCGCGGGATCCCCGCCGCGCTGCATGTTGCGCTCCGCTACCGCACGGGAGCTTTCTCGCCCGCCAATGCCGGCCGCTAGGTCGTCAGTGCCCGGCGCGGGTAGATGGCCGCCATCGCGAAGCCGATCGAGCCGAGCAGGATCAAGCACTCGACGACCGCCACCGTGAGCGCGAGCGGCCGAGGGATCAGGAACCTGTCGGGTGTCAAGCCGCCGGGTGGGAACATGCCGCCCGGTGGTGGCACGTCGTCGGGGGGGAGCATGCCGCCCGGTGGTGGCATGCCGCCGGGTGGCATCCCGCTGGGCGGTGGCACGAAGCCTGGAGGTGGTACCCAGCCGGGCGGTGGCACCCAGCCGGGTGGCAGCATGCCGCCGGGTGGTGGCATTGCGCCCGGTGGTCCGGGTGGTGGCATTGCGCCAGGCGGTCCCGGTGGTGGCATTGCGCCGGGTGGTGGCATTGCGCCGGGCGGTGGCATTGCGCCGGGTGGTCCGGGTGGTGGCATTCCGACGGGCGGTGGCATTGCGCCGGGCGGTGGCATTGCGCCGGGTGGTGGCATTCCGCCGGGTGGTGGCATTCCGCCGGGTGGTGGGACGGCGCGAGCGCCCTGACCGTCGGTCGTCCACTCGGTCGCGATGTCGGGCGGAGGCCTCGCCAAGGATCGCGGCGCGTCCGGCGGGCGTGGGCGGGTCCGGGGCACACGCAGTCCCGGTCGTCCGGGCAGGGCTCCCTTCCGAAGCACCGCGCCGAGCAGGGCCTGCGCGCGCGGCTCTCGATCGAACTCGTCGAGCTGCGTCGTCACGAAATCGACCGCAGCCGGCGTGCCCGCGAGGAAGAACGGTGGATGCCCCCGATACTGCGTGAAACAGTCGAGACCCCCTAGCTCCCATTGGAGCGTGATTTCTCGCGGGCCGTCCGCTCGCCGATCGAGCCGTGCGCGCCGCCCCTCCGCTTCGATGCCCTGCTGCGTTCCGTCGACAGCGATGATCTTGCCTGGGCAGGCGACCATCACGCGCGGCATGTAGACGGCTTGCGCCGGGCAGTCGCTCGTGGGGTGAAGTGGCACCTTCAACGTGAGCGTCTGGTAGCCCCGGTCCCGCCGCGCATCCGGCAGAGGCATGCCGGGCGCGATGTGGTCCCCGAAGGCCGCGGTGAGTTCCTGGAGACCCGTTTCCTTGCAAACGCCGTTCGGACGCTTGTCGTCCTTGACGCAGGCCGTGAACGCGCGCCAGTCGATCCAGCTGCAACTCAGCGTGAGAACGCTCGCTGCGCCGACCGATGTGCCGAGAAGGGTAGCGCCCTCCGGCAAGGCCGGCGGGAGGAGATCGGCGGGCGCACGCGTGAGAAAGGCGATCTCGTTCGAGCGCGCCTTCGGCTTCTCCGACCAGCGCTGGTGCGCCCAGCGCAGGGCCGACTGGTGGATGACCTCGTCGGCGGCCTTGAGGTCCCGGAACGCCTTGTGCCGATCCCACCCGCGCGCCGCGAGCACACGCACGGCGGCATTCAGCTCGGCGAACGTGTACGCGAAGTTCCTCGGGACCTTCGGACTGAGACCGATGAGCACGAGGCAGGCGGCGGTGCCGAACGCCAGCGCCGGGTCCACGAACTTGCCGGCACGGCGCGCGAAATCCTGAATTGCCTCCGGGGCGACGCTGACGAGCCGCGGCACGAGCTCACCGAACGCTTTTCCCACCGGGATCGCGATGCCCACCGCCGCCGCCGCGACGATGTGGGAGCAGTATTTCTCCTGCGCCTCGAGCGTGCCGAGGAAGGTCCCCACGAACAGCGGGACGACCAGCGGTAGGTAGACGGCCGCGGGCGCAATCAAAGCGCGCCGGAGCGACGGGACGGCGACGGCCGCTCCCGCCGACAGCACCGTCGCCGCGAGGGCGAGGTTCGAGAGGTCGAGCGAAAAGATGTTCACCGGATAACCGGCAGCGGCGTTCGAAACGCGTTCGCGGCTCAGGATCCCGGCGTTGACGATCCAGGTGCCCGGGGACAGGACGAACGCGGTGGTCGCAAACAATCCCGCCGAGAGCAACGCAAGCCGCCAGCGCTTCGGCGACGGCAGGCACGCGATGACGAGGGCGGACGCTCCGCACAGGACCCCGGTGGCATAGACGTTGGCGATGACGGCCGCCGTGACGGCCGTGACGGCCGTCATGACGACGTTCCGCTTCTCCTCGGCGACGACGGCGACCACGAGGAACGCGGCGCCCATGAACGGCATCGGAGCAACGTCCGAGACGACGTTGCTCTGCATGCGCTCGTTGAAGCAGAAAAAGAGCGTGAGCGCAGCCACCACGGCGCCGAAGCCGCCGCCACCCTTGTGCTTGGCCACGAAGGCGGCAAGGCAAACGGCAACCGCGTCCATCGCGAGAAGGAGGAAGTACATGGTGCCGGCATCTCCCCCGAGCCATTCGACGAGGGTCCGCACGTTGAGGTAGGCGGTGGTGTGAACGATGCCGACCGTCGCTCCGACACCGACCGTCGTGCAGCGACTGTGAAACAGGCAGTCGCGCACCATTTCGTCGTCGATCAGCGTGTCCGCCCAGATCATCGGCGAAGGACCGAGCCTTTGCACGAGCGCCCAAAACGCAGCCGCGAACAGCGTGACGAGCCAGATTGCTTCGAGCGCGAGCCGTGTTCGATCTCGCTCGACGCTGGTGCTGGGACCTGACTCAACCACCACGCGCGCACGCTAGGCGAGGTGTCGCGGCCTTGACAATGACGCTTTTTTCCCGCGAGCACACCGCTCGCGGGCGAAATTCCCGTCCATCGGCCGGAGTCGCGTTATCCTTTCGTCGCGATGAAGCGAGCGAAGCGCGTGGCGATTCTCGCAGTGAGCTCGTGGAAGACGGCGGGGACGTATCAACCCTTCAGCTACGCGGCGTACCGAATTCACGCGGCGCTCGTCGGGCACCCGGAGGTCGAAGAGGTGCGCGTGTTCGAGGCGCATCGCTGGACGACGGTCGAATTCGAGAACGCGCTCGAAGAGTTCGATCCCGACGTGATTGGTGGATCGACCTACGTCTGGTCGCTTCGCGCGTTCGTCGACATCGCGGCGCGCATGAAAAGCAATCGCCCCGATCGGACGTTCATCTTGGGTGGACCGTCCGCACGGCCCGAAATGCTCGCGATCGAGATGTACCGGGACGCGGTGCGGCACGTCGATGCGCTCGTGCTCGGCGAAGGCGAGGAGGCCATGCGGGAAATCGTGGCCGGGCACGGCTCCGGAACCGCGTACCTGGCGTCTATCCCAGGGCTTGCGATCGCCAAGGACGGCGGGTGGCACAAGACGGATCGCCGCCCCCCGATCCAGAACCTCGATGCGATCCCGTCGCCCTTTCAGTTGGGGCTCGCGCCGCAGGGCGTTTCCGGGCACCTCGAGACGTTCAGGGGCTGTCCACTTTCGTGTCTATTTTGCGAGTGGGGCATCTCGGGAAACCGCGGGAGCTTCTATTCCAAGGAATACCTGGTTCGGGAACTCGAAGCGTTCCTGAAGGTTGGCTCGAAGCGGGTGTTTCAGGTGGATGCGGGGCTGAACCTGCATGCGAACGCGTTTCGCAACCTGGCCGCCGCCGAGGCGGAAACGAAGGCCCTCGCCAAGTCCGGCATCAACTGCGAGATCTATCCGAGCAAGCTCCGCGACGAGCACCTGGACTTCCTCGGCAGCCTTGCGGAAGCCCACGTGGGCGTCGGCCTCCAGAGCTACAACACGGACGTCCTGAAGCTCTTGCAGCGTCCGTTCAATCCGGAGCGCCTGGAGACTTGCGTGAATCAGTTGGCGGAGGTCGCAACGCCGTCCGTGGAGATCATCCTCGGGCTCCCCGGCGACAATCCGGCGTCGTTCCGCGAGACCTTTCGGCGCGCGCGTGAGCTCCCGAGCGCCCTTCGCGTCTACTACTGCCTGGTGCTGCCCGATGCGTTCCTGACGCGTGCCCCCGCGTCCTTCGAGCTGAAATTCGACCCCGTTACCATGCAGATGCAATCGTGCCTCGGTTGGTCACCCGAGGACCTGCAACGCGAGATGGACTACCTCTCGGAGCAAGCCATCCTTGCGCGGGGGAACTACTCCATTCAGCCCCACGGACACTACGGGCCGTCGCCTGGTAGCGACACGGGGGCGGCGGGCGGAACGGCCACGTGGTGGCACTTCCCGAGTGCGGTCGAAAGGCCCCGGCAGCGCGCACACCCACCAGCGCCGCCACGACTGGACTTTCCGCTGACGGAAGCGCAACCGCGACGGCTACCGGTTGCACGAAATTGACGGGTCGTCAGGGGCTTCTGCGCGAGGGCGTCAGCTCCAGTAGTAAGCGACGCGCCGATCCGGCGAGAGACCGGTGAACCCACCCAGCGTCCATCGCTCACGGGAACCTTCGACCGTCGTCACCGTGTGACAAAACCGACCGGAGTCGAAGACCGCCAGGTCACCGACGCGAACCGGCAGCAGCAGCCGCCCCAGCTGCGCGAGCTGCTCCGGCGAGGGCTTTCGTGGCGGTGACTCAGACGACCACGGTGCATCGTAGATGACGACGTCTCCACCCGCGTCCGGGGTCACCACCGGACAGAGCACGCTGATCATGTTGCCGTCGAACAGCGTCCGAAGGTGGCTATAGCTCGGGCGGGTGACGTGCTCGTTCTCCCAGTGCGGGGGCAGGCGCCCTCCCGGCCGGATCCGGCGCATCGTCATCGACTGGTAGGGGCGACCGTCCGCCGAGTGCACCAAGCGAAGCTCGCGCGTGCCCGCTACGATCTTCAGCAGCTCGACCACGCGGGCAAACAGCTCCTCCGCACCCGGCACGCCGCCGAGCGTCCGTCGGAACACGGCCGAGTGTTCGAGGTAGTCACTGAGATCCGGCGCGGCGAGGTCCAAGCACATGCCGCGAAGGTCCAGCTTGTACTGCTCGGGAAGCTGGGTCCGAGGCAGCTCGTCCTTACCGGCATTCAAGCAGTCGCCGATGCCCGCGAGGACGTCCGGTGAGAAGACACCGCGAAGCACCACCCCAAACATCTCTCTATCCGCGATTCTCCTCAGCGTGTCGCTCGCCAACTCGAGCGACGTGGCCGGGACCTCCAGTACAGCAAGTGAACGCGCTTCGGACACGACGCCGACGTACTAGCACGCCGGTCGAATTGACAGCGGGGGGCACGCCCCATAGCGTCGCTGGCTTCGTTCCCGGGAGGAACGGTGTGATCTCGCGCGAGCCCCCCACCGAGCAAGAGCCCAGCGGCGGCACCGTGGGGAAGTCCAAAAGGCCTGCGACCGTCCGCTTCGCTCTTTGGCTCGCGGTGCTCTTGGCACTGTTGGTCACGGCCAGCGGCGCGAGCGCGCTCGAACCACCCCCCCAATCGAGTCCCGGAACGGCCGAAGAGGCGCAGCGACTGCTCTCGATCATCCAGCCGATCGGCGCTTTCCGGCCGGCAATGGTGAGGCGCGAGGGGTACACCTTCGAGCTACGCGGACCGAACGGCGATCGCGTCGGCGACCTGATCGTCGGCCTCCGTGACCACGATCCCGAGCTCACGCGCATTCACTCCCGGCGTTTCGCCGTCGCCATCAGCAACTCGTCGTACGATTTTTCTGCAGTCGACGTGCTCGTCCCGGCCGCTCGCGCGATCGTCGCTTCCGACGGGGGTGCCCTGCCGGCGACGGGCATCGTCATGCGGAAGGGCGAGCACGAGCAGATGATGTACGCGACGCTTTGGGTCGTGATCGCCGGCATCCTCGCCGGCATCCTGAAGCGAGGAAAAATCAGCTGGGAGGTGCGCAAAGTTCATCTGATCCAGGCCTGCGCGCACACGAGCATCTTCGTCTACTGGTCGTTCTACTGGCCCGCGGTCCACGGGCAAGTGCCGATGATCCTGATGATGCTGGTGATGGCGTTCGGCGCCGATGCGGCGTTCTGTTTCGCCAAGTTCGGCTCCTGGCGTGTCGGCTTCTCTCCCCTGCCGGTCGTCTTCAGCACCAACCTGTTCGTGTGGCTCGACTGGCGGGGCGCGACCATCGCCATGATCGGCGCGTTCGCCTTCAAGACCTTCGTCCGGCGGGGTCAGGGGCACATCTTCAACCCGTCGGTGGCGGGGCTCACCCTGAACGCCATCTGCACGGTGGTGTTCCCGGACGTCGTGCATTTCGGCGGGCTTTTCCACACGCTCAACATCGCTCCCAACATGTCCGAGTGGGTGTTCCTGGTCTCACTGGTGCCGCTGACGGTCTTCCGGCTGCTACCGGTGTCCATTGGCTGCGTGATCGGCCTCTTTTTCATCTCGGGCGTGCCGGGAGCGATCCGACCGACGCTGCTTCTGATGATGACGCTGCTCGCCACCGATCCGGCGACCACCCCGCGCTCCGACATCGGCCGGATCTTTTTCGGGTTGCTCGTTGGCCTGAGCTACCAGGTGTATTCGGATCTCCTTCATTCGCTCGGGCAGCCCGACGATTTTGCGAAAATCCTGTCCGTGCCGCTCGCGAACGTCCTCGTGCCGTGGTTCGACAAAGTGGCGGCTCGCCCCACCACAGCAGTGGCCGAGCTGTGGAAGGCGAAGGTGACGACCCCGCGACCGGCGGTCGCCGCTCAGACGGGGCGGATCAAGAACGGCGTGTTCTTCGCCACGTGGGTCGTCCTCTACACGATCGCTCTCGGCATCGAGAAACCGGAGGACTTCGAGCCGGCTTTGCACTGGACGTGGGGAACGCCGCTGGTCGCCCGCGACGCGTCCGACGTGCCGCGCTGCAGTAACAATCCGATCTTCTGCCGGCCATTCTCCCAGATCCAGGAGATCCGCGCCTGGGCGGCTAGGTGACGTCGAAAGCTCGGCTCCGTCGCGAAGCGTGAACGCTACCGGCTCGAAACGTCGCGTGTGCTGGGGTCGGTCTGGAGGTCACGGAATGATTCGTCGCATTGCGATCAACACCGGCGGCGGCGACGCCCCCGGGCTCAATGCCGTGATCCGCTCGGTCGCCCTGAGCGCCCTCAACCGGGGTTGGGACGTGCTCGGCATTCGCCGCGGGTACGAGGGAATGCTCGAGGACGATCCCGAGGCGGTCATCTCTCTCGACCGCGACCGGGTGCGCGGCATCGCCCACCTCGGTGGCACGATCCTCGGCACCACCAACCGCGGGGACCCGTTCCACTACCCGGTCGAGAAGGACGGCAAGAAAGTCGCCACGGACGTGTCGGACAAAGTGGTCCGGCGCTTCGAGGAGCTCGAAATCGATGCCTTGGTGGCACTCGGCGGCGACGGCTCGATGACGATCGCACGGAAGTTGATGGAGCGCGGTCTCAAGCGCGTGATCGGCGTGCCGAAAACGATCGACAACGATCTGAAGGGGACCAACGTCACGTTCGGGTTCGCGACGGCAGTCACGACCACGACCGACGCCCTCGACAAGCTGCACTCGACGGCGCAAGCGCATCGCCGCGTGATGGTCGTCGAAGTGATGGGCCGCCACGCCGGATGGATCGCGCTCCACGCCGGCATCGCGGGCGGCGCCGACGTGATCCTGATCCCGGAAATCCCGTACCATTTCGAACTCGTCTGCGAGAAAATCAACGAGCGCTATCGGCGCCGCTCCGATTTCGCAATCGTCGTCGTTTCCGAGGGCGCGAAGGAGCAAGGCGCGGACGCGATGTACAAGCTCGGCAAGGACGCGTTCAAGGAGCACGCGGTGCTCGGCGGCATCGCCGAACGCCTGGCGCGCCAGATCGAGGAAACGACCGGGTGCGAGGCGCGCGCCGTCGTGCTCGGCCACCTGCAGCGCGGTGGCTCGCCGGTCGCGTTCGATCGCCTCCTCGCGCAGCGCATGGGCTGCGCGGCGGTTCGCTACCTGGCCGAGGGCACCGACAGCGGCATGGTCGCGCAGGTCGGCGGCCAGATCGTACTGGTACCCCTCGATCAAGTCGTGGGCGGCACCCGCGGCGTCGAGATCCACTCGGACACCGTCGATACCGGTCGCGACCTCGGCATCTGCTTCGGTGACGAACCGATCGGCACCTTCACGAACCGCCTGTCCGCGCACCCGCCGAGCGTGCGTAGCCGCGCCTGAACGGCGCCGAGTTTCGCGTCCCTTTCCGAAAGGTTACGCGAACCGAAACCTGATGGATGCCGTGAGGACTCGAAGGCGGTGGTCCGCTGTAGGGGTGCCGTGGCTCTCGCCACGGGGTCGTTCCAAAGAGGAGCACGCCGATGCCCACGCCGTCCGAGCCCACCCTCGAATCGATCATGCACTCACCGCTCCACCGCATGACCGGTGAGACGTCCGCCATCGATGCCCTTCACCTGTGCGCCTTGCGCGGCGTGCACCACGTGCCGCTGTTCGACGGGATGCGGCTGCTCGGTATCGTCTGCACCTGCGACCTCGAGGAGATTGCGCTCGACGCTCCGGTGAAGAGTGCCCTGCGCCGGCCCCCGGTGACGCTCGAGATCACGGCGTCGGTGAGCGACGCCGTCCGGTGCATGAGCGACGAGGTCGTCGGTTCGGTACTGGTGACGAGACGCGGCGAACCCGTGGGCATCGTGACGCGCGAGGACGTGGTGCGGGAAGCGAACGGACACACCGTGAATTTTCACTGCGAGTCGTGCGGCGCCGTCACGCACCTGAAGCAGGGCACGCGCGCGCTCTTGTGCCTCGACTGCCGAAAGAGCGCGTACCCCGCCTCGATGGACGAGGACGAACTCGGCGGGAGCGGCTGACGAAGCGCGGGGGTGACGGCGGGGAGATTGACGGCGGGAACGGTTGAGGGGTGACGCGGCGCAGGTCCACGGCTAGAGGACGGCGCATGCTGTGGAAAAAGCCGATGGGATGCGTGTCCGAGTCGCTTCTGGCGCTACCGCTCGTGTGGGCGTGTAGTTCCGCCCCTCCCCCGCCGCCCTCGACGCCACCGCCGCCCGAGCGGACGCACACTCCGGTCGCGCCCGCGCCCGTCGTCGACCCGCGGGAGCGCGGGATGAAAGAGCTCGGATCGGACGCGTACCTCTGGGGCTTCGCGATCGTCGAAAACTACAAGGCGATCCACGCGTACGCCGTCAACACCAGCGGACCCGAGTACAAGGGGCCGTTCAACAAGCTCACGAACGAGGCGCGCGTGTACACGCCGGCGGACAAGGCGATCGTCACGCCGAACTCGGACACGCCGTACGGCTTCGCCGTGCTCGATCTGCGCGCCGAGCCGCAGGTGCTCACGGTGCCTGCCGTCCCGGCGAACCGCTACTATTCGCTCCAGCTCGTCGACGGCTACACCCACAACTACGCGTACGTGGGCACGCGCGCGACGGGGAACAAGCCGGGCCACTACCTGGTCGCCGGCCCGAGTTTCCAGGGATCGAAACCGGCCGGCGTCGAGCAGATGCTCGGCTCGGAAACCGAGTTCGTCCTGGTCATCTACCGCACGCAGCTGATGAACCCGAAGGACATCGAGCAGGTGAAGAGGATCCAGGCGGGGTACCGCGTGACGCCGCTCCACGAGTTCACGAAAACTCCCGCGCCGCCGGCCGCGCCGCCGCTCGAATTTCCGGCCTGGGACGCGGAGGCCGTGAAGGGCATGGGCTTCTTCACGGTCCTCGATTTCCTGCTCGACCTGATGCCGGTGATCAGGGAAGACAAGGAGATCCGCGAGCGACTGCGCGCCATCGGCGTCGGCACGCCGGGCAAATTCGACGTCGCCACGCTGAGCGACATGCAGAAGAGTGGACTCACCGAGGGCCTACAGCACGGCCAGAAGCGGCTCGCCGAGCTCGCGACCGACACTCGGTTCCTCGGTCACGAGGTGACGTCGGCGGATCTCTTCGGCACCCGAGCCTACCTCCGCGGCGACGTGCGTCGGCGCGACGTGGGCGCCCTGCTCGGCATCTACGGCAACTCGCGCGAGGAAGCGCTCTACCCACTTTACCGCACTGACGCGGCGGGCAAGCCGCTCGACGCGAGCAAGGCCTCGTACACGCTGCGTTTCGAGAAGGGCAAGCTGCCGCCGGCCAAGGCCTTCTGGTCCCTCACCATGTACGACGCGACCACGAAGCTATTGGTCGCGAACCCCCTCAGCCGCTACCTCATCAATTCGTCGATGTTGCCCGCGCTCAAGAAGGACGCCGACGGCGGCATCACCCTGACGCTGTCGCACGCGTCGCCCGGCAAGGCGCAGGAGTCGAACTGGCTGCCGGCACCGAACGGCCCGTTTTACGCTGTCCTCCGCATCTACAACCCGGAGCCCGCGGCGTACGACGGCACGTGGAAAGAGCCAGCCATGGTCGCGGTCGTGCCTGCGCCTCCCGCGCCGGCGCCCGCGGCGAAACCTGCCCCCGCGGGGGCGCCCGCGGCGAAAGCTGCGCCCACCCCGAGTCCCGCAGCGCCTCCAGCGTCGAAACCCGCCCCCGGGGCGGCACCCGCAGCGCCCGCCACGTCGAAGACCGCTCCCGCGGCTGCTTCCGCAACGAAACCCGCCTCTGCGGCGGTTCCCGCGCCCAGACCGGCACCCGCGACGGGTCCGGAAAAAAAACCACCGACAGCAGTTCCGCAAACCGGCAAGCCCTGAGTCCCCGCCGCGATTGACGACGGCGAATTGATCTCGGCAAGGTCGCCGGGCTGGCGGAAACCCGCCGATGCGGGGAATCGGCCGCCAGAGGAGGAACAAATGGTCATTCGAATTTCCAGACTGTTGGTCGCTGGGTTTGCTTTCTTCGGCGCGTCGTTGGCGGCGGGTGAGGCGCACGCAGCGGTAGGGTACGTGTGCTCGGTGTGGTTCGCGCCGGGCTCGTCGACGCTGGGAACCAACGGCTATGTCGACGCCTACTACTACACGGGTGCCAATTGCACGGGCACTCAAGTGGCGCACTACATGTACTGCACCAGTGGCGCAACGTATTCCGGGTGCTCCGCCTCGTCACTCTACGTGTTTCCGAGAGAGTCGTTGATTGCGCTCTTCCATGCGCTGCAAAGCGCTGCGAGCGTTGACCAGAAGGTCGATGTCTACGGCACTTCCTGCATGGGCGGCGGCACCGGCTGTGGCGGTCAGATCAATTTCAAAGGTGACTAGTCACGCAGCACCCCGGAGCGCCAATCCAGGATGATGGCCGAGCCGTGGGGCGCGCGAAGGGCGAGCGCCGAGCGCTAGTCCCACGGCTCGACCGTCGCGCGCATCCGCGCAAGGGCCGCCTACCTTCGGGTTACGCCGTGCAGTTCGGGGTTCACTTCGCGTAGCGCAGCGACGACTTCGCGCGCTGCCGCGGTTGCCTCGCGGCGGAGATATGCCCGGAACTCTGGATCGGCCAACGCGGCCCTCGCGAACTCTTCGGCCATCTTGTCGATGGCCGCACGCGTGGACTCACTAAGGACGTGCCTGGCACTCTCTTCAGCGATCTGTTGGACGAGGGTCTTCCGGCGCGCCACGGGCTTCATCGTACCACTTCTCTGTCCAAAAGCCGCCCCTGGATCGCCTCCGCGACGTGCGGTCGGCCGACGCGCTCTTCACCTTCCAGGTCCGCGATCGTGCGCGCGACGCGCAGCACCTTGACGAACGCGCGCGCCGAGAGTCCGAGCTTGTCGACGGCGAGCTCCAGGAGGCGACGGCCATCGCGGCCGAGCTCCGCCACCTTCTCCAGATCCGCCCCCGATAGCGCCGCGTTGACGTGCGCCGACAAGCCGAGCTCAGCCGCACGCCGGCGCTGGAGGGCGCGCGCTCGCGTGACGCGCTCGCCCACGGCTGCCGACGTTTCACCGTGACGCGCGGACGTGAGCGCGGCGACCTCGACCGGCGGCACCGCCACATGAATGTCGAGCCGATCGACGAGCGGCCCCGAAAGGCGGGCCCGGTAGCGTTTCCGCGCTTCATCCGAGCAGCTGCAGCGCCGCCGCGGGTGCGAGAAGTACCCGCACGGGCACGGATTCACCGCGCCCACGAGCACGGGCCGGGCCGGAAACCACGCCCGCGCACGCGCCCGCGCGATGCAGACCACACCGTCCTCGAGCGGCTGGCGCAGGGCTTCGAGCGCGCCACGACGGAACTCAGCGAGCTCGTCGAGGAACAAGACGCCGTGATGCGCGAGACTCACCTCCCCCGGGCGGGGCACCTCGCCGCCACCGACGAGCCCGGCCTCGCTCACCGAGTGGTGCGGCGCGCGAAATGGTCGCTCGCTGACGATGCCGAGCTCCGGCGGGAGCAAACCGGCCACGCTGTGGATCGACGTGCATTCGACGGCCTCGTCGAACTCCAGGGGCGGCAGGATGCCGGGAAGCAGCCGAGCAAGCAGCGTCTTGCCGCTACCGGGCGGGCCGATGAAGAGCAGGTTGTGGGCGCCGGCGGCGGCGATCTCGAGCGCGCGGCGAGCCGTCGCCTGCCCGCGCACGTCGGCGAGGTCGCCGGTAGCGCCGGCCGGGCGTGGGTCGAACGGCGTCGGGACGGCCTGCGGGAGCTGCCGCTTGCGGGCCAGGTGGTCCACCACCTCGGCGAGGGTTCGGGCGACACGCACGTCGATGCCGCGGGCGATGCCCGCCTCGAGCGCGTTGGCGGCAGGCACGACGGCGGCACGGAGGCCGCGCTGCCGCGCGCCGTCGAGCTGCGGCAGGATCCCCCTCACCGGTCGGAGCGCACCGTTCAGGCCGAGTTCCCCGAGGAGCAAGCTCTGCTCGAGGGCGCGCGGGTCGAGCTTGCCGATGGCCGCGAGCACCCCGAGCGCGATCGCGAGGTCGAGCGTGGCGCCCGCCTTCCTGAGATCGGCTGGGGCGAGGTTCACGGTCACGGCGTATTCGTCGATCAGCACGTCGAGCCCCGCCAGCGCACTCGCCACCCGAACCCGCGACTCGCGAACCGCGGCCTCGGCAAGCCCAACCAGCTGAAAAAAGGCCGGACCCCGCGAGGAGCAGACCTCGACCTGGATCGCCCGCGCCTCGAGGCCAACGACGACACTCGCCTGCGCTACGGCGATGCCGAGGGGCTGCCCTTGCACCACCGCGACCGCACTCGACAACGACTTCATGCCGTGCCGGTGGTGCAGCGGGCGTGCCAGCGACGCCCTGCGGCCCTGCTCGTCGTTCGACCAGCGGCCGCCGGCGACGAGGCCGATGGCCGCCGCGCCCATTCCCAAGCTGTCCGTAGGTGATCACGCTTAGTTCAGTGCATGTTCCATCTGCAGTCATTTTTTCCCGTCACTGTGCGAGCCGGCGTTGGAAAAATCGTCTCGCTGGGTGATCCGATTTGGTGCGACGCGACCACTACTTGGCGAGTGCTGCGCCGTGCGCCGCGCTATCATCCACGTCGTCATGCGCTGGCTGCCAAAACGCGAGTTATTCCTCGCCGCGCCGTTTGCCATTTGGGCGGTCGCGGCTTGCTCCGGTCAGCCGCAGGTCGAGGACACGACGTTGACCGGCGGCGTCGGCGCGGGCGCAATCGGTGGGTCGTCCGTCGGCGGCACGACGATGATGCCGGCCGGCATGGCGGGGATGGCCGGCGCAGCTGGAACGAGCGGCGGCACGGGCGGTACCGGCGGCGTCGGCATCGCGGGAAGCACCGCGATCGACGTGGATGGCGGCAACCAACAGCCGATGTGCGAGGTCACGACCTGTGCCGCGCTCGGCTGGGCCTGCGGCTACTTCGTTGACGAGTGCGGAAACATGGTCAACTGCGCGGACGAGGGCCTCAGCTGTGGCCCGCTCGAGGCGTGCACCGGCGGCCTTGGCGCGCCCACCACCTGCGTGAGCTCGCTCGGCGAAGGGTGCACCTTGTGCGGCAGTGTCGAAGACTGCTCGACGGCCCCGCAGCTCACACGCCTCACCGGCCGCGTCGTCACGCCGGGCCGCGACGATCTGAACGTCGCGAATCAGGTCGGCGTACCGAACGCCTTCGTCTACATCCTTCAGAGCGCGGACGCGACGACGCTCCCCGCCATCCCCTCCGGCATTCCGACGGGCGGAACGAGCTGCGACCAGTGCGAGGATCAGGACCTCGGCCCGGTGTTGGTCGGAGCGATGACGGACGCAACGGGGACGTTCACGCTCGAGGGCAATGTCCCGGTCGGCGTGGAGTTCGTGCTGGTGGTGAAGGCCGGACGCTTCCGGCGCGCCGTGACCCACACGCTGCCACCGGAGGCCGGCTGCCAGACGACGACCTTGCCGGCCACGTTGCCCGAAAACCCGACGCGCCTCCCGCGCACGATGGCCGACGGTCTGGCGGTGAACATCCCGCGCATCGCCGTCAGCACGGGGGAAGTGGACGCGATGGAGTGCGTCCTCGAAAAGATGGGCCTCTCGGCGACGGAGTTCGGCAATCCGGCCGCCGACGGCTCCGCGCCGCAGCGGGTGCACCTCTACCGCGGCGGCAACGCGGCGATGGGCACACCGCCGGGAACCGGCGCATACATCGACGCCACGACCCCGCACAATGCGGCGCTCTACGGCGACCTCGCCCGGCTACAGCTCTACGACATCGTCGTCTCCGATTGCGAAGGGGCCGCGTACGACGGTGCCGGGACCGAGCGCACCGCGTCAGGCGCCTTCTTGCGCGAGTACGTGAACCGTGGCGGCCGCCTGTTCGGCAGCCATCTCTCCTTCACCTGGCTGTACGAGAACGGCGACGCCGTCTACGACGCGGCGGATCCCATTGCCACCGGGCTCGCTCCGATGGCGACCTGGGAGGTCGAGGTCGACCGTACGACCACGATGGGGCTCGGCGTCGTCTCGGTCGGTCGCCCGCAGGCGAGCCCGCGGATCCAGAGTTTTGCCGACTGGATGGCGCGGGAAGCGGTGACGGTGCCCCCGGCTCAGACCTTCGACATCCTGGAGCCGCGGAGCCAGAACGCGACGCTCGGCCCGACCACCGAGGAGTTCGTCTACCAGGAGGACGGCACCATGCGCGTGCAGCAGTTCTCCGCCAGCACGCCGTACGGGGCCCCGCCGGAAGCCGTCTGCGGGCGGGTCGCCTACAGCGGGTTTCACGTGAGCATCGGCAACACGGCCGAGGCGATTTTTCCGATGCACTGTGCAGGAGATCTCACCAGGCAGGAGAAAGTTCTCCTCTACATGCTGTTCGATCTCAGCGCCTGCGTGGGCGAGGTTCCGCCCCCGCCGGACTGCACGCCGTCCACCTGCGAGAGCCTCGGCGCCGAGTGCGGCTTCAGCGGCGACGGCTGCGGCAACGTCCTCAACTGCGGCCCCTGCGTCGTCGAACCGCCAGCGTAGCCGCGCGCGTCGCGCGAGGCGCGGCTGCGGGCCAGGGGTCCCAAAACTCGACATAGCTCAAAGGCTATATTGGTGGTTGCCGGTCAGCGACGCGGCTCGATCAAACGAACGAGCGTGCCGATCACGCGATCAAATAGAGCGCAAAGCTCTGGTTCGATGGGCGCGAGGAACCCCATCGCCTCCGCGGTCTCCAAGCATGCGAGCGTTTCCCGAGCCGACGCGGCGGCCGACTGAAAACGCGCTTGCCGATTCTTGCCCCGGCTGTAGGCGCCCTCCGCCACGTTGAGCGGAACGCTTATCAGCGCGCGCTCCATCTGGTCCGCGAGCACTGAGCTCCTCCCTCGCAACGCCCTGATGACGGGCGCAAGCCGCCGAACCAACTCGAGAACAACGGGATAGATCTTGAGTGACATGCGAAAGCCTCCTGTCCCCGCCTTTCGAGGACCTCACCCCCACCGCCGGCGAGTCGCAGGCTGGATCAAGGCTCGCGAGTCCCCGAGCGACCGCGCGCTTTGCGCGCCGCCCCGGCCTTGATCCAGCCGAGCACGCCGGCAAACTCAAAAGTCCCGAGACGAGCTCCCACCCGCCCCTCTCTTCTCCTCTCGCCGTCCTTCGTGATCCCACGTCGCAGTGCGCGAGCACCGCCCCCTGCGCCCCCACCCCGCCCCCAACCCCCGTTCTCGCATTGCCCCTGCCTCCTTGGCTCCCAACCCCCGCTCTCGCCTTGCCCCTGACTCCTTCCCTTCCCCCAACCCCACTCTCCCTCTGCCCCTGACCCTTCCCCGCCCCCAAACACCTGCTCTCGCCCTGCCCCCGCCCCGCTCTCTACCTCACCGACGCGAATGCCGGCGAACTCGTCCGTGCCTCCGCGCGCCCCTCGAGGATGGCCCCGTCGGCTGCGGCTGCCATGACGACCCCGGGTTCGGCGAAGATGCTGACGAACGGCGCGTGCCACTCGGGGCTCGCCCAGATCTTGTGCCAGCCGCTCTCCGGCGCCGGCGAGACCCAGAGCGCCCCGGCGCCGCCAGCCCACGCGCAGCCGAGCACGTCGACACCGACCGACGCCAGATCGTTCGACTCGGGCAGGTAGCCGACGACGTTCGCACCACGGTGCCGCCGGAGGACCGCGCCCTGCGACCCTACCGCCAGCGAGAGTTCGCGCTCCGGGCGACTGGCGCACGACGTGAGCGCTCGCCCCGCCGTGCGGGGGAGGAGCTCGAATTCCCAGTGCAGCGGGGTGTAGACGCCGGCGAGCCCGATGCCGTCGACACCGCGGCCCACGACCAGAAATCGGGTCTCGTCGATGCGGCAAATGCTCATCAGGCTCGATGCCTGTGGGACGGGTAACGGTTTCAAGAACCGCCCCCCGCTAACGCCGACCAGGAGCGGCGGCCCCCCCGACTTCATGCCGATGGTGGCCGCAACGTCCGAGAGATCACCCGCGGCGTCGATCAGGCTTATCGCCGCATCCTCACCGCGTAACGTCCGGCTGACGCCCGCACGAGAGTATTCGGCAACGACGGCGCCGTCGCCACCGATGAGCCAGCGGCCGGCGCCGACGGAGGAGACGAAACGGATCGGCCGGATGCCGCCCAAGGTGCTCTGCGGCACTTCGCTCCAGGAGGTGCCGTCGAAATAGACGAGCCCGTCCGTGGTCGACGAAAGACAGTGCCCGTCCGAGTCCCATCCGATGCGCACGAGCAGCCAGCGCTCCTCGGCCGGGTGGCGCACGTTGAAAATCCAGCGGGGCAGTGACGGACCGGGCCCCGGTTCGGCGGGCAGCTGGGTGCGCCGCGTGGGCGGGCAGCTCGTGAGCCAGCTCTTCAAACTCGCGCCGAACGCACGCGGACTGACCGGACGGAGCGCCGCATCGGCCGAGGTGGCCAGCGCGAGCGCGCGGTCGATGCCGTCGCAGACTTCAGGGTCCATCCGAACCTCGGGGCAAAGCCCCTTGGCGTCGCGGATCGAACGGCGCTCGGGGCCGCGCGCCGCCACCATCGCCATCAGACCCGACACCTGAAACAGGTGTTCGCCGGTGAGAACGTAGTAAAAGAGCGCACCCAGGCCGAAGATGTCGGCGGCGAACCCGACGTCGTCGGTGGCACCGAGCTGCTCGGGCGCGATGTAGCCCGGCGTGCCGACCGCTTCCGAGCCGAACGTGGCCTGCATCCCGACGGGCCTCGCGATGCCGAAGTCGGAAATCTTGAACATCTCCGATTGAGCGCTGCCGCAGCAGAGGACGTTGTTCGGATTGATGTCGCGGTGGATCACGCCTGCGGCGTGGATCTCGGTCAGGCCCTCGGTCACCTGCTCGAGGAGCACGAGCGCGCGCTCCGGCGGGAAGGCGTAGCTCGTCTGGCGAACGGAACGCCGGACGCGATCCTCGAGCGTCGTACCCTCGGGGCCACCGTGCACGTACTCGAGCGCGAGCCAGGGCAGTTTCATCAAATAGCCGCGACCGGAGTACTCCGTCGTGCCGGCATCGAGCAGCCGGACGACGGAGGGGCACGAGGGGACGCGCTCGTTGATGCGCCCGAGCGCCACCGCTTCCTTTCGCACGACCATCTCGGCCCGCTCGCCGGCCTGTGCGATGATCGACGGCTGGATGACCTTGAGCACGACCGGCGACGTGCCCTCGGGTCCGAACCGGGACGCGAAGTAGGCGACCGCCGTGCCCCCCTCGCCGAGCCTTCGTTCGACGCGGTAGACGACCCCAGGCCGGAGGTCGGAGGGGATCGTGCTGCCGATGAAGGGATCGGTGCCCGCCTGCGGCGCTTGCATGGGCCTCGCGAATTTCGATGCTAGACGATGCGAAGGCCGGCTAAAAGCTCCCTCTCGGGTCAACAATGCAAAAATACTTGCTGTTGCTTCTTTTCCTCACGGTTGCGTGCGGGGGCGACTGTGAATCGCTGTGCGAGGACCGCAAGGATTGCGCTGATTCGTCGACCGACGAGCGCGCGCGCGATTGCGAAACCCACTGTCGCTCGGAGGAAGAGGTCTACGCCCGCATCGGTTGTGGCGCGCAATCGAACGATCTGACCGATTGTCTCGCCAACCTCGACGATCTTTGCGACCCCCCGCCCGACGCGTGCGCTTTCGAGCAGGGAGCCGTCTTCCAGTGCCACCAGGCATTCTGCACCGAGCACCCCGACGACGGGAGCTGCGAGCGATAGTCAGCGGGCGCGGACCAGCCGCGCCGGGCGCTCGAGCTTTCGCTCGATCGCGGGATCCCCGCGATAGACGACGACGCTCGGCCCCGAGCCTGTCACCTCGAGGGTCTCGACGTGCCCGAGCTCGACGCGGCTGCCGTCGGCGGTCGTGACCTTTGCGGACGCCGACGCGAGCTCGCTCAAGTCCAGGCGAGCCGCCGAGCGGGCGGTGACTTCGAGCAGTCGTGTTGAACCTCGTGCCGTGAGGCGCGTACCGCCGGTGCCGAAGACCACGAATCGCTCGCCCCTCAGGCCGTTGACGATGGCACTCGACGCCGCCCCGAGCGTGACGCCCTCGAGCGCCGGTGTCTTGATCCGCGCGACGAGCGGCTGGGTCGGCTTGAGCACGGCGTCGGGTTCGACCACCAGCGTTTCACCGTCGAGGCGCGTGAGCACGCGCGCGAGCAGATTGTCGTCGCCGAGGATTTCCATGCTGGGGGCGGGCCCCACCTCCACTTCGGCGCGGATCGTGCCCCCGACTTTCAATTGCTTGAATGGCGGGATCGCGCGCGCGACCTTCGAACCGACGCCGCTCCCGCGACCGGTGTTCTCCTTGTTCTTGCACGCGGGCGCGAAGGAGACCGCAAGCAGGGCCACGACGAAGAGCCGAGCGAGGGTCGATCGCCTGGTCATGGTCACCACTACCAACGCTCTATCGGCTCATGATCGGCGCTCGACACGTCGACCCTGATGGCACCCTCTGACCGCTCGACGATCCGCTGGGCGTAGCGCGGGAGAAACCCACGCTCGGAGCTCGAGTGCTCGAGCAGCACCACGCTCACACCGCCGGCGAGCCGTTCGAGCACCGCATGGTGCGACAGCTCTCCGGTGACGACGACATCGACACCACTCGCCGCCGAGAGAACGGCGCCTCCCGAGCCAGCACAGACGGCGGCTTCGCGGATCGGCGCGCCCGCTCGATGCGCCGGCGCCGCCGCCACCCGCGCAGAGGCAACGCCGACGTGGCTCTTCAGCCGCTCGACCAGAGCCGGCAGAGTGACGGGCTCGGCGAGCGTCACCCGGCGCCCGCAACCGAAGCCGAGTTCGGGGCGCGCCGCGAGCGAATAGAGATCCCAGGCCGGCTCCTCGTAGGGATGAACGTCTCGCAACACCTCGACGACGCGAGGAAGCGCGCGCTTCGGGCAAACCATTTCGAGCCGCACTTCGGGCACGCGCTCGAGTTTCTCGCGCTCGCCGACGGCCGGGTTCGTGGCGGCGCTGCCGCGGAACGTTCCGACGGTTTCGGCGCGGCTGGTGCATTCGGAGTACTCGCCGATCACGCCGGCTCCGGCCGCCGACAGCGCGCCGGCAAGCCGATCCGCGTGGTCGTGGGGAACGAAGGTGACGAGCTTCAGCTCGAGCGCCGGATCGAGACGCTCGGCCTGCACCAGCGGCCGGCTCGCGCCCGGGCCAAGCCCCTCGGCGAGCCAGTCATTCACCCCACCGGGCGCGGCGTCGAGCGCGGTGTGGGGCGAGTAGACGGAAAGGCCGGTGCGAGCGGCCGCAATCACACGTCGCTCGGCGGGGACGGACGGGCGCAGACGCTGCACGGCTCGAAAGAGCGGCGGGTGGTAACTGACGATCAGATCCGCGCCGAGTCCGGTCGCCTCTTCGAGCACCGCGTCGGTGAGGTCGATGGTGAGGAGGACGCGCTCGACGGCGGGGGGAGACGAAGGATCGCGACGGTCCGCGAGCGGCGCCAGCAAGAGCCCCACGTTGTCCCAGCTTTCGGCGTGGTGAAGCGGCGAAAGGGCATCGAGCAGCGCGACGACCCGATCGAGCGAAAGCGCCATGATGCGTTCAGTGCCGCGGGTCGTCTTCGACCGGGGGTGCGGCGGCGAACGGCGCACTCTTCAGCTGGGACATCACCGCGGCGAGCGCCTGCATGAAGGCACGGTCGACGCGCTGGTAGTACACGCGTGTGAGCCCGATCGCACGTTCGGCATCCGCGGCCTCCAGCGCGGCGCCGAAGTCGCGGAGGTACTCGGGAAAACTCGGCTCGAGCACCCAGAGGGCCGGGAAGCGATCGATGATCTCGCGGTACGCTTCGAGAAAGGGGTTCGCGATCCAGCGCACGGCGACGGAGTGACTCGAGTCGACCAGCGCATCGAGCCAGCGCTGGAAGCCGTGGCCGATCAGCGTCGGATCCTTGCGTTCGAACGCGGCGATCACCAGCTCGGTGATGTCGCGCAAGCGGGCGAGGTCGGCTTTGTCCGCTCGCTCGGCGGCCAGGCGTGTCGCGAACTCGAGAACGAGTATCCGCGCGCGCAGGATGTCCTCCAGCATGTGCACGCTCTCGCCGAGTTCCGACGCGGACTCGAGGAAGGGAGCCAGGAGCTCGAGCGTTCCGCCTTTTCGAAAATCCGCGACGGTGACGCCCTGGCCGTGCCGCACCGTAACGAGCCGTGCTTGCTCGAGACGCCTCACCGCCTCACGCAGCGTGTTGCGGTTGGTCTTGTACTCGGCCGCGAGCTCGCGTTCGCCGGGCAAGCGTTCGCCGGGCGCGAGCTCTCCGGACAAGATACGCCGCCGGACCTCGCGAAAGATGGTGGTCGCGATGTTGCTCGGGTGTGGACGGGCAGGTTCCAAGGGAAATCTCTGGGGTTCTGGTCAGAACAGGATGGTGGCGCCGGCAGCAGCGTAGGGCCAGCCGAGCCGAACGACCAGCCCGGCACGATCGCCGAAAATACGAAACCGCGCTCCCACCCAGCTCGCGAACTCGACGTCGAAGTCCGACTCCGATTGCTTGCACGGGGTGCTACCGCAGAGCCCCTGGAAGGACCACTTCTCGTACTGAAAGGCGAGACCCAGGTCGAGAAAAACACTCACGATCGGGGTGAGAAAGAAGTTCCATTCACCGGTCGCCGGCAGCCACACGTTCATGGCACTGCAGTCCGACGCGTAGAACGTCACGCCACGCCGGCGGCACACCTCGTCGCCACCGAAGAACGTCATGTCGGCACCGAAGCTCATGCCGATGTCGTTGTTGATCTGGGGCACGGGACCGTTGTGCACGAACGGAATGTAGGCGCGCGCCCCGAAGCCGAGCCCCAGCTTGTCCGACCCCTCCCGATCGGCGTACTGAACGACGAAATGGGGATCGACCGCGACGGTGTAGTGGGGGTGTGCGCCCGGCGCTTTGATCTGCGCACGTCCGGCCCCGGAGTAGAGCAGGGCGAGAGCCAGGGAAGCAGCCCCGACGAGTGCGACGCGTCGGCGAGTCATGATGGTACGGGTCTCGGGTCACGCCGCGTAGCGGCTCGCGATCACGCTCGTCAAATCGTCAACGAGCGCCGGGGCGAATGCTACGACACGCTCGCGGGCGAGCTCAACCCAGTCAGCCACGGGAGCAAGCGCGGAGGCGGCGATCGCCAGGCGCGGCCGCTTGGCGAGCGTACGGGTGAGGCGCTCCACGAGGACCGTGGTCGTCGGTTTTGCACCGTCACTTCGCTCTTCCAGCACCGCCGCGAGACTGGCGAGGCGCGCCTGCTGGTCGGCAGGCCACGGCAGCCGGCCCAGGAGCCGCGTGTCGCGACCGGCGCGCAGACCCGCAAAGTAGGCCGCGCGCGCGGTCGGGCTTTCTGAAAGCGCTGCGTCGAGCAGGAGTTCGACACCGACGTGCGCCACCGCGCGCCGCGTCCCGGCAGCGACCCCGCGTTCCGCGAGCGACCGCATCGCCTCAGCACAGAAGGTGCGAAACACCGCGAGTTCGTGGAACGCTTCGTCCGTGACGTGGTGAAAGCGGATGCCGGCCGCCAGCGGCTCCTCGGACACGCGCGGTTCACGCAGGCCGAGCATGTTCGAAAAGTCGGGCAGCATGGCGCCGAGAACGAACGCCGGAGCGCTGGAGAAGCGCGCGGCAACCGCGGCGTGGCCGAAGAAATTCATGAACAACATCGAGCGTAGCAGAGTCCCGCGCGCGGCGAAGCCACGCCTCGGAATTGGCACAGCCCATGACGAGATCCGCTCTGGAGAGGTGCTACCGTTCTCCCCGCGGTGGCGAAACTCCCCACAGTGGCGACGTTCGGACGCAGAGAGGCGTTGAAGCTCGGGGCACTCGGCCTCGTCGGCTGTTCGACGCAGCGCCCCGAACCGCGCGCACTCGCGCCCGCGACGGAAACCCCGCGACCGAGCCCTCGAGTGTCCGCCGAGGTCGCGCCACCGGCGGACACGTTCACGCTCGCCTTCGGTTCCTGCAGCAAGCCGTCGCTGCCTCAGCCGCTGTGGGAACCGGTGCGCGCGCTCGCGCCCGACGCGTGGGCATGGCTCGGAGACATCGTCTACGCCGACACCGACGACATCGAGAAAACGCGCGCGCTCTACGCCGCACAGGCAGCGCGGTCCGACTACGCCACGCTCGTCGCGTCGACGCGCGTGGTCGGGATCTGGGACGATCACGACTACGGGCGGAACGACGCCGGCAGCGACTACGGGTCTCGCGTCGAGAGCCAGGCGGCCCTACTCGATTTCTTGGCCGAGCCTGCGGCGAGCCCGCGGCGAAAGCAGCGCGGCACGTATGCGAGCTACACGTTCGGCGAGGGCCGGCGCCGTGTGAAGCTCATCCTCCTCGACGGGCGCTATCACCGCGATCGACCCGGGCCTACCGCCGACACGCTCGGCGCCGAGCAATGGACGTGGCTCGAGGGTGAGCTCAAGGCCGGCTCGGCGGAGCTCACCGTCATCGCCTCGAGCTACCAGCTCGTTTCCGAGCAACACCCGAACGAAAAATGGGCGGATTTCCCGGCGGCGCGCCGGCGCTTTCTCGACCTCCTCGCCAGGCCGGACGCGCCGGGCGTCGTACTCCTGAGCGGCGACCGCCATTTCGCAGAGCTCAGCCGGATGGAGAACCCGGCGCTCGGCTACCCCCTCCACGAGCTCACCTCGAGCGGCCTGACGCACAGCTACCAGCATGCCGACGAGGCGAATCGTTTTCGCCAGGGGGACCTGTACCGCCAGAAGAACTTCGGTGTCGTGCGCGTGGACTGGCCGAAGGGCACGGTCACGCTCGAGGCCCGGGGCGAGGGCGGCCTGATCGCGCTCACCCAGACCTTTCCCCTGTCATTGCTGCGCGGGTGAGACCGCACTCGGCGAGGGCCTTCGGCTCCTCACGCGCTTCATGGTAAACGCGGAGGACTATGAAGTCCGACCTGCCCGGCGTCAGTGCCCTCAGCCTCTCCGTGCCCCCCTTCCGTGTCCCACTCGAGAACTGGTGCGAGTGGACCGGTAACAGCTGGGACAAGATCAGCGCCGTCGTCGGCCACAGCTTTCGCGTTCCGGGGCGTCATCAGAACGTGTACACGATGGCCGCAAACGCGGTTCTCTCGTTGATTCGCGACAACGAGGTCGATCCGCAGCGGATCGGATTTCTCGGCCTCGGCACCGAGTCGAGCACCGACAACGCAGCGGGGGCCGTGATCGTCCGCGGCATGGTCGATCGGGCGCTCGAGGCGCTCGGCCTGCCGCGCCTGTCGCGAAACCTGGAAGTGCCCGAGTACAAGCACGCCTGCCTGGGCGGGGTGTACGCGCTGAAGAATGCCCTTCGCTATGCGCTCTGCGACGGAAGCGAGCGCCAGGCGATCGTGGTGAGCGCGGATGTCGCGGAGTACGAGCGCGGCAGTACCGGGGAGCAGACGCAGGGCGCCGGCGCCGTCGCGATGCTGGTCGAACGCACGCCGCGTCTGTTCAGCGTGGACCTTGCTCACGCCGGCACCGCTTCGGACTACCGGGGTCCCGATTTCCGAAAGCCCTTCGCCCGTCATTTCACGGCGGGCTACGCGCAGAACACGCGCCGGCTGGCAGATTTTCCCGTCTTCAGCGGCAAGTATTCGACCTTTTCGTACCTTGACGAGACGGTGCACGCCGTGGAGAACATGCTGGGCCGCCTCGGCGTTTCCGCCGGCACGTACTACGAGAACGTCGCCGCGCTCTTCTTTCATCGGCCGTACCACCTGATGCCGGTGCAAGCGATGTCGTTCCTCTATGTGCGCGGGCTCGCGCGAGGCGATCACCGGCACGCGGAACTCCGCGAGCTCTGTGCCGAAGCAAAGGTCAACTTCGACGACGTGCTGCGCGAAACGGGCTCGGCGCCCGATCTGTACGCGCGCGTGGTCGGGGGTTCGGCCGAGGACCCCTACGCGGCGACGAGCGCCGCGGCGAGCACGCTGCGCAAGCACGAACGCTTTCGCGATCTCTTGGCGCGCAAGATGAGCCTCGGCTCCGAAGCGGTGAAGGACCTCGGCAATCTTTACAGCGCCGCGCTACCGGCCTGGATCGCGGCGGGCCTGGAACAGGCGGCCCAGCAGGGTGTGGCGCTCGACGGAGCGCCGCTCGTGGCCGTCGGGTACGGCAGCGGGGACGCGGCGGAAGCCCTGCCGATCGCCGTCGCGCCGGGCTGGGCCGAGGCGGCGGGGCGCATCGGTTTCACGCGCGCACTGGAAGGCGCCATCGACCTCAACCGCGAGCAGTACGAAGCCCTGCACGACGGCGCCGACGTACCGAACCTCGCCTACGTTCCGGCGCGAGAGTTTCGCATCGCCCGCGTCGGGAAGAGCTACGACCCGTCTTTCCAGGATCTGGGCGTCGAGTACTACGAGTACGTCGCGTGACCGCGAGCGGCGCCGGCGTTCGCATCGATCGCTGGCTGTGTGCCGCTCGCATTTTCAAGTCGCGCACGATTGCGCAGGACGCGTGCGGTGGCGGGCACGTGCAGGTGAACGGCGCCAGCGTCCGGTCGAGTCATGCCGTGCGGGTGGGCGACGAGGTCCGCGCGTGGGCACCGCGGGGGGAAGTCGTGCTCGAGGTTCTGGCACTCGCGGAGAAGCGCCTCGGCCCGGCGGAGGCACGGGCGCTCTATGTCGATCACTCGCCACCGCCCGCGCCCCGCGAGCCCCGCATCGCTCCACGGGAGCGTGGTGCGGGGCGGCCCACCAAAGCCGATCGGCGCGCGACCGATCGGCTGCGCTACCGCTGACGCGAGCCAGAGCGCATCTCGCAGCGGGTGCTCGAGCCGTTCAGTCGTGGGTCGCCGGTGCCTCAGCCGACGGAGCTGCGCTCGGCGCCGGAAGGGCATCCGAACCCCTGAGCGCGTTGGCCACGTTGTTCAGTAGCCCGCCGACACGACCGGAGATCCGAGAGGGCTGCGGAGGCGCGGCCGCTACCGACGCCGCGGGTGCGCCGGCCGGCGAACCTTCGGCAGGGGCAGCGGGTGCAGCGGCGACGACCGGTGGCGCCGGCGGCGGGACCACGGGCGGTGGTGGCACAACCGGCGGCGGTGGCGCGGGGGGCGGATCGGGCCGAGCGAGCGGCGGCGAAAACCCGCGACGACCAAAATCGATGTTCTGCGTGCGGGTCAGCGGCTTGGACGGAAGCGACGGCGCAGGCTCGTCGTCCGTCGGGACGGGCTCCGCGGCAGGCACCGTCGAGGTCGGGGCCGGCTTGGTATTGAACTTGGGGTTCGCCAGCGGGACCTGGATCTCCGTCGGCACGAGGCCGACGACGACGAGCACGTAGAGGAGCGACGCCGTGACAAGAGCCACCGTGGGGGACCAACGCCACGCGACGAAGTCCATCAACACCTTGACGATCGCCTTCATCGCTCGCCGTCCGAACCCTAACCCACCGTCAGACGAATGCTAGCGCGGGAATCGGGGTCAGTCATCCGCCCGAAAGGTCGTCCTCGGCGTCGGCCCCCGGGGGCGTCGCGTCCTCCCGATCGTCGAGGTAACCATGGGGAAGGCTCACGGTTTGTCGGCCCGACGCTTTCCCGCGGGGAACCCGCATCGCGCTCGGTGGGAAGCGCTCGGCGGGATCGAGCGCCTCGAGCAGGCCGTCGAGCTCGGCGAGCGTCGAGACCTGCATGAAACGCCCGCGAAGCGCCGCGCTGCCCCGGAAACCCTTAGTGTACCACGTCGCGTGCTTGCGAAACGCGCGGCACGCAGGCCCCTCGCCCACCCAATCCGCGAGCGAACGGGCGTGCTCCCGCATGATGCCGGCTATCTCGCCGAGCGCGGGGGGGTTTTGGGCTTGTCGCCCCGATAGGAGATCGTTCAGGTCCCGAAACAGCCACGGTCGACCGAGGCAGCCGCGACCCACGACCACGCCGTCACAGCCCGTGCTTCGCATCATGCGGAGGGCGTCTTCCGCCTCCCAGATGTCACCGTTGCCGAGCACCGGCACTTTCACCGCTTGCTTCAGCTCGGCGATCGCGTCCCAGCGCGCAACGCCATCGTACAGATCGGCGGCGGTCCGCGCGTGGAGCGCGACTGCCGCCACCCCTTCGGCTTCCCCGACGCGCCCGGCATCGAGGTGGGTGATCACGCGTTCGTCGATGCCGATCCGGAATTTGATCGTGACCGGGACGGCGCCGGCGTTCTTGACCGCCGCGCGCACGATGGCGGCGAGCAGCCGCGGCTTGGCCGGGATCGCTGCCCCACCGCCCTTGGAGGTGACTTTTCGCACCGGGCAGCCGAAGTTCATGTCGATGTGATCGACGCGACCCTCCCCGACGAGGCGGCGCACTGCCTCGCCGACGTAGTGGGGGTCGACACCGTAGAGCTGGAGGCTCCTCAGCGGTTCGTCGGGCCCGAAATCGGCGAGGCGCAGCGTCTTCTGGTTGCCCTCGCACAACGGCCGCGCCGTGATCATCTCGCTCACGTAGAGCCCCGCGCCGAAACGACGGCACAGCCGGCGAAACGGGTAGTTGGTCACCCCCGCCATCGGAGCGAGCACGACCGGCGGCGAAACCGTGATCTTCGGCCCGAGCGACAGCGGACGCACCTCGCCGGGCCGAGCCGGGGGCACGTCGCGATTTTCGGCGCTCTTGTACACGGCGTCCATGGCTCAACCGCCCGGGAGCGTGGCGCGCGGCTTCTTGCCGCGCCAGGCCACCCAATCTGAACGGGTCGCCGGCGAAAGCGCGTCGTCGCAGCGCGGCGGGTGATCCGCGCCTGAACGCAGTTGTTCGCCGGAAGGCGCGGACATGATGCGCTCGTGCTCGTCGATGAAGTACGCGCGCTTGAGCCCCGGCGCGCGCCCGGACGGCCAGGCATAGGCAACGAAGCGCCGTTCCGCGAGCTCCTCGTCGAAGGCGAGGCCCGGCTCGCTCGTCAGACCGCCCGCCGACGGCACGCAAACCATGAACCAGAAGCCGCCGATCTCGATCGCCCGGCCCGCGCTCGTTGACTCCGATTTCGGGTATCCCTCGAGCAACGGAGGGTTCAGGCGCGCCTCGCCACGCATGCCGATTTCGGCGCTGAGCTCGCCGATCAGGAGTGCGGCGCCGATGCCGTCTCCGTCGGCGTCGAAGCTCGCCTGGCGACGTGCGGCGTCTTCGGCAAACACGATCTCGCGCAACCGCGACACGGCGCGTCCTCCCGCGGCGCGGGTGCCACCCTCGATGATGCCCGGCACGCCCTCGCGGAGCAGGAACACGACGACCGCCACCGCCGCCACCGCTCCCGAGAACAGGTGAGCGAGGCGCTGGAAGCGGAGCGCCGGACCCGGTTCGCGCGGCAGCGACAGGAACCCGAGGAACGCGAGCAGCGCCGCGGGGAGCGCGAGCAACGGGAACACCAGCGCCGAGACGGAGACGAGGCAGGTGGCGACGGAAAGAAGCGTCGCGGCCGAAGGAAGCGCGCGGCTGGAAACAGGCGTCTCCGCTCGTCAGCGGCGGGGAGCCCGCGACGCGGTCGTCGGCAGGTGCTCGGGGGCGACGCTGTTCGTCAGCGAGTAGGCGCCGCCCGTGCGCGGGCCGGGCTCCTTCGTGGTCACGGGAGCGGGGGGTGGCGCGGTGATCACGGACGGACCGGGCGGCGTGAGTCTGCGGCCGTCCTCGACCGGTGCCTCGTGGTGCGGTGAGCTGGTCGGAGCGTGCAGAGCGGCGCGGAGCTCCTCGGGCGGCGGAGAAGGGCGGCTCGGCACTTCGCGCGGCGAGAGCTCGAGCGTGGGAGCGCGCGGCCTCACGTTGCCGACCGGAATCGGTGCCGTGATGCGCGCCTCGGCGGTGGCCGGAGGCGGAGGTCGCGGGCTCTCGCGCCGAGGGCTCTCGGGCGGCGGCAACGTGGGCGCCGCGCGAAAGCCGGGCAGCGGCGTCGTGCTGTGGGGCAGCATTTGGCGCACGGCGTCGGTGATGCGGGATTGGGATTGCTCGGCGCGAGCCTGGTCGCGCTCACGGGTGAGCCGCGCGACCGTCGCCTGCGCCTCGTCCCGCTGCGCCTGCAGCTTGAGCAGCGTCTCGCGAGCGCGATCTCGCTCGGCAAAGAGCCGCTCGACCGTGCGTTCCGCAGCATCGAGCTCGCTCCTGAGGTCGACCTGCTCGGTCGGTTCCTTGACTCCAGGAAAATCCGGCAAGGTTGCGATGCGCGACCCGGGTCGCGTGCGCAGAGCCTCGAGCTCGCGGTGGAGCTCCACCAAGACTTGCTCGTGGTCCTCCATCATCGCGGCGATGAACGCGTCTTGCTGCTCCAGGATGTAGGCTCGCTCGGCCATCGCGTCCTCATGGGCGCGCTCCAGCGTTTGCTCGAGGAGCGCGACCCGATTCTTCAATGCGAGGTGCTGCTCGTTGGCCGTGCCCAACATGTCCGCCATCCCCTCGAGCTCGCGCAGGAGGTGGAGGTTTGCTTCACGGGCGCCGCTGACACCGGAGCTCAGATCGCGGATGGCGCGCATCAGCGTGCCGAGACTCGCCTCGGCGCGACTACTGGCATTGAGCGCGGCCTGGAGGTGCGCACTCGACCCGCTCCGCCGCGTGGCAGCCGGAGGGCGACTGCTGCGCGATCGCTCGGTCGCGGAGGAAACGGGTTCGGTGCTCTCCTTGTCGGTTTCTTTGGGCGAAGGCGGGTTTTCCATCGGTTCCAACAATGCCCGGCGGGCTCGGGCGAATTTCCCCCTTGCGGCAATGCTACGCTGTTTCCACTGCGTTGCACCTCCGGGCCCGGCGGGCAATGGCAGCTCCGCGATGGACTCCGGATCCGGCTCGAAACCAGAGGAATCCAAGCACCCCGGGGGTCGCCTCGAGGGCCCCGGTGCAGGCCGTGTCGCCGCCTCTGCGAGCCCCGCGACCAGCCCCCCCGCGGGTCCCACGGCGACGACCGAGATCGCGCTCGAGCGATCCGTCGAGCGGCTCGCCGACGCCGCCCCCCGGCTCGCTCTGCTCCCCGCGCGCGAGCGCGCCAGGCTCCTCCGCGTCGTGGCGCGGCGCTTCCACGAGCTCTCGCGCGAAATGGTGGAGCTCGATTGCCGCGCAAAACGCATCCCCGAACACGGCCCTCTTTCGGGCGAACCGATGTTCGACGGCCCGGCGATCGTCCTTCGCTACATGGCCGAACTCGCGCGCACCTTCGAGGGCGCCGAACGGCTTTCGCCGGGCGCCGTGCACTCCGGCAGTCGAACGGTGGTCGACATCCTGCCGCGGACCACGACTGAACGGGTCCTGTTTCCTTTCTGGCGCGCCGAAGCGCGGCTCGACGGCGAAGTGCCCGGGCGCGAGGTGACGACGGGGCTCCACGAACTCGTGCGCGCCAAGGGCGAGGTGGCGCTCGTGCTCGGCGCGGGCAACGTCACGTCGATCGGTGTCGTGGACGCCCTGCAGCAGTGCTTCGTGCACGGTCGCGCGTGTGTCTTCAAGCCGAGCCCCGCCAACGACTACCTCGGCCCGCTGCTCGAGCTCGCGCTCGCGCCGCTCGTCGCACGCGGTTGGCTGGCGTTCGCGTACGGCGGTCGCGAGGTGGGCGAGCTGCTCGTCACGCATCCGCTGGTCGACTGCGTGCACGTGACCGGAGCGCTCGCCACGCACGAGGCGATCGTGTGGGGGCGGCCGGCCGAGCGGCAGGCGCGCAAGACGCGGGGCGAACCGCTGCTTCGAAAGCCGGTGACGAGCGAACTCGGCAACGTGAGCCCGGTGCTGGTCGTTCCCGGGCATTACGAGGACCGCGAGCTCGAGCACGCCGCGAAGTCCATCGTGGGCACCTTCGTCTTCAATGCCGGGTTCAATTGCAATGCCACCAAGCTGGTCGTGACACCGCGCGGCTGGCCGCTCCGGCAGAAGCTCCTCGACGCGATGGCCCGCGTGCTCGAAGGGGTCCCGCCTCGGTTCGCGTACTACCCGGGTGCGATCGAGAAGTACCAGCGGTTTTCGCGCGCGGGCGGGCACCTCGCGTCGTTCGGCGCGGGCGACGGGCGCGGCGTCTTGCCCTGGGCGCTCGTCACCGAGCTCGACGCCGCACGGGGCGAAGACGTGTTCCAGGACGAGCCGTTCTGCGCCGTGCTCTCGGAGGTCGCGGTCGGCAGCGGCGATCCGCTCGAATTTCTCGCCGAGGCAACGGCGTTCGTGAACGACCGCGTGTGGGGCACGCTGAACGCGATGCTGATCGTACCGAGTGCCGTCGAGCGTGACCCGACGACGGCAGCCGCACTCGACCGCTCGATCGACGCACTTCGCTACGGCTCGGTGTGCGTCAACGTCTGGCCGGCCGCCGCCTACGGCCTCGGCACGCTGCCGTGGGGCGGCCATCCCTCGAACACGCTCGAGAACGTGCAGAGCGGACTCGGATGGGGGCACAACGCGCTGTTGCTTCGGCACGTGGAGAAAACGGTGCTCCGCGCGCCCCTGGTGCCGTTCCCGAAGCCGCTTTGGTACCCCGACCACCGGACGCGTGAGGGGCTCGCTCGGCGCTTCGCCGATTTCTCGGCCGTCCCCGGTCCGCTCTCGCTCACGCGGCTGGCCACGACGGCGCTCCGCGGCTGAGCGCGGGCGCTCCGCGTGCTACGACGAGCGACCCCTCGCTCCGGATCCGTGCGATGCCCGACTCCCCGCTCGTCGTGATGGCGCTCCCCGTGGAATCCCAGGAGCGCTTCGAGCAGGCCGGGGTCGACGTCCTTTATACCGGTATCGGGAAGGTGAACGCCGCCCATCGCCTCACGCGAGCGCTCGCCGGCGCACGCGCCGCCGGGCGGCAGCCGCTGGTCGTGAACTTCGGCACCGCTGGGAGCCGCCGGTTTCGCACCGGCACCGTCATCGCGTGCAGGCGCTTCGTTCAGCGGGACATGGACGTGCGCGGGCTCGGGTTCGCCGAGTTCGAAACACCCTTCGAGGACGTGCCCAAAGAGATCGAGCTTCCGGCGGTCTTCGACGATCTCGAGCACGGGGTGTGCGGGAGCGGCGATAGTTTCGAATCGGGAACGGCGGTCCCTCGTTTCGACGTGGTCGACATGGAAGCGTACGCCCTCGCCAAGGTGTGTCTCCTCGAAGGCGCACGGTTCGCGTGTGCAAAATACGTCACGGATGGCGCGGACGCCGACGCCGCCGGCGACTGGAAAGCGAACCTGCCGCGAGCCGCCGACGCCTTCCTCGCCCTGTACCGTCGCCTGACCGACGGCTAGACACCGTCCCACTCGGGCATCACCCACGGCTCCTTCACGGCCGCCGCCTCCCAGCCGAGGAACGTCGGATTCGAGAGCAGCGCTTGCGCGTAGGCTTGCGCCTCGGCCGAGAGTGGCACCGCGTAGGTGCGAAAGCGCGTCGCGACCGGCGTGAAGAACGCATCCGCGATGGTCGGAGCCGCCCCGAACAGATACGGCCCGCCGGCGCCGAAACGCCTCCGCAGCTCGATCCACAGGGCCTCCAGGCGAGCCACGTCTCGCCGCACGTCGCCCGAATGGTCCCGAGGTTCGGCCCGGCGCCGGATGTTGCACGGCAGGTTCGACCGCAAGGCGCCGAAGCCCGAATGCATCTCGCACGCCGCGGCACGGGCGTGAGCGCGCGCAATCGGATCCGCCGGCCAAAGGCTAGGCACCTTCTCCGCCGCCCACTCCGAGATCGCCAGCGAGTCCGGGATCACGTCATCGCCGAGGTGCAGCACCGGAACGGTGCCGGGCGGCGACACGGCGAGCACCCCGGGCACCTCTCGCTTCAGGTAGCCGGGCCCGCCGAGTTTGATCACACGCGTCTCGAAGTCGATGCCCGCCCACGAAAGGACGAGAAAGGGCCGCAAGGACCAGGACGAATAGTTCTGATTGCCGACGTAGAGGATGGGTCGCATGACGGGTGCATTCTGCCCCTTGCCCCGACGGGACGGGAGGCCCATAGAGTCCCCATGACACTCTCCGTCGTCACCGGGGCAAATCGAGGCATTGGGCTCGCGCTCGCCACACTGCTGAAAGAGCGCGGAACGACGGTGCTCGCCACCTGTCGCACGCGGTCGAAAGCTCTCGACGCGCTTGGCGTGGAAGTGGTTTCGGGCGTTGACGTGACCGAGCAGGCGGGGATCAGGGCGCTCGTCGCCGCCGTCGGGGAACGCAAGGTCGACCTCTTGGTGAACAACGCCGGCATCCTGCTCTCGAGCGGGTCCTTGCCGGAGCTCGACGCCGCCAGCATCCGCAAGCAGTTCGAGGTCAACGCGCTCGCCCCGTTGCTCGTCACGGCCGCGCTTCGCGCGCGGCTCACCGCCGGCTCCAAGGTCGCCCTGATCACGAGCCGCATGGGCTCGATCGACGACAACGGCTCCGGCGGTTCCTACGGGTACCGGATGAGCAAGGCCGCGCTCAACATGGCGGGGAAATCACTGGCGGTCGATCTCCAAAAGCAGGGCGTGGCCGTGACCATCCTGCACCCGGGCATGGTGAAGACCGACATGATCGCCGGCCACGGACAGGTGGAACCGCTGGATGCCGCGCGCGGCCTGCTCGCGCGCATCGACGAGCTCACGCTCGAAACTACCGGCGGCTTCTTTCACGCGAACGGCGAGCGGCTGCCCTGGTGACTGTAAGCCCGGCAAGCGCGGCGAAGAGCAGCCCGAAGATCGAGCCCCTCGCGGGCGTTTGCACGACGCGGCACTGACATCCGCTCGCATCGTCGACGGCTGCGCTGCTCGGTGCGGCACCAGTGCCGGTACCGCCGACGCCGCTCCCGCCGGAGCCGGAGGGCGCGCCGCTCGTCCCGCCGGTCGTCGCCGAGCCCCCGGTGGCCACGCTGCCGCCGGTGCCGGTGCCGCCCGTCGCGCCGCCCGCCGCGTTCATGCCCGCCGTCGACCCACCGCTCGCGCCCGCGCCGGCCATTCCGCCCGTACCCGGAGCGCCACTCGTACCGGCACCACCCGTCCCCGCGCCGTTGTTGCCCGCCCCACCGAAGTCGCTGCCTCCCCCGATACCCAAGCCCGCTCCACCGTTCGGGTTGCCGCCCGCCGACGCACCGCCCGCTGACGCACCGCCCGCCGACGCGCCGCCCGCCGACGCGCCCGCACCGGCTGCACCCGCCATGCCGCCGGCACCGGCCGCTCCACCCGTTCCGATCGCCGGCCCGCTCTCGAACGCGCCGAGGTCGGGCGCCGTGCCGTTGAACGCGATGCCGTCCTGAGCCTCCCCCGCGTCGATCAGATCGCTCCCGGTCGCGAGCTTCAGGAAGTCGACGTTCGGCAAGCTGCCGTCGGCCTGGCGCGGGGTCGTGCCGAGCGATTCGTCGACGCTCAAGAAGTCGGCGTTCGACACCGTGACCGAGAGGTTCCAGGAATTGAACTCGTCGTCGACTTCACCGGCATTGACGTTCGAAACGTCACCCCCGGTGCCGAACGCAATGTTGTTGCGGAGGAAATGCGCCGCCGGCCCCTCGTCGGCCAAGAGGTCGAAGTTGCGCTGGCCGTTGTTGAACGCGGTGTTGTTGATCCAATCGAGCCCGCCCTCGTGGTGGTTCGCGTAGAAGCCCTGGCGCCGATTGGCCCATGAAACGTTCTGGATCATGCGGTGGCGCGGGATGGTGGCCGGGACGTTGTTGGTGAATCCGCCGCCCTTGATGCCGGCACCGTTGCCGATCCCCGTCGTCGAGTCGGGGATGAAGCCGTTCCGAAACGCCCACGAGCGCTGAACCACGCACCGGCCGGGTGAGTTGATGAAGTCGAAGCCGTCGTCGCTGTTGAACCACGCCCGGCAGCCGTCGAACACGTTGCCGGCGTCGCTCGTGTGGCAGCCGAAACCGTCGGCGTTTTCGCCCGGTGTCGGCCCGCCGTCGTACGAGTTTTCGTCGTAGTTGTGGTGCGAGTCGACGTTCAGGACGAGGTTGTTGCCGCCCCCGACGATGAACAGCCCCGGCCCCATGATGTGGTGGATGTCGAGAGCCTCGAAGACGTTGTTGTCCCCGCCGTTGACGTGAATGCCCCAGCTCTCCTTCTGGTCGGTCCGGTTTTGCATCACGTTCCGGATCTCGAAGCCACGCAGGTGGATGTAGTTCCCGGTGACGCTGATGCCGTGGATGCGCGCCTGGGTCGTGATCCCCGAAAAATCCAACACGGGCTTCTCACCCGGGTACGCAAAGTATTTGATCAGGTTGCCGGCGCTCCCGCTCTTGTTGAGCACGATGCCGTCGGACGCCGACGAACTCGTGAAGAGGAACGTCCCGGCGCGGAAGAAGACCGTGTCCCCAGCCGCAGCCGCCTGCTGGCCTCGCGCCATCGTCGCGAAGGGCTGGCCCTCGGAGCCGTTCGCCGAATCGCTACCGTTCGGCGCGACGTAGTACTCGGCACCGAAAACGCCGGCGGGCGCGCCGAGGACGGAGAGGGCAAGCCCCAGCGCGGATAGCCTTGGCCGGTTCGTCATGTTCTGCCTCGTGGTCTCGGCGAGAGGGTCGTTCTTGGGGGTTCGAGCCAGTCACCGACTCTTGTCACAACTGATGTGGATATGATGCTCCGGGCGGGCTGAAGATCTCGTCTTCGCCGAGGGGAGAAAATTGCAGCTGTGCGCTCGGTCATCGCCAAGGGCGTGGACAGAGCCGCGCCTTTGGCTGAGCCGAAATGCGGTGATCGTCCTACATCTGTAGCCAGGGTGCCGTGTCGCCTCTCTTGTTCGCGTGGCCCCACAATGTTCCACCGGATCCGAAAGAATTCTGCCTCAGCATGAAGGCAACCGGGCACCCCTCATCTGTCGGCAACTCACCCACATTGCCTGCTAAACTCCCACCGGCGCTTTGTGACCGGACCTCGACCCGGACCGCGCCGCAAGATCCCCCCTGCTTCAGCTCACCCGAGGTGCTGTCGTGAAGATCCTGACTTTCAACCGGTTCTCTATTTGCATTAGTGCCCTCTCGATCGCCGCGTATGCGTGCGCCGGGGGCAACACCGGCGAGCTTCCGCCGTCCGACCTCACCGGCAGCAGCAGCGGAGCGAACGGTGGCACCGGGGGCGCGCCGCCCATGTTCGGCGGTGGCAGCGGTGGCAACGCGGGCACGGCGGGGAGCGGGCTGGCAGGAGCGAGCAGCGGTGGAACGGGCGGCGCCCTCCCGGGCAGCGGCGGCAGTGGCTTCATCGATCCGACGCCGATGGCCGGCACCGCGGGCATGGGCATGATCGAGGAGGATACCGCCTGCGGCACGGGCGAGGCGAACGCCGATCTGAAGCCGGTCCACATGATGGTCATGTTCGACCGCTCCGGTTCGATGCACGACTGCACGGACGGCACGGACCGTATGAACTCCACCTGCCCGAGTCCGCCGTCGCGCTGGGACACCGCATCGGGAGCACTGAAAACGTTCTTCGCCAGCCCGGGCGCCGCGGACCTCGGCGTCGCCCTGCGCTTCTTCCCGCATGATTCACCGGCGGTGGGTTGCGCGGGCGGGAACGACGGCACGTGTGACGCGGTCGCGTGCTCGCAGGTGCTCGTCGACATGGGCGTGCTCACTGTCGATGTCGCCCCGACCGACGCGCACGAAGCGGCCCTCATCGCCGCGACGGACATGGCAGCGCCACCCGTGCCGGGCATGGGCGGCACGAACCAGGGAACGCCGATCTACCCCGCGCTCGAGGGCGCTCTGATGTGGGCGGGCACCTACCAAACCGCGCACCCGGAAGTGCGAACCATCGTCGTGTTCATCACCGATGGCGCGCCGAACGGCTGCGAGGACGACTTCGACCAGATCGCGCAGCTCGCGGCCGACGAGCTCGCGGCGACCGGCGTCACGACGTACATGATCGGCTTGACCGACTCCGGCGGCGGCGGCGTGAACCAGGGCGACATGGATCAGGTGGCGGCCGCCGGCGGCACCATGCAGGCATTCTTCATCAGTGACGGCGCCACGGCGGCGCAGGAGCTGATCGACACGTTCAACGCGATCCGCGGCATGGCGATCGCCTGCAATTTCTCCGTTCCGATGGCGACGATGGGCGGCACGCCGATCGATCCGACCCTGCTCAACGTGAACTACACCTCCGGCACCGGGACGGTAGTGCCGCTGGTGAAGGTCGCGGATGCTGCCTCGTGCGGTACCGAGCCCGCCTGGTACTACGACAACGAGGCGATGCCGACCGAGATCCTGCTCTGTCCGACGGCGTGCACGACGGTCACGGCCGACGCCAACGCGCAGATCCAGATCCTCGCCGGCTGCAAGCCGCGCATCCCAATGACAACCTGACGAATTTCCCTACCCCGTCGCCATTCGTCGCAAAGCGGGGCCGCTTCCCCGCGAAAGCGGGGGGAACAGCGAGTCCGCGACTCGGTTGTCAGGGGGGGGCTTGGTTCGCGCGACAAGCCAGGCGATGATTGTCAGTCGTTTGTGCTGAGGGCGTAACGGGGCACGCGTGTTGCTTCCGTCCCCGCACGGAGGAGTGAAGAGGCATGCGAATCACCACCATCGTTCCGTTTTGTCTGGGCTCGTTGGTCGCCGTCGGCGGGACGGCGAGCGCGCAACCCCTGATTGATCTGACGGGCCGAGTTGCCCTGCTCGACGGTTCGCCGGTCGGCGGGACGCGAGCGACGCTCGGCATGGACCTCGATCGCGACGGGACGCTGAACAGTTTCGAACAGGTCGAGGCCGATATCGCCGACGACGGAAGCTATGCCGTCAGCTACACCCCGGATCCCACCGACGTGGACCTCGAGTTCGCGGCCTTCATGCTGCAGTTCGCGGCGGACTACCAGGCGCGCGGCTTCGAGGCGGTGCTCGAGGACGGACCGCTGCCGATCGTCCTCAAGATCGAACGCGAGGGATATTCCACGGTGATCAAGCGCTTCACCACGCTGACACAGACGCCGACGCTCGACGCGGTGTTGGAGCCGCTCGCGACCATCGGCTGCGCGGGCGGTGGGTGCGCGGCCGGCGACGGCAGCGTTCGCCTGAGCGGCTTTCCCGGCGGCACCGGCATCGACCGCGCCTACGCGAGCGCCTACGACCCGCGCCTCAATACCCGCTACTTTCCGGGCGCGTTCACCGACACCGGTGACAACCTCCTCATCTCGAGCGGCTTCACCGAGATCAACCTGCACTCGTCCGGCGGCGACAAAGTCACCTCCGTCTCGTCCCCGGTGAGCGTGCGCTTCCGGTCGAACGAGGCGTCGTGGTCGAACCTCCGCGATCTCGATCCCGACTCGGGGCGCATCGAAGTGCCGATGTACAGCTTCGACGAGGCGCGAGCGGACTGGGTGACGGAGCCGGCCGGCTCGCTGGAAGACGCCGAGGGAGGCGCCATCCCCGAAGAAGACTTCCCGTCGATCCTGGACGGTTCGTATCCCGATCCGGTGTTCGTCGCCTTCGAAACACGGCATTTTTCCACGTTCAACTGCGACGCCCCGGTCAACGAACGCGGGTGCGTCAAGGGCCACCTGATCACGGACGAGGGCGACGCGCTCGGCAACGTCCAGGTGAACGTGAGCGGCGTCAGCTACACGGGCAGCGCGGGAGCGGTGATGACCGGTATCGACGGGTACTTCGCCGTCGACGTGATGAAGTCGGAAGGGTCGTCGGAGGACGTGGACGGCAACGGCACGCGCGGCGAAACGTTCCAGGCGCAGGTGACGATCAACGGTGCCCTCGGCGTGTACGTGGGCGGCGCCTTCGACACGCCGACCGTCCAGGGCACGGTGGGCGGCGCGGTTCAGTGCCAGCCCGCGGCTTGCGACTGTGTCGACCTCGGCGACATCGTGCCGACCTTCGAGCTGCCGCGTGCGTGCACGGTCACGGTCAGCGTCACCTTCTCCGGCCGGAGCGAGATCGGCTCCGGTGGGCCGTTCGAAGCGGGTGACCCGTTGGTCGGCGCGCAGCTCAGCGGTCAAGTCACGGGCGCGTACGGCGGGCCGGCGGACCCGGCCATCTGCGGCGGCGACCCGTGCGGCTACACGACCATCGACGACATGGGCGTGGCGACGTTCGTCGTGCCGGTGATCGGCGACAGCCCGGAGATCCAGCTGAAGGCCGATCTGACGACCACCCAGGGCGGCTCGACGCACTTCTACTCGGGCTCGGTCACGATCGCCGGCTGCGTGCGCGGCGAAGCCGAGATCTCGGGCAGTGTGGATCTCGAGGTCAACCACGCGTCCCTCGGAGACATGTCGGACTTCATCGCGGCGCTCGGCGCCGGTCCCCCGAGCGGCAGCGGCGGCAGCGGTGGCACGCTTGGTCTGGGCGACGCCGGCATCGATAACCCGTTCGAACCCGAAGAGCCGATGCCAGGTCAGGGCTGCGGCTGCAGGACCGCTCCGCGCTCGCAGCACGGCGCGTGGTTCCTCTCGCTCGCCGGTATGCTTCTCGTCGCAATTTTCCGCCGGTCCGGAGGCCATCGCATTTCTGATAGAGTGCGCGTCAATGAGCGACGACGCGGACGACGTGGATGACCTCTGGGGTTCGCCCGAAGACGAAAAGCCTGCCCCCGCACCGCCTAAGCCGGACATCGCGTCGAAGCCGCCGAGCGCGCCGCCCCAAGCGACGAAACCCGCCGCCGCGACGACGAGTAGCGTCCCGGCCGCCGCCACCACGAGCAGCGTTCCCGCAGCCGCGACCACCAGCAGCGTCCCCCCCCGTCCAGTAAGCGCGGCGCCCCGCCCGGCGAGTGCGGCGCCGCGCCCGGCGAGTAGCGGTGCGCCGGCGCCGACCTCGACGCCTGCCCAGGTCGCCGCGTCGTCAACGCCGCCGGCGAATTCGCTCAGCGGCACGGCGCGTTCGCTTCCGTCGAGGAAGCCGACGCTGATCGGGATCCCCGCAGCATCGGTGCAACCCAAGGCATCCGAACCCGCGAGCAACGCAGTGGCAGCGACCGCGAGCAAGCCCGCTCCCGCGGCAACGAGTGAACGGCCCGCCGCGGCGAGCGAGAAGGCGAGCGAAGGACGAACCGGCGGCGCATCCGAGGCGCCGCCCGCGCGCAAGGCGGAGCGCCAGGCAAGCTCCCCGTCACTGCCACCGAACGAGCGCTCGACGACGAGAAACCTCCTGCTCGTGAGTGCCGTACTCGCGGCGGCGATCCTCGGCGGCCGCTACTACCTCGAGCAGCGCGATCAAGCGGCACCGCCTCCCCCCATGGCCGAAGCGGTTCCCGCCCTGCCCGCGGCTGAAGCGCCCACACCCGTACCCGTTCCCCCGGAACCGGCGGCTCCGAGCGCAACGCCGTCAGGCGCGGAGCCGCTCGCTCCCGCCGGCAGCGCGTCGGCACCGAGCGCTTCGGCGGCTCCGAGCGCGAGCGCGCCGGCGTCCGCAGCGCCGCCGGCGAGTGCGGCCCCCGCCGAAGGAACACGAGTCGTGGTCGTGAAGATCAGCCCGCCCCAGGCGCGCCTCTACCGCAAGGGAAAGTCGGTCGGAGCGTCGCCGGTCACGATCGAACTCGCACCGGGCGAGAAGAAGCGATCATACGAGGTCGGGATGCCGGGTTGGGTCACGCGTCGCCTCGTGGTCGATGGAACGAAGCCCGAGATCTTCATCGGTCTGAAGCCAGAAAGCGCCGGCGGCGAGTAGCTTTCGGCAGTGAACGCACCGCTCGAAAAGCCGCCGGCGGCGCGGCACGCCGTGCCGCGCCTGTCGCTGATGTTCTCGCTCGAGATCGCGAGCATCGCGGCGTACGTGCCGCTCCTTTCGCTTCACGCCCGCGAGGGGCTCGGCCTTTCGCCGCTCGAGACCAGCCTGGTTTTCGCCACCGGGCCGATCACGATGATGGTGGGCCCACCGATCGCCGGATTTCTCGCCGATCGCGTGCTCCGCGCCGAACTCGCGCTGGCCCTCTCGAGCCTCCTTCGCGTCGGCGCACTGGTCCTCGCCGCGCGCGCCTCGAATTTCGAAGCGCTCGTCCTGGCGATGGCGCTCCACGGCTTCCTCACCGGACAGAGCAGCGTCTTCGTCAGCACGATCGCTTTTTCACATCTGCCGGACGTGCGTCGCTTCGGCGGCACTCGCTTCTGGGGCACGGCAGCGTGGGTGGCGATGGTGCTCGCCGTCTCGACCCTGTTGTCCCACGCGGGCTCGCGGAGCGACGAACTTCGTGCGCTCCCTTTGACCTTTTATGCCGGGGCCGTCGTCGCGTTCGCACAAGCCGCCTACGCGCTGACCCTGCCGCGAACGGCTCCTGATCGCGCGCGGCACGAGGCAAGCGGCTCGGCGAACGCCCGGAGCCTGTTCTCCAACCCGAACTTCGTGGCGGCGCTCGCAGTCGCGCTCCTCTACGGCGGCCTCACGCAACTGAACCTGATGCTCCAGGGGCTGTTCTTCGCGGATCCGCGCGGGCTCGCCATGAGCCCCGCGGCTGCCGGGCGCGCGACGACCGTTTCCCAGGTGCTCGAACTGGCCCTGTTCCCGCTGCTCGGGGCGCTGATCGATCGCTTTGGCGTGAAACGGGTGGTCCTGTTCGGCATCGCCGCCTGGGTCTTCCGCTATGCCGCGTACTACGCAGGCAGTCCTCCGTGGTTCGTCATCGCCGCGCAGATCCTCCACGGTCCGAATTTCGTGATGGGGTTCGTCGGACTCCAGCTGGCCATCGAACTCATGAGCCCGGCGGGGCTGCGCGGCCGCGCCCAGGCAGCCCTTGCCACGAGTGCGTCCGGGATCGGGAGCCTCGCCGGCCAACTCGGGTGTGGTGCGCTCCTTTCTCTTGCGGCGACGCCGGACGGCGGCGTGGCATGGCCGCTGGTCTTCGCGGGGCCGCTCTTGGTCTCGGTGGTGGCGACGATCATCACCGCAGTCTGGATCCGCGACCCGGCGCGCCCAGCCTGATCGACGCGCTCTAGCTGGCCGCCGGCCGGCACACCGCCGGCGGCCGGGCTTGAAAGCGCGTCCCCTAGCCGTTTTGTCGGCCAGGCGTGTCGGGCACGTCGCGTGCTCCGTGACTCGGCAGCCGCGCCTTTCGCGGCGGAAAAATTCTGGAGACGACCATGACGGAAGACAAGCGTTCGCGCGACGACAGCCTCAAGGCAGCGGTGACCTCGATCCAAAAGGCCTACGGCCAGGGCTCGATCATGTGTTGCTCGGACCGGGTCGCGGAGTCGATCGAGGTGATCCCCACGGGCTCGCTCGCGCTGGACGAAGCGCTCGGTATCGGAGGTTTGCCGCGCGGCCGCGTCGTGGAGGTCTTCGGTCCCGAGTCGAGCGGCAAAACAACCCTGACGCTGCACGCGATCGCCGAGGTCCAGGCGGCGGGCGGCATCGCCGCATTCATCGACGCCGAGCACGCGTTCGACCTTCGCTACGGCCGCGCGATCGGCATCGACACGTCGAAGCTCTTGATCTCGCAGCCGGATTGCGGCGAGCAAGCGCTCGAGATCGCGGAAATGTTGACGCGCTCGGGTGCCGTCGACCTGGTCGTGATCGACTCAGTGGCCGCCCTGGTGCCCAAGGCAGAGATCGAGGGCGACATGGGCGATGCGCACATGGGCCTACAGGCCCGCCTGATGAGCCAGGCACTGCGGAAGCTCACCGCTGTCGCGCACCGCGAGAACACGACGCTCGCCTTCATCAACCAGCTCCGGCAAAAGATCGGCGTGGTCTTCGGTAGTCCGGAGACGACGCCGGGAGGCCAGGCACTGAAGTTCTATTCCAGCGTGCGCCTCGACGTGCGGCGCATCGGCAAGGTGGCGCTGGGCGAAAGCGTGGTCGGCAACCGCACGCGGGTGAAAGTCGTCAAAAACAAATGCGCACCGCCCTTCACGGAAGCCGAATTCGACATTCGGTGGGGCGTCGGCATCGATCAGGCGGCCGATCTGGTCGAAACCGCAATCTTGGCCGGCGTGCTCGAGAAAAACGGCTCCCATCTCACGTTCGGCAAAAAGAGCATCGGGCAAGGCCGCGACAAGGTTCGTGATCTGTTGCTCACCGACACCGCTCTCACGGGCGCGTTGCGCACCGCAACGCTCGACGCCCTCCCCTCGAAGGAGCGCCGCGTCAAAGTCAAAGCCGCCTAGTTCTCGAAAAGGGACGCGGCAGGGAGCGCGAGGGCGCGCGCTACGCGCGCGACCACCAGGCCGAGGCGCGGTTTGACTTCCGACTTCCGATGATGTTTCATCGTGGTTGGGGAATCTGGGCACTTCGCCCGCGGAGGCTTCCACTATGAAACGCAGCTTGCTTGTTCCGGGAATGCTGGTGTCGGCACTGTTCGCGATGCGGTGCACGTCGGGTGGCGATGCATCGGACGACGATGGAACCGGAGGCACGACGGCTGGGAAGGGCGGCGGCGCCGGCGTCGGTGCAGGGGCAGGCACGGGCGGCAAGGCTGGCTCGGGTGGCAAGGGCGGCACGGCGGGTTCGACCTCGTCGGTCTGTGATCCCGGCGACACGAGAACGTGCGTTGGTCCCGGCAGCTGCGACGGCGGGCAGGTGTGCCGCGACGACGGCTCCGGTTGGGAGGACTGCGACTGCGGGACGTCGACCGGTGGCACAGGCGGAAGTGGAAACTCCGGCGGTGAGGGTGGCGAGGGCGCCACGATGAGCTCGGGCGGGTCGGGCGGAACGGGCGGCTCGGGCGGCGACGCCGGGAGCGGCGCCGTCTCGGGCACGGGAGGAACGAACGCGGGCGGTGCCGGCTCGGGCGGAACGAGCGGCGCTGGCGCGACGAGCGGCGCAGGTGGCGCGGGCGCAGGCGGTGCGGGTGCAGGCGGCGCCGGTGCGGGCGGAACCAATGCCGGTGGGGCCGGTGCGGGCGGAACGGGTAACGGGGGCGCAGGAAGCGGCGGCGGCGGGACGGCCGGATGCGCCAACAGCCCTGGTCTCGAGCTCATCCCCGCGCCGGGGCAGGTCACGAATACGGGTTGGGTCGACCGGGACACCAACTGCATCAACGTCGAAGGCAGCGTCTACCTGCAGAAGGACGTCGCTGCTTCCAACATCTACTCGACCTCGATGAATGGGCACGTCTGCGTGGCAGGGCACGTCGAGCAAGTGGTCAACAACGACTTCGCAACTCAGTGGGGCGTCGTCGTGGTGTTCCAGTTGAACAACGTGGGTGGCAATGCTCTTCCCTACGATGCGACCCCCAACGGCATCGACGGCTTCAAGTTCACCTTGAGCGGCGCCAACATCCCGAGCGAGATCCGACCGCGCTACCGCGTCGACGGCTCGGCAGCCGAGTACTGCCGGCAAATCTGTGCAACCGGCACGCAATCGATCCTGTTCTCTGACGCTCACCCAAGCTGCTGGACGGGCGGGAACAGCGCGACCCCGAACACGACCCAGCTCACGCTGATCGAGTTTCACATTCCCTCGCGCACGTCGGGCGACGTCACGTTCGACTTCTGCATCGACGACGTGACGGCGATCACGGACAGCGTCAGCGTCGGCAACCCCGGTACCTGCGGCGGCGGCGGCAGCGGTGGCGCGGGCGGAGCGGGCGGCACCGGCGGCACCGGTGGTGCAGGCGCAGGCGGCACGAGTGGCTCGGGTGGCACGAGCGGTGGCGGCGGCACGGCCGGCAGCGGCAACAGCGACGACAGCTGCGTCGGCAACTGCGGCGGACCCTCGAACAGCGGCGACTGCTGGTGCGACCTCGACTGCGAAACCAATGGCGACTGCTGCACCGACTACGCCCCGCTCTGCGGATCCTGCGTGGGCATCTGTGGCGACGAGGCGCCGGGCGGCTGCTGGTGCGACAGCGACTGCGAAACCAATGGCGACTGCTGCGGCGACTACGACTCGGTCTGCGCCGGCGGCTGATTTCAGCATAGCTAGAATGTGAACGGGCTTTGGGGTCCGCTCGTCCATTTCTATTGCCGAGGCCGGAGCGCCCCGTGGCACCCTGCGCTCCGGACGTTGGCTAGGACGAGCGGGGAGCCGGGCGGCACGACACATGAAAACTTCTAGATCCTTCAGGGCAGGCGGGGCGCTACTTGGCATGGTTTGGGCGGTTATGGTCGCCTGCTCGTCGGACGAGGCCCCGCCGCCGGTCGGCCTGGCCAAACCTTGCGCGCTCAACTCCGACTGCACGAACCCGCTCGTGTGCGCGTTCGGGCTCTGCCACTCGGAGTGCGAACAGGACCGCGACTGCGACGGCGAGCAGCGCTGCGTGATTGGCCCGGACGGCAACGTCTGCCAGCTCGAAGCGGAGATCCATTGCGATACCGATCGGGACTGCCCCGGCTCCCAGCGTTGCGCCAACGACGGCGAGTGCCGCGACCTCTGTCGCGACGCTGACGATTGCACCGAGGGGCAACTGTGCGCGACGAGCGGAGAGTGCGCGAGCGACGACCCGACGAAGGATACCGTCGATATGGATGGCAACATCCAGCAGGACCCCTTCGGTAGTTCCGGCGGCTCCGGCGGTACCGGCGGCAAAGGCGGCTCAGGCGGCGAGGGCGGCGAAGCGACCGGCGGCAAGGGCGGCTCGGCGGGCAAGGGTGGCAGTGCCGGCTCCGGCGGATCGGGCGGCTCGACCAGCGGCCCGGTGAGCACCGAGGATTGTCCCGCTCCGACCGGTTCGCCCATTCCGCACTCGGCCGAGATCCTCACGGCAGCCGACACCTGGACCGGCGAGCACGTCATCACCGGCAACCTCCAGGTCCGCGCCGCGCTCGACATCGCGCCCTGCGCAGTGGTCTCGTTCGAGTCCGGCGCCTACATGGAGGTCGAGGAGGGCGGGACCCTGCGGGCGATCGGTACGCCGGGCTCGGCCGTCACCTTCACCTCGTCGAAGGCGTCACCGGCGGCCGGCGACTGGGAGTCGATCGCCATCATGGATTCCGCGTCCAACGACTCGCGCCTCGAGCACGTCATCGTGGAGTACGGCGGTGACACGTCGACCGTGCAGATCCAGACCAGTGCGAGTGCCTCGCTGTCGAACGTCCTCGTTCGCTACTCCGAGGCCGACGCGATCAGTCTGTGGCCGGACGTTGCGGTGTCCGAATTCGAGAACGTGGCAGTGGTCGAAGCCGGCGGCTACCCCATCTCGGTGAACCCGAACGAGGTCGGCCTGATCGGGACCATCACCAGCACCGGCTCCGGCGACGACGAGATCCTGGTCCTCACCGGCAACCAGCTCGTGAACCCTGCCACGTGGCGGAACCAGGACATTCCGTATCGCATCAGGGGCAGCTCGTATTCGGATCTCGACCTCTTCGCGCGACTCGAGCTCGAGGCCGGCGTGACGCTACTGATGGAAGTCCGGATCGAGGTCACGACCGACGGGGCGCTGGTCGCCTCCGGCACGGAGACATCGCCGGTGACGCTCACGTCGGGCAATTCGAGCCCGGCGCCCGGCGACTGGGCGCACATCCTCCTCCAGGAGGATTCGTCGAGTGACTCCCACCTCGAGTACACGTACATCGAGTACGCTGGCGAGAACTCCACCGCGGCGATCGACGTTTCGGGCGGCGCGACGATCGGCCTGAACCACGTCGTCATCCGCGACGTGGCCGGCGTCGGGGTCTCGCTCGATTCGACGGCGCGAGTCTCGCAATTCGAGAATGTGACCGTCGAGGGCGCCGGCGATTCGGCGTACTACGTGTGCTCGAACCAGCTCGGGTCGCTGACCTCGCTGACGGCCACGGGATCGGTTCGGAACGAGGTCAAGGTCTGGCAGGAACCGGTGACCACGGCCGCCACGTGGCGCAATCACGGTATCCCCTACCGCCTGGTGTATGGCGCGGCCAGGACCGGGTACATCCGCGCACCGGTCACGCTGGAGGCGGGCACGGTGCTGCAGCTCGACGACACGATGGACCTCAACATCGATACCAACGGCTCACTGACGGCAGAAGGAACGGAGGACGAGCCGGTTCTTATCCAGAGCGGTCTCGCCGTCCCGACGCCCGGCAGCTGGGGCCGCATCATCGTCAGTGCCGCGGCGAGCGGCGACTCGGTCCTCACCTACACGAACATCAGCGACGGATCCTCCGGCACGCTCACGATCGACGGCAGCCGCATCGCGCTCGACCACGTCGCGTTCTCGAATTGCGACACCTGTGATATCGACATCGGAGGCGGCATGCTGGTCGAAGTCACTCCCGGCTCGAACACGTTCGTTGGCTGCCCGTAAGCTGTCCGCATGACGCCCCAGGGCCGCCCCCAGCTGCCGTTCGGCACCCTGGTCGCGGGTAAGTACAGCATCGTGAAGCCGCTCGGCGAGGGCGGCATGGGTGCGGTGTACGTGGTCGAGCACACGATCACGAAGCACCACCGCGCCCTGAAATTGCTCCACCCCGAGATGATCGCCGTCCGCGACGTGGTCGAACGCTTCCTCAGGGAGGCTTCGGCAGCCGGGCACATCGGCAGCGAGCACATCGTCGAGACCTTCGACGCCGGGACGCTGGAAAACGGGGCCCCCTACCTCGTGATGGAGCTGCTCAAGGGAGAGACCCTCGCCGACCGCATCGCCCGTCGCCCCCCCGCGCTCGGCGAACTCGTGGACATCATCGATCAGGCGTGTTCCGGAATTCAGGCCGCCCACGACGCGGGCATCGTCCATCGCGACCTCAAACCGGAGAACTTGTTCCTCGCCGATCGCCAGGGCCGCGCCTTCGTGAAGATCCTGGATTTCGGTATCTCCAAGTTCGACCCCAGCAAGTCGGGGGCGCTTTCCTCGACTCGCGAGGGGGCCGCGCTCGGAACGCCGTACTACATGTCCCCGGAGCAGATGCTCGGAAGTCGCGCGGTGGATCATCGCACCGATGTCTACGCGCTCGGCGTCATCCTCTATGAAGCGCTGACCGGGCGCCGGCCGTTCGAAGCCGACGCGCTGCCGCTCCTCGCCGTCAGGATCCACGAGGGCAATGCCGTGCCGGTCGCCGTGCTGCGGCCGGACCTACCGCCCGCCGTCTCCGCCATCGTGCACCAGGCAATGCGCATCAGACCCGAAGAGCGGTTTCAAACGGCGCGCGAGCTCGCCGCGCACCTTTTGCCGTTTCGGGGCGGCGCTGGCGCCGCGCTCGCACTCGACCGCACGGCGCTTTCGTCGGCACCGCCCGCCGGAACCACCGCGGACGGGGCCGTCGCCTACACGGCACCGGGCGCCGGGATGGGAACGAGCGCGCTCGGCGTGTCGGTGCGACCGCCGGGCGGAGAACGTTCACGGTCCACGACTGCCGTCGTCCTCGGCCTCGTGGGGCTCGTTCTCGCTGCCGGGGGCACCGGGGTCTACCTGTTCAGGAAGGCGAACGCCGACGGTGAAACACCCGTTCTGGGGCCGGTCCCGCCCACTGAAACCGCCACCACACCCGCCGCCGCGCCGCCGCCGCTCGTTCAGGCGCCGCCGCCAGCCGTTGCCCCGACACCACCCGCGTCCATAAGCGCAGCGCCGCCGCCCAAGGCCGAGCGTCCGCGCGCCGGGACGACTCCGGCCGCACCGGCCACCACGGCCGCGCCCGCCGCAACCGCCAGCAGCCCGCCCAAGGCGAAGGCCCCGAGTCGCGCCGCCGCCGAATCGCTTGCTACGGAGAATCCGTTCCGATGATGCCGTCCCCGCTTCGCCTCGCGATGGGCCTCGTGCTGATCGCGCTCTGCTTCGCTTCACCGACCCACGCCGCCCCGCCCTCGAGCAGTGCGCGAAGTGAAGCAGCGGAGCGCTTCGATCGCGGCTTGAAGCTCTTCGAGGCCGAGGACAACGCCGGCGCACTGGCGGAGTTCCGCCGCGCCCACGAGCTCTCGCCCCACGTCGTCCTGCTCTACAACATGGGCCTCGTCTACGCGGCAATGAGCCGACCGGTGGAGGCCTTCGACGTGTTGACGCAGGCCCTTCGCGCACCAGAGGGTCTCAGCCCCGCGATGAAGAGCCGGGCGCAAACCGTGCTCACCGAGCAGTCGGCCCGCATCGCGCGCGTGCGCGTGGTCACGCGACCGGAAGGGGCGCGGATCGAGGTCGACGGCATCCCGGCCGGCAAGAGCCCGCTCACCGAGCCTCTCCGCGTCGCCTCGGGCACGCACGTCATCGGCGCCGTACTCGAGGAACACGCCCCCGCGCGCAAGGAGGTCACCGTCGCGGGGAACCAGGAGGCCACCCTCGAACTGGATCTCCTCGCCACGGAGGGGAGCCGCCTCGCTCACCTGGCGCTGAAGAGCAACGTGCCGGACGCGGCCGTTCGCGTGGACAGTCAGAAGGTCGCGACGACACCGCTCGCGGCGTCGCTGGCGCTCACCGCCGGCCGCCACAGCGTCGAGCTCTCGCGCCCCGGCTACGCGACCCTGGTCCAGTCGATCGATCTCGGTCCAGGCGCAACCGGGGAACTCACGTTCACTCTCGAGGTGGACCCGCTCCAGGTGCGCATGAGCGGTGCGATGCTGACGCTCGATCTGAGCGAGCCCGACGCGGTCATCTTCGTCGACGGCAAGCACGTCGGGCCCTACAAAGGCACGCTCAAGCTGCCTCCGGGCGCGCACACCGTCCGCGTGGAGCGTGACGGTTTCTACCCGCTCGAGCGGCAGCTCACGCTCGATGCGACGGCGCAGAATCGCCACGCGCTGCGCCTGGAGCCGACGCCGGAGACTCGCGCCGCGCACGAGAGCTCGGTGAGCTTCCACCGCACCTGGGGCTGGATCTCCACGTTGAGCGGCGTCGCCGTCGCCACCGGCGGCGGCGTGTTCCTGGCCGTCAACGCCGGAGCCAAGAAAGATCGGCAAGCGGATCTCGACAAGTACTACGACGCCAGCAAGAACGAGGTCATCTGCGACGTGGCGTCGGGAGACGATCCGCAGATGTGCAACGCTCGCTACCAGGCGGCGCAGGATGCGTACGACGACACCAAGGCGAAGGACGCCATCGGCTACGTCGGGCTCGGCGTCGGCGGTGCGCTGATCGTCACCGGTGTCGTGTTGCTCCTCACCGGAGAGCCAGCCGGAAAATACGACGAACCGGCGTCCGGGGCGGTCAGCGTCGGGCTGTCTCCCGGCGGCGCTTCGCTCGCCTATTCCGGCACCTTCTGAAGCCCTCCGATGATCGAGACGCTCCCGCGCACTGCCTCACGCAACGGGTTCGATGCTCTACAGGAGGGCTGGTCGAGCTTCCAAGACCTCTGGCTCCTGCTCGACATCTTCGTCGTGCTCTTGCTCGCGCTCGCGCTCGGAGCGCTGATCGCCTTTCACCCTTCGACGCGCCGCCGGATCTCGAGCCTCGATCAACTCGAGCGACCGAAGACCCTGCTCATGTACGCGGTCGTGGCAGCGGTCGTCGCACTGATCGTGCAAGTGCAACCGGCGATGGCGTTCGTCATCTTCGGCATCGGCGGCCTGCTTCGCTTCCGCACCGATCTCGGCGACGCCAAGGACACGGGGCGAGTGATCCTGGTCACGGTGGTCGGCCTGTGTTGCGGCCTGAAGGTATTCGTCGTGGCACTGCCGGCCACGGCCATCGGCTGGATCCTGATCCACTTCCTGGAGAAGGACATGACCGGAATCATCCGGGTGTCGGGTGTTACCGAGCAATCGATGCACGAGTCGACGCGAGCCCACCGCGCGCTGATCAGCCAGGCGGGCTACGAGATCATCGGCGAACAGACCAAGTTCGTGAAACGAGAGTTCTCCTTCATGGTCAAGGCGTCGCCGAGTCTCGACCGCTCGAAGCTTCAGGCGGAGTTCGACGCGCTGAAACCCGAGGTGCGGGGCGTGGTCGACTGGGAGCGCATCTGACTCCTACCCAAAGACCGAACAGCGACCTAACCGGCCGCGCGGCGGTTCATCGTCAACTGAAAACGTCCGGTTGACAGACGGCACGCCCCCGGGGGAGCCTCGACGAGGCTCATCATCGGAAGATGCCGCTCCTCAGCTCGAGCATCGTCAGGCACCAGCTCGCGACCGTAGAGCAGGTGGAGGAGGCACTGGCGCGCCAGTCCGCCTACGGCGGTGACCTATTGACCAACCTGCTCGAGGTCGCAATGCTGAGCGAAGAGCGGGTGGCGCGGGCGCTCTCGGAGTCGTTCGGCCTCGAGCCGGCGCCTGTCGGCGAGCTCCCCCGCCCCCCCGAGCACGTGCGCCGCCTGGTCCCTTCCGACGTGGCCGAGCGCTTTGCTTGCCATCCGCTCGAGGAGCAGGCCGGGGTGCTGGTCCTCGCGGTGAGCGAGCCGCTGCCCGCGGAGGTGGAGAGCGACCTCGCGTTCGCACTCGGCGTCACCATCACCCAGCGGGTCGCCCCGCTCGTGCGCGTGCGCCAAGCGGTCTCGCGAGACTACGGCATCGCGCTCGATCCGCGAGTCGGGCGCGCGCTCGCGCGGCTGGAAGGTCGCTCCGATCCGAGCCCGAGTTTTCGCCCCGAGCCGGAGGCTCCGATCGCGGATCGCCCCGACACCGTCGCGCCCGGCCCGCGACCGCCGACCGCCGTTCCCGCGGCAGCGCCGGCTCCGCCGGCTCGCGCCCCACGCACCGCCGGCGGTTTGAAGGCGCTCGTCCGCGCCTCGCGCCCCGAGCCCCCGCGTGCGCGCCGTCTCGGACCGTACACGGCGGCGATGGCCGAGCGCGATCTGCTCGACGCGCCCACGCGGGACGAGGCGTTGCGGGCGTTCTTCGACTTCGCCCTGCAGTACTTCGAGTACTCGGCACTGTTCGCGGTGCACGCCGATCTTGCCGAGGGTCGCGACGCCCACGGACCAGGCGCCTCACGGGCCAAGGTGCAATCCATCGGCGTACCCCTCGATCTTCCCGGCGTGCTCGCTCGGGCACGCGATGCGCAGAGTCACGAACTGGTGCGCCTCGGCGCCGGCGGCCTCGATGCGGCGCTGGCGAAAGACCTCGAGCGAAAGCCGGGCCCGCTGGTGCTCTTGCTTCCGATCCGCGTGCGCGGCCGCACGATCCTCATCGTCTACGGCGACCACGGTGAATCGGACGTCGACCTCTACGCGATCGGTGACGTGATCTCGTTCGCGCCGCACGTGGCTTCCGCCCTCGAGCGGCTCATCGTGCAGAAGAAACGGGGCCGCGGGGAGCAACGCGCACTGGCATCGCTCGCCCCACCGCCGCGGCCACGCCAGCCGCTCCCGGGGCCGGAGGAGCGCGCGCAGGCGCTCGTGTCGATGTTGAGCGCGCGACCGAACCGCCCCCACGCCACGTTTTCCGAGCCGCCGTCCCCGCCCTCGGACCCGCCCCCGGCCGACGAGCCCGGCCACGACCCGCCTCTTGCGGCGGAATGGGAGTCGCTAGCGCCGCCGCGCGCCGAGGCCGCGCCGCCGCGTGCCGACGCCACGTCCGTATCCGACACGCCGTCACGGGCCGCTCGACCCGTCGCGCCCCCTCTCGGCAACGAAGAGCAGCGGTCGAGCGCACCCCCGCAGTCGATCGCCGAAGCGCTCGCGCGCCCGGTGATCCAAGTCGGTACGAGGCCGTCGGAGCAACCCACCGACCCGCCTCCGGGGGGCGACGCGAGCGCCGCTCGCCGGTTCGCCTCCGTGCCGCCGTCGCTGATCGACGCCGGCTGGGAAGATCTCGCCGCCGGGCGCGTGCCGTACGGCCAGCGCGAGAGTGGCACCACGCCGGGTGTCGGTAAGCAGAAGAGCGCGTCGTCACCCGACGATTCGCCGGACATCTCCATCGGCACGATGACGGAAGTGGAGAGCTCCGAGTTCGCGGACAGCGATGAAGGCGTTCCGCTGGCGCCAGGTTCGCGCTCGGCCGCCCACAGCGCGCGTCCCCTCCCTGCGCGAGCGAGCGCGCAGGATCAGCAACTGCCGTCCGTGATCGTCGATCGCACGGCGGATTGCCGCATGCTCGTCGACCAGTTGATCGCGGGTGATCCGACGGCGCAGGAACGGCTGATCGCTGCCGGGACCCCGGGCATTTCGGCGTTGGTCGCGGCGTTTCCGGGTCCGCTCGAGGCGCCGTCGTCACGGCGCGGCACCGGCGGCGGCGCCCGCGCGTCCGAGTCGGGGCCGGTTCTGAAGGCGCTGGCTCGCATCGGCTCCGCCACCGTACCGTTTCTGGTCGTTCGCACCCACGATGCGGACCCCGCCACGCGAAGTCTGGCCACGCGCCTGCTCGGCGAGATCCCCGCACCGGAGAGCGCGCGGGCCGTCGCGCGGCGCTTCTACGACGGCGATATCGAGGTCCGCCGGGCTGCGCTCGCCGCCGCGCGCCTGCTCGGCACTTCACCCGACGCGATGACCGTGCTGGTCGCCGAGCTCGGCATCACGGCGGAGGATCGGATGAAGCCGACCGGTGTTCGCCTCACGGCGATGGAGGTGCTCGCCGACCTCCGGCACCCTCAGGGCGTCCCTTACCTGGTGTTGGTGCTCGAAGACAATCCGGTCGACCTGGTGCAGGCGGCGCGGCGTTCACTCGTGATCCTGGCGCGCAACGATCTCGGAGCAACGGCGAGCGCCTGGAGCAGCTGGTGGCGCGCCAACAACGGCCGTCACCGGATCGAATGGCTGATCGACGCGCTCACCCACGAGTCGCGCGAAATCCGTCGCGCTGCCGGCGAGGAGCTGAAGACCCTCACCCGTGAGTACTTCGGCTACTACGACGATCTGCCGGCCGCCGATCGCCAGCAGGCTCAGGAGCAGTACCGAGACTGGTGGGAATCCCGTGGGAAAGCGCGCTTTCGCCCCTAAACCCACCTGAACGTGGGTGCGGTGAAAATAAGCACCCCTCGACAAGCGCGTGACGCCCGTGCGAAAAGCGCCGGTCCATGGCCGGTGAACCCGAAGGCGAATTCACGGCGCTGCGCGCGGCAAACCTGGCGTTTTCAGGCCGCCGGCAGAAGGGCGTTTCGCCCCTCGCCTCGATCGAACTCAAGGTGAGCGATCCGCGATCGAGCGTCTGGGAAGTCGCGGCGATGGCGTCGGTCGGCCTGCTCGCCACGCTCGTCGTCGTCGGGTTCTGGCTGCTCTGAGCATCCCTCGTCATTGGCTTCGCCAATTCCGAGGCGTGGGGCGCTCTATTCGCCTTTGTCGCCCTTCTTCTCTTTCGGGCCCGACGCTTTCTTCGCGCCGGTGAGGTCGACGTCCCATTCGACGGTGTGCTCCTCACCCTGATACGCGGGAACGATCACATTCTGCATCGCGCGGAGCACGCAGGTGCCGACGGCCTTGTCCTCGTACTCGGCGTTGATCTTTGCGTCTTTGACGCGGCCATCGTTTGCAAAGAGCAACGTCACCGTTGCGATGCCCTTCGGAGACTTCTCGGTCACGGAATCCGGACACGTTTCCGCCGAGCGACCCGCGCGCCTGAGCTCGAGGTCCGCCTGCTTGTCGTCCCACTCGCGCTTCTTCTCGTCCTCGGTGGACCCCGACGGTTCGTCCTGCGAACCCGACCGCTTGTTGCTCTCGGCGAGCTGGTTCGCGCCTTGCTGCTCCTGCTCGGCGAGCCAGGCGTCGGCCGACTTCACGTCTTGTTTCTCGTCGACGCCGCACGCGACGAGCATGAGACCGAGTCCGATTGCACTGAGGATGGAGCGCTTCATGCGGCGTAGGCTAGCCCAAGGACGGTTTTGGCTTCAATTGAGACTCTTCTAGCGCCGAGTGCTTTGGATCTTTCCCAAATCATTGGAATTCCTCTTGTTTTTTTTACTTGATAAATCCTATAGATTGACTAGTTTTTTCTCCGCGAAGGAGAAACACCCGTGAAATTCACCGCACTACTTGGGCGTTCGACCACTCTGCCGGCCGCACTTTTCGCCTTGTCGACCCTGGCGGCCCCTCCCTTGGCCGCGCAAGCACCGGCACCAACCCCTCCGCCGGGCCCACCCCCGGCCGGCGCTGCCACGCCCCCGCCCGCGGCGCCCGCGCCCGCCCCAACGCCCGCCCCCGCCGCGGCGACTGCGCCGGCAGCGCCCACGGCACCGCCGAGCACTCCCCCTTCCTCGGCACCGACGCCGGCAAGCACCACCACGGCGTCGCCCTCCGCTGCGACTCATCCCGTTGCTGCGCCCAGTGGCGTTCCGTTTGGGCTCGGCCCCAACGACGCCGTCGCTCGCCAGGCGGCCACCACCGCCAAGGCGGAAGAAAAGGCCGCACCGCTCGAGCCACCGAAGATGGAGATCACCTCGGGCGACGGCGCGCACCGCTTGAGGCTCTCCGGACTCATCCACGCGGACGCACGGATGTTCTTCGCCGACTCGGGCGTGACGACGTTCGCGATCCGGCGCGCCCGGCCCTCGCTCGACGCCACGGCCTACCGCTACTTCGACTTCAAGCTGCAGACGGACTTCGCGGGCAACACCGCGCAGCTCCTGGACGCCTACGGGAACCTCCACTTCATCGACGAGGTCCAGCTCATGGTCGGCAAGGGAAAGGGCCCGATCGGACTCGAGCGATTGCAATCACCGCGGGACATCACGTTCGCGGAGCGCGCGTTTCCCACGTTGCTCGTGCCCAACCGTGACGTCGGCGCCAAGCTCCACGGCAACATCGGCAAGGGAGCGCTCGAATGGGCGCTCGGCGTCTACAACGGCGTCGCGAACGGCAGGAGTGGGGACATCGACACCAACGACTCGAAAGACGTGGAAGGACGGCTCTTCGTCTTGCCGTTCAAGGCGCTCGGCGTGGAGGCGCTCGAGGGCCTCGGACTGGGCGTTTCCGGCGCGATGGGCGACCAGCAGGGGGTGCTCCCTGGGTACGTCACGTCCGGCCAGCAGACGTTTTTCGCGTATGCGGCATCGGCCACGGCCTTCGGCAAGCGACGACTGATCTCCCCGCAAGGCTACTTTTACGGCGGCCCGGTCGGGCTGATGAGCGAGTTCGTGCGCGTCGAGGAACACATCGTCAGCACCAACGGTGCGAGCGGGACCGTCGGCAGCACCGCGTTCCAGGTCGCCGGCTCGGTCGTGATCGGCGGCAAGCCCTTGTACAAGGGCGTGAAGGTGAAAACCCCGCTCGACCCGGAGCGTGGGACCTTCGGAGCCTTCGAGCTCAAGGCCCGTTACCACAGCATTCGCATCGGCGATCTCGCCTACAATCGTGGCTTCGCCAACCGGAATACCGCCGCCACGTTGGCCCAGGCGTTCACCGCCGGCGTGACGCACCACTTCGCCAACGGTCAGCGCGCACTGCTCGACTACGAGCGCACCACGTTCCGCGGCGGCGCGGCGAACGGCGGCGACCGCAAGCCGGAATCCCTCCTCGTCGCGCGGCTTCAGGCAAGCTTCTGAGTCGAAGCGGTCAGAGATCCGTGATCAAATAGTCTTTGATCTTGTAGAGCAGCGCGCGGTGGCTGATCTCGAGGATCTCGGCCGCGCGCGTGCGGTTGCCCTTCGTTTTTTGCAGCGCCCGCCGGATCAGGATTTCCTCGATGATGCGCATCGTCTTCTTGACGCTGAGCTCACCGCTCGCAAGCTGCATCTGCACCGGATCACGCGCTTCGCGCACGCGCTCGGGTAAGTCCTGGGCGGTGATGGTGTCGCCCTCGGTCAGCACCATCGCCCGCTCGATCGTGTTCTCGAGCTCGCGCACGTTGCCGGGCCAGGCGTACTCGTACAGCAACCGGCGCGCCTCGGTGTCGAGCCCGCGGATGCTGGTACCGAGCCGCGCGTTATTGCGCGCCAGAAAATGGTCGATCAAGAGCGGGATGTCCTCCCGGCGTTCGCGGAGCGCGGGGCAGTGGATGGGCAGCACGTTCAGGCGGTAGAAGAGGTCGTCGCGAAACCGGCCCGCTTTGGTCTCGCTCGGCAGGTCGCGGTGCGTGGCGGTGACGATGCGGACGTCGACCTGGAGATCGCGCGTCTCGCCGAGGCGCCGGATCTTCTCGTCCTCGAGCACGCGAAGGAGCTTCACCTGAAGGCCGAGCGGCAGTTCACCGATCTCGTCGAGAAACAGCGTGCCACCCGTCGCTTCCTCGAACAGGCCACGCCGGTCCGCGATCGCATCGGTGAAGGCGCCCTTCTTGTGGCCGAACAGCTCGCTCTCCAGCAGGTTCTCGGGAATCGCGCCGCAATTGACGGCGACGAAGGGGCCACTGCGCTTGCTCCGCCGGTGGATGGCGCGCGCAACGAGCTCCTTACCGACGCCGCTCTCGCCCGTGATCAGTACCGTGGTCTTGTACTCGGCGATCTTGGCGATGGTGCGGAAGATGTCCTGCATCTTGGCGCTCTTCGCCAGGATGTCCTCGAAGCGATGCTCCTTCCGGATCTCGTCACGGAGGGCACGGTTTTCGCGCCGGAGCGCCTCCCGCTCCTCGGCCTTCTTCAGCGCGAGCACGACCTCGTCCGGCTTGAACGGCTTCTGCACGTAGTCGTAGGCGCCGGCCTTCATCGCCTCGAGGGCGAGATCCATGTTGCCGTACGCGCTCATCACGATGACGGTGGCGTCATTCCCCTTCGCCTTGAGCGTGGCCAGGAGGTCGAGACCGCCCATCTTCGGCATCCGCACGTCCGTCAGCACGACATCGGGACCGAAGGAGTCGACCAGCGTCAGGGCCTCCTCGCCGGTCGGCGCGGTCTCGACCTCGTAGCCGTGACGCCGGAGAAGCGTTCGGAGAACCAAGCGGAGGTTCTCCTCGTCATCGACCACGAGCACACGTCGCACTGTGAAAAAAATGCTAGCGCGACCGGTGTTGGGTACGCAATTGTTTCTGCCATGCGGTGAAATCGCGAAACAAACGCGAGGTGGCGGCCGATCTGGTGGTGCTGGAGCGGAGCTCCCGCACCCGCCAAGGGAGTGAGGGGAACCAGCGAAGCGGGTGATGAGTTGTGCTCTAGTTCGGCCGCCATGCTCGCCGGGGTCGATCAGCTGTTCGGTGGTCCGCTCTCCGCACTCCGCCGGCGCCTGCGCGACGCCCGCGTGGGCGTACTCACCCACGCCGCCAGCACGGACCGCCGCGGGCACCACGTGCTCGCCGTGTTGGCCGAGCTCGGCGTTTCGGTGCGTCTGGTGTTCGCCCCCGAACACGGGCTGGAGGCTGACGCCCAGGCCGAGGAAGCCGTCGAGAGCGCGGACCCGGCAGCGAGCGGCCGCACCCCCGTGGTGAGCCTGTACGGAAAGACGCGGGAGGACCTCGTGCCACGGCGCGAGCAGCTCGCGGAGATCGACGTCTTGGTGATCGACCTCTGCGACGTCGGGTCGCGCTACTACACGTACGTCTGGACGGCTCTGCTCGCGGCCCGCGCCGCTCGTGACGCCGGCGTACACACGGTGGTGCTCGATCGACCGAACCCTCTCTCGGGCGATCCGGCAACGCTCGAAGGCACGCCTCAGGATCCGGGGTTTCTCTCGTTCGTCGGCCTGGAACCACTACCGATCCGGCATGCACTCACCGTGGGTGAAATCCTCGCGCTATTCGTCGAGCGCGACGGCGGAGCGCTCGGCCTCGAAGGCGCCCTGTCGGTGGTCCCGGTGCTCGGCTGGGAGCGCTACCGCACGGCGGCGGCCTGGGGCCGGCCTTTCGTTCTGCCAAGCCCGAACATGCCAACGCTCGAGACGGCGCTGGTCTACCCGGGTGGCTGTCTGGTCGAGGGGACGAATCTGTCCGAAGGCCGCGGGACCACCGCCCCCTTCCAGCTCGTGGGCGCGCCGTTCCTGAACGGCGAAGCGCTGTGTCAGGCGCTCTTCGACACCGGCGCGCCCGGCGTGATGATCCGCGCCGTCACCTTCCGCCCCACGTTCGAGAAGCATGCCGGCCAGCGCTGCCACGGTGTGATGCTGCACGTGACGAGCCCCGAGCTGTTCCGCCCGGTCGCCACCTACCTGTCGCTGATCACGCTCGCTCGCGCGCAGGCGCCGGACCAATTCGCCTTCCGCACCACGCCCTACGAGTTCGAAACGACGGTGCCGGCCTTCGATCTCTTGACCGGTTCCGATCGCGCCCGGCAGGCGATCCTCGGCGGTGCCTCGGCTGAGGACGTGCAGCGGCTCGTGGCGCCGGTCGGAGCCGAGTGGCGCACGGTGGTTGCCGACGCCGAGACCCGCCTCGAGCGCGCAAAAGCCTAGCGCCCGCCGGCTTCGCCGCGCACCGGCGCATCGCTCAACCCGCGATGGCTGCCTCGACGTCCGCGATCGCCTTGGGGACGTTCGCGGTGAGCACTTCAGCGCCGTCGGCCGTGACCAGCACGTCGTCCTCGATGCGGATCCCGCGCACGTCGGCAAATCGCGCGAGCACCGTCCGATCGAGCGCACCCTCGAGATCGCCGACTTCCTCCGGGCGCTCGAGCAGGTACGGGATTCGATAAAATCCAGGTTCGATGGTCACGATCATGCCTACCGCCAGATCGCGATCGAGGCGAAGGTAGCGATCGCCGAACGTCTGCGAACGAACACGCCCCGCCGCGTAGCCGGCGCGATCGCCCAGGTCCTCCATGTCGTGAACGTCGAGGCCGAGCAGGTGACCGACGCCGTGTGGAAAGAACAACGCCGCGGCGCCCCTAGCGTAGAGATCGTCGGGGTCACCGCGGAATATACCGAGCGCGATCAGCGCATCGAGCAGCGCTCGTCCGGCGGCGCGGTGGACGTCGCGGTACCGCACGCCCGGTCGCACCTCTGCGATCGCCGCACGCTGGGCGGCGAGTACGGCCTCGTAGGCGCCGCGCTGGGTCGAGGAAAATCGGCCTGAAACGGGCCACGTCCGCGTCACGTCGCTCGCCCACCCCTCCGGCGACTCCGCACCCACGTCGGCGAGCAAGAGATCAGCCGCGTCGAGCACGCGGTCGTGCCGCACGTCGTGCAACACTTCGCCATGCCGGGTGACGATCGGCTGGTACGCGTGGGTGCAACCGGCAGCGATGATCTCGGCATCCATCGCGGCCAGGACGACGGCTTCTCGAATACCCGGTCGCGTCGCCCGCATGCCCGCTCGGTGCGCGCGGTCCGTCACCGCGGCGGCGAGACGCACCTGCTCGACGGCGGCGTCATCGTGAACCAGCCGAAGCTCGATCATGCGATCCGCGAGTTCGAGGTCCCGCCCCTCGAGCTCGGGTCCCGAACCGGGCAATACGTCGCGCCCGACCAGGTCGCTCTGCCATGCCGCGGTGTCCCCGTCCTGTGCCGGGAGCGTCGCCGCGTCGGGCGGCACCACGAGTTCCGACAGCGGCCGCACCTCGAGCCCGAGCTCGACGGAGAGTTCGGCGAGCGACGGCTCGCGCCCTGTCCACAGTTCCTCTTCGGGATCCGGAGGCTCGGCGTAAAGGACTGCGCCGTCCGGCCCGAGCAGAAGGGCTGCACCTTCGAGTGGCCGCCCGACGAGATAGAGAAAATGGCTCTCGGCGCGAAACGGATAGAGGTTGCCGGCATAGTTGCGCGGTCTTGCCAGGCCCGAAACGATCAGGGCCGGGTGCGCGAACGAACGGGAAAGCCGAACTCGTCGCGCCGCAAAGGCATCCGGGGAGCTGGGTTCGAGCCACATGGGTTTCGTGAAAAATCGTCCGATCCGGGCGTCGCTGTCGCCCGTACGGAGGGAGTCGTCACGGGGCTTCCAGCTCCGGCAGCCTAGCAGATAGACTCGGGCCACGAACAAAGGGAACCAACGATGACGTTCAAGCTTTCGAAGACGATCTCCAGTGCGGCGGCTACGGGCCTCCTTCTCGGAGCCACCGCTTGCGGTGGCAGCGCTCCCCCCGCTGACGCACCCGCGACCCCTGAGGCCGCGCCGGCAGCCGCGCCCGCCGAAGCCGCACCGGCCGACGCTGCCGCACCGGCAGCCGACGCGCCGGTCGCCGCCGCCGAAGCCAAGGCCTGCTGCAAGGGCAAGAACGAGTGCAAGGGCAAGGGCGGCTGCAAGACCGACACCAACGGCTGCGCCACCAAGAACGAGTGCAAGGGCAAGGGTGGCTGCAACATGCACTGCCCAAAGTGAGGACGGCGTGAACCGAGTGGCCGCAGCAGCGTTTCGGCGCGGCTGCGGCCACGTCGCGTTCCGCGTGGCAGGAAAATGACGCGCCCGCGCCTCGGCCTGCCGGATCTCGGCGTGGGCGTCGGCCTACGCGTGCCGCACTACCGCCGGGTGTTCGCGGAGCGCCCGCCGATCGACTTCGTCGAGGTGATCAGCGAAAACTTCATGCTCGGCGGCGGGCGTCCTCGCCACCATCTCGACCGCGCGCTCGAAAGTTACCCGCTGGTGGCGCACGGCGTCTCGCTCGGTATCGGCGGGCCGGACGAGCCGGACGCGACCTACCTCGCGCGCCTTCGGGACTTCGCGGCGAACACCGGCACGCCGTGGGTGAGCGACCACTTCTGCTGGTGCGGTGCGGGCGGCGCGCACCTCCACGATCTCTTGCCGCTGCCCTTCACGCCAGAGCTCGTGCGCCGCGTCGCCGACCGTGCGCGCCGCGTACAAGACGCGATCGATCGACCCTTTGCGCTCGAAAACACGTCGAGCTACCTCACCTACCGGTCGAGTGTTCTCGCCGAGTGGGAGTTCATCGGCGAAATAGCCGAACGCGCGAATATCGGCCTGCTCTTCGACGTGAACAACGTCTTCGTCACGGCCTACAACCACGGAATCGATCCGATCGAGTTCGTGCGCCGCGTGCCGCACGACCGCATCGTCCAGATCCATCTCGCGGGCCACACGAACTTCGGCACGCACGTGATCGACACCCACGGCGGGCACGTCATCGATCCGGTGTGGGCGCTCTACCGCTTGACGATCGAGCTCGCGGGTTCGGTTTCGACGCTGATCGAGTGGGACGACGACATCCCGGAGCTCGAGGTCTTGCTCGCGGAGGCGGAACGCGCGCGAAGCGAGCGTGACCGGGCGCTCGCCGCCCGTCAGGCGGGATCGACCAGCGTCGACGATAGGGCGATCGCCGCCGTGCGCGAAGCGGCACGCCCCGGGACGAGCGAACGGGACGCGGTCTGGCACGGCTGGGTCCAGGGCGGCCCGCGCGAGGCGGCCGAATGACCTCGCCAAGCGAGCTTCAGGCCCAGATGGTCGACTTTCTGCGGCGCCGCGGCGATCTCCAGCACGACGAAGCGGCGCGGCGTTTCGCGGAAGAGCACCTTGGCGGCAACGAGCGCCTGTCGGCGGTCGCGCAGCTCGAAATCTACCGCGAGCAATTCTGGCTCCGGCACACGGGCTCGCTGGTCGAGGATTTTCCCGGCGTCGGCGGGATCATCGGGGCGAAAGCATGGGAGCGCCTGGTCGAGGAGTACCTCCTCGCGCATCGACCCGAAAGTTTTACGCTGCGCGACCTCGGCGACCGTCTGCCTGCGTTCATCGCCGGCGCCGAGTGGCTCGAGGAGCGGGACCTCGCGGGGGACATGGCGCGGCTCGAGTGGGCGCACGTGGAGGTGTTCGACGCCGTCGACGCGCCCCGTCTCGATCCGCAAAAGCTCGCCGCGGTCCCGGAGGACGCGTGGGAGGGCGCACGGCTCGTCCCGGATCCGGGTCTCCGCGTGCTCCGCTTCGAGTATCCGGTGGTCTCGCTGCGCCGGAAGCTCGTCGAGGCACAGAAGAGCGGTGCCTCGGTGCCGCTGCCCGAGCGTGAACCGTGCCGTTTTGCCGTGCACCGGCGAGAGCACCTGATCCACCACGACGCGCTCGCCGTCGATGCCTGCGCGCTGCTCGAGGCGATCGTCTCGGGCGCGCCGCTCGGTGTCGCTTGTGAACGAGCCGCCTCGTCGCTCGGTGTCGCGCCGGAGGCGATCGGTGAAAAGCTCGAAGGCTGGTTCGCGGATTGGGCTCGCCGCGGCTACGTGGTCGACGTCGACGTCGTCGTGTCCTAGAGCGCTTTGCCGTGCGTTTCTGCGCGCTCGAGTTGTCGGAGGTAGTGGAGGAGTGCGGTGCCCGCGTGTTGCGGGTGGTCGATGCGGACGTGCAGATCCGTCGGCGTCGTCGGGAAGCCGCCGTGCATGAGTGCCGGACTCGGCATCAGGTGACGGGGCCCGGGGCGAAGCTGAAAATGCATCAGGAACGCGAGCGTCTCGCGCAGTCCTGCCTCCAGCCGCTCGATCTCACGTGGATCGATGCGCGCGCGCTTCGCTGCATCGAGCGTCGACACCGCCGCTTCCATACGGCTCGATGAGCCGCCGAGCTGGGGCATGACGAGCGGACCGCCGCTCGTCGCGCCGTCGAACGCCGGTGCCGCCGCCCGCTCGCGGATCGCGAGGTCACGCACCGATTCCTGCCAGTCCAGGCAAAACGCGAGCGCCTCGTGGTTCGGCGCTCGAGCCCAGAGCGCGTTCATGGCGTGGCACGTCCAGTGCTCCGACCCCCAAAAATAGCGCCAGCCCACGTACCAGAACGGCGGGTTGACGAGGCGATCGAGCGCACGGCGCGCCGCCTCGTGGCTCTTTCCGTGCTTGGTCGCGCGCGAAAAGCGCTCGAGCGCGAGGCTCGCCTCTCCGGTATAATAGGGGAGTTGCACGTCGATCGGTCGTTTCTCGACGCGGTCGTAACGGTGCATGAACTCGCCGTCCGGGCGCTGCATCGCGAGCAAGAACTCGGCGAGTGCGCGCATCGGATCGAGTAGCTCGGGCATGAACCCGGCTTCGTAGAGCTCGACGAAGGCGAGCAGGGCGAGGGCCGAGGAGCCGAGGTCCGCAACGTCCCCTTCCACGATGCAGCGGTGAGCGCCGCAATCGAGCAGCGCGTGTTCGATCAGGTGCCGTGCGGCGCGCACGGCGGCGTCGGAAAAGACGGGGTTTTTCGTGTAGGCGGCGGCGTCGGCAAGGAACCAGGTCGCACCGGAGTGACGCGGCCAGTTGTAGTCGGGCGACTCGGAACCGGAAACGGCGTCGGACTCGTAGCGGTACCGCCCGTCCGGCCCCACCGCGCGAGCAAGGTATTGCCCGGCGGACACGACCGCATCGCGCAGCCGCTCCTTCGTCACGGGGGGCGGTCGCAGCGGTGCGCCCCTCTTTTTGATCACAAGCCGGCGGAATTCGCCCTCGACGCGAAGCTCTTCGGGCGTCGCCCCCACGTCGCGCCCGAGCAACCAGAACACGGGCTCCTCCGCGATCGCGAAACGAAGCTCTGTCGTCCCGAGCGGCAACCAGCGGTCGTAGGCGCCGATCTTCAGGATGTCGTCTGGCGTCGCCACGGCGACCCGCCCGCGGTACCTCACCTCGACCCCGTCGCGCCCAGGCACCAATGCCCAGCCGAAGAGCAACGACGCCGTGGTGAGGATCGGACCTTCGTCGACCACGTCCTCGATGACCACCCTACTTTCGCGACTGTCGCGCAGCGCGCGCTCGGCTCCGTCGGTCACGATGACGCGTGCGGTGCGCACGCCGCCGGACCAGCTGCTGACGATGCTCCGGATCGGCACCGTGGCGCCGTGATCCACGCCGAGGTGGACGATGACGGCCAGGCAGAGCGAGAGCAGGACCGCCAGGTAAACGCGTGCGAGGAGCAGCAGCCCGCGGGGACTCACGGCTCGGCTCCGCGGACCGCGCTCGGCGCGCGATGCTCCGCGAAGCGCCGGTGGAGCGCGAAGAGCTCGATGATCGGGTAGGCGAACAGGTACGGGACGGACAGGAACAGCACGAGGACCATGATCAAGAGGCCGCCGCGCCCGAAATCCCCCTGAGTTCCATAGAGGTAGGCCACACTGAGCGCCGCCGCTGCGATCACCAGAAGCCCGAACCCGAGGAGCGCGAGCGCGCCGACGCGGAGGGCGGTGAGCGCCCGATCCCTGCGAAAAAGCGCGACTCCACTCGAGCCGACCACCGAGAGCACCGTGACGGCGACGAGAGCGTCCGCGAAGAAATAGCGAACCGGAAGCGCGTAGCCCGAAACGCCGACCACCAGCGCGGGAGCCAGGTTGCCGAGTGCGAAGCCGAGTTCGAACCTACGACTGGTCGTTTCCGCCACGGCTTCGTCCGATACCACTGTCTCGCGAAAGCCCGCAAAACTTGCGTGATCCCGAGCACTTTGCTAGCTTCGCCCGGTGCGCGTCCTCGCGGAGTGGCTGACCTCCACGCGCCGCGAGCGCGGTGCTGTGCTGATGGGCGTCCTCAACACGACGCCGGACTCGTTTTTCGACGGGGGTCGCTACGAGAGCGCCCGCGCGGCAGAGTCGCAGGTGGACCGCTTGCTGTCGGAAGGCGCGGACATCGTCGACATCGGCGCGGAATCGTCGCGCCCCGGCGCCGAGCCGGTCGCCGCCGCCACGCAGATCGACCGCATGGCAGCCGCGCTCCGCCACGCCCTCGGTCGCGGCGCGCTCGTGTCCGTCGACACGACGAGCCCCGAAGTCGCGGCGCACGCCTTGTCCGTGGGCGCTCGCATCGTCAACGACGTGTCGTGCCTCGCAGACGCTGAGCTCGCCGCCGTGACAGCGAAGCACGGCGCGGCGCTGATCGTGATGCACACCCGCGGGACGATGCGTGATCAGCCGGGTTTCTCGGCCTACCCGGAGGACGGCTACACCGACGTCGTGTCCGAAGTGCGCGCGGAGCTCTCCGCGGCGCGCGACCGCGCGGTCGAACGGGGCGTCGAGCTCGAGAACGTGTGGCTCGACCCCGGGCTCGGTTTCAAGAAGAGCGCCCGCCAGTCGTTCGAACTCCTGTCGCGTTTGCCCGAACTTGAGCGCGACGGGGCGCCGCTCGTCGTCGGACCGAGCCGAAAATCCTTCCTTGCCGCCGTCGACGGCGCGCCGCCCGAGGGCCGACTCGGCGGTACCGTAGCGGCCTGCCTGCTCGCCGCCGAGCGCGGCGCGGCGGTCCTTCGCGTGCACGACGTGGCGGCGGTGCGCCAGGCGCTCGGCGTGCTCCGGCTCGCAAAGCCGGTCGCGAAGCTCGAGGTGCACCATGCCTGAGATGTTGCGCACCTACATCTTCGGGCGCCCGCCGCTCCATCTGCTTCGCGACGCGCTCGACGTCTTCATCGTCTACTACGTCGTGTACCGCGCGCTCCTGGTGCTCAGGGGCACGCGCGCCATGCAGGTGGGCGTCGGGCTCGGCGTGCTCTTCGTGCTCTACCTGGTGGCGCAGGCGCTCGAGCTTTTGACCGTCCTCACGATCATGGGCGCGCTCATCTCGAGCATGATCCTGATCATCGTCGTGGTGTTCCAGAACGACATCCGCCGCGGTCTTCAGCGCGTGGGCAGCCGCGCGTGGTTCGGAACGCTCGCTCGTGCGCAGGAATCGCGAACCATCGAGGAAGTGGTCGAGGCCGCCACGGATCTCGCTCGCCACCGCATCGGCGCGCTGATCACGTTCGAGCAGGACGCGAACCTCGACGAGTTCATCGGCGTGAACAAGGGCATCACCCTCGACGCCCAGGTGAGTGCCGAGCTCCTGGTTTCGCTGTTCGTGCCCGAGGGCGTCAACAAACTCCACGACGGCTCGGTCGTGATCCGCAACTTCCGCATCGCCAAAGCCGGCGTCTTCTTCCCGATGCCGGAGGGGCGCGTGGTCGATCAGAGCTTCGGGTCGCGTCACCGCGCGGCGCTCGGCATCACGGAAGAGACCGACGCGGTCGTCGTCATCGTCAGCGAGGAGCGCGGCACGATCAGCTTCTGCTTCAACGGCAACATCGCAACGAACCTCGACGGGCCGAAGCTCCACTCGATGCTGCAGGCGATCTTCAGCCCCAAGGTGCGAAAGAGTGCGCGCAAGGCCAAACGCGCCGAGGGCGATGCCCCTGTGAGCGTGCGGCGCGAGGTGGAGGCGAGTCCGGCGTCCGAGGCCGAGCCTCGCCGCATCAGCCTGGTCGGCGACGACCCCAACCGCCGCCTCCGGCCGCCGAGTGACCCGCCGGCGCCGCTCCGCGTCACGAACAGCACGCCCCCGCCGCCGCTCGGTGGAGAGGAATCCGAGCCGGTGTCGATACCGCCGGAGCCCACCGCGAGCGAACGCAATCGGCGGGGAGATCACTGATGTCGGCGGTCGGGACCGTGGGCGGCTTCTTGCGCGACGCCTTCACCGAGAACATCGGGCTGAAGGCGCTGTCCCTCGCGTTCGCGATCGGCCTGTTCGCGTTCCAGTACGGGCAGCAGGACGAGCAGCAGCGCACGGTCCCGGTCGCGCTGTCGCTGCGCCCACCTGCCGAGGACTCCCCGCGCGAGCTCATGTCGCAGCTTCCCGCGGCCATTCACGTCACGCTGCGCGGTCCGGCGCGCGTCATCGATCGCCTGGTGCAATCGGGCGTACCGCCCGTCACGATCGACCTTCGAACCGGCGAGCGCGAGAGCATCGCCTTCGACGCGAAGATGTTCTCGCTCCCGCCCGACACCCGCGTGACGCTCGTCGATCCGCCGAGCCTCGAGCTCGAATGGGAAGAGGTCATCGCGCGGCAAATCCCGCTCCAGGCGTCGATCGCAGGGCAACCCGCCGAAGGCTACGTCGTGAAGGGCGAGCCCGACGTCGAGCCGAAGCAGATCACGGCACGAGGGCCGTCGAGCCTGGTCGAGGTGCTGCAGTTCGCTCGACTCGCCGCTTTCGATGTCTCCGGCCTGAGCCAGGGCGTTCACCGGCGGCGCCTCGCACTCGACGGGCCGCCCGCCCGCGTGCGGTACCTCGGCCCACCGGCAGCCACCGTCGCCGTGACCGTCACCCGGCGCTTGAGCGAGGCGAGCTTCCCGGGTCGGCCGGTGGAGCTCGTCGGGCTCACGGCGGGAGTCGTCTCGCCGCGGCAGGTCGACGTGACGGTGGTGGGCCCACCCGAGGTCGTTCAGGCCCTGCGCGCGGAACAAGTGGTGCCGCGCGCGAACCTAGCGAACGTCCCGGGCTTCGATCTGAAGGACGCGAGCCACGGCTCGCGCGTCGTCCCCATCACCGTCGATCTCGCGGGTGCCGAAGCGAAAGTGCAACCGCCGAGCGTCACCGTGAAGTGGTGAGCTCGGCGCACGCTGCTCGACGTCATCCCGCTCGACGTCGGCGCCGCGCAGCAGCGGCCGCCATCAATGCGACCAGGATCCCGAAAGACGTCGGATCGGTTTCTCCTCCGCCCGGAACGGCGCAACCGCAACCGCCCTCGTCGGAGCAGGGATTCTTGCCCCAGTCCGGATCGAGCATCGTCAAGTAGGCATGACAATCGGGCGCCGTGATCGCGCCCACGTACTGGCTTTGGGAAAGGTCCTGGGGTGCGTCTCCACCACAGGAGAAGGCGCCCGTGAACCGGATCCCGTGGAGCACCACTCCGCCGTCAGCAGCCTGCAACCTGATCACCACCATCGGATCGCCCGTGGCCGCGTCCCCAGAGACGTCCAGCACGTCGCCTACCGACACGCCGTCGGGATCTCCGTGGACCACCTCCACGCGCACCGGCGTCGTGTTGTTTTCGCTGTTCGCCGTTGCAAACCCCTCGTACACCGTATCGGGCCGCTCGCCGTAGGGTGGATACGGTGGGTAGCAGACGCAGTCCCATGGCCGAAGGGAGCAATAGCTCGGTTGGATCTCACTGGCCTCCTCCAGCGTGAGCCCCGCCGCTTCGAGCCATGCAACGAGACGAGAGTCGCGCGCCAACTCCCGCACGAGGCCGTTGTTCTTCGCCGCCGCAACCTGGCGTACGAGTGCCCCCTCGCCTCCAAGCTCCAATAGGTGCGCGACGGCGCAGCGCGTCCCGCTCCGATCGATGAAGAAAGGTGCTTGTTCGTGGAGGTCGTGGTTTCGTGGATAGCGCCCGCGCCGACGATAGCGCGCGAGCTCATCCAACAAGAGGGAACGGACACGGCGTCGGAGTGGGTCCAGTCCCCTCAGGGGGCGTGATCGCGCCCGTTGCTCCGCAGTCCACAGGTGGCGTCGAATCCGCTCCATTTCGGCTGCGTGCGCAGCGCACGAAAAATCCGGACCGCCGCTCACGATGGCTACCATCTGCCCACCTCGTCCTTCCTCACTCCCAAAGCATGCCAGATGGAGCCCTTGGCGGCCCGCCCGACTTTGAGCCGCTCTGTGCCATCGGGCGCCCGAAAATCTCCGAAAAACCGGTCGTTTCTCGCCTGATCCCCTGGCACGGCCCATGCTTATGAGTTCGCCATGAACTCCTTCTTCGTGCGCACGCTCCCCGCTCTCGCTCTGTTCACGGCAGCGGTCGCCTGCGGCGGGACGACGTTCACCGGCACTGAGGAAACGGGCGGTACCGGTGCATCGAGCGGCGGAGGGAGCGGCGGTAAGGGCGGGACCGGCGGGACCGGCGGCAGCAGCGGCAGCGCGACGGGCGGAAGCGGAGGCAGCGGCGGAGCTGGGGGCAGCACAGGTGGATCCGGTGGAGCAGGTGGCTCGGTAGGCGGGAGCGGAGGCACTTCAGGGGGAGCCGGGGGCTCGGGCGGCGCCGTGTCCGGCAGCGGCGGCGACGCGGGCTCTGGTGCAGGTGTGGGTGGCAGCACGGGGGGAACCGGCGGCTGCGGGGCCTGCCCGTTCATCGCCTGCGGCCCTCCGTTCATGGTCACCGTCACCGCCGACAACGGTAGTGGGATCGCTTCGCTCGAGGCGCACGGTGACTTCGACGTCGAGTGCAGCCTCAACTCGACGATGCCGTGTCAGTGGCTCTGCCAATCGCTGAGCTTCCAACTCCCGACCGGCGACCACTCGATCACACTGTCCGCTCCGGGCTTCGAGGATCACACGATCTCGTTCACGGTGCCCGAGCAAGGTCCGTGCGGCTGCTGCGGATGCCCGTGCTCGCCCGGTTACTACGGCCAGGAAACGCTGGCAGGCGACGGTGCGACCTGCTGCGCCGACCTCCAGTACGACCAGCTCAATTGCGGCGAGTGCGGCAACAGCTGCAACGGCAACCAGTGCACGATGGGCAAGTGCGAAGGCGCAACGGATTGCTCGATCTACGTTACTCAGGATGTGTGCGACGGGAGCTCGGAGTGCCACTCCGTGTTCGTCGATCCCGGTGATTGCAACTGCACGGGGATCGGTTGCTGCGCTAGGTTTTCACACTGTGCGGATGGCGATCTGGCGGACTGCAACGGCGCGAACGTCTCATGCGAGATCGTCACGCCCCATTGTGAAGATCCGGCCTACGTCGTCTCCTACACGGGCACCTGCTACGAGGGCTGCGTCGTGCCGAGCGACTGCGCGCCGTTGAGCGCGCCGTGAACGCCTTCTTCGCTCGCACGCTCCCGGGTGCGGCGCTTCTCTCGGCGGCGGTTGGCTGCGCCGGAACCTCGATCACGACCACGGAGGAAACGGGCGGCACCGGTGCATCGAGCAGCGGGGGGAGCGGGGGCAGCGGAGGAGCGGGAGGAAGCACGGGGGGCTCGGGCGGAGCAGGTGGCTCCTTAGGCGGGAGCGGAGGCACTTCGGGTGGCGCCGGGGGCTCGGGCGGCAGCGTGCCCGGCACCGGCGGCGACGCAGGCTCTGGTGCCGGCGTGGGTGGCAGCTGCGGACCCTGCCCGTTCGTCGCTTGTGCGCCGCCGTTCATGATTACCGGCTCCGCTGACCACGGTGGTCTGATCACCGCTCTCGAGGCACACGGCGACTTCGAGGTCGAGTGCTACGCGAACGGCGTGCCAGCGTGCCAGTGGACGTGTTTTTCCTTGGACTACCGGCTCGAGGGCGGCGACTACTCGATCACGTTGTCCGCCCCGGGCTACGAGGACAACACGATCTCGTTTTCCGTGCCCGAACCAGGCCCGTGCGGCTGCTGCGGATGCCCGTGCTCGGGCGGTTACTACGACGCGGCAACGCTGGCCGGCGGAGACGCCACAGCCTGCTGCGCCAATCTCGACAGCGACCCACAGAATTGTGGGGCATGCGGCAAGAGCTGCCCCGGCGGGTGCATCGAAGGGAAATGCCAAGGTGCGACGGACTGCTCGACGCTCTGGACGCAAGAAATGTGCGACGCGAGCGCCGATTGCCACTCCGTGTTCGCCGATCCGGGCATCTGCGACTGCCTGGCGATCGGCTGCTGCACCCGTTTCGAACGCTGCGGGTACGGCGACCTGGCGGATTGCACCGGGGCCGCCATCTCGTGCCTGCTTCCAACCCCGTACTGCGAAGATCCGGCCTACGTCGTCTCGTACACGGGCACCTGTTACGAGGGCTGCGTCCTGCCGAGCGACTGCGCGCCCTGATCCGTTCGCCCCGAGGCTCGGGCGAGCTCGGCTGCGGTGCCGGCTCAGCCGGCCTTCTTGCGTACGAGGATCTCGACGCCGTCAAGGATCCCTTCGACGTGCGTTAGGCGAAGGTCGATGTTCGTCAGGCGACTGTCCATGCTCTGAAGCAGTTGCCCGTGCTCACGGAGGATCTTGCCGTGATCATGGAGGATCTCGGCTTGCTCCCTCAGAATCACACCATGCTCCCTGAGCGTTTCGTTCATCGCCCGCATCTCCCTCCACAGGGGATCCAGGCTTTCGGTGAACGCCTGCTTCAAGGCGGCAACGTCGTCCGGGCTCATGGCGACCGTCCGCTGAACGATAGCACGCTCGAGAGATCGAGCATTTCGGTGACCATCAACCTGGTTTCGGTCAGAAGCGAGACGAGTTGCGCGTCATCGCTCGGGGACGAGCCCGACGAGCGGCCTGGGCGGTCGACGATGTCCGGATCCAATGCTTTACTTGGGGGGTGGTAGGGAATCATCGGGGCAGGACCAACTCACGACAGCTCGCCGTGGACTGCCCCCAGGAACTCGACAGTGATTGCGACGATCGTCCGCAGTGCACGTTCTGGCGGGTCAACTATGGGCACCGGTGCTCGTTCGCGCAGTCGGACATCTGCTAGGGCACCGTTTACTGCCGCAGCACAACCTCCCCGAACCGCTGGTTCGGCGTGATGAGCCCGTAGCCCGTTGGGCCGGAGTCGGCGGCGACCACGACCGGTCCCGTGAGAGACGCGGGGACGCGGAAAGCCAAGTTGCCGTCACGATCGGTGCGGGAGCTCGCGACGTGCGCGTAGCCTCGATACAGCGCAACGCCGACCCACGCGACCGGTCCGTCGCCGCAAGGAACGGGGTCCGCGAGCACGCGTAGGATCGTCGGTCCCCATCTAGTTTCGACCTTGGTCGACGACGGCATGGCCACAGTCGTGACGGCCACGGTGGTGGCCGCGATCGCGTAACCGGCAAGGTACACGCCCCAGCCCGTGGCGGTCGCGCGCGGGCTCGAGCAATCAATGCTGCCGTCACCGTGCTCGTCGCAGACCACCTGATCCGAGAACTTGTCGCGACTGGCGAGCAGCGCATAACCCGCAAGACCCGTAGGAATCCCCGTGAACCCAAGCAGCGCGGCCGCCCCGTAGTCCGGCTTGCGATGGATGAGTTTCTGCGACCGCTCGTACTCGAGTACCACCAGCCGGCAGGACTCGGCCCAACGGAGATGACCACGCGCAATGCCGCCCTCGACCGCCAGGGTCACCGAGACCGTCGAGCTCTCATCGGCAGCGGGCAGGAGGGCCTTCTCCGTGGCCCGTGGCAGGGATCGGATCTCGGCGTTGGTCGACATACAAGCCGAGGCAGCGAGCGCCGCGGCACACAAGCTCGTTCGGCTGTGACCCACACGATCCCCGTTGCAAACGATGCGCCAGGGCTCCGCTGACCAGGAAACCGAGTGGTCCCCGCCGTGCTGGCTTGCGAGTTCGCCTTCCTGGCAACACCCTGTGCCGTAGTTTCACGCCCAGCAACCGGTCCGGAGACACTCGACTACGGCGGCGGATCCATCCCGTTCAGGTAGCGGTATCCGGCAGGGATGATCGTCGGATCGTCGGTCACGGGGTTTTCCGGATCGACCGGTGGGAACGGGAGCGAGCCGAAGAAGGCTGGCTTCGAGTCGAGGAAGTAGCTGTTGGGCAACGCCGCTTCGGGCACGCTCCAGTCGACGGCGCCGGCCGTGGAGTCCCAGTTGCCCTCGATCAGCGTCGTGCCTTCCGGGCTGGTCGTGCGATCGACGTAGAGATCGCGCGGGCCGCCGTCGGCGTGCAGGAGATCCGTCGGCGGGTACGTGCCCGAGAAGCCGTCGTTGCCCATGTCGGGAAAGCCGAGGCGAAAGATCGCGCTGCCGGACCAGCCGCTCTCGGTCGCGTACGCGTGGGTGGCCGGGTCGCTCGCTACCCCGAGCACGTTGCCGACCACCGAGTAGTCGAGGTTGCGGCGATCGATCTGAACCGCCGTGCGATTCGTGACGCCCTGCCACCGACTCGTGCCCGTGATCGCGTTGCGGAAGAGCAACGTGTGCGAGCCACTGCCATGGTACGCGTCGCTGCCGAAGCGCCCGATCACGTTGCCTTCGACCAGATTGAACTGTGAGTGCGGGCTGTGGTTCGTGCTGATGTCGGACGGCATCTTGCCGGCGTCCGCCGAATCCGGCGGATCGGTGTAGAAGGCATCGACGGCGTAGTTGTAGGCGATCACGTTGCCCATGCCGCCCGAGTAGTAGGGGTTTGCTCCACCGTCGCCGATGTTGATCTGGGGGAACCCACCGGCGACGCAGATGTTGTCGATCACCAGGCTGAAGCTCACGTCCGCGAGAAGGTCGAGCCCCTCGGAATTCGGGCCGCCGTTCGACTGGTCGTGCATGGTGAGGCGCCGAAGCTCCACGTGGGACGACCAGGCGACCATGATCGTCTTGTTGGGCATGTCCGAGAACTCCGAGTCGAGCACCCAGGCGTCGTACACGGAGGTCATGTCGATGAAGAGATCCGGTGCGGTGCCCGTGCCGACGAAACGGATGCCTTCAATGCCCACGTCGTGGGTGAAATCCGGAAACCACGAGAGCTGGGGGGCGCGCGTGAAGTCGGTGAGCAAGGGCGGGTGGAAGGTGACGCTATTGTCCGTCTTCGAGTCGACCAGGTGCATCGAGGCTCGGTAGCGCCCGACGCTGTCGTTCTTGGTCCAGACCAGGGCCGGGTCGTCCTCTTCGTCGACCATGATCATCTTGCCGATCTCGACCTCGGCTGCGTCGGCGACGGTCACGGTGTCGCTGCCACGCGTCGAGCCACTCTCTATCGGCGTGCGGTAGGCGTCGTTCGCCTTCGGCGGTGGCCAGGGACCGAGGCCACCCACGCGGATGCCGGTGCTGGTCTCCACGCGAAACACGGTGCCGGTGCCGGAGCCGCGCAGCGTGATGGGAGAGCGGAGGCTGAGCGCTTCGTCGATCAGGAAAGTGCCTTCGGGCACGAGCACGACCTCGCCGTCCGCGCAGTCGTCGATGGCGGATTGGATGGCGGCGACCGCGCTCGTCGCGCCGGTGTCGTCGGCGCCGTACGGCGCGTCCGTCACGGTGGCGCATACGGTCGTGCGGTTCGGAATGCCGCCTTCGACGCCGGCACCGGCCCAGGTGCCGCTAGGCGGGAGCCGTTCCGCGGGGACGACTCCCGCCGTCGCTGCCGCACCCGCTGTGCCCGCAGATGGACCTTCCCCCGCTTCACCCGTCGCGCCCGCCGTGCCGGCGTCGCCGCCCGTCGCGCCTGCCGCTCCGGCCGATGACGTTCCGCCTGCCCCTGCGCCCCCCCGCCCTCCGGTGCCGTTGCCGCCACCCCCCTGGCCCGCTTGGGCTGCCGCGCCGCCACGGCCGCCGGCACCCGAAGCCGTACTCCCACCGCTTCCGGCGCCGCTCGGCGTGCTCGCATCGTCGCCGCAGCCCATCGCCGAGAGCAGTGCAACGGCTAGCCAGTGCAGGCGAGGGCGAACGAGCGCCATGGCGTTCACGGTAGAATACCGCAACTTGGAGGGCATACGCCGTCGCGGCTGTTCTTGGGCAAGGCATGAACCAACGACGTTCGGTAGCGCTATTGGGGGTCTGGGGCACGCTCGTCAGCCTCGGCTGTGGCCCCGAAAGCGTCGTGCGCACCGAGCAGCGCTCAAGCGCTGGCTCCGCCGGCACGGGCGGCGCTCCGCCGGACGCCGGGGCATCGGGAGGCAAGGCAGGCCACCCGGAAACCGCCGACGGCTTCGATTGCGACCGCGAGCGCTGTGGGCCGACCGAGGTCTGCATCAACTGTGATTTTTTCGGAGACGCTGTGCCACTCATGTGCGCACCGAACCCCGAGCTCGATCGCGAGGGCTACGACGCGCGGACCATGGAGGCAGGGTGCCTGGCGGTCTACCCGTTTTTCGAGTGCGACGGCCCCGAGGATTGCTGGGCCAACGAGCACTGTGTCCTTGGAATCGACACCGAGTATCCTCAAGGGGGCTGTGTCGCCGCTCCCTTCGTCTGCGACGTGCCCCCCGATTGCGTCATCTGTCGAGACGACGCCGACTGTCCCAGCGGGTCCCCCTGCACGCAGCACTCGATACCGATAACCGGTCCGAGGCAGATCTGCTCTGGATGAATCAACGCACGGGAAACACCCAGATCGTGACGGGCGCGTCCCCATTCCCGCTCTGCGCAACCACCCAGCGCTGATCGGGCGACACCAGGGGCGCGCCGACCCAGTACACCCCTTCCGGCCGGTCGCCGAGGGGAGCCCAGGTCTGCTTCTCGTCGCCGCCGACACGCATGAGCCTTGCTCGTTCGATGAACACGGTCTGGCTGCGCGCGAAGAACTGCGTGCCGGCCGAACGTAGAAGGACGGCGGGCAGCTCGGCGACACCGACGGGCTCCGACTTGCCGGGGCCACGAACAATCGCGAACCCTTCGTCGGTCTTCGTGAGGATGGCGTCGGTGTCGATCACGGCGAGTAGGGCGTTGAGCTCGACACCGGGGCCGCCGTTGCACGGATGCGGGCCGTCCGGCGTGCCCCGCCACACGGCGACGCCCATGCCGCAGGGATTCGCCCAATGGGTGAAGTCGCGATAGACGAGGTTCTCGCCGGTGCTCGCCGGCGGCGCGTACGGCTCCTCCTTCGCCGGGCGATTGGCAGCGAGATCCACGCAGAACATCCGCGTCGGAGCAATCTTGGACTCTCGCGGTGACCGACGCGGCATGTCGACGACGCAAAGCTCACGCCCACGAAAGAACATGCTCGTCTGCGCACCAACCTCGTAGGGGCCATGCAGGATGCGCTGAGCGCCGCCGATGGCGCGGCGCGGACCGAGCTTCACCGGCGCGCTCCTTTCGCGCGCTGCGACGAGCTGCCGCTCGAGGCCGGCGAGTCGCGCCTTGTTCGTGGCCGAGAGCGGGCCGTCCTGGATGGCGTCGAAGTTCGCGAAGAGGTGAAATTTTTCGGGGATGCGCTTGCGAGGCTCGGACTTCTTCCGATAGCCGAGCTTGCCGATCAGCCCTGCCGCGTTTTCGTAGTCGCCGAGCGCGATGGCGTCCCGCGCCGCGATCAAGTCCATCAGATCGACCGTGTCCTGGTCGACACCGGGAAGACCGTACGGAAAGCCTCGCGCGCCACCGCCGTAGTAGATCACTCGGACGAGCACGCCGACGTCTTCTCGACTCCGGCGCTCTTCGGCGGACCGGGCTGGGGGACCGCCCCAGAACCGCGCGATGGCACCGCTGCTCTTCGGGGACAGCTTGAGTCGGCCCTTCTGGAGCACGAAGCGCAGCTCGCCGGCGTGCCAAGCGACCGAGACGTCCTTCGGGTTGCAGCTGAGGCGTGGAAGGTCATCGCCCTCGTCTACGTTGTCGGAAAAGGCGAGCAGCCTGACCTCGTCGCTCGCGAGCACGACTTCGGTTTCCGCCGAGCATCCCCCCCTTCCGCACACGTCGGGGCTGCGAGTGGTGGTGATCGTGCCGGGGCCGCCGCCGGGCAGCGTGCACGGCTCCTCGGTGACCTGAGCCTCCTCGTCGTCTTGGGCATGCGCCAAAGCGGACGGAAGGACCAGCGCCAGCACGAGGCCGACGAGCGAGCACACCCGGGACAGCATCGCGCCGGCTACATCGAGCCAAGGGGGGCGACGGTCACGACGACGGGGGACAGCGAATCGGAGGTCGCACCGTTACCGAGCGTTCCCGCGGCGTTGTTGCCCCAGCAGCGAGCGCCGCCATCGGCAAGCACTGCGCAGGAAAAGCCCCAGCCTGCCGAGATGCCGACCGCGTTCTCTAGGCCGACCACCACGACCGGCTGGTATGCGCGCTCCACCGTGCCGTCACCGAGCCCACCCGAGACATTTTCTCCCCAGCAGCGCGCCGTGCCGTCCGTAAGCACCGCGCATGCATGCGACGGACCAGCCGACAGCGCGACCGCGTCGCTTATCTCAAGGACATCCACGGGAACCGCCGACGCTTCGGCCGTGCCGTCCCCGAGCGTGCCGACGACGTTCCTGCCCCAGCACCGCACCTTCCCCGTGGAGATGAGCGCACAGGTGTAGTCGTCACCGGCCGAAATGGAGACCGCATCGATGAGTCCCTCGACGGTGACCGGCGCGAGCGCCGAAGCCGAGAGTCCATCGCTCGTCACGAAGCTCCCCCAGCAGCTCGCGGTGCCGTCTTCGAGGAGCGCGCACGAATGCAGAAGGCCAGTCGCGACCTCCACCACGCCCTCGAGATCCTGGACCTCGACGGGTGTCACCGCGTCCATCAGCGACCCGTCGCCGAGCGCTCCCGCGTCCGCACTTCCCCAGCAGTGCGCCGAGCCGTCAGCGGCCGCCGCGCACACGTGATGGCCACCCGTCGCAAGGCTCACGATCTCCCCCACGTCGCCAACGGGTGCCGGCGTCGTCGAAAACAGATCGCTGCCGCTGAAAAGGGACGCCCCCCAGCAGCTAACGGGCGCATCGCCCGCACTCGCGCAGGCGCGCTCCAAACCCATTGCGACGACATCGATACCCGAGAGCCTGCGGGCGCTTACCGCCCGGGACGAATTGTCCGTCGTCCCGTTGGCGAGCTGCCCGCGAAAGTTCGCGCCCCAGCAATCGACGGTCTCGTCCTTTAGCAGCGCACACGCCGCGTTGAACCCCGCTGAGATCGAAGCAACGTCGTCGAGCGGCACCGGCTTTTCCGGATCGCCGTCGGCCCCGCATCCGAAGAAGAACGGCAGGGCCCCGAACGTTCGAACCAACCACAGACCTTTCCCAGCCGGCGTCATCTCGTCCCACATGCGGGGACTCTAGCACCAGTCACCTACCGCGCTTCGATCAGCGGACGCGCTGCGGTGAACAGCGTCGCGAACTCCGCGCGATCCCCGGTGGTTCCCTCGGCCTCCGCCGCCACGATGCCGGCAATCGCCTCGAGGTCCTCGGGTCGAGCGTACGGGCTCTCCTTCAGGATCTCGGCGAACGACGCGATGGCGAACGCCCAGCGAAAGTCCGCGTCGAGATCGGCGTGGCTCGTTGCCGCACTCGCCGCCGGGAGCGACGCCGCCACCTCGAACGCAGGGTCGTCCACCGTCGCACCAGGCTCCTTGTAGCGAACCTTGACGAGCACGAGGTCGGAGGCTTCGACCTCCACGACGCCGTCGTAGTCCGCGCCAGTTTCGATGGCCGCTGCGCCCTCGGGCTCGGGCACGGCGACCGCCGCCGGCACGAGCTCGTACAGCGCCGTCACGCGATGCCCGGCGCCGATCTCGCCGGCATCCACCACGTCGTCCCGGAAGTCTTCGTCCGCGATCGCGCGGTTTTCGTAGCCGAGAAGGCGGTAGGCGGCCACGCGCTCCGCGTTGAACTCGACCTGGATCTTCATGTCCTTCGCGATGTGGATCATGGTCGAGAGCAGCTGGTCGTGCGCATACTTGATCGCGTGGTCCTCGTCGGAAATCACCGCGTACATGCCGTTTCCGGCGTTCGAGACCGCCTCCATCATCGCGTCGTTGAGGTTGCCGAAGCCGAATCCGAGGGCCGTCAGCGTGACGCCGGTCGTGCGCTTCTGTTCGATCAGGGTGACGAGCTGGTCGGTCGAGTAGGGGCCGACGTTGAAGTCGCCGTCCGTGCAGAGCACGACGTGGTTGATGCCGTCCTGGATGAACGCCGACTCGGCCTGCTCGTACGCGAGGTCGATGCCCGAGGCGCCCGCCGTACTACCCCCCGAGGTCAAGGACTCGATGACGCCGCGGATCGTCGCGTCGTCGGAGACAGGCGTCGGAGCGAGGGCCACCGTGGTGGAGCCAGCGTAGGTCACGATCGACACGAGATCGCTCGGCTGGAGCACCTCGAGCGCCTCGGTGAGGACGACCTTCACGAGCGGGAGCTTCTCGGCGGACGACATGCTGCCCGACACGTCGACCAGGTAGACGATGTTCGCCGGCGCGGGCTCGGCGACCTTCCCCTGGATGCCGACCCGGAGCAGCAAGGTCCCGGTCTCGGCGAGACTCGGCGCCGCCGCGAGATGGATCGCGAACGGCTCCCCCGCCGATGCCGCCGGCGCCGGGTAGGCGTAACGAAAGCTATTCACGTACTCTTCGAGGCGAACGCTCGCCGGATCCGGCGAGCGCCCGTCGTTCACGTCACGGCGGAAGATGTCGTAGCTCGCCGTGTCGACGTCCGCTGCGAAGGTCGAGAGTGGATCGTACGCCGTCATCACGAACGGCTGCGTACCGGGAGCTTCGTACTGGTCGCCAGGCAGCGGCACGTCTTCCCCGCCGTCGGACGTCATCGCTCCGGTTCCCCCCGTCGAGCCACCGCTGCCACCACCGCCACCTTTGCCGGAGCCACCGCCACTGCCCAGAGCAGTCGAGCCGCCGCTGTCGGGTTGCGCGACGGGGAGGCTGCCACCGCTGGCACCACTGCCGGTGGCACCACTGCCGGTGGCACCAGTAGCGCCGGACCCACTGGGAAGCGCAGGCGCGTCGTCATCCGAGGTTGCCTCCGCAGAGCAACCGAACAGCCCTGCCGCGAACAACCCCATCACCATCAAGCCACGTGCCTTGGTCATGTCCTCGCCTCCGGTTTCGCACTCAGCAAGTCATGTGCCACCGCACCCCCTGCGCATTGCACGGGAGAACGCATTGGTTCCCAGCGGACCCCGCAGCGCGGGTGCGTGCCGAACTGTGCCGACCCTGACAAGCGTGTCGCCATTGGGAGCGGCGGCGGGTCCGCCGGGGTCCCGCCCATCCGAGGCGCCGAATCGTGCCTTTTGCCGTGAAAATCCCGTGAAAATACGGGAATAAGCGCCGTTCGAGGATTGTCTTGCGGCCTGCCGGCGCGCTATACGCGCCGGGCGAGGAAACGCGATGCAAGACGTTCGAATGCTGAACGACATGGTCCAGAAGGAAAGCGCCTTCGTGGACGATCTGTTGGCCGAGGTCGGCAAGGTCATCGTCGGCCAGCAGCAGATGGTCGAGCGGATCCTGGTCGGGCTGCTGGCGGGGGGTCACGTCCTGCTCGAGGGCGTCCCGGGCCTGGCCAAGACCCTCACCGTGCGCACCGTCTGCGATGCCATTTCGGCCAAGTTCTCCCGGATCCAGTTCACCCCCGACCTCTTGCCCGCGGATCTGATCGGTACCGTCATCTACGAGCAGAAGACGGGCGAGTTCAGGAGCAAGCTCGGTCCGATCTTCGCGAACCTCGTGCTCGCCGACGAGATCAACCGTGCGCCGGCCAAGGTTCAGAGCGCCTTGCTCGAGGCCATGCAAGAGCGCCAGGTCACCATCGGCGACACGACCTACCCCCTCCCCGATCCCTTCGTCGTCATGGCGACGCAGAACCCGATCGAGCAAGAGGGCACGTACCCGCTTCCGGAAGCGCAGGTCGACCGCTTCATGCTGATGGTGCGAGTCGGCTACCCGACGCGTGAGGAAGAGCGCAGCGTGATGGATCGCATGACCGGACCGCTGGCGGCGAAGGCCACGTCCAAGACCTCGCCGGCGGCACTGCTCGAGGCGCGCAAGGTCGTCCGCGACGTGTACATGGACGACCGCGTGAAGGACTACATCGTCGATGTGGTGTTCGCCACGCGCGAGCCGGAGAAGCGAGGTTTGAAGGAACTTGCACCGTTGATCGAGTACGGTGCCAGCCCGCGCGCGAGCATCGCGCTGAACCTCGCGGCGCGTGCCCACGCCTTCCTTCGCCATCGCGGCTACGTCACGCCGGAGGACGTGAAGGCAATCGGCCCGGACGTTCTGCGTCACCGGGTGGTGCTCTCTTACGAGGCAGAGGCAGAAGAAGTGACGGCCGAAGACATCGTGCGCAAGGTGTTCGAGGTCGTCGAGGTGCCGTAGTTCGTGATCCCCAAGGAGCTCCTCAAGGCCCTGCGCAGGATCGAGATCACGACCAATCGGCTCGCGACCGAGCAGCTCTCGGGCAACTACACGTCGGTGTTCAAGGGGCGGGGGCTCGCCTTCCGCGAGGTGCGCGAATACCAGCCAGGGGACGACGTGCGCACGATCGACTGGAACGTCAGCGCGCGCATGAACACGACCTACGTGAAGGTCTTCGTCGAAGAACGCGAGATGACCGTGATGCTGGTCGTCGATCTCTCGGCGAGCCAGCTGTTCGGGACCAGGACCGGCAGCAAGGCGCGCCTCGCCGCGGAGGTGGCCGCGCTCTGTGCCTTCAGCGCCATCAGCCACAACGACCGCGTCGGCCTGATCCTCGCCACCGACCAGATCGAAAAGATCGTCCCACCGATGAAGGGGCAGAAGCACGTGATGCGGGTGGTCCGCGAGATCCTGAGCGCCAAGCCCGAGCGCCCGGGGACGGATCTCAAGGTGACGCTCGAGACGCTGTATCGCGTCGCCCGGCGGCGCAGCGTCGCCTTCGTGATGAGCGATTTTTACACCAGCGGCTACGAGCGGGCGCTCTCGCTCGCCGCCGCCCGCCACGACGTGATCCCGATCATGCTGGTCGATCCACGCGACGAGGAACTGCCGGACGTCGGGCTCGCGAACTTCGAGGACTTCGAGACCGGTGAAAGCGTCGTCATCGACACCTCGAGCCGCGCCGTCCGCGCCCACTACAAGTCGCGGATGCGAAAGATCCGCGAGGCGCCGACGCGCCTGTTCATGAAGCTCGGCCTCGACCACTGCGTCGTGCGCACCGATCGCCCGTACGTGGGGCCGCTGCGAGAGCTCTTCGCGCGGCGGGCGAGAAGGGCGCACCGATGACCCGGCGCTCGCTCGGCGGGCTACTCGGGCTCGGCGCGTTCGCACTCGGGGCGCTGGCGAGAGCTCAGGCCCCGGCACCCTCCGCCTCCGCGCCACCGGCGAGCCCGGACGTCCCCCTGAACCCGGCGTCGGGGACTTGCGAGGAACGAGTGCCCGCCGGCAAGGATCGTCCCAAGCTCACCGAGAAAGCACCGACCCGCGGCACCAGCGGGCACGCGCTCACCCTGAGCCTCACGGTCGAGCACGGCAAGGGCGAGACGGTGCTGCCCGGCGGCTTTCAACCGCAGGGCGACAGCACGGAGTGGCGAGCGCTCGAACGAGCGGGGCTCTTCGTTCCGGACCCCGACGGAGGAGCCGGCCCGCTCCTCGAGCGGAAAGAGCAAGGCGATCGTGCGACGACACGCCTCGACCTTTCGCTCGTGGCACTGCCGAAGAAGCCGGGGCGCAACACGGTCACGATCCCAGCCCTGCCGCTCAGCATCGCGCGCGCCAGCGGCGAAGTGCTCGTGCTCTGCACGTCGCCGCACGAGCTCACGATCGAGGATCCGATCGCGAACGTGCCGAATCCGATGCCGAAGCAGAATCCCGCGGCCCGACCGCAGCGCGAGGAGTGGACGCTGCTCAAGCAGGCGGCGCTCGGGGCCGCGATCGCGCTGCCGGTCGGCCTGCTCGCCGCGTGGCTCATCGGTCGGTACCTGCGCCGCCCGCGGCCTGCTCCTGCGCCGCCGCCCCCGAGGCCGCCGTGGGAGGTGGCGCTCGAAGAGCTCTTCGACGTGAGGCACGCGGGGCTCGTGGCCGAGGGACGCCTGGCCGAACACTTCGATCGCGTGTCCGACATCGTACGAAAGTACCTCGGTGCACGCTTCGGGTTCGACGGACTAGAGAGCACGACGCGCGAAGCCCTCTTCGTGCTCCGAAAAGCGACGCCCCGCATCGAGCCGCTCGACGCGATCGAGACGTTCTTGAGGCAAGCCGATCTCGTGAAGTTCGCGAAGACCGTTCCGACGGCGGAGGACGGCGAGCTTGCTCTGGTTCGCGCCGAACACATCGTGCGCGGCACGCTGCCGACGCTGCCCGACACCATGAGCCCGCCTCCGGCGGCGTCCGACGAGACCGAGGAGCATGCCGGGAAAACCACCAACGGGGCCTCCGCCCCGTCCCAGGAAGAAGGCCCGACGGCTGAAGAAGCGGCGGCGCTGGCCGAGGCCGAACGCTGGGGTCCGAAACCGCCCGGGGGCACATCGTGAGCGCCGCCGAGCCCGTCCACCGCACGGCCACGCCGGTCCTCACCGTGCTGCCGGCACCGGTGAAAGGCCGGCGTCGCTTTGCCCGCGTCGCGATCGTTCTCGCCGCGCTCGTCGTGCTCTCGGCGCTCGGCGTCGCCTACCCGCTCCTCGCACGAGGCAATGAAATCTTCACGGCGCGCTGGGCCGAGCCCTGGGCTCTGGTGGCCTTGATCCTGGTACCCGTCGTCTTCTACCGCGCCATCTTCGGCGATGATCGACGAACCCCACGCCTTCGGCTCGGTACTCTCTCGGCGCTCGCGGTCGGTCCTGCCGGCCTCAGGGCGCTGTTCCGCGACGTCCCCGGCGTGGCCAGGGCGATCGGCCTCACGCTCTGCATCGGCGCCCTCGCGCGGCCGATGAACACGCTGCGCCCCGTTTCGACCGACGAGGAGGGGATCGACATCGTGCTCGCGCTCGACATGTCCGGCTCGATGCGCGCCGTGCTCGACAACGTGCCGGAGGATCTTTCGGGCTACTTGCAGCGGCCGCGCGGAGCCGGACGCCCGACGCGGCTCGACGTGGCCAAAGCCGTGGTCCGGGACTTCATCGGCCGCCGAAAGACCGACCGCATCGGGGTCGTGGTCTTCGGCTCGAGCGCCTACGTCGTCTCGCCGCCCACCCTCGACTACCACCTACTCGACGTCCTGGTCTCGCGCATGGACATCGGGCTGATCGACCCGAGCGCCACCGTCATCGGTGACGCCGTCGGCGTCGCCAGCGCACGCTTGCGTCGCAGCACGGCGAAGAGCAAGGCCATCATCCTGCTCACGGACGGCGACAACAAGGGCGGCAAGATTGCGCCCGAGTATTCGGCCAAGCTCGCCAACGTGGTGGGCGCCCGCATCTACCCAATCCAGATCGGACAGGGCGAGATGGCCGAGGTCCAAGACGGCGTCGACCTGTTCGGCCAGCCTCGTTACGTGCGCTACGCCTACCCGGTCAATCCGAAGCTCCTGAAGCAGCTCGCGACGGAGACGAACGGGCACATGTACGTCGCCACCGACGCGAAATCGCTACAGGCGAGCTTTCACGACGTGCTCAATCGCCTGGAAAAGACCAAATTGGCGGCGAGTTCCGCCCATTTCGAGGAACTCTACCGCTTCCTCCTGCTCCCGGGCGTGCTGCTGCTCGCCCTCGATGCGCTGCTCCGCGCACTCGTGCTCAGGAGGTTCCCGTGAGGTTCGCGGAATCGCTCTGGCTCCTCGGCACGCTCTTCGCGCTGGGCGTCGGAGCGCTGCTTGCGCTGGGTGGCGTGCTCGCCACGCGCGCGGTCAGGCGCTTCGGCGACGAGCCCGTGGTGCTCGCTCTCACGACTGCCCGCGCCGGCGGACGGCGAGCGCTCAAGGGTGTGCTGCTCGTGCTGTCGCTCGCCCTGCTCTTCGCGTCGCTCGCTCAACCGCAGTACGGGCGGGGAACCCGGCTGATCCCCGCCACCAATCTCGATGTGGTCGTGGTGCTCGACTACTCGAAGAGCATGTACGCGCGGGACATCAGTCCCTCGCGCATCGAGCGCGCGAAGGCCGAGGTGTCGCGGTTGATCGCCGAGCTACCCGGTGCTCGCTTTGCCGCCGTCGCCTTCGCCGGCGAGGCGATGGCCTTCCCGCTGACCAGCGACGGCGGGGCGATCTCGCAGTTTTTCCGCCAACTTTCACCGAACGACATGCCCATCGGCGGGACCGCGATCGCGCGGGCGCTCGAAGCAGGGCGCGATCTCTTGAGTCGTGACCCGCTGTCGAAGGACCACAAGAAGGTGATCCTGCTGGTCACCGACGGCGAGGACCTCGAAGGCAATCCGGTCGAGGTGGCGCAGGCCGCTGGCCGTGACGAGGTGACGATCCACGTCGTCCAGATCGGTGGGCGCACGCCAGAGCCGCTCCCGGAAGTGAACGACGTGGGGCAAGTCACCGGCTGGCGTACCGACGCGGAGGGCAAGCCGCTGACGACGGCGCTCAGCGCTCAGGGTGAGGCCGACTTGGCCAAGATCGCCGAGGTCGGGTCGGGCTTCGTCGCACGGAGCGAGAAGGGCAGCACGGGAATCGACGAGGTCGCGGCGCGACTCCGGCGGCTGATGAGCGAGGAACTCTCCGAGCGCGTGGAGACGATCTACGCCGACGTCTACCAGTACCCGCTCGCGCTCGCGCTCCTCCTGCTGATCGTGGAAACGTTGATCCCGGAGGCGCGACGCCGCGACCGCGCGGCCGTGCCGCCGGTCCCGCCGGCAAAACGGCGGAAAAAGCGGCTCGCGCGCACAGCGGCGGCGAGCGCTATCGGCGCCCTGCTGCTCCCGCCGGCCGTCTCCGGCTGCGAGCGCGCCAACGAGCTCTTCATGCGCGACGCGCCGGTGGTCCGCGACGCGATTCAGGCCCTCGACGCGGGCGACGCCGGTGCGGCTGTCTCGCTGCTCGAGACCTATCTCTCCACCGGAAAGTGCGAAGACGGCACGATCGGTACGCCCGACTCCGTCCGCACGCTGCCCAACGCGGCCTTCGACCTCGGGCTCGGGCTTTTTGCCATCGCCGAGCGGTTTGGCAAACGCTTCGGTGAGGATCCGCCGAAGGTGGACGGCGGGCTCCTGCCCGCGGACGAGGCAGACCTCGCGAAGCGGAGCGCCGAGGTCGATTGCGCGTTGCGCATCGTCCGACTCACGGCCGGCGACCCATCGGTGCCGATCGACCTCCGAGCGCGCGCCTTCTACCTCGCGGGAAACCTCGAGTTTTTGCGGCGCGACTACCGTGCGGCCGTCGAAAGCTACGACCAGGCGCTGAAACTGGTGCCTGGTGTGGCGGAGGATGCGGGCGACGGCGTGGGCCGCGATGCGGCGTACAACCGCGCCATCGCACTGCGCCGGATCGAGGACGAAGAGCGCGACGCCGGTCCGCCGGACGCGGGCCCCGACTCGGGCCCGCCGGACGCGGGCGACGACGCCGGAGATGAGCCTGACGCCGGGAACGAAGACCAGAAGGACGGCGGCGGCGATCAACCGGACGCCGGAGAGGACGGCGGCCAGAACGGCCCACCCGACGCCGGTGAGCCCGACGCCGGCAAGGAGCCCGAGCCGCAGCAGGACAAGCAGGACAAACAAGACAAGCCGTCCCCTTCCGCGAACCAGGACGACCGCCTGCTCGACCTGCTCGAGCAAGCGCCGACGCTGCAGGAACACGACGCAAAACGGCACGCCGCGGAGGCCCGCGGCCGACCGGGGATGGCGGATAAGTGAAACGCCTGGTCCTCGCCGTGCTGTTCGCGCTCGCAAGCGCGTTCTCCCCGTCCCGTGCCGGCGCCCAGGTCGCGGTGCAGACGCGAGCCGCGGGCCGCCCGTTCGAGGTCGGGCAAGCCTTCCAGCTCGAGGTGAACGCGATGGGTTCGGGCCAGGAAACGCCCGACGATCCGCGGCTTCCCGTACCGCCCGGCTTCCAGGTGCAAGGCCCGAGCATCGGAACGCGAGCCCAGTTCAGCGTCGTGAACGGAGTCATGACCCAGCAAACGGGCATCTCGGCGACGTGGACCGTGGTCGGTTCGCAGCCCGGCAAGTTCAAGCTCGGGCCACCGAGCGTGCGCGTCGGCAACCGGCGCGAGACGGGCAACGTGGTCGTGGTCGAGATCGTTCCGGCCGGCACCCTGCCACGCAGCCAGGGTGGCCGGCCAAGCATCGATCCGTTCGGCTTCTTCGACCCGTTCGGGAGCGGCTCCGGGTTTCCACCGGGATTTTTCGGCCAGGATCCGCGTCTGCTCGAGCCCGAGGAGCCGCCACCGGTTCCGGAGGAACTTCGCGTCACCGAGGCGCCTGATCAAGTCGCGTTCGTACGGGCGGTCGTGAGCCCGAAGCGCCCGGTCGTCGGCGAACAGGTGACGCTCCGCATCTACGCGTACGGCAGCCGCGGCACCTTCCGCGAGACGAGCCCCACCGAGGCAAGCCGCGCCGATTTCTTGGCGTACAGCGTGGTCGAAGGTCTACCCGGCGAGGATTTCGTTCGCGTGCCGATCGGCGAAACCACGTTCTACGCCGTGAAAGTGCGCGAGCTCGCCCTGTTCCCGCTCCGCTCCGGAAAGCTGGTCATCGGCCCGATGACGATGACGTTCGACGGCCCGCGCTATCGCAGCCGCGTCCCGATCGTGCGCTCGAGCGCCGCCGTCGAGCTCGACGTTGCCGAGCCTCCGCTCGACGGGCGTCCTCCCGGCTACAAACTCGGGGACGTGGGCGAACTCGCGCTCGAAGCGAGCGTGGATCCCAAGAAGATCATGGCTGGTGACGCCGTTTCCGTGATCGCGAAGCTCGAGGGCACCGGCAACGTTCCCCTCTCGTTGATCCAGCCGCAGAAGCGTGGAGTCGATTGGCTCGATCCGACGCTGACCGAGAAAGTCGGGCCGGAGGGAGGCGTCGTGAAAGGCTACCGAACCTTCGCCTACGTGGTGAAGCTGCACGAGCCTGGCCAGATCGATCTTGGCGAGCTCACCCTGCCGTGCTGGAACCCGAAGCGGCGAGCCTACGTGACACTCCGGGCGGCACTCGGCTCCGTGGAGGTGACGGCCAACCCGAACGCCGCCAAGGCGCCGAAGCCCGCCGACGATCCCCGGAGCCAGGCGCTCGCCCTCGCACCCCGTCGCTCGCTGTCCGCATTCCAGCGCAGCGCCGTCAGCTTCACCGACGACGACCGCTTTTTCTTCGCCCTTTTCGGCTTGCCGGCGCTGGTGGCGCTCCTCGCCGGGGCCACCCACGCGGGATCGGAGCTCAAACGGCGACGGGCCCACGCCAAGGCGGGCCCCGACCGTTTGGCCCAGGAGGCCCTGCGCGCCGCCGAGCAAGCCGCCGCGCGCGACGAGGTCGCCACGACCGCCGCTGCCGTCGAACGCGCATTGTTCCTCGCCATCGAAGCGGCGACCGGCCTGCGAGGACGCGCGCTGCTTCGTGATGAGCTCGGGCGCGCGCTCGCCGAGGCCGGTCTGCCCGAGCAAACCTGCCGGCGCACGCTCGAACTGCTCGACAGCTGTGAGTCGGCGCGTTTCACGGGCAAGTCGGCGGAGCTTCCGCCGCCGAAGCTCCTCGATGCGGCGCGCGAGCGGGTGGCCGAACTCCTTCGTCACCGGCGCTCCCGGCGGAGGCTCGCCGCGTGAAGCGTGCTTCGTTCCTCGTCTTGGGCTTCGTCCTCGCTTCGCCGTTCCTCGCGTTCGCGGGCGATGACGGCGGTTTCCGCGAAGCGGTCCATGCCATCGAAGAAGGCGCCTATGGCGACGCCATCGACCGGCTCGAATTGATGGCCGATCGCGGCGTCGTTCACCCCGACGTGAGCTTCAATCGAGCGATGGCCTATCTCGGCCGCGCGCGGAGTACCCAGAAAAAGACGGGCGATCTCGGCCGGGCGGCGGCGGCCTTCGCGGAGACATTGGAGCTAAGGCCGAGCGATGCCGAAGCAGATCGCGCGCTCGAGGCGGTGCGCTCCGAACTCAGTCGCGCGCAAGCGAGGAAGGGGGGCGCGCCGCTGTTCGCCCGACCGCGCCTGGCGCGCGCGCTGGTCGGCCTCGCCCCCGAACGCGTGTGGGGGATCCTCGCCATCGTCGGGTCGCTGGTGCTGTCGGTCGGTCTCGCGCTGCGGCTGCTCGTGCAGCGCGCGGGCGCAGTGGTTCCGGGATCACTCGCCATCGGCATCGGTTCGCTTCTTTTGCTGGTCGGAGGCGCGCTGACCGCGGGCGCGCGTTCGTTCAGGAGAACGTCGACGCCGGCCGTGGTCGTCGCATCAGAAGCGCGGCTGCTCGACGAAGCAGGTCGCCCGCTACCCGTGACGCGCTCGGGCGAGGGCAACGTCGCCCCCGAGGGTGCGGAGCTCCACGTGCTCGAACACCAGGGAGGACTCGCTCGCGTCGAATGGGGCGGGACGATCGCCTGGGTGGTCCGCGGGCAACTGCGCGAACTCGCGCGCCCTTGAATCGGCCTCGGGGGCGGGTGTGATACGATTGAGTGTGCGTCGCGTGGCGGCCGCCGCCCTTTCATCGCTCGCCCTCGGCTGCGGCAGCGCTCCGCCCCCGAGCGTTGCCGTCGTCCCGGCTGCCTCCACACCGGCGCCTGCTCCGCCTGCCGAAAGCGTCCCCGAGACCCCACCCCCGCCTCCGCCGCCCGCTCCGCCCGAGGTCGGCGTGGCGTGCGGCGGGCTCGGCTGCCTCGAGCTCGACTCGCCGCGACAAGCGTTCGAATTCGCGATCCGTGGCGACCCGCTCGTGATCGCGGTCGGCGAGGCCCACGCGCAAAAGGGATCCGCTCCCGCGCCGTCCACGGTGCGGAGGTTCGGCGCGGAGCTCTTGCCGGCCCTGGCGGGCCGCGCCAAGGACCTCGTGATCGAGCTCGTGGTGCCCGACAAGAAGTGCCGCCAGGGCGAGGCCGATGCCGTGCGCGAGCGGACCCGCGAGGTGACGAAGCCCCAGGCCGAAACCAACCAAAACGAGTTCGTGACACTCGGCTTTCGCGCCAAGGAGCTCGGTATCAGACCCGAACCGCTGGTTCCGACTTGCGACGAACTCGCCTCCGTAGTGAAAGCCGGTGAGGGGGACATCCACACGATGCTCGGCCTCGTCGCCGACATCACCACGCGCGAAACCATCGCCTTCCTGTCGCACGGAGACCCGGCAAGAGCGGTGGTCACGTACGGCGGGTTGGTCCACAACGATCTCGAACCGCGGGCCGGTCGCGAGGCATGGAGCTTCGGGCCTCGGCTCGACCGTCACGTCGCCGGACGGTACGTCGAGATCGATCTGATCGTTCCGGAAGCGATCCGCGACGGGGAACCATGGCGGAGTCTGCCCTGGTTCTCGCACTACGACGCCGCCCGCCACGGCAAGAAGACGGTCCTCTTCCGCCCGGGTGACAAGCGCTTCGTGCTCGTGTTTCCGCGAACGGTGCCGGACAATCCCACCCCCGGGACTGAACCGTGAGTCGAAAGCTCCTTCCGCTCAAAAACCCGATCCGAAACTATCCGTGGGGCTCGACCTCGGCCCTGGCCGCGATCCGTGGCGATGTGGCAGGCCCGGTTCCGGAAGCGGAGCTCTGGATGGGAGCTCACCCGGCGGCACCATCCGAGGTGGAAGTGAACGGCACTTGGCGATCGCTCGTCAGCGCGGTCGACGAAAACCCACAAGCGATGCTGGGCTCTCGCGTGACGGCGGCTCACGGACCCCGCCTGCCGTTTCTTTTGAAGCTGCTCGCTGCGGCCGAGCCGCTCTCGCTCCAGGCACACCCGAGCGACGAGCGCGCGCGCGCAGGCTTCGCCCGCGAAAACGCGTTCGGCATCCCGCTCGACGCACCGCATCGGAGCTACAAGGACGACAGCCACAAACCCGAGCTGCTATGCGCCCTTTCGCCCTTTCACGCGCTGGTCGGGTTCCGCGAGGTGGCCCGGACGATCCGCTTGCTCGAGAGCCTGTCGATGCCGTCCCTCCGGCCGCTGCTCGACGCGTTGACGCTATCGCCTGCCGACCGCGCGCTCAGGACGTTCTTCGGGCTCGCCATCACGGCGTCGCCGACCTTCCGTCGAGAAATCGCCGAAGGAACGCGTGCGGCGTGCGTGGCAAGGCTCGATCAGTCGGGTGAGTTTGCGCGGGAGCTCGCCTGGGGCGCTCGCATCGGTGAGCTCTATCCGGGTGACCCGGGCATCGTGGTGGCACTGGCGCTGAACCTCGTCGTGCTCGCTCCGGGCGAGGCCATCTACCTGCCCGCGGGGAACCTTCACGCTTACCTCGAGGGGACGGGCGTCGAGATCATGGCGAGCTCGGACAACGTGCTCCGCGGCGGGCTGACGACCAAGCACGTCGACGTGCCGGAACTGATGGACGTGCTCGATTTTCACGCCGTTCCCGTCAACCTGGTGCCGACCGTCACCCGCGGTCGGGAGGTCGAGTACCGAACACCGGCGCCGGAATTCACGTTGTCCCGTCTCGATTTCGGCGGTGAGCACGCCGTCATCGGACCGATCACCGGCCCGGAGATCCTCGTCGCGACGGCGGGTGCCTTCGAGGCTCGACGCGAGAGCGAGACCGCGACGCTCGAAGCAGGGGCTGCCCTGTTCGTTCCGGCAGCGGCGGGTGGTGAGATCACGCTCGCCGGCACCGGCACGGTGTTTCGGGCTCGCGTGAGCGATCGCCCGAGTTCGCCGTAGCGTTCCCGGGCGGCGGACCGCGCTCAGGGTTCCGGCGCGGCCTCCTCGACGTCCTTCGGCTCCGGGCATTGTTCTCCGGTGTAGCCCTTCTCGCCCTTGGGGATGCGGCACGGGTGCACTTCGATCCGCCGCGGGCGCGGCCGGTACGTCACCTTGCGCCGCTCCTCTTTCTTCGTCCCGTCGGGTTCGGTCAAGATGCGCGACACGATCACCGACCAACCGACGCTGCCAGGCTCCTTGACCTTCTCTTCGTCGGCCGGCAGCTTGGGATTGGGCACGATCTCGAGCGGCGCCTCGACCACGTCTTTTCGGCCGGAAACGCTGGCCGCGACCTTGCGGCCGCCGTTGTCGCCGTAGAGCTTCACCGTGATGGTGGTGCCCGTGTAGTGAGTCTTGATCAAGAGCCCCGCGGCGGTGTCGTTCCGGAAAATGATGTCGGGCTTCGGCCACGAAAGCGTGGCTTCGTGGCCCATCGGGTAACGCGGAAACCAGAAGGTGTGCGGCTGACGCTCGACGATGTCGTAGCCGCCGTGAAACAGCGCGTTGAAAAAAGTCGTCGCAAACTGACTGATGCCCCCGCCGATGCTGTCGACGATCTCCCGCTCCTCGATCGTTGGCGCAAGAACGAAGCCGTTCTTGACGGTGCGCGGGCCGACGAGCTGATTGACGGAGACCGTTTGTCCAGGCTCGACGACGGTGCCGTCGAGGATGTCGGCAATGCGGTGGATATTGTCGACCCGACGCTCGCAACAGGGGTGGCGCGTGGTGAACGAGCTGACGAGTCCTTTGACACCGAGCGTCGCGGCGCGCGCCGTGTCGAGCGCCGGTAGCGGGCCGTGCACGAGCGGCAGACTCGCGCTCTTCTCCGGGCTCTCCGCGGCGAGAAAGAGCGCCTCGTCCACCTGCTCGAGGTCGATGCGAAGCCCGGGTCGGCTCGGCTCGATGGTGATGGCGCCCTTGGCGTCGACGACGAACTTGGCGTTCACCGGCTCGCGTTCGAGCCCGCGTCTCGTTGGCTCGAGAAGGCGCGCGAGTCCATCGGGCTTGAAGCGGAGGCGGAGGCGTGATCCGTCACGCTCGGTCTCGAGCACCGGCCCGAGGTCGGTCGGCCCGAGCAAAACGTTCGCGGGCGGATCGGTCGAGCGGAGCGTGAGCGGCCGCGCGAGCAGCGTGCGAGCCCTGGCCGCGACCTCCTCGGCCGCGCTAGGAGGAAGCGGCGCGGGAATCGTGACGACCGGCAGCGTGATCTCGCGCGGCACGGCAGAAACGAAAGCTGCCAACACGGAAGCCTCCGCGCTCGTGCGATCGATGATCCTCCCGCCGCGCGGCGGGACAGCCTTCGGCCCCGCCGGCGTGAGCTCGATCCCGCCGGAAAATGGCCGATCCTTGAGCGTCGCCGCTTCGAAGCCGAGGAGCGCCTCCTCGAGCGCGGGACGGGCGACGCTGGCGACGAGCGGCACCTCCACCGTTCTCCAGCGCCGCTTCCAAAAGCCGACGACTCTTGCAACGAAGCCACCGTCCGCACCGGCCTGAAGCACCCGCTCGGCGCTAGCCTTTGGATCGATTCGCAACGACAGCGCTTTCGGGTCGAGCTCGAGCCGTTTGTCCAGAAGCCGGACCGCGAGTCGTCGTCGCTCGAGCTCCGCGGCGCGGCCTGCTATCTCCAGAGTGAGGTCTTTCGCGCTCTTCGCGCGAGCCGTCGTGCCGAGCACGCTGAACCCCGAGCGCACAAGCCCCTGGTCTCCGAGCCGCGCGTCGAGCCAGGCGGGGATCAGGACCGCAAGCGCGATCACGGTCGGCGCGAGCCAAGGGAGCACACGGCGGGCGCGCGCACGGAACACGGCGAGGCGCGGCGTCGCGTTCGCGCTTTTTTCGTCATCGCGCGTGACAGTGCTATCCGTTTCCTGAGCCATTTCGGAGCATTCCGCGTCGATCGTGCGGGGCTACCGGAGGATAGCCCGACCCCTCGTGGGTGTCTGTGTGCGATTGTCGGTCGAACGGTGCTTGACCGACGGGCGGGTGCGGCGTGCTAGCGTGAGATCATCGTGTGGGTTCGACGCTCTGCCATCCGACCCGTTCCCGCTTTCGCGATGGTAGCGGCTCACGCGTTGCAAAGCGTGCGTGACAGTCTCGCCGACGACGACGAGGAAGCGCGCGCGCAGCTCGACGAAGCGTTCGAGCGTTTCGAGCGTTCACAGCCTGCACTGGCGGCCCACCTGGCCGAAGTACTCGGTGAGCCGTTGGACGAGACGGCGCTGGCACTCGGCTACTTCCTGGCGCTGACGGTATGGCTCGCGTTCGAAAGGGCGCATGGCCAGCACGTGGATGCCGTCACCGAGGAACAAATCCGCGCGACCGGCGAGCTGCTCAGCCTGGACGAGGAGCTGCGCCGCTCGGACCCCGCCGAGTCGCTGGACACCGACGACGTGATCGCGATGGAGCAGCCCCACATCCTGGGGTTCATCCACGAGCACATCGACGCGACACTGGACGCTCACGCCGAGCAAATCGACGTGGACGACGTGCACAGCGTGTACCGCGTCGTCTTGGTCGAGATCCTGGCGCTTTCCTACGCCGTCCGGCGACCCGACGGCTTCCCGGTCGCCAAGATCGAGCTCCTCGCCTGAGGCAGCGGCTCGTCGCCTACGCGTCGCGCCGGGCCTGAGCGGCGGCCAGACGTTCGGCGAGGATCCGGCGCAGAGCGGGTAGGTCGTATTGCGCCGGGCGATCGTCACCGGACATGGCTGCAACGCTTTCGACGATGCTTTCCACGATCTCGCGCGGCCGCTCCGGCACCTTGAGTGCGTCACCGAGCTTCTGCAGGGCGGCTTCCTCTGCGGAGCTCACCACGCCGTCGATGCGGGCGATCCATCGGGCGATCCCGTAGACGTAGAGCCGGTCTTCCTTCGAAAGACCACGCTCGACGACGGTCAAGTCGACGGGCTGCTTGGTCGCCGCCTCGATCTCGCCGATTTCCTCGAGCTCTAGCCCTTCGTCCAGCGCGGCGCGAACGATGGCGTCGGCCTCGTTCTGGTCGAGCTTGCCGTCGGCCCACCCCACGGCGGCAAGAGCGATGTAGACGTCGCGGCCCAGGCGCGTTTTTTCCTGCGACATGATCGAGCTCGTACACCAAGTCCGCGGCGGGGGAAATCGCGGGACGCGCTGCGCCCTGGGTGAGGCTGGAATCTCGCGCCTTCGCGCGCCGGCCGGGTGTAGAATCGCCCCGCGTCGTTGGCCGCCATCCATCGCATCGGGATCGACGAGAACGGGCTCGGATCACGGCTCGGGCCGCTGGTCGTGACGGCAGTGCTCGCGCGCGCGGACGAGGCGGGCGTGCGGGCGCTGGAACGGCGCGTCCCAAAGCGACTCCGCACGGCGGTCGACGACTCGAAGCGGTTGGTCTCCCACACCGACGCAACGCTCGGCGAGGCGTGGGCCCGAGAACTCGGCGCGCCCGACGCCGGCGACCCGCACGAGCTGTTCGAGCGCATCTCGCTCGAGGGGTCGAAGAAGCTCCGCGAGCCGTGTCCGCGCGAGGCGGAAGCGCAGTGTTGGCGCGGCGAGCACGGCGTTTTCGAAGCGACGACAGCCCAGCTCAGGCGCGTCGCGCGCCACCGCACCCTACTCGCGAAGCGCGGTATCGAGCTCGTATCCGTGCGAACGAGCGTCGTCTGCACCGAGCGCCTGAACGCCGCCCGCCGCGCCGGCAAGAATCGCTTCGTCATGGATCTCCACGCCATGGAGCGGCTGGTGATCGAGCTCCGGCGAGAGGCGGGGGCGAACGTGCACGCCGTCTGCGGCAAGGTTGGCAGCATGGGCGAGTATTCGAAGTTCTTCGGACCGCTCGCCGGGCACCTCCACGCCATCATCGACCAGGGCCAGCGAAAGAGCGCGTACCGCTTCCCGGGGCTCGGCGACCTGATCTTTCTCCGCGACGCCGACGCTACCGACGCGCTCGTCATGCTCGCTTCGCTGATCGGAAAGTACGTGCGGGAGCTGTTCATGAGCCGTATCGCCGAGCACTATCCCGGAGCGGCCGACGACCCGCGACCGAGCGGGTACCACGACCCGGTCACCGCCGCGTTCGTCGAACGGACGGCGCTCGTCCGCCGGAAACGGCGAGTCCCCGAGACGTGCTTCGAGCGCGAGCGCGACGCCGTGATCGCGTGAGGTCAGGCGCGACGAAGTTCAGAAGTGGCTAGTCGACGGGCGGCTCGTCGCCGCTGCCCCCGACTCCACCCGTCGAAGTGCCGCCAGTCCCGCCCGTCATCGCGCCACCAGTCGCCCCCATACCCAAAGAACCTCCGGTCCCCCCGGTCTCCCCCGTCCCCCCGGTCCCGCCGAAGCCACCCGAGGTGCCTCCGGTGCCCCCGGCTTCGATCGGCGGACAGCACTCGATGAGGATCGAGACGGACTGGGTGGAATCCGGGCACGGATCGTCGAAGTGGATCGCCGCGAGTTCCGCGCCGAGTGACGCGCAACGCTCGTACCCACGCGCTAGGAACACGTCGTTGTCCGTGCACAAGCCCGAGGTCTCGGCGACGATCTCGGCAATGCACCCAGTGCCGTCCGTGCCACCCGTGGCACCCATGCCGCCCGTGGCGGGGCCACCGCCAGTCGCCATGCCACCTCCACCGAGGCCGCCCGAGCCATCCGGCCCCCCGCCGACCCCGCCTGTTGCGTTACTGAGGCCGCAGTCCTCCGGGCAGGTCTCTTGCACCATGCCTTCGTCACAGATCTCCGGCGGCTCGATGACGCCGTTGCCGCAGAACGGCTCGGCTCCTCCACCGACGCCGCCGGTCACGAAACCACCACCCCCCCCTCCTACCCCACCGAGCGGGAGCGATCCGCCCGTCGTGCCCCCGGTCATGTATGGCCCCCCTCCGACACCCGTGCCCCCGGTCGGCGTCCACTGTCCACCACTCCCAGCCACATAATAGTCCCCCCCGGCTCCAGCCCACGCACCACCGACACCAACGCCCCCCGTAGCGGAGGGCTCGCCGCCGAACCCTCCCGAGCCACCGAGATCGACGTCGACGGGCCCACAGGCCACGAAGAACCCTAGCGAGAGTGCCGTGAGCGCGATTCGTGATTGCATGGTGCTGACTCCTGACGCAAAAAAACGTGCTGCCTCCCCCACCGCGGGGTCACATCGAACAATGTCGAGCCCAGGTCCGTTTGATCATCGATTGTGGCCGTCGACGAGCAGCGAGCGAACGACATCGGCGTGAGGCCCGGCCGGGTCGGCGTCGATGACACGCCGCGCGATCTCCTCCGCGCGAGCGCGTTCCCCCACAGCGAGCAAGGCGCGGACGCGAAGGACGCTGACCTCCGGTGACAGAACACCGCCGGGGAAGCCTTTGTCATAGAGCGCGAGCAGGCCGAGCGCCCCGCGTGCGTCGCCGCTCCGAAGCGCTGCACGCGCGGCGTCGACGGCAGCGACTTCCCGCTTGAGCGCGGCCTGATCCGGCGGAGCGAGCGGTTCGAACGCGCGCGAGGGCGGAGCCGAGTCGGAACGCTTCGCCACCGCCGTCGCGAGCGGCGTCGGCGTGGCTTCCGCACCAGGCTTCGCGTCAACGGGCGGCGGCGGCTCGGCAGGCTCTGGGCTCACCGGTGGTGCGTTTGCCTCCGTCGGCGCACCTTCTAGTGCCGAACGCGTCGACGCGGCGCCGTGGCGCGCGACAGCCGCGGTGGTCGTCACCGTGGGAACCTTCGGGGCGAGAGCGTGCTCTGCGACCCGGGCGCCACCTGCCGTGACGACTCCGACGAGTGCCCCCGTGGCGAGCCACTTCGTCAACACGACGCCACCGATCTTCGCGGGAGCGAGGATCGCCCCCTGGGCGACTCCGACAGCACCGAGAGGCAGACTCACTCCCACTCCGAGAGCGGCCAGCGTGCGCCGAAACGCATTCGGACCGGGTTGGTCGCGCCGCGCCGACAAGATCAGATCGCGTTCGAAATCATCGGCGCCTTCCTCGCGCCAGCGTCGGGGCTCGTTCATGGGGTGTTTCCTCGGAAAGCCAGGCGGGCGCGCAGGCGCCGGGCATGGTCGTGAAATTCCTCGCGGGCGCGCCGGAGGCGCGACGCCACGGTGCCGGCCGGCACTTCGACGAGGTCCGCGATCTCGGCCATCGTCAGCTCCTCGAGTTCGAACAGCACGAAGACAGTCCGCTGCTCGATCGACATCGCCAGCAGGACCTCTTCGAGCAACGCGCGCTTCTGGGACCATTCGCTCGCGTCCTCGGGGTTCGGAGCGGGATCGGCGAGCGTTTCGACCACGTCGTCCGGGTGAAGCTCGCGACGGCGGGCCGAAAGGCGCCGTGCTTCGGCGGCGACGAGGAGCGCCGTCTTGAACAGGAACGCGCGCTCCTTGCCGGGCTCGATGTCGCCGAGGCGCCGCGCCGCTACTTCGAAGACCTGCTGTGCGCCGTCGTCGACCGAGCCGAGCGGCACGCCCAAGCGTCGGAGCGATCGCCAGATGAACTGGAAGTTGTCGCTCGCCATCGCCTCGAGACGGGCGTCGCGGTCGCCCACGGTAGGGGCCTCCGAAACGAACGGCATGGCAAGGCTCGGCGCGGGCATTCTCGTGAACAATGTCGGCCCACAACCCGACTGATCAGGGAAAGCGCACGGCGAGTCCGAAACCCAGAAATAGGCCCACCGGTGGCGTCTCGTGGATCGGCGGTTCGCCCTGGAAACTGAGGCGATAGTGGACGAAAGGCACCCCCGCACCCACCTCCGCGCTCACCCGCAGCAGGTCTCGATACCAAACCGACCCGCGCAGCTCCGCCCCGGCCGATCCCCAGAACAGGTTATGCGACGACGGCCCGGCCGGGTGGGTCCCCTCGACGCGAAGCACCCCGGCTTCCACCCCGACGCACGGCTCGACCGAAAAGACACTTCGCTTCCATTCGAAGACGCAGGCGTCCAGGCGTAGGACGTCGAGCACCATCGACGCCGAACCACTGCTAAGGCCGGTGATCGTGCCGCTCCACAGCCGAGCTGCCGATAGGTCCAGCGTGATGGGTACGGCTTGTTCGAACCAAGCGCCGACGAATACCCGCGGCCCGACCACGAGCCCGGGCGCGACGGCCCCCTCCGCCACCACCCCGCTACCGGCCTCGATGGCCCAGCGGCGCGGCGGCTTTTCGGTCGGCTCGCCTGCCTCGACATCCGCATCGTCGGGCCAGCGCTCGTCGGGTGATGCCAGCTTGGGCCCAGGCAACGGAACGACCCTTCGCGGTGGCGGCGCCGGAACAGGAGCCTCAGCGGGAGCACCCACCGGAACCGGGCGGGTATCCGCATTCGGATCGATCAGGATCGCGACCACCAGCGACAACGCTTCGACGAGTTCGGCGCAACGTTCCGCGTCGATCTCCCGCGCCGTGACCTTGCCCGCACGAACGAGCTCCACGCGGCCGCGCAGGCCCTGGGGCAGCTCGAACAGCTCGACGCGGATCGACAGGTCACCATCACCAAGGAACAGCGGCGTTCGCGCGGCAACCTGCGCCGAAAACTCTTCCGCGCTCGGGCAACTCGCCGGTGCCCGGTAGGCGACGGGAGCGGGCGCGGCATCGCGCGCTGTTGCGATGCCCCCCCACGACACCCCGGCGAAGAGCAGGCAGGAGGTGACCAGGCGCGCGAGACGGATGGGAACCTCCTTCGGGACAACTACCACCACCCCGAGCGCCGACCCAATTCGGAAGCCTTCGCGGCCGTCGAACGACCGATGACCAACCTCCTCCGGAAGCCCACCGCGTGTGTCGTGCTCGCGCTCGCCACCCTCCTCGCCGGCGTCACACCCGGCTGTCAGACGGCGAGTACCGCCCGCGAAGCGAACGGCCCACGAAAACGGGTCTACCGGCCCGGCCAGAGCATCGCCGAGTCGCGACTCTGCGAGTGCCGCGAGTGCCTCGAAGCAGCGTGCTGCAGCGGCGACCCGGAACGCGACGACATGGCCTCGAGCGAACCGTTCGGTCTCGCGATTGCAACCTGTAGCCGCTGTCTCAAACGCGTTTGGACCGTGCGCGGGGGCGACGCTTGCGAGCTCTTGAGGCCGCGCGAGTGCTGTCCGGAAAGCGAAACCGGCTAGCTCAGATGCGCTCGACGCTCTTCAAGAGCTCGGCGACGAAATGCGTGCGGGGGCGAATCAAGTAGGGGTACGTCTTCACTCCGCGCACGACAATCTTCGGCACGACACTGCCGTCCACCAGGGCGGCCAGCGGGTCATCGTCGAACACCGCAGTGTAGCCGTCGACTTGGTTCGTCACCTGCACGTTGGACGACCGCTCGCGCACGGCCGAGCCACCGTGCTGTTCGGTTTGCGCGGCCGCTGTTCCGGTCAAGAACAGGCCAGAAATCAGACCGAGAAACATCGCGCGACGATGGGCTTCGAGGGTGAGCATCCGGGACCTCCTGAGCCCTTCGACCCGTGCGATAGGCCGGCGCTTGGGTGGGCGCGGCGTCCGGGCAGACTTGGGCTTGGACGCACCCTCGACCCCTGGAGACAGACCGGATAGCCTCGCCGCTCGATGCCATCGTCCCACTACGACCTGGTCGTCATCGGCGCGGGACCGGCCGGGGAAAAGGCGGCGGCGCAGGCGGCCTACTTCAAGAAGCGCGTGCTCGTGATCGAGGCCGAGAGCGAACCCGGGGGCGCCGCCGTCCACACCGGGACGCTCCCGAGCAAGACCCTGCGCGAGACCGCTCTTTACCTCTCGGGTCACCGAGCGCGCGCGCTGTACGGCGTGGCGGTGGAGCTCGACCAGTCCGCCACCCTGCAGCGCTTGATGTCGCGAAAGGACGCGATCGCGGCCGCCGAGTCGCGCGCGTTCCGCCAGAACCTCGCGCGGCACGGGGTCGACTACGTGGAAGGTGTCGGCCGCTTCGTGGATCCTCGCACGATCGCGATCACCTCGAAGGCGGGCGAACAGCACGTGACCGGGGACTTCATCATGATCGCCACCGGTTCGAAACCGCACCGCCCCGCGGACATGGACTTCGCCGACCCCTGGATCCACGACAGCGACGAGATCCTCACCATCGACACGCTGCCTACGTCGATGACCATCCTCGGCGGGGGCGTGATCGGCTGCGAATACGCCTGCATGTTCGCCGCGCTCGGCACCAAGATCACGCTGGTCGACGCGCGCGCCGAGATCCTGCCCTTCCTCGACCTCGAGATCGTCGGTCGCCTGCGGGCGGCGATGAGCCACCTCGGCATCACGCTGCTACAGAACGTGCGCTGGAAGGGCGTTCGTCGGGTGGAGGACGGCATCGAGACGCAGCTGTCGGACGGCCGGCTACTCGGTACCCAACAGCTCCTGTTCGCCGCGGGACGCAGCGGGTGCACCGGGGGGCTCGATCTGGCGAAAGCCGGACTCGAAGCGGACTCACGCGGCTACATCCCGGTCGACGCGACGTATCGCAGCAAGGTGCCGCACATCCTCGCGGCCGGCGACGTCATCGGCTTTCCCTCACTCGCTTCCGCTTCGATGGAGCAAGGGCGGGTCGCGGTGTGCCACGCCTTCGGCTTTACCTACAAGCAGTCGGTCGCCACGGCGATGCCGTACGGCATCTACACGATTCCGGAGGTGTCGAGCTTCGGCGAGACCGAGGAGAGTTGTCGGGAAAAGGGCATTGATTTCGTCGTCGGACGCGCCCTCTACGCCGACAACCCGCGCGGCAAGATCACCGGCGACCTCGAAGGTGTCACCAAGCTCGTCGCCGACAAGAAGACGCGGAAGCTCCTCGGCGTCCACGTGATCGGCGAACGGGCAAGTGAACTCGTTCACATCGGTCAGACCGTCATCACGCTCGGCGGCACGGTCGACGTCTTCATCGACATGGTTTTCAACTACCCTACCCTCGCCGACAGCTACAAATACGCCGCCTACGAGTGCCTCGCTCGCTTCGCCGACGCTTGACCCGGAGTCGAAGCCGCCCGCGGGCGGGCTCTAATTGCACTCGCAGCTGCCGCTGTCACACACGCCATCGCAGCTCGCGGTTCCGGTGCATGCCGTGCCGAGGCGCAGCGTGAAGTTTCGCAAGAGGCCCTCGTCGTCCGGGCACATGTCGGCGACCTCGAGCCGCCATTCGCCGGCCAGCGTTTCACCGGCGAAATCCGACAGCGCCTCTTCCGGTGCGTACGTCCCGGGCGGGATCACGACGTTTTGCGCCGGGTTCGGCAAGGCCGGAGCTCCGTCGGCGAACACGTAAACACCGTTCAGATCACCCCAGTTGTCGCCTTCCCCGTCCTGCGGCTCGTCCACCAGGTAAACGACGGTGTCGGTCGAGACGTGGCGCAGGCGGATCTCGAGATCACCGACGTACGGATGGTAGATGTCGACCGACACCTTGAGCCCTGCGACGGTGCCCGGATCCGTGATGGTCACCGACGCGACCACGCGCGACCGAGGGAAGCCGCAAACGACCGAATCCGGGATGGCGCGATCGATGCCGTCGCTGGCGACGCCGGTGACGGCGTGGGTGCACTGGTTCACCGGATGGCACGCGTCGAGCGTGCAATCGTTCATGTCGCTGCAGTCGCGCGGCATTCCGGCCTGGCAGGAGCCGGACCCACACGTGTCGCCGACGGTGCAGTAGTTCTGGTCGTCGCACGCGGCGGTGTTGTTCGAGTTCACGCACGCGCCGAGCACGCACGCGTCGTCCGTGCACACGTTCGAATCGCCGCAGTCCGTGCTGCAGATCGGGGCGCCGCCGGCGCCACCAACACCGCCCGTCGCGCCGCCGGCGCCGCCAACACCGCCCGTCGCGCCGCCGGTACCGCCGTCGCCGCCGGTCGCGCCACCAATGCCGGCTTCGCCGGCGCCACCGACCCCGCCGGTCGCTCCGCCGACGCCCGATCCGCCATCGCCTCCCGCCCCCGACGCCGCACCGGCAGCGCCGCTCGTGCCTGCGTCGCTCCCGCCGTCACCACCCGTGCCCGCGTTCCCCCCGCCGCCCGTCCCCGGGTCCACACCGGCGCCGCCACCTGCCGTCCCCGCGCCCGCGCCACCGCTACTCACCGCTCCCCCGGCGTCGCCCGCGCCTCCAACGGCGCCACCGTTGCCCGCCGCGGGCATGCCGCCCTCCGCCCCGGAACCGGACGTACCGCCGGCACCGCCTGCCACCAGTGATCCACCGGCGCCGCCACTCGTGCTCGCCTCGCCGCTCTCGCCTCCCTCGTTCGACGTGCCGGCGGACGCGCCCGTTCCGATGACGCCGCCCGCGCCGCCGACCGCGGACTCGCCGGCGTCGGACATGGGGTCTCCCGCCTCACCGCTGCGGCCCGCTACGCCGCGGCCGCCCGCGCCGGACGCGCCGGGCGGTGAGAAAAATGTCTTGTTCTTGCCGCACGCGTGAACGACGACGGAACAAACCGCCATTGCGGCGAGCAAGCGCACGCCCCCGATCCCGTAGCGATGCCTCCTAGCCAACAACCACCAGACTACCACAGTCACGGCTCGAGCTCGTGGCTCGCCACCCCTCGCACGCGTGCAACAGGGCCTCTGCACTCACCTGCCGCGGCCGTGTCCGGGACCGAGGATCAGGTTCCACGCTGCGTCCGCACTCCAGCCAGGGTGAACGTGCGGGGGGTGATGGCACTGCTCGGCGCAGACGTTCCGCGCGGGCGTTGCGATGAGCGCCTTGTCGGTCGGATTTGCAACATGGCGCGACCCCGGGCCATGGCAGACCTCGCACTGCACGTGTTCGAGCCCCTTCACGTGAGTGACGGTCGAGCCGCCGGGAACGTCGTATCCGGTCACGTGACAGCTCACGCACTCGAGGTTGAACTCCTTGTTCTGGCGGGTGAGCGTCGTGTAGGCCGCCGCGTGCGGGGTGCGATCCCAGAAGGCCCGCTCGCTCTGATGACACGACGTGCAGGCCGTCACGCCGACGTAACCGCTCTGGCCCGCCGCCGGCTCCTTCGGCCGCATGTCGGCGAAGGCGACTCGATTGTGGTCGTTCACGGCCTTGTAGTACGCCGCAAGGCGGGCGGCGGTCTTCGGCTCGGTGCCGAGTGTCTCCCGCACCTCGACCAGGCGATACCCGAAATAGCTCTCGTTGGGCGGCGCGCGGGGGGCGTCGAGCTTTTTGAGTTCGGCTTCGAGCCGCTCGATGTCGCGGCGCCGTGCCGCGCGATCCGCCGGTGAAACACCCGCTCGCTCGCTCGCCGCACGCGCTTCCACGATGCGCCGCCTGACGCTCAAACGCTGCTCCTCGTCGGCCACGCCGGAGCCGTCGACGAAGCGATAGCGCCCACCCTGCACGTGGAGATCGACGACGGCTACCGACTGCAGATGATTGGGTCCCTCCACGACCAGCGTGTCGCCCACGAGCACCGGCGGCGTCGGTCGGTCGTTCGTCTCGCCGCGATCCACCGGTTTTCCGAGCACGAACACGTGAAACCCCGGAACCGCCTCGGCAAGCCGGAGCGCGTCGCCCCGCGGGACCGCGAGTAGCGCGACGAGGATGCGCGCACCCGCGGCGACGAGTGCCTTCTTGTCGCGCTCGAGCGCCGCTCGCGCGTCACCGGGCACGACCCCGGGGGGCGGTGCGGCCCTGAACGCCGGCAGACTGACACCCGTGATCCCGACACGCTCACCCCCGACCTCGACCACGCGACCCGCCTGAAACGGCGGGCCTTCGAGATTCGCAGCGAAGAGGGACAGCCGATCGCGCGTGAGCTCGCCGAGCAGTTCGCCGCCGCCTGCCCAGTCGTTCGCCGCCGGCGCCCAGCCGACCACGCCGGTTTGGTGGAGAACGTCGGCGAGCGCCCGCCCTTTGGTGGTGTCCTGTTCACGGCGCTTCGGATCGAGCTCGGGGTCCATGAACAGCATCGGACCTGCACCCAGCACCAGACGTCGCGGCGCAGCCTGACTCTCGCTCGCGAGCAGCGCCGCAAAGTGATCGACCCCACCGAGCATGTCCTTCACGCAGCCGCAGGGCTCGAGCGCTCCAGCCAGCGAAGAAACGAGGTACAGTCGCACCGAAGGCTCGGGCGCCCGAACGGGCGCGGGCGGCGGCGTGCGGCTGCATCGACAACCCGCACCGAGCAAGAGCAAGAGAGCGGCAAAAGCGAAGAGCCGAGAGCCGAGGGATCCGCGCCGCATCGCGTGCCCACGCATAGCACGCCGGAGCAAAAAGCCGCTCTCGCAGCCACGCACGTTGAACCAGCGGCGCGGGTAGGCTCATAATGCCTAGGTGGCACTCGACCCGCGCGAGCCGAGGCTCAAGGGGCCGACCGTCTTCGGGCCCTTCGTGCTCGAAAGACGGTTGGCGGTGGGCGGCAGCGCCGAAGTGTTCCTCGCGCACCCGAAGGTGGGCATCGCACCGGCGCCGCACCTCGTCGTCAAGCGCCTGTTGCCGACCGGCGGGGACGGGCCGCGCTACGAGGCCCTCGAGCGCGAAGCAGCGCTGCACCGGCGCGTGCGCCACCCCAACGTGGTTTCCGTGTACGGGGCGGGCCTGGTGGGCGGAGAGCCGTATCTCGCCATGGAATACGTGGAAGGGCTCGACCTCTACCGCATGCTCAGGCGGCTGGACGCGGACGCCAAGGACCTCCCGGTCGAGCTCGCGGTGTTCATCGCCGCGCAAGTGGCGGCGGCGCTCGAAGCCGTGCACGCCGCGGCGGATGACTCCGGGAAGCTCCTGCGCCTCGTTCACCGCGACGTGACGCCGTCGAACATCTACCTCTCGGTGAAGGGCGACGTGAAGCTCGGCGACTTCGGCATCGCCCGCATCGAGGAGGAAGCGCGCTCGACGCAGGGTGGTCTGAAGGGCAAGTTCGGCTACCTCGCTCCCGAGCAGGTGGCGGGAGAAGAATTCGACCATCGCGCGGATCTCTTCGCGCTGGCGGCGATTCTGGGTGAGCTCGCCATCGGCGAACGCGTCTTCCCCGGCGGTGGACAGCTCGCCGTCTTGCTCGCGATCCGCGACGGCAACATCGAGCCGCTCCGCCGCGAGGCCGCGCGCCTGCCGCCTGGACTGTTCGAGCTCTGCGAACGCGGTTTGGCGTCGAATCCGGACGATCGCTTCCAATCGGCTTCCGAGTTTCGACTGGCGCTCGCACCGTTCCTCTCCACCCGTCTGGAACAGCTGATCACGGACCTCGCGGACTGGGTGCACTGGGGTCAGGACCAGCGCGAGCTCGCGAAAAAGCTCGAGCACAAGATCCGCACCTCGTCACAGAACCTACGCGCGGTTCGCGGGTCCACCTCCCTCCCCGAGCTCCGAGGTTCGCCGAGCTCCGCGAATCGAGCCGCCGCTCGCACCGCGAGCCGGCAAGGCCTGCCGCCCACGAAGACCGACTCCGCACCGCCCGGCCCCGAACCCGCGCCCAAGGTCCGCCGCAGCAACGGCGAGGTGATCGAGGACCTGACGTTCGCCCGGCTGATCGAGCTGATCGCGACGGGCGAACTCCAGGCTTACGACGAGGTGTCGCTGCTCGGTCGCGAGTACCGGAAGATCTCGGAGATCGACGAACTCGCTCGTCACGTGCTGCCCTCCACCACCGCCGTCACCGGCCGCGTGGCAGGGCCGGGCCAGCCCGACTACCAATTCGTGCTCGCCGAGCAGCCGATGCTCGACGCCCTGGCGCTGCTCCGCAGCCGCAGTGAAACGGGCGCGCTCTTCATCGTGCGCGGCGGGAACGGACGAAGCACACGCAAGGAGATGTACCTCGAGCACGGAAAGCTCCACCACGTCGCGTCGTCCGAGAAGAACGAGCTGCTCGGCGAGTATCTCGTCCGGCGCGGGAGCCTCTCGCGTATCGACCTCGAGAAGGCGCTCTCGGAGCTCGATCGCTACGGCGGGCGCCTCGGTGACACGCTGATCGCCCTCGGCCTGGTCGACGCCGTCGACGTTTTTCGCGCCATCCGCGATCAGGGTCGCGATCGCGTCGCCGCGATGTGCACATGGAAGGACGGCATTGCCTCCTTCTACCGCGGCACCGCTCCCGCTCACGTCGAGTTCCCGCTCGAGCTCGACCTCGCGAGCACGATGATGGCGGGCGTCATCCTCGTCAACGAGGGCGACCCGACGCGCGCCTTGCCGAGCGACGGCGCGCGGGTCGTTCCCGGGGCCCGTTTCGGGGCGACGCGCGATCCGAAGGAGCTTGGGCGCATTCCGAGCTCGCTGCTCGCTGTGGCGAAAAAGGCCGAACTCCGGCTCGAAGTCGGCGCCCTGGTCGCAAGCCTCACCAACCCCCCCGACGGGACACCGGTCGGCAAGCGCGAAGCCGCCGCCGCGATCGAGACCGCACGGCTCCTCGAGTGGGTCTCTTACTCGGCGGGCTGAAGCGCCTCGACCGACGGGCGTGTTCTAGAAGCCGGCCGGCGCGAAGGGCAGGATGCTCTTCAGGTCCTCGTCGTTGAACTTCAGCTGCGCGCCGACGAAGTAGTCGCGCCGCGAGTCGGACAGGATGTCGTCCACGCCGCCGATCAACCAGAGCCGCTTGACGAACTCGTAACCGAGAGAGACGCGCCAGCGGGGGAGCACCACTTCACCGAAGCCGAACAGATCCTGTCGCAGCTCGAAGCGATTCTGGAACAGCAAGAGATCCAGGCCGACCCCGCCGGTCGACTCCTTGATGCCCCACCGACCGGTGAAGGGTCCGAAGGCCTGAGCGAACTGGAGCGAGAAGCGCATCCGGTTCGTGGTGATGGTGCGGACCTCGCGATAGTGCGGCGCCGAGTTCGGATCCGTGGTGTCGACGTCGACCTGCTCGTAGCGGGTGAGCCCGTGGGGGTCGTTGATCACCTCGAGCAGATAGTACTTGTCCTCGCTCGGCTGCAGCCGGAGCTCGACGTAGCTTTTCACCCCGCTCGCGAGAAACTGATAGTCGGTGCGCAGGACGACGATGGTTTGCAGGCGGGAAAGGCCGCCGACGAACTCGTTCACGGTCTCGGTCACGCCCTCGACCTCGTTGATGAGTTTCTCGTCCTTGCTCAGGCGGCCGAGCGTGCCCTCGCCCCGCTCGAGCCGGCCGCTGACCTCGTCGATGTTCTTCAGCGCGCTTTCCAGGCTTTCGCTCGCGCGGTTCACCTTCTCGATGATCTGCCGCACCTCGCCCGGGTCCTTCTGACCTTCCCCGGACTTGCCGACCAGCTCGCGGACTTCGGCCGTCGTCACCCGCACGTTCTCGAGGATCTTCTCGAGCTCGGGGGCGCCCTTGTTCGTGACGTTCTCGATCGTGACCAGGATGTTGCGGATGCTCTGGCGGTTCTCGCGAACGGTCTCGTTGAGCGCCTCGGTCACTTGCGCGAGGTTTGCGAGGGTCGCCCGGATGTCCTCCTTGCCCTTGTCGGTGCCCACCGTTTGGGCGAGCGAGTGCGAGACGGCTTTCACGTCGCGCGCGATGTCGGCCAGCTCCCGCATCAGCTGATCGGTGGTCTGGGCCTCGATCACGATCAGGATGCGGTCTCCGTCGGCGAGCTTTTTCTTGCCCTCGGTGCCTCCGCTGATCGAGAGGTAGTACTCGCCGAGCAAGCTCGACGCGACCTTGGTGACGGACGCGTCTTCGTACAGGTCGACGTCGGGATCGATGCGGATGTCGATGCGCGCCTTGTTGCCTTCGAGCCGCACGCTCTTGATCGAACCGATCGGGATGCCCGCCATCCGCACCTGGGAATGGCGCGCGATGCCCGCGGCGTCGTTCATCAGCGCGTAGACGACGTAGCCCTTGCCTGACCCGGCAGACTTGGTGACGAAGCGGTAAATGAAGAACCCCGCGGTCACCATGACCACGGCGAAGACGCCGACTTTCACCGCCGTGGTGGCTCGCTCGAGTGCCCGCATGGGGCTTCGTTCACCTGGTAGAAGGGAAGCATCTCTTCTACCATGGCCCTCCCCTGCAACAGGTTCCGGGGCCCAAGAGCTGTCGGAGGAGGGCGCGAATGGCCCTCGGCGTGGGGTTTGCCCTCGCCCTCGCCGCATGCGGCGCCGAGCGGGGGCCGGAGCCGGCGAGCGTGCCACCGCGCACGGCGAAACCGCAGGCACCGGCTGAGTACGCGTGGGCAACCCACACGTTGTCACCAAGGCCCGCCGACCCACCGAGCGCCGATCTCGGAGCGCTTTGCGTGCGAAGCGACGCCGCCCTGGTCAGGGTTGCCACGCGCGTTGCCACGCGGGAGCTCGGGGGACATCCGCTCGACGTGACGGAGCTCACGTTCGCCCTCCGCGCCGAAGGCGTTCCCTACGTGTGGCCGCGCCTGTACACGCTGGTCGGCCCATCCGCGGCCGCGAGCGCGAGCGAGCGCCTCACGACGTGGCTTTCGGGCGTCACCGAGGGAGGCGAGCTCCGCTGCGGCATCGTGCAGAGCCGGAGTGGTACGGCGGGGCCGGGCGACGTCGTGGCCGGTGTTGCCGCGTCGGTGCTCGCCGATCTGGAGCCGCTCCCGACACGCGTTCGCATCGGGGAGTGGCTCCGCGTGCGAGCACGCCTCCTCGTTCCGGCGAGCGAAGCGTCGGTGCTGGTGCTCGGTCCGCGCGGCGCTCCGCGCAAGGTACCGTCGTCGCTTTCGGGTGAGCTCGTCGACGCGCGCTTCGTGGCTGATCGTGAAGGCGACTGGCTCGTCCAGGTCCTCGCGACGGTAGCGGGCGGGCCGCGGCCGATCGCCGAGGCGGCGCTCTCGGCCGGCACCGAGCCGCCTTCGTCGTTCGCGTCACAGCCAGCGCCGGGGGAAGCGGGCGCGACCGGCGACGACCCGGCGGCGCGGCTCCTTTCGATGACCAACGCCGCCCGGAGCACCGAGGGCCTTTCACCCGTCACTCGAGTCGAGTCGCTCGACAAGATGGCGCACACCCATGCCCTCGCCATGCGTGACACGCGCCGCCTCGCCCACGACGTCGGAAACGGCGGCCCGCTCGATCGCGCGGCGGCGATCGGGATCGCTCCGCGGGCGCTCGGCGAGAACGTCGCACACGCTCTCGACGCCGAGCGCGCGCACCGCATGCTCTGGTCGAGCCTCTCGCACCGTGCGAATCTGCTCCGAGAGGCCTTCGATTCGGTTGGCATCGGTGCGGTGGTCGATGCCGACGGCTCACTCTGGGTTTCGCTCGTCTTCGCCGACCTCGCCTGAATCGCGCGGGCCGCGTCGGCTCCCGCCTGGCGGCCCGCGGGCCGGCGAACTTGCGGCTTCTACCGTGGGAACGGCCGGGCTAAGTTCCGAGCCGTGCGTCAAAGCGGATTCCTCCCCCGAGCCCTCCGAACTCTTTCTCGCATCGCCCGGGCCGGGTTGGCCGCCGCTGCCGTCCTTCTAGCCACCGAAACCGCCAGCGCGCAGGCGACCTACTTCTACCTCGACCGCGCTCAGGTGTCGGGAACGCCGGACGACGGCTTCATGGTGTTCCGGCCGTATTTTGGCGAGCAAACCAGGTTCTACGCCATGGCCGCGCTCGGCTACTCGCACAACACCCTGCGCGACGACACGGTGACCGACAACAACAACGCCGAACTGGCGATCGATAACCCGATCCAAGGCCAGCTCATCACGTACTTGAGCGCCGGCGCCCAGGTCGCCGGCCGCTTCGGCCTGAATCTGTCGGTGCCGATCATGCTCTACAAGTGGACGGGTGCCGATCCACTGTCTCAGGACATCGGTGTCGGCGGGATCGAGGGGAACCCCGCCGGCGTCCACGATCTACGCTTGGACGCGCGCGTCCTTCTCTATCAGACCGATTCGCGAAAGTTCCGCCTGGGTGCCGGCGGAGCGCTGTGGATCCCGAGCGGGAGGTCCCTTTCGTTCGCGGGTGACGATGCGCTCACCGGCATGCTCTACGCGTCCGCGGACGTCGACCTCAAGAAGTTCCTCGTGACCGGCATGATCGGGCCGCAGCTCCGACCGGAGCGCAGCATCGGCGGGGCAAACGGATCGCTCTACACGGGGTCGGAGCTCCGCTTCGCCTTCGGCGGCTTCGTGCCCTTCCGCAACAACAAGCTCAGGATTGGCGTCGAACTCTGGGGCACGACGGGCGTCGAGGAACTCGGGCCCAACGAAAAACTTTCCTTCTTCACCCCGACGAACACGACCATCGAGTGGCTCGGCCAGGTCCGATTCCTGCTCGACAAGCGCCAACGCGTTTGGGCGATGGGCGGCTTCGGTACGCGGCTCTTCACCGGCTACGGCGCCGCGGACTTCCGGGTGCTGCTGTCGATCGGCACCTACCTGACGCTGAAGGACTTCTCCTCGGAGAGCCCGCCGCCCAAGGTGCAGTTCACGAACGACGGGCCGCTCAACGACGTGGACACCGACGGCGACGGCTACCCCGACAGCATCGATCAGTGCCCGACGGTCAAGGAGGACGGCAAGAAGCCGAACCCCTCGGACGGCTGCCCCGCCGACGCCGATCGCGACAACGACGGTATCCCCGACAACGTCGACCAGTGCCCCGACAAGCCCGAGGACAAGGACGGCATCGAAGACAAGGACGGCTGTCCGGAGGAAGACGCCGACGGCGACGGGATCCCCGACGGTCAGGACAAGTGCCCGGACAAGGCCGGCAAGCGCAACCCGAAGCCGGAGTTGAACGGCTGCCCGCTCACCAACGTCAACGAGGAGGGCATGGTCGAGCTCCTCCAGCCGATCGAATTCGAATACGGCAAGGCCACGATCAAATCGGTCAGCTACCCGATCCTCGACGAGGTGGTCGACCTGATGAAGGGACGGACGACGATCCGCATCGGCGTCTATGGCCACACCGACAACAAGGGGTCGGACGAGATCAACAACCGCCTTTCCCGCGAGCGCGCCGCCGCCTGCAAGAACTACCTCATCAACCACGGCATCGCGGCCAAGCGGCTCGAGTCGCAAGGCTTCGGTCCGACTCAGCCGGTGGCGGACAACAACACGGACGAAGGCCGCGCCAAGAACCGCCGCGTGGACTTCAAGATCCTGAGCGAGTAACGACCGCGCGGGCCTATCGGCCCTCGGTTAGCACCCCGGACGTCGATGCGAACGAACCGCTCACTTGCTGTGAGGCGGCATCTTCGTTTCTTTGAACACCACGTGCTGGCGAACGACGGGATCGTACTTCTTGATCTCGAGCTTGTTCGTCTGCGTTCGCTTGTTCTTGGTCGTGTAGTAGGTGAAACCCGTACCGGCCGAAGAAACGAGGCGGATGTTCTCGCGCATGACGCGCGGGGAGTAGCATGGCGCCCCGGGCACCCGCAAGCGGCCCCCCGGCCCGCTGGCCCGCGACCGGCAAATCGCCCCCGTTTTTTCTGATAGTCTAGGAGTGTCGTGGCTTTCGGGAGGCTCTTCTTTGGACTCGCCCTCGGGTTCCTGACCGCCTGCCAGAGCGACGCCGGCGAGATCTGCGAGCGGCTCGACGAGTGCGGCCTGTTGCCGAAGGGCGGCGTGACGAGCAGCGACCCCGAGGGCTACACCGCCGACGACTGCGAGGTCCAGGTGGAGCAGAAGGTGAACGAGACGCGGCGCGAGCGTTGCGTCGAGTGCGTGACCACGCACGAGTGCGGGCAGATCAAGGCGAGCTGCGCCGCCGACTGTGAGCCCGACGGGTCATGAGAAGACTCAGGCTCGGTCTGCTTGGCACCGGCCTGGCACCGAGAAAACTCTACCTCCCGGCATTCGAACAGCTCCGGAGTCGGATCGAACTCGTGGCGTGCGCCAACCGTCGACGCAAGAAGGCCGTCGAGTACGCGCGACTCGCCGGCATCCCGAGGGTCGTGGGCAGCGCCGAGGAACTCTTCGCCCTCGCCGACATCGACGCTGTGCTGATCAGCCTGCCGATCGATCTTCAGCCGGCGTACGTGCTGGCGGCGCTCGCTGCGGGCAAGGCCGTGCTGAGCGAAAAACCGGTCGGACCCTCGCTCGCTGGCGCGCGTGCGCTCGTGCGTCGCGCCAAGCGCTTCGATCCACCGTGGCTGGTCGGTGAGAATTTCGCGTTCATGCCGCACGTCACGCGCCTGGCCGAATGGGTGAAGGCCGGCCGTCTCGGCAACGTGCGCCTGGCCGAAGCGACGCAGATGACAGTGATGGACGCGCGAAACCCGTACTTTCACACCCCCTGGCGAAAGAAGCCGGGGCACCTGGGCGGCTTCGTCGCCGACGCCGGGGTTCACCTCGCGTGTGCGCTCCGGCGCGCGCTCGGGGCGCCGACGGCGGTGAAGAGCTTCGCCGCACAGTTCGAGCGTACTCTTCCCCCGCTCGACACGGTCGTCGCGACCCTAAGCTTCGAGAGCGGAGCGCTCGGCACCTGGAGGAGCTGCTTTTCGGCGCAGCGCGAAGGCCCGATGCTTTGCCTCTACGGCAGCCGCGCCAATGCAGAGCTTTTCTACGACCGCGCCGTGCTCACCGATCACCGCGGCAAGGCGACGACCGTGAAGCCCCGCGTGAACAGCTTCGCGGCGGAGTTCTCCCACTTCGCCGACATGGTCCTCCGCGGTAAGCCCGCGGCCTACACGCCGGAGGAAGCGCTGCTCGATCTCGGCATCATGGACCGCATCATCAGGGCCGGAATTCCAGTGCTGCGGGAACGATGAGCCGAAACGTGATGGACGCACCACCACGGAGCGAGATCCTTATGCGCACTGCTCGCCCAACCAAACTAGCGTGCTATTTTGCTGGTAGTCGGAGCCTGATCGGCCTGTTGAGCGGGCACTTGCCCCCACCCGTTCCCATCTGCCCACTAGAGGTGCCATCGTGAATAATCTGAGTATTTCTCGCTTCGCTGTCGCCATCGGCGCCCTGAGCCTATCGGCCTATGCCTGCAGCGGCGACACTGGCGAGGGCGCCTCCGGCGGCTTGGCAAATGGCGGCAAGGCGACCGGAAGCGGCGGAACGATCCCCGGCATCGGCGGCTCGACGGGTAAGGGCGGCACGACCGGCACCGGCGGGACGATCAACCCAGGGTCCGGCGGTACCGGCGGCACGCAGGTCGTCGATCCAGACACGGCCTGCGGCACCGGGAACGCGAACGCGAACCTCCTCCCCGTCAACATGATGGTGATGTTCGATCGCTCTGGCTCGATGCTCGACTGCATCGACGGCGAGGATCGCCCGCAGGGCGAGATCTGCCCGAGCGGCCCCTCGCGCTGGGACACCGCGTCCGCCGCGCTGAAGGCATTCTTCGCCGATCCGGGCGCAGCCGATCTCGGCGTTGCCCTCCGCTTCTTCCCACACGATTCACCGGCCCCGGGTTGCTCGGGCGGCATGCAGGCCGTCTGCGACGAGCAGGCCTGCTCTCAGGTTCTGGTCGACATGGGGACGCTCCAGGCCGCCGCGGGAGATCCGCACGAAACGGCACTGGTTTCGGCCGTGGACGGTGCCGGGCCACCCGTCACCGGCGGCGGCAACCAGGGAACGCCGATCTACGCGGCACTGAGCGGCGCGCTGATCTGGGCGACCGCGTACCAGGACGCCCATCCCGAGCAGCGCACGATCGTGGTTTTCGTCACCGACGGCGAGCCGAACGGGTGCAACGAAGACTTCGACGACATCTCGGCGCTGGCTTCCGACGCGCTCGCCGACTCGGGCGTCAGGACCTACATGATCGGTCTCACCGACGTGAACGGCGGCGGCGTCAACCAGCAAGACATGGACCAGGTGGCCGACGCGGGCGGCACGAACAATGCGATATTCATCAGCGACGGCGCGAGCGCGACGCAAGAACTGATCGACGCGTTCAACTCGATCCGCGGCATGGCGCTCGCGTGCGACTTCGAGGTTCCGGATTCGACCATTTCGGGCATGGCGATCGACCCGCACCTCATCAACGTCAATTACACGCCCGGCGCCGGAGCTGTAGTGCCGCTCGGCATCGTCGGCAGCGCAGACGACTGCGGCCAGCTGCAGGCCTGGTACTACGACAACCCGATCACGCCCACGCGCATCATCCTGTGCCCGGCCGCGTGCGACACCGTCTCGGCCGACCCGAACGCGGTGATCGATATCGTCGCCGGCTGCGCCCCGCGCGACCCCGACCCCGTGCAGTGAGACCACCTCCGGCCTGGCGCCGGAGCTAAAAAAGGCGGCAAACGCCCGGGCTCTCGCGTGGGGTCCGGGCGTTCCGCTCGGATCCTTGACTCGCCGGGGTCCTCGTGGCTAATTCCCGGCCCCGCGAAACGACCGTGCCATGAAGCGCACCTACCAACCCCACAACACGAGCCGCCTTCGAACGCACGGCTACCGCAAACGGCAGAGCACCAAGGGTGGGCGCAAAGTGCTCGCCAATCGCCGCCGCAAGGGGCGCCATCGGCTCACCGTCACGACCTACGAAAAGTAGTTCGCCCCGCGCGGCGAAACGAAGCCGACGTGCGCGCGTGCGGAAGCGCGCTGATTTCGTACGTATTCAGGGGACCGGCGTCCGCGTCGACACCCGACGCTTCGTCCTCGTCCTCGCGGCTCAAAGCGCGCCGGGGCCGACGCGGCTCGGCATCACCGCCTCGCACAGGATCGGCAATGCGGTGGCGCGAAATCGCGCCAAGCGCCTGGTCCGCGAAGCCTTCCGTGAAGTCGGGACCCTCTTTGCCGCGGGGCTCGATCTGGTCGTGATCGTGCGAAAACCGCTCGGGGACGCCGGCCTTTCCGACGTCGTGCGCGAGTGGCAAGCGGCGTCGAAGGAAATCCGTCGCCGTTCGGAGAAGCTGCTCGGCCTTGCGTCCGGCCACGCGGGGCCGAAGAATGGCGACCACCCGAAGGGCTCGTGATGGTCGCCCGCTTTCTGATTTTCCTGATCCGCGTGTACCAGCTCACGCTGTCCCCGTTGCTCGGCCCGGTATGCCGATTCCACCCTTCGTGTTCGCGGTACACGGCCGAGTGCCTGCGCCTTCACGGCGCCTTCAGGGGGAGCCTCCTCGGTATCAAGCGCCTCGCCAAGTGCCACCCCTTCCACCCGGGCGGCCACGACCCACCCCCGCTCCCGGACGGTCGTTCGGGATGATCCGCCAGCCGCGTCGCTGAACGAGCGCCTTTGCCGCCCTCTGGGCAGCCTGCTAGAGGGCGGGCGGCCCCGCCTTCGGCAGGGCCAAGCTCCCCCACTTCATGGAACGCGCCGGCCGGTTTCTCTTCATCGCCGTGGGGCTGCTTCTGGCGTTCTTCGTCCTGCCACGCTTCATGGGTGGGTCGTCCGAGCGACAGCCGCTCGCGGCGGATCCGCTGGCCGCTCCGAGCGCTCGCCCGCCGGAGCGCTTCTGTGATCTATGGGGCCCGAACTTCCACGCCCGGCTGTCGACACGGAGCGCCACCCTGACGCAGGCGGAGCTATTGCCGGCGAAGTATCGAAAGAAGGACAAGGCGATCGATCTTTCGACCACCCCGGACTACGAGCCGCGCCGGCAGCTGCGCTTCTCGTGGCGAAACCCGGCGGCGGGGGTCAAGGAGCCGGACTGGCTGGTGCCGACCGACCTGCTCGATTTCGAGATCCGGAGCGGTAGCAAGGATCGCTGCGAATTCGTCTACAAGGGCGAGCGGAGCGAGATCGTCGAGCGCTTCGAGACGACCAAGCTGCCCTACGAAATCCTCGTCACCACGACGATCCAGAATCTCGCCGATCGGCCGCTGAAGCACGCCCTCACGGTGCACACCGACGCCTGGCGCACCGATCGCGAACAGCACGCCGGCTGGTTCCAGGTGAGCCCGCTCATCACCCACGTCGAGTGCGTCGGCAGCGACGGCACCGCGAACCGTAAGCGGATCGAGGACTTCGGAGCCTCCCACTTCAAGGATTTCCCGCGTTCGAACCTGTCGCCCGGTGACTGGTTCGAGGCGCCCGGGCGGCCGGCGCTCGCCGCCGTCTCGAACGCCTACTTCTCGCACGCGATCGTGCCCCTCGCCGCGCCGGTGAACCCGGTCTGCCAGCTTCAGGTCGAGGAACGCTGGGACGCATCGAAGTACCGTTCGCGGTCGGAGGACAAAGAGCACGGCGGGGCCATGTTCCGCGCGCGGCTCGCGTACCCCGCGCGAGAGCTAGCGCCCGGTCAGACGGACACCGTACGCGTGCTCGGCTACGTCGGCCCGAAAGAGCGGCGGGTGCTGGAAGAGGCGGGCGGCGGCGGCAGCCGCATGATCGAGATCATCGACCTCGGGATCTTCTCGGCAATCGCCAAGGTGCTGGTCGCGTTCCTGCTCAAAGTGCACAGCGTGGTGCCGAACTGGGGCATCGCGATCATCGTCCTCACCATCACCGCGCGCGTGCTGATGTTCCCGCTCACGCTGCCTTCGATCAGGCAGATGATCAGGATGCGCGAACTCAAGCCCGAGATGGACGCCCTGAACGAAAAGTTCAAGGACGACGCGCAGAAGAAGGGCCTCGCGCAGATGGAGCTCTGGCGGAAGCACAACGTGAATCCGCTCAAGGGCTGCCTGCCGCAGCTCGCCTCGATGCCGGTGTGGTTTGCGCTCTACACGACGCTGCAGACGGCGGTCGAGCTCTACAACATCCCCTTCCTGTGGTTCCCCGACCTTTCGGAGTCCGACCCCCTGTTCATCCTGCCCTTCGTGATCGGCGGGACCAACTTCCTTCAGCAGAAAATGATGCCGATGCAGGGGGACCCGACGCAGCAGAAGATGATGCTGTATCTGATGCCGGGCATGTTCATCGTCATGATGCTATTTCTGCCCTCCGGCCTCGGGGTGTACATGTTCACCAACGGCGTCCTCGGCATCCTGCAGCAGCAGGCGGTGGAATGGCACGCACGGCGCGCGCTGGCGACAAGCAAGTAGGAACATCAATGGACGACGACGAACTCGAAAACGACCCAAACGCGGACGACAGCGAAGACACCGACGACACCGATGCGGACGACGAATCGGCCGACGCGTCAGCGGGTGAAGGCGCAGCGCGCGCCAAACGCTCGGTCGAGAGCATCGAGCCACAGGATGATCGGCAGCGGCTGGCGCTGGGCTTCGTGAAAGACGTCGTGCGGGAGATGGGCCTCGACTGCACGGTCGTGCTCCGCCCGTGCGACGAGGAGTCACCCGACGAGATCAACATCGAAATCGAAGGGCGCGACGCCGGGCTCGCCATCGGCAAGAAGGGCCAGGTGCTCCAGGCGCTCCAGTTCCTGACCCACCGGGTCGTGAACCGGCCGGGCCTCGACAAGCGACACGTGCTGGTGGATGCGGAGGGCTACCGGGCGCGGCGCGACGACTCACTGGCTGGCATGGCACGGCGCCTGGGTCGCCAGGCCGTTCACGAGGGCAAGATCATCACCTTCGAGCCGATGAACCCGCGCGATCGCCGCGTCGTCCACATGGCGCTCGCCAAGTTCGAGGGTGTCATCACCAAGAGCGAGGGCGAAGGCGAGGACCGCCGCGTCCAGATCATCCCCGTCCGGCGGCCGGCCCCGAGCACCGCGGAAAGCCAGGGCTAGGGAGCGTGCTGGCGCTCCGGCGCCGGCAGGTTTACATCACTCATTCCGTTCGTTCGTCGAAGGTCAGGGGGGCTCTCCGCGGCGCCCCGAAAGCGATGTCACCATGAAGCGATCCGGTTTCCTCACCCTGATGGTCCTGGGTTCCCTCGCCCTTGCCTGCGGCCCCAAGGCGGTCCGCGGCTCGGACGTGGAGGGCTTGGACAACGAAGCGATGAGCACCGGTCTCGACCGCAAGGACCTCGAGCGGCTGCTGCGCGAGAACATGAACGCGCTCGAGAAGGCGCCGGTGCTACAGCGCTGGGCGTCGGAGAACAAGCCGGCCATCGCAGTCATCCCGCTGCGCAACGAAACGTCGGAGCACGTTGAAGGCTCGCTCGACGCGCTGATCGCCGACATCGAGACGGTGCTGGTCAACGCGGGGCACGTGCGCGTGATCAGCATGGAGCAGCAGCCGAAGCTCGTGGAGGAGGTGCGCCGCCAGTACTCGGGCGCCTTCGATCAGAGCCAGATCACCACCTGGGGCAAGCAGATCGGAGCCCGCTACATCGTGACCGGCAAGGTCTACAGCGCGGACGAGCGGCAGAGCGGCGAACGGCGCGTGCAGTACTTCATGTTCATTCAGGTGCTCGACATCCAGACCGGCGAAATCCTGTTCCAGCACAAGTCCGCCGTGACCAAGGCGCTGATCTAGCCGAGGACCTGCCGTGTCCTCGACGTGGTGTGCGTGACCGGCCGAGCCTTCGTCGCGCTGTCGCTCGCGCTCTTTGCCCTGCTGTCGGGCTGCGCGAGCTACTCGGACAAGACGCTGCCGATCCGTAACGCGCTCGACGCCGGGACACCGAAGGTCGCGCTCGGTCTGATCAACGAAAAGCTCGATGTGAAGAACGAGAGCCAGCTCCCGGAGGACGTCGGGGGCGACAACGCGCTCACGATCCTCGATCGCGGCATGGTCCTGCAGTGCCTCGGCCAACACAAGCTCTCGAGCCGCGATCTCGAATCGTCAGACAAGAAGATCGAGATGCTCGATCTCTCACGCAACGCCGTGCACGAGATCGGAAAATACCTGTTCTCGGACGACGTTGGCCCGTACAAGGCGCCGCCGTACGAGAAGCTGATGATCAACACCATGAACATGGTGAACTACCTGGTGCGCGGCGACCTCCAGGGGGCCCGCGTGGAGGCACGGCGCCTGGCCGTGATGCAGAAGTACCTGGCCGAGAGCGAGGGCAAGTCGAAGAGCCTGATCGGCCTCGGCAGCTACCTCGCCGGCTTCACCTTCGAGAAGAGCGGCAAACCGGACGAGGCACTCCGCTATTACGACGAGGCGCTCGCCTACGCCGACTACGCCTCGCTCGAGGAGCCGATCCGCCGGCTCTCGGCGACCACGCCGTACGACACGCCGCGCATCAGGAAGGTGCTCGAGCGTGCGCAGACGACGACGCCACTCGGCCCGGAGGAAGCCGAGATCCTGATTGTCATCGGCTACAGCCGGGTTCCGCCCAAGATCGCGAAGCGCATTCCGATCGGGCTCGCCCTCACCTACGCGAGCGCGTTCATGAGCCCCGCGAACAGCGAGCTCGCCAACCGCTATGCCGCGCAGGGGCTCGTGACGTGGATCAACTTCCCCGATTTGCCGCCTCCCTCGAAGCAACCTCCGGCCGATCCGCGATGGCTACTCGACAACCAGGCGACGCGGCTCGAAGGAACGCTGAACGTGGAGCTCGAGGCGCGCCGCGCCTGGGAGGACGCGCGCGGCCCGGTGGTGGCGAGCGCGATCACCCGCATGATCGCCCGCATCGTAGCCGGCGAAGCCATCCGGCGGAGCGCCAAGGACGACGGCGTCGGCCTTCTGCTGTCGCTCGGCGCTCAGGCGACGATGGTGGCCGCGGACACCCCGGACACACGCAGCTGGGAGACCCTCCCTGCAAGGATCGCCATCGGCCGGGTGCGCGTCCCGGCCGGTACCCACAAGAGTCGGGTGCAAACGGGGCGCGCGACCGGGCAGCAGAGCGTGGTGTTGAAGCCGGGCGGGTGGGTGGCGCTCAGCCTGATGTCGCTCGCGTCCGGCTGAAGCGTCAGCGCTGCGTGATGTCGGACGCGTCGTAGCGGCAGTACTGGCCGTCGCTGCCGGAGCCGGTCTTGACCGGCTCCCCGCCGTTGTTGTTGCCGGTGTAGCGCTCGCAAATCGTGATGTTGCCGTAGACGGTGATGCGCTCGAAGTCCGCGCTGTCGCCGTAGTTCGTGTTGATGCCGACCAGCGTGGAACCCGAACGCGCCGTCACGCCGCGAAGCACCACGTGGCGCGCCATCTGGCTCGAGCAGTTGCCGCACGAGCGATAGAGCTTGCTGAAGCCGTCGATCTGGAAATCTTCGATCGTCAGCGTGCCCCCACCGTTGTGCTGGAAGATCTTGTCCATCGCGTTCTTGGCACCACCGCAGCGCACGGTCATCGTTTGCGAGCCCGAATTGCCGCGGAACGTGGCCGCGTCCTCGCCGACGTCCTCCCACCAGACGTTGTCGAGCGTGCAGCTCCCCTCGCAGTGAACGCCGTCAGAGGCGGGATTGCCGATGATGACGTTCTTCAGTGTCGCGCCGTTCGCGAGTTCGAACAGCGGGTCCTGGTTTTCTTGCTGGCCGCCGCTCCCGAGCGGACCCGAGCCCGCGAAGCGCTTGAACTGGCCGTCGTAGGTGCCGGAAACCTGAATCGTCGACGAGACGCTCTGCGAACCGTTGGCCGTCGGCCATTCAGCGCACGCCTGGTTCGAGCTCCCCGCGCTGCCCCCGCTGCCCGAGGCGTTGCCGGAGCCGCCCTTGCCCGCGTTGCCGCCGGTCGCAGCACCCGTACCGCCGGTGCCACCCTTGCCGGAGCCACCACCCGAACCGCCGGGCATACCCGCCGAGCCGCCCGTCGCCGACGCGCCGCCGTTGCCGAGCATTCCGCCGGTTCCGCCCGTACCGCCCTGCCCTTGAGCTCCGCCGGTGCTGAGCGAACCGCCGCCGCCCCCAGTGCTGGCGGACCCGCCCGTGCCACCCGTCCCGCCGGTACCGCCGGTACCGCCGGTCCCGGCGCTGAGCGTGCCGCCGGTCGTGCCACCCGTGCCTCCGGTTGGATTGCCGCCCGTTCCCGCGAAAGTGCCGACGCCGGCACTGCTGCCCTGCCCCGCGACCGAGCCGCCGCCGGACCCGGCACTGCCCGCGGTGGGATTTGGCGTTCCGGCCGTCCCCTGGCCGGCGTCGCCGTCCCCGTCGCTCTCCTCCTCGAGCGTGCCGGTCGCGCAGGCGAGCACAAGTGCAAGGATCGAACAGGTGATGGCTCCGTCGCGAAGGGTGCGGGTGTTGAAAGTCACGGGCGTCGCTCGGCTCCTGACCAATGGGTCAACGCACAATTGTATCGCAGCAATGCGAAAACCCGCCGTTATCCTTCCCCCACGGAAAGGTGCAGCGAAGTCGGAACCGTGCCAGGCGAGGTTTGCCGACCCTCGAGTCGCCTTACTCGGAGACGTACTGAGTGCCGGAGAAGCGATACCGCTTCGGCGAGCTATCACCCCAGGGGAGTAGGAGCGGTTCGAGCCCACCGGCGGCAGTCGTGTCGACCGGGAACGGATAACTCTTCTCCGTCCATCCGACGGCACGGCCCGGGCGAAGCTCGATCTGGCTCGCGCCGCGCGACCCCGGAACGAACGCCACCGAGCCGAGGATCCGGTTGTCCTCCACGGCGCGACCGGTTTCGGCGGCGAAGACGCGCACGACACTGTCTCCCTGCACGGAATAGACGAAGAGCGCGTAGCGATCGACGGTGTCGCCGCCGAGCGCCTTGCTCGCCTTGGCGTGGAGCACACCGCGCACGATGATTTCCGCCTTGCCGTCACCCGTGAGGTCGCGCGCCGTCGCGTCCGCGATGTCCTTGCCGTCCGCGACCCCGATCGTGATGAACGCGTAGCTCGTACCGGCGCGGAAACCCTTGCCGAAGACGACGAGATCGCGCCCGTGGACGAGGACGCGCTCGGTGCCGGAGTCACCCGCCACGTCGGTCACGAAGTCGAAGCGCGGCTTGCCGTTCGCGCTGCGGTCGCGCTTGTAGAGTGCATACACGCGATCGAGGAGCTCGTCCGCGCTCGGCGGGCGGGGCGCGGGCGGCGCCACGGGTCCGGCAGCAGCCGCCGCAGCAGGACGCGCGGCCTTGCCCGGCTGCTTCGGCGTCCACGCGCTTTCCCCCGCCGACTTGAACCCGTCGCCCTGCCATTTGTACGAACGCGATTTCACCGATTCCCACGGCAGAAGGGCGGCGCCCATGTCGGACGGCATCACCTCGGCGTAGGTGCCGGGGTCGAAACCCTCGGCGTCTCCCTGCGCGATCTCGATCGTGCCGCCCTTCAGCGAAACCTTGTTCGCGATCCGGCCCTCCGGTGTCTTGATGCCGACTTCGTGCATGAAGGCGGCAAATGGGGTGTCGTCGCGCCCCACTTTCATGATCTGCAGGATCTCCCGGTAGCGATCCTTCGCGCCGAAGCGCTTCTGCACCACGATCTCGGACCGCCCGTCGCCGTCGAAGTCAGCGAGCTCGAGCCGCGTGACCATCGACGCATCCTCGACGCCGAGCTCGCCGAAGTAGAACTCTTTGCCACCACGAAAGGTGGGCCCGACGATGGTGAGGTACGGCCCGAACACGGCGACACGCTCGAGGAGCGCGTCACCACTGACGTTGCCGTAGACCTCGCGCGCGGGGTTCGAGGAAAGGCCCTTGTCGCGGACAAGCAGGGTGTCGAGCCCCTGCTCCGCGGAGGTCATCAACGGCGGGAGCGCCCGACCCGACTGGGCCGCCGACGTCGCGACCACGGCCTTCACCGAACCGGGAGAATCCGCGTCTTTCAACCTCACCGCCGCGCGCAGGCCAACGCGGACCCGCGCCGCCTCGGGAAAGGTGGCCCACGGAATCGTCGCTTCGATCGTGTACCCCTTGTCGATCGGCGCCTCCACGATCTTGGACCCGGCGACCTTCTGGCCCTTCATCTTGACGATGCCGGCACTCTTGCCGGGCGAGCCGGGATAGAGATCGACTTCGTGGGTGCTCCCCTTCGGGAACGCCAGGTAAAGGGTCGCGTGATCCTCGCCCTCGCCCGCTGCCGCCGTGCGCACCAGCTTGTTGTCGGTCACCCGCAAGACGACGTAGAGGGTCGTGTCGTCGTAGCCGAGCGTCACGCCGGCGCGCGGGTCGCCTCCGGACGGCGAGCCCGAGACGGTCTCGCCGAGATCGGTCATCTTGGCCGACCACTCGCGAAGGTCGCCGTCGACCCTCACCTTTTCGCCGAACATCGGCTCGGCAAAGAGCGAACGGCCGTTCGCCCGCGCGTCCGGCGCCACCGAGACGAAGAGCCCTCCGACCAAGAGTAGGACACTCTGCGCTTTCACGCCGGCGGTTTTACCCCGAAGCCAGTCGTTTCGCACCGATCGAACACGCGATCAGCGGATCTTCCGCCCATCGCGGCTCGCGCGCACGCTGACGACCTCGTCGGGCGGCGGAGCCTCGGGCTGGATCGTCACGTGGTCGAGACCGTGTTCGGCGAGCAGTCGCTCGGAAACGCGTCGTGACACGTCGGTGCCGTGAGCACCCCGCGCCAGCGTCACGTGCGCCGTCAGCGTGTCGAAGCGCTCGGAAATACGCCAGACGTGGAGATCGTGCACCGCGCCGACTCCGGGTGTTTCCACGATCGTGCGCTGGATAGCCGACACGTCGAGATCGGGCGGTGCCGCCTCGAGCAGGATCCCCGCCGTTTCCTTGAGCACGCGAAAGCCGCTGACCGCGACCAGTACCGCGATCGCGACCGAGAGCAGCGGATCGGCGCGCACGAACCCCACCGTCACCACCAGAATGCCGGCGACGATCGCCGCCGCCGAGCCGAGCGCGTCGGTGAGCACGTGGAGGAACGCGGCCCGCACGTTGACGCTCTCCTTCTGGTCCCGGACCAGGATGGCGGCCACGGCAAGGTTCACGAACAAGCCTGCGATCGCCGTCCCCAGCATCGGCATGGCGCGGATCGGAACCGGGGTGAAGTAGCGCTCGACCGCCTCCTTGACGATCAGCACAGCAACGCCGGCGAGCACCATGCCGTTCGCGAACGCCGCGAGGACTTCGGCACGCCGAAAGCCGAAGGTGCTCTGCGCCGTGCGCGGCCGGGTGGCGACCCGTTGCGCGACGAGGGCGAGCGCGAGCGCCCCGGCGTCGGCAAGCATGTGCCCGGCATCGGCGAGCAGCGCAAGGCTCCCCGTCCAAAAGCCGACTCCAGCTTCGACGACCATGAAGAGAGACGTCAGCACGAGCGCCGCGGTGAGACCCTTGCCCGGGTTTCGCCCGTGGTGATGCGCGTGCCCCCCACTTCCATGCCCGCCGTGCCCGCCCCGGTGATGGTGATGATCACCGTGGTGACCGTGGGCGCCCTTCGGGCCGATGCTCGAAACCTCTGTGGCGGCCACGACAAAAAACTAACACCCAGCGGCGGCGCGCTCACGAAACGGCGGACGCGGGCCTCTCCCGGCACGACCCTGCGGCGAAATAGTGAGTTCTTTCCTGGGTTTTCGGTTGGCCCCGTCGGCCGGCGCTTGCACCCCCGGGGTGCGCGCGGAAACATGGGCCATGTTTGAAGAGAAATTGCGCGAGTGCCTGACGTTCGACGACGTCATGCTCGTGCCCGCGTACAGCGAGGTGGTGCCGGCCGACGTTGACGTGCGCACTCGGTTCACGCGCTCGATCGAGCTCAACGTGCCGATCGTCAGTGCGGCGATGGACTCGGTGACCGAGGCGCGAGCAGCCATCGCGATGGCACGCGAAGGCGGCATGGGCGTCGTGCACAAGAACCTCCCGATCCAACAGCAGGCGGAGGAGGTCGACCGCGTGAAGCGCGCGGAGAGCGGCATCATCCTGAACCCGATCACGGTGCGCCCGTCGCAGTCGCTCCGCGAGGCCGTCGCCGTGATGCGCCAGCACGACGTGTCGGGTGTTCCCGTCGTCGAAGGTGACACCCCGGTCGGCATCCTCACCGCCCGCGACATCCGCTTCGAAAAAAACCTCGACCAACCGGTGAGCGCATTGATGACGACCAAACTCGTCAGCGTCAACCAGACGGTGAAGGCCGAGGAGGCGCGCGAGCTCCTGCACCGCCACCGGATCGAGAAGCTCCTCGTGGTCGAGAACGGCAAACTCGTGGGCCTGGTCACGATCAAGGATCTGTTGCAGGCCGAGCGCCATCCACTGGGGGTGAAGGACGACCGCGGACGGCTGCGGGTCGGTGCCGCCGTCGGACCGGGCAGCGACCGTATCGCGCGCACCGAGGCGCTGGTCGACGTCGGTGTGGACGTGATCGTGGTCGATACCGCTCATGGACATTCGCGCGGCGTGCTCGACGCCGTCCGGGACACCAAGAAGCGCTTCCCGAACGTGGAGCTGGTGGCCGGCAACATCGCGACGGCCGAGGCGGCGCGCGCGCTGATCGACGCCGGCGCCGATGCGATCAAGGTCGGCATCGGACCCGGCAGTATCTGCACGACGCGCGTCGTCGCCGGCATCGGCGTACCCCAGATCACCGCGATCGCCGATTGCGCCGAGGTCGCCGAGAAGAGCGGCATCCCGGTCATTGCCGACGGCGGCATCAAGTACTCGGGCGAAGTGACGAAGGCGCTCGCCGCGGGCGCCGCGTCCGTCATGATCGGCTCGCTCTTCGCCGGCACGGACGAGGCCCCCGGCGAGCTCGTCCTCTACCAAGGGCGGAGCTACAAGGTGTACCGCGGGATGGGATCGCTCGGCGCCATGAAGCGCGGCAGCAAGGATCGCTACGGCCAGGCGGGAGCCGCCGACGAAAAACTCGTGCCCGAGGGCATCGAAGGCCGCGTCCCCCACCGCGGATCGCTTGCCAGCATCGTCGGTCAGCTCGTCGGCGGCCTGCGCGCCGGCATGGGCTACACCGGCTCCCGCAGCATCGCCGAGCTACGAAAGAACGGACGCTTCATCCGCGTCACGAGCCAAGGACTGCGCGAGAGCCACGTCCACGACGTGATGATCTCCGAGGAAGCGCCGAACTACCACACGTAGCGAGCGTTCAGCGCGCCCGCGCCGAACGTCGCGGCCCGGCGGTGACGCCGAGCTTGGCTTCGTGCCCGAGGTCGAACGCATAAAGAAGCCCGACGCCGAACGTGAGGTGCGTGACCGAACCGATCCCGTTGACGCACGATCCGACGGGCTCGGAGGACAGCCGGTAGCTACTCACATCGAGCGCACCGGTGAGCATCAACGCGCGCGATAGCTCGAGCCCCGCCCCGAGCTCCGCCCCGAGCCCGAAGCCCGGTCCGTCGACGTCCGAGCAGCTGAACGCAGTGCCCGCCGTAAAGCCGTCCGGCGCGGTGAACCCATTGGCGTCCACGTCTTGCCACGCCAGGGCTGCGTGGAGCCCCACGTAGAGTTCGACTCCGGACTGCCGGAACGGAAACGCCCGAGCGCCGAGCTCGAGCGCCGTCGCCGCGTAGTCTGCGGTGCCTGAGTTCGCCCCGTTCGTCACGGTGAGGCTCCCGAGATCCGATCGCACGAGTCCGAAGCCAATCGCGTACGACGACGCGATCGAAAAGAGCCCGCTCAGCCGAAACCCGAGCCCCGCGCGCTCGTCGCTGGTCGTTGCATAGCTCGCCGGCCCGAGTCGCCCGCCGACGCGAACGAGCGCCTCCACGCCGAGCGCATGTCCGTCCTGCCAGGGGTTCAGCTCTTCTGGAGCCGGCTGGTCGCGCGGAGCGGCGGCAGCGGCTGTAGCGGCTTTCGCGGTCGCGGGAGGGGCAGCGGGTTTCTTGGGTTCGGCAACGGCTGGCGGTGGCGCGGGTGCAGGAGTCGCAGGCGCAGCGGGCGGAGGTTGCTCGGCTCCGGGGACGGGCGCCGGTGCAGGATCTCCCGGAGCGACGGCGGTGCCGGAGGGCGCGGGCGCCGGTGACGCCGGCGCCTCCGACGGCGGCGTGCTCGGTGACGTCGGTGCGCTCGGCGCAGGAGCCGGCGTTGCTGGGGCGCTCGGGGCAGGCGCACTCGGTGCGGGCGTGGAAGGCGCTGGCGCCGGCTGCCCGATCGCCACGACGGCCCACGCGCTGGTCGCCATCAGTGAAAGCGCACAGGCCGTCCGTCGCATGCCCGGCAGACTATCGCGCGGAACGCACCCGCACCGCAAACCCGCGTGTTGACGGCCATTTTTGTGCGTTTCGTCGCGTTGACAGTCCGACCCTCGGCGGTCATAGTCCGCGGCGGAGAGATGACCGAGCGGCCGAAGGTACCTGATTCGAAATCAGGCGTACCCGTAAGGGTACCGTGGGTTCGAATCCCACTCTCTCCGCCGGAGGTCGCGGAACGCTCTTCCCGCTGACCCGAACGGACGCCCCGCCTGCGCGAGGTCGTCCGGCCTCCAGGAGAGGTGACCGAGTGGTCGAAGGTGCATGATTGGAAATCATGTGTACGGGCAACCGTACCGAGGGTTCGAATCCCTCCCTCTCCGCAAAGTTCGACAGCATTGCCCGCCGTTCACGCCCCATTTCCAAACTGAAGTGGGGAGGGATTCGAACCGGCTCGGCCCGCTGACGGGCCTTGTTGTACGTCGAGCTGCATTACCGCGAGGGTTCGACCCGTCGGCCCCGCGTCGCACCTAGTCGCACGCCTAGCTGCAGATCCGTATCGATCCGCACGTAGGGCTGTGAGGAGGAAGCCGGCAACGCCGGCGCCCGACGACCGCATCCCTCCCTCTCCGCAAATCGGCGCGCGTCCACGCGCGCACAGCGTACGGCTCTCGGCGTCCCCGCCGGAGCCGCCGGACGCACCTCGCGTACGAGCGCACGTCTTGCTCGAACGTACGGTGCGCGTGGTCGCCTGGGCGACCGGCTGCAGATCCGTATGGATCCGCACGTAGGGCTGTGAGGAGGAAGCCGGCAACGCCGGCGCCCGACGACCGCATCCCTCCCTCTCCGCAAATCGGCGCGCGTCCACGCGCGCACAGCGTACGGCTCTCGGCGTCTTCGCCGGAGCCGCCTGCCGCACCTCGTGTACGAGCCGCACGTCTTGTGAGGGCTGTGAGGGAAGGAGCCTGCGAAGCAGGCGACTGACCGAGCGCATCCCTCCCTCTCCGCAAGTCGGCGCGCGTTTCTCGCGCGCACAGCGTACGGCTCTCGGCGTCTTCGCCGGAGCCGCCGGACGCACCTTGTGTACGAGCCGCACATCTTGTGAGGGCTGGGAGGCTGGCGCCTTGAACGAGAAATCGCCGCAACCTGCGACGCACCTGACCGATGGGGTCGGTCATGGCAAACTCACGAAACCGAACCGTGGCAAGGGTTGATCGACTCGAAGCGGCATTCGTCCGCATCACGGATGTGCTGGTCACGCAGCACGAGCGCACCGGTGGGTTGCGGAGCGAGATCGTCACCCTCCGCGAGTCGATGACCGAGCGGCTCGACCTACTGGCGGAACGGCTCGACCTACTGGCGGAGCGGCTCGACCGACTGATCGCCATCACGCTGAGAGAACGCACGGCAGGGGTAGAGCGCCTCGTCGGTATCGAAGAACGCTTGGCACGGCTCGAGCGCCACGCCGGCTTTTGACCCGTCCGTCGAATCAGCGGATCGCGGGGATGCGCACGGCGCGGTACACCGGGCTGCCGAACGCGCCCGGCGTCATCCCGTGAACGGAAAGGTCGAAGACCACCTCGTCACCGCTGTCGCGAGCGACTTCCACGAGCCTCCCCTGGACCCAGCCCCAGCCGAGGTCTTCGCTCAGAACGTCGCCCACCCCCGCCATCATGGCGTAGGTGATCAACACGGTGTTGCTCGCCGCTTGGAGGTTGGCATCGCCCATGGCGAAGGAATAGAGGCGAGCGTCCGGATACTCGTACGACCACACCTCTTCGACCGTCATGGCCTCTTCGTCGATGCGATACTCCACCGCGCGCGAATAGGAGGTCGCGTCCGTCATCGGCGTGCGACCATCCCCCGGCGTTGCACGGTAGTTGCCGTTGTCGAACAGGAGCACGGTGCCGTCGGGTGTCAGCTCGGGCGCGTGCTGGTGGTATGGCCAGCGGAACTCCTCGCCTGCGGGCACGCCGACGGGCGTCAGTAGATACGGGTGGAAAGGCTCGCTCCAGCCCGTGGGATTCGAAAGCAGCCAACGGATCTGGCTCCAATCCTGAGACAGCTTGAAGACCACGTCCTGGTTGCGCGCCGACAGGATGAAGTTCGAACCGCCGTCCACGGGGACGAAGGCGTTCAGGTGGACCCAGTCGGTCTGGTAGTCAGCGACGGGTGTCGGGTCCAGGGAGTCGTACGCCACCCGTTCCCGATCGAGGATGTCGAGCAGCGCCTTCTTCCTGAGCGTATTGCCCTCGGCATCCAGCTCGACCAGCACGCTGTCCAAGACGTTGACCGTGCCGTGAAGCGTGGCATCCGCGTAGTCCGTCCTGAAAGCGTCGATCTGGTCATATGACACCTCGAGGCTGTAGAGCTTGCCGTCGGGCGCCGGGCAGACCTCATGGTTAAACCCGCCAAACTGGCCGCTGAGCTCACTTGAGCTCCGGAAGCGATGGACCTCGGCGCCGAGGAACGTCATCTCGACGATCTCCTCCCCGTCGTCGCTGGAGCTTCCGTCGAGGAAAAGCAGATTGCCGTTCGGGAGCTCGCGCACATCGCCGAAGCCGACGAGTGGGTGGTACCAGATCACCTCGCCTTGTTGATCGACGATCACCAGATAGCCGGAGCCTTCTCCTGGCGTGCTGAACACGGTATGCCCGGGCGCCATCCGCTCGGGCGTGCTGCCGACCAGCTCGATCGTTGGGAAGCCGCTCGGAAGTGGTGACGTCACCAGATCCAGCGGCGCGAGCACTCGACTTTCGCTATCGGTCGTCAGGGTAACCGTGACCCGATACTCCTCGGCAGGTTTGAACCCGAGCAGGGGCAGGTTTAGGCCGTCCGTGCCCTCGCCGGAGACGGACCAGTTCGCTTCGCCCTCGATCGAGACTTCGAGGCTTGCGGGACCGGAGAAGAGCACGCGGAGCTCCGCAGCGAGCGGCGTGGTGCCGTTCGGGTTGAGCACCAAGGTGGCGCCATCCACGGCGCTGGTACTACCGCCGAACCCTGCCTGGGTTCCCGCGCCGCCCGGCGCACCGGCGGCCGCAGAACCGGCCGACGACGGCGTTCCCCCCGCACCGCTTGGCGTGTCACCACCGTCAGCGCAAGCCCCGGTCAGACCGAGCGCGCCGATCAGCGAAGCGTAGAGTAGGTAGTCGGTCATCGAGTCTCCCGTACGGCGCAGCTCGGACTTCGGCCCCTGCCCAGGTGCGCGCCCGCCTCACATCTCGCGCTTCTGCCGATGCGAGAGCAAGAGGATTCGGGTTTACGACCGAACCCTGTAAACGCATCGCGGCCCGGCTATCCCGCAGCGAGTACCTGCTTCACCAGCGCGGAACGTGTGCGCGTCCCCAACTTGGTGCCGGCGCGAGCCAGGAGCACCCGCACCGTGGAATGCGCAAGGCCGAGCTCGTAGGCGATGCTCTTGTTGGAGTGACCGAGGCCCGCGAGAGACACGACCTGTCGTTCGCGTGGCGACAGTGCCTTCGGGCCTGACGCTGCCACCATGTTCTCACGCGCGGTGATGTACCGCCTGCCTCCGACCTCGTACCGGTCCACGAGCGACCAGCGCCCGGAAACCAAGGGTTTCCAGGCTGACGTTGCTTTTTCCGGGTCGCGCCGCCCTGCGGAGCCGCGTGCCCACTCGCGCGACCTTACGGCGCCCTGCAAGCTCTCGCGGGCTTCGTTCGACCTCGCAGCTGGCTCGGCGTGCTCGAGATGGCCGTCGGTCTTCAGCACGGCGTCCACCGCCTCCTCTTCGACCGTCAGCTCCAAGCGGCGTTGCAGCCGGTAGGCGGTCGAGAGGTGAGCGGCAATCCGGGTCATTAGGTCTCGGTCGGCGGGAGCGAGATCGAGCAGGACACTCGAGAAGACGTACAAGACGCAACCGAAGCCTGATGGGTTGGCGCCGTTGATCATCACCTGATCTCCGAGCCCGATCCCCGCGTAGCGCTCGCGCATTGCTTCCAGTGCCTGCGGGTCCGTCTCCTGGTCGGCGAGCGTTGCGCAGACCACGCGACGATAGGCTTGGATGATGGTGTTCGCAAGCGCCGGCTGACGATGGTAGTCGCCACCCATCTCGAAATTGCGTGCGTCGACGTTCACGCCATCCATCACGTCCACGCGCAGCACGTCTTCGGAAACGTCGTAGAGCAAGGCCCCCACACCGGTGCCTCGATCGAGCGCGGAGCTCGCGGCCTTGAGTACGCTCCGGAACCAGGTATCGCGCGGCTGCTCGAGATCGTACAGCGCCTCGAGCAACCGAACGAGATCAGAAGGGCTCTGAGTGAAGAACGGCATGTGCTCCGAACCCCGGCGGCGAGCTCGTTGCCTCTCAGGCGAATCTAGCGGATCCGGCTCCGCCGGGCCGCGCAAAACGTCTGGCGTGTCGTCACCAGTCGGAAACATCCTCCATCCAAGCGCGGTAGTGTTCGCCGATGGACCTCGACGTCAACGCGTTCCTTGCCGGATTGCTGGTGTCGTCGGTGGGCTTCGTGCTCCTCAGCTACGGGAGGAAAATGCGGCGGCCACCTCACGTGCTGTTCGGGCTCGTGCTGCTCGTGTACCCGTATTTCATCTCCAACGTGCTGCTGATCTTCGCGATCGCAGCGCTGCTCTGCACGCTGCTCTGGCTCGCCGTCAGGGCAGGTCAGTGATCCGAGGACGCCGGCTTTCCCTCATCACCTTGCTCACTCATGGCCCCGGCGCGTGGCCGCTGCAGGCCCACTCGGTGGCCCAGTTCGGGTCGACGCAGGTGCCCTCGGGGCCGCACTGGTACTTGCTGATGCACCCGGGGCCACACGGCTCGCCGAGATCGCTGAGGGGTTTGCAGGTCGTGTCGCAGTAGGCGCGCGAACCGCAGTCGTCGAACGAGCTACACGGCTCGTCGAGCCCGACGATCGGACGGCACACCGAGCCGGGATCGACGTACTGGCAGTAGAGCCCGTCGTTTTCGAAGCACAATGCGTACGTATCGCCGACGCCGTACGTCGTGCTGGAGCAATCGCTGCCCGTACGACAGCCGCTGAGGCACGGCTCGTCAACACCGGCGTGGGGGACCACCGTGCACACGCCGACCGGCGGATCACCCGAAGTGTCGGTGATGAGGCAGGTCATCGTATCTTCGGAGCGATCACAGTCGTAGCCCCCGATGCAGGGTTCCCCGGCCGCGCGCTGCCCGACGAACACGCCTCGGCAGGCATCCACGAGGACGTTCATGTTGCACTGATCCGGCCCCTCCGCGTAGGCGGCCTGGCACCTGGCGAGGGCCGCCCGATCGATCGTGATGTCGCCGTTCATCACCGATGCGACCGCCGGCTGATCCATTGGATAAAGCGACTCGCAGTCCTCGAGCATCGTCGGTACGGCTTGCTCGGCGCAGCAATCCGCCGCCGCGTCGCAAAAGGCGCGCACTGTTTCGTCGATCGCTTCGAGATCCGACAGCATGCCGCCCGCGCCCGCGCCGGCCTCTCCGCTCACTCCTGCACTGCCGCCCGTCGAACCTCCGGTGCCACCTTTCCCCGCTTCGCCGCCACGACCACCGTTCGCGCCGCCGGTCCCGGCAGCGCCGCCTTTGCCCGCACCACCGCCGGCACCGGCCGAAGCACCGCCGGATCCACCGCTCATCTCCCCTGCCGTGCCCGCTGCACCGCCCTTTCCACCGCTAGCGCCCTTTCCACCGCTCGCCGCCCCGGCTCCGCCCGTTGCTCCCGTCGCTCCACTCGGCACGCCTTGGTCACGCGAACTTCCACTGCACGCCAGAAGCGCCACGTGCCCTACGGCGGCGGCGAGCACCCAGATCTCGAAGCCTTTTTTGGTAAGCATCCTCACCTCCACCAACCAAATCGATGGCTACCACTTCTTTCGCAACGAGCCAGCAAGAGCGCTGTTCGCGCGGATCTTGCTGCTCCCGCACGGCAGCCTTATGGCTTCGGACGCCATGATTGATCACACCGGAGTTTCGATCAGCGATCCTGTTCAGAGTCGGCGCTTCTACGAGGCGGCACTTGCCCCGCTCGGCTACAAGATCTTGAGAGAGATACCGACCGAGTTCACCGGAGGTGCCGTGGTGTTCGGCATGGGCGTACCGCCCAAGCCCGATTTCTGGGTCCACCAGGGGCCGCCACAAAAGCCACACGTCCACATCGCGTTCCGTGCTGAGTCACGGAGCGTCGTCGATGCGTTCTACGCCGCGGCCATGGCAGCGGGTGGCAAGGACAACGGCCCCCCCGGCACCCGGCCCCACTATCACGAGGACTACTACGGCGCGTTCGTGCTCGACCCCGACGGGCACAACATCGAAGCGTGCTGCCACACGCCCGGGGCCTGAGTCCTTCCCTTAGAACTGGCTGCCCAAGCCGAGGCCCGGCGTCTGCCAATCGGACCGGCTCTCTTGCAGGATGCCGTCGGCTCGCACCTCGGTCTTCGAACCGCTGACCACGATCATGTAGACGCCGGGGCCGATGGCGAGAAGCCCGAGGCCCGCCGTGACGCTGCCGGCGATGAGCAGGCCCTTGCTGTCCGCCAGACCGCCGGCCATCGCCAGAAATCCTCCCATGAACGCGAGGCCACCGCCCACACCCGCGGCGACGATGCCGCCGACGAAGAGGCCCTGGTCTTTTTCGTAGGCTCGCACTTCGAGGCTACCCGCACCGACATAGGGCCCTAGATCGGGTACGTGAAGTGTCTGAAGCTCGGGCCCGTTCTCGATGCGAAGCTCGTAAGCGTCCGCAGGCGTGACCCAGCGCGTGCACGGCGTGCGGCAAACGAATTGCCCGCCCTGGCGGAGCTCCCAGGCCTTCTGGGGGCTGCCGGACGCGAAGGTCGCGCGCAACGTGCCGGCGCCGCGCTCCTTGGCAAAACGCGGCAACGGCGCCAAGAACGCCTGGATCGGCGAGCTGCAGTTCATCTCGGGGTGCTCGTCGGTGGAGAGTTTGCAGCTGTCGAAGTCCCCGGCCTCGCGCAGAAGGCTCTCGGTGCTCTGGGTCTTCGCGCCACCCTCGTAGGCGCCGGCGGACACGGCGGCACCCGCCTGGAGCGACCCGCCGGAGTGCAGCTTGAAGCTGCCAATCGACACGCCGACGAGCAAGTGCGTCGCCTGGGAGCAATCGCCGTAGTCGGGCACGTCGGCGGCGGTGGAGCCCTCGAGCACGTACTGCCCCGAGACCGCGGTCCGAACCGAAAGACGACCGGCGCGCGCGAGCTCTCCTTCGAGCGCAATCGCACCGAGCGGCAGCTTGGCGAAGAGCTCGTCCTGGTTCGTGATCTCGATCCCCTCGCTCGACAACGTGGTGCGCTGCCAGCGATAGCTCCCGCGCACGGTGCAGCCGGTGATCGGTCGCATGCTGCAACCCGTGAACTCGACGGCAAGTCCGCCCGCGCGCAGGCGCGCCTGCAGGTTGGCTTTCTCGGCGGCCGCCCACTCGGTCACGAGCGGGCTCTCGTTACGTGCGGCGGCCTGGCAGCGCGCCTCGGAGTCCGGTGCGCCCGGCGCCTTCGCCCGCGGCATCATGTCACCGCCCCCGCCACAACCCGAAAGCAGCGTCCCGGCAACCAACACGACGAGCGCTCCCGCCGAAGGTCGAGTCATGACATTCGACGCTACCAGGAATTTTCCCGGCCGAGAAATCCCCGTCGTCCAGGGCGCAGGCCGGGCGACCGCCATGGCGACAATGTGGTCCGAGCTCCGGAACGGTACGCGAAAGATCGACACTCGGAAGCACTTTGCGTGTCCGCCGTCCGAACTGGCGGGTTTCGTCCCCACACACCACTCGTGCAGAGGTCTCCGGTGATCGAACCGCGTGATGTCACCGGAAACCCGAGCCAAAATGGTATCGTCGTGGGACAGTTGCTAAGTCCGCGCCACCGGCTACGAAGAGCGACGCGCCGATGAACCCCCCGCCCCCCAAGCCGAGCATTCCAGAGCCCTACGCGGCGGGCGCGGTGATCGGCACGAAGTATCGGCTGGAGCGCTTGCTCGGGCAGGGCGGCATGGGCTCGGTCTGGGAGGCGAAGAACGTCGCGCTGGAAGTCGCGGTCGCCATCAAGCTGATCCGCACCGAGATCGAGCGTTCTGACATGAACGAGCGCCTGCTGCAGGAAGCACGCGCCGTGGCGCGCCTGGGGCACCCTGCCATCGTCCGCGTTTTCGACGTGGGCCAGACCGAGCGCGGTGAGCCCTTCATCGTCATGGAGCTGCTCGAAGGCCAGAGCCTTTCGGAGCTGCTCCGGAACGAGCACCGGCTGAGCTCCATCGAGGCGGTTAGGATGCTCCTGCCGATCGCGGACGCCCTCAGCGCTGCGCACGCGAAGGGCATCATCCACCGTGACATCAAGCCGGACAACGTCTTCTTGGCGCGCGAGGCAGGCGAGCTTCGCCCGAAGCTCGTCGACTTCGGCATCGCCAAGCTCGAGCACCGCGACGTCGCCTCGAAGCTGACCCAGAAGGGCGATCTGGTCGGCAGCCCCGACTACATGTCGCCCGAGCAGGCGCGTGGCGACGACGACATCGACCAACGGTCCGACGTCTGGGCGTTTTGCGTGATGCTGTACGAAGCCATCACCGGCACCCCGCCGTTCGACGGGCCGAATTACCATGCGCTCCTCCGCGCCATCATCGAGGAGCACCCGCGAAGCCTGGTCGATCTCCGCGCCGCCGATGCCGAGCTGTCCGCGATCGTGGAGAAGGGGCTCTCGAAGGCACGGAGCGACCGCTTCCAGTCGATGCAGGAGCTCGGCGCCTCGCTCGCGCGCTGGCTCTTCGGGCAGGGTGTGTTCGAGGACGTTTCGGGGACCTCGATTGACGCGCGCTGGCTCTCTCGGCGCTCGGATTCGGGGGGCAGGTTCAGCCGGGCCACCATGGAGTCCCTCTCGGGGGTCACGCCGAATCGCTTCGACACGACCTCCCGCCAGGTAAGCTCCAACGCACCGACGAGCGTGGCGTCGGTGGTGGTCAAGGCACGGTCCAAACCCGGCCGTGCGTCCCTGTTCGCCCTCAGCCTGGTCGCGCTGACCGGCGTGGTCCTGGCGGCCTGGCTGCTTCGTCCGACGTCGGCGGAATCGAAGGGCACCACCCCCGCGGCGGTGGAGGCCGAGCCCGTCGCCCGTCCGGCGGCCGAAGTGCCTGCGCTGGGTGGGCCGGCACCAGAGGTGCCTTCCGGAAACAGCGCCCCGAGTCTGACCTCGGTGCCAGCGTCGGCCGAGCCGGAAAAGCCGGCTCCCAGTGCTCCGCGCCGGCCTGTGCGCCCGGCAACCCCGAGCAAGCAAGCCGGAAAAGGCAGCCCGGGGTCGCCCCCCAAGCTGGACTTGATGACGCCGTATTGAGGGAACGAGCGACATGAGGAACACTGAGGGCGTGCGCGCGCTTGCCCTCTTGGTGCTGCTGACCGTCGCCACGCCCGCGCTGGCGGACCCGCCGTCGCAGCAAGCGGTGGCCGACGAGCGCCTTTCGGAGGCGAAGGATCGCTACCAGAAAGGTGTCGAGGCCTACTCTCAGGGCCGATTCAAAGATTCGGTCGACCTGTTCCTTGCCGCCGACCGCCTGTCGCCGAGCGCGCCCCTCTCGTTCAATATCGCTCGCGCCTACGAGAAGCTCGGCGACGACTCGGGAGCGCTGCGTTGGTATCGCGACTACGTGCGCCGCGCGGGCAATGCTCCGAACGTCGGGGACGTAGCGAAGCTCGTCACGCACTTCGAGGGCAAGCTGCAGGCCAAGGGCGTTCAGCAGCTGACCGTGCTCTCCGAGCCAGCAGGCGCAACGGTCGTGGTCGACCAGGCACCGGTTGGCGTGACACCCTGGACCGGAGATCTACAGCCGGGCACGCACCACGTCGTCTTGACGCTGCGCGGCTACGGCGACTCCGCGAGCGACGTCGAGCTCTCGCCCGAACGTGCGCGCGATCTCACCGTCACGCTCACGGCGGCGCCCAGCCCGGCTGCCGCGGCGGCCCCTGCCGCAGTGGCCCAACCAACCAGCCCGCCGCCGACCCAGGCCCCGCCGCCGGCCACGGATCGTGAAAGCGGCGGGGGGCTCGGCGTTTGGCCGTGGGTTGCGCTCGGGGCGGGCGGCCTGACGCTCGGCGGTGCGCTCGCGTTCGAGCTCATGCGCCAGAGCTCCGAAAAAGCAGCAAAAGAGGAGCAGACGCAGGTCGGCTACAAGGAGGAGTTCGACAAGATGGAGAGCCGGCGCACGACGGCCCGCGTCCTTGCCGCAGTAGGCGGGTCACTCGTGGTTCTCGGCGGGGTGCTGCTCGTCGTCGATCTCACGGGGAAGAAGTCGGAAAAGGTGGGGTCGCTCGCGGTGTCGGCGGGGCCGGGCGAGCTCGGTGCGTCGTTTCGGGGGAACTTTTGAGCGCGGCCGCGGTACGTCGCTTCGGCTGGATCCACCTGGGTCGCCTCGGCTTTGCGCTCCTCGGCGTCGCTCTAGCGGTGGCCTGTCAGGGAGGCCTCTCGGAAAGCCTCGAAGGCAAGCAGTGCGGACCGAACAAGGAATGCGTTCCGGGCTGGGAGTGTGACGAGCCGACCAACGTCTGCGTGCCGGCCGGAACGGCCACGAACGACGGCGGGCCCGACTCGGGGCCCGACTCGGGGCCCGACTCGGGGCCCGACTCGGGGCCCGACTCCGGGCCCGACTCGGGGCCAGACGGGCCAGTGGTCTGCCGCGAGGGCGAGACTATCTGCGGCGGACGATGCGTGGTGCTCGCCACCTCGCCCGCCAACTGCGGCGGCTGCGGTGCCACGTGCACGGCGCCGCCTCACGGCACCCCAGCCTGCGGGGGCGGCGATTGCACCTTCGGCTGTGACGAGGGCTACGAAGGGTGCGGCGACATCTGCGCCGACACGATGGGGGACGTGAACAACTGCGGCGGCTGCGGCAGGGCCTGTCCGATGCCGGATGACGGCCAACCGAGCTGCGTCGACGGGATCTGCGGCATCACGTGCGACGTTCCGTTCGAAGACTGCTCCGGCGTGTGCTTCGACATCCAGAGCGATCCAAAGAACTGCGGCGGCTGCGGCGAGGAGTGCGGCAGCAGCGAAGTGTGCGACGCCGGCGAGTGCTCGAGCTCGTGCTCCGGTGGCTTGGAAAACTGCGGCGGCTCGTGCGTGGACCTCGCCACCTCGCGCATGCATTGCGGCGCCTGCGGCATGGCTTGCTCGATGCCCACGGGCGGGCGCGGGGTCTGCGCCGCTGGGGTATGTGGCATCGAGTGCGACGAGGGCTTCACGGATTGCGACGGGACGAGCTGCGCCGATACCCAAGTGGACGCTCGCAACTGCGGCACCTGCGGCGTCGTTTGCGACTCCCCGGCCAATGGGACAGGCATCTGCGTCGGCGGTTCGTGCGACGTCAGCTGCGAGGAGGGCTTCGCGGCGTGCGGCACGGTCTGCGTCGACACCGAGTCGAGCGCGGTCCACTGCGGTGGCTGCGATCAGCCCTGCGAGATCGGTGAGGTTTGTCAGGACGGGATCTGCGGGACCTCCTGCGCCGGCGCGATGCTCCCCTGCAGCGGCGTCTGCGTCGACCCGGAAGCTGATCCAGCGAACTGCGGCGGCTGCGCCCAGGGCTGCCCGGTACCTGCCAACGGCGCTGCACGGTGCACGGACGGCGCCTGCGACATCGCCTGCGACATGGGCTTTTCTCCCTGCAACGGCGCGTGCGTGCGCCTCGATGCCGACGTCGCCAACTGCGGCGGATGCGGCACCATGTGCCAGCCGGTCCCGAACGCCTCGGTGATGTGCGGGGCGAGCGGCTGCGGGTTCACCTGCAACGAGGGCTACACGGACTGCGACGGCGCCTGCGTGAACACCGACACGAGCCCGAGCAACTGCGGCGGCTGCGGCGACGAGTGCGGGGTGGGGCTCACCTGCTCCGGCGGCATGTGCGGCATGGGTTGCCCGTCGGGCACCGAGTCTTGTAGCGGTGCCTGCGTCGATACCGCGGTCGACACGTCCAATTGCGGCAGCTGCGGCAACGTCTGCGACGGCGCCACCAATGCGCGCCCCATCTGCAGCGCCGGCATCTGCGGGATCGAGTGCGTCAGCCCCGCGGTGCTCTGCTCGTCCGCGTGCATCAACCTGCAGACGGACGCTAACAACTGCGGCATGTGCGGCAGGAGCTGTCCGAACCCGAATCACGCCACGGGCGTTTGCACGGGCGGCGCGTGCGGTTTGCAGTGCGACGCCGGCTACTCACTGTGCAGTAACAACTGCTACGACCTCTTGACCAGCAAGCAGCACTGCGGCAGCTGCACCACCGTGTGCACGGGGAATCGCGAGTGCATCGGGGGCGTCTGCACGAAATGAACGGCCGCGGTTCCACCCAGCGTGGAATGAGCGTGCCGTCGCGTGTGGGTACACGTGGGGGCTTCTCCGCCTAGATCTCGCGCGCGCGTGTTGCTAGCTTATTGAGACCGGTTGGCGGCCGTTCGGGTGGGGACCCCGGCGACGTCACAGGGGTCGTGGAATGGTCGAAGGCGAAGCACTCTCCCCGGGACATTTGCTCGGGCGTTACGAGCTCTTAGCGCAGGTTGCGCGCGGCGGGATGGGACAGGTCTGGGTAGCGCGGCTTTGCGGTGCGCGCGGATTCCAGAAGGTGGTCGCCGTCAAAACGCTCCTTCCGGAGCTCCGCGACGACAAGCGCCTCGAGGAGATGCTGCTCGCCGAAGCCCGCATCGCGTCCCTGATCCACCACCCGAACGTCGCGCAAACGACGGAGCTCGGGGAGCACCAGGGGACGCTCTACATCGTCATGGAGTGGGTGGATGGGGAGTCGCTCTCGTTCGTGCTCAAGCGCGCCGAGGAGCGTGGTTGGATGCCCGTCCCCGTCGGCGTGAACCTGATCGCTCAAGCATGCAGAGGGTTGCACGCCGCGCACGAGCTCACGAGCGACCTCGGCGTGCACCTCGGCGTGGTGCACCGTGATGTCTCGCCCCACAACATGCTCGTCACCCACTCGGGGCAGGTGAAACTCGTGGATTTCGGCATCGCCAAAGCGACCAACGAGGAAAGCTCGCTGACGGCGAATGGTGAGATCAAGGGCAAATACTCGTTCATGGCGCCGGAGCAGGTGACGGGCGGCGACGTGGACCGGCGCGCGGACGTGTTCGCGCTCGGCATCGTCCTCTACTTGCTCGTGACCGGACGGCATCCGTTCAAGGTGGATCCGAAAGTCACGGTGGTGGCCAGCATCACGAGCGACAAGCCGGCGCCGCCCCCTTCCAGGTACCTGTCGTCCTGCGCGCCGGCGCTCGAAGCCGTGATCATGAAAGCGCTCGAGAAGGACCCCGCGCGCCGCTACCAGACGGCCGAGGCGATGCGCCAGGCCCTCGAGAACGCCATGCCCCAGGCGTTCGCCCCCCGCTTCGACCTGCAGGTCAGGGAATTCCTGGGGCGCACGATGGGCGATCGCGCGCTCGCCCGCCGCGAGGCGATGCGGCGCTTCCAGCTCGCCGCCGACGAACGACAGGTCACTGCCGCCGGGATCGGCCTCGCCGCGCCGATACCGTCGCAGAGCGGGGGTTCGCTGCGCGCGATCCTCGTCCCGAATGGGGCATCGGTGCAGGTCGCCGACGCTCGTCCGAGCGACATGCCGACACAGCTCGGCACGCGGCGCCGCTCGCGGGCGTGGCTCGTCGCGCTGAGCACGGCCGCATTGGTCGGCGTCGGCGCCTTCGCTGCCGTGCGCTCGCTCTTGCCCCTCACCCGTGACTCGGCAACCACTAGTGCGCCGGCCGCCGCTTCGCCCGTTGCTCCCGAGCCGCTACCACCCGCCGAGGCGAGCCCGTCACCCTCGACGACATCCCCCGCTCCGTCCGGGACGCTGACGGCGGCGCCTTCGCCGCCCGGCACGGCGTCGTCCGAAACGGGCCCGGCCACAGCGGCCACGGCGTCGAGCGCCGCCCTTGGAGCGAAGGCCCCGGCGCTCAAGCCCGCGACAGGCGCGAGCGAGAAAGCGCCGATCCCGCCGGCGTCCGCGCGTCCTGCGCGCGCCAAGCGTCCGCCCAAGGCCACCCCGCTCGACTTGATGACCCCCTACGACGCCAAGTAGCGGCGGCGCGCTTGAGTTCGCGGTGAGGGAGCGCGAGGATGGTGGGTCCACGGGGCACGCGATCCGCGTGACGGCACCATGGCCCTGGACCATTTGGCCTCAACAGCACCGCTGACACCGCTTGCCGAGCTCGAGATGGAGCGCGGCCTGTGGCGCGAACGGGTACTGACCGGTATCTCCTGGTTGCAAACGGGCGCCGGGGTGTTCGCGGCGACGTGGTTCGTGGTCGCGGCCAATCGCCTGCCGCAGATGGTGCCCGTCCTCGTTTCGTCTGCTGTGGTGAGCTTGTTGGTCGCACTGACACGCCGTTTGCCATTTGCGGCACGCGGCCTCGCTTTGCTGTTCGCCCTGTATGTGCCCTGTACCTACTCGGGGATCCTGGGCGGGTTTGCACCGAACCCGACGATCGGCTTCGCGCTCATCGTGGTCACGGCCACGCTCCTTTTCGGGCGAACGGCCGGGCTCACCATGACCGTGATCGCCGTCGTGACGCTGTTCGGCACTTCGTTCCTCCACATCGCGGGCTGGGTCGAGCGAGTCCACGACTGGGCGGGCGAACTCGACAGCACGAGCCTCGCCGTCACCGTACGGGTCGCGTTCATCTTCGGGCTCCTATCGACGGGCATCGTGATGGGAATTTCCTACCTTTTCGCCCGCTCGGAGGAAGCGGCGCTCGACACGGCGACCGCGCTCGTGAAGCTCCGCGAGGAACAGATCGAACGCGAGCGTATGGCCAAGGATCTCGAGCGCCGCGAGGCCGCCTACCGCAAAGCGCAAGAGCTCGAAATCCTCGGCCGCCTCGCGGGAAGCATCGCCCACGACTTCAACAATTCCCTGGTCATCATCCTGGCCAGCGTCGAGGAGCTCACGCTACTCGGGCCGCTGCCGAAGTCCACGGAGCCGGCGTTGCAGGCGCTTCGCACCGCGACCGAGCAGGCGATCGCGACGGCCCGCCAGCTGCGCGCGTTCGGCCCCACCCCGCCGCACGAGCCGCAGCAGGTCGCAGCGCGCCAGCTGATGGGCAAGGCGACCACGATGCTCGAGCGCTTGTTGCCTTCCGCCATCGTCGTCACCGCGGAGGTCGAGTTGGACGTTACGGTGCGGGTCGACGAAGGCGAGCTACTCGCTGCCCTCACGAACCTCGCGCTCAACGCTCGCGACGCCATGCGCGACGGCGGCAAACTCACCTTCCGGGTGCGCCCGCCGCGCCCTGACGAGCCGCAAGCTTCGGCCAAAGACCAGCCGTACGTGGTGCTGGAGGTGGAAGACACCGGTGCCGGCATGACCGACGAGGTGAAGGAGCATCTGTTCGAGCCGTATTTCACGACCAAGCAAGCCACGGGTACCGGGCTCGGTCTCGCTTCCGTGCGCACGCTGGTGGAACGACACGGTGGCACGATCGCGGTGTCGAGCACGCTCGGCGTTGGCAGCACGATCTCGATGTTCTGGCCGCTGGTGGAGGAACAGCGGCCCGACAAGGCGCGGGTGGCCATCGACAAGTCGAGCGCACTGCCCGCGCGTGGTGGCGCGGGGCGCTGAACCCGCGCGCCCGGGAACCTTCCGTCCACCCGCACTGTCATGGAAATCGCGAGAGCAATCGCTCTCGATTTTCCACGGTGAGGTTGCTGATGGCGGTGGTGTGTCGATGTGTGTGGATGGGTGCTTCCTTGGTGCTCGCCGGGCTCTCGAGCGCAACGGCGCTCGGCGCGGAGCGCACGTTGCCGCTCAAGCGAGTTCGGCTTTACGAGAGCGGTGTCGGGTACTTCGAGCGCAGCGGGGCGCTCGCGCAGGGCGCCGTGACGTTGCCGGTGCCCGCCAGTCACCTCGACGACGCGTTGAAGACGCTGGTCGTTTTTTCCGGCGACGGGCGGGCACGGGTTTCGGGCGTCGAGTTCGCCAGCAGTGTCACACGCGGGGTGGCACTGGCGCTCGCTGGGCTCGAGAGCAGCGCCGGGGGGCTCGGTTTGCTGAAGCTCCTCGAAGGACTGAAGGGCGCCGAGGTCGAGGTCACGACGCAGGAGGGGACATTCCGCGGGCGCGTCGTCGAAGTGCTCGGCGAAGGGGCGAGCGATCTGTCGGACTGCGTCGTGCGGGCGGATGACCAGCGCGCGGGCTGCACGCCCGAAAAGCAACCCGTACTCGTGCTGATGGCGAAAAGCGGGGAGCTCCGGCGCGTCCGGGCTCGCGAAATCGAAAGCGTCCGCCCCACCGATAAGGCGATCGTGGCCCGGCTGGCGGCGGCGGTGGACAGCTCGTCCGAAGCGAGCGCGCGAGTACTGAAGGACATGCGGGTGATGGCGGAAGGCGGCGGGAGCATCTCGCTCGGCTACGTCAGCGAGACGCCGGTTTGGCGCTCGAGTTACCGCCTGGTGCTCGCCGACGGCGCGAAGGAGCGTTCGATGCTCCAGGGCTGGGCGCTCGTCCACAACGACACCGACGAAGCCTGGCGCGGGGTGACGTTCGAGCTCGTGAACGGCCGACCCGATAGCTTCCTCTTTCCACTGGCCGCGCCCCGCTACGCGCGGCGGGAACTGGTGACCCCCGATCAGCCGCTCTCGACCGTGCCCCAACTCCTCGGAACGACGCCCGATTCGCTGTGGGGGCCCGAAGAGGGCGAAGCGTACGGCTGGGGCGGGGTTGGCCTCTCGGGTACCGGAGAAGGCGGGGGCGGTCGCGGCGAAGGGATCGGCCTCGGCAACTTCGGCATCATCGGGCAAGGGGCGGGGGTGGGCGGGGGTGACAGCGCGAGCTCGCTCCTTTCGGTCGGAAACCTGGCCGGGATTGCCGCGGCGACTGGCACGGAGTCCGGCGCCCTGTTCCGCTACGAGCTTGCGGCACCGCTCGATCTCCGTGCGCACGGGTCGGCGCTCGTCCCCTTCACGGCCCAGGCCATCGCCGCGCGGCGGGTGTCGCTGTTCGAGCAGCCGGGCGACAGCGCCCGAATGGCAGTACACGTGGTTCACGAGGGATCGCAGACGCTGCCGGCCGGAACCCTTGCCGTGTTCGGCGATGGGGGGTTCGTCGGCGAGTCGGCGTTACCGCGGCTGAAACCCCAGGAAAGCACGACCGTCGAGTACGGCCTCGACCTCGACGTCGAGCTCGAGGAGGCGTCACGCAAGAAGACGTACGACACGCAGCGGCTGACCTTCTCCTCGCGCTCGCTGGTCGAACACTACGTGCTCCGTAGCGTGATCGGTCACCGTCTCGAGAACCGGAGCGGTAGCGGGCGTGACGTGTTTCTGCTGCTCGATTTCGTGAACAACGCGGTCGCTCGCGGCGCCGACGAGATCGTCTACGACGCACGCCGTTTGCGCGCCTTCGCCGTGTTCAAGGTCGGGCCAAAGGTGACCGTCGAGCGCACGCTGACCGTGGACGAAGGGTTTCAGAAGGAGCACCCGGTCGACAAGCTTTCCTCGGCGATCCTGCGCCGGCTCGGCCACGAACGGGGCCTCCCCGAGGCGACGCGCAAGATCGTACTCGCTGCCCTCGGCGTCCTCCTCCGTGCGGAAGCCGACGAGCGCCTGCTCCGTGCGCACCGCGCGACGCTGGCGATCCGGGAAGCCGACGTGAAACGTTTCCGCGAGCACGCGAGGGCCGTGCGCGCTCAGGATGGCGCCGAAGCGATCGCCGAGCGCCTGCTCAACGCCGAGGATCGCGCCGAAGCGCTCCGGGCTACCGTGCGAAAGCTTGCAGCGAGCGCCGGAGCGCTCAGAAAACGGGCCGTCGACACCCTCGCCACCATCGGGCGGTAGGGGTTTCGCCGGAAGCGGCGCGTTGGACATCACCTTCCGAACTCGTAGACTTCGGTCTCGGGAGGAAATGAATGAGAACGAGTCCTTTGCTGCTGTCGATCCTGGCAGCGCTCACCGCTTGCGAAACGCATCACGCCGAAGGCTGCATGCTCGTACCGGAGAGCGCGACGAGCTGTCCGCCGGGGAAGGACGTGGATCCGGAGCACCTTTTCCTGAACGGAGAATGCGGCGTCGAAATCACGGACGTCGACAGCGACGGCACCCTCAAACCGCTCGGGGGCGACACGGCAAGCGACGAGCCGGCGTGTTGCTACACGGTCATGGTGAAGGACAGTGATCCCCTGGGGGAGTGCATGGTCGGCAGACCCTACCGTGAAGGCGCGGTCGCGCTTCGTGCTCCCGTGAGGTCGACGACGGCGGCGGGACGCGCCTCCGAGCGCGCCCTTGCCTGGGAGCGCGCTGGAGCGGAGGAGCACGCCTCCGTCGCCGCCTTCACGCGCCTTTCGCTCCAGCTGATGGCGCACGGCGCGCCGAACGAGCTGCTTCGCGACGTGCACCGCGCGGCGCTCGACGAAATCGGCCACGCCGAACGCTGCTGGTCGGTGGCGCGCCGGCTGGGCGGCGGCTCCGCTCGCGCCGATCGCTTTCCGTTCACCGAGCCCGTCACGGTCGACGTGACTCTCGCCACCCTCGCCGCCGACGCCGTGCGCGAGGGCTGCCTCGGCGAGACGCTCGGCGCACACCTGGCCGCGGTCGCCGCCGAGCTCGCGCCGGAGCCCGAAGTGCGCGCCGAGCTCGCCGCCATCGCCGCCGAAGAAGCCGAGCACGCCGTGCTCTCGTTCCGCATCGTCGCCTGGGCACTCCGCACCGGCGGCGATGCCGTCCGCGCCAGAGTGCGTGCCGCGTTCGATGCGCCGTGGCCACGTGCCGACCTCGCCGAGCTTGCGTTGCGCGCGAACGTGGACGAGGCCCTGCTGCGAACGGCGGCGTCCGACGGCGTCGCGAACGTGCTCGAGCCGGCGCGCGATCGGCTCCTCGCTGCGTAGCCCGTGCGCGCGGCACGCGGCACAGAGCGAGCGAGAATCCATGGTATCCTGCCCCGATGGTGTGGTGGCCTAACTCCGGACGCCGAAGCTCCGGCTCGGTGACGAACGCGGCGCTCGCGTCGCTGCTCTTGGCGGTCGGTGTCTCCGTGGCTTGCGGCGAGAGCGACTCGCCGAACGACGCAGACGATGACACGGCTGGCGGTGCGGGCGCCGAGAGCGGAGGTAGCGGTGGTAAGGGGGGTAGCGGCGGCAAGGCGGGTAGCGGCGGCAAGGGCGGCACCGGAACCGGCGGCACCGGTGGCCAGGCGGGCGGCGAAGGACCAGGAGCGGGCGGTGGGGGCGGCGACGACCAGCCCGCCGAGGCGTGCGGCAACGGTGTCCTCGAAGGCGCCGAGGCCTGCGACGACGAGAACCGCGATCCGGACGACGGCTGCAGCTCCGCCTGTCAGCGAGAGTCGGGTTGGCTCTGCAGCAGCGGCAACCGAACCGTGTGCGCCGAGCGCTGCGGCGACGGCGTGCGGGTCGGGGCCGAGGCCCGTGCCGGCGGCTGTGACGATGGTGGCACCACGGCGGGCGACGGCTGCAGCGCGATCTGCACCGTCGAGCCCGGATGGTCGTGCGCGGACACGCCGTCGGAATGCACCGAAGGATGCGGCGACGGAGTCCTGGTCGGGCAGGAGGAGTGCGACGACGGCAACGACGCGCCGGGTGACGGTTGTCGATCGTGCGCGGTGGAGGACGGCTGGTCGTGCGATGCCGAGCCCTCGGTCTGCGAGGCGATTTGCGGCGACAGCCTGACGGTCGGGAGCGAGGAATGCGACGACGGCGACACCCTCACCGGCTCCTGCGACTACGGCATGACCGCGTGCACGGTGTGCAGCGGGACCTGCAACGAGATCGCGGGAGCGCCCTCCTACTGCGGCGACGGGTTCCTCGTCAGCCCAGAAGCATGCGACGACGGTAACCCCGACGACGGCGACGGCTGCGACTCGGATTGCGAACGCGAGCCCGGTTGGCTCTGCAGCACCGGCGACCAAACCGTGTGCGAGGAAACCTGCGGCGACGGCGTGTTGGTCGGGGACGAAGCGGCGGCAGGCGGCTGCGATGACGGCGGCACTGAACCCGGCGACGGCTGCAGCGAGACGTGCACCGTCGAGCCGGGCTGGTCGTGCACGGACGAACCGTCCGACTGCGCGGAAGGGTGCGGCGACGGCGCCATCGTCGGGCAGGAGGAGTGCGACGACGGCAACGACGAGGCCGGGGACGGGTGCCTGGCGTGCGCCGAGGAGGACGGCTGGAATTGCAGCGGTCAGCCGTCGACCTGCGACACGACCTGCGGAGACGGCGTCCCCGCCGGCACGGAGGAGTGCGACGACGGCGACACCGTCACCGGTGGGTGTGCCTACGGTTTGATGTCGTGCACCGTCTGTAGCGGGACGTGTCAGGAGGTTGCGGGAGCGGTCCGCTACTGCGGCGACGGAGAGCTCGACGCCGAGGAAGAGTGCGACGACGGCGGTCGCAGCCCCGGCGACGGTTGTGGCGCGGCCTGCGTCGAGGAGGCGTTCTGGAGCTGTGACGACGAGTCGCCCACGACCTGCACGCAGCCGAGCTGCGTAGATCTCGCGCCAACGTGCGGCCCGAACGCGAACCAGGACTGCTGCGGCGCCGGCGAGGTGCCGGGCGGGACGTTCAATCGCAGCAACGATGCGAACTACCCGGCCACGGTCTCGAGCTACCGGCTCGACACGTACCTCGTCACCGTCGGGCGCTTCCGCAACTACGTCGCTGCGTACGAGGGCGGCTGGCGTCCCTCGGTCGGCCAAGGGAAAAACCCGAACCAGGCCGCGGACCCCGGTTGGGAAGCACGCTTTAGCCTGAGCCTCCCGGCCAGTTTGCCCCCGCTGTTGACTTGCTACGGGGCAAGCTCGACCTGGACCAACAGCCCCGGGTCCAACGAAAATCGGCCAATCACTTGCGCCAGCTTCGAGGAGGCGTTCGCCTTCTGCATCTGGGACGGCGGGCGCCTGCCGTCCGAGGCGGAGTTCAACTACGCGTCCGCTGGCGGCGACGAGCAACGCTACTACCCCTGGTCGAACCCACCTGGCAGCTCCTTCATCGACACCACCTACGCGAGCTACGATTGCGCGGGCGACGGGAGCGCGGTCGGGGACTGCGCGCCGAGCGATCTTACGGTGGTCGGATCGAAGCCGAACGGCAACGGACGCTGGGGACATGCGGATCTCACCGGCAACGTGTGGGAGTGGGTGCGCGACTGGAACGCGACCTACGTCAACCCCTGCATCGACTGCATCAACACCACCGTCGGCGACTGGCACCTCTTGCACGGTGGCGGCTTCGGCTACAACTCGTCGTACCTGGTGACGTCGTTCCGCTTCGGTCTCTTTCCGGGCTACGCCCGCACCGGTGACCTCGGCTTCCGCTGCGCGCGGCCGCTCTGAGCGCTGGAGCGCGTCTCACCGCTGGAGACGCGCTCTAGTTGCAGCCGATGCGCGCGTCGTCGAACGCGATGTCGTCGATCCAGACCGTGAAGCCGGGCGGCGCGCTCTGGTAGTTGATCCAGCCCACGCGGAGCTCCTCGAACTCGTCCGGAATGTCCGAACGGTCGTAGTTGCCCGCACCGTTCGTGAATCCGAACTGCTCTTCGCCGTCCCAGTAGAACGTGTAGCTCTGGTCGGAGGCATCGATCCGATACTCGGCGCAGTGCCACTCACCGTCGAAGGTGTAGTCGTACGACGTTTCTCGCCCGAATTCGCTGCCGCCGATGATCTGCACGTTGTAGATCCAGTTGTGGCGCCCGCCCACGTCGGGCGTGTCGACGTCCTGCTTCACGGTGTCGATCGGGCGATAGTCCGAGCGGCCGTTGTCGGGCCCTTCTCCGATCAGGGAGACCATCGTCGAATGAACGAACGCGTCCGGTACCGGAGTCTGCACCTTGTAGTGGATCCGACCCCAGTGCGCGCTACCGAGCACGGTCGCGTCCCGGGCAATGCGACGCTCGGCGTTGTCGTCGGGGTCGAGCTTCAACGAGCGCTCGCCGCCGTGGGCCTCGTCGTCGGCAACGCCCGCGAGATCGCCGCGCCGTTCCCAGCCGTCGGGCACCTCCCCGAGAGCGGTCGTTTCGAAGTCTTCGCACAGGATGAGGTCGCGCCCGGCGCAACCACCGCTGGTGCCCGCGCCGCCGCCGTTGCCCGAAGCGCCCGCAGACGTCGCGCCGGCGTTGCCGCCGGCCGCACCACCGCGCCCCGCCGCCGTCGATCCGCCCTCACCCGCTTCACCCGTCGTCCCACCCGCGGCACCGGTACCGGCGACGCCAGCGCTCGAGACGCCCGCCGTCCCCGCGGATGCTCCGCCCTTACCCGCGGTCCCCGACGTGCCCGCGGCGCCGGCGCTTGCGCCACCGCTACCGCTCGCCGCTCCACCGGACCCACCGCCGACGCCCGACGCCCCACCTGCACCGGCGCCGGCACCGCCGGATTTTCCGCCAGCGGGGCTCTGCCCGGCCGTCCCAGCGCCCGTGGCGTCCACTGTGCCCGTGTCGCTGTTGCAGGACGGAATGGTCAGAAGGACCGCTGAGCCCGCGACGAGCGCGTTCCGCAAAGAAGTTCCGAGAATCATTGTTGCTTTGAGCCATGACCCCCGGCCGCGCGAGAGTGGCTCAGGACAAGCACGAACTCTCGCGGTCGGGAATGGTGCGAGCCCCGGTGAGCCGCATCGGGCGCGGCGCTACACTTGGAGTACCGGAATGTCGGTGGTGATGCGGAATGCCCGAGCGCCGTTCTGGGGGCTGTTCGTTCTGGCAGTCGTTTTCGCCTGCAGCGGCCGAAGCCTGCGGACGGAGCACACCGACCCGGACGCCGGTGCGCCAGCGGGAGGAACGGAGGACGCGGGCGGACGAAGCGGCGCAGGCCTTGGTGGCGCGAGCACCGCCGGCATCAGTGGGACCGGCGGGACCGGCGGGATCGTCGTCAATGGCGGCAGCGGAGGCAGCGGCGGAACCGTAGGCACGGGCGGCACTGCGGGTTACGCGGGCTTCCAGGCCGACCCCGACGCCTGCGCCTCGTTGCACATGGACGCCACCCGGATATTCCCGCACATCTTCATCGCCGTCGACCGGTCGAGCGCCATGGCCGATGTCTGGGACGACGTCTCAGCGGCTCTGACCGACCTCCTTTCGCGCCCCGAGCTCGACGGGGCCGACGTGGCGCTGCGTTTTTTCCCGGACGACGAACCGGTGCCGAGCTGCGACGCCGCGACCTGCAACGCCACCGCGTGCGGAGGACAGCTGGTCGGGCCGGCACGGCTTTCGATCGCACCGGTCGGTGAAGACCCGCATGAAGCGGCGATGATCCGGGAACTCGAAGCGGCGGAGCCCACCGGCGAGGCTGCTCCCCTGACTGCCGCGTTCGAGGGGCTCGTGTTGGCGGCGGCATCGCACGCGCCGGTCGGTGATCCGCAGCCCACGAGCGCACTGTTCGTGACGGCCGGTGTTCCGTCGGAGTGCGACGGAGAGTTGACGGAGGTCGCGCGGGTCGCCTTCGAGGAGCACGGAGTGCCGGTGTTCATCGCGGTCCCCGAAGGTGTGTCACCGGAGGTCGATCTCGACGCCATCGCCGCGAACGCCGGAACGAACGAGGCGATACGCTTTTCTCGGAGCGCCGATCCGCTGCTGGGTCTGATGTGGCTGATCGGGAACGCCGTGACTTGTGAGGCCTTAGTCCCGACCGTCGAAGGCCGGCGCATCGATGTCGACCGGACCATCGCCTACGCGAGCATCGGCGGGGCCGAATCGATGGCCCTCCTCCGCGTCAGCGACGTCACCGAGTGCGGGATGCAGCTTGCGTGGTACTTCGACAACAACGAGGCGCCGGCCACGATGATTTGGTGCCCGGCGCTCTGCCTGGCGCTGACGAGCTCGTACCCCGTCACGTTCGACGCCTTCTACTATTGCGAGAGGGGTGGCCTCGGGGGGCCCTGAGCGCCACTGAGCGCTCTTCGAACTCGGGGTCGCCCGAGCATCGCTCACTCGATGGCGCCGGCGGTCGGCGGCGAACCGCGCTCCGTCCCGAAAAAGTCGACGCCGGGGAGGCCTGCATTCGCATCGGCGTCGCCGATCCCTTTGGCGGCGCTCGTAGCGCCCGGCGTGAAGTCCTCCGGACGAGCACCATCGACCTCGGCGCCGTCGCCATCCGGGATGCCGGCAAACTCAGGGTCGTTTTGCACGACGTCGGTCGGGGCGTCCATCCATTGGCCGAGCGACTTGCCGAAGAGATTGTGGCCGCCGCCGTGCGCGGCTGGGTCGAACGCCGAGCCCAAGTGCTCGAAGTTGATGCTGAGAACGATGTTGTTCAAGAGCTCGAGATCCGTCACGTCCACGCCGATGGCAAGCCCACCGTAACGCCCGTCGTGCCGCCCCCAGATCGTATTGTGGTGGAGCCGCACCCCGCGAGCGTCCTCGATGTACGCGACGAACCCCGTCTCGGGATTGTAGAGGATGTTGTTCGCGATCAGGATGTTCTCGCAGTAGTCGACGGCGCCGTCGCCGAGCTCGTCCGCCCAGTTGCCGAAGAAGAAGGTGGAGGTGCTCGCGATGTCGTGGGCAAAGTTCGCGACGAAACGGCTGTTGGTCACGGCGTAGATCTCGAGACCGTCGCTATGTCCGTTGTCGCACGGCCCGCAGCCGCCGTCGGTGCCGCAGCCGTGCAATGAATCCACCTCGTTCCCCTCGAACTCGAAGCCGTCGCTCGCGCTCACCACCACGCCGTCGTCGGCGGCGTCGTGAATTCGGTTGCCGGTGACGATCACGTCGTCGCCGGAAACACTCATCCCGGCGCAGGCACCGTCGGAGTGTTCCATGCCGGTCAGCGCGAAGGCGCCGTCCACGTCCGAGTTCCGAAACACGATCGCATCGGCATCGATCGAAACCACGGTGCCCTCGAACGTCCCCACCACGCGTGTCGCGTGCGCGCCGTCGAAGTCGTAGGAGCCCGTGTCGAACGAGAGCGGGCCGAACGTCGCTTCGCCGGCACCGTACTCGGGGTCCCAGTCGCCGACATCCCCGTGGTTGTCGTCCGTGGCACGGCGGATCTGAATCACGGTGAGGCCGTCGGTGTCGTCGTCGAAGCGGTACTCCGGGTAAGTGCCCGCCGCGATGAAGTAGGTGTACCGGCGTTCCAGCGTTTCCGGCAATTCAGGGTAGGCGTTCGTCCAGTTCGATCCGTCACCCGAACCCAAAGCACCGGCGCGCACGTAGCGACAGTTGTTTTGGCAATTGGTGGTGCCGACGGGGACTCCTGCCGATCCTCCGTTTTCGCCCGCGCCAGACGCTCCTCCAAGTGCCGCGCCGGCATTTCCTCCGTTCGCCGTACCACCACTCTCCGCGCCGCCGCTCCCCGCGCCAGCACCCCCGCCTCTCCCTGCGGCACTCGCGCCGCCCGCCCCTGCTCCCGCTGCCCCGCCCGCTCCCGCCGTTCCCGCTCCGCCTCCCGCGCCTGTCGGCGTCTCGTCGCTCGAGCTGCACGCGACGAGCAGGCCGACGGCGAAGGTACCGAGAACCGTGGACGCGGTCACGGCGAGGGCCCAAGCTCCCAGGTCCCCTGCGCTTCGTGGCCAACGTCGGGGAAGCCGGGCTCGTTCTGGTCGAGCGACGCGCACGTCCACGCACCTTCGTACGACGAAGGCCCCACCGCCGTGCCAGAAAGCACTTCGAGTTCACGCCAGAACGGTTTTGCTCCCGCCGGCTGTTCGCCCACCGCGCGAAACTCGACGCGGTCGTCCGCAAGCAGGGTCAGCGTCGCGGGACCGGCGATGAACGCGCTGAACTCCCAGCGCTGATCACCCGAGTAGATGTTGCGAAATACCTCTCCGATCGCAACACCGGAGAGGCCTCCCGCGTCGTTCTCCATCACGTCCAAAAGCTCGCCATAAAAGCTGCACTCGACGTGATCGATGGGCGGAAACGCGGACTCGCCGCCGGCACCACCCTCGCCGCCCGGCTCGAAATCCGCGGTGGCCGTACCGCTGAAGCGCAACGCGCCGCCGGGCGCTCCACCGCCCCCGCTCTCGCCCGCCGCGCCCGATTCGCCGGGCGCGCCCGACTCACCTGCCGCGCCCGCTCGGCCACCCGCGCTCCGCCCTGCTGCCGACCCCGCACTGCCACCCTTTCCGCCCGACGCACCGGCGGCACCGCCGTTCCCGGCGCTCGCGGGCGAGCTTGAGCCTTGCGTCTGCGAAGAGCACGCAGCCACAGCGAGGGCGACAGCCACCAGACAACGCACCACGCGCTCGAGGATAGCACTCGGGTGACGGCCCGTCGCCCGAACACCTCGCAACGAACTCGTGGTACCACTTCTCTGGTCGAGGGGCGGCGCCCGAGCCGGCCCCGTCACGTACCGATGGCCAATCCCTACGACGAGCAGGAATGGAGACCCCCCCGCCGGCGTTCGCGCGCCGCCATCATCGGGTGGTTGCTGTTCCTGTTACTCGCCGCCGCGATCGCCGCGTTCGTCAAGTACGTGTACTTGCCCGAGCGCGCCGAGAGTGCCCGACGGGCTCAGCAGGTGAACGACGCCGCAGAGCGCGAGAAGCGCCTGAAGAAGCAGATCACCGATGCGGCCACGCGCGCCGCCGAGCTTCAGGCGCAGCAGGAGCAGCTCTCGGGCAAGCTTGCTCAAACGCAGGCCGAGCGCGACAAGCTCGAAGCCGAGCTGAAGCGCGCGCAGAGCGAGCTGTCGTCGATTCTCGAACCCGAGATCAACGCCGGCAACGTGCGCATCAAGCGGCGCGGCAACGAGCTCGTGGTCGACGTTTCCGATCAGATCCTGTTCGATTCGGGCAACGCCGCGATCAACGACGGCGGCCTGAAAGTGCTGGCCAACGTCGCGCCGAGCCTCGCGCGCCTCGAGGGCTACACGATCCAGGTCGGCGGCCACACCGACAACACGCGCGTCACGAACCCCGAGACCCAGGAGCGCTTCCCCACCAACTGGGAGCTCGCGACCGCTCGGGCCACGAACGTGGTGCGCTTCCTGGAAGAACGCGGAAAAATTCCCGGCGCTCGCCTGGAGGCCGCTGGCTTCGCTCAATTCCGACCCGTTGCAGGCAACACGACGGCCGAAGAGCGGCAGAAGAATCGGCGCATCGAGCTCGTGCTGGTGCCCACGCGGAAGAACTAGCCCAGCCCTCGCCAGGGATGAGGCGCGACAGCTCAGCGCGGCAATTCGCCCCGCGAGCGCCGAGGCCACCCGCTCTCTATCGGCTCCTACCGCGGTGCACCGTGCGCGAAGCGCGTGGCACGTCCGATGCTTGCCTGAGCCCCATGGCAACGCTCTACAGCAAGGTCAAGGTCCTCGGTCATCCCGTTCACCCGATGATGGTCGCGTTCCCCATCGCCTTTTTCTCGAGCACGCTCCTCGCATCGATCGCCTATCTGGCAACCGGCGACCGTGATTGGTTTCGTCTCGCCTACCTGGCGAACGTCGCCGGCGTGGTCACTGGACTGCTCGCCGCAATCCCCGGGTTTTTGGACTGGGTCGGCATTCCCGATCACCTCAAGGCCAAGCGCGTCGGGTTCTTGCACATGGCGCTGAACCTCATCGTCGTCGGCCTGTTCACGCTGAACCTCGGCGCTCAGGGCGCGCAGCTGAGCGCCGCAGAACCTTCCGGGATTTCGGGAGTTTTCATCTCGGCCCTCGGCGTCGTGTTGCTGATCCTCGGCGCATCGTACGGCGGCAGCCTGGTCAGGCGGTACCACGTCGGTGTCGACTTGACGCGCGAGCAAGAGCTCGCCGACCATGTTCAGTACGGCGATCGCCGCTCCTCGCACACCGATCCGCTCATTCAGCACTGAGCGCACGCCCGATCGCGGCGGCGCGATCGCCGCTCACTCGCCGGACGCAGGTTTCGAAGGGCTCGCGAGCGACGGCGGTGCGGGCAAGACGTCCTGGAAGACGTGACCGTAGATCTCCCACACCGTCACGAACATGCTCGCAATCAGCGGGCCAATCACGAAGCCGGCGATGCCGAACAGCACGATCCCACCGAGCGTCGAGACGAGGATCAACAGGTCCGGCATCTGCGTGTCCTTACCGACCAGCGCAGGACGAAGGAAATTGTCGATCGTGGCGACGGCCAGCATGCACCACAGAAGCAACAGGACCGCGGCCACGGTGCGACCGACGATGAACAGGTACGCCACCGCCGGCACCCAGACGAACGCGGTACCGAGGCTCGGGATGACTGAGAGGACCGTCATGGAGACACCCCAAAACACCGCTCCACCGATACCGGCAGCCCAAAACCCGAGCCCGCCGAGCGTTCCCTGCACGACGCCGACGACGAGCGTGCCCTTCACCGTTGCGCGCGTCACGGACAAGAATTGCCCCACGATCTTGTCCTCGTCCTCCGATGGGAGCGGCGACAGATAGAGGACCTTTCTCAGCAGGTCGCGCCCGTTCACCAGAAAATAGAACGTGGCGTACAGCATCACGAAGAGCGCTAGAAGGAACGACAGCGTCTGGCCGGCCGCCGTGGTGAAGGCGCCGGCGATCGCCGTGCCCGCCTTACTACCGAGCTCACCGAGCTTCTCGAAGAGCGGCGCCCTGTACTGCTCGAGTGGAGCGAGGGACGGAAAGCGCTCCACGAGCCGGTGGAGGAGCGGGCCGCCCTCGAGCCCACCGCGCAGAACAGGCCCGGCGGACTTGACCAGTGCCGCGGCTTGCACGCCCGCCAGGGTGGCAAACCCCGCGAGCGGGATGACACCGAGCAACGAGATGAGTGTGATGACGATACCCGCTGCCAGGCTCTTCCTCCCACCGACGCGCGCAGAGAGCCGGCGGTAGAGCGGCTGCAACGTGCCCGCGAGCAGCGCCGCGAGGAGCAACGCGATGAGGAACTCGCGGACCATCCACAGGAAAAAAAGCGAAACGACCGCCACCAGTCCGATCAAAACGAACCGTCGGATCCGTTCGCTTTCGGCGCGCTCGGTCATCGGATTCCCTTTTCCTCGAGCCAGTCGTCGCCGACAAGGGGTTTGATGCTCGTGCCGCCGGGAGCAACGCGCACGCCGAGGTTGGCGGTGGGCGCCGAGAGCAGAAACTTGCCGGCGACGCCGCCCTCGACGCCGAACAGGTGCCCGCGCGCAGTGAGTGCGCCGCTCCTCGCTTGGGTCACGTCGAGACGCGCGTAACGGTCGAGCCGAAACGCAACCCTCGCGTCGAGCGCACCCAGGTCGAGAAGTCGCGTCCCGATGTCACGCAGGAACGCCGATGGGGAAACGAGCGGGAGCATGGCCGGCAACTGATCGAGATGGAGCAACGCCATGCCCTTCAGGCGTCGGGTGCCATCGAGCTCGGCCGTGAGCTCCTCGGTCCTCACCGTGGCATTCCACGGCAGCGTCACGCGATCGTCGACGCGAAGCGTCGCGTCTTCGAAGACGAGCGTGGCAGCCCCGCGGAAGGGTGCCGTCCCCTCGCGTTGCGCTCGCAAGGTGACGAGACCGCGCCCCTCGAACCGCGGCATGCTGCCTTTCTCGTCGAACGTGCGCGACATCCAACCTAGATCCGGCGCCGTCAAACGCGCCTGAGCGAGATTGATCGAGATGAGGTCCACCGCCTTCGAGAAATCGGACGTCGTCCGGGCGCGAAGGTCAACGCGCTCCAGGATCGGCGCTTGGCGGTCCTCCTTGGACCCCTGGATGCGCAGCGGACCTGCGAGGAACACCAGCTCGAGCGGACCGCCGACGTTTGGCGGGCCACCGAGTTCGACCCCCGCTTTGCCTCGAACAGCGAAACCCGAAGCGCTCACCACCGCGTCTGAGCTCTCGACGAGCAAGCGGCTACCCTTCGCGACCGCACCGTGCTCGAGGCGGACGCCGAGCTGGACCCGCGCAGGGCCGCGAGCAGAGAGCCCGGCTCTCGGCGCCAAGTAGGCATCGAGAAAAGAGAGATCGGTGCCTTCGAAGGTCCCGTGCACGCTGCCGGAAATGTGCCGAAACGGAGCGAGCCCCGAAAGTCTCTGTGTCTCGCTATGGGTGACCTTGGCATCGAGCTTGACGCGCGCGCGCTGGGCGACGACCGCCTCGCCTAGCGTCAGCCTGCCGCCCAAGAGCTCGAGCGTCGCTCCCTCGACCGCGTAGGTCCGCGCAGGCCTGACGCGGAACGACCCTCGCGCAACGCCCGGGCCGCGGTAGCGATACTCGAGGATCCAAATCTCCTTCACGTCGGCATTCACCCCTTCGACGACGACTTCCCAGAGGTCGTACTGCTCGTCGGGGATCGGCGGTGGGCGCTTCCCCCGAAAGAGCGGTGGGTCAGGAAACCCCGGGATCCTCGGGTACGCGGCGATGCGCGGACCCTCGCTCCCGACGCGCGACAGCTTGTGCCGCATGCGGTAGGCGACGTTCTTGGCGTCGACGCGGAGGGCGTGAAATCGCTTCTGAAAGAGCTCGTGCAGGCTCACGTCGAGCGTTCCCCGCTCGACTGCGATCTCGAACTCGACGTTGTAGTCCTCGAAGCGGACGGTCAGGTTTCTGACCACAATCCGCCCGGGAAACACGCTGTAGGCGGAATCGTAGTCGACTCGAAGCTCGTCACTCGTGTGCGCGAAGTCCTTGAGCAGCGAGGTCTTCAGGATCAGGTTCGCGATCAGAACGTAGACGGCGAACAGACCGGCAAGGACCACGCCGAGGCGCCAGAGAACCCTGCCGGCGTACGGCACGACGCGGCGCCCCCGCTCGGCGAGGGCAGGCAGGAGCGCCGCAGGGCCATGCATCACCGCGCCGGATTCTTTTCGACGATGATCTCGACGCGTCGGTTGTTCGCTCGACCCTCGGCGGTGTCGTTCGAGGCGACCGGCGCCCCTTCACCCTTACCGACACCGCGGATGCGGTCCGCCTTCACGCCCTTTTCGATCAGGTACACGCGGACGGCATCGGCCCGGTCCTGTGACAACTTCAGGTTCGACGCGTCGCTGCCGTTGGAGTCGGTGTGACCCTCGACGACGATCTTTTGCTCCGGGGCAGTGTCGTCGAGCGCCGTCGCGACCTGGTCGAGCTTCTGGCGAGCAATCGGCAGGAGCTCGGCCTTGCCCGACACGAAGAGCACGGAGCCGTCGAGCGTGATCACCATGCCGCGCGCTTCCTCCTTCACCCGCGCGACCTGTTCGAGACTCGCCATCGCCGCCTGAGCGTTGCGCTCGGCGGTTTGTCGCGCTTCGCGCTCCTGGGAGAGCTCCGTGCGCGCGCCGGCCAGCGAGTTTTGCGTCGCGTTCAGGCTGCTGCGCGTGCCATCGAGCTCGCGCTGGGTGGCGGCCGTCGTGCCTTCGGCCTGACGTCGGAGCTCGTTCTGGCGGCGCTTGTAGTCGACCTCTGCGGCCTCGCGGTTGCGCCGATCGAGCTCGTAATCGCCGTACACGACGGCAAGCTCGGACCGCCTCGTCGCGATATAGGCGAGCGATTTTTCCTGATGGGAACCCGGATCCTCGGCATGCGCGCGCTCGGCGCGATCGAGGGCCTGTTTCGCTTCGAGGACCCGCTCGGGGGTGTATTGCGCTTGGGGAGCGGCCCGCGCGTTGTCGTACGCGCGACGAGCATCGACCAGCTCGGAGCTCGGCTGCGTGCTGGCGCACCCGAGCACCGCCGTCGGAAATAGACACCATGCCATGGTCTTGGTTTTCATCGTCACTTCCTCCGATGAGCGGCTAGTTGCCGCGAGAAAGACTCTGCACTTCGCTGCGAGCCTGTTCGGCCTCGCGTTTCGCCTGCGCTTCGCGGGCCACCATCAGCGCGAGTTCCGCGTCCACGCGGGCACGGTCGAGGACGAGCGACGCCTCCCGACCATCACCCTTGTTGGCAAGGCCCTGCGCTTGCACGACCTGATCGCGTGCCATCTTCAGGTGAAGCGCGGCGCGCGGATCATGACGAGCTCCCACCGCATCGGCTGCGCTGATGGCGGCCTGAGTAGGGGCGTAGTTGGGCGGCAGCGGTTCGCGTGAACTGCACGCTGCAACGCATGCAGCGAGGCCAAGCGGCCTGAGGATGGCGTTCATGGGATCTCCTTTCGCTGGATCCACCCTCCGGAGGAGCAAGCCCCGGGCCAACCAGGGACGCGCTCAAACGCTCTCGACGTGGCTCATTGCCACGATGGTGCGAGATCCGACGCGCGCAGGCCCGTGGGTGGTGACTCCCGTCCTGCTGATTGCAGCGCCGAACGAACCGCCCCGCCCTGGTACGAAGACTGCACTCCGTCGGCACATGGTTGCCTCCTCACTCCACCGGTCCGCGCGAACCCCGTTTCGTCACACTGTAGGCGCGTTGTTATTCGGAGCCGCCGTTGTTGCGGTCCGCCCCGCGGCTGCCGAAAATAGGCTGTCCGTCGACGCCAACGCCGCGTTCCCATCCAACGAGGCCGACGACAACGGCTGGGGGCTCGGCCTCCGTTTCGGCCACCGTTGGGACTTGACGCTCCTCGATCTCACGCCGGAGCTCGGGCTCGCCTACCACCAATTCGGCGGGCCCTATGATCCGGCGACGTTCGGCTTCTTCGGTGGCGGGCGCCTTGGCATCGGCTTCATCGTCGAACCGAGCATCTTTGCGCACGCGGGCGTCGGCTATCTCAACCGAAGCTCTCGTTCCCGCACGTCACTCGCCTACGATGTCGGAGCCGCCCTCGACCTCTCGATCTTTCCCGTCGCGTTCGGCCCTCACGTGATGATCGCCGGGGTCGCGGGCGACGAGGGCACCGAGGCGTACTCGTGGGTCTCGCTCGGCGGGCACCTGACGATGTCGCTCGGCGACGAGGACGACTGACTCGCAATCAGCCGCGGCCCACCCGGCCGGCGACCCACGGGGCCTAATACACACCAGCCGGAAATCGATCGAGGAGACCCGTCATATTCGCCATATTGCGCGCGCAGCGCATGAAACGGTGCGGCCACGTTCTCGTTGCCGTCCGGCGAGTGAAATGACAGTGGAATTGCGACGAGGCTTCTTGCCTCGCTTTTGGGTACCCACCAGTTTCGGCGTGCATAACGCGCGTCGATGAATACTCTTCCGGGCATCAGAGAGGAGCGGCGCCCGCACCGCACCCTGCGAACAGGGGAGAGATGCCGATGACACCCAACCCCACGGACACCGTGCCGAGCGACGAGCCCTCGTCGCCAAAGGGTGAAGCTCCCCGTCCGACGATGGTGGGGCTCGGTCCGCCAGAAAAGGACGCCGATGAAGCGCCCGTTGCGGGGATGACCGCCTACGTCGAGAACGACTCTGGCCCCGGCCACAAACGAACACTGGTCGGGTTTCCGGGCGCCCCGGAGTCGGCCCTGCTCGATGCCGATGCGGGCGAGACCCCGAACGACGCCGTCACCACCGTCACGAGCTACGACGAGATCACCGTGGTGGCACAGGCTTCGTTGTTCGGGAGCGCGCTGATCACGAAGCAAGCCGAACCGGCAGGCGACGAACGGTCGCCACCCGGTGAGCTGGAAGCAAAAACGGACCCTGACGCGTCGGCAGCGCCGCCTGAGGCTTCCACCGATCCGAGCGCCGCGCCCGAGTCCGTCGCACCGCCGGCGCTAGTCGTTTCACGCGAGCACGTCGTCTCGAAAGAGCCGGTCTCGCTGGACGCACTGATGCAGACGGTACCGGCTCCGCCGCCCGACTCACCGATGGAGCCCATCCGCACCTACCACGCCGAGGATCCACTGCCGCCCGTCCCGCGACCGCGCCGAACGCTGGCGCAGAGCTTCCCGGCGCGCACATCGTACCCGGCGCGGACGTCGTATCCGGCAATGCCGCCCCCACCGCTCGTCGACGCCGATCCGGCACTCAAGATTTTCCCGCCGCCGCTCGAGTCGCTCGTGCCTCCCCCGCGGAAATTCACGATGCCGGCGCCGGAGGCCGCTGCGACCAGCACCCAGAGCGACGCGCCCTGGTTCGTCTCCGTCCCACCCGAAGGAAAAAGACCGAGCGCCTGGGCGCGCCGCCCCCCGGCACAGCGCATTGCGGTGATCACGCTGGCGGTCGGTGCGGCGGCGGCACTCGGCGCTTTCGCGTTGCTTCCGTCGGCGGGCCACGTGCTCGTGACGGTGGCGGGGCCGCAAGACGGTGTGGTGCCCGGTGCGGTCGTGTTCGTGGACGGCGAGCGCGGCTGCGCGCCGGCTCCGTGCCGGGTGACGGTACCGAACGGCCCGCACACGATCACCGTCGGCGCTGCTTCGTATCGCCGTGCGGCGGAAAAATCGCTCATCGTCGGGCGGGGTAGCGAAGAAGCCCTCCACTTCACGCTCGCTCCGGACGACCGCGCCGCGCTCGAGATCCGCGTCCCCAGCGAAGGTTTCCGCGTGTACCTCGACGGCCGCGAGCATGGTACCGCGCCGGCGACCCTCCGCGGTCTCACGCCGGGCGAGCACACGCTCCAGGTATCGGGTCATCCGCGCTACGCGCCGTTCGAGCAGAAGATCATGCTCGCAGCCGATCGGCTACTCGTGCTGGCGCCCTCACTCGTGCCGGCGGCCACGGTGACCGAGCTCGAGCCGGCCGCCACTGCCGAAGCCGTTTCCGTTCGTGAGCTCCGCCCCCGGGACGACGGGCCCAAGCCGTCCGCACCTTCTGCCCCGCCCGCACCACTGCCTGCCACCCCGCAACCGGCGGCCACGGCGCCGGTCATTCCGCAGTCGGTCGACCTCGATCGCGTGCCGGGGGAAGTAGCGCGCGGCTCCGCCAAGCTCAGCATCAGCTCGACGCCGGCCTGCAACGTCGTGCTCGACGGCCGTCCGCTCGGGCCGACCCCGCACGAGATCACGGTTTCAGCAGGCCCGCACTCGGTCGTCTTCATCCACCCGTCGAAAGGTCGGAAGGCGATGCGTGTGGAAGCGGCGCCCGGGAAAACCGCGGTTGCGGCGATGAGCTTCTAGAGCGTATCTCGTCGTTGGCTTTGCCAATGACGAGGCGAGGCGCTCTAGTCGACCGAGACGGTCGCCGTCGTGAACTCGGCGCTGCCGCTGTTGTTCTGCGCTTCGATCAGGAGCTTGGCCTCGTGGAGCCTTCCGAGCGGGAGGCCGAGGTCGTTCCACTTCGTGAAATGCTCGGAGATCGAGATGCGCCCGCACTGGCGGGCATTCCGGCGGATGCTGAAATACTGCTCGAAGGTCTCGCTGTCGCCCGTGATGGCAGGCTTGTTCTCCCGCAGCTTCGTCCAGACGTCGTAGGTGTCTCCGTCAACGACGATCGTGCCCACCGAGGTGCGGGGCGTGCCGTCGCTGGCAATGCCAGCCGGCTTGGTGCTGCCCCAGTCGTCGAGGATGTAGTACTCGACGAGCGGACTCACCGTCCACCCATAGACGCCGATGTACGTCAAACCGCCGTCTTCGGTTTTCGTCTCGGCGAACTCGGCGAAGAGGGTTCCGATCTGCTGGTGCGTTTGGGTCTGGTTGAAGTCCAGACCGATGCGCGCCAGGAAATCGTCGACTTGGCTCCACGTTGCAGCGAAGGCCCTGCCGCCGGAGCGCACCGTCATGCACCCCGATCCGCCTTCGTTTTTCCAGAGCTCGTAGCCTTGGCCGCCGCCCGCGTTGCCCTTGTCGTTCGAGCAGTACTCGGTGCCACCGGTGAGCGGTGTGACCACCGGGCACGTGCTCGGCGCGCCGGCGGCGCCAGCGTCGCCGGCGCCACCGCCGGTGATGGCACCGCTCGCGCCCGCGACTCCAGCGGAACCCGAGACACCGCCCGTCGCCGAGCTACCGGCACCACCGTTCGTCTCGCCTGCACCGGATGCACCTCCCGAACCCGACGCGCCCGCTGACGCAACACCGCCGCTGCCGCTCGTGCCCCCCGAACCCGACGAGCCGCCTGTCGCCGTGACACCGCCGCTGCCACCGGTACCGCCGGTGCCGCCGGTGCCGCCGGAACCCGAGACCCCGCCCACGCCTGCGCCGCTACCACTCCCGCTCGCCCCGCTCGACCCCGCCGTGGTCACCCCCGCCGCGCCGCTCGACCCAGCCGTCGTCATCCCCGCAACGCCACTCGGGCCGCCCTCGTCGGCCGTGTTGACGCAACCGGTCAGAACCAACGCCACAGCGCCAGCACCGATGGCGCCGAGCGCCCGAGAGGACTGACGTGAGCGCCGCATCCTAACTTTGAAAATGCCCGCTCCCCTCGATTCCGATCAGGGGTCCATTTTGAGACGCTCAGCCTCGTTTGCGGTGGCGGCCACGGCGGCCCCTGCGCTAACTCTTTTGCTCGGACGAGAACTTTCAATGACCACGACCCCGCATCGAATGCTCGTCGTCAACAACGTGGTCACCCCGAGCGACCGCCTGCGGGCCATCGACCCGAAGCCGTTTCGGAAGTTCGCGTTCGGCAGTCTGCTCGCCTACGCGGACGAGGTCGCGAAGCGTACCGGTAAGGAGCCTCTGCTGCAGAGCGACTCGCTGACGCTTCCCGCGGACGTTGCGATCTACGACGAGCATCAGCTCCAGGGGATCGCCGTCGCCGAGAAATACGACTCCGTGATGTGTCACCTCGTCCTCGACCACGGCGGGGTCGTGGCGGACGGTTTCTTTACGGCCCTTCGCGCGGATTTTCTGAAATCGAACGGCGTGGTGCTGAACTCCGTGACCAGCATCACCAAGACCGACGTGGCCCGCGCTTCGCGGTTCGAGCTCGAAACGGACACCGCGCCGTGCGTGATCAAGAAGAACGACAACTACAATCGACCGGAAACCGTGTTCGAGATCCACACCCAGGCGGAGCTCGACGCGTGGCGCGCCCGAACCCCACCCGAAGAGCAGAAGCGCTTCGTCATCCACAAGTTGCTCCAGTACTTCGGTCGAGAGCAGTCGGGGATGCATCAGCTCGAGCGCTGGATCATTCTCTTCGACGATCTAACGATCAACCATCGCGCTTCCGACGAGTTTTACATCAAGAGCAAGACCTCGCTCTCCTACTACGTCAGAGACGAGCGCCGGATGACCGACGACCTCGCACGGCTCGACGACGCGGGATACGGCTGGAAGGGGCGCACGATCGACTGCGCGTACGAGCACGATCCCGAGGCCTGGGACGCGCGATACGCAGTGCTCGGCGACTTTCGTAAGGCCTTTCGCTTCGACTACGCGGAGCTCGACGTCATGCGGCCGTCGAGGAACGAATTCGTCGTCATCGACGTGAACCAAACGCCGGGGCCGGCCTCCAGGAACGTCCACTGGCGAGAGGTGGCGGTGCGCGTCCTCGGCAAGGGCCTCGGTATCCGCCCCGCAGCCGCGGTACGGCCCCGCACCAACATTTGCCTCTGCATGATCGTCAAGAACGAGGCCGAGGTACTGCCGCGGCTCTTTCGTTCACTCAAGGATTACGTGGATTATTACGTCATCGTCGACACCGGGTCGACCGACGACACGATCGCCGTCATCAAGCGCGAGATGGGCGCGTACGGCATCGCGGGACAAATCCACGAGCGGGAGTGGGTGAACTTCGGCGTTGGCCGCCAGCAGGCGCTCGACCTTGCCGTCGCCGCGGGCAAGGCCGACTGGCTGCTCTTCATCGACGCCGACGAGGAGCTCGGCGTGAGCGACCCGAAGTTCTACGAACGGCTCGAGCCCGGCGTGAGCTACGACATCGAGAAGCACCATGGCGGGTTGCGGTATGTCGTTCCCCACCTGGTCAACGTCAAAGCCTCGTCGTTCAGGTGGGAGGGGGTCGTTCACAATTACCTGCTCACCCTCCAGGGACCGAAAGAGCGCACGCTGCGAAAAGACGTGTGGATCGTCTACCACTCGGGCGAGGGCGCAAAATCGCGCGGGCTAACGGCGGAGCAGAAGTACCTGCGCGACGCGAAATTGCTCGAAGACGACCTCGCGAAGAACCCCGACAACGCCCGCAGCCAGTTTTACCTGGCGCAGTCGTACCGGGACGCCGGGCATCGCGAGCGCGCCTACGCCGAATACAGGAAGCGGGTGAAGATGACCGGCTGGGCCGAAGAGAGGTTCGTGGCGCAGCTCGAGGTCGCCCGCATGGCGGTGCAGCTCGAGGAGCCGGAAGACGTCGTCGTGCGCGAGTACCTCGAGGCGTTCAACCTGCGCCCCACGCGCGTGGAGCCACTGCACGATCTTGCTCGCTACTTTCGCGAGAGAAAGCAGTACGGCAAGGCCTACGTGTACGCGCGGACAGGAGTCGAATTGGAGCGCCCGGACGACCAGCTGTTCATCGCGCAACCGGTGTACGACTGGCGCATGCTCGACGAGCTCGGCGTCGCTGCCTTCTGGGTCGGAGACTACTTGTCGGCCCGGGAGGCGGGCCAGACGATCCTCACGCGAGTCCGCGGCGGGCTTTCGGTCCCGGCGGAGGACCTCCGCCGGATCCAGGAAAACCTTGCGCTCACGCTGAAGAAACTCGGGGCGTGAGGAGTCGGAGCGCGACGGCCGAGCGCCGCGCTCCTGCCGATATGTTCTAGCGCTGATCGATCAGGGCACGGGCCCGCAGACCATGTTCATCATGCTGGCGCACATGTCGGTGTCGCCTTCGCACGTCGGGGCCGTGGGCGACATCGCCTGGGTGACGCAGCTCAGCCAGACCTGGTGATCGCCGCCGTTGCAGGACTTCTTCTTCACGAGCCCGCCATTCTTCAGGCTCGCGAAGTCCTCTGCGGTCACCTCGATGAAGTGATCGTGCGTCGCGCTGCCGCGCATGTTGTAGACCTTCGTCACGCCAGCGGTGATGTCGGCCATCGGGATGCTGAGCACGTGGCCGTGGTTACCCGAGATCAGAGCCGGAACGTCGGCGGTGCACGACATGCCGCCGCTACCGGCCGCGCCTGCCATGCCACCCGTCGCGCCTGCGCCGCCGGTCGCGCCCGCGCCACCGGTTGCTCCCGCGCCACCGGTTGCTCCCGCGCCGCCGGTTGCTCCCGCGCCACCGGTTGCTCCCGCGCCGCCGGTCGCGCCTGCACCACCGGTTGCTCCTGCACCACCGGTCGCGCCTGCGCCGCCGGTCGCGCCCGCGCCGCCCGTTGCTCCTGCACCACCGGTTGCGCCCGTTCCCGAGCTGCCGCCCGTCGTGCTGCCGGTCGCGCCCGCGCCGCCGGCGCCAGCGCCCGAGCTGCCGCCCGTGGTACTGCCACCCGCGCCCGCGCCGCCGGAGGTCATGGGGCTACCGCCCGCACCGCCGGTGCCCGCAGCCGAACCGCCCATTCCGGACGTTCCGTTCGTGTCCTCCTCGGGGGAGGAACAGCCGATCATCGAGAGCAGGCTCGAACCGGTGACGTAGACGAGGAAATCTTTCCTACTGCAAGCGAACGGCATGGTGAAACTCCAACTCGAAGGTCTGTGGGGCGCAGATATCTAGCATGAAAAGAGGGACGAAAGTAGCCTGAAAACGCGAGGCGGACGCCTCCCGCCCGCGGGTCCGGTCACGGTTTGTACATGACCGTGGCCCAACCGGCAGCAGGCATCGCGAACGAGTACTTCGCGGGGCCGATGGCGACGACGTAGTTCGGGTTCGCGTTGCCGCTGTTGTACATCACGGCGACGATGCTCCCGTCCGGGTTCTTGAACGCGACGGCGTCGCCGCCCGTCACACCGACCACGGTCGCGCCCGGCGCCACGTACTGCGCCATGTGTCGGAACACGTGATAGGTCGGCGTCGGCGTGACGTTGCCGCCATCCGCCACCAAGAGCGCGTTCTGCCGCCAGTCGCGGCTCGTGTCGTTACCGAGGCCGATCCTGTCGAGCACCATATTCCAGGCGCTGTACGAGGTGACCTTGCCCTGCTTGATCGCGTTCTTGATGTAGCCCCAGCTCTCGACGGCGTACGCCAGATCGTTCGGAGCCTGCGTGCTGTTGTAGGCCGGGTAGTTGGCGGGGTTCCACGGGTAGTTGCCGCACTTGTGCTCGGTGGCCCAGATCGGAAGACCCATGAAGGTCTGCCCGCTGTTCACGCGGTCAAGCACGCCCCACTGCACGCCTGCCATCGACAGGAAGCCGCGCGCCGTGGTGTTCGCCAAGACGGCCGTCGCGATGTCGATGTCGTTGCGGCCGCTGTCGCCGGCGTTCGACATCGTGCCGAGCATGACCTTGACGGGCGGGTTCATGCCCGCCATCGCCGGGCCGAGGTGCGAGGCAATGAAGGTCGTGTAGGTCGCGGAGTCCCACAAGCACGACGGGTAGTTCTGGTCGTAGCCCGGCTCGTTCTGCGGCGACACGACCTCGACGTTGATGCCCTGCGCTTTGTAACCGTCGACGAACTTGACGTAGTACTGCGCGTACGCGGCGAGGTGGGTGTTCGCCATGTTGCCGCCGTCGAAGTACGACGGCACCTGAGCGTTCCCGCCGTTGCCGCCGTTGGTCTTGTATCCGGTCTTCATCCACACCGGAGGCGTCCACGGGCTGGCCCAGAAACGAATGTTCGGCTTCAGCGCCTGAGCCGCCTTGATGTAGGGGATCAGCATCTCGCCGTCGCGCGCGAGCGAGAACGTCGCCAGGTTCGCGTCGGCTGGGGGCCGATTGGCCTCGCCGCTGGCCGCGAGGGGGTCGTTGTCGCCGGAAGTCATCGTGTCGGCGAGGGTGTAGCGAGTGCGGGCGTAGTCGCTGGCGCCGATCGGGATGCGCCCCCAGACGAAGTTCGCGCCGTCCGTGGCGCTGAAGAGCAACCGGATGGCGGTGTCCTTCATCGCCTGCGTCGTGAGCACGCTCCAGCCAAGCTCGTTGAACGACCCGCCGAAGCCTTCCCACGTCTGAGCGACCATGGTGTCGTTGACGGTGACGGTCGCGGCGGCCGTCGAGTCCGTCAGCATGCCGTCCGTCTTCCAGTACGCGCCGGAAGCGGAGGTGACGAGCGGAGGCAGATCGACCATTGGCGGCGATCCCGCGCTACCCGCCGACCCCGAACTCCCCGACATGCCGCCGACATCGGTGCCTCCAACCCCTGCACCGCCGCCGGTTGCGACCCCAGCCGAGCCACCTGTCGGCAAGCCGGCAACACCGCCGACGCCAGCCGCTCCGCTTACCGCGCCGCCAGTGCCGGCGCCGGCCGCGACACCGCCGGTGCCCGCGGTGACGCTGCCCCCGGCTCCGCCCACCGGGCTTCCGCTGCTACCGCCGGCACCGCCGACGCCGCCAACTCCGCCCGCGCCACCGTTGGCCCCGACGCCCGAGGTACCGCCCGCGCCGCCCGTACCCGAGGTGTTCCCGTTCCCACCGTCGTCGTCACCCGGATCGTCCGGACTCGAGCAAGACGCCGACGCAAGGAGAGCCAGAGCCCCGAGGCCCGTGATCGAAAAAACCGCTCTGTTCTTCTTCAGTGCCATTCTAAGTCCTCACATGCTCACGAACGTCGTAACGCTCATCGCGGGGAGATCGGCGCTCAAGACGCCGCCGGCCAGCGTGGCCGCACTCTTCTGCGCAAGGTCATCGGTCGCCGAGGTCTGATACACGTCCATCGCGGTGGGCGCCGTCCCACCCGCGAAGCTGACCGGCACCGAGACCGCCGCCGTCGTCTCGTTGATCCCCACGACGACGACGCCGCCGTTGGGCGCCACCGACGCGGCGAGCAGCACCTTGTCCGGAAGCGCACCCGTCACCGCCACCATGTGGTGACCGGGCCGGATGAACTTGCTGAACTGACCGAACGTCCACAGGCGCTTGGTGGTGCTCCCGTTCTTGCAGATGAGCCCCTCGTTGTCGTCGGTGCTGATCGCCTGGTACCACCAGTAGAGCCACGCACTCGCCTCGCCCGTGGTGATGCCGCTGTGGATCCAGCGCGCGACGGCGACGCCGTTCTCGATGTGCGTGGAGCACGTGGTGAGAACGCCCTGGGCATTGGTCTCACCCTGCTCCGGCCACCACTTCACGCCGGACATTTCGGTCTGCCAGGTTTCCTTCTTCGGGGTCACGTTGGCCGGCCACGCGTACCCGATCTGTGAGTCGTACTGGTGAGTCCCCATGATGTCGAACGCTGCCCACGCCGCCGAATCGGCGAACAGCGCGTTGCCATACTCGTAGCCGTCGTCGAACGGTGCGCCCGCCGGGCAGGCGGTGGGTGGGAACCCGCAATCGAACGGATCCGAGCTCGGCAGCATCGACGGCTCCGAGCAGCACGCCGACTCGTTCGACCAGACGTGGATCCACTCCGATGCCTCCGGCGACATCGGGATCGTCCCCGCGGCACGGAGCTTCGGCCCGACGACCTTCATGAACGCCGCCGCTTCCGCGCCGGTCATCACCGTGGTGTCGTAGTTGCCGTTGCACGGCTCGTTCGTGCCGCACGAGGCGAAGTCCACCTCGTTCTGCGGTGACATGGCGTAGAGCTCGCCGGTGCTGTTGGCGGCGATCTTGGCGGGGAACGCCGCGATCGTGTTGGACCACGAGTCGTAGCAACTCGTCAGCAGGTGCCCGCCGTCGATGATGCTGTTGTTCGACTTGCAGTTGGCGGGCGGGCTCCAGAGCGTCCCGATGACGTATTCGCCGCCGCGGGCGACCATCTTGTCGATGTCTTGATAGGTCGTGGAGTTGTACGGCTCGCCGTTCGAGCCCATGCCGATGCGCAGGACGTTCATGCCGAGCTGTTGCGGCCCGTTGCGGAACAACCGGTCGGCGACCGCGTCCGTCATCGCCGGTGCCCAGTTGTTGTTGATGCCGAAGCCACGGATCAGCTGCCTTTGCTGACCGAGCTGCACGGTCACGTCGGTCGAGCCCGTGCCAGCACTGCCGCCAGAACCCGCCGTCGCGCCAGCGCCGGCATCACCGCCGGTGCCCGCCGTCACGCTACCGCCGGCTCCGCCAGCCGGGTCGCCGCCAGTGCCCGCCGTCACGCTCCCGCCGGTGCCCGCCGTCACGCTCCCGCCAGCGCCCCCAGCCGGGTTGCCGCCGGTGCCCGCCGTCACGCTCCCGCCGGTGCCTGCCGTCACGCTCCCGCCGATGCCCGCAGTGACCGAGCCGCCGGAACCCCCGGTGGCGCCGCCGGTCCCACCCGTCGGGGTGCCTCCGGTGCCGGCCGTGACGCTACCGCCAGCGCCGCCCGAGCCGGGCACATCCTCCGGGGTACTTTCGATGGAGCAGCCAATTGAAAGGAGGAGGAGGCCAACGCTGCTGATCGATCGCTTGCTCATTCCCTAAGACCTTTTGCTGAACCGTCGCCACGCATGGGTCACGGATTTTCCGATGACACCATCATTTTGCATGGCTGTGAGAGTCGTCCGCTTTGTTCCTACCTATTCCCAGTCCGGCCCCATCGGATCGCGCCCTTCTGCTCCCGGGCCGGTGCCGTTCCCCCGATAAGAAGCACTGCGCGCGCGCCGCACCACGAAATCCCGCGCGAGACGCGCCTTCGCACCCGTAGCGTCGCTCGCGTGTTTTGTTTGTCGAACCATGCGCTCCAACCTCGTCGAAGGTAGCAGCCCGCAGATCCAAGCGTTCACGAATGCGTGAAAGAGACACAAATGAGAGCGGCCTTCGCGCGGTGTCTCGTCGTGAAGCGCCGCCCGTGTTGCTTCGTGCGGTCGCTCGTGGAACTCGTTCTGACGCGCTGTCTCGTCTCGCCATGCAAGCTCAGTTGATCAAGGTGCTCGGTGCACTCGTCGTGGTGGGACTGTCGAGCTGCAGCGCAGACGACGATCCCGTGCCGAGCCAGTACCCGGGGAGCGGAGGAGCAGGCGGCACGACTGCCGGTGCGGGCGGCAGCGGTAACGAAGCGGGTGCAGGTGGTTCGAGCGGCGGATCTGCCGGTGTCGGTGGAAACGGTGGAAACGGTGGAAACGGCGGGGACGGCGCGAGCAGCGGGAGCGGTGGCGCGGCGGTCGGCGGCTCGAGCGGCGCCGGTGCAATGGCGGGCGTTGGTGGTCTCGGCAGCGGCGGCGACAGCGGAAGCAGCGGAAGCAGCGGCAGCGCCGGCGCACCACCTGCGTGCACGACCGATATGAGCCTGAAAGAAGCCGGCAGCTGCACGGACCGGCTGATCGGCACGGCGCTGGCGGTGAGCCACCTGCAAGAAGCCGAGTACGTGGAGAACGCGCGCGAGTTCAACTACGTCACGCCCGAAAACGAGATGAAGTGGGACCAGACCGAGCCGACGCGCGATCAATTCACGTTCGCGCAGGGCGATCAGATCGTCGACTTCGCGATGGACAATGGCATGGCGGTGAAGGGGCATGCGCTCGTCTGGTACAACCAGCTGCCGTCTTGGGTGAGCGCGATCAGCGACGCCGACGATCTGCGCTCGGCGATGGTGAACCACATCCAGCAGGTGATGGAGCACTACCGCGGCCAGGTCATCGCGTGGGACGTCGTGAACGAAGCGTGGTCCGACGAAGACCCGACCATGCTCAGGGATTCGGTGTTTTCGCGCGTGCTCGGCCGGTCGTACATCGAGGAGGCCTTCACGGCCGCGCGCGAAGCCGACCCGGACGCGAAGCTCTTTTACAACGACTACGCGACCGACGGTCTGAGCGAAAAATCAAACTCCGTGTACGAGATGGTCAGGGACCTGAAGGAGCGCGACATCCCGATCGACGGCGTGGGCCTGCAGATGCACTGGCGCTCGGTCGGTTCCACCCTGACGGCCGCGCAGGTGATCGAGAACATCCAGCGGCTCGCGGCGCTCGGCGTCGAGGTCGTGATCAGCGAGATGGACGTGCAACTTTGCCGCGGCGGCACGCTGGAAGACCAGCAGGTGCGCTACCACGACATCGTCGCCGCCTGCGTGTCGCAACCGGCGTGCACGGCCGTGACCTTCTGGGGCATCACCGACAAGTACTCGTGGTTGAACGACCTCGACCTCGGGTGCACGGACACGGAGCGTCCGCGCCCGCTCCTGTGGGACGACGACTACCAGAAGAAGCTCGCTTACACGGGCGTGTTGGACGCGCTGCTCGGGCGCTAGTCAGCGCGGGACGTCACTTGCCACCCTCGCATTCGCCGTCGTGGGCGAAGCGAACCCCGCGCGAAAGGGCACAATCCAGGCTCGTGTAGGTCGTGCCGTCACAGCCGCACACCGGCTCGAGCGTCACGCCGCAGTTTTGTTCGTAGCTGCCCTTGTTCACGCACCCGCCGGGGCCTTCGCAGCCCTCTCCCGCGCAGTACTCGAAGTCCCAACACTGGTCGTTCCCCGTGCACGGGAAGTTCGTCCCTTCCGGCGGCACGCGGCACCGGTCGGGGTCGGTCTCGGGGTAACAATGACCGGTCACGTTGCAGCAGAGCTCACCTGCTGGACAATTTTCGTTCGTGCCGCAGGCCGTGATGGTGCGCACGGTGCCACCGCTTCCGCCCGCGCCCACCATCACGGTCTCACCGCAGCCGCCGGTGGCGGCGACGACGACGTTCGTGCGCGCGAGGCAAGCAGTCTGAATATTGGGATAGGTGTTGCCGTCGCAGCCGCAAACGCGGCAGGTGTCGCCACCGCACTCACCGCAGTTGCCGATCGGATGGCAGTGGCCCGGCCCCTGGCAGAGCCCGTTCTCGAGCGCGCAGTACTCGTTCGCCGCGCAGTGCGCGTTCGAAGCGCACGGCGCCCTTCCGTAGAGGTCGTCGTCGGGCGGCGGCTGCGCACACGCTTCCGGGTTCTCCAGCGGGTCGAAGCATTCGTGGGTTTCGACACAGCAGGCTTCTGACGGGCCGCACTCGACCCCGCCGCAAAGCACCGGACCCGGCGGATCGATGGGGCCGGCGTCGGTGCCCGGGAAGCAGCCGCCCGGTCCGCAGGTTCCGGCAAATGCGCCGCTACCCGTCGCCCCGCTGCCCGTCGCGCCGCTACCCGTCGCGCCGCTACCCGTCGCGCCGCTGCCCGTCGCGCCGCTGCCCGTCGCGCCGCTGCCGCCCACCGCGCCCGAGCCCGTGCTGGCTCCGCTTCCGGTCGCGCCGGTCGCACCGGTCGCACCGCTGCCATCACTGCCGCCCGCGGCCGATGCTCCGCCCGACGCACCCGCACCAGTCGACGTTCCTCCCTTTCCGGTCGCCGCGCCGGCTCCCGCCGAGCCGCCTTGACCGGAGGAACCGCCCACGGTGGTCGAGCTTCCACCACAAGCCGTCGCCGCCCCGAAGCCGAACGCACCGAGGCACCAAACGATCCTCACCACCCGACCGAGCATGCGATCAGGCGTAGCACGACGACGACGGAGCACCCGCGCACTCGCGAGCGCTCGTTTGAACGGCAGAAGCGAGAAAAGGGGCTCTCATTTTTCGCTCGGAGCAGAACTCTGCGGTAGCGAGCGAGGAGGAATTCGTCTGCCGACCGTTCCCCTCAGGAATCAGGATGCGATGGGAGCGGAGCGTGATGAACCGAAGGATCTTTCTGCGGGGCCTCGGGGGGGCCGTCGTCGCCGCTCCGTTCCTCGGGTCGCTCAGGGGGAGTGGAGCACGGGCGAGTGCGGCCACGGCACCGACGCGGCTGATCGCGATGTTCACGCAGTACGGCTGCGTCACCAATCGGTTCTTCCCCGAAAGGTCGCACGGCGCGCTGACCGCGGCGGACCTCGAGTCGACGACGCTCGCCCCGCTTTCTCCCTTCGCCTCGAAGCTCCTGATTCCTCGCGGCATCCGCGCGATGAACGAGTGGACCATCACCGGGGTGCGCGGACAAGACAACGATCTGCACGTCCAGGTGGCGGGGTCGTACCTCACCTGCCATCCCGTCACGCCGAACGGCGACCGATTCGAGGCGAAACCCATCGGCCGCTCGCTCGACCACGTGATGGCGGAACAGCTGAGCCCCGGCGGCACACCGCTCTTCATGCGCGTCGGTAACTTCAACGAAGGGCCCTCGTCGGCGATCTCGTATTCCGCGCCCGAAACCGCATACCCCGGCGTCGGAACGCCGCTGCAGATCTTCAGTGCGCTGTCCGGTCTGTTCACGGACGGTCCGATGAATGCGGACACCTACGCGGTGGCGAGGGGGAAGAGCGTCGTCGACATCGTGCGGGACGATCTCGCGTCGATCGAGCGCGTCGACATGAGCCGCTCGGACCGAACGAAGCTCGAGGCGTGGAAGGATCTGCTCGACCGGATGGGCACGGTGATGGCCTCCGCGCAGTGCAACACCGCAACGGCGGCGGCGCTCGGCGCGACGGACGAAAACGTCCAGGCACCACCGATCGGCGAGGGCACCGATCCAGTCACGGCCATGGTCACCGACACGCTCGATGCCGCCGACATCTATTCGAACCTCGCGGTCCTCGCCGCCGTTTGCAATGCGAACCCGGTGATCTTCTTGAAGTATCCCGGGCTGTTCGTCTTCGGTGGGCTCGGCCTGACGCACGACAGCGACGGCATTGGCCACCGCACTGGCACCGGATTCTTGAGCGGCCCCTGCCTCCCGGGCGTGCTCGACATGCAGCACACGATCGACCGCTACTACGCGCGGAAGTTCGCGCACCTCGTCGAGCAACTCGACTCGATCGACGAGGGCGACGGCACGGTGCTCGACAACACCGCCGCTGTTTGGTTCCAGGAAGTGTCGGACGGCTGCGCGCGGAACCTCAACAACCTGCCGATCATCCAGGCGGGCAGCGCGGGCGGCTACTTCAAGACCGGTGGGGCCGTGAACGTGGAGGACGGTTCAGCCGATCTCAGCCGAGGCAACAGTGAGTCCGCCTGCGAGGACGGCACCGTGGACGCGACCACTCAGTCCACCGGAACTCCGGCGAACATCGCCACCCAGCCGATCAACAAGTACTACTGCAACCTGATGAACGCCCTCGGCGTGAAAGCCGGCGCCGACGGCTTCCCTGCGAATGGCGGCTCCGAGGAAGTGACGCACTACGGCATGTACGACCGAACGGAGGACTTCATCGGCGGTGGCACCATGCCCCCCACCATCCACGACCCGGGTGGGTTCGACATTCTTAGGGCCTGAACTCGATGCACCACACGATTCTTGCGTTTCTGACAGGATCGAGATTTTTCTCATCCGGCCGGGGCAACGCCTCGATGCTATTTCAAGGTGTGGTGGAACTTCGTGCGGTGATGCTCCTCGCAGGAGCCGCAACCCTGGCGGCTTGTGGCGCACAGTCGTCGGGGGCGGGCGGCGCGGGCACCGGGGGCACCGCTCCTGAGTCGGGCACTGGCGGGCAGCCATCGGCGGGACAGGGGTCCGGTGGGAAATCGTCGGCGGGGCAGGGCTCAGGCGGGCAGGCGGCGTCGGGGGGATCATCGGCCGGGCAGGGTTCCGGTGGCCAGGCGGCGTCGGGAGGATCATCGGCGGGGCAGGGTTCCGGCGGGCAAGGTTCCGGCGGGGACGCATCGGGTGGGCAGGCGTCGTCGGGCGGATCGTCGGGCGGAGAGCCCGCCGCGGGCAACGGCGGTTCGGCAGGCATGTGTGCCGGCGACGCGTGCAGTGGGCCCTGCCGCCCCACGGTGTTCGAAGGCAGCGGTGGCGACTGCGCCGCGCACGTCTGGGCATGGGACGGCAGCGGCTGCGCGGAGACTGCTCACTGCGCGTGCACGTCCGGTGAGTGCGAGCGCGTGTTCGCAACGGCGGTCGAATGTCTGACGGCCAATGACGAGTGCATGGGCCCCGACCCGGTGCCGGACCCTTCGTGCGCCCCCACCACGTTCGAGACCACCGTCGGCGCGTGCGTCGAGGACAGCTACGTGTGGAACGGCGCAGAGTGCGAGAGCGTCAGGCACTGCGGTTGCGGCGCCGGTGAGTGCAACAGAATCTACGACGACTACCAGAGCTGCGAGATCGCTCACGCCGCGTGCCTGCCCGCGGGTTGCGCGTTCCAAGACGCCCGGAACGGCGGGCTCATGTGCGGCACCCTGTTTGGTTACGTGTTCAACGGCTGGATGTGCGAGGAAGTCCTGTGCAACTGCGCCGGTGAGGATTGCGACGCAGTGGAGGACGTCTCGCTCGAGGAATGCGAGGCCACCTGGGCGCTTTGCCTGGACCGCGCGCCGGCGTGCGTGCCCGAGCGCTTCCCCGTCGAGAGCACGGACATCGGCATCAACCCGACGTACCCCCCGTTTTCGTTCAGCGTCGAGGGGTACGCGGACCTCTACGACGAGCAGACCGAGACCGTCGCCGTCTTTGCCGACTGGACCGCCGCCGTGTGGGGTGGCTGGCAAGACGTCCCGTTCGAGAGCGAGTTCTGTGCTCCGATCACGGGTGCTTTTCTTCCGTCGTTCGCCTCGTGCCCCTCGCCGAAGCAGCTGGTGCTCGACGTGGGAGGCCAGACGTTCCGCATCAACGTCACCGCGCACTGGCCGGCGGCAACCGACCTCGCGGCACCCACCAACGTGGACGTGCGCATCGTCGCTCACCCCTCGGGCACCTTGGTCCTCGAGGTCAGAGACGCGGCGACCGACCTGCCCGTCTTCATGGTCGTCCAGACGCTGCCTGGAGCCGCATCGATCGAAGCGCCCTGGGAGTTTGCCCCGCTCACCTTCGCGGAGGGTGACGACCTCTGCCTCACGGCGCCGGGGGCCTGCGGCTGGAGCTTCACCCCACGCGCCATGGTGGTGTCGGCGGCCGGCATCGAGGACAAGATCGTGGAGCCCCTCTACTACCGCTCGGTCGAAGCCGGCGGCGTGACCTACTACGTCTTTCACTGGGCCTTCCTCCATCGCGTCGACCAGAGTGAACACGCGTGCTCTTCGCCGTACACGCCCCTCAGGAACTTCGTGGTCTTCGCCAAAGCACCGACCGCCGCCGCGCCCTGAAGCTTAGAGACGAGTGCACGCTCGTCGCCATCGACCACCCGGAATGCGCCCCGTGAGACCGGCTACGCTAGCGAGCCGTGGCTCGAGGCTCGCTCGCCGTTCTGGTCGTGATGCTCGGCTGTGGAGGCCGGTCGGAGCGGTCGTACGGCGCGGACGAAGAGGCCGTGCGCTGCGATCCGGCTAGCGTTCACCCGGACACCCTGATCGCCCGTCGCGACGCCGATCTGGAGGCCCTGCGCGGCGTGACAGAGATCGAAGGAGCCCTCCGGATCACGGACAAGGCCACCGACCTTTCCCCACTCGCCTGCCTGGCACGCGTCGGGGGAGATCTCGAACTCGACGCCGCGTCGCTCACCAGCCTCGACGGGCTCGGAAGCCTCGAAGCGGTCGGGGGCAAGGTAACGTTCCGCGACCTTCCGCTGCTCACGAGCTTGGGCGACCTCGGATCGCTGCGCGAGATCGTCTGGCTCGAGATCGACCACGACGCGTCGCTGACGGATCTTCGGGGGCTCGACGAGCTGACACTGGTTCAGAGCGACATCACGCTTTCCAACAACGACGCCCTCACGAGCCTGCGCGGCCTCGAGGCGCTGTCGCGCGTGGGCGGCAACGTCGTCATCATGGACAACCCGGCGCTCCCGACCTGCGAGACGGACCGCTTGATCGCCGGCATCAGCATCGGCGGCTTCGCGGCCATTTCCGGCAACGACGACCGGGGCGTCTGTCCGTAACGGCGCCGTCATCGCGCGCGGCGAAGTTTGCTTGCTTCGCCGAGACATCACGCCTCACCATGCGGGCAAGGAGGCGTCGATCCGATGAGCCGCCGAAAACCCACGACGCGCACCGCTCCGGCGCCGTCGGTCAGCCACTATCGGCCGCACCCGTGGCACGGGCTCGAGGTCGGGCCGAAGCCGCCGGAGGTCCTGAATGCCTTCATCGAGATCACGCCGTACGACCTGATGAAGTACGAGGTCGACAAGGTGACGGGCTACCTGCGCGTGGACCGGCCGCAGCGGAGCTCCTCGCAACACCCGACGTTGTACGGCTTCGTGCCCCGGACCTATTGCGCCGAGCGCGTCGCCAAACTCGCTCGTCCGGCCGAACGCGGTGACGGCGACCCGCTCGACATCTGCGTGCTCAGCGAACGCCCCATCGACCGCAACGAGATCATCGTGCGAGTCAGGGTCATCGGCGGCCTCCAGATGCTCGACGCAGGCGAAGCCGACGACAAGATCGTCAGCGTGCTCGAGAACGACAACGTGTGGGGTGAGGCCCGCGACATCAAGGACGTCCCGCCCGTGTTCATCGAGCGCCTGCAGCACTATTTCACGACGTACAAGCTGATCCCCGGGCAGCAACCCCGCGCGCGCATCCAGCGCGTCTACGGCCGCGCGCACGCGTTCAAGGTGATCCGGGCGGCGATGGCCGACTACGCCGCACACTTCACCGGCTAGGGCGCACCTCAGTGCGCGCTAGATCAGCTCGGCCAAGGTGTCGCAACGCCCGTTCCGACAAACCGGATGGACCCCGGACGGGAACGCAGGGTCGCAATCGATCGCGCATTCTTGGCTGCCGCAGACGAGCGCTTCGATATCGGCGTTGACGTTCACGGACACGATCTCGCCACCGCACTCGCAGCACTCGAGCCCGCGGCGTAGCCGGCAATCGGAATCCTGGACGCATTCGGTGATCGAAAGCTGCCGCGCGTCGTACGCGGTGCACTGCCGCGGCTCCTCGGAGATCTGCTCGCAGGTGACGAACAGGTGTGGAGAGGGCGGCGCCACGCACGGCGGGCAGGGGAGGTCGGGGCAGGTCAGAATGCCGGGGAACTCCTCGTCGTAGAACTTGCTGACGGCGACGACGTCGCTCAGCAACGACGAACATCCGCAACAGTCGCCCTGGACCAGGATGCACTCGGAAGCGTCGTCACACCTCGTGCGATCTTCGCCGCCCGCGCAGCGAGCGAGGCACGCCCCACGACTCAGGAACCGATGGCGGCTGCCGTTGCAACCCCCGTTAGTGAACTCCAGGCATTGGCCGGTCTGGGGGTCGAAGTAGTATCCCTGCTGCAACAAGCAGTCGCCAGCGTCCGACGGCAGCGCGCACGGGTCGGTTCCGTCGTCGCTGCCCGCACTGCCTGCGATCGGTGAGTCACCGCCCGTCCCGCCGGTCCCGCCAGTCGCTCCAACGGCGCCAGTCGCGCCGGTTCCGCCGGTCACGCCGGTTCCGCCAGTCGCTCCAACCCCGCCAGTCGCGCCGGTCCCGCCGGTTGCTCCAACGGCTCCGGTCGCGCCGGTCCCACCAGTCGCGTCGCTTCCGCTGCCTCCGACGCCACCGGTCGTAGGGGTGCCGTCGCCCCCGTCGGTCGACACGGACTTCCCCGCACAGCTCACGGCGAGCGCCATCACCAGGAAGAGCAGCGCCAAAGCGCGAAAGCCACGAAGTCGCCGCACCATCCCGCCACCCAGCGTGCTCCACTCCCCCCGCCTACGCAAGGCGCGGCCCGCGACGAGCCGCTCAGCCCGGCTTCTCGACCCCGAACTCCTTCGCGTACTCGGCGTTCAACCGCTGCCAGCCGCCGAACTTCATCGCGTCTGCGCCGACCAGGCGTCCGATCGGGTCACCGCTGATCAGCCGATCGAGCACGTCGAGGCAGATGTGCCAGCCGGCAGCGCCCATCGAGATGAAGCGGCGGTCGATGTTGTGCCAGAGCGTGAGCCGCGTACCGCCGCCGGCGACCGGCTCGAGCTCCCAACGAATGTCCCGGCCCCCCCAGCTGAATTCGAGCAACTGGTGCGGATCGGCGCGCGTGATCTGGGCGTCGGAGACGAGCGGCGTCGGCGCCCCCACGGTCGTGAGCTTGGCGGTGCCGACGGTATCCAGGTTTCGATCCGAATCGAAGGGAGCCCATTGTCGCAAGTGCTCGGGCTCCGTGAGCGCGCGCCACACTTTGGACGGCGGGTGCGCGAGCTCGCGAACCAGAACCAACGTCCACTTGTCTCCGTCCTTTTCGACCCGCGCGCCAGAGGCGGCACCGGGTGCGTACTGCTGAAGGCTACTCATGCTTCTTCCTCCCTTTCGGTGAGGGCTCGCTGTCCATCTTGTCCAGGTGTCGTTCGAGGGCGTCCACGTGCTTCGACCAGAAGCGCCGAAAGGGAACAAGCCAAGCGTCGAGCTCCATCAGCGGCTCGGGCCGCAGCCGGTAGAGGCGCCGCTGCGCCGAGACTCGCGATTCGACGAACCCGGCGTCGCGCAGCACGCGCAGGTGCTTGGAAACGGATGGCTGGGGCAGCCGAAGCTTCTTCTCGATTTCGCCCACGGAACGCTCCGACCCGAGCAACAGGCTCAGGATCGCTCGGCGGTTGGGTTCGGCCACGATGGCAAATGACGATTCCAGCATCAGGCACTCGGCGCGCTAGAGAGGGCTCAGCGCGAACCTGCCGTAGGCGATGAACGCGGCCAACAACGCCATCACCGCGCTGTAGGGGAGCGGCGGAGAATCCCCGTAGTGCACGTAAAAGCCACTGATCAGGATCGATTGAGCGGCGATCGCCACGGCCGCGATGGGCGTCACGATCGGGAGCACGCTGAGCACGCCGGGTACGATCAGACCGAGGCCCGTCAAACATCCGAACCCGCCGAGGAACGCCCACAGGCCGCGCGGCAGCTCTCGCATCGCCGCGACGGTGGTCTGGAGTTCGTCGATCTTGAAGATCTGAAACGCGCCGCCCGAGATACACAGCAGCGCCAGCAACCCTTGCAGGATCCACAACACGATGTTCATCGTTCTTCTCCGTTCGTTGACAGGCGAATTTCCCTAGCTTCTTACCTTCTTCTTCGACGATTTGGCCGAGCCCTTCGGCTTGCTCAAAGCTTTCGATTTGGCCGGACCTTTCGCTCGGCCTGCGCCCTTCACCTTGCTCGCACCTTTCGACTTCGCGCCGTTGAGGGCGATCGCCCGGCGAACGAGCGCCTTGAACGCAGCTGCATCGATCTCTTCTCCTTCGCAGATGTCGATTGCGCGACGCATGTTTCCCTCGAGGCTCGAGTTGAAGAGGCGCGCCGGGTCCTCGAGCCAAGCGCCCTTGGCGAAGGTGAGCTTGACGACGCTTTTGTAGGATTCCCCGGTGCAGATGATGCCGTCATGCGACCAGATCGGCGTGCCCATCCACTTCCACTCCTCGACGACGCCCGGGTCTGCTTCCTTGATGAGCTTTCGCATCCTGGCGAGGGTCTTCCCCCGCCAGTCCCCGAGCTCCGCGATCCTGTTCGAGATGAGTTTCGATGCGGCATCGCCGCTCAGGCCTGCTGCTTTCTTCATGGTTACATCCTCTGATTGGTATATACCTATCCCATCATATACCTGTCAAGGAATAATCAGATCCGCCTTCCAAGACTACAGATCCATTGGCTTTTCGTCCTCGAGCCGAGCCCCGGCCCGATCCCGCTCCCTCTCTCGCTCCCCTGCCCCGGGTTCACTGCCCCGTGCAAATACCCTGCGACGCCAGGGTCGGCGCGCGGCACACCATCTGGTCACAGAGCCCATCGCTGCACTCGTCGCTTTCCACGCAGCTCGAGCCTAGCGGCTTGGTGGAGGCGCACACCGTGGTGTCGAACGTGCAATAGGCGCCGGGGGAACAATAGTACGAAGCGCACGGCTCGCCGACATCAGGCGACGGGATGCATACACCGGCCGTGAAGTCGCAGACCAGATGGTCCTCGACGAAGCACGTCGCGCGCGGGGGCGCGCCCTCGTCGACGATGTGGGTGCAGCTCGTGCCGGTACAGGTCCCGTCGCAGTCGTCTCCGAGACCGCCGGAGAAGGTCGGGGCCTGGGCGGTGCAGACGTCGATCTGCAAGGCGTCGTCGTAGTCACATAGGGCCTGTTCGCCGCCGATGTCGGCGCACTGCGTGTCGCCGGTACAGGGCTCGCCTTCCTGCACCGTTCCGCGCCGGATCCGCGTGCAGCTCTCGACGTCTCCGGCATCCGCGTCGCAGGCTCGGGCGACGCTGGCAAGCGCCGCGATGCAGCGCCCCGCCTCGGTGCTGTCCCAGACGGTGCCCTCCGTGGGGGAGCTGTCGACCACGCTCCGAACGTACGACTCGCACCCCGCGCGATCGAACGTGAACCCCGAACTTTGGCAACAGCCCCCTACGTTGCCGCAAATGGCATCAGCCGCTTGATCGACGAAATTCTCCGGAGTCACCGGGTTCGGCGCGTCGTCGTCGTCGCTCGATCTCCCGCTGCAAGCGGCAACGCCGAGCGAAGCGACGATACCGAGCACGACACGGAACGGCCATGCACCCGGCCCGTACCGTCTCCAGTTCGACGCGACGGCCGAGACCACCATCTTCCCGAGTCTAGCAGGCGCAAGGCTTGCCATCGACAGCCACATCGATGCGCTAGAATGAGACGCATGGTGCGGTCGCTCGGCTCGTTCCGTTCGTTCGTGTTCGGTGCCGCCCTCGTCGCCATCGCTTCGTGCTCGGAGGACAAGAGCGCGCCGGACGACGAGGCGAGCGGAGCCGGAACGGCGAACGCCGGCAGCCCGACGGCGGGAAGCGGCACCGGTGGCAACGGCGGCACCGGCGGAAGCGCGGCGGGCGCGACAGGGGGAAGCAGCGGCGAGAGCGGCGATGGCGGCGCGCCGGACACCGGCGGGGCGGGCCCGGTCACCGGGGGAAGCGGTGGGGCCGGCGGCGCGACGGGTGGCGCGGGTGGGACCGGCGGCGCAAGCGGCGGTTCGGGTGGAGTCGGCGGGGCGAGCGGCGGAGCCGCGGGTGGTGGCGGCGCATCCGGAACGGGCGCAAGTGGCGGCGTTGCGGGCGAAGCGAGTGGCGGGGCCGGCACCGGTGGCGCGGCGGCGGGGACGGCGGGCGCAGGCGGCGGCGATCCGAGCTGCCGAGAGGTCGCCTTCGACAACAAGACGTACGAGTTCTGCCCCCTCTTCGGGTTCGACTGGTTCGGCGCGCGCGCCTACTGCGAGAGCCGCGGCGCCGATCTCATCAGCATCAACACCGACGCCGAGAACTACTTCGCCTACATGGAAGACGTCGAGGGCGGGAGCATCTGGACCAGCGCCAATGACCAGGTCAGCGAGGGCGTTTGGATCTGGGCCGACGGCACCTACGTTCAAGCAGGCTACATGAATTGGGCAGCCACCCAGCCGAACGATGCCGAACTCGGTGAAGACTGTGCCGTCTTGCACTCCGGCGCCGGGGACTGGAACGACGTGGCGTGCACCGAGGTCGAGTTCGCAACCGCACCGATCGGTTTGATCTGCGAGAGCCGCTAGGCCGTCACGCCTTCGGCACCCCGGCCAGGATCCCTCGGACGCGCTCCGCCATCGGCGGGTGGGAGTAGTAGAACCACGCGTACAGGGCGTGCGGGTGGAGCGCCGAGAGGTTCTCGCTGGCGAGCTTCTTCAGCGCGTTCGCCAGATCTTCGGGCCGGCGGTGGAGCGTGACGGCGAAAGCGTCGGCCTCGCGTTCGTGACGGCGTGACCAGGAGGACGAGAGCGGGGTCAGCGGGAAGGTGACGACCGAAGCGAGTGCGCCGAGAACGAGAAGGCGCGCGGGCAGCGAGGCCGACTCGAGACCGACCAACTCGGGAAGGCGGGCCGCGGGGGTGAGGCGAAACGCCAGGTAGAGCCCGACGAAGAGGACGGCGTACGACCACACCGTGCGGACGAGCACGTGGTGTCGCTTCCAGTGACCGAGCTCGTGGGCAAGGATGGCGAGGATCTCGCCGTGTTTCATGTGGTCGAACAACGTGTCGAAAAGGACCACGCGCTTCACGTGCCCGATACCGGTGAAATAGGCGTTCGAGTGGGAACTCCGCCGCGACGCGTCGACCTCGAGCACGCGGCTCACCTGGACGCCGGCTTGCTCGGCGAGCGCGCGCACCTCGGCTTCGAGCCCGGCGACGTGGAGCGGCTTCATCCTGAAGAATAGCGGCTCGATCAGCGCCGGCGCGGCGTACGTGAGGCCGAGACTCACGACCACGAAGAGGGCCCAAACGAGAAACCACCACGAGCCCGGGTAGGTAGCGATCAGGGTCAGCGCTGCGGCGGAGAGGGCACCAACGAGGACGAGTGAGAGCAGGGTGCTCTTCAGGAAATCGGTGACGAAGAGCGCAGGCGTCATGCGATTGAAGCCGTGGCGCGCCTCGATGCGGAAACTCCCGTAGAGGGAAAAGGGGACGCCGAACACCGCGCTCGCCAGCGACAAGCCGACGAAGAACAGCGCGCCCGCCGCGATCGGCGAGTCCGTGAGCTCCGAAACGAAACGGTCGTAGGCGCCGAGCACACCACCGAACAGGAACAGGCCGACAGCGAGTTCCCGAACGGCGCCGCTCATGATGCCGAAGCGGGCGCGATCGCGGGTGTATGCCGCGATCTTCGCGAGTCGCTCGGCGTCGACCACGTCGGCGAGCTCGGGCGGAACCTGATCGCCGCGCGCCGTCTGGTGACGAAGGTTCAAGACCTTGAGCGCCAGCGACACGACCGCGACCAGCACGAACGCAATCAAGAAACCGGTCATCGGACGCCTCGAACCCTAGCCTGCCGTGCCTTCCCGTGCCGGCGGCCGGGCCTTTGCGGCCCTAGAGCGCGTCTCGTCACTCCACCGAAGAGGAGTGGAGCTCTAGGCACCCGCGAAGCGGGTGAGGGGGAGCACCGGCATACCTGCCGGTGCGGGGGCGGGAACGCCCCCAGAAACAGCGCTAGAGCTGCGCTGCGAAGCAGCGCG
>Ga0315912_10000073_pt1 | contig 263829 bp, 211 predicted proteins | sample VfabasoilMG_FD_204469 | JGI IMG/M metagenome (GOLD analysis project Ga0315912, IMG submission 204469) | Garden soil microbial communities collected in Santa Monica, California, United States - V. faba soil | ecosystem: Environmental > Terrestrial > Soil > Garden | place: USA: California... | reverse complement strand
TCGCACGCCGGGTGATTCGCGAGACGATCACCGCGACCGGATCCCAGGCCAAGTTCGCGCTGATGACCTTCGACCAGAACGCAGCGTTCGCAGCCAATGCCAACCCCGCCAAGTGCACCGACCTCGCGGGCAGCCCGCGGTTCCAGTGGGTCGATCAGTTCTGGTACAACAGCGCACCGATGCCGCTCAACCGCTACGCCGGGTATTCCGGCGCGTGGCGGCTGTGCATGGGCAAGACCATTCGCCCCTATTCGTACCTGCGCTGGGACAACCTCGGCGTGAACCCGGTCATCACTGCCAACAACCAGACCGGCGAGCTGCCCCCTTCGCCGCTCATCAGCACGGCGCAGGCCGACATCACCCAGTCCGCCAACGCCGCCCGCAAGGTGCAGTGGTTCCCGCGCTTCGTGGGCATTCGCTTCCACCCCGACGACACCACCGACCCCGGGCGCGTGCTCAGCCGCGCGTCCAACGGCGACTACGGCACCAACAACGCCACCAAGGACGCGCAGGTGTGGGGCCACGACTTCTACTACTGGCCCTACGTCGACGGCTTCCCCGGCTACGCCAACTTCCGTACGTCCCCCACCAGCACCACCGGGCCGACTCCCAACCTCGCGGGCATCGCCGCCAGCCAGAGCTCGACCAACAACGCAGGCAAGCTGTTCGCGCCGTTCTATCTCGACCTCTCGGACACCCTCGTTCCCGTCGACGCCAACACCCCCGACTCCGAAGAGGAGGCCAAGTCGATCGTCGTGTCCAACGTCTCGCCCTCCATCGAGGGCGGCGTCGATGCGGCCGGTGAGACCCCGTGGGCCAGTACCATCGGCGACATCCCCGGCGCGCCCATCCAGAGCAACAGCGTCTACTCGCACCAGACCGTCGCGTCGTACCTGGCCTTCGTCAACAGCGTCGACTCGCCCGACTACTGCGCTCCCACCACCGCCGTGCTCATCACCGACGGTAACCCGAGCCCCACCGCCGAGGGCGGCGTGTTGCTCTACCAGCGCCTCGCGGCGCTGCGTCGCCAGCTCGACACCAAGGTCTACGTCGTCGGCTTCTTCCTCAACAGCAACGACCTCAACTACATGGCCTGCGCCGGCGCCGGTGCCTGCGACGGGGGGTCCTGCGCCACGCCCTGCGACGACGTGCCCGCCGACGGCTGGGACACTTGTGCCAACCCGGCCAACCCCGTGGGCGCGTGCGCCTATCTCTCCAACACCGCCATCGAGCTGCAGACGGCGCTGACCAAGATCGTCAAGGCCGTCACCAACTTCGACCTGCCCTCGGGCCCCTCGAGCACCGCCAACGAGTTCGGAGTCGCGGGCGCCGACGGCAGCTCGATCGCCGCGCTGCAGACCTCCATCGAGGCGAACACCGAGTTCCCCTCGTGGAAGGGCCACGTCATCCGTGGCTACTGCGACTTCGTCGATCCCGACACCGGCGACCTCTTGCCCGCGTGCACGCCGCCCTCGCCCGAGTTTCCCGCCGAGGCCACCGAGGAGCCGTTCGGCCCGTGCCCGCAGAGCCGCGCGTGGGATGCCGGTGAGTGCCTGGCGCTCACCGACTGGACCGATCGACGGCTCTACACCCACGACACCAACAACGAGCTCGTGCCCATCGCCAACCCCGATGGCTCGGCCTCGGCCGGCTTCGTCGCCGAGCTCACCGCCCAGGGCCTGGTCTCGGGCGCGCAGGCCGAAGAGGAGGCCGACGAGATCGCCGCGTTCGTGCTCGGTCGCGACGCACCCGACGACTGGAAGCTGCCGGGTCTCGCCAACTCCGCGCCCATCATCGTCCAGCGCGTGCCCAAGTACGACTCGTCGCGCATCCCCTCGGTGGCGATCCGCGACCCGCACTGCGGCGGCCGCATGCTCGGCGCAGCCGATGGCGTGCCGCCCTCGCTCGAGGATTATTCAAAAGAGGTCTGGGACACCGACAATCGGCTCGGCAGCCCCTCGGTGCACTACGAGGCCCAGGAGGCCGTGCTCGTCGGCGACGACTTCGGAGTGCTGCACGCGTTCCAGCTCGACAGCGGCAACGAGCTCTGGGGGCTGGTGCCCCGCTTCGTGCTCGCCTCGCTCGCCGAGAAGACGCGGATCGGCGCGGCCAGCTACGGCCAGCCCAAGGAGATCGAGGATCACAAGTATGGTCTCGCGGGCACCATCAACCGCGGCTGGGTGTTCGACGATCGCGATGCCGACGTCTCGCTGCGCCGCTGGCGACAGCTGGCCATCATGGGCATGGGAGCCGGCGGCACCGAGCACCTCGTGCTCGACGTCTCGCACATGAGCCCGCAGTCGCCCGACGGGCCCTTCGAGGTGCTCTGGACCACCGAGGACGCGGGCCTCAAGGCCCAGTACGACCTCTACAACGGCGAGACCTGGGCCCGCCCCGCGATGGGCTACCACGTGCCCGGCGACGTGAGCACGCAAGCCCCCGATGCCTTCTTCGTGATGGGCTCGGGCTACCCCACCACCGGCGGCGGCATCGACCAGGGCCGCACGCTGCTGCGCACCGATGCGCTCAGCGGTCAGCTGCTCGAGTTCGCGGTGCTACCCGCCGTCGACCCGAGCGACACCTACGAGCCCTCGTTCGGCACCGTCACCGATGCTGCCGTCGCCACCCACTGCCTCTCGCGGCTGTGGGCCGAGATGCAGGAGGTCTACATCACCGACCCCGCCGGACGCCTGTTCCGCTGGGACCTCGGCCGCGAGACCGGGCACGAGTCCGACAGCGGCGGAGCCTGGGGCACCGCGGCCAAGCCGGCCATCGCCGATCCGCTGCCCGCATGCGAAGGCACGGGCGACACCTGCACCGTCAACCCCGCCAACCGCGGCGAGAGCTTCACGTTCCCGCCCGCGGTCACCTCCAACGACCGGCTCGACGACATCACCTCGGTCAGCTCCGCCGGCTCGCTCACCCCCACCAACCAGTTCCTCTTGGCGCTGGTCGGCGGCAGCCCCTCCGACGACGCGCTGCGCGAGGGCGCAGGCGCCAACTACCAGAGCAGCATCTACATCATCATCGACGACCACGCCTCCAACAAGTCGGGCGGCCTCAACGTGCCCGCCGGCGCGCCCAAGACCGCCCCGGGCACCAACGCCGACTTCGCTCGCGTGGCGCTGACCGACATCGAACGCACCCGCACCATCACTCCGTTCGAGGGTGCCGACACCATCGAGGAGACCCGCAACTTCTCGCGGTTCACCCGCCCGATCCGGGCCCCGCGGATCTTCGTCACCGGCGTCGTCGACGAGAGCACGCTCGACCAGCAAAACCCCACCGTCATCGAGGGCGTGGAGGTCTACAACCTCGAGTTCACCGTCTACGAGCCGCCCACCGCGGTGTGCGACCCGACGTTCTACGACGACGACGAGGACGAGTGGCACGAGGACCCGGGCGCGACGTTCACCATCACGTACCGACTGACCGCCAACGTCGCCAACGGCTTCGACCTCGTGAGCGGAGCCGGCGCGGGCGGTGGCTCGGGCTCGGGCGCCGACTTCGGCGGCGGCTACAGCACGGGCCTCACGCTCGCGTCGGTCGAGCAGATCGGCTCGGGCGACTGTGCCAACGGCGGCTGCGGCCCGCTGATGGCCAACACTGCTCCGGCGCCGTGTGACAACAACACCAATGCCTCGGGTGGCACCGTCGGAGGCGGTGCCGCGATGGCGGTCAGTCACACCGAGCTGTCCGCGTTCACTCCGGTGGAGTGAGCGTCGGCGCGAGTCGGCTCAGCAGCGTCTCAGTCGTGCAGGAGCAACAGCTCCTGCACGAGCCCATCGGCCGAGCGATACATCACCGCCTTGACGACCCCATCCGCGAACGTGAAGCGAATCGTCGTCACCTCCATCCCACCACGTCCTCTGCGCTCGCTCGCCTCTGCTGCAATGGGCTCTCCCCGCGTCCGCAGCCGCTCTGCGGCCGCTCGCACGCGCGCATCGTCGTAGAAGGCCCCGAGCTCCTCCCCGAGCTTCGACCGATCGAGCTCACCGCGCTGGAGCTGCCGCAGCAGCTCCAGCGCAACCTCGTCCGCCGGTGGCCCCTGCACGTCGGGCACGTGGGTGATCGGCCCCACGAGCAGCCCGAGCAGCTGCTGGTGGATGTCGCCCGGGCTGCCACCCTCGGTGTTCACCAGCAGGGTCACCGCCGAGCGCGTGCGCGGTACCACGGCGTTGTACGCCTGGAACCCGCTGACCCCACCGGTGTGCGACAGCACGATCTCGCCCCCCATGCGGCGCACACCGATGCCACAGCCGTAGTCGGTGCTGCGCCCATCGGCGAGCGTGCGCGGCGTGGTCAGCCGTTTCATCGATTCCTCCGAGAGCAGCTCACCCCCCGCGAGCGCGAGGTTCCAGCGCATCAGGTCGCGCGTCGTCGAGTACACCCCGCCCGCGGCGTGGATCCACCCTTCGGCCTCGCGCGGCGCCGGCTCGGGCTCGCCGAGCGCGATGCTGATGTACCCCTCCGCGAGCCCCGGCGCCCCGAGGGGCGGGTCGAACGAGGTGTGCGTCATGCCGAGCTTGGTGAACACGCGCTCGGCGAGGAGCGCCCGCAGCGGCCCGCCCGCGACCTTCTCCAGCACGCGACCGAGCACGATGAAGCCGGTGTTGCTGTACGACCAGCGCGTGCGCGGCTCGAACTCCAGCGGCACCATCGCATAGCGGCGTAGCAACTCGTCGGGCTCGATCGGCGTGCGCATGCGCCGGTCGATGAAGTCGAGCGGATAGAAGTCGGGATAGCCCGAGAGGTGGCTGCCGAGATCATCGAGCGTGATGTCGGCGGCGCGCGTGAGCTCGGGGAAGTACTTCGCAACCTCGTCGTCGAGCGAGAGCTTGCCGTCTTCTTCGAGCATCAGCGCCGCGACGCACACGAATTGCTTCGAGATCGATCCGATCGCGAATGCGACGTCCGGCCCCACCGGTGCGTGGGTGCGCATGGAGGCCTCGCCATACGTACGCTCGAGCACCAGCTCGCCGTTGCGCACGATCGCGAGCGATGCTCCCACGATCGCCCGCGATTCCAGCTGCGCGCCGACGTATTCGTCGATCGCGGTCGGGTCGAGCGTCGTCGGCAACGCGGGGGCCGGTGGCTCCGCGGGTGCACGCGTGCTCGCGGGCGTACGCGCGCACCCGAGCGCGAGGCCAAGCACCAGGGAGACTATGAGGAAGGGGATGCGAGCTCGTTCGGACATGGGGCCAGCAGCGACATCGTACGCCGGGCACGACGAGTCGCGCGATATTCGCGATCACCGGTGAGGACACATCATCGCAGCACGGCCGATTCCGTTGCCAACACCCCCGGGTCGGCGATAGCTTCCCCCCGTGGGCGATGCTGCTCGTTGGCCGTCACCGTGTGCGCCTTTCATTCCGCACGCACGGATGCCTCGTCATGGCCTCGATCGCGCTCGCACACCCAGGTGAACGATGAAATTCCGGCGTGCTGCTCCTGCAGTGCTCATCTCCACGGTCGTCGTGGTCGTGCTGGTCTCCGCGGCGATCTCGAACTGGATGTTCAGCGGCATGACCGACGAGGTCGAGCGCTCCCGGTTCGACCAGATGGAACGGATCCTGACCAGGAACATCAAGAGCGCCGTGGGCAAGGCCCAGGCGCGCGCCGAGCTCGTGGCCTCGCTGCCGGCGACGCGGCGGCTGCTCGCGGCCAAGGATCGCGACGGCCTGCTCGCCGAGTACAGTGAGATGTTCCAGATCCAGCGCGAGCGGCACGAGGTGGCGCAGATGCAGTTCGCGGTGCCGCCCGCGACCTCGCTGCTCAGGCTGCACACTCCCGATGCGCCGCAGGACGACATGTCGGGGTACCGTCCGCTGATCGTCGCCGCCAATCGTGACCAGCTCGCCCACACCGGGATCTCGGTCGCGCGCGCGGGGCCAGCCGTGTTCGCGGTGGTGCCGGTTCACGACGGCAAGGGCAACCACGTCGGCATCTTCGAGGTCGGCATCGACATCGGCCCGGTGATCGAAGGCCTCAAGTCCTCCTACGACATCGAGCTCGGCTTCTTCGTCAGCGAGGAGCTGCTGCGCCGGGTCGCGCTCAATGCCCCGCCCGAGATCTTCGACGAGGAGAACCGCGTGGGCCAGTACCTGCGCGTCTACGCCACGCACGGCGAGCTCATCAAGGCGCTGTCGCGGAGCGATGATCTCGACGGGCTCGAGGAATCGCGACGCGTCGTCTACCAGGCGCTCGGCGAGGACTATGGCGTGCTGCTCGTGCCGATCCGCGACCCCGCCGGCCTACCGCTCGGCGTGATGGTGGTCGCCGAGAACTTCGCTGCGACGCGCGCCGCCGCCGGCCGCTCGATGGTCTGGCAGGGCCTGATCGCGCTGTGCGGGATCGTCGTGCTCGCCGGCGTGGTGTTGGTGGTGGTGCGCGGCTTCCTGCTCCAGCCCATACAGGCAATCGCAACCGGCAACGCCGTGGACGAAGAGGTGCTGTGCGACGAGCTGCGCGAGCTGGCCACGGGTTACGCCGAGCTCCGCGCCAAGGCCAAGCCCGAGGGCGACGAGGACGACGTGACATGAAGCGGTTCGCGCTCGTCTCCGCGCTGCTCCTCGCGGTCGTGCTGGCCTTCGGCCTCGCGGCCAAGTCCCAGGCCCAGGTGCCGAGGCCGGTACCCAAGACGGGTGAGCCCTCGGACAGCTCGCCCGCGTCGCCGGGCGAGCCACAGTTGATCGTGCCGGCACCACCGACCGAGCCCACGGCAATCGTGCCGGCACCACCGACCGAGCCCACGGCGATCGTGCCTGCACCACCGACCGAGCCTCCGACACCGAGCGTCGAGCCTCCGTCGGCCACCGCGGCCCAGCCGGACCGCCCGGTCGAGGATCTCACCAAGCTACCGCTCGCCAAGGGCCTGCCGGTGGTCGTGCGCGTGGCCGTGTACTTCGCGACGGTCGAAGAGATCGACGAGAACGAGGGCACCTTCGACGCCACGATCGATCTGCGCCTGCGGTGGGAGGATCCACGCCTGCGGTATCCCGACGGCGACGTGCCCGGCGGCATGCTGGAGCTGCGTGGCCCCGCCGCCGAGGCTCGCCTGGCCACGATGTGGTCGCCGCAGCTCTCGCTCGCCAACCTGGTCGACGAGCCCAAGCGGCAGATCCACGGCCTGCGGCTGTGGGCCAACGGCGACGTGGAGCTGATGGTTCGCACCATCGCCAAGTTCGCCACGCCGATCGATCTCTCGCAGTTCCCGTTCGACAAGCAGCAGCTGCGCGTCGAGATCCTGTCGCTGGGCGAGGACGTCGACCGGTTGTTCCTCGATTTTCGCCAGCGCGACCTCGACTTCAGCCGGGTCGCCAAGGGCGTCGAGCTCGAGGAGTGGCGGCCCGGGCTGGTCGAGCTGAGCCTCGCTCCGGTCCCCGGCTGGCACGGCGAGGCACAGGCGCGCGTCTACGCCTCGCTCGAGGTGGCACGGCTCCCGGGCCGCACGGTGGCCGCCGTGTTCATCCCGCTGCTCGCCTCGCTGCTCATCCCGATGCTGGCACTGTGGCTCAACTCGGTGGAAGAGGGCGGGTTCAAGGTCGAGGCGTTCGAGCTCGCGAACATCGTGATCGGCGGCCTGTTCGCCGTGGTCGCGCTCAACTTCACGATCAGCTCCGAGTACCCGGCGCTCGCCGGCAGCGACAACACGGTGACCCGGCTCCTCACCCTCAATTACGGCACGCTCGCGGTGGCCGTGGTGATGAACCTGGTGCTGTTCCGCTTCGACCTCGTCAAGCGCATCTTCGGCCGCTCTCCCCAGGAGGCGCTGTTCCGCTACCTGATGTGGGCATTTCCGACGCTGGTGTTCGGGACCGCGGTCGCGATGGTGCTGGCCTCGATGGCGTGAGCGATCGCGCGACCATTCGATCTCGTGGCCCGATTCGACCACTTGCTCACTGCGGTCGCAGCGATGCCCGCCCGAGCTGCTCCCGCAGCGCTTCCATCCACGCCTCGATCTCGCCCGAGTCCAGCTCGCGCGCGTGCGGCTGCTGCCCGAGCTCGTGGTAGGCCTTGCCGAGCTGTCTGAGCGCCGTGCGAAGGCGGCCACGCATGGTCGATTCGGGCCGCTCGTAGACCTGGCCGAGCTCGGCGCCGGTGAGGCGCTGCCAGTAGTGTAGCTCGAGCAGCTCCTGCTGCTCGAGCTGCAGGCGGCGCAGCGCGTCGAGCAGCAGGCGGTGCTCCTCTCGCTCGGCGAGGACCGAGGACAGCCGGCGGCCGGTGAGCTCGGCGATCGAGGTGGTCTCGAGCGGAACCGCGAGCTTGTAGCGCTTGCGCAGGTACTCGTGGCTCACGTTGCGCGCAATGCTGTAGAGGTACGCCTTGAACGTGGAGCCGCCGCGGAAGCGATCGCGCCCGGCGACCAGGCGCGAGAAGGTCTCCTGCGTGAGGTCCTCGTGGTCCTGGGTGAACTTGGCGATGAAGTAGCCGCGGACGCCAATGAAGTGCCGCGTAATGAGCTGGTTGCCCGCGGCGCGGTCACCGGCCCGCCACCGCTCGAGCAATTCCAGGTCCGCGACGCGGGAGGCCATGCCAGCCTCGTTTGTAACACGAGGCACACGGCGGGGCTGTCGCCCGATGGCGACCCCCTGGCGAAGGCACCCGGGCTCGCCGGTAGAGACCGAGCGAGCCCGGGCGGGAGCCGGTCGAGCCAGCTATGATCGAGCTACGGCTCGTCTGGCAGGCCGTCGGTGGGCATCGTCTTGATCCAGACGGTGCGGGTCTTGGTCACCGGCGGCGAGGCGTTGCTGGTCGCCGACACCGAAACCTCGAGCGCGTCGGTCATGGCCCCGAAGTCACAGTACGCATGGCCCGTGACTCGTGACCATTCGACGTTGCCGCCGTCGTGCGAGGCGTTCATCTGCCAGCTCGCACCACCGTGGCTGAAGTCGACGAGCTTGATGCGGATGGTCCCGTCGGGGGGCGAGCATAAGTAGTCATGCTTGGTATGGAGCTTCTGCTCGTAGTTGGCCAGGCTGCTCGAGCCGTGCTTGAGCTGCAGCTCGCTGGATCCATCGATGGATCCGTCGAGTGAGAGTGGATCTTCACCAATGACGAGGAGGTACATGAGTGTGTCTTTCCTGGCGTCCGTGAGCTCACGGTCGCGGTTATTGCTGTCGAGAGTGGTTCGGGGGACTTAGTGACAAATCAATCGGAGCGTTCGACGAGGAGCTCGTCGGCCGCCTTCATCATATCGGCGGGTCGGTCCTCGATCGGCAAGGTAAGCAGACGGTCTCGGGCCGAGCGGGCGAAGGCACTTGCGCGCTCGGGCTCCGCATTGGCGAGCTCGTAGGCGGCCGTGAGCTCCATGCCTGCGAGGCTGGTGACGGTGTCGCTGGAGCGCTGGGCGCCGCGCTTCTCGAGCACGGCGGCGGACTCGGCCACACCAGCGAGTGCGTGCTGGTAGGCCTCCTGATCGTCCGCGATCGCGAATGCGGAGGCGACGACCATCCATGCATCGAACCGCGCGCGGGTGGAGCTCGTCTTGCCCTCGCGGACCTCCGCGTACAGCTCTCGTGCGAGCTCCCCGGCGGCCGCGGCTTGGTGTCGGTTCAGCCGAATCAACACGAGATCGGTGAGCGCACCGACCCGCAGATCGCCGCCGGCGGCCCGGACTTGCTCGAGCAGGGGTTCGGCGCGGGCCCAGTCGTCTTCACCATCATGGGCGCTGAGCAAGTGCCCGAGGGCATACGTGGCCTGCACCCAGGCGGGGCTCGGCCGCGTGGGCTCGAGCAACGCGAGCGCATACTCGTAGCTCACGACGGCCTGCCGGAGATCATCGCGGGGCGAGTCCGATGTCAGCGCTCGTCGCTCGTAGATCGTGCCGAGGTTCATGTACGCGAGGCCCCGCTCGTACACGCTCCCGAGCAGCGTGTGCTGGAGGATCGCGAGCCACTGGCCCGACAGCGCATCGCCCCACTGGCCCCGACGCTTGAGCAATGACGCACGGATCTCGTCGTATTCGGCGCGGCGAGGGCTCAACCACGGCTCGTCGAGGCGTACGAACAGGCCCCGCACGTCGTCGAGCGCGTCTTGGCCCCGCTCGAGCTGCTCGAGCCGCATGATCGCCGTCCTTGCCGCGAGCAGCCGCGCCTCGAGCCGGGCATCGTCGTAGGACGCGGCTTCGGCCTCGGAGGTGGCGGCGCCGTAGGCCGCCATGGCTTCGTCGTGCTTGCCGAGCAACGAGAGCACTCGCGCCCGGCGCTGCTGCGCGACGGCCAGCTCGAGGCTCCGCTCGCCCGCGAGCTCCACCGCGCGCTCGGCCGCCTGCAAGGCCGCCGGTAGCTCGCCGACGCGCTCTTGCCTGCGAGACTCGTCGCGCGCCGCGACCACGTCGTCGTCCAGCGCACGCGGGGGGGGTGCCGTGAGTCGCGCATGCTCGAGCGCCTCGATGTCTTCGAGAAGCTCGCCGATCGAGCGCTCACCAGCGGTCTCGAGCAGGCCGCCGAGGTTCTGCACCCACGATTGCAGGTGCTGGCGCCGCGCCTCGTCGCCGGGCCCGGCTGCCCGCTTGCACAGCGTCTGCGCCTCTGCTTCGAGCCGTCGCAGGTGCTGCTCGAGGCGCTCGAGCCCCAGCCCCACCCCGGCCTCGTCGAGGCGCTCGTGCACGCCCCCCCACCCCTCGCTGTCGCGCACCTGCACCACCGCACGCTCGAGCCCGCACTCCTCGGTGGTCGCGGCCGGCCCGATCAACAAGGGATAGACGAGTAACCCCGCACCGAGCGACGCGCCCACGAGCGCCAGCAAGGCCGGCAGCGACGGGCCGCGCTTGCGCCGGATCAGCTCGATGAGCTCGGCGAGCGTCTCGAACCGCGCCTGCGGCTCGAACGAGAGCCCACGCTCGAGCACGCGGCGTAGCTTGCCCGGCAGCCGCTCACCGCCGGCGGGCCGGCCCTTCTCGATCGCGGCGAGCAACACGGCACGATCGTCGCCCTCGAACGGGCGTGTGCCGGTGAGCGCCTCCCACAGCGCCACGCAGAACGCGAACTGATCGCTCTGCACGGTGGCCGCGTCGCCGCGGAGCTGCTCGGGCGACATGTAGAGCACCGTGCCGAGCAGCGCGCCGGTCTTGGTGAGATTGGCGGGGAACGGCTTGTCCACGGGGCCGCCGTCGTGCAGCGGCACGTCCACGTCGACTCCGCTCGCGGCCAGGCCGAAGTCACCCACGAGGATGCGGCCGTCGTCGGCCACGAGCACGTTGTCGGGCTTGAAGTCGCGGTGCACGACGTCGAGCTGGTGCGCGGCGGCGAGGCCGGTGCCAGCGGCGACGTAGGCATCGACGATCGCCTCGAGCTCGAGCTCCTCGGCGGCCTGCCACTCGCGCAGCGTCTTGCCCTCGACGAGCTCCATCGCGAGGTACACCTCGCCCTCGTGGTTGCCGCAGTCGTAGACCCGCACGACGTTGGCGTGGGTGAGCTTGGCGAGCACCTTGGCCTCGCGCAGCAGCCGGGCGCGCAGCTTCTTGGGCGCGGCGAACGCCTGGGCGTGCACGAGCTTGATCGCCACGTCGCGGCCGAGCTCGGGGTCGGCGGCGCGATAGACGACACCCATGCCACCTTGGCCGATGCGCTCGAGCAGCTCGTAACGACCCACGAGGGTGGGCTTCGGTGGCTCCTGCTGCTGGGGCTCGCCGACTAGGCCCAGCCGCGCACGCAGGCGGTCGAGCTCGGCGCGCGCCTCGAGACCGAGCTGGGAAATCGCCTGCTCGCTCGAGTCCCCACTGGCCGCGGCCCCGCTCTCCACGAGCTGGTCCGTTGCGGCATCGTCGGCCGGGTGGCCCGAGGCGGCATCGGCTCTCGAGCGGTCGAGGTCCGACGAATCGTCGTTGGAACGCCCGGGCATCTCGAAGATCAAGTGATGAAGGGAAGGCAATTGGTACTGCGCAGCGACGAGCTTCGCGTGTCGATCGACGGAGCTATCTCACGCCGGCCAATCGACGACCATCTGTGCATGCTCGGCGGGAACCGACACGAAGGAATTCGGACGGAGGAATTTCATGAAGCACGCGCTCTTGGTCGAGGTGCCAGAGTGGGACGCAACCACGGGCCTGCGTCCCGCAGCGACGGCCGCGACGATGGCGGGCTTGCTCGCAGAGCTCGGCGGCTGGTCGATCGTCGTGCTCGAGGGCTCCGCGGCGACGCGAGAGGGGGTCCTGGCTGCGCTCGAAGGGCTGCTTGGCACTTGTGGGCCAAACGATGCCTGCCTGTTCCATTTCTTCGGGCACGGCGGCATGGCCCGGTTCCCTGCGCTCGGCGGAGAGCTCGGCAATCGCCCGGTGTTCTACCTCGCCACGCTGCGACCACCGGGCTCACCGATGGTGGGGGTGCTGGACTTCGAGGTCTCGGCCGTGCTCACCAAGCTCGATGCGATCTGCCGCAACGTCACGGCAATCATCGATTGCTGCCACTCGGGATCGCTGGTGCGGAGCGGACCGGCCGTCGAGCCGCCGCAGTGGCTCTCGGCGCTGGCCCACACCGAAGGCGAGCGCGTACAGCTCTTGGCCGCCGAGAGCCACCCGCGGATCGTGCGGCTCAGCGGTGCGTCGTCGTTGCGCACCGCGTATGTGCGCCACGGTCCGGAGGGACCATGCGGGCTCGTGACGCGTGGCTTCGTCGACGTGGTCCGCGAGGCTGGCCTGCGCTGCGATCGCCTCACCTGGGATGCCGTGGCGCACCGCATCCGCGAGAGCGCCAGCCGCGAGCGCAAGATGGAGGAGCAGCGAGTGGTGCTCGCCGGCCCGCGGCAGCGGCTGGTGTTCTCCACGGACACGGTCGAGCTACCGCGCAGTGCGGCTTACGTGCCGAGCGGTGAGGCCCACGTCGAGGCGCGAGCGGGCGAGGGCCCCGAGCCGGCCAGCGGCCAGAGCTGTGGCCGAAGCCGCGGGTGGTTGCGAGCGGGTGCGCTGCAAGGCGTGCGCGCGGGCGATCGATGGAGCATCGCGGCGCTTGCCCTCGACGATGCGCTCGCGCCCCGCTTCGTCGCCGACCTCGTGCTCGAGCGCATCGAGCTCGACCGCACGGAGGTCTCGATCTCGTCCGCCACGCCGGTAGAGCTGCCCGTGGGGGCCAGCGCGCTCTTGCGGGAGACCGAGCAGCGCATGCCGGTCGCGGTGGACGGCGACGCCACGGCAGCAGCGGCGATCGAGGCCTCGGGCTGGCTCCAACGCGTGCCGCTCGATGCACCCGGGGTCGCGCGGGTGGTCGCTCGAGCCGCGGAGCTGGTGGTGCTGGATCCCGAGGGTCGTGAATCATGGCGCACCGCCGCTACGGGCACCGATGGCATCCACGAGCTGGTCGAGCTGCTCGAGGATCGAGCCCGCGCGGCGCGGCTGCTCGCGGCCATCGAGGCCGTTGCCCCCTCGGCGGCGCGCGACGTGCCGCTGCGGCTGCGTTGGGGGTGGTTCGGCCCCGATGGCCGCGCGCTCGCGTCGGCCTCCGCCACGCCACCCGTGGCCCGACCGCGCATGCACGTGGGTGATCGAATGTGGCTCGAGCTGGTGCACGAGGGCGTCAACCCGCCGCACTGGTTTGCGAACGTGATCGAGCTCGGGGCCGATGGCCGCCCGCGGCTCTTGAACGCGCGCGAGCCCGAGGGCCTCGAGCTCGAGCCGGGCTCGACGGTGCGCATCGGCGTGCGCGGGCAACGAGGGCGCGACGGGCTGCGCTTGGTGTGGCCGACGGGGGTGCCCGGGCCCGACCCGCGCCCGGTGTCACTCTTGGTGCTCGCCAGCCAGCGCCCGCTCCCGCTCGGGCACCTGGTGCGGATCGCCGATCCCGACGACGACGCGGCGTTCGTGTCCCAGGACCTCCCCCCGCAGCTTCGCGGCACCACGCGCGGCGGGGGGCCGCCGGCCCCGGTGGCCTCGCGCGGGTGGACCTGGCTGCGGGTGGAGCTCGAGCTCGATCCCGGGCCCCGACCCGCCGAGCAGCCCGTTTCGTTCACGCTACGCAGCTCGGCCTGATCGGCCTTACCGTCGTTTCACTCGTCGTCCGGCCAAAGCCCCCGCACCCGATCTCCATCCGCCGAGAACGTCGTCGATTGCACGAACAAACCCCGAAATAGCCCTGAGACAGGGGCCCGAGTCGAGGGACTATGCATCACGTTGAGGGCGGGCATGAACGACAGGGCATGGGACCCCGCGGCGCGCGCGTTGTTGCTCGCGCTCGCGGTGGTGGCAGGGGGCTGCTACTCCGGGGTCTCCGGCTTCGACCGCGATGCGGCCGGGGGCGACGGGGCCGAGGGCGAGTCGGGTGGCCAGGAGGGCGGGTCGGGCGAGTCGGGCGACGAGACCGGTGAGGGCGAGGAGCCCGACCCCGGCCGCGTGACGATGCACCGGCTCACCAACGCGGAGTACGACAACACGATCCGCGACCTGTTCTTCGGGCTGCCGGTGAGCCCCTCGGCGGACTTCCCCGCCGACGAGGTGAGCCTCGGGTTCGACAACATCTCCAACGTGCAATCGGTGACCCCGGTGCTGTTCGAGCTGTACGAGCGCGCGGCCGAGGAGACCATCGGGCAGGCGCTGGTGGCCACGGGCGGCGCGGGCTCGCAGCGGCTCGAGGCCGAGGACGTGGGCGGCACGGTGGGCAGCGTGTGCTGCGGCGGGTTCTGGAACCTCAACAGCAACGGCGAGATCGCGACCACGATCACGGTGGAGGCCGACGGTGACCAGGAGCTGGTGGTACGAGCCTACGGCCGCCAGGCGGGGCCCGACCTGCCGCACATGGTGATCTCGGTCGACGGCGCCGCGGTCGTGGAGATCGACGTGACCGCGACCGAGGCCGCGCCGGCCGAGCACTCGGTGGCGGTGAGCCTGCCCGCCGGCAACCACGCGGTGAGCGTGGCGTTCACCAACGACTTCTACGACTCCGCGGGGGGCCTCGACCGCAACCTCTACGTGGACTGGATCGAGCTGCGGCCGGTGGGCGGGCCCGGGGCGATCCGCGACCTGGTGCTCACCTGCGAGCCGACCCCGGGCAGCGAGGCGGCGTGCGCCGAGGAGATCCTGGGCGCGTTCGGCAAGCGGGCGTGGCGACGGCCGCTCGCCGACTCCGAGGTGGCGGGCCTGGTGGGCCTGGTACAGGCGGCGCTCGACGACGGCCAGGGCTGGGAGCCCGCGATCTCGCTGGGTCTACAGGCGGTGCTCGTCTCGCCGTGGTTCGTGTTCCGCGTGGAGATCGACGACGACCCGGGCTCGCTCGTGCCGCACCCGGTGAACGACTACGAGCTGGCAACGCGCCTGTCGTACTTCGTGTGGAGCACCATGCCCGACGACGAGCTCACGCTCGCGGCCGACCAGGGCACGCTGCACCATCCCGAGGTGCTCGAGGCGCAGGTGCTGCGCATGCTCGAGGATCCGCGCGCCGAGGCGCTGGTGGACAACTTCGCGGGGCAGTGGCTGTACCTGCGCAACCTCGACGGCGATCTCGCCAAGGACTACGCGGAGTTCCCCGACTTCGACGCGGAGCTGCAGGCCGCGATGAAGACCGAGGCGGAGATGTTCTTTCGTACCTTCATCACCGAGGGTCGCAGCCTGCGGGAGCTCTTGACCGCCGACGAGACGTTCGTGGACGCGCGGCTGGCCGAGCACTACGGGATCCCGGTGCCGGAAGGCGAGGGCTTCCAGCGGGTGTCGCTCGAGGGGCTGCCGCGCCGGGGCCTGCTCACGCAGCCCGGGCTCATGAGCGTGCTGTCGCACCCGGTCCGCACGTCGCCGGTCAAGCGAGGCAAGTGGGTGCTCGAGCAGCTCATGTGCATCAACCCGCCGCCGCCGCCGCCCGGCGTGGAGATTCCGCCGCTCTCGCCCGAGGAGGGCGGCACGATGCGCGAGCAGCTCGAGGAGCACCGCGCCAACCCCGAGTGCTCCGCGTGCCACAACCTGATGGATCCCATCGGCCTCGGCCTCGAGCACTACGACGCGATCGGTCGCTACCGCGCCACCGAGGCCGGCCTGCCGATCGACGCCAGCGGCGAGCTACCCACCGGCGAGACGTTCCAGGACGCGCTCGGCATGGTGGAGCTGCTGGCCGCGAGCGAGGACTTCACCACCTGCACCACGCGCAAGACCCTGACCTATGCGCTGGGGCGTGAGACGACCGCCGCTGACGCGCCGTATCTCGATGAAATCGTGGCGGAATTCGAATCCGCCGATGCCACGCTCGAGGGCCTCTTGGTCGCCGTGGCGACCAGCGACGTGTTCCGCATGCGACGGGGGGAAGAGTAGCCATGAGCCGGTTCGAGAGGTTGTCGCGAAGGAGCTTCCTCGGCGGGGCCGGGGTGATGGTGGGCTTGCCCGTGCTCGAGGCGATGCTGCCCAAGCGCGCGCAGGCGGGCGGGACCATGCCGGTGCAGCGGCTCTTGTGCTGGTACGTGCCCAACGGGATCCACATGCAGGCGTGGACGCCGTCGGTGACCGGGCCGGGCTTCGAGCTCACGCCGATCCTGCAGCCCTTGTCGGCGCTGCGGTCGGAGATCCTGGTCCTCAGCGGCCTCGACAACGCCCCGGCCGAGTCGGACGGGCCGGGCGACCATGCCTCGGGTACCAGCGGGTTCCTCACCTCCACGCACGTGCTCAAGTCGGAGAGCACGATCACCAACGGCACCTCGATCGACCAGATCTACGCCGAGCACATTGGCGCGCAGACGGTGATTCCGTCGCTGCAGCTCGGGACCGAGGGCGGCGGCAACTCGGGCGGCTGCGACAGCGGCTATAGCTGCGCCTACTCGCGCAACATCTCGTGGGTGGGCAACACTCCGCTGTCCAAGCTCACCTCACCCTCCACCGTGTTCGACCTGTTGTTCTCCGGCTTCGACCCTGGGGCCACCGCGCAGGAGCTGGCCACGCGCAAGGCCAACCGGCTCTCCGTGCTCGACTACACCAAGGCGGACGCGCAGCAGCTGGCCATGCGGCTCGGCACGAGCGACCGCATGAAGCTCGAGCAGTACCTCGACTCGGTACGCGACCTCGAGATCAAGGTGCAGTCCGACGACACCGCGCCTGCATGCGAGGTGGGGGCCAACCCCGGCGAGCCGGCCGACGTGACCGCGCTCATCCGCACGATGTGCGACGTGATGGTCAAGGCGTTCGAGTGCGACCGCACCCGCGTGATCAGCTTCATGATGGCCAACGCGGGCAGCAACCGCTCCTACGGGTTCCTCGGCTACCCGAGCGGCCACCACGAGTACAGCCACCACAACGACGACCCCAACAACTTCGCGGCGCTGCAGGCCATCGACACCTGGGAGATCGAGCAGCTCGCCTATCTGCTCGACCGCATGGCGAGCATCACCGAGCCCGACGGCACCACGCTGCTCGATACCTCGATGGTGTACTTCTCGAGCGAGATCGAGGACGGCAATGCCCACCGACACTACAACCTGCCGGTGCTGCTGGCGGGGCGCGGCGGTGGCGTGATCGAGCCGGGACGACACCTCATGCACGAGGAGGTGCCGATGTCGAACCTGTTCCTCGGGATGCTGCAGGGGCTGGGCGTGCCGGTGAGCTCGTTCGGGGATGACAGCAACGGGGCGCTGGAGCTCGGCTGAGTCGAGCTCGCACTAGTCCGGGGTCGGGATCGGGGTCGGAGTCGCAGCACCTCGGCCGTTCGTGAATCTCACCCTACCGATGGCGCCCACCCGCAACGCGTCGGCGCGCGCCTGCGGAAGCTCGACGCGCGCTTCCGCGAGCACGAGCCGGGTGCCGGCCTCGATCTCCGGTGCGATCGTGACCACCTCGCCCGCGACCTCGATGCCCTCGTCCTCGAACGCCACCATCACCGGCGCGCCGAGGTGCAGCACCTTGGTGCGACTCTCGGGCACGGCGAAGCGGATGAGCCGCGCGTCGGAGATGAGCTGCACCACCGACTCGCCGGTGCTCAGCGTTGCGCCCGGGTCGACGTAGCGGCGTGCGACCCGACCGGAGAACGGGGCGCGCAGCTCGGCCTCGGCGATGCGGGCCGAGGCCTCCTCCATCTTGCTGCGCTGCTCCTCGAGCGAGGCGCCGGCGCTGCGCTTGCGCGCGGCGGAGAGCTTCTCGGCGTAGCGTTGCTCGCGGAGCTCGGCCTTGCTGACGAACGCCTCGAGCTGCTCCACGTCGGAGCGGGTGGCGCGGGCCTGCTCGAGCTCGAGCGCGAGCCGGTCGAGCTCGGCCTTGCTGGCCTTCCACGCCGCAGTCGCGGCCAGGAGCTCGCTGCGATCGCCGCGTACGTCCATCTCGGCCACCACTGCGCCCTGCTCCACGTGATCGCCCACCTCCACGTCGAGCCGCGCGAGCCGGGCGAAGCCCGACGACACCAGCACCACCTCGGCCTCGGGTACGAGCACGCCGACCATCGGCTCGTCGGCGGCCGCGTCGGCGCTCGTGACCGCCTCGGGCTCGACGACGGCGGCATGGCCGTTCGCTGCGCCACCGGAGCTCTCCCGTGCCAACCCACCGTCGCATGCCACCGCGAGCACGAGCGACGCGAGCACGACCGCCGCCTCACCTCGCCACGGCCTCGCCACGGCCCACCCGCGAGTGTTCCACGGCCTGCGCCGAACGTTCCACGCCGCCCGCCCACCGCCGCGCATGGTCATGGCGCCTGCCTCTCGTAGAGCCGCCGATACACGTTCCCGTGCATCAAGAGCTCGCGGTGCGTGCCCTTCTCCACCAACCTACCGCGATCCATCACCAGGATCACGTCGGCGTCCACCACGGTGGACAGGCGATGCGCGATCACGATCCGCGTGCAGCGAAGCCCAGCGAGCGAGCGCTGGATCGCGTGCTCGGTCACGCTGTCGAGGTTGCTCGTGGCCTCGTCGAGCAGCACGATCGCCGGCTCGCCCACCAGCGCGCGCGCGAGCGCCAGCCGCTGGCGCTGCCCGCCCGAGAGCGAGGCGCCACCGTCGGCGAGGATCGTCTCGTAGCCCATCGGCAGCGCCACGATGTCGTCGTGGATCGCGGCGCGCCGGGCCGCGTCGACCACCGCGTCCATGCCGATCTCGGGGTGCCCGAGCGCGATGTTCTCGCGCACCGACATGCCGAACAGGTCGCCGCGCTGCGTGACCACGCCGAGCTGCTCGCGCACGCTGCGGAGATCGTAGCCCGCGAGATCGGCCCCGTCGTAGAGCACCCGGCCGCCGTTGGGGGTGTAGAGGCCCACGAGCAGCTTGGCGAGCGTGGACTTGCCGGCCCCCGAGGGGCCCACGATCGCCACGAACTGGCCAGGCCCCACGTCCACCGAGACCTCGACCACGGCGGGCGGAACGGCCTCGGAGTAGCGGAACGTGACGCCCTGCGCCTCGATGTGGCCCGACAGCCGCGGCGCGCGGGCGACCTTGCGCGGGTCCTGCTCGGGCTCGGTCTGCATCACGTCCTCGATGCGCTCGAGGTAGCTGCCGAGCACCTGGAAGCGCATCGCCACGCCCACGAGCGTGGTGAGCGGGCCGAGGAAGCCGGCGCCGAGCGCCGAGAGCCCCAGCATGGTGCCGAGGCCCAGCGCGCCGTCGAGCACGAGCTTGGCCCCCGTACCCAGGATCACGAGCGGCGCGGCCATCGAGAACGCGCTCAGCAGCGACGAGACGAGCGCGTCGAGTCGGCCGCGGCGCAGCGACACGTTGAGCGAGTCGACGAACAGGTTGGACCAGCGATCGACCGCGCGGTACTCGGCGCCCATGCTCTTGAGCGTCTCGATGCCGCCGAGCAGCTCCACCTCGTAGCTCGAGGTCTTGGCCTGCACCGCCAGGCCCTCGGTCATGAGCTCGCGCTGCACCCGACGCGTGGCCCAGTAGAGCGAGAGCTGCACGAACGCCAGGCCCACCACCACCGCGCCCATCAGCGGGCTCGCCCAGGTGATGAGCACGAGGTAGAGGCTGACGAGCGTGCCGTCGAGCGCGGCCGACATGGCCCCCGAGGTGAGGATCTCGCGGACGGTGGCGTTGCTCTGCAGGCGCATGATGAGGTCGCCGGTGGAGCGCCGCTGGAAGAACGCGAATGGCAGGTCGATGAGGTGATCGAGGAACCCGATGGTGAGCTTGGCGTCGAGCAGCGTGCGGAGCTGCACGAGCAGGTTGGCCCGCACCCACGCGGCGATGAAGTGGAACGCCACCATCATGCCGAGCCCCGCGCCGAGCACGAGCAAGAGGTCGAGGTCGCGACGCGGGATGATGCGGTCGACGAGCAGCGTGGTCATGAGCGGCAGCGCGAGCGCCAAGAGCTGCACGAGCACCGACATGAGCACCGAGCGCGACCAGAGCGCGGGATAGGCGAGGATCTGCGCGAGGTAGCGGCGCAGGAGCGGCCGCCGGCGCGCCTCGGGCTCGAACGCCTCGCTGGGCTCGAGCAAGAGCGCGATGCCGGTGAAGGCCTTGTCGAACTCGGCCAGCGAGATCCGGCGCCGCCCGAACCCGGGGTCGACGATGATGACCATGCCCTTGCGCACGCGGTCGAGCACCACGAAGTGGTTGAACTCCCAGTGCAGGATCGAGCCGCGCGGCAAGAGGTCGAGGTCGGAGAGATCCTCGAGCTGCACGCCGCGCCCGCGCAGGCCGTAGCTCCGGGCCGCCCGCAGGATCCCGAGCGCGCTGGCGCCGTTCTGGTCGGCGCCCACGGCATCGCGCAGCTCGTCGAGCGGGCGCACGCGGCCGAAGTACTGCAGCACCATGGCCAGGCACGCCGCGCCGCAATCGGCCGCGGCGAGCTGCTGCACGTGCTCGAGCCGTCGCGCGGCCGCCAGTGCCCCGAGCCGCCGCAGGGCGGGGAAGCGGCGCGTCAGCGCGCGGTCTTGCTCGGGCTCGGTGCTCATCAGATCGCTTTCAGGGCAGGCACCAGCGTCTCGAGCAGCGTCGCCGAGCGCACCTCGGCCTCGAGCGTGCCCTGCATGCCGTCGTACACGCGGTACTCGGTGTCGTCGGCCACGAAGGTGTCGGAGGGCAGCACGGTCTCCACCACCACCACCGGTCCGCGCAGCTCGAGCGCGCCCTCGCGATCGCGGCCGAGGTAGCGCATGGCCTCGGTGGGGCCGACCACCTCGTCGGCGACCGAGCGCACGGTGACCTCGTGGCGGCTGTCCGGAAAGCCCTCGAGCTCGAGGAAGAGGCGCGTCTCGGCAGCTCCGAGCAGCGGGCGGTAGTGGCCGGGGAACAGCCCGACCACCACGGTGCGCGCGGAGTCTCGCTCGATGGAGACGACAGCATCGCCGGGCGAGACGGGCTGGCCCGGTCGCACGCGCACGTCGGACAGGAGCCCCGGCTGCGGGGCGACGATGGTGCGCTCGCGCAGGTGCGCCTCGGCGAGCTGGAGCTGGGCATCGAGCGTGGCCAGGCGCTCGCGGCGAGCGTCGTCGGCCGGGGCGCGCAAGAGCTCGACCAGCCGCTGCTGGTGCTCTCGCTGCACCCGCTGCAGCTCTGCGCGCTGGGCCGCATCGTCGAGGCGCACGAGCACCTGACCCGCGATCACGTGCCGGCCCGGCTGTACCTCGAGGCTCTGCACCGTGCCCGAGACCGCCGACGTGACGACCACCCGGCCCTCGCGGCGCACCACCGCCATGCCCTCCGCGTACTCGCCCACGCGCGCCGTGGCGGCGAACACCAGGCCGCCCACGACCACCAAGGCGGTCACCCACACGGCCCAGCGCGTCCACGTGGACACGATGTGCAGCGGCCGGCCCGGTCGCGACCCGCGTCCGTGGGCCACCATGGCCGCCTGGCGGTAGAGCGCCGGCCGCACGGGGGCAGACACGGTGGCGCGAGCAGGCTCCGGCGCGGTCTCGGTGGTGCTCGCGGCCTCCGGCGCGGCCGTGGTGTCACTGCCGCCAGCCGACTCCGGTGCAGGCGCGGTGTCACTGCCACCAGCGGCCTCCGGCGCGGGCGCGGGCGCGGGCGCGGGTGCGGACGCGGGCGCGGGCGCCGGATCGGATCGTTCGTTGGAGCCGCTCTCGGTCACGCGATCGGTCATGCCCGACTCGCAGGAGCCGAGGCATGCGGGGTCGGAGCATCGCACAGGGGACCGAGGCTCGCACCCCGCGGGGCTCGCGAGCGTGCACGGCATCGGGCCGCGAGCACCAACGACGAACGCCGCGGCCCCGGTCGGGAGCGCGCGGCGTTTCGGCTGGCCCGGCGAAGCTCGACCGAAGCGTCACTCGACGCCGCAGAGCGGATCGTCGGAGTCGCAGGTCTCGATCTTCTTCTTCTTGTCCTTGGGCTGCTCCTCGGGCTCCACGGGCTGCTCTTCTTCTTTGGGCGGAGCGGCGCCCTCGACCTTCTTGGGCGTGACCGTGAACGCGATCGCGATCCCGCCCTCGATGCGCAGGACCTCCCGCTTCTTGACCTTGGCGTCGAAGGTGTAGGGCGCGATGATGGCCTCGCCGTCGCGATCGTAGCCGATGGTGATCGAGATCTCCTTGGCCTCCTTGCCCTTGTCGCCCTTGCGCTTGACGTTGAGCAGGAACTGGTGCTTGGCACCCTCGGCCTGGATCTCGAGGTTGCTGTCGACGCCGTAGTCGACCGTGAAGGCGCTCTCGGGTTTGACCACCCGGCCCGACTCGAGCTTGATCTCGATCTTGATCTGGGCGACCTCGTCCTTGGGCTGCTCGGAGCCCTCGCCCTCCTCGTCCTCGCCGGCCTCGTCCTCGGGCCCGGCTGCATGCACCGAAGCCACCGGACCCGCACCCACCAGCAAACCCAAGGCAACGAGCACCGCTCCCCAGCGTGCTCCGCGTCGCGCTTCACAAAGCATGAAAGAATGGTGACCACATGGCGACCGGGGCGCAAGCGGGCCATCGCAGTCGGAACGGCGTTGACCTAGGCTTCGGATCGCCTCCGCCAGCAGGCGCGTCGTAGCGCTCGCTGAGGCCGTGACCTTCGTTTCCCGAGCTCCGGTGCCCCCTTGCGCCGCCGCGTCCGCCAAGCCGGTGCTCGTGGGGGCGCGGCTACCGAGCCCCGTGCTTTCCTCACGGAGGCCGGTCCGCCGCGCCGGCTTCGTATGCGGTTATCATGCGGCCTTCGTTTTGGAGGGTGGGCCGGGGGGCCCGCTCCGATAGGTCATGGGCTCTCATCGACGGCGCGGCACGGCGCCGTCGGTCGGCGGGGCTGGCGACAGGCCCTGCACCCGCCTCGACGGGTCGTCTGCGAGGGAATCTCCTACGAAAACCCGAGCCGTGGAGGCGCGAACGCGTCTACGCGCCTCCGGTCTGGAGCCATCGATCGCTCCCGCGGCGGAGCCATGGAGCTGGCAGAGCTTCTGGGCCGCATGCCGAACAGCCGCTGAAGGGGGTGCTGGCGGCCTTCAGCGCCGAAATCAGGAATTGCCAGCGCCGCGGCGCCGTGGCAAGAATCCCGTACCCCGCTCCACCCCTCATCGTTGCCTTTCACTGCATCGAAGATGTCGATCCGTGCTCAGCTCGATGCCGTAGCGACGCTCCTCGACGAGGGAGCAGCGAGCTCGGCGGTCCGCATGCTCCGTAGCGCGTGGGAGCCCGAGCTCCCCACGCATGATCTGATTCCGCTCTACTGCATGTGGATCCGTGCGCTGTGCGACACGGGTGATCTCGAGCACGCGATGACGCTCTCGCGGCGCGCCGCCGACGAGTTCCCCGAGGAGCCCGACATCCTCATCGCGCTCGGGAACGTCCACGATCTGCGCGGCGAGCTGCCCGCGTCGCGCGACGCGTTCCGCCAGGCGATCGCGGCCGAGGCGTCGGGCTCGCTCGCGCACTACAACCTCGGCGCCGTGCTCGAGCGGCTCGGCGAGGAAGACGAGGCCGAGGGGTGCTACCGCCACGCGCTCGCGGCCGAGGACACCCCGGGTCCGATGTACGAGGCCGCAGCGGCCCTCGGCGCGCTCCTGCGTCGCAACGGTCGGCTCGAGGAGGCGGCGAGCGTCTACGAGCAGTATCTCGACGACGATCCGATCAACGTCGACATCCTGGTCGAGCACGGCATCTGCGAGTCCGACCTCGACGAGTTCGAGCTGGCGGTCGAGCGCTTCGAGCTCGCGATCTCGCTCGAGCCCGATCACGCGGGCGCCTGGTACAACCTCGCGATCACGCTCTACCGCATGGGTCAGCCCGAGGATGCGATGAGCGCGATGGACAAGGCGCTGCAGGCCGACCCGGAGAGCCCGCTGACGCTGGCCGTGCTCGGCTCGTGGTACCTGGCCCACTGCCAGGGCGAGGCCAACCTCGACGAGGCGCTCGGCATGCTCTACGGCGCGCTCGAGCAGCTCACCGAGTCGACGATGTTCGACAACCTCTCGCCGAGCTACGCGAGCCTGGTGTTCGAGGAAGTGTTCGAGGCGCTGTGGCAGCGAGGCCTCAAGAACGAGGCGCGCGAGGTGGCCCGCCGCGCGGGTCAGCGCGACTGGATCACCGCGCACGTGCTCGACACCTTGAACGCCGCCGATCACGGCGAGTCGCCGCAGGTCAGCGCGTTCACGGTCACCGCGAGGGTCGAGGCGGGCGAGGTGCCCGACGAGCTGCCCAAGTACTGGCCGCAGGACGTGCTCGGGTACACGCGCGGGCTCACGGTGCTGGCCACCGATGAGGACGAGGCGCGGCACTACTCGCTCGAGTTCCTGCGCACGATCGAGGCGCCCGGCGTGCAGTTCAAGATCGAGACGGTGCGACCGGGAGCCGACGAGCTGGGCTACGACATGGTGAGGCCGCGGGCGCGCGGGGTGGTCGGGTTCGCGGGGGCGCGGGCGTACTTTCGCTGACGCGGAGGGGCTCAGCCGCCGCCTTCGCTCTCGCCCCACTCGCAGTGGGACTCGCCCTCGTCGTGAAACCCGGGCGGACACGTCCACTCGCCCTCCACGCAGAAGGCGTAGGCGCTGATCACATAGTCCGAGCACTCGCCAGAGAGGCTCTGATCGTCGCACATGGGGTTGGCGCCCTCGCAGTCGCCGGTCGACGGGATCGCGCATACGGCCTCGGGGTCCACCTGCGGCGCGGTGAAGGGCTCCTCGCAGGTCCACGCTCCGCTCGAGCACACGGCCTGGCCGGCGGGCTCGTTCAGGCAGCCCTCGGTGTCGAGGCCCACGCACGGCGGGGGAGAGTCGCCGCCTTCGCACGATAGATCTTCCGCGCCCGACTCCTCGGAGCCCGACTCACCGGAGCCGGGATCCGCCGTGGAAGGGTCGCAGGCGACGAGCAGCAAGAGGGGCGAAGCGAACCGAAGCAGCCATGACGAATGCGAGCAATCCATGCCGGGAAGCAGTGCAACCCGCGAGCCATGCCGAGAAGCAGTGGCGTTGCAGCATCGCGAGGTCGAGGATCGGGACATCGGTGTCAGTAGGCCCGACATCGACGCCAGAGCGGTCCTGGACGCTGTTCTGGGCGAGAAGAAAGTCGTGAACCGTAGTGGCGGTCGCGGCAACTAAAGCTCCCCGCCGAGCCCGCGACGCAAGCGGTCACGGGGTCGAGCGGTCTACTCGCTCGAGCTCTGCGCACGATCGTGGCGCCGGGGTGCAGTTCAAGATCGAGACGGTGCGACCGGGGGCGGACGAGCTGGGATATGACATGGTGAGGCCGCGGGCCCGCGGGTGGTGGGGTTCGCGAGCGGGCAGGCGTACTTTCGCTGAGCGGGCGCAAGCGTTGAGGGAGCGTGAACGTCGGCCGACGCTCGCGCCGCTCTCAGGATGCTATGCTCATGGGTACGGGAGCCTTCATGCACAACCCCGTGTACGATGCAGCCAAGTATCTGAGCGAGTGGCACTTCGAGGTGGAGCCGGCGATGCGGCAGATGGAAGCATCATGGTTTCCCCCTCTCTCTTTGCCCAAGCTGGGCGGTTGAGCTCCGAACACCGAGCATCGGCGACCGGAGGTTATGATCGATGATCGCCCGACAGTCGTAGACGGTATCGATTCGTTCGCACGACGCGAAAGAGGGGCGACTCCGAAGAGTCGCCCCTTGCATTGACTGACACGTTCAGCCTGGCTTGGTGGCAGGGCTCGAGACTCCGTATGTGTGCGGTTGATATACTTGCCGAACACACACCGGCCAACGCAAGCGTTGGAGCAACTGCAGTTGTCCGAGGAGGCACGCCTTGACTGGCGCCATTCCAGGCTGCACTCGCCCTTGACGATCAACAGACCGTAATGTCGCAGGCCGACAGACACAGCTGCTGAGCGATTCCTGAGAGGGCGCTGCAGCCCATCTTGCAGAGCGTGCACGGGAGACCGCTGGCGTCGACGGTACCGGAGAACGCCTGGTCGGGACCCCGATACTCGACGTTCTGGAGGGCCTTCGGATTGCGGTCGATGGGAGCAGACAGGTTTGGAAGCATCATGATTTCCTTCTCTCTCTTTTGCCCAAGCTGGGCGGTTGAGCTCCGAACGCCGAGCATCGGCGATCGGGGCTTGTGAGCGACGATCGCTCGACAGTCGTGGATGGGAGGACGTACCTCCGCCGCGTCAACGAACGGACCAGCTCCGAATGCGACCGACCGTGCACGGAACCACGTCACTGACATCGACGGTGAACCGGTGCACGTGACGCGCGGCACGGTCGTTCTGCGGGTCGAAGAACGTCAATTTGACGTCCCAGCAGTCGGAGTCCTGGCGGCAGATGGGGCTCTTCTCGACCTCGATGAGATCGAGCACGCGGCGCTTCTCGGCTGCATCATGGAAGATCCGCTCGATCTGAAAGGCATTGGTCGCCGCAAAGTTGATCGCGCGCTCCTGAGGGCTCTGGCCGAGATTGCGCAGCTCATAGTAGACACGCTCGAGGAAGTTCGCCACGGCGTTCGTGTCGGTTTCGTTGCCGGTCTTCAAGGCATCGACGAGACTCGCGGTGCTCCAGGCATACATCCCTCGTAGGGAGGGCACGATCACGGGCACGGAGGTTCCGTTCGTCAGCGTGGTCGAGCCGCCGATCCAACCCGGGATCGAGACTCGCTCGATCTTTTCGCCGCCGAGTTGGCCAACCAGCATGTCGGCCAGACGCTCGTAGCCCTTCGTCGCGTATGCGCCCACGGGACGGATGGCGTAAATCGGCGTGGCATCGATGCGAAGCGTCCAGGTCACGGCTTCGGCATCCCACGGGTGACTGGCGAGGTGCTTGGCCAGATTCTTCCAGTCGTGGGGATTGGTGTGCATCGCCTGCCAGAGCGAGTCCTTCCTGGCTTCGCTCACCAAGTCGTACCCGATCTCGCCGATGGCGAACACGAGCCGAGGCGCTGGGGCAGCACCCCCGCAACCGCAACCGGATGCTTCTATGCCTGCGGGCACGATGGCCTCCGCAATCGCGCCAGCGTTACGCTCTTCTTCGATTTGTTCGTTCGTCATGGTCGCTCCTGATGATGTAGTCACGTGATCGTCACGTGAAATCGTGTTGCTCGAGATTTCCGCTTCGGAGAGTCGGCGCGCCGGTGTGGAGCTTCCGATCCCGACGCTCAGGATCGCGAGGGATGCCTGCACATCGAGCACTCCCGCGAGGTAGGCGCGGCAGTCCCCGACCGTGGCCTCGTCGCAGCGCCGAGCACCGGCCAGGATCGACGCGCGGACGGCCGCTGCATTCGCCTCGTGGCCCGTCTGGAGCTGAACGCTCATCAGCAGTGCGGCCACCCCGGTGACGATCGGCGCCGCGAAGCTCGTTCCCGTGCGGGTGGTGAGACCCCCACCGGCACGTGCGCCCACGACGTTGCTTCCTGGCGCCAGAATCCCGTTGTTGCGGTACTCGGAGCCCCAGTTGCTCGAACCGAGCGGCTCGCCAGTGTTCGAGTCAAGGGCCCCGACCGCGAGCACGGAGGCGATGGCGGCTGGCACATGCAGGCACTCGCAGCCGTTGTTGCCGGCCGCTGAGACGACGAGCACGCCGTTCTGCTCGCAATGGGCAATGGCGTCGCTCAGGAACCGATCGGCTCGTGGCGTTGGGCTGAGCTGGCCTCCGCTGATGTTGATGATGTGAGCGCCTTGGTCGACGGCTTGCCGAATGGCTCGTGCTAGGTCGATCTGGGAAGTCGCAGTCAGCCCTCCTTGCGCATTGCCAGCGAACACCGGAATTACTAGTCCGCGGCATCCCGGGGCGATCCCGTGCATGCCGCTTCCATGACCAGCGAAGATTTGACTGACGACATGCGTTCCGTGCTCCCGCGAAGCCGGAGCACCCGCTCCATCAGCCAGGCCGACGGAGACGACATCCAGGGTGGCACCCGAAAGGCAGCCGTGGTCTCTGTCGATGGGGCCATCCAGTATGGCGATGACCACACGTGAATCCCCGCGTGTGATCGACCAGAGAGCTTCGAGCGCGAGGGGTGGGTTGACTCGACTCATATCTCTCCCTTTGGTGAGCGGTATGCCGCAGTCGATTCCCGAAAGTTCGTTCTCTCCCTTCCTTTCGTGCTTCAATCCACCCCGTGGCCAGCGAGCGCACCGACTCACCCGCCGAGCCTGGCCTCGCCCCGCGGCCCGCGGACACGCTGCGCGCTGAGTTGATGCGCCTGCGCCTGCGCGAGCAGATGTTCGGGGAGCCGACCGCTCCGCCCCAGATCGACCGATTTCGCGTGCTCGAGCGGATCGGCAGCGGCGGAATGGGCTCGGTCTACTTGGCCTGGGACGAGGGCTTGGCCCGCTCCATCGCGCTCAAGTTCCTCCACCAGCGCGAGGGCGACGAGCTGGTCCGCGAGGCCCAGGCGCTGGCACGCATTGCCCACACCAACGTGGTCGGGGTGTTCGACGTCGGTGTGCACGAGGGTCGGGTGTGGCTGGCGATGGAGTACGTGCCCGGTCGTACGTTACGTGATTGGCAGCGTTCGAGGCCTTCTCTCGCCGAGCGGCTCGCACGCTGGATCGCGGCCGGGCGTGGGCTAGCGGCCGTGCACGAGGCGGGGCTGATCCATCGCGACGTCAAGCCCGATAACGTGCTGCTCGGCGTCGATGGCCGTGTGCGGCTCATCGACTTCGGCTTGGTGATCACGGGGCCGAACCCGACGTCGCAGCCGTCGGGCGGCTCCGACCAGGGCACGGAGTCGGGTCGCCACGTGGGCTTCGCGGGCTCACGAGAGTACGCGGCGCCCGAGCAGCGCGAGGGCCAGCCACTCGATGCACGCGCCGATCAATATGCCTTCTGCGTGAGCGTGTGGGAGGCGCTCGCGGGCGAGCGTCCCGAACGGGACTTGGCTGGGGCTCTGCTGGCGTCCGACATTCCCGGCGTGCCACGGCGCGTGGTTGCAGCGCTTCGGCTCGGCTTGGCCGTGGAGGCGCACGATCGTTGGCCGGACATGCTTGCGCTGCTCGAGGTGCTCGAGCCTCGCCGTCGGCGCCTCGACCTCGTCGTTGCGATCACGCTCGCAACCGGGCTCGGGGTCGGCCTTGGCCTCGCGGGTCGCGACGGGCCCCTCGAGGTAGTCGATCCCTGTGCACAGGCGGGAACCGGGCTCGACGCGAGCACGGCGGCGGTGCTTGCCGACGGCCCACTTCGCGTGGCCACCGAGGAGTGGGTCGGCGAGTGGCAGCACATCTCGGTCCAATCGTGCGAGGACCACCACTCTCGTGCACAGGGTTCCCAGGCCGTGCTCGACCAGCGCCGCGCCTGTCTCGAGGTCCGCCGTCTCGAGCTCGTGGGGCTGCTCGAGCACCTCGAGGACGTCCAAGCGGGAGCGGTCACCCTCGAGACGCGGAAGCTCGAGCTCGGCGACCCCGGGGCGTGCCTGCTCGGAGCCGACGAGGCCCTCGCGGTGCCCGCCGAGCACGCCGAGGCGATCGCCGAGCTACGCCACGCGCTCGGCGAGATCGAGTCCCACGCGGACGAGCCTGCGCTCGCACTGCTCGGGGAGGCCGAGCCGTTGCTCGCACAGGCCGAGGCGATCGCTTGGCCGCTTGTCATTGCCGAAGCCGAGTTGATGCTCGCTCGCATCCACTTGCAAGCCAACGACCGCGAGCCCGCCATCGCACTGACGGAATCGGCGCTCGACCTCGCCGAGCAGCACGGCCAGTCCGAGCTCGCGGCGCAGGCGTGGAGCACGATGATCGCCATCGATCTCGATCTCGATCTCGATCCCAAGGCTGCACGCAGGGCCTGGAATCGCAAGCGCGCGGCGCTCGAGCGGCTCGATCCGAGTGCCTACGAGCGTGGGCGGCTGGCCGGTGAGCGAGCGTCGATCGCCCAGCTCGGCGGGGATTTTCCGGCGGCCGAGGCCTCGCTGCGGGAGGCCGTCGACGAGCTCGAGCAAGCGGGGCTGAGCGGCCGCTTGCAGCTCGTGACCACCCTCGAGCGGCTGGCTCTCGTGGTCGGTACCGCCGGTCGTGTCGAGGAGATGCAGATCCTCCAGACGCGCGTACGCGAGCTGGAGCGCGAGCTCGCGGCAAGCGGAGATCCGCCTCCCCCAGGAGCCGCCAGCATTGCACGATCTGCGTGGGACGCCGGTGAGCTCGCGCTCACGCGGGGCGACCACGAGGCGGCGCTCGTCCAGCTCGAGCGCTCACTCGCGGGCCATGTACGCTCGAGCGGCCCCGAGAGCCAACAGGTCGCCAAGACCCACATCGCGCTCGCACAGGTTCATGATGCCATGGGCTCCTTCGCCCAAGCGGAGCAGCATGCCCGACGTGCCGACGAGATCTGTCTGGCGCGCCTCGGCCCTGGCCACCCACTGCGTGCTGCGACGCTGTCTGCTCTTGGAACGATCGCGCAACGTCGCGGCGAGCACGAGGCGGCGGTCCGAGCCTTCCGCGTGGCCTTGCAGATCGAACAGACCCGTCCGGGCGGCGGTGGTGCGGACTTGGCTTTCGCCCGCAGCAACCTCGCCGAGGCGCTGCTCGCCGTCGGTGAGCCGGCTGCGGCGCTCACGCACGCCGAGCGCGCGCTGACGGAGCTCGAGGCCAACCTGCCCGCCGACCACTCCGAGCTGGCCTACCCCAACAAGGCGCTCGGCTGGGCGTTGCTCGAGACCGGCGATCCCGAGGGGGCCAAGCGACACCTGACCCGCGCGCTCGAGTGGACGACGTGGTCCGAGGTCGAGGCCAATGAGATTCGCGCTCTCCTTGCTCGCGTTCAGTGAGCTTCACGCCCGCTCCTCGATTGTTCTCTGGTAGATTCTGAGCAGCTCACCGACGATCGAGTATGAATGCCTCGGCGCCCAGTGATCGCGAGTTACTCGAGGCTTGGCGAAGTGGTGACCGCCGAGCCGGTGGAACGCTCTTCGATCGCCACTTCGCGGCAGCTCGACGGTTCTTCATCAACAAGGCCTGCACCGAGAGCGAGGTCGAGGAGCTGATCCAGCGCACGTTCGCCGCGGCAGTCGAGTCGGCCGAGCGCTTCCGCGGCGACGCGGCCTTCAAGACATGGTTGCTGGGGATCGCGCGCAATGTACTGCGCGAGTGGATCCGCGAGGCCATGCGCGAGGGCGCCGACTCGCCCAATATGGACGAGCTGTGTAGCGAAGGGCGCGGGCCGGGTCTGTCGACCGGTATCGATGCCCAGCGCGAGCAGCAGCTCTTGCTTGCTGCGCTGCGACGAATCCCGCTCGAGTCGCAGATCTTGCTCGAGCTGTTCTATTGGGAGGAGCTCACCGCCGCCGAGCTGGCCACGGTGCTGGGTGTGCCCGAGGGCACCGTCCGCACCCGTCTACGCAAGGCCAAGCTCGTCTTGCAGGGGACGATCGACGAGCTCGCACGCACCAAGGAAGAGCTCGACTCGATCTGCAGCGGGCTCGACGGCTGGGCGCGAGGTCTGCGCGAGCGGCTCGTGGGCTGAGCGGAAGACGCCGGGAAAACGAAAGCGAGCTTTTGGCAATCGTTCACGGCAGACCGCGCACCAAGGAAGGAGGTTCGGTGCTCGAGCCTCCTTCTTCACACCCGTACGAGGAAAGCCATGCTGGACCTAATCGAATTCAACGAACCCCACCCCATTCCGAATGACTCACCCCAATACTACACATTCATCGAAGCCGACTCCGCTACGGAGGATACCTTGACTTTCTTGTCGTTTGATGGTGTCGACACACTGATCGTCTCACTGAAGAATTCTACTCTTTTTCCTCCTGCTCCTCCTCCCCTCAAGCAAGAACTCGGCTTGATCCTAAAGTTCGCGACCCCTGAGGAGGTGAAGCTGACGTTCAAGCTTGGGCAATGGTGGCCCAACGACTACACCTGTTGGGTGAAGCCCACTGAAGAACATGAGGTTGAACTAGCCCCGGGAGTCGAGGTCACGGTCCCGGTCAAAAGAGAGAAAGACGAATTCTACATCGACATCAAGGTTCGTAGCGCACAAGAATCCTTGAGCATCGGAATCAAGCGGCCCTGGGACCCCAGAATCAAGGTCATTCGTCCGTAGGATCCGCGCCCGCATCTACGCGATGCCGAGCGCAGCCCTACTTCTTCTTCTCGTCGCCGCTGTCGTCCCCCGGGGCCGGCGCGCCCTTGTCCATGCACAGCTCGCCCTTGTCCTTCTGCAGGATCCCGATCTGCTCCGCCGCCTTGTCCTTGTACTGCTGCGGCGCCTTGGTCTTCTTCTCGCGTAGCGCCTCGAAGTACGCAATGGCGTTGGTGCACTGGCCGAGCTTGGCGAATGCGAGGCCCGAGTAGTAGAGCGCGTCGGGGACCACGGCGGACGCCTGGAAGTCCTGGATGATGCGGTAGAACTCGCCGAGCGAGGCCTTGTAGTCGCGCTCGCTGAAGTAGGTGAGGCCGATCTTGAACTTCACGTCGGCGAGCTGCGCGTCGCCGGGGTAGCGCGACTCGTAGGTGCGATAGAGCCGTCGCGCCTGCTTGTAGTTGCGCTTGCCCATGAGCTTCTCGGCCTCGGCGAGGAGCTCGGGCTTGCTCTCGGGGATGCTGGTGGCCTCGTTGAGCTTCTCCTCGAGCGCGGTCAGTCGCGAGTCGAGATCGGCGCGGAGCTCGAGCAGCTCCTGCTTGACGGCGGTGGCCATGTAGTCGGCGTTCTCGGCCTCGCCGCGCAGGCCCTGCACCTCGAGCTCGAGGTTCTCCACGCGCAGGCCCAGGTCGGCCTGGTTGCGGCGCAAGAGCACCTCGGCCTCCTTGAGCTTGGCCTCGAGCTGGGCGGCGAGCGCCTGGTTCTTCTCGGCGGCCTCGCTGCCGGCGAGCACCTCCTTGCGCAGCTTGTCGACCTCCTTGGCGATCTCGTCCTGGTCGGCCTTGAGCGCAATGCAGCCCGAAGACGGCACGGCCGCGAGCACGACGAGGAGCATGGCCAGCCCCCCCTTGGGGAGGGTCGTGGGGGGCGCGGCCAGCCCCCCCTTGGGGGGCATGGAGCCGGTGGCTTGCCCTCCACGGGTCGCGGGGGGCATGGACGGTCTTGTGGTGCGGCTCATGGCCTGCTCGCTCTCGCTCTCGCGCTATTGGAACACGAACTCGACGCGGCGGTCCTTCTGCATGCTGGCCTCGTCGGAGCCGGTGGCCTCGAGCGCACCCTTGGAGACCACGTTCATGATCTCGGCCGGCACCCCGAGGTTCTCGAGGAAGGTCTTGACCGACTGGCCGCGCTTGTCGGTGAGCATGATGTTGTACTCCTCGGTGCCGCGCGCGTCGGCGTGGGCCTCGAGGTACACGGTGCCGGTCTGGGTCTTGAGACACTCGGCGAGGCCCCGCAGCTGCTCGGCGGCCTCGTCCTCGATCTTGGGGCTGTCGAAGGAGAAGAAGATCGCATCGACGCCGCAGGGGTTGGTCCCGCCAGGGCCCACGTCGGAGAACACGCAGCTGCCGTTGTCGCAGATCTCGTCCATGGCGCACTGATCGTCGGTGGTGCACGCCCCACCGCCGCCACCGGGCGAGGAGCAGGTGCCGGTGGAGAGATCACAGGTGCCGCTGTCGCACTGGATGTTGTCGGTACACTGCGCGCAGGCACCCGCGGTGCACACCAGGCCGCCGCCGCAATCGATGCTCTGCGTGCAGGGCGAGCCGAGGCTGCCCGCGCCGCCGGCACCGTCGGCCGGGATCGCGGCGGGGTCGGTGCAGCGGAACTCGTGGCAGACCCAGTTGGCGCCCGCGGGGCCCTTGCCCGCGCAGTCGGTGTCGAGCTTGCAGTTCTGGCACGAGCCGTCGACGCACTTCTCGCCGAGGTCCACCTTGCAGTGCTTGTCCTTCTTGCATGCAGGGTACACGGGCTTCTTGCAGCCGGCCGCCATCACGAGCGGCAGCGCGAGCAAGGCGACGGGGGCGAGGCGAGCGAGGAGTGAGCGCATCGTCGGTGTCCTTGGGGCGGGGGAGTGCGAGCGAGCTGCGTCGAGGCCGGGTGCCGGCGCCTTCGCGATCCGTCGTCCGCGGCCAAGGGATATCACGGCGAGGGTGGGTGTCAACCGCGCACGCTTAGCGCAAAAACGTGGATTTCGTACTTTTGCCCGTCGATCTCGACTGTCTCCACGTGGGGCTCCCCCTGGGTGGTGACGATGTCGGCCCGCGAGACGCGGACTTGCTCGGGTCCCACCTCCGGGCGCGGTCCAAAACGTAGCCGGTGCAACAGATACTCGCCCACGCTGACGGTCTCGTACGGCGCATCCTCCACGAGGAGATCCCACTCGATCTCCACGTTGCCGCCAGGGTGCTGGTGGGCCACCACGTCGACGGCAAAGGCCCGGCGACCGCGCGGGGTCCAGATCGCGCGCGAGAACGAGACGCGGTTGCCGTCGGGGACGGTGACGGCGTTGGTGGGCATGATCTGCTGGTCGGGGCCCCGCTCCGTATGGGAGGGACCACCGAGCGGAGGACCCACCGCGACGATCTCGACCGCGATCTCGACCGGCCACAGCTCCTGTCGGAGCTGCGCGGTGATGGGGATCGCGAGGCTGTCGGCGGCTGCAGCCGAGCCGGCGGCGCCCCCGAGCGCGAGGGCGGCGAAGCAGGCGGCGAAGATTCTTTGACGGCAGCGACGAAGCATGCCCACCCAATCCACGAACTGCGTGGTCGGGGCAACTTCTTGGGAGATTTGCCGGGGTGGCGCTGCTGGGGCATCGTTGCGCGCGATGTCGACCGACGGGCCGCATGCCGTTGCCTCGCGCGCCGCAGCCTTGCCGGTCTGCGCGGTGCTCGGCGTGCTGCTGGCGGCCTGCGGTGGCGCAGTGGCGGGCAACCAATTCGAGGAGCACGCGGTCGATCGGGCGATGCAGGCGTACGGGCTCGACCTCGCCCCGGCAGCGCTGCTTTCGGTGGAGCTGGGCTGGCAGGCTCCGCCCGAGGATTGCCCGCACGCGTACCGCCTCTTGGTGGACTACGAGCCGACGCTGCGGTTCGAGGAGGACGGGGCGTCGAGCATGGTGCTGGGCCGCCACCCGCGGCAGCCGCCCAAGCGGAGCCCAGCAACGGGGAGCCAGGCGATCGAGCTCGAACGGGCCGGCATGACGGTCCCACCGGGCCCGATTCCGCCGGGGTTGATGGTGCCTGCCGTCCTCTTCTATCAGGGCGTTCGGGCCGAGCGGGTGGGAGCCACCCGCGACGTCTACCTGACCAACGAATTCGCAGGCCCGGCTGCGCCCACGGCCGCCTGCATGCCTCGCACGTGGGACCCCATGGAAGATGCGCTGGCGCTGGGCTGGCCGCGGCTCACGGGGCGGCTGACCGCGGTGGGCGAGCGCTGGCACGGCTTGCCGGTGGAGGGCAAGTGCGCCCGCTCGGCGTGCGTGGACCCGCAGACCGGCGGAGGTGGCCAGCACGACCGCACGTGCGTGACGGCCCCGTGGCACGAGCAGCTCGCAGGGCTCTACGAGCTCCGCGGTGAGCTCTACGCGTGGATCGTGAGCAGCTGGTCCGATGGGCACGGCCCCGGGATGGGGATCTCGACCAAGCGCCGCACGTTGATCTCGGTGGAGCACGGGCGGCCGGTGTGGTCGCAGACGGTGGTCGACCACCGCTTCCCCCAGCCGGTGGCCACCGGCGGCTTCGCGCCGGTGACCCGCACGTGGACGCTCGAGGCGATCGACGCGTGCCCGGGCAGCCTCCACGCCGCGGGCTGGGAGCGGCCGGACGAGCTCGCCGAGGAGGAGACGCGGCTGCTCGACCGCCTGGCCCGCGCGGACGAGCTGCGGAGCAGCCCGGCCTCGAGCTGGGACCCCGGGGCCGGAGGCGCCTGGGCGCCCGAGGATGGCCCGGCCGAGGATGGCCCGGCCGAGGATGGCCCGCCCGCGGAATGACCCAGGTACGAATGTGCGTCGAGGACGGCGTTCGGCGTCGCCGGGCGCGCTGAACGGACCCGCCAAGGAGAGCAGCAGCCAGCATGGACAACATCGTCATCCACGGGGGCGAGCGCCTCGCAGGCGAGATCCGCATCAACGGGGCCAAGAACGCGGCGCTGCTGATCCAGTGTGCGGCGCTCCTGGGCGAGGGCAAGACCACGCTGCGCCACGTGCCGCGGCTCTCCGATGTTCGCACGATGGCGAGGCTGCTCGAGCGGCTGGGCTGCCAGGTGGGGGGCGATCGCACGCTGTCGATCGACCCCGCGGGGGTGGCCAAGGGCAGCCTCGAGGCGCCCTACGACCTGGTCAAGACCATGCGCGCGTCGGTGACGGTGATGGGGCCGCTGCTCGGGCGCTACGGGCGGGCTCGCGTGTCGCTGCCGGGCGGGTGCGCGATCGGGGCGCGGCCGATCGATCAGCACCTCAAGGGCCTGGCCGCGCTCGGGGCGGAGATCGAGCTGTCGCACGGCTACGTCGAGCTGCGCGCCAAGCAGCTGCATGGCGCGCACGTGGCGTTCGACATGGCCACGGTCGGCGGTACGCAGAACGTGATGATGGCGGCCGTGCTGGCGCGCGGCACCACGCGGCTCGACAACGCGGCGCGCGAGCCCGAGGTGCAGGAGCTGGCGCGCTTCCTCAACAAGATGGGGGCGAGGATCAGCGGGGCCGGCACGCCGGTGATCGAGATCGAGGGCGTGGACGTGCTGCGGGGCATCGATCACGCGATCGTGCCCGATCGCATCGAGGCGGGCACGATGGCGGTGGCGGCCGCGATCACGCGCGGCGACGTGCTCCTCCGTGACGCGCCGGTCGACGACATGCACGCGGTGATCGGCAAGCTGCAGGAGGCCGGGGTGGTGTGCGAGGTGGAGGCCGAGGGCCTGCGCGTGAAGGGGCCCGAGGCGCTGCGATCGATCGACGCGACCACCAAGCCGTACCCGGGCTTTCCCACCGACATGCAGGCGCAGCTGATGGTGCTCGCCACGCAGGCGCACGGGGAGAGCCTCATCACCGAGACGATCTTCGAGAACCGCTTCATGCACGTGCCCGAGCTCGGGCGCATGGGCGCCGACGTCCACGTGAGCGGCAACGCGGCGGTGGTGCGCGGGCCCACGCCGCTGTCTGGAGCCACGGTCATGGCCACCGATCTGCGGGCGTCGGCGTCGCTGGTGCTGGCGGGGCTCGTGGCCGAAGGGCCTACCGAGGTACGGCGGGTCTACCACCTGGACCGGGGCTACGAGGCCATCGAGAAGCGCCTACGGCCCGTCGGGGCCCGGATCGAGCGCTTTCATGGCGCGCCCGGCTGAACGCCGAGGGCCCTTCGGGCGCGTCCGACCTGGAACGGGGCCGCCAGGAATAGTATGAAGGGGCACGTGCCCGGCGTCTTGACCCTGGCCCTGCCCAAGGGGCGCATCTTGGCGCCGGCCCTGGCGCTGTTGCGTGCGGCGGGCGTCGACACCGGGCCGGTGGGGCTGGCCGACGACGATCGCCGGCTGATGATCGACCTCCCGCAGCCGGACCACGGGTCCTTGGGGTCGGGTGGGTGGCGAGCGCTCTTGGTCAAGCCGAGCGACGTGCCCACCTACGTGGAGCACGGTGTGGCCGACCTCGGCATCGCGGGGGCCGACACGCTGCTCGAGCAAGCGCACGACCTCTACGAGCCGGTCGACCTGGGCATCGGCGCGTGTCGGCTCGCGGTGGCGGAGCCGCGCGATCGTCCGGCGCGTCTTCGGCGCGGCATGGAGCTGCGCGTGGCGACCAAGTACCCCAACCTGGCGCGCCGGTACTATCGCTCCAAGGGAATTTCACCCGAGATCATCCCGCTTTACGGCTCTGTCGAGCTCGGCGCGATCACGGGCCTCGCCGATCAGATCGTGGATCTGGTGGAGAGCGGGGAGACGCTTCGGCAAAATCGCCTGGTCGAGGTCGAGACGATCATGCACGTCACCAGTCGGCTCATCGTTCATCCTGCGAGCCTCAAGCTCGAGCCGGATCGGTTGGCGGGGATCATCGACGCGCTCCGCGATGCGGTGCGCCGGGAAACAGGCGCGGCCAACGAGCCGAGGAAGGCAGTCGGCGACCGGTGAGCAGCCAGCGCGAACGCGATGCCGAGCTGGTCCGCACCGCTCTGCGCGAAGAGCTCAAGGTGCACGTGCGGATCACGGATCAGGGCAAGGCCCCCACCGAGGAGCAGCTACGGCTGCTCGCCGACACGATCCCCGACGTGGTGGCATTCGGCGAGAACAGCTTCGCGGGCGTACGCGCGATGCTCGACTGGGACCACCAGATCCCGAGCAAGTACGTGCTCTTGCGGATCCTGGCGAGCTACCGCGCCGCCGACCTCGAGCGACTCGACGCCATGCTCGAGGATCGCGACGAGGAGATCGCCGAGGGCAACCTCTACCCCGAGTTCGACGTGCCGGACTTCGGCGACATCGACGCCAGCGAGAGCTACGTGGCGCTCATGACCCCGGGCTCGGTGGAGATCGAGGACTTCCGCTTCATGAGCACGTGGCGCAAGCAAGTGCGCCCGGCCGTGGCCGACCTCGCCGTCGACACGGTCAAGAGCACGCCGAGCTACCAGAAAGCCGCCGCCTCGCGCTCGGGGGATGGCTTGGGTGGGCCGGTGGTGATCGGCTGGGCACCGCCGTGCTTGGCGAACACGAGCACGTGGGCGGTGGAGATCTGGCTCTTGACTGAGTTCGACGGGCACCAGGGGAAGGCGCGGGTGTTCATGGTGGATCTCGATAGCAAGAGCGTGACGCGGGAGTTCGACACGGACGTGCAGCTGGCCTGAGGCTGGGCGATCGCGGACGCGGGTGCAGGCGCAGATGTCGCCGTTTCCGCGCGTGATCGCAGCGGCGGCACCGCCTTGACCGTCCCTGAGTGGGCCCTCCCTCGAGGGTCGGCAACATGAGTGAGCGATTCTGGGCGGAGCCCTGCGTTCCCTCTGCTCCTTGGGCGGAAGCACGGCAGTCATACCGCAAGGACTGCCGTGCTAGCGGCTGCATGGTGGTGGTCAGCTACGGCTGTCGGTGAGGCTCATCGCGTCCTTGCCATGCCTACCTTCGCATGTCGCCGACGATCACGGACACGAATCGTCTTGACTACGACCCGAGCGCACGAGCTCGAAGGCCCGCGACGGGCCCTGCTGACCCCAAGAAACGACGTGCACCGTCGCGCGAGCGTATATCGGCACGGGCCCTTTGGGCTCAAACCGGGCCGACATCTTGTTGACGCTCTTGCATTCGTAGACGTACGCTCATGGGCTGGAGCAGGTGATTTGAGCACGTTTCACGAGCAACTCCAACGGCTCGCCGAGCAGGTGCGCAAGCGCCAGCCCCACATCCGCGGCGAGGAATCCACCAAGCAATCGCTCGTCGTGCCGTTCTTGAGCGTGCTCGGCTACGACGTGCACGATCCGACGGAGTTCGTGCCGGAGTACGTTGCAGACTTCACCAAGCGTCGTGCGGGTGGTCCGGCCGAAAAGGTCGACTACGCGATCCATCGCGATGGCGTGCCGGTGCTCTTCATCGAGTGCAAGTCCGTCGACAGCGACCCGAGCCAGCACAACGGCCAGCTCGCACGCTACTTCAACGCGACGCCGTCGGTGCCCATTGCGGTCGTCACCAACGGCCTGCGCTACATGTTCTTCACGGACCTCGAGGAGCGGAACATCCTGAGTGAGCGTCCGTTCTTCGTGTTCGACATCTTCAATTTCTCCGAGAACGACGCCGACGTGCTCGAGACCTTCAGCCGCGCCCGCTACGATGCGCAGACGATCCGCGATCAGGTCGAGGAGATCATCTATACCAACAAGATCATTGCTCACATCGGCGACCTCCTCCGCAACCCGTCCGAGAGCTTTACCCGCTTGGTTCTCTCGGAGATCGAGCTCTTCTCAGGCAAGAAGCTCACAGCCAAGCTCGTCGAGAAGTTCATTCCCACGGTCCGACGTGCGGTCCAGGCGTCGCTGCTCGACATGGCCACCCGCTCGATCCGCGGGCACGTTGCCGACACAGACACATCGAACGCCGGTCCGCTCGTCACCGAACCGACCCCGGTTCCCGTCCCGAAGGCCGCATCTGCGAACACCGGCCTGACCGTCACCGAAGCAGCGCCGGTTCCCGTTCCGAAGACCACATCTGCTCCCATCGTCACCACCCCGGAAGAGCTCGAAGCCTTCGAGATCGTCAAAGGAATTTGCGCCGATTCCTCGATGTCGGCTCGGGCCCCCGTTGTCCATCGCGATACCTCCAATTGGTTCACGATCAGCGTCATCTCGCCGCGCAAGTGGTTCGTACGGCTCTTCTTCAACCAGAAGAAGAAGTCGATCGTCACCAAGGTCCCGCAATCCCAGGCCGCCCTGCTCGCCCCGGGATTCGAGGTCGAGGTTTTCCAGGAATACAGCCGGGTGTACATCGGCTCACCGAAAGACATCCATCGTCTACGCCCACTCCTCCTCCTGGCCTACGAGGATGAGATCAAGCGCCAGGACACTCCCGAAGGCGAGGGCGAGCCCGCGGTCTGATCACCCAGGAAGAGGCCGGGTCTCACCAGCCCGGGGCCCCACCGTGCCTTACCAACACCAGCGCGTGGGTGGTGCGACACAGACGTGCAACTGGCGTCGCGCCGGGAGGCTTGGGAAGCCGGTGAGCCTGCGCTAAGCTTGTGCTTCATGGACCCTCTTGCCAATACGGTGCGTCACGCGCGGGAGGCGGCGGCGCTGAGTACCGAGCAGCTGGCGGAATGGGCCCGTCTCCCTCTCCGGCGATTGAACGACCTCGAGGAAGGAAGGGCGGAATTCACGTGGCGCGAGCTCGACAGCTGTGCGCGCGTCTTCGGCCTGCGGGTCGATGACCTGCTCGATGGTGACGCAGGTCGGGCGCCCATGACGCTGTTGCTCCGCAGCGATCAGTCCGAGGCGAGCCTTGGGGTGCAAGAATACCTCACCGTCGATTCCTGCGAGCTGCTCGGGGAGTTTCAGCGAGCACTACGGGACATCGCGGATCTCGAGCAAGAGCTCGGGCGCTCGCGACCGGCCCTCCCAGTGATCCCCAAGGAAGCGAGGAAGGGTGAGCTGCATCCCGGTGAACGCCTTGCTCGAGCGGTTCGCAAGGAGCTGGGTCTTGGCGATGACGCCATTCCCTCGATGGTCGATCTGCTCCACCGGCTCGGAGTGTGTGTCCTATGGGTGAGCACGACCGAGCGCTCACTCGACGGTGCTTGCGCTCGGCTCCCCATCCCAGGGGTACTGGTGGTTCTCGATGAAGACTTCCCTTCGCCTTGGCGGACGCGAGTGACCCTCGCCCACGAGCTGTGTCACCTGCTCTTCGACCTTGGAGCCGACCGTCCTGTACTGCTCAGCCCCTCTCAGGCGCGGGGAAGACACCTGGACGATCTCGAGCGAACGGCGAAGGCCTTCGCTGCTCATCTGCTCGTACCGACCTCCAGCCTCAAGCTCGTGGTGGCCTCCAAGGATCCGACGTCCGAGGATGCGATCGGGGCCGTGGGCGCGAGATTCGGCGTTGGGCGGAAGCTGGTCATCAATCGCCTCCAACAAGTCTTCGGATTCTCCGAACAGCAGCGTCTCACCATGGAGTACCGCTACGAGTCGAATACGGCTGGGAGCTACCGAGCGGATTTCACGCGCGACAAACCTCCAGAGCGCTCGGGCTTGCGCGGCGAGCCGATCTTCGACCTCGTACATTCGGCCCTGGAGCTGGGGCGGATTCCGCCGTCTCGGGCACGACGCATACTCGGCGTGTCGATTACCGAGCCACTACCGTTCGACGATCTCGCGCCGGAGCTCCGTGCCCCCACGTTGACCCCCGAGACCCGTGCACTGCGAGCCGCATCCACTTATTTGATCGAGAACCATCCAGGTCTCTTCGTCCGCGATGCCGAGCCGCTCGACGGCGGATGGCGAGTCGCCGTTTACGACGACCAAGACGCGCGTGGGAGCGTATGGATTGGGCCCCGCTACACGGTAGAGAATGACGACACGCACGAGTCATCTGGTCGCGAGGAATGAGCATCCATCACCTCCAGACGTGGCCCGATTCGTGCGTCGCGGCTGCGATGTGCATGATTCAACGATGGCGCGGCGAGGATCCCACCGAGGCACGCTTCTACGAACAGAACACGGGTCGCCTTCCGGCCTACATCACGACGCTCCCGCGCGTCGAAGCTCGCTTCGTCGAGCCCGGGATGGAACACGAGCTTCGGCTCTCCCTACGACGTGACCAAGTCGTCGTGGTGATGGTACTGGCGCGAAATTACGAGAGCTGGCGCTCGACTGCATACCCTAACTTGCGCTCACCTCACGGTACGATGACCTCCGGATACCACATGGTGGTGTTGATCTCGGGCACCCGCGATGTGTATCGGGTCTTCGACTCGTTCTACCCCGCGACGGAGCAGCCGCTGAAAGTGTCCAACGACGACTTCGTGAGCTGGTTCGTGGGTCACGCGTTCATCGCTAGCCGATGAACGCGTCGCAGCGAAGAGCCGGTCAACCCCCGTCCATGTCGCCCATGTCGGGCATCTCGATATCGGGCATCTCCACCGGCGGAATCTCCACCGGCGGCATGCCCGTACCGGGATCCGTAGGCGGCGGGTTCGTGGGCGCGGTGTAGCCACCACCCCCGCCCCCCTGGAACTGCGGCAGCTTCCCGAGCACCCGCCCCACGAAGCGGGGTTGGCCCTTGCGGCCCTGCTCCTGCTCCACACAGAACTCCACCATCTGCATGCTCATGACCCACTGCTGCACGGCTTGCTGGGCGCTGGGGTCGGGCTGGCCGTTGATCGTGGGCACCATTGCGCCGACCGACATCCCGGCCTTCATCTTGGCGTCGCGGTTGGCTCCCTCGCGGGCGGCTCGCTCGTCCTTCTTGTCGCGCGAGGTGCCCACGAAGAACACCGAGCCGGCCTCCGCGGGCGGGTTGTCGACCCAGGCGCCACAGCTGGAGGTGACGCGGTTGTTGGGGGTCTGGGTGACCTTGAACGCGAAGTACACGGGGTTCGGGAACTCGATCGCCTGCGTCCACTGCTTGGAGTTGCTGACCGCGGCCGCTCCGCTCACGCCCGAGCTCGGGTCGGTGCCCTTGCCGGCCACGTCGACCGTGCGCGCCTCCTCGCGGTACACGGTGCCCGTGCCCTGCAGGAACTCGCCCACGAAGCGATCGGTGCACTGGTCGGGCTGCGCCTTGCAGCACTCGTTGAACGCGGCGGGGTCGGCGACCTCGGCGACCATCTTGCCGGTGAGCGTGTACTCCACCTTCACCTCGCCGGTGCGGCTGCCCGAGCCCTGCACGCTCGCCACCACCGGCACGCCGATGCGCGCGGCGACCTCGGTGCTCACGCTCATGGTCTCGGTGATCTTCACGCCGCCACCCTCGATGAAGCGATGAGTCACGTGCTGCGTGCACGCGAGCGGCATGGCCGAGCCCTCGTCGAGATCGACGGAGTTGCGGGGGATGAAGCGCCCGAGATAGATCGAGGGGTCGGTGTCGAAGGAGTTCCGCAGGAAGACGTTGGACGACGGCGCCGCCGAGGGGCCGTTGGGCACGCCGCCCCGAAGGGCGCAGGCCGGAAGCCCCAAGCAGGCAGCGAGGAGGAAGAAACCCCGAGGCGTGGTCATTGCGGCCCGAGACGCTAGCGGATCCGCTGGCGGCTGTCGCGCCCTGGCGAACGAGCCCATGAACGGGCTTCGGCGCCGTCGGGCAACGACATCGAAGCCAGGCGAGCGGCTACGAACGGCGTCCAGGCTTGCCCGAGGCCGGGCTCGGGAGCGGGGCCTCCTGGGTGCTGATCATGTGCTCGCCGCTCCAGACCAGCGATCGCGAGCCGCCGTCGCGCTTGGCCTGCTCGAGCGAGGCCACCGCGCGGGTGAGCAGCGAGGCGAGGTCCGGCGTGTCGTCGCCCATGGCGGCGACGCCCACGCTCGGGGTGATGTCGATGAGCCCGGCTCGCGTGGAGACCGTGCGGTGGCCGAGCAGGCGCTCGGCCAGCTCGTGGGCGTCCTCGAGCTTGGTCTCGGGCAGGAGCAGCACGAGCTCGTCGGCGTGGTACTTGCCCACGAGGTCGAACTGACGGACGTCCTTGACGACGCTCTGTGACAGGAACTCGAGCACCTCCTGGCCGACCGAGCCGTCGTGCTGCTCGGTGATCTCGGTGAAGCGGTCGACGCCGAGCACCAGGCACGCGAGCGGGCGCGCGTAGCGGCGCGAGCGCTTGAGCTCGTCTTCCGCCAATACGAGGAACTTGGCGCGGTCGTAGAGCTCGGGCCGGCTGCCGCCGCGGGTCATTGCGGCCACTTCCTCGCGCAGCTGCTGGCGCTCCTGCTCGGCCAAGAATTCGTTGCGCTGCTGGAGCAGGCGCTGGTGCTGCGCGGCCACGGTGAGGATGATCGTGCTGACCAGGAAGAACTGGTTCATCAGGATCATGTCGGGCTGGCTCACGGGCACGAAGCCGAACCAGAGCGGCAGCATGTAGAACGCGTAGATGAGGCCGTCGAGCACGAGCGCCGTGCGCAGCGGCCACAGGAACATGAGGCCGATGCACAGCACCAGGAGGTTGAGGCCGGCGTAGTACGGCGACTCGAGCCCGCCCTCGAGCCACGCGATGGAGGCGATGCTCCAGCCCGCGGCGAGGTTGACCGAGAACGCCAGCGCGTCGACGTGGCGCTCGGCCAAGCGCGGGCGGTGGCGGCAGAGCAGGTGGATCGCGAACGCATAGACGATGACGATCCCGCGCAGCACGCCGGTCGCGAGGATGTGCTCGCGGACGAACAGCCAGTCGAGGATCCAGAACGCGCCCACGAGCAGCGAGCCGAGCCCGGTCTCGAGCCGCAGCATGCTGGCGTTGCGGGCGTCGACCTTGGCCTGGAAGTCGAGGAACGCGTTGAGCAGGGCGCTCATCGACGGGAACCGCTCGGCCGGGTCGCGCGACAGGCCGCGCATGACCACGCGGTGCAGCCACTTGGGCACGCGGCTGTCGGCCGGAGGCGGCAGCGGGTCGCGCTCGAGGATCGCCTTGGCCACCTTGTGGAACGTGGCTCCGGGGAACGGGCGGCGGCCGTAGAGCGCCTCGTAGAGCGCCACGCAGAAGCTGAACTGGTCGCTGCGCGCGTCGGCGGGGAAGCCCCGGTGCTGCTCGGGCGACATGTACGCCGGCGTGCCCATCACGAAGCCGGTCTTGGTGAGGCTGATACCGTCGTCGTCGCCGGTGGCCGGGCGCTCGTCGTCCTCGGGCGAGGGCACGTGCGCCTCCTCGACCTCGGCGGCGGCGAGCTGGTCGCGCGGGTCGTGCCAGCGCGCGAGGCCGAAGTCGAGCACCTTGACCCGCCGATCGGTGGTCACCACCACGTTGTCGGGCTTGAAGTCGCGGTGCACGATGCCCGCGGCGTGGGCGGCCGTGAGGCCCTGGCCGGCCTGGCGGAAGATCTCGAGCACGTCTCGCCAGGAGCGCGGCGCGGCCTTGAGCCAGCCGCGGAGGTTCTCGCCCTCGAGGTACTCCATGGCTACGAACACGTCGCCCTCGATCCGGCCGACTTCGTGCACCTGGACCACATTGGGGTGCGACAGCCGAGCCATCGCCCGGGCCTCTCGCATCATGCGGCCGTAGGTCTCGCGGTCGCGGGTCTCGCGGGCGAGCAGCAGCTTGATCGCCACCTTGCGGTCGAGCTGCTCGTCGCGCGCGGCGTAGACCACCCCCATGCCGCCGGTGGCGATCTCGTGCAGCACGGCGAAACGGCCGATGCGATCGCGAGGGGCCGGGGGCTCGTCGTCGTCCCGGTCCCGGTCCACCGTGGCCGCGTCGTCCGTGAAGGGCAGCGACAGCCGGGGCTCGCGCGACGGGACCTTGATCGTCTCGACGTCCTGGCGCGGAGACGCGGAATCGATGCTCCCCGCGATGGTTGCGTGCTGCGAGGGAAGGCGAGGGCCCTCGCGATCGTCGTCGTCGTTGCTCACGCGAACGGCGGCAGTGTCTCACCGTCGGTAGACGGGAACAACCGCAGCGCCTGGCGGGCTCGGATACGCGCCGTTGCTCGCGCACCCGCGGGTGACGGCTGCAACGGCGGCGGGGCGTGTCGGTGACACGCGGCGTGCTCTCGGTACGGTTCTCTCGTAGGGTGCTGGCTCGGTGCTGGCTCGGTGCTGGCTCGGTGCTGGCTCAGCACTGGCTCAGCACTGGCTCAGCATTGATCGGGGCCGCACTCCCCTGTCCGCGGCATGCTCCCGCCGACTCCGATTCCGCACCAATCGGGCATGTCCTCCGGCACGCCGCTCGCCAGATACGGCGACTCTCCATCCGCCAGCCAGTACGGGTGCGAGATCACGAACTTCCACAGCGGCGCAAATGCAGTCTCCCCGTCGGCCACCTCGAACGGCGGTGCCGAGTGCATGCAGTTGTGGATGCACTCCAGCACGAAGTGTCCTTCCTCCTGCAGGTGTCCCTCGAGATCCATCGACGTGTTGTTGAAGTCCACCGCCACGCAGAAGTCCATCGGCCCGCCCCACAGCACCATCGCGGGCATCTTGTGCGGCGAGCCGCCCCACGGCTTGACCGCGCCGCCACCGGTGCCTCCGGACAGCGACAGGATGCTCGAGAAGAACGCGCCGCGAGCCGAGGCGAGCTGGTCGGTCCACAGCGCGCCCGCGCTCACACCGGCGCTCGCGATGCAGTGCTCGGCCACGTTGAACTGCTCGGCCACGCACGCGAGCATGTCGTCGAAGAACTCGAACTCCTCGTCGGCGCGCGCGTCGGAGTCGATGGCCGAGAACGGCCACTGGAACAGCACGTCGCCCTTGCTCGAGGGGATCACGGCCACGAAGCGGAACTGATCCACGGCGTTCTGCACGTCGCCCTGATCGAGGAAGTCCTGCGCATCGCCGCCGAGCCAGTGCCACAGGAACACCACCGGCAGGTTCTCCTCGGGCTGGAGGTCACTGGGAACGATCAGCAGGAACTCGCGCGGGTTGCCGGTGCTGTCGATCATGTTGAGCCCAGGCACGAGCTCCGGGCACACGCCGGCGTACACCGGCAGCGGCGGGGGCGGGGTCGCGCCGGGCGGCGGCTCGAGGCGGCAGTCGTCCCCACGCAGCGGCGGCAGGTCGGACGAGCTCGGGAAGTCGTCGGCGATCACGTCGTCCTCGCTCGATGGCGCGGCGGTGGTGTCGGCCGACATCTGTCCGCTCGCACTGTCCGTCGTTCCGGCGGGCCCGCCACCCGTGCTGTCGAGCGCACCCGACGAGCTGCTTCCCGTGCCCTCGCCACCCACGTCGTCGACCGAGCACGCCGCTCCCCCCAACAGCACCCCGAGATGTAGGCAGACGCAAGACTTGGACACACCACCCAGCATCTCCTGACTGTATCACCAGCCATGTTGCAAACACTGCGAAATCATGGTCATCTGCATTTCGCCTCGAACAGCGCGTGAGCATGCGGATCGGCGACGACGCGCACCCTCCGGGACCCGACGACCAGGATGCACGTCCTGCGGACGTGCAGTCCCCCGCTCACCGGGATGGCCCGGCCCCGCAGGAGCGGCGGCAGTTCCCTCGCATCCAGCTCGCGGCCGCCGTCGAGCTCCGCTTCGCTTCGCCCGAGGCCGCGCTCGAGAGCAGCACCGTCGACATCAGCGAGGGCGGCGTGTTCATCCGCATGCCGAACCCGCGACCCGAGGGAACGTTGATTCAGCTCGGCCTCCACGTGGGTGGCCGGCGGCTCTCGATCGGCGGCGTGGTGGTGCGGTGCGTACGACCGGGCGAGGGTCCGGCGCCCGGCATCGGCGTGCTGTTCACCGACCTGCGACCCGATGACGCAGCGTTCGTGAAGACGCTCGTACGCGAGCGCCTCTCGCAGTGATCGCAGAGCCGGTGTCGCGCGCGTCGATCGAGCAGGTGATCCGCACGGATCAAACAGCAGGCGCTCGCGGCGAGCGACGACGCATACGGGCTCGAACAGCCTGCCGACGACCCTGCCGCACGCGACGAGCCAGGATCTGGATGAGCACGCCCAGCAGCACCGCGCTGCTGCACCAGAACGCGAGATCGGCGATGAAGCACATCCTCGACACCGTGAGGGCCGTGCTCGGCTCGCCGGTGAGTGGGTCGAGGCCCATGCGCAAGAACGCAAGCGGCGCGCCATGGCGAACGTGCGACGAGTTGGGGGCTACGGTGGTCACGATCGCAGTTGCGAAGGTGGCGACCACCCCCACGAGCAGTAGGCGTGCGGCCTTCGTGGGGCGAAGCATTCCGCTGACCACCACCACGGTGGCAAGCGGAGCTGCGATAGTGAGCCAGTGCAGCAGGTGGATCCCCTGCACGGCGTCGTGGGGGAATCCCATTGATCCCTGCTACGCGCACCCAAAGGGGGCACATTCCGTGATAGGGTGGCGACCTTCGATCGGGGGATACGAGGATGCGTATGAATCGGGAGTATCGAGGGGTATGGGCGTGCACGCTGTTGGCTAGCGCGGTCGGGGGTTGCTTCGATCCCGATCCGGGCGAGCTCGACTCGAGCATGGGCACGACCACCAACGTGCCAACCACCAACGATCCCGGGACCACGGTGGCCGAGACGGCGACCTCGGGGGTCGCTGAAGGCACCATGGGCATGACCAGCCAGGCTGGTACCAATACGCCCGATCCTGACACCTCCGCGGGCACCACCGCCGGCTTCATCTTCGACGTGGGCGGTGCCGCCACGTTCGGCGAGACCGAGGGTCCGCCGCAACCCGGAGGCCCGGGCTCGTGCCGCCAGTCGGAGGAGCACGGGGCCGCGGGCGGGTTTCCGGTGTTCGACGACCCGGCCTACTCGGAGTTCCTCGACCGGGCCGTGCTCATCATGACGAACTATGGGTACCAGCCGTCGGACTACGCGCTGCGGATCTTCGACATCTCGGGCGACCCGCCGCCGCCCAACATGAACTACGCGGCGCCGATGTACATCCATCCGTCGTGGACGCAGCAGAACTTCGGGGGGCCGGTCTTCGGGCTCACGCTCGACTCCTACGGCAACATCTACCTCGCGCCCACGCGGGTGTTCAACGGCACCAGCGCCACGCCGGGCACGATCTACAGGGTCGACGGGGTGACCGGGGCGATCTCGCAGCTCGGTAGCATCCCCAACAGCGGGCCGGCGCTGGGCAACATCAACTACGACTGCGCGAGCGAGACGATCTACATCGCCAACCACGAGGACGGCCGCATCTGGCAGATGGAGCTCGACGGGACGATCCGCAGCACGTACCGCCACAGCACCGGCGACGTGAGCATCGGGGCTGCGAATGATCCTGGCGAGCCCGACGGCCAGTTCACGCCGCTCGGCGACCGGGTGTGGGCGGTGCAATCGCACGCCGGGCGGCTCTACTACAGCGTGTGGAACGAGGACTCGGGCCGGCAATCGCAGACGCTCGAGAACGAGATCTGGTCGGTGGCCTATGTCGACGAGGACGGGATTCCCAATGGGCCCACCGCCGAGCTCGAGGCGACGATCCCGGGCCTCAACGGCAACACCTACAGCAACCCGGTGTCCGACATCAGCTTCGCGACCACCGGCTGGATGCTGGCGGCCGAGCGCACGATGTACGGCGACACGCAGACGAGCGCGCACCAGTCGACCACGTACGAGCTGCAGCAGATGGGCGGCGGCGGCGACTGGCAGGTGATCGGGACCACGTACGTGGTGGGCGAGCTGCCCAACAGCAGCGCGGGCGGGGTGGACCACGACTTCGAGGAGAACGGCTACGTGTGGATGACGGGCGATGCGCTCGACTTCTACACGCCGCAGGTGGTCTACGGGGTGCAGGGTACGCCGTACGGCGGCGGTGACATCCTCAACAGCACGCTCATCGACCACGACGGCGAGGTGACGCAGCAGGACAAGACCGCGCTCGGGGACTGCGAGCTGCCGATCCCGGGCGACGCGATGCCGCCGCCGCCTCCACCCGAGGGGTGATCACTGGACTGCTAGTGGCGGTCACGGGACCGTGACCGCCACCTCGACCACGTTGTTGCCGTAGTCGCGCTCGACGATCACCGGACCCGCCGCATCCTCGCGCGGCTGGTTGAGCGCCGCGCGCAGCGTGTAGTCCCCGGGTGGCACGTCGGTCACGTCGATCCACTGGCACGGCAGCACGTCCTCGTAGAGGTCGCCGTAGCCCGCGCCGATGCCCTGGTTGGCACAATCGTAGTGCGGGCCTTCGGTCGGCCAGGCCCAGCTGTAGGAATCGAGCAGGCAAAAGCCGGGCTTGTAGCCGCTCGCCACCACGCCAGCCCCGTCGAGCAGCGCGTAGTCGGCGAAGTCGTCGAGGTGGAAGTGACTGTGGCACTGGCTGTAGTGGAAGATGTCGGGCCGGTTGGCCGCCACGCCGAGCACGAGGTCGCGCGAGCCGATGTTGTTCGAGGCGAGGGTGAAGCGCAGGATCGTGCGCCAGCCGAGCCCGCCCACGCAGCCCTCGTAGAGCTCGCAGGTACCCTCGCCCACGAAGATGTCGGTGAACATCGGCATGATCCACGACGGATCGATGACGAGGTCGGGCGCGTCGCAGCCGAGCGGGCCGTTGAACGGATCGTCGGGGTCGAGCGGCGGGTCGTCGGGATCGAGGCTGGCCACCGCGGACGTACAACGGTCGACCCCCGCGTTGATCGAGCCCTGCGGGCAGCACAGCAGCGCCTCGGGGCACGCGGTCGCACCCAGGGCCGGGTCGCACTTGCCACCCTCGCCGGTGCCGCACACTGTCGCGTCGTCCTGGGCGCGCACCGAGACGGTGTCGATCGCAGCCTCGAGGATGCCGGTGCCCTCGTCGGTGGCGGTGATGCGCAGGCGCGAGCCGCTGACCATGGGCACACCGCAGGCGACGTACTCGCGCGGGGTCCAGCGGTTCTCCGGGACCTCGGCCGAGGGGTCGGCGAGCTGCTCGAGCGGGTGGGCCTCGTAGCCGCCTGGGGCGCCGGCATCGGGGACGAGCAGCTCCACGAGCAGCGCCGGGCCCGGCGCGACCGCGGACGAGTAGAAGAACCGATGCAGCTGCACGGTGGCCGCTGCAGCACCTTCGAGGTCGAACGGCGGAGAGGTGAGGATGGTGCTGCCGCCGGACACGTCCTCGGTGTCGAGCAGACCGCCGGGGTTCTGGCCGGTGATGTAGCAGCCCTCGCTGCCCGCACAGCGAGCCGGTTGCGCGAGCGCACCGGCATCCGACGTGGGGATCGGATCGGTACGGATCCACGCGCCCGTAGCGGCATCTCCGGTCACCTCCCAGTCCATGTCGGTACCGAAGCCATCCTCGAACACCGTGGTACCGACGCCATCGTGGATGGTGGTGAAGCTCCACGGCGTGCTGGTGCTGGATGCATGGGTGGGGTCGTCGGCCTCGAACGCCTGCACCTTCCAGCTGAACGTGCGCTCGTAGGTAAAGTAGAGCGGACCCACGCACGGGCCCTCGTAGCCCTCTTCCTCGCCCTGGATGCCGGTGCTGAGCTCGATGTCGTCGACGAACACGCGGTAGCGCACGGGCTCGCCTTCGGGATCGTCGACGAGGTTCCAGCAGAGCTCGGTCTGCACGGGGACGTCGGTGGCCCCGTCGGAGGGGCTCTCGAGCGTGGGCGTGGGCGGGCGCTCGTCGGTGGCGGAGGTCTCGGCGGTGCCCCCCGAGGACGTGTCGGGATCGACCGCGGTGGTCCCGGCGATCGTGGTGCCGGTGGTCGAGCCCGTGGTGCCGGCATCGTCGCTCGAGCTGCCTTCGTCCGAGCCGCCGCCGGAGCCCGGGCACGCGCCGAGGATCGCGAGCGCGCAGAGCAGCGCTGGATGTGGTCGAGGTCGTGCTCGCCGCTCGTGCGAGCTCGCATGCCATCGGGCTCGGTGCGTCACTTCCCCCATGATAGGGCGTTGGCCCGCTCGCGGGGGGCGTTGGTGTCACTTCCGCGGCGGCGCCGCGCCGTGCAGCCGCAGCCCCGCAGCGAGCGCCTCCACCTGCTCGCGACCGCTCGCGGTCGGCTCGGGCGTGCCGCGCAGGGCGGCCTGCACGAGCCGTGTGAGCGCGACCTCCTGGGCTTGCTCGTGGCGCACGGCCACCGCCACGCTCGTCTCGAGCAGCAGCTTGGCCCGCCCGAGCTTGCCGTCGAGCGCCGCGAGTCGGCCGGCCTCGCGCAGGGCGTGCGGCAATCCGTTGCGGAACCGGCTCGTCCACCACAACCCTCGCCGGATCGCACGTCTCGCATGCGCGAGCGCCTCCGCGCGCGACCCCGCGTCGCTCGCTCCTTCCGCCACTCTTCGCCACGCAGTGGCCCGCCACACGTCGAGGCTCGCGAGCAGCTCGGTGGCCATCAGCCCCTCGCGATGCAGCTCGTCCGCGGTCTGGTCCAGCATCTCCGCGGCCTCGTGCGGCCGCCCCACGCCGAGCAGGCGAATGCCCCCCGCCTGCATGGCCACGAGCTTGGTGAAGCGTTGCTCGATCTGCGCGGCGATCTCCACCTGTACGCGGATCATCATCGATGGCACGCGTCCGCCGGAGGCCTTGGTCCACACCAGCACGCTGCTGGCGGCGGCGAACACGTCGTTGCCGTCGAGCGCCGCCTCGTGCACGCGCCGTGCGAGCGCGACCGCCTCGCCCACCTGGCCGAGCCGGTACTTGGCGCGGGCCACGTGCAGGAGCGCGTCGTGGGCCTCGGGCGCGTCGCCCATGGTCTCGAGCCGCTCGGCGGCCCCGGCCGACACGCGCGCCGCCTCCGTGAACCGCGACGCGCCGTAGAGCACCACGCCCTGCTGGTGCATCGCCTGCGCCTCGCCCCAGCGGTCGCCCAGGCGCCGCTGTACCTCGATGCCCCGCGCCACGTAGGCGAGACCGCGCCGGAACCACGGCAGCGTCGCGAGCATGCTGCCGTGCCCGGCCCACGCGCGGCCGAGCTCGGGCGTGGGTGGGTGTCGCTCGGCCGCGTTGAGCTCGCGCAGGTGCGGCCACAGCACCTGCAGCCCGTTGCGATTGAAGTAGTACGCGTGCGCGAGTCGGTCGTAGCTGCGCAGTGCCAGCCGCTCGGCCTCGCCCATGGCGATCTGCGGCAGCCGCGACGGGAACCATGTGTGACCGACCTGCACGGCGGCCTCGCGCAGGTTGGCGAGCATCAGCGCCTGGCGCCCGCGGGGCACCGGCTGGCCGAGGTCGGCGAGCGCCTGCTCGAACGCATCGATCGCGGCCTGCACATCGGCGCGGCTCAGCTCGACCTCACCCAGGCGATGGAAGACGTGGGCTCGTTGCTTGCCGGGGCTCATCTTGCTGCGGCAGCGACCGAGCTCGGTCGCGGCCTCGTCGAAGCGGCCCTGCCGCATGAGCACGTCGGCGTACTCGCTGCGCACGCGCAGGTCCTCGGCCAGCGGCATCAGGCCCGGAGCGAGCGCCCGGCGATAGAGGTCGGCGGCCCGATCGAACGCGAGCGTGGTGGTGGCGGCCACGGCCGCAAGGAGGTAGCGCGGCAGTGCCTCCTCCACGCGCCCGGCGGCCTCGAGGTGCTTGCCGATCCGCTCGTGCTCCTCGTGGGCCTCGTCCTCCAGCGCGCTCACCAGGCGCAGGTGCCAGGTGCGGCGCTCTTCCTCGCCGAGCTGCTCCTGCACCGCGTCGCGGATCCGGTCGTGGTAGGTCTCGATCACCTCAACGCCGCGCGTGCCCTTGACCCGCAGCAGGTTGGCGGCCCGCAGCTGCACCACCGCGGTGCTCTCCTGCGTCCCGAGCTCCGCCGCGCGGCGAGCCACGGTGCGCGTCACCGGGCCCGCCGCCACCGCCACCGCCTCGAGCAGGCGCCGTGCGGGCGGCTCGAGGTGGCGCAGGCGCGCCTTGACCACGGCCTCCACCGTCAGCCCGCGCGCGCTGAGCCGCGCGTCGTCTTGGTTCGAGGAAACGTAGCGCGCGAGCTCGACCAGCAGGAACGGGTCGCCCTTGGCCACCTGTGCCACCTCGTCGGGGCCCACGCGGGTGCTGCCTCGCACCAGGCTCCGCGCGAGCTCCAGCGCCGCGGCGCCGTCGAGCGCCTCGAGCGAGATCACCTCCTGCTCGCTGGACGCGGCCAGGAACGTGCGCAGGAACTCGCTGGTGTCCTGGTCCTCGCGCCGGAAGCTCCCGAGCAAGAGCATCGGCGGCTGTGGCGGAGCGAGCACCTCGGCGAGCACCTGCGCGCTGTCGAGGTCGCCCCACTGCAGATCGTCGATCGCGATGATGAGCGGCGCGTGGCGGGCGAGCGCCTCGAGCAGCTGCCGCAGCGCGGCCACGCCCTGCCGGCGAATGCGGGCGGGATCGGTGACGACCGGTGGGTCGCTGCGACTGCTCTGCGTGGGCGAGCCCACGACCACGGTCGAGCGGATGGAGACCGCGGGGTCGGAGGCGCTCGGGGGCGGCGGGCGCGGTAGCGCGGGTCGAGCCCGGACGATCGGCCCCGTGTCGTCGGTGGCGATCGGCGTGGTCACCGGCAGCGTCTGTCGCTGCCGCAGCTCCTGCAGCGCGTCCCCACGCAGGTCCGCGTCGTTCGGGTGCAGCTCGCTGGGCAGCGGGGGGTTGCTCCACTGCGCCAGCACCGGAAACAGCCGCCCCAGCGCCCAGCGATGCCGGGGCATCATGTCCTCGCGCTCCTCGACCGGCATGCTGGCCAGGTGCTGGCACACCGCGTCCATGACCGCGTCGAGGGCCTTGTACGGCACCGATTCCTGCTCGTAGCAGCGGCCGGTGAGCACCACCGCGCCGTTGCGACGCGCGCGGGCCAGGAACTGCCGCATGAGCGCGCTCTTGCCGATGCCCGAGCGCCCGGCCACCAGCACCACGCGACCCTTGCCGCGCGAGACCTCGCGCATGGCGGCCTCGATGCGCCGCAGCTCGTCGTCGCGGCCGAGCAGCGTGGTCTCGGTGCGATGGCGTGGCGGCAGCGTGCGCTGGGTGTCGCCGCACAAGAGGTCGAGGATGGCCGGCCCCTCGGGTCGCAGCGCCGGGTCACGAGAGAGCAGCGCCATGCACAGGCGATCGAGATCCACTGGCACGTCGGGCGCGACGAGGCTGGGCGGTGGAGGATCGCGGACGAGCTTGTCGGTCACCGGGTCGTCGCTCGCGTGGGGCAGCTGGCCGGTGATCGCCTCGTAGAGCATCACCCCCACCGCGTAGAAGTCGGCGGAGGGGCTCGGGCTCTCGCCCTGCGCCTGCTCGGGTGACATGTACGCCGGCGTGCCGGCGGTCTGGGCCTGGCCCGCGAGCTCGGCCGCCACCCCGAAGTCGAGCAGCACCGCTCGCCCCGTGTCGTCCACCATCACGTTGGAGGGCTTGACGTCGCGGTGCACGTGCCCCGTGTCGTGCAGCGCCATCAGCCCGCGCACGATCTGTGCCGTGACGTTGCGCAGCGTGGGCAGCTGCTCGGGCCGCAGCGGCGGGAAGTACTCGAGCTCGCCCGAGATCCCCACCCGCAGTCGGTCGGGCGCCGGCCCCGTCCATTCGGCCACCGTGGCGCGCTCGGGCGGGGCCGCCCGGGGTGCCTCCGTGTCCCACGACGGTGTCGCGCCCGCCGGTCGGCGCACGTAGCCGAGGAAGTCGTTGCCGTCCACCAGCTCCATGGTGAACATCAGCTCCTCGCCCGCCGCGTGCAGCTCGTAGAGCTTGACGAGGTTGGGATGCACGAGATCGGCCATCGATCGGAACTCGCGCTTGAACGCGAGCATGCTGGCCGAGCCCTGCAGGCTCAGCACCTTGAGGGCGACCTCGGCCCCGCGCTGGCGATCGAAGGTGCGGTAGACGGTGCTCGACGTGCCGCGGCCCAGCGCCGAGCGGATCTCGAAGCGCTCGTGGTCGAACCCGGGGGGCAGCTCCGGCGTGCCCGCCCGGTTCGAAGAGCCGTCTGGCGCCGCCGGATCCACGGACCCGTCATCCTATTCCGCAAATCGACGAACGGCCACGCGGTGATGCATCGACCTGGAGGAAGCTCGGTGCCAGGGACCACGCGCCGATCGGCCGAGGTCCGAATTCGGGCCGCTGGAGCGCGCGAGGCTGCACGCGCGGAGTCGCCGGGAAACGACCTTCTGGGGCGTTTTGGGGCTGGACACGAGCGACCGCCAGCGGGGCCGAGACGCCGGAGTCAGTCTGCGTAGAGCCGAAGCCACTGCTCGAGCACGATGAGCGACCACAGCCGCAGGCCGTGATCCCTTACACCGCGACGGTGCTCGTCGACCAGGCGCCCCACCTCGTCGGCCGCCAGGAGCCCGCGGCGGAGCAAGAGCTCGGGCGCCAGCCAGCGCTGCACCAGCCGGTCGAGGTCGCGGCGCATCCACACCCCGAGTGGCGCGTTGAACCCGAGCTTGCGGCGCCGCAGCACGTGGGCCGGCAGTCGCTCGCCCATGATCTTGCGGAGCACTCGCTTGGACGCGAGCCAGCCCACGCGATGTCGCGCAGGAATCTGCATGGTCAGCTCCACCAAGCGGTGGTCGCACAGCGGCACGCGTAGCTCGAGCCCGTGCGCCATGCTCATGCGGTCGGAGCCGCGCAGCACGTTCTCGGGCAGGAACCCGTGCAGATCGGCATACGCCGCGCGCTCGACCAGGCCTATGCGCGCTGGGCCCATTCGCGCTGGGCCCGGTCCTCCGAGCTCGGAGCCCGCCCGCCCCGGGTGATCGAAGGCCTCGACCACCGGGTTGGCGCGCGTGGTCGCACGCAGGCGCTCGCGCAGCGCCGGGGCGAGCAGGGCGTCGCGCTCGGGCAGCCGTGCGTAGGCCACCCATGCGCCGTAGCGCTCGGCCGCCGGCAGCCGCAGGCCTGCGAGGAACTGCCGTGCCCAGCGACGATAGCTGCGTGCGGTGGCCTGCTCGCGCCCTGCCACCGCGCGCTCGGCCAGCCCGAGCAGCGGCTCGGGGATGTGCGCGGCGAGCTCCGACAGCCGCAGCCCGCGGTAGCGCGGGTAGCCGCCGAACAATTCGTCGCCGCCGTCGCCGGCGAGCGCCACCGTCACGTGCCCACGCACGAACCGCGACAGCGCCGACGACAGCATGGCCGTGGGGCTGCCGAACGGCTCGTCGAAGCCTCGGACCATCGCCTCGAGGCCCGAGAGCACGTCGATGCTGAGCTCGAGCTCGTGGTGGTGCGTGGAGAAGCACTGGGCCACCGCCCGTGCCTCTGCGCGCTCGTCGTAGCTCTTGCCCTCCGCGCCATAGCCCACGCAGAACGTCTCCACCGGGCCGTGACCGTGCTCGGACAGCACCGCCACGATCGTGGAGGAGTCGATGCCGCCCGAGAGGAACGCGCCGAGCGGTACGTCGGCGACCGTGCGCGCAAGGATGGCGTCTTCGAGCACTGGTTGCACGATCTCGGCCCACTCTTCGAGCGAGCGCTGCTCGATCACCGCCGGCTCGGCATCCCACCAGCGGCGAATTTCGACCGCGCCGTCCTGCCACACGAGCAGGTGGCCGGGGGGGAGCTGGCGGATGCCCGCGAACATCGAGAGCGGCGGGGGGACGTAGTAGAGATCGAGGTAGGCATCGAGCGCGACGGGATCGAGCTCGCGGCTCACGCCCGGGACGGGCAGGAGCGCCTTGGGCTCCGAGCCGAAGACGAGCGCGTGATCGTCGAGGAAGGCGTAGTAGAGCGGCTTGACCCCCACGCGATCGCGCGCGAGCAGCAGCCGCCGTCGCGGTGCGTCCCACAGCCCGAATGCAAACATGCCGAGCAGGTGGTCGACGCACGCATCGCCCCACTCGCGGTAGGCCGCCAGCAGCACCTCGGTGTCGGAGCGGCTCGTGAACGCGTGGCCGCGCGCCTGCAGCTGGGTCCGTAGCTCGCGGAAGTTGTAGATCTCGCCGTTGTAGGTGACCCAGCAGGTGCCGTCGGCGCTCGCCATCGGCTGTGCGCCGCCCGAGAGGTCGATGATCGACAGGCGGCGGTGGCCGAGCGCCCAGCCTTCGCCGAGCTGCATGCCATCGGCGTCGGGGCCCCGATGGCGCAGGGTCGCGGTCATCGTTGCGAGCAGCTCGCGATCGGCGAGGCCGACCATGCCGGTGATGCCGCACATGCCAGGGGCAACGGTAGCAGCCTTTTTCGAGCGGCCTCTCTGGAGCCGGACGCCGTCGGCGTCCGAAGGCCGCCTGCGTCCGAAGGTCGCGCTACAGCCGGTCGAAGGCCAGCTCGAGCGGCTCCGACACCCGCCGCAGGCGCAGCTGTCTCGGTGTTGCTTCGAACACCCATGTTTCTTCGACCGCGCGCGCGTCGGACCACAGCTTCACGAAGTCCTCGCCGCCGAGGCTGCCCACCTCGCGAATTGCCCCGCCCTCGAGCGGCTCGCGGCCATAGGGCGCCAGCGTGCGCCAGGTCCCGTCGAGATCGAACGCCATCAGCACCAGCTCGGGCGCGCCCGGGCGGCGCGGGGACTCCCCGACCTTCACCCAGGTGCCGAGCAGCGAGGACAGCCGCGGATCCGGGCGCGTCACCGTGACCTCCACCTCGAAGCCACCCGAGTTGGCCAGGCGCAGCGGGGTCGCCGGCGTGGCGTCGTTGATGCCGAGCAAGAGATCGCCGCCCTGGTGCGACTGGAACGTCGCCTTGGCGCCCACGAACAGCGGCCGCCCATCGATGATCGCGAGCAGGCCCGCGTGTCCGTCGTGCGAGCCGGTCAGCGGGTCTTCGAAGCGCGCGTCGTCGCGCCAGTGCACCTCGTAGTCCGAGCGCGCATAGCCATTGGGACCCACCTCCGGGCCCCAGTCGGGGGTCATGTTGAAGCGGACGGTGCCTTCGACGTGGCGAATCAGCAGGAACGCACCGCGCTCGAGGCGGATGGTGGTCTCGCTGATGGCTTGGTTGCCGAGCACGAAGAAGCGACGGGTGGGCATGGGCCGGAGGTACAGAGTACATGCTCGACGACGTGACTGGGCGATCGTTCAGCCGGTGCAACGCCGAAGGCCGTGCGGTGCGGTAAGAAAGCACATCGAGACGTCATGCTCTACCGATTCGCACGCATCGCTCGCGTCCCACTGGTGGTGCTCGCCACGACCTGCTCGACCCCCGAGGTCGCGCCGGCCAACGATGTCGCCGCCCCCGTGGCTACACGATCCGATGCTCCCCCCGCCGAGGTCGTGCGAGGCGAGGCCTCCAAGGAACCCGAGCTCGAGCCCGCGCCGCCGAAGCTCGCCGAGTCCGAGTCCGAGCCCGTTGCTCCGGAGCCCGCCGCCAAACCCAAGCCCTGGGGCTCGCCGCTGCAGCTCACCGGCAAGAACCGCGGCCTCCAGTGGACCACCACCGCCCAAGTCGAGCGCAGCGCAACCACCCTGCAGCTCGCCATCGACGTCGAGCTCCGCAACACCACGCGCGCTCCGATGAAGGTTTCGCTGCACCCGCCGCTGGTCACCGTCATGACCACGCCCGTCCCGGGCACGACGGGCGAGGGCATGGGGATCGGCATGCGTGGCGAGGGCTTCGGCTCCGACGTCTGCTCGCCCGGCCACGGCGGCCCGACCACGCTGCCGCCGGGTGGGCGCAGCTCCGTGCCACGCAAGACGGTGGAGCTCGACCCGCTGCCCTGGCCTCCCCGTCAGGCCCATCGCATCACCGCGTCGTCCAGCGATTGCCGACCCGGCCGCCTCGTCCTCGATGTGCTCGACGTGACGATCGTCCAGCCCGCCTCGCCCGACGGCGTGCCCACGCTCGTGGCGAGCCAAGCCCCGACCACGGGAAGGTGACGTCGAAGGACCGTGTCAATCGCGCTGCTCGAAATCCACGAATCTGTGGCCATCTCCAACGAGGAGATCGAGCACTCTGCCAAACGCATTGGCGGTCGACATCTTGACGTGAAAGAGCAGGCGAAACACCTTGCGCTGCGAATGGGCTCGAATGTCGCTTCGAATTGCGGCGAACATGTCTCCCGCGGATGACACTCCCTGACTGTCACGACTGTCTGCATGCACGTCGCAATGTGACAAGGAATACAACGGCCTGCGCGACCCCCCGCTCGCGCTCGATTGCGTAACCAGCGATGTGAGCCGGGAAATGTCATCCAGTCGAGGTGCACGCCAGTGACGCATGGTGACGCCGGTGGCACGAAGGACCTCACTGTGTGTCCTCTCGAATTGCTCGATCACCTCGTTGGCGCTGAACGATGGAGTGCCGCTCTTGCCCTCGAAGTGATTCCAAGAATGATTGCCGAGCACGTGGCGTTGCACGACGATTCTTCCCGCGGCTTCGGGGCTCGTATGCACTTCCTCGCCCAGCACGAAGAACGCCGCGACCACGCGTCGTCTCCCGAGCTCCAACAGCATCTCGTCGAGCACCTGCTTGACCGGCTCTGGGCCATCATCGATGGTGATCTGAAGGTCTGCCATGCCGGTGTACGACGCTCCCTGGCATCGTGCAGCGTATCAAGCCCCCCTGGTAATTTCCAACTCCGCTCGGCAGCCCTGGGCGCGAGCCCGATTCGGCGGGGCTAGACCAGCTAGACCGGGCACCGATCCTCTGCCACGCTCGTCGGCGTGCTGCTGATCCGGCCCGAGCAGACTCACGTATTCGAGGACCAGCTCGCGCGCGAGGGCGACGGGGAGCTCGCAAGCCGCTTGGGCGCGATCTACCCGATCCAGCAGGCGCTGCTCGGCAGCGACGGCATCCTCGCCGTGGTCGCGCTCGCACGCCAGCGGGCGCGCGAACATGGCCTGCGCACGTCCGTGGCGGTGGGCCTCTACACCGGGCTCGTGTTTCAGCTCGGCAGCGATTTCGACCGCGATCCGCAGCTCCCCTGGGCGTCGGAGATCCTACAAGACGAGGAGATCCCGGGGGCCGCGGCGCGGCTCGAGCTGACGTGCCGCGAGGCCATGGTGGTGATCGAGCGCATCAAGGGCCCCCGCGACGAGCACCTGCACGCGGCGCTCCAGCGGCTGCGGCAGGACCCGCTCGGCCGCCCATGGTCGGGGCAGCCACCCGCGCTGCGCGAGGAGCCCGCTGCGCTGCTCCAGCGGATCTACCCGCACAAGGTGGAGCTGCTCGTCGAGCAAGGCACGTTCGCGCGCCTGCTCGACGACGGCCGCGCTGCGGCGCGCGTCCACCATGGCACCGAGCCGTGGTGCGAGGCGCTGCTCTCCGGCCTGGCGCTGCTCCTGGGCAGCGGCTTCCTCCACGACCCCCAGCTCCCGTGGGTGCGCGAGGCCCTGGACGACGCCGCGGCATCGGAGCCACCTTGCGTGCGGCTGCACCGTGCGGCCATCGCCTACCTGGATCGCGTCATGGCCGTGGTCGCCCGCCAGGGAGCCGCGTAGATGGGGTGCTGCGGCGGTAACGAGCCCTTGATGGGGCAGCTCGCGGACTACACCGGAGGGCACCACACGGCCCAGGAGAACCTGGACCACCAGCAGATGATCGCCACGTGCCAGGACGTCGACGACAACGCCGATGCGGCCGATCCCATCATCTTGCACCCGGCCAACGACGACGTGACGATCGAGGCGTCGGGCAACAATGCCTGGCACGCGCTCAACGTGATGGTGCGCGACCAGACTCCGGCGCAGGACGTGAACACGCCCGGAGCCAATCTCACCGGCAACGGGGTCCGCTTGACCAGCGGGTTCTCCATCGAGGGCGCGAACCAGACGGTCACGAACCGGAGGATGGACCACACTGGGCAGAACGTCTTGATGGCCGAGTCGCGCAAGACGCTCAACGGCGGCGCGGCGGTGCGGCGCCAGGCGCCAGCCAGCATCGAGGACGCGATCCGCAACAATGCCAACCTCGCGGTGATGATCGTCGACATGGCCGGCGCTGGCCTCTACGAGCGCTATACGGGCACGTTCGTGTTCGAGTACCAGCGCGAGATCCTGGCGCTCGCCGTGGCGCAAGGGCGGCGAATCCTCGAGGTCATCATGTATCGCCCCAATCAATCGCTGGTGCCGACCCACAGCCTGCTCACCTCGGCGTTCCACGGTCACAATGCGCTCGAGGTGTTCAAGAAGCCGGGCGCCGGCGGGGCAGCGTCACGCGCCTGTGTGCGCTGTGACCCCGTTACCCGCGACGGCGCGACCCATCGCATCACGCTGGCACCCCCCGCGCTGGTGGGACAGACCGCGGTTCAGTACCTCCTGCATCACAACATCACCGATATCGTGGTGATGGGCTACAACGCCCACCAGTGCGTGGGCGCCACGATCTTCGGCCGGCTGACGAGCAGCCTCGGGCCTGTGCCCACCGTCAACGCCAACCAGCCCCCGCCCGGTGTCCACGACTGGGAGTACGAGAAGGGCCTGCTCGACTATGGGTTCAACATCATCACCTCGCGCAAGCTGCTCGGATCCGGCCGCGAGCCGCTCGTCACCGGTTACACCACCTGACTGCGGCACGCTCGTGCGGTCCGCGACGCTCGCCGACGTCGACGCGCTCGTGCCGCTGTGCGAGGCGCTTCACGCCGAAGGGGCCTACCGCGAGCTCCGCTTCGAGCACGATCGCGTGCGCCACACGCTGACCCACGCGATCGCCCATGCACCGCATCGCTGCGTGCTCGTGGCCCAGCGCGACGAGGAGCTGGTCGGGCTGCTCGCGGGGCACCTCGAGACCTATCTGTGCTCGTCGGAGCGCTTCGCCTGCGACACCGCGTTCTACGTGCGACCGAGCCGCCGCAACGGCGTCGCGGCCAGGGCCCTCGTCGCGGCGTTCCGCCGCTGGGCCGACGAGCGAGGTGCTCGCGAGCTGTGCATGGGTGTGTCGAGCGGCATCCACCCCGAGCGGACCGGCCGCTTCCTGGGCACGCTGGGGCTCGTGCCCGCGGGCAGCCTGTTCAAGCAACGGCTGCGCTGAATCGAGTCCCGTCGGCGAGGTGGTCGCTCGCTCACTCGCCGCGGCCAATCCACGCCTTGGTGATCTTCAGACCTGCGGCAACACCTCCTCGAACACGTACTCGTGCTGCGCGTCGCGGATGATCAACGTGCGCTCGGGGCCAGTGCCCACGACGAGCTCGATCCCGTCGGCGCCAGGCACTACCGTCACCAGGGAGATCGAGCCGTCGGGGTTCTTCTTCGACGCGACCTCGCTCCTCCACTCGCCGAAGTCGAGGGAGGTCGCTGCGCCCTTTCGTACCACCTCGATCTCGCCGAGATCCTTGTTGGTATACTTTGCGGCCAGCGTGTCGACCGTGGCCGCGTCAGCCGGGATGACCCAGTCCTTGCGCTCGGCGACGCGGCCCGCGAAGTAGGCCTTGGCGGAGGCCGCGAGGTCTCGGTCGGCCTCGGGCTTGCCGTCGAACAGCAGCTCGAGCAGCTTGCGCCGGAAGTGGCCGCGGATGAGGTGGCCCGGGTCGCCACTGGTGAGGATGACCGCGCCCACCCCGTGCTCCGGCAGCCACATCATGTCGCTGTGGAAGCCGGTCAGGTCGCCGCCGTGGTTGACCACCGTCACGCCGTAACGCGTGTGGACGGTGAGCCCCATGCCGTAGCTGATGTCCTTGCCAATCGCGACCTGCGGCGCGCGGCGGGCGAGCAGGGTCTCGCGGGCGATGTACTGCTCGCCGCTCGGCAGCTTGCCCTCGGCGAGCTCCATCTGCACGTACGCGAGCATGTCGTTGACGCTGCTCCACGCGCCGCCCGCGGGCCGCAGCGGGATGATGGCATCGTTGAGCGACACCACTGCGCTCGTCGGCTGGTCCTGCAGGTCGTGCGCATGCGGGCGGGCGTAATTGCCGGTCTGCGCCTTCGCGAAGTCGAAGGTGGTCGACTTCATGCCGAGCGGACCGAACACGCGGGTCTGCATCGCCTTGTCGTAGGCCTTGCCGAGCGCGAGCTCGGGGAAGGCCACGTGACCGCCGATGAAGCCGGCCGCGGCGGCGAGCGGGTTCGAGTACTGGAACAGCGCGCCGAACGGGCTGGTCGGCTGCATGGTGGCGAGCGTCGCGAGCGCGCCGTCGGGTGTCAGCGCACCGTACTCGAACAACCACTCGAGGTCCTGCCGCGGCATGCCGGTACAGGCGCAGATGAGGTGCTTGACCTTGACCTTGGCGGTCGTGTCGGCGTCGCCGAGCTCGAACTGCGGCAGCAGCTCCACCGCCGCGGTCTCCCAGGTCAGCTTCCCCTCGTCGACCAGCTTGCCGAGCATCAACGTGGTGAGCGCCTTGGTGTTCGAGGCGACCACGTACTTGGTGTTGCCGTCCACCTTCGCGCGCTTGCCGAGCTCGCGCACCCCGAAGCCGCCGCTGAACACGACCTTGCCGTCTTGGATGAGGCCGATCGACACGCCCGGGACGCGCAGCAGCGTCTGCGCGGTCGTGACGAACGCGGCGAGCTCGTCGAGCCGCGCCTGGTCGAGCGGGTGTGCCGTCTTGCCGGCGAACGACTCGCGCTCGAAGCCCTTCGGCAGCAGCTGACCAAAGATCAGCGCGATCTGGGAGCTGCGCCGCTCGGCGGTGGCGTCGGCCATGTCGGCGATCGCGACGGTCCACATACCGTTGGCGAAGCGGGCCCCCGCCGTGACGCTACGCTTCTCGTTGGGAGAGGTCGTGTACTCGTGGGTCGTCACCCGGGTCCAGCCGTCCTTGTCGGCGCCCTCGTGAACGACCTCGAGCGGCCACTGTTTCTCGCGGCCGTAGGCGGCCCACGCGAGCGCGATGGCCTCGTCGGCGCTGGCGGCCTCGACATCGACGAGCACGACCCACGAGTCGCCCTCCGGCGCCTGCAGGATCGTCGCTGTGCTCTCGACCCCGATGCTCCACTCCGCGGGCGCGATGAAGCTGTTGCCCGCCACGGTGGTGCGCGGGGTGTCGGCGGCGAGCCGCTCCATCGCCGGCGCCGCGGTCACGGTCGGCTCCGTGGGTGTGCTGGCCGGCTCGGGCGGGCGCGTGGAGGGTTTCGGAGAGCAGGCGGCGAGGGCGAGCAGGGCGACGGCCAGGCGCATGGGTAGACCCTAGCAGGAGTGCCGGTCCGCGGTGGCGGTCGGCGGTTTCGCGTGGCCTCGCACGGTCGATCGTTGACTCACCAATGAACGGTGAAACCCAGCCAGGCTCGCCCGCGCTCACACCACTGACCCCAAGGGTCATGATGATACGGCGCTCGGGGGCGGGCGCGATGGTAGACTCCGATCCGCCGATGACCGAGCCATCGTACCACGTGATCGTGATTCGAACGAGCCAGTCAATCGAGTCGATTGTTCGCGATTTGGTGCGCAACGACCATGGGATTGACCTCGAATTCGTTGGCTAGATCCTCGTGACGCTCCCAATCTGCCCCACCTGCCATGCGGCGTGACAAGGCCCGCGCGGGCGCTAGCAGCTCGGCGGCGAATGCACGCGATACCGCTTGGAGCCAGTCGTGGCCCTTGGTGAGCAGTCGTTGGGGTGCAGTGCTCTCGGTCACGAATAGCCAGTGGTGCAGGGCTCGCGCGAGCAAGAAGCGTTGGTCGGGCTTCTGCTGGCGCTCCACGCTCGAAATCGCGGCGATTCCATCGAACTGCACGGCGGCCTCGATGTCGGACTTGCTGCGCAACGGCGATGTATGTTCGAATCCGTCCACCAGTCGCTCGATGACCACATCGAGGTCGACGAGGGGCTCGTCGTCCGCCAGCTTCAGGTGCCTGCGTACCTCGGACGCGCGAGCATAGCCATCCTGGTAGGGAATCAAGCTGGCACGCTCTCTCCGATGGAATAGCAGAGCTGCTTCGACCCGTGAGGCACTCGGCCCCGACAGCGGCGGTAGGCCCCCGAGCAAGTGCTCCGTGCTCTTTACGTCGTTGCGCAGGCCCTCGGACGTGGTCGCAGACAGGAGATCCTGTACCAGCTCGCTCGAGAAGGGCAGCTCCTCCAGCACTGCGGCTTCCAGCGTCTCGGATAGGTCCTCGGCATACGGATCTTGCCCAAGCATCGCCAGCCGCTGACATGTCGCTGCGTCGTCGCGGTCGCGTCTCGATGCCGATATCGCTCTCCACAGCTCGGCGAGCTCTGCACCTGCTTCTTCGCGGGGCTCGCCCACGCGCTCGAGCACGCTCTCCACGAGCAATTCAAGAGCGGCCTCCACTTGGGCACGATCGATGGCGACCATTCCCTCGCCCAAGAAGCGCCCCTGGGTGGTGGTGGCGGCGGGATCGGAAAACCAGCAGAGCACGATCTCGTCTTCTTTTCGGAAGATGGTGAGATCCGGGTATGCCATTCCCTCGCGACAGGTGAAGGGGTTATGTCGCCGCAACCACTGCCGCGCTTCAGCGGTTCGCGGTCGCACCGTCCTCGCCGAGACCTCGGACGGATGATGCCGCAGGCCCTCGTACAACAGGCTCCACCAGTTGTTGGCAATCCACTGGGCCAACGGGAGCACGGAGCCGTAGACCCCGTCGCGTAGCGAGCTCGCGCGATCGCTCCAGTACCTCGTCATCGGCCGACCGTCGAGCCGAAGCTCGAGGCGGGCCCATGTCCGGGCGAGCAACGGATCCCGGACTCCGGGAGCCTCTTGCCACTCCACGTGGATTTCAAACCTCGACACTCCAGGCCTCCGCCGTCAGGCGCTGCTCGCGATCTACCGGGAGCTCGTTCTCGGCGACGGGCCATCCCTTATAGCTGCCGGCCTCGCGGTTGATGAGGCGAGCGACGTAGGGTCGACCGTCGAGCCACGCCCATGCATAGCGAGGAAAAGCGCCCTCGAATTGCTCGCTCACGCAGCGCCGCCGAACGGCCGCTCGGAGCGCAGCTTCGGCTTGTTCGCGGTCGATGGCCGGATCACAACGAGACGCATCGGAGCGCAAGTCGGGGTCGAAGCCGTACGAAGGGTCGAGCGGCCGGGCTTTGTGCTCGTTGCTGCCGACATAGCGGACTTTCGCGGCGAGCACCTCGGGATCCGCGGCTTCCAAGGGCCATTCCTGGACGAGCCCGTCTCCCTTCCGCTTCCTGCGGTAGCGGTGCTTCTGCTTGCTCACGCCTGAGAGCCTAGCCCAAATCTCGGTGACGGGCATGCCACGCCTCGGCATGCCCGGTCGAGGCCCCCAGTCGTGCCGCTACGAAGAAACCCCCACCCGCTCCGCTTTCGCGTCGCCCTTCGGTGCCACCCCCGTCTCCGCCTCACCCTTCCCCGCCTTGATCTTGCTCATCCGATCCGCCTCCGTCTTCCTCCAGAACTGAATCAACCCCCAGAAGTGCTCCGTAAACCGCTCCACCTCGTGCTCCGGAAACAGCGCCGCCACCTTCGCGTGCACGAACCCCTTGGCCTGCTGCGTGCCAAAGAACTCCCACGCGACCTCGTTCAGATGCCCGAGGTGCTGATGGCAGAACTCCGTGAACCGGTCGTGCTCCATCCGCTTCCGCGCAATCGCAGCGTACTCTCTCAACCGATCCCGATACGGCAGATCCTTCTTCGCCACCTCGAAGAACGGCTGCCAATCCAGGTTCGCCGGCATCTTCCGCCGCGTGGCCGCACAGAACAGCGACCACCGCACCATGTTCTTCACCAATTCCGGAAAGTGAAAGTGCAAGCTCGTGACCTGGAAATCCGGACACGCGTTCGCAAAGTCGATCGGATGGAACACCCCATCCTTCCGCAGCGACTCACACGAGTTGAACTCCCAGTTGAAGAACGCATTGATCGTCAGCGACGTCTCCGTCAGCAGTTGCCACTCTTCCCCATCCACGAAGTGGAAATCCACCTTGTAACGATCATGCAGCGCCGCCCCCGGGTCGTACTTCACGATGTACACCTGCGGCCCGATCCCGATCCCCCGCACGAACAGATCGAACGGATCCACCGCCTTCTGCAGGTGCATCACCCGGCTGCCGCTCTCCTCGTACGCCGATCGCAGCTTCGCCTCGTTGTCGATCTTCGTCACCCCCACCCACGCGCCGCCATCGTACGGCTTCATGAACAGCGGGTACCCCATCTTCTGGCCCACCGCGCCCAGGTCGAACAGCTTTGCGTACCGCTTGAGCGTCGTCCCGGCGTCCACGTGATCCGTGCTCGCCTTCGGCGGGATGAGGTACGTCTCCGGGATCGGCATCCCGAGCCGCATCATCGCGCAGTACGACGTGTGCTTCTCCATCGACTGCAAGGACCACGGGTTGTTGAGGACGTAGAGACCGTCCATGATCACCGCCTTCTTGATCCACTCGCGGCTGGTGTGGAACCAGTGCGTGAGGCGGTCGACCACCACGTCGTACTTGCAGGGCTGCTTGAGGTCGAAGGGCTCGACGGTGACGCGCTCGACCGCGAAGCGCACGGCTTCGCTGCCGAGGGGGATCTCGAGCTTGAGGCGGTCGACGATCTGCTCGTAGCAGGCAGGCCAACAGAGGTCGGCCCCGAGCGAGAGGCCGATGTTGCGGGTGGCCGGGGTGAGGGCGGCGGTCATGGGCCTCATTCGTAGACCATCCACAGGGGGCCTGGGAACAGCCACGAAAGACCCGACTGCAGCCGGTCGCGCCAGTTCTCCCAGTTGTGACCGTCGCGCACGGCCTCGAACCGCACCCCCATGCCCGTGGACTGGAGCAGTGGCACGAGCGACCGGTTCTCGTAGATGAGCGACTCGTACATCCCGCAGGAGAGGTAGACCCGCTCGCTGGGCCGTCCAGGGGCGTCGCGGAACGCGTTGACGAACTCCACGACCTTGTCGAACGCCGGTCCGCGCTTGTGCCGGCCGATGTCGGTGAACGCGAACGACCCGGATTGCAGGAGCAGCCGCCCGAACTTGCCAGGGTGCCGCCAGGCCGTGGCCAGCGAGGCCACCGCCCCGAAGCTGGCGCCCATCAGGCACCGGGAGTTGGCCGCGGGCAACAGCGGGTAGCGCTGCTCGAGCTCGGGGAGCAGCTCCTCGGCGATGAACTGGGCGTGGCGCGGGTCGTCGGGGTACTCGTCCATCCGGTTCCCCGGGTGGGACAGCGCCGCGATGAGCGGCGCCACCTCGAGCCGGTGGATCAGGTTGTCGAGCACGTCCTTGAGCGCCGCGTAGCGCAGGTAGTCTCCGCCGTCGTGGACGATGAGCAGGGGGTACCGCCGCTGGGGGCGATATCGCGCAGGGAGGTACATCGTGACCCGGCGAGGCCCTCCGAACGCTGTTTCATGCAGGATCAGCTCTTCCGTGCGGCCCTTGCGGGACTCCGCGTCGGGCAGCGACCACTGCGGGCGGGCGTAGCCATCGCCCTGGGCCACCGAGTTGGCCCCGAACGGGTCGTGGGCCAGGTGGGGGTTGAACGGGTCGCGGATCCACTCGTGGTTGCCGCCCCGGATGACCTCGAGCTTGTACTCGACCCGCGAGCCCGGGGGCATCTCGTGCACGTGGAACCAGAGGTCGGTGTCCCAGACCCGCTCGAACGGCTGCGACGACTCGAGCCCGTAGATCCAGTGTCGCAGGTTGACCCCGTCGGCATTGCCGCGGAACACGAACGTGGCCCGCTTGCCCTCCACCAGCGGGAAGCTGTGCTCGCGCAGGAACGCGTCGATCGCGCTCGAGTCCGGCTTGCCCTGGTCGAGGAACTCGTGGATGGCCAGCGGGGTCACGGCATCTCCTCTTCCCCAAGCTCCTCGAGGATCTGGCTCAGGGTGTGACCCGGTCGAGCTGCGGCCTCGTCCTCGACCGCGACCGTTTCCTCGTCCAAGAGCACGGGTCCGGTCACCGCGTGGGGGCGCTGCAGGGGGCGCTCACCCAGCGGAACGGCCGAGATCGGCGGGTTCATCAGCACCACCTCGCCCGAGGGCAGGAGCCGCTTGGTGTTCGGGCCGGCCGTCCACTGGCGGCCATCCCACACCGCGCGGTCGAGGTCGTCGAGGGCCACGCAGAGGTCGGGCTTGAAGCGGCGGGCGAACAGCGACACGCGCTTCGGGTCCTCGAGCCGCAGGCGGCGCGTGGCATGGGGCAGGGCCACCACCCCGGGCAGGAGCCCCAGCCCTTCGCCGAGGATCTCCGCGTTGCCGGGGCCCTGGGGTGGGCTGTCATGGAACAGCACCACCCGCTCGGTGATCGCCATGGCCCCGGCCGACCACGCGAACACCGGCAGCGGGCGGGGCAGCGAGGTGAGCAGCGAGGCCAGCTCGAACAGCCGCATGCGGTTGAGCAGCGACGCCACGTGGCCGCCGGCGATGAGCAGGCCGTAGCAGTGGCTGAGCGTGGCCCGCAGCTCGCGGTAGTGCCGCTCGACGGATGGACGGGTGGACGGGTGGTAGCGCTGGTCGAAGTCCCGCTGGACCTGCCGCGTGCGGGCCAGGTGCTGCTTGTCCACCAAACGCAGCGCCAGCACGGCGGCGTCGCGCTCGGCCTCCACCAGCGCGGCCGGGGCCGAGGCCTGGTCGAGCTCGCGGGCTGCATCGAGCGCGTGGGCCAGCCGCCCGCGGTAGAGGTCTTGGAGGTGGCGCAGCTCGTCTTGCTTGGCCCGGTTGGCCTGGAACAGCTCCGGGTCCTCGCGGAACACCAGCTCGCTGCGCGCGTGCAGCCGCAGGTTCACGCAGCGGCCACCGAGGAATTCCTGCAGCTCGTCGTCCTCGGCCTCGCGCTCCTGCCAGCCGGCCGTGATGGTGGCCAGCGGACCAGGGATGCCGAACCGCTCGAGCTCCTTGTCGATCGTGGGCAGGAGCCGCTGGGGGCCGAGCAGGACGCCGAGGGTCATGGCGGAGCGGGGATGGAGCGCGGAGGGACGCCGGGCCCCCTCGAGAACGATGCTCGCGGCGGGACCTTGTCGGGCGGGAGCCCTCGCGGTACCAAGGGTACGCCTTTTAGCGAATCCGCCTCTGCGAGGGCAAGAAAGTCCTGGTCGCCATGCACGTGCTGTTCGTCGCGCCCCATTTCCCCGCTTACCAGCGGCAATTCGTTCGCTCCCTCAAGTCGGTGGGAGCCAAGGTGACCGGCATCGGCGAGGCCGATGCGTCCGCCCTGCCCAGCGAGCTCAAGTCATGGCTCGATGGGTACGAGAGGGTGGGCAACGTGTGCGACGAGCAGGCGTTGCTCGACACGGTGCGAAGGGTGCAGCGCCGCGAGTACGTCGACCGCCTGGAGGCCACGATCGAGGCGCACATCTTGCCGACCGCCCGCGTGCGCGAGGCGGCCACGATCCCGGGGCTCACTCCCAAGCAGGCGCTGCTGTGTCGCGACAAGCCCCTGATGAAGGAGTTCCTGCGCGAGCACGGGATCCCCTGCGCCCGCTCGCTGGGCTCGGGCTCGCTCGAGGAGATCGAGCAGTTCGTGCGCGAGGTCGGCTACCCGATCATCGTCAAGCCGCGCGCGGCCGCGGGAGCCGCGGGCACCTACCGCGTCAACAACGACGCGCAGCTCGCCCAGGCCTTGAAGGAATCGGGCGTGGGCGGCGGGCACTCGGTGGCGCTCGAGGAGTTCATCGAGGGGCACGAGGGGTTCTACGACACGATGTGCATCGGTGGAGAGGTGCTGCACGAGTTCGTCTCGCACTACTACCCGAACGTGCTCGAGGCCATGCGCACGCGGTGGATCTCGCCGCAGATCGCGGTGACCAACCGCATCGACGCGTCGGGGTATGACGAGCTCAAGCAGCTCGGGCGGAACGTGATCCGGGCGATGGAGCTCGGGACGGTGGCCACGCACATGGAGTGGTTCTACGGGCCCAAGGGGCTCAAGTTCTCGGAGATCGGCGCGCGGCCGCCGGGCGTGGGGGCGTGGGACTTGTACTGCGCGGCGAACGAGTTCGATCTGTACAGAGAGTGGGCACATGCGATCGTGCACCGGAGTGGATCGCAGCGACCGTCGCGGAAGTACTCGGCCGGGATGATCGCGCTACGGCCGAGCGCCGATGGACGGATCCACGGGTACACGGGGGTCGAGGAGATGCAGGCGAAGTTCGGGCAGTACGTGATCGACGCGCACTTGCCTCCGGCGGGGACGCCCACGCAGCCGGTGGATGCGGGGTTCATGGCGAATGCGTGGGTGCGGCTCAAGCACACGGATTATGATGTGTTGCGGGAGATCATGGATGTGATCGGGCGGACGGTGAAGGTGCACGCGGGATGACCCTCAAAGTCATCGGAGCCGGGTTCGGACGCACGGGCACCACCACGCTCAAGCACGTGCTCGAGATCTTGCTCGGTGGCAAGTGCCACCACATGCAGGAGGTGTTCGCGAACCCTGGCCAGGTCAAGACGTGGGCGGCCAGGGGGCGGGGCGAGGCGATCGACTGGGACAAGCTGCTCGAGGGCTACGTGGCGGCGTGCGACTGGCCAGCGGCGGCGTACTGGGACGAGCTCGCGGAGAAGTATCCCGAGGCGAAGGTGGTGCTCACCGCTCGCAACTTCGACAAGTGGTACGAGAGCGCGAACGAGACGATCTACTCGCTCTACCGGCTGACCAAGCGGGCGCCCACGTCGTGGCTGTTCAAGGTCAACCCGCGGATGCCCGAGTTCTCGCAGATGGTCGCCAACATCGTCTGGGGCGAGCGCGGAGTGTTCGGCGAGCGCTTCCAGGATCGCGACTACGCGCGCGGGATCTACGAGCGGCACATCGAAGAGGTGCATCGCAAGATCCCCGCCGAGCGGCTCCTGGTCTGGGCACCGCAGGACGGCTGGGAGCCGCTGTGCAAGCACCTCGGCGTGCCCGTGCCGAGCGTGCCCGTACCGCACGAGAACGAGCGGCAGCAGATGATCGGCATGCGAAGGAAGCTGACGGCGATCAGCTGGGTGGTGGCTCCGCTGACGGGGCCGATCGCGCTGGGGATGAAGGCGCTCGGGCGATAGCGGACCAGGGCGAGGTGGGATTGGTGCCGGGGAAGACGCAGCAGGCGCCGCGTCTTCCCCGCGGCAGCATCGGACGTTTGAGCTGCCCGTGGTGAGGATTAAATCTGATTTAACGCAAATTATTTGCGGAAAACAGATCGAAATCCAATAATGAACCCGCCGGGCGGCCCCCATGCTCATCGAGCTTCGGATCGAGAATCACCGCTCCCTCCGTGAGGAGCAAGTGCTGACCATGGAGGCCGGCCGCGTGGGTGATGTCGACGACCCTCGGCCGCGTGCGATCCCTGGAAACGCGGCGGCGCTCTTGCCCGTGGCTGCGATCTACGGCGCCAATGCCAGTGGGAAGAGCAACCTGCTCGGCGCGATCGACTGGTTGCAGGAGGCCGTGCTCGATTCGCATCGTGCATGGGCGCCCGACGAGGGCGTTCCGCGGGATCCCTTCGCATGGGGCGAGCACGCCGCTCGCCCGTCGTTGTTCGAGGTCACCTTCTTGCACGACGGCTTTCGCCACCAGTACGGCTTCGTCGCCGACGACGAGCGCTTCCTCGAAGAGTGGCTCTACGCATGGCCGCAAGGGCGGCGGCAGGTGTGGTTCGAGCGCGAGGGCGAGCGCTTCAAGTTCGGAGAGAACCTGCGAGGAGAGAACCGGCTGATCGAAGAGGTCACGCGGCCCAACGCGCTCTACCTCTCCACTGCGGCCCAGCACCGCCACGAGCAGCTCGGGTCGGTGTATCGGTGGTTCGATGCGATCAACACCGGAGAGACCGATGGCCTCACAGTGGAGGGCTGGCTGTCGTCGTTGCTGGCGTCTCCCAAGCACCAGGCCACGCTCGATGCCACCAAGGAGCTGCTGCAGGCTGCGGATCTCGGCATCGTCGATCTTCGGCAAGACGATGCCGTCGGCGTCGGGCGGCGACGTCGGCTGCCAAAGAGCCGGGTCCTGCTGGGACACCGGAGCGACGGCGACGACGCATGGTTGCCGCTCGAGCAGGAGTCGGACGGCACGGTGCGCGTGCTCGAGCTCGCGAGGCCCGTGCTCCGAGCGCTGGAGAGCGGAGGCATCGTGGTGATCGATGAGCTCGAGCGCAGCCTCCACTCGCTATTGGCCTCGCGGCTCGTGCAGCAATTCAACGACCCCAGGACCAATCCCAAGCACGCGCAGCTGCTGTTCGCGACCCACGACACCAACCTCTTGGGCACCGCGATGGGCGAGCCGGTGCTCCGACGCGACCAGGTGTGGCTCACCGAGAAGGATCCGCAGGGAGCGACGGTCATGTATCCGCTCACTGACTACAAGCCGCGCAAGGCGGAGAACCTCGAGCGCGGGTATCTGCAGGGGCGGTATGGTGCGATCCCGTTCCTGGGGGATCTCGCGGGGGTTGCTGGGTAGGACGATGAACAGCAACCGTCGCCATCGCGACCGGCGCCCCGCTCGGGCCGAACCATCGCGACGGCCTCGCAAACGCATCCTCGTGCTCTGCGAAGGCCAAAACACCGAGCCGCAGTATCTCCTGGGATTCAAGCGGTGGTGCAGGAACCCGCTCGTCGAGGTCGTGGTGGATCCGGGGCATGGCGTACCGCTCACGCTGGTACGGCGAGCAAAGGATGCGAGGCTCGATGCCGAACATCGGGCTGCTCGCGAGCGCGACGACAATGTTGCCTACGACGAGGTGTGGTGCGTCTTCGATGTCGACGATCACCCCAACCTCGACCAGGCATGCCAAATGGCGCGAGACAACGGCATCGAGGTGGCGCTCTCCAATCCGTGCTTCGAGCTGTGGCTCTTGCTGCACTTCCGCGACGGCCCCGGTATGCAGGGCCGTAGGGACATTGCGCGCCTGTTGCGGAAGCACGTGAGTGGCTATGACAAACGAGTCGACTTCGTGGAGTACCAGCCCGGATACGGTGCGGCCGCGGATCGGGCAAGGCGGCTCGAATCCGAGGCTCGGGCCGCAGGAGAGGACGGTCGCAACCCCACGACCGGCGTGCACCGCCTGACGGAATCGGTGCGGGTCGGTTAGGATCCCGGCATGTGCGTCCGGTTTCGGATCTCGAGCATCGTAAGGCTCGCCTTCGGGCTGCTGGCGAGCGGCGGGTGCAGCAATGGGGCGAACGAGTCGCCGCCGATCGCAACGCCGACACCGGTGGACGCTCAGCCGTCGGCTCCGACGCAATCACCCCCGGTCGAGCCCCCCGATGAAGCTGCGCCGGACCGTCCTCCACGCAAGCGGCCCTCCCGCCGCCAAGACGACGGTGAGCGTCTCAATCCGGAGATCGCTGGCCTCGGCACCGAGGTGTTGCTCGCGGCGTTTCCCGAGCGCATGGGAGCGTGGGTGCGCGAGTCGGCCAATGCCCACCCGGCCGGTTCCGCGGGGCGCTGGGCCGATGGTGCGTCCGCCGTCTATCGGGACGGGCGGCACGAGATCCGGGTCGAGGTGACCGACATGATCCGTGTGAACGCGTGCACGCCCGGTACGGGCGCGGCGATCCGGGAAGAGTCGAAGGCCGCCGAGCCGGACAGCAAGCTCGTGACGCTGAGCAAGTACCCGGCCGTGCTCGTGTCCCGGTCGTCGGGGGCCGAGGTGGGGCTATGGCTCGGTGACCGTTGCCAGCTGGGTCTCTCGACCACCGATGCAACCGGCGATGATCTCGTGACGCTCGGTTGGGGCATGGTCGGTGCGCTGGCGGCCGCATGCAGCCGTCGAGATCCCGTGGGTCCGCTGGGACGTTAGAAAGTCGCTCGCGCGTCGTTCCTTGCGGCGCTGCCGTGATCTCCAATCTCCGAAACCCACCCCCCGAACCCGAGCACCAAGCTCCCATGGGCCTGCGCCGGATCTGGATGTTGCTCGCGTTCATCGGGCTCCTGGCCTCGGGCCTCGTCCCTGCGTGCTCGGGCGGGCGCGAGCCCGCGGGCGAATCCGCCTCCACCCCGAAGACCACCACGCAGAGCATCGGTCCCGTCGACGCGCTACCGCCCCGCACCCAGCGCGCCTTCGAGGCCACGACCGCCTTCTCCCCGCTGCCCAAGCCCGGCCCCGGCGACTGGCTCGACGTCAACGACGAAGAGCTCCAGACCGCCGCCGACTACCTCGCCTCCGAGCCCAACCTGCCCGTGGCGCCCCGCAACGTGCTCTACGTGCTGCCGGTGGGCCCATTGCCGGCGGAGCTCGGCCCCACGATCGACGAGCTCACCAGCTACGCCCACGCGTTCTTCGGCCTCGAGGTCCGCGTGCTGCCCACGCTCGATCCCGAGGCGCTCGACGTCACGCGTCGCGTGCACCACGGCGGCGGCCAGCTCAATGCCACCGACATCCTCGATCGCATGGAGCCACAGCTGCCCGACGACGCCTACTGCATGATCGCGGTGACCTGGTCCGATCTCTACCCCGACGACACCTACAACTTCGTGTTCGGCCTCGCCCGCCTCACCGCGCGCGTGGGTGTGTTCAGCTTCGCCCGGCTGCACCCCGATTTCTACGGTGCCTATCCCGGCGACGACGCCGAGGTCCGCGAGCTCGTCACCCGCCGCGCGCTCGCGGTGATGAGCCACGAGATCGGCCACATGTTCGGGATCCAGCACTGCGTGTCGTTCGCCTGCAACATGAACGGCTCCAACAGTCTCGATGAATCCGATCGCCAGCCGATGCACCTCTGCCCGGTGTGCTTGCGAAAGCTCCACCTCGCGCTCGGCTTCGATCCCGAGCAACGCTACGAGGCGCTCGAGGAGCAGTACCGCCGCGCGGGCCTCGAGCAGGAGCAGGCGTGGGTGCAGCGGCAGCGGGCGTACATCGCCGAAGCTGCCGCGGCCTCGCGCTGAGCTTCCTTCACACCTCGGACTGCTCGGCCGCCAGCGCTGCCGCCGTGCGAATCTCGGGAAACGCCGCCGCGAATCGCTCGAGGATCACCTGCGCCTTCGCGTCCTCGAGCCCATAGAGCACCAGCTCCGCAAACCCGTTCTGTCGCCCCGACGACAGCGCCGACCCGCGCAGCTCGATCCCCGCCGGCAGGCCCTTGCCCAGCCAGCGGTGCTCCTCGCCGCTCACTCCCATCGACGCCAGGATCGGGTCGATCTCGCAGACCAACGCCGTCTCGGGGCTGCCCACCACCTCCATGCGCCAGGTCTGGTGCGCGGCCCAGTACCCGATGTACTCGCTGCCCTCGACCTCGCGCTCGGCGATCTTCATGGGCTCGTCCACCGCGGCACCGACGAGCTCGGCGAGCGCGGCCGCGAACGCGGCCTCGATCTGCTCGCGGCCGATCGGCACCTCGTGGCTGTACATCTGACGGGCGAGCCACTCGACGCGACGGGTGTGGGCGGCGGTCATGGCCACACCATCGTGACGCGAACGGCTGCGACGACCAACCCCCGCGCGACCAAAGATCCCGTGTGACCCCCGGTCCGGTGGACGCCCCACCCCGCCGCACACGCTCGCCCGTCGGCCTGCCCGGTGGGCTTCACCAGCGCGTCCCAGCAGCCGACCGCCGTGGCCCGCCGTAGCGCACCAATGCCACGCCGCAGCCCCGCCTGCGCGCACCCTTCGACGCCGCCGCCATTCTGAGCGACCCTCTCCCTCGCGGTCGCTCGCCCCACGGCCGCGCTCCGGGAGCCCTCATGAAGGTCCTCTTCCTCTCGCCTCACTATCCCGAGGAGATGCTCGACTTCACCCGCGGCCTCGCCGAGGTCGGGGCCAAGGTGTACGGCGTGGGTGACATGCCGGCCGAGGCCCTGCCCGCGAAGGTGCGGCCGTACCTGCACGACTACCTGCAGGTGCCCGGGCTCATGGACGAGGAGCGCGCGGTGGGGCCGTTGGTCGAGGCGGCGCGCCGCATCGGAGCCGATCGCGTGGAGACGCTGTGGGAGCCGCTGGTGCTGCTCGCCGCGCGCGTGCGCGAGGTGGCCGGCATCCCCGGCATGGACCGCCACACCGCGCTCGGATTTCGCGACAAGCCGATCATGAAGGCAAGGCTGGTCGCCGCGGGGGTGCGCGTACCCCGGTTCGGCCGCGCCGACTCGGTCTCCGGGGTGCTCGAGGCCGCGCAACAGATCGGCTACCCGGTGGTGATCAAGCCCGTGTCCGGCGCGGGCACGGCCGATACCTGGCGCGTGGACGACGAGGCGCAGGCCCGGGTCAAGCTCGCGACCATGACTCACGTGCCCGAGGTGAGCGTGGAGGAGTTCATCGAGGGCACCGAGTTCACCTACGACGCGGTGGTCATCGAGGGCAAGCCGGTGTTCGAGAGCGTCACGCAGTACCACCCGCCGCCGCTGCAGGGGCGCACGCTCGAGTGGATCAGCCCCGCGCAGATCACCCTGCGCGACCCCTACATCCCCGCCACGCAGTGCGGCGTTGCGCTGGGCCGGCAGGTGCTCGAGGTCCTGCACATGGGCACCGGCTTCGCGCACATGGAGTGGTTCAAGACCCGCCGCGGCGAGGCCGTGTTCAGCGAGATCGCCTGTCGCAGCGGCGGCGGCAAGCTGATGGACGCGCTCAATTTCGCCAACGACGTCGACATCTACCGCGAGTGGGCGCGGGCGGTGTGCTGGCACGCATTCGAGGCCAAGCCACAGCGCAAGTACCACGTGGTCTCGGTGTTCAAGCGCGCGCTGGGCCAGGGCCGGATCACCCGCATCGACGGGCTCGAGACCGTGCGCAAGCGCTGTGGCCCGGGCCTCGTGGTCGTGGATCTGTTGCCGGTGGGCCACCCCCGCCGCAACTGGAAGCAGACCCTGCTCGGCGACGGCTACGTGACCATGCGCAGCGTGGACTACCGCGACGCCTGCGAGATGCGCGACGTGGCCGTGAACGCACTGCGCATCTACGCGGAGTAGCGCCGCGATCGAGCGATCCCCCGCGCGCGGGGGGCCCTATACTGGCGCCTCATGTCTCGTCGTGGCTTGCCCCTGCTCGTGCTGGCGTCGTTGCCGGCGTGCTTCAATCCCGGCCAGGTCGTCGACACCACGGCGGGCCTCGGTACGACCAGCACCGCCGGGGGCACGAGCACCTCGAGCGCGAGCATGAGCGGCTCGCTCGATGAGACCACCGCGACGCCGCCGGCCGGCACCACCACCACCGGTGAGCCCGATCCCACCACGGGCGTGATCGAGACGAGCTCCACCGGGCCCGGCGACGCCTGCGAGCCCAATCCGTGCATGCACGGGACGTGCTCGGTGGAGGACGGTGCGCCGAGCTGCACGTGCGACGAGGGCTGGGCCGGCGAGCTGTGCGATGGCTGTGATGTTGGATTCGTGCCTCCCGATTGCGTACCGATGGTCGCCTCGTGCGACGACGCGCCGTGCGGCGCCGGAGCGACGTGCGAGGTGGAGGACGACGCCGTCGTGTGCACGCAGGTGTTCGACTTCACGGGTGCCGATCAGCCGTGGATCGTGCCCCCGGGCGTGACCACGGTGGACGCGACCGCGCTGGCCGCCGCGGGCGGCTGTGGGCTGGCAGGCTGGGGCGGCCAAGCGGCGGCGACGATCCCGGTGGCGCCCGGCGACGCGCTGCACGTGTACGTGGGTGGCATGGGGGCATGCTCCGTGGCCGCCACGCTCCCCGGTGGCTTCAACGGTGGCGGCGACAAGTACACCGACGCCGGAGACACGTGGGAAGGCGGCAGCGGTGGCGGAGCCACCGACGTGCGTCGCAACGGCACGACGCTCGGCGATCGCGTGCTGGTAGCCGGAGGCGGTGGCGGGCAGGGCTACGGCGGCCAGGCGGGGCACGGCGGCGGCACCCAGGGCGAGACCTGCAACGGCGTGGGCGGAGGCTGCGTCGACGAGACCTGCGGTGGCCGCGGAGGCACGCAGATGGCAGGCGGCATCGGAGGCTATTGCTACGACGAGTGCATCGGCCAGGGGGGCTCGCTCGGCCAGGGAGGCAACTCCTTCGGCTGCGCGGCCGCGGGCGGAGGTGGCGGTGGCGGCTACTACGGTGGAGGCGGCGGAGCCCACTGCTCGGGCGGTGGCGGCTCGAGCCGCGTGGACTTCCCCGGCAACATCGACACCTCCACCATGACGGGCGTCCATACCGGCGACGGGCAGCTGACGCTGGTGTGGATGCCCTGAGGGCGCGGTCTGCTACCTTCCCGCCCCGTGGACGAGCTGCTCGCCGAGATCCGACAAGCCTGCTCCGCGCCCACGTGGTCGCGTGGCGTGGAGCGGGCGCGCGCGGGAGCCGTGGTGCTGGTGGCCGATCGTGGCGACGAGGTCGAGCTGCGCGTGACGATGGCCGTCGGCGTGATGTCGCCGCTCGTCTGCCTCTACCCCGACGAGCAAGAGTGGGACTGCGAGTGCAACAGTCGCGAGGGCGCGTGCATGCACGTGGCGGCGGCCGCGATCGCGCTCAAGCAGCTGCGCGAGCAGCCGCAGGCCGGCGCCGGAGCGCGCCCCGCCGCGAAGCCGGCCGTGGTCCCCGCGGTGGTCGCGTATCGCCTGCTCTCGCTCGAGCACAACCTCGCGCTGCGTCGCGTGGTGGCAGTAGAGGGGCAGGACGACCGGGCCATCCGCGGCTCGCTCAAGCAGGCCGGCCAGGGCCTCGGTCGGCCGCTGGTGACCACCGAGGCCGATCTCGCGTTCGAGAAGCGCTTCGGCACCGTCACGGGCGGAGTGGTGTCGGCCGAGCAGCTGCCCGACGTGCTGCATGCGCTGTCGAAGGTCGAGCACCTCACCCTCGACGATCGGCCGGTGACGATCGGCCCCAAGAGCGCGGGCCTGTGCATTCGGATCTGGGACGTGGGCAACGACCTCCACGCCAAGCTCGAGCAGGACCCCGGCGTCGAGCGGATCTACAAGAACGGCGCGATGCTGCGCGCGGGCAAGCTGTCGCCGCTGGGCAGCCACGGGCTCTCCGAGCCGCACTTCCGCCGCTTGCGGCAGGGCTGGAGCTTTGCCCCCGACGAGCGCGGCACGCTGGCCGGCGACCTCTTGCCGCGCTGGCGCCTGCCGCTGGTGATCGAGACCGATCGCCTGCCGCAAACCCGCACCATGCGACCGCGGCTGCACCTGGCCACCGCGCGCGTGGGTGACGAGCTCGAGGTGCTCGGCACCGTGGTCTACGGCGATCCCCCCGTGGCACGCGTCGACGGTGACCGGCTCACGCTGCTGTCGACGCGCGAGGGCGAGGCGCCCAAGCGCAACCTGACGCTCGAGAAGACCGTGCTCCGGCAGCTCCGCGAGCTCGAGCTCGAGCCTGGCGTGCGCCGGCGGCTCTCGGCTGGCGAGGCGGTGATCTGGCGTGCACGAGCCGAACGCCAGCAAGAGCTCGGCTGGGAGGGCCAGGCGCACCAGGCATTCTTCGACGTGGGCGTGCTCGAGCCGCGCCTGCGCGTGAGCGACGGCGCGACGGAGCTGTGGTTCGAATCGAGCGACGGCGAGGGCGGTGGTCGTCGCGAGGGCAAGGCTGCGGGAAACAGCGGTGGTCGCGTGGATGCAGCCGCGGTGCTGCGCGCGTGGGATCAGGGCGCCGAGCTCGTGCCGCTCATGGACGGCGGCTTTGGTCGCGTGCCCGGCTCGTGGCTCTCCGAGCACGCCCCGCGGGTGCTGGCGCTGCTCCGTGCCAAGGAGCAACGCGCGGGCGACGAGCTGCCCGCATGGTCGCTCCCCGATGTGGCCGCGCTCTGCGAAGCGCTCGAGCAGCCGCCACCGCCCGCGTTCGAGCGCCTGCGCGCGCTCCTGGGCACCGCCGGGGAGCTGCCCGACGAGCCGCTCCCGGCCGATCTCCACGCCACGCTGCGCGACTATCAACGCGACGGTGTCCGTTGGCTCGCGTTCCTACGCCGCGCCGGCCTCGGCGGTCTGCTCGCCGACGACATGGGCCTCGGCAAGACGCTCCAGGCGCTCTGCGCCGTGCAGGGTCGCACGCTGGTGGTCGCGCCCACGAGCGTGCTGCCCAACTGGGCCGCCGAGGCGCGTCGCTTTCGGCCGAGCCTGCGCGTGTGCACGTACCACGGCCCCGGCCGCACGCTCGATCCCACGGCCGACCTCACCCTCACCACCTACGCGCTCCTGCGGCTCGATCTCGAGGCGCTCTCCAGCGTGGAGTGGCAGACCGTGGTGCTCGACGAGGCGCAAGCGATCAAGAATCCCGACAGCCAGGTCGCACGCGCGGCCTTCCGCCTGCCGGGCAGCTTCCGCGTGGCCATGACCGGCACGCCCGTCGAGAACCGGCTCGAGGATCTGTGGAGCCAGATGGCCTTCGCCAACCCCGGGCTCCTGGGTGGCCGCAGCGAGTTCCAGGAGCAGTACGTGCGCCCCATCGCCGCGGGCCAGGCCGCACGCGCGGCCGCGCTGCGTCAGCGCATCCGCCCGTTCCTCCTGCGGCGGCGCAAGCAGGAGGTCGCGCGCGAGCTGCCGCCGCGCACCGACGTGGTGCTCTACTGCGAGCTCTCCCCCGCCGAGCGCGAGCTCTACGACGCCGTGCGAGCGGCCGCCCAGGACGACGTGGCCAAGCGGCTCGGCGCCGGCGAGAGCGTGCTCGCGATGCTCGAGGCGCTCCTGCGGCTACGCCAGGCCGCATGCCACCCCGCGCTCGTACCCGGAGGTGACAAGACCCTGGCCGGCCGCGCCAAGGACGAGCCCGCAGCGCCGGCGCGGACCTCCGCCAAGCTCGAGGTGCTGCGCGAGACCCTCGAGGAATGCGTGGCCGAGGAGCACAAGGCGCTGGTGTTCTCGCAGTGGACGAGCCTCCTCGACCGCTGCGAGCCGGTGCTCGAGTCGGCCGGCCTGCCGTTCATCCGGCTCGACGGCAGCACCCGCGATCGCGGTGCGGTGGTCGAGCGCTTCCAGGATCCCGGCGGCCCGCCGGTGATGCTGATCTCGCTGCGCGCCGGCGGCACGGGCCTCAACCTCACTGCCGCCGACCACGTGTTCCTGCTCGACCCCTGGTGGAACCCCGCCGTCGAGGATCAGGCCGCCGACCGGGCGCACCGCATCGGCCAGGATCGGCCCGTGCTCGTGCACCGACTCGTCGCGCGCGACACCGTGGAGGAGCGGATCCTCGCGCTGCAGGAGCACAAGCGTGCGCTGGCCGAGACCGCAGTGGGCGATGCGTCGCAGGCCGCCGCGATCACCCGCGAGGAGCTACTGGCGCTGCTCGAGTGAAAGTGTTTTGGCGGCCCGATCGAGATCGGACGCCTTCGGCGTCCGAGGGGCCGCGTCCTACCGCCGCCGCCGCGCCCGATCGAGGCTGCGACCCCGCTGCAGCTGCTGGCGGGCCAGCGCCTGCTGCTGCCGCGACAGGAACCGCCCCGCGCCGAGCAGCATGACCGCGCCCTGCTCGCTGGTGAAGATGGTGTTACTGCCTCGCCGGCAGCTGCACATGATGTTGTCCTCGGCGGTGCTGTGCCGCAGCCCCAGGAGATGGCCGACCTCGTGCGCGAACGTGGTCTTGGGCGCGCTCAGGGTGACCATCACGTACTCGCGCTGGCGCAGCTCGCGGTTGAGGCCGTGATAGCGCCAGTGCAGGCCGCGTATGCGTCGGCGTGTCATGAGCAAGCGCGAGTCGAGGTTCTCGGTAACGAACACGTGGATCGTGCCGTCGTGCTCGGCGAGGCTCGCCACACGCCGGCGCTCGCTCGCGCGCGTGACCGCGGTGAAGCCCGAGATGCTGACCGTGCGACGCAGCTCGAGCGCCAGCCCGTGGGGGCGCAGGGCGATGTTGGCCCGCTCGACCCACTGCGCCACCTGCCGCTGCGTGGCCAGGGGCATGCCATCCTCGGTGGGCACGTGCACCGTGAGCCCGATCGTGGTCACCGGAGCGGGCAGGGCATCGGGCGTACCCCACGGCTGCTGGAGGTTCGGCACCACCCGGCGGCCGCGCGCGTGTACGGTGGAGGGCCACAGCACGACTCCGAGCACCAGCACCAGCACGCTTGCGAGGCCCAACCAGGCCCTCGTCCACCCACCCTCGAGCGACCCCCGCCCCGGGCTCCGGGAGGACTCCCTGCCCATCGGGGAAACGCTGTGCGAGAGGTGTGAAATGCCGCTACCCGCCGTTCTAGGCCTGCGTGACCGTCCTCATGACAGTGTGACCCCCCCAACGTTACGCGCAAACCAACCGGAAAGGATCGGAGCCCAATCGGAGCCCGAGTCGGCGGTCTCGGCGGCGTGGCCCCTGCCCAAACCCCCCGCTATGCTGCCGCGGATGTTCGGCCTCTCGTCCGCTTCGAGCGTGGAGTTCCTGCCCCCCGAGGATGCGCGCGCATGGGTCGCCGATGGCCTGCGCGATCACGTGGCGCGACTGGGCGAGCCCGCCCAGAAGCCGCGGCTCGTCACCGAGACCAGCATCGCCAAGCCGCGCGATCTCGACGACCTGTTCGAGCTGATGTGCGGGGTGCAGGCCCAGGTAGGTCAGGCCGACGTGGAGCTCACCTTGCTCGAGCTCGACGCCGAAGACCCACCCTCGCGCCACGGGTACGAGCCGCTCGGCGACCCCACCGGCCACCTCGTGCACACGTTCGTCAAGCAGGGCGAGCTGCTCGTGGTGGCCGTGCCCGCGATCTTCCGCGTGGCCGAGCTCGTGCTGGCCAGCGTCGCGCGCGAGCTCGGGCGCATTGCCATCCACCGCGCCGGGGGCCACCGCGTGGAGCCGGCCGACTACGAGGGCGACGCGGAGCTTGCCGCCATCACGCTGGGCCTCGGCGTGTGGGTGGCCAACGGCGCCTACGTCTACGAGAACGCGTGCTGCGGGGGCGGCTGCGGCCTCGACCTCAAGTCGCTGCGCGCCGGCCTCTCGCTGCCCGAGGCCTGCTTCGCCCTCGCCGTCGACGGCCACCGCAAGGGCATCTCGCGACGCGTGGTGGGCAAGCACCTCTTGCCCACGCAGCGGGCCGCGCTCAAGCGCAGCTGGGGGCACGTGCGGAGGCAGCCGGCACTGATGGCGGCGCCGAGCGTGGCTGCGCTGGGCTCGTGAGCCGCGCGGCCCGGGTGGGCCTACGGCACCGGCACCTTCAGCAGCACGTAGTGAAAGCTCTCGTACATCACCTCGATCCCCCCCGCGTACTTGCGCGGCACCTGCGAGCGCAGGCGCCTCGCGTGGGGCTCGATGGTGATGAACCATAGCGTCGCGCCGCTGCCCTCGTACTCGGCGAACAGGTCGTTGAGCGCACCGCGGTCGACGTCCTTCATCACCCACACGTTGGCCTTCGAGAACCAGGTCTCGCCGCGGTAGTAGAACCACCAGCTGACCAGGCGATCGTCGGGGCCGCGCTCGGCGAAGTACACGCGCATGGCGCTGCGCTGCGACCAGTTCTCGGACGCGGCCGGCAGGTAGTCGACCACCGCCCAGCCGGTGGTGAGCAGCGCCGAGAGCACGAACCCGGCCACGGCCACGCGCACGCGCGCCAGCACCAGCGCGCCGAGCCCCAGCGCGAACGGCACGAGCAGCAGCGGCAGCACGTCGACCGCGGGCCCGCCCGAGCGCCACATGCCGGTGTAGAGGTACGTGGTGAGGTGGGCCAGCCACGCGGTGGTGTGGTGGACATCGCGGGCCACGGCAGCGAGCAGCGCCACGCCCACGAGCGCCCCGACGATCCCCGCCGCGCGCGTGCCGGAGCCCCGCTCGAGCCGCTCGTCGAGCCACAGCCCCACGAGCACGGCCAGCGGTGGCAGGCACGGCAAGAGGTAGTGGTAGTACTTCGTGACGCTGTAGCCGATCGCGAACAACGACACCGCGAGCCACAACAGCGCAAAGCCATGCAGCGTGCGACGCACCGCCTCGGGGGTGCGCGCGAGCGAGTGGTCGACGAACGGTGGATCTCCCTGCTCGCTCGATTCCGTGTTCGTGGGGGTCGCGTCCGAGCCCGGGCTCTCGACACCCTCCGCCGCTTCGCCACGCGGCCGCGCGAACGCCCCGAATGCAGCCCCGAGCGCCAGCGGAGCCACGGCGACCCACGGCAGCGCCGCCAAGCCGAGCGTCTCGAGATAGAACGCGAACGAGCCGACCGCCTGCTCCTGCTCGCCCGTGCCGAAGCGCGCCAGGTTGTTCTGGATGATGAGCTCGTTGACCCACCGCTCGCCGCGGTAGAGCGTCATCGCGTGGTGCCAGGGAAAGCCGGCCAGCGCGAACAGGCCGATGCCGGTGGGCAGCCCGCAGTGCCTCAGTAGATCCCAGCGCCCGGTGACCACCAGATGGGCCAGCACCACCGCCCCGATGAGCCCCGGCCCGATGAGCCCCTTGCCCATGAGCGACAGCCCGGCCGCCAGGTACATCACCCCCATCCACGCTTCGCTGCGCCGGGTCCAGCGCACGCTGCGGAGCAGCACCACGGCCAAGAGCCCCCAGTACACGAACATGTGCGCCTGGATCTCCCGCAGCGCCGCACCCAGCTTGGCGTCGCGGCCATGCGTGGCCCAGGTGTGCGGGTCGAACGAGTGCTGGTGGATCACCGCCAGCGGAGCGACCGCCGCTACCAGCAACAGCACGAAGAACGCGAGCCACGCCCGATCCCACGGGATGCTCCGCCACCCCCGCGCGGCCTTCGAATCGCCAGCGGTGCGGCGCGATGCAAGCGCGGCTCGCCGCCGCAGCGGTCGATCCGGCTGCCCCCACGCCATGATCCACGCCACCATCGCCAGCACCACCGGGCCCACGAAGATCATGTCGGTCAGCGCCTGGCGCGTGGCCACGGCCCACTGCGGCATGGTCGCCAGCACCACCGCGGTGAGCACTCCGGCTCGCGGCGAGACCAGGCGCCACGCCACGTGGCCGAGCAGCAAGGCGCTGCCGAGCCCGGCGATCATGCTGGGCAGGCGGAGCGCGAATTCCGGCCAGAACGGCCGCACGAGCTCGGCCGGGTCGCTGGCGGTGCCGACCCCGAAGATCTTCATGCTGAGCGCCATCAGCCAGTACGGCAGCGCCGGCTTGGACCAGAACGTCTTCTCGGCCTCGGCGTCTGGGCCTCCGTTGCCGGCCTGCCACCACAGATCGATGGGGTCGTGCCGCACGAGGATGTTGCGCGCCACCTCGCCGTAGTGGGTCTCCCAGGGATCCCACGCGCCGGTCGACGCCATCGAGGCGAGGTTGATCGCGACGACCACGATCGCCAGCAGCACTGCCCAGAAGCGGGGACGCTGCCACCAGGAGCTCGAGGACGCGGGGGTCACGGAGGGCCGCAACGGTACCGCAAGGGGAGGGCGGGCCGTTGGCAGCTCGCGCTTGCTTGCCGGGCATTCCAGAATCTTGTTAAACTATCAAAACGAACACCATGTCATACACTATCGGCAGGGGAAGCGTGATGGTGCTTGGTGCGGTGATGGGGATGAGCTGCAGCTCGGAGCCGCCGCCGCCTGGCTCGGACGGCAGCTCGAGCAGCGGAGGGGTGGCGGACGGCGATTGGAGCGGGCCTACCGACTCCACCGCGGCGTCGTCCGGCTCGACGGGGAGCTCCGCCGAGGAGGGCTCGGCCGAGGCCGGCTCGAGCACGGGCGAGACGTTCGAGGAGTGCGTGCCGCGGGCGTTCGACGATTGGGGAGCGTTCCAGTTCTTCGAGCCCGATGTCGACACCTTCGTGTATTCCACTACGCAGGCCGCGTGCACGTTCGTGCAGCAGATCGAGCCCCCCGAGTGGGGTACCTTCGAGCTCGAGCTCGCGTGCGAGCCGACCGACGACTCCTTGCCACCGCAGCTGGTCCTGCGACTGTGGGCCGAGCTCGACGCGCTGCCGTTCGCTCCGGGCGACCCGCTGCAGCTGACCATCACCTTCGAGCCCGTCGCCACCTCCTACGGGCGGTTGCACATGACGATGCGCGACCCCGAGGGCGAGCTGCTCGTCGCGGGCGTGCAGGGCCAGGGCTTTGGGCCCATGGACCCCGAGGGCGCCATGTTCTTCGCGCCGTTTTCGTTCGGGTTCGTCGACGGCCTGTGCCCCGCGCCGTGCGAGGAGCTCGGCTGCCTCACGCGGGCTGCTCTCGACGTGACCCTCGCGACACAGACCACCCGGATCCTCGACGGAAACGCCGTCACGCTGGGTGAGTCGCCCTCCTACCGCGTGCACGTGGGGGCGGCGATGACGGGCATGGAGGTCCCCGACGACCCCGGCGTGCACCTCGACGCCGTGATCGTACGGCAGCCGTGAGCCGCGCCCAGCACTGGATCCTTTTGCAATAGAAGCCCTACGATCGCGTAACCGCGCGTGCCCGGTCGGCGATCGGGTTCGGCGGATGTGATTGCCATGCTTCCCTCTCTCGCGCTCCACGATCCCGCGGCGACCGATGCCACGCTCATGGCGAAGGGCCCCGCTGCATCCGCGGCAACGGACGCCACGCTCATGGCAGCCGAGCCGGCGCCCTCCTCCGTGGCCACGGTGGCGGCCCCCGATGCGCCGCAGCGGGTCGACGACTCGGCCGTGACCCTGGCGGTGGCCTCGGCATTGCCGACCTACACCGACGAAGGGGTCGGAGTCGGTCGCATCACCGTGCTGCCGCGCTTGATCACCCACGACGACGAGCTGCGCGTGGAGCAGCACACCCGCGCGCGCTACAGCGTGGAGCGGTCGCTGGGCGCGGGCGCCATGGGCGAGGTGGAGCTCGGCGAGGACCACGACATCGGCCGTCGCGTGGCGCTCAAGCGGCTCGGCAGCGGCTTGCAATCGCCCGCTGCCGTCGCGCGCTTCGTCGACGAGGTGCGCACCATGGGCGCGCTCGATCACCCCAACATCACGCCGATCTACGACGTGGGCCGCGACGAGCGGGGGCGCCTGTTCTTCACCATGAAGTACGTCGAGGGCCACAGCCTCGAGGATCTCATCGAGCGCCTGCGCAAGGGCGACCCCGAGACCCACGCCCACTACCCGTTCGCCCGCCGGCTCGACGTGTTCGTGGGCATCCTCAACGCGCTCGCCTATGCCCACGAGCAGGGCATCCTGCACCGTGACATCAAGCCGGCCAATATCATGCTCGGCGAGCATGGCGAGGTGCGGCTGATGGACTGGGGCATCGCGCGGCGCGGTGGCAAGTCGCTCTCGGGCGGCACGAGCACCCAGGCCGAGCGTCCCGACATGACCCACGACGGTGCGGTGCTCGGCACGCCGCTCTACATGTCCCCCGAGCAGGCGCGCGGCGACCAAGCGGCCATCGACGCCCGCTCCGACCTCTACAGCGCGTTCGTGGTGCTCTACGAGCTGCTCACGCTGCGCCGCTTCGTCCGCGAGGAGAGCAACGTCTATGCCACGCTCGAGGAGGTCAGCGTCGGCCGGGTGCTGTCGAGCTGGTCGACCGAGTGGCACCACGAGCTGCAGCCATCCCCGCCCACCGAGTGGCGCTACTTCGTGAGCAAGGGTCTCTCGGCCGACCCGAAGGAGCGTTACCAGAGCGCGGCCGAGGTGCTCGACGTGATCGAGGGGATCCGTTCGGGCCGGATCGCGGTGCACTGCCCGATCACGTTCTACAAGGTCATCCAGCACCGCATCGGCAAGCTCGCCGATGCTTCGCCGGGCAAGTTCATGCTGCTGCTCTTCGGCACGCTGACGGGCCTCCTGGGGCTCGCAGGGCTCGCGGGGGTGGGGATCGCCTCGCTCGTGTGAGGCCGCCCGGGCCTCGCACGGCAGCTCGTCAGCGCTGAGGTTGGCAGCGCCTGCACAGGCGGTGGTACGAGCCCATGGACAGGAAGCGCAGCTCGCAGGCCAGACACTGGCGCATCGACGGCCAGCTACCGGCGAGCCGGCAGCGCATCACGATCTGATGGGTCAGGCCGAGATGCGCGGCCCGGGCCCGCACGACCGACGCCGGGTGGCCGCGCTCGCTCATCTCTCGCAGCAGCGCTGCCTCGTCCTCGACCAAGCCACGCAGGATCTGCTCGTCCATCTGCGGCGTGAATGCAGCCTCCGGCTCGCATGGGCCGGAAGGATCGGGCTTGGGCGAACCGGGGGTGTTCATGGGATCGCGCGCTCGAGCGCGAGCGCCTGCCGAGCCGTCCCCAGCTCTTGCAGCGCTGCACGCAGCCGCTCGCCGATGATCTCGTTGTCGGCGTCCTGGTCCGGGAGGGTGATCGCTTGCATGGCAAGGGTCAGCTCGCGCTCGGCCACGTCGAGGCGCTCGGTCGCGATCTTGATCTTCCGCTCGAGCTCCTCGGCGAGCATCAAGCGCGTGCTCGACTCGCTCATGTCGTGAGTCCCCCGGCCGACCACGGTAGGCCGCAGGAGCAGAAGCGAGAGCAGCACGCAGGATGAATGTGTGGTTCCAAACGGGGAGCCGCCTTGCCGGACAGCCAAGGTGGTCGCCGCAGGAAAGAGGTCGAGGGCACCCTCGACGATTGTTCAAGATAGCACGCGCAGCGCTCGGGCGGCAAGCGCCGCTCCGAGCGCGATCCGGCCATCGACGGCGTCACGGCTCGAGCACGCCGTGCCAGATTTGCTCGTCGGAGACCTGATACTGCCCGCACACTGCGAAGTGCAGGCCGGTTACCGAGGCCGACTGGTACTCGGGGCGCATCGCGTGGATGCCCGAGGGTGAGTCGAAGCCGTCGGCGGGGATCGTGATCGGCAGGCTCTCCGCGGTGGTCCAGTCGATCGCACCGCTCGGGTCGGCCCAGCGTGCTTGCAGGCCGCCCGCGCCGCCGCCCACGAGCACCAGCGGCCCGCCGTCGACGTAGAGCAGGCGTGCGATCGAGAGCTCGTCGAGCGTTGCCACTGGCGCGAGGTGATCGGCCCAGGCCTCGCCCGCGGGCAGGTGGTGGTAGGTCAGCGTGCCGACGAGCTGGGCGAGGGCATGCGTGTCGCCGGTGATGGGATCGACCCAGATGTCCGCGCCCGAGCGCACCTGGCCGGACGGCGGTGGCGGGAGCAGGGAGACGAGCGTGGCTGCGTTTCCGAAGGTGAGCTCGGTGACGCCGGCCGTGTATTCGCCCGTGGGGTAGTCGCCGACGTAGCCCTGGCCGATGATCGCGATCTGGCTCGGCCCGCGGAAGCTCGTGCGCAGATAGCCGATGTCGTTCCAGCCGGGGAGCACCGTGACCACGGGGCCGTTCCAGCCGCCGCCGTAGTCGTAGGTGTAGACGAGCTGGCCAGTGCCGCCCGTAGCACCGACCACGGTGAACCACACGATCGTCTCGCCCGCGGGCCCGAGCGCTGCGCCCACGTAGTTGGAATTGGCGGGGGTCGAGTAGGGGCCGCCGATCTGGATCGCGTTGCAGGCCGCGTAGGTGTAGTCGGTGGTGTCGAAGTAGCACTCCTCGAGCCAGTGCTGACTGGTATTGACCGAGTAGGAGACGATGAAATCACCGCGGAGCACGTGGGCCGTGTTCTGCTGCACGCCTGCGGTGTGCGGCTTGCTCGCGACGGTCTGCCAGCCGGTGTCGCTACGGCGTGCGTAGTGGATCGTGGTGTTCTCGAGCACGCTCGGACCGCCGTCGTAGGCGAACCAGAGGTTGCCGGCGGCATCGAGCATCGGCGCGCGCAGGTGCGGACCCCAGCCGCCGTGCATCTCGACGTAGTGGCGGTTCTCGTCGGTGACGAGCTCGACGACGACGGAGGGCTCGGAGGCCTCGGTGGTGCTCGAGGAAGCGGCGGTGGTATCGGCGGTGGAGGTAGTCGAGGGCTCGGAGGTGGTGGAGGAACCATCCGGATCGGCGGTGTCGGTGGTGGGTCGCGTGGTCGAGCTCGAGCCGCTGGTTTCGAGGGTGTCGCTGCCGAAGGACGTGCTCGGGCCGAAGGCCTCCGTGGAGCCGGAGCCCGTGGGGGTACAGGCCAGCGAAGTGGTGATCCCGAGCGTGGCGAGGCGGACCATGGAAGCCATGGAAGCCATTGAAACCGGACGTTGCGGGGATTGCCAGCACGATGCGCTGGTGGACCATGACGAACATGTCGCGGGCGAGCGCGGGGTCGCCCGTTTCGTCCCTGGCGAGCCTGTCATGTGCGCGGCAAGGATGTCGTGAGCTGCGGTGGCGTGGCCCGAGGCATTCGCGGTGGGCGAGGGCGGTCCGGGATGCTAGGGTGAGACGAGGGCGTGCGGCCGGTGGTGTCGACCGGCATCCCACCCGAACCTTGGATTGAATTCGCTGCGATTTGGCTTGATCGACTTTGGATGGACGAGATGACGGGTACGAACGTTGGTCGATGGCTCGTGTGCTTGGGTGTGGTGGGGCTGTTCGCGGCCGGGATGGGCTGCGAGGAGGTCGGGCCAGACGACGATCTCGAGGGCGAAGAGTGCGACGATCTCGGCGATCTCAATCCTTGTGGGCACGACCGCAAGCTCGACCAGGACCTGTACAACAGCTGCGTCGTTGCGGGTGATCAGCTCGAGTGGGGCGAGTGCCATCTGCTCGAGTGCACGCTCGGTGAGACCAAGCGCTGCGGCTCGATCGAGGGTACGGCGACCTGCGTCACCGGCGACGACGGGGAGCCATACTGGCACTGTGTCGACGGAACGCCGCTGGTGCTCTCGTTCGATGGCGCCGAGCCGGTGATGACCGACGCCGCGGCGGCTGCGGCCTTCGACGTCGGCACGGGCGGCGAGTGCATCCAGACCGACTGGCCCGCCGCCGAGACGCCGTGGCTGGCGCTGGATCGCGATCTCAGCGGCACGATCGACGGCGGCCACGAGCTGTTCGGCTCGGGCACGGTGCTCGCGGGGGGCAAGCGTGCCCAGCACGGGTTCCTCGCGCTGGCCGAGCTCGATTCGAACGGCGACGGGCGGATCACGAAGGCCGACGAGCGGTTCGAGGAGCTGGTGCTGTGGGCGGATCACGATCGCGACAAGCGCTCGACGCATGCCGAGCACGAGCCGCTGGCTGCGCGGGGCATCCTGGCGATCGAGCTCGGCTGGCGCGACGAGGCCGTCTGCGACGCGCAGGGGAACTGCGGCGTGGAGCGGGCCGCGTTCACGTTCGTGGGCGCTGGCGGGCGGGTGAGCGTGGGGGAGGTGGTCGACGTGCACCTGCCCTGCCGGTAGGCCGCCCGCATCACCGCCGCTACCCCAGCGCCTCGCGCCGCAGCGCCTCCACCTCGTCGATCTGCTTGGGCACCGCCTTCGTCAGCACCTCGAACCCGCGCTCGGTCACGAGCACGTCGTCCTCGATCCGCACCCCGATCCCGCGAAACGCCGCCGGCAGCCGCTCGTCGTCCGGCGGAAAGTACAGCCCCGGCTCCACCGTCAGCACGTTCCCCACCGCGAGCGGCTTGTGCGGGCCGCTCCGCAAATTGTACCGCCCGACATCGTGCACATCGACGCCGAGCCAGTGTGACGTTCGATGCGGATAGTAAGCCTCGTGCTTCTTGCTCGCGATCAGCTCCTCCACGTCTCCCGCGAGCACCCCGAGGTTCACCATCCCCTGCGTCAGATCCCGCAGCACCTGCTCGTGGATCCCGTTGATCGAGGCTCCCGGCCGCACCGCCTCGATCGCCCGCTGCTGCACCTCCAGCACCACCGCGACCACGTCCCGCTGCGCCCCTTCGTACCGCGCGCCCACCGGCGTCGTCCTCGTGATGTCGGTCGCGTACCCGTCGACCTCGGCGCCCGCGTCTACCAGCATCAGCTCGCCGTCACGAAACACGTCGTCGTTCTTCACATAATGCAGGATGCACGCATTGACCCCGCCGGCCACGATGCTCGGGTAGGCCCACCCCCACGCTCCGCGCCGCCGAAACGTGTACTCGACCAGCGCCTGGATCTCGTACTCGTGCATCCCGGGCCGCACGGCTCGCATCGCCTCCACGTGCGCCTCGGCGGAGATCTCCACGCCCGTGCGCATCACTGCGAGCTCCTCGGGCGTCTTCACCAGCCGCAGCTCCGCGAGCAACCCCTCGGGGTCGCACAGCATCGCGGGCCCGAGCGCAGGCTTGCGGCCGGTCCTCACCTTCGTCAGCACGCGGTGCAGCCGGGCCTCGCGGGCGGGATGGCGGCCGAACGCGAAGTACAGCACGTCCACGTCGGCCAAGAGCCGCGCGAGCTGATCGTCGAGCTCGGGCAGCGGCCAGGCATGATCGGCCCCGAAGCGCTCCTTGGCGCCCTCGGTGCCGTAGCGCACGCCGGTCCACGTCTCGCGCTCGCGATCCCGCGGCAGCACGAACAGGTGGAACCCGGCCTCCTCGCCGCCCTTCTTGAGCAAGAGCCAGGCGTCCGGCTCGGGGAACCCGCTCAGGTAGTAGAAGTCCGAGTGGGGCCGGAACGGAAACATCGTGGTGTTGGAGCGCACGACCTCGCCGTGCGTGGGCAACAGCAAGGCACCTCCCTCGGGGAGATCTGCGAGCACCCGGCGGCGGCGCTCGACGAAGGTCGATAGGGGCAGCTGGAGCATCGAAATCCTGGGCCTTCGCGGCCATGGTACGCGCTGGCACCGGGTCCGACGAGATCCGCGGCAGGCGCGCTCCCTGAGCCAAAAGCGTACCGATTCCGGCCGCCCACCCCTCCCCAAGGCCCGCGGGACGGGTGTATGAGCTGCGCCCGATGCCGAGCCCTTCTCGTCACGCCTCCGCATGTGAGCCCCTGCGGCCCAGCGCGCAGCCCCTGGTCGCCGTGCAGAGTCAACGGGGTCCGCTCCTGTTCTCGTTGGGCGCGGGTGCTTCGGGCTCGATGATCGCCGATCGCGTGGTGCCCGAGGCCGTGGCCGCGTGCCGCTCGCTGCGGACCAAGGACCGGCTCTTCTCCGAGCTCGCGGTGCTCGTGGCCGATGCGATGCCCTCGCTCTCGGCCGCCGAGGTCGAGCAGCAGCTTCGCGAGCGCGAGGCCGTGTTCACCACCGCCATGGGCCACGGCGTCGCGATCCCGCATGCCACCCTCGACGGGGCGCCGCGCACCTTCATGGGCGTGATGACGCTGACCAAGCCCGTCGACTTCGGCGAGGACGCCGACGGCCCGGTCGACGTGTGCTTCTGCCTGGTGGGACCGCCCTCCGATCGCAGCGCGCACCTGCACCTCTTGGCTCAGATCGCCGGCGCGGTGACGGAGTCGGACCTGCTCGAGCGCATGCGCGCGGCCAAGACCACCAGCGCATTGCTGGACGTGCTCGGCAGCCCGCGGCGGCAGCCGAGCCAGCCGAGCCAGCCGAGCCAGCCGAGCCAGCCGAGCATGGAGTAGCGGGCTCGGGGCCGAGCACGCGGTAGAGCGTAGTGCTCGCGACCGCTCGCTACTCCGCCGGCGGCGTGCGGGGCGGCTCGCTCGGCTGCACCTGCGCCGGCGTCCACTCCGGCACCGGCCCGCCCTCCGGCTTGGCGTGCGCGTCCTTGATGCCCACCAGCCCCCGCAGGTCCTCCACGATCACGTACAGCGCCGGCACCACCAGGAGCGTGATGAACGTGGAGAACAGCACCCCGAACGCGAGGCTGATCGCCATCGGGATCAAGAACCGCGCCTGCAGCGAGGTCTCCGCGATCATCGGCACCAGCCCGAAGAACGTGGTGAGCGAGGTCAGCAGGATCGCGCGGATGCGGCCCGCGGCGCCGTCGAGCACCGCGGCGAGCGTGGGCTTGCCGCGGCTGCGCTCGATGTTGACGGCGTCGATGAGCACCAGCGAGTCGTTGACCACCACGCCCGAGAGCGCGACCAGGCCCATCGCGCTCATCATGCTGAGGTTGTAGCCGAGGCTCACGTGGCCCAGGATCGCGCCGACGAACCCGAGCGGGATCACGGCCATGATGATGACCGGCTGGATGTAGCTGCGGAATGGGACCGCGAGCAGGCCGTAGATCACGAACAGCGCGAACACGAAGCCCTGCCCGAGCGCGGCGAACGACTCCTGCTGCTCGCGCTGGGCCCCGGCGAGGCTGACCTCGAGGCCAGGGTGGGCCTCTTTCAGCGCCGGGAACACGCTCTCTTCGAGGTCGGTGATCACCTCGCGCGAGGACTGCACGCCGGGCGCCAGCTCGGCGCCCACGGTGATCGTGCGCTGGCCGTCCTCGCGGTAGATCGCGGTGGCGGCCCGGCCGCGCTCGAGGTCGGCCACATAATGCAGCGGGATCTCGCCGCCCCGCGGGGTGCGGATCTTGAGCGTGTCGAGGTCGTGCTCGGAGCTGCGCTGCGCCTCGGGCAGCCGCACCATGATCTTGAGCTCGTTGCGGCCCCGCTGCTCGCGGATCGCCTCGGCCCCGAAGAACGAGGACCGCAGCTGCATGGCCACCACGCTGCTCGAGAGGCCCAGGTTGCGCGCCTCGGGGCGCAGGCGAAAGTCGAGCTGCGGCTTGCCCGAGGAGTACTCGTTGTTGACGTTGTAGAGCGCGGGGTACGAGCGCAGCACGTCCTCGACCTGGTGCGAGAGCTCGGCGAGCACCTCGGTGTCGGGGTGGAGCAGCTGCACCGCCACCGCCTGGCCCGCGCCGGGGCCGTTGGAGCTGCTGAACGTCAGCGCCTCGACCCCCGGCATCGGCGGCGCGAGCTCCTTCCAGCGGGCCACGAATTCTTCGGCGCCGAAGCTGCGATCCTGCGACGGCAGGAGCGCGACCTCGATGGCGACGAGGTGGCTGCCGACCAAGGTATCGCCCGCGGCCGGGCCCTGCTGCGGCGCGGCCTGGCCCACGCGCGTGAACACGCCGCGCACGTTCTCGCGGCCGAATTCGGAGATCGTGGTCTGCAGCGCTTCGTCGAGCTGGTCGCGAACGTGCTCGGTGCTCGCGAGCGCGGCGCCATAGGGCAGCCGCGCCTGCACCACCACGACATCGCCCGGGAGCGTGGGAAAGAAATTGAACGGGATCTTCCCGCTGGCCACGTAGCCCACGGTGAGCACGAAGGAGGCCAGTGCGACCGCGGCGGTGATGTAGCGCCCGCGGATCAGCCACGTGGTGAACGGGCGATAGACACGGCGCGTGGTCCATTCGAGCATGAACGCCACCACCCGCCGCACGGCCGCCGGCAGGCCCAGGAGCCCGCGGCGGGGCAGTCGCTTGCCGGGGCCGTGGCCGAGGTGGGCGGGCAGCACGAAGAACGACTCGAGCAGCGAGAGCATCAGCACCGAGATGACCACCGTGGGGATCATCATGAACACCTTGCCCATGGTGCCCGGCACGAAGAACAGCGGCGCGAACGCGGCCACGGTGGTGAGGATCGAGAACGTGACCGGCATCGCCATCTCGCGCGCGGCCAGGATCGACGCCTGCAGCGGCGGGTGGCCCTCGTCCATCAACGTATAGGTGCGATCGCCCACCACGATCGCATCGTCGACCACCATGCCCAGCGTCACGATGAACGCGAACAGCGTGATCATGTTGATCGAGAAGTCCGTGCCGCCGAGCACGAAGAACGCGGCCAGGAACGAGCTGGGGATCCCCCAGGCCACCCAGAACGCCAGGCGCATGTCGAAGAACAGGCTCAGGATCAGCAGCACCAGGATGCCGCCCGACAGCGCGTTGCTCAGCAGGAGGTCGATGCGCGCCTCGAGGATCTCCGAGTCGTCGTTCCACACGTCGACCGAGATGTCCGCGGGCAGCCGCTCGCGCAGCGTCTCGGCGTAGGCCCGGACCGCGCGCGAGACCCCGGTGGGAGTCTCGTCCCCCACCCGGTACGCGGTCAGGCGCACGGCGGGCCGGCCGTCGAACAGCGAGTACTGGTCGGTATCTTCGTAGCCGTCGCGGATGATGGCGATGTCGCCGAGCCGCACCTGCCCGCCGCGCGAGGTACCGCGCAGCACCAGGTCCTCGAGCTCGTGGCCCACGCGGCGCCGGTCGGCCACGCGCACGAGGATCTCGCCGCGCGCGGTGTCGATGCCGCCACCGGGCAGCTCGAGCGAGGCCGCCGACAGCTCCGTGGCGATCTGCTGGAGCGTGAGCCCATAGCGCTGCAGCGCCTCGCGGGGCACCTCCACGGCGATCTCGAGCGGCGGCACGCCCTCGAGCTCCACCTGCGTGACCGAGCCGGTGGCGAGCAGCTCGCGGCGCGCGTCCTCGGCGAGATCGTGTAGCGCGCGGAGATCTTGGTCGCCGGAGATGATGAGCGACACCACCTGGCGCTTGCGCTTGGCCAGGCTCACGATCGGCTGCTCGGCCTGCTCGGGGAACGTGGTGATGCGGTCGATCTCGTTCTTGACGTCGGCCAGTACCTGCTCGCCCTCGGCGTCGAGCCGGAGCTCGATCGCGACCGTGCCCGCGCCCTCGCGCGCGGTGGACTTGATGCGCTTGACTCCGTCGAGGCCGCGCACGCGCTCCTCGATGACCAGGAGGATCCCCTGCTCGACCTCGGCCGGCGCTGCGCCGGGGTAGGGCACCGCGACGGTGATCATGTCGAGGTCGAACTCGGGGAACACCTCCTGCTTGGTGCGCACGAGCCCGAGCAGGCCGCCGATGAGCACCACGAACATCAGGAGGTTGGCGGCCACGCCGTTGCGGGCCATCCACGCCAGCGCGCCCTTCTTGGTTTCAGGGAAGGGGGTCTCGAGGACGGGCGTGCTGGGGGCAAGCGACCCCACTGCTTCGTCGGTGAGCGTGGTCTCGGGCTCGCTCATGGCCTAGCCCTCCGCGTTCCCGTCGTCGTGCCCCGCGGCGGTGGCCTGCGCCGAGGGCTTGCTGGCCTCGCTGCGCACCTCCATGCCCTCGAGCGCCGTGGGCGGGGGCGTGACCACCACGCGCTCGCCCGCCGCGAGCCCTGCGGTCGCGTAGACCTGCTCCTGGTCGCCCCAGGCGAGCTGCAGCCGACGCTTGCGCAGGCGCTGCTCGCCGTCCACGACCCATGCGTGGTGGCCCTCGACGACGGCCAGCCGCGGCACCGCCACCACCTGCAGCGCTTCCTGGCCCTCGAGCTCGACCTCCACGAACGCCCCGGGCAGTAGCGGCAGCTCACCGGGCGGCGGGTCGAACGGGCGCTCGACCTCCACCAGCACCTGCGCGGTGCGGCTCTCGGGGTCGAGCTCGTTGACCAGCCGGATCACCCGGCCGGGCCGCTCCACCGCGCCGCGATCGCCCAGCCGCTGGACCACCCGCGCCCGTGCCCCCTCGCCCGCCCCCAGCCCCGGCACGCCGATGAGGCCGAGGTGCTCCACCGGGATCGCCACGCGGACCCACAGCGCATCGGTGCCCACGAGCGTGGCGACCACCTGGCCGGGCGTGGCGATCTCGCCCTCCTCGACCGTCTCGGAGCGGATCGTGGCGTTGAACGGGGCGCGGATGACCGTGCGCTCGAGGTCCAGGCGAGCGCGGTCGAGCGTGCTGCGGGCCGCCTCGAGCACGACCTCGGCCACCTCGCGCTGCGGATCGCGGCTGGCGAGGCGGCCGTCGGCGTTGCCCTCGCCCATCATCGACTCCCACTCGCGCTTGGCGACCTTGCCGTAGGCCTGCTCGAGCTCGAGCTCGGCCTGGCGCTGGTGCACGGTGGCTCGCTGCTGCTGCACCGCGATCTCGTAGTTGCGCCGATCGATGCGCAGGAGCACGTCGCCCGCTCGCACGCGCCCGCCCACCACCAGCGACGGCGACAGATACGTGATGCGCCCCGACAGCTCGGGCGAGAGCGTGGCCTCGTGCGCGGGCTCGACCACGCCGTTGCCCCACAGCCGCGGGCGCAGGGCCTCGGAGCCCACCTCCACGTGCTCGACCAGCGGGGCCGGCAGCTCGGGTGGCTCGCGCTCGGCGGACTCGGCCGAGCGCACCATGATCACGGCAGCGGCCACCGAGGCGGCGGTGATGAGCCCGGGCAACACGAAGCGGGTGAGGAAGCGTTTCATGGCGAAACCTCGTGGGGCCCAGCCGAGGGCGCGGCAGGGGCCTTTGGCGCGATGCCGGTCCAGAGCACGTCGACCAGGTTCTGCAGGAAGTCGGGCTCGAGCTTGGGCGCGTGGGTGCCGAGCACGTGGCCCAGCATGTGGCGGGCGTGCAGGGCCCCGAGGAACATCATTGCGGTGGATTGCGGGTGCGGGATGCGAGCGCGGCCCTGCTCGTGCAGGCGGCGAAACCAGCCCGAGAGCGTGCGGTGGGCCAGCACCGGCGGCGGTACCTCGCGGTTGCGGAGCAGGTCCGTGGGCTCGAGGCCGGCGGCCCGCAGCACCGCGATGCAGGGCAGCATCTGCGCCAGGAACGCGTCGATGTGCTCCACCACCTCGCGCAGCTGCTCGGGCACGGAACGGTCGTCGGGCCCTGCGTCGACCTCGTCGATCCACGGCGGGCGATCGCCAGGAGCCAGCGCCTCGACCATCAGCGCTTGCTTGGTCTTGAAGCGCTTGAACAGCGCGGCCTGGCTGACGCCGAGCTCCTCGGCGATCACCCCGGTGGAGACCCCGGGCCCGTGCTCGAGGAAGCACCGCCTCGCGGTCTGGAGCAGCTCGTCGTCGCTGAATTGCCGGGGGCGCACGCCAGAAGGCCCGTGGGAGTTAGTAAGTGAGCAGTCAGTTACATACCCGACGAGCCAAAACCCGCAAGGCCTGTCGCGAGCGCGCGCCGCAAGAGGATGCGTGAGCCAGCTCTCGGTTTCGCGCGACCGCGCACGATCGCGCATCGACGAACGCCATCGCCCCACGGCCTGATACAACCACCGCACTGGGGGTCCTGCTTCATGACGCTACGCGATCGTTCTTGGTCTGTCGTATCCACCACCACGTTCGGCTTGTTGGTTGCCTGCGGTCCTAGTGCGCCCATCGGCGGTACCGAGGGCGACTCGGAGGACTCGACGGGAACGAGCACCGGTGCCACGACCAATCCCGACCCGACGAGGCCGATGACGACGACGCCCGATCCGAGCGTCGGCACCGGCGACGTCACGGGCGAGCCTTCCACCACCGACACGCCTCCGATCACCACGGGCCCGGAGGACACCACCACCGGCGGCGGCAGCGACAGCTGCTGCGAGGCCCACGGGACCCCCGGCTGCAATGAGGACGCCGTGGTCGAGTGCGTGTGCGCCCAGGAGGCGTTCTGCTGCGCGTTCGAGTGGGACCAGAACTGCGTGGACATTGCGATGGGCGATTGCATGGCCACCTGCGAGGACCCCGGCACCACCACCGACGAGCCCGGCACTACCACCACCGGCGAGCCCGCGGGCGCGTGCGACGAGATCATCACGTTCGAGATGCAGCCGTCCGAGGCCACCTACGACGGTGGCTGGATGCTGGGCATGAGCATGCTCGGCGAGGGTGAGATCGCGCAATACAATCAGTTCGGCGGTGGCTCGTTCATGTACGAGCCCGACATCCCCTGCGACGACACCTGGTACATCTGGGCGCGGGCCCGCGACAATGGCTCGGAGGACTCGTACTTCGCCACCCTCGACGGCGAGCCGATGCCCGAGGCGATCTTCGAGGGCGACTGCACCAACGGCGGCGACGACTACCACTGGACCGTGCTCAACTGGCGCGACCAGATGGCGATGGCCTGCGACTACGTGGCGAACCCGTGGGCACCCGACTGGACGACGGGGGTGCATCAGATCGTGTTCAGCTACCGCGAGGCGCTGGCGATGGGGCGGATCTTGATCACGAATGACGAGACGTACGTACCGATGTGATCGAGGGAAGGGCCGCCGGGTGCTCGGGCTGCTTGCGCCCGGGGCCCGGCATGGCTCGGTCGACGAGACGCGGACATGATCAAGTACATCGGCTCGAAGCGCTCGCTGCTCGCCAGCCTGGTCGAGATCCTCCGCGGCTTCCCCGAGCTCCACAGCGTGGCCGACGTGTTCTCCGGCACGAGCCGCGTGGGCCATGCGTGCAAGCGGGCGGGCCTCCGCGTAGTAGCCAACGACCACAACGCCTACGCGCACTGCCTCGCGCAGTGCTACGTGGCCACGGATCTCGAGGCGGTGGCCGACGAAGCCCCGCGGCTCTTGAGCGAGCTCGACCGCCTCGAGGGCCGTCCTGGCTACTTCACCCAGACCTTCTGCATCGACGCCCGATTCTTCCAGCCGCACAACGGCGAGCGGATCGACGCGATCCGCGAGCGTATCGACGAGCTCTCGCTCCCACCGGCGCTACGCTCGGTCGCCCTGACTTCGCTCATGGAAGCCGCCGATCGCGTCGATTCCACCTGCGGCCTCCAGATGGCCTACGTCAAGCAGTGGGCGCCGCGATCCTACAATCGACTGACGCTGCGCATGCCCGACGTGCTGCCCGCGGTCGCACACGGTCCCTGCGAGGCGCTGTGCCTCGATGCCAACGACGCCGTTCGCCACATGAACGTGGACGTCGCGTACATCGATCCTCCGTACAATCAGCACAGCTACCTCTCGAACTACCACGTGTGGGAGTCGCTCATCCGCTGGGACAAGCCGGAGGTCTACGGCATCGCGCGCAAGCGCGTGGACTGTCGTGCACGCAAGAGTGACTACAATTCCAAGCGCCATCACCACACTGCATTCGAAGATCTCGTTGCCGCCACGTCTTCCCCGCTGCTCGTGGTCTCGTTCAACAACGAGGGCTACCAGGGCCGCCCGGAGCTCGAGCGCCTCCTCGCGAGCCACGGCCAGGTGTTCGTGGTGACCAAGGACTTCAAGCGCTACGTGGGCGCGCAGATCGGCGTCTACGACCCCAAGGGCGACAAGGTCGGGCAGGTCAGCCACCTTCGCAACGAGGAGTACATCTACCTGGTCGCTCGCCCGGCGCTGTGCGAGCGGATCCCGGATGCGCTCGAGCGCTTGGCCGGTCTCGCGGCCCGGGTCTCCGTGGCCGCGCCGACCCGCGTGGAGGAGGATCGCGTGACGCTCGTCGAGCGTGCGCTGCGGGAGCTCGGCTCCGGGACCCCCGCCGAGCTTCGCAGCGCCACCGGCCTCAGCCCCTACCAGACCCGCATGGCGCTCGAGAGCCTGGTCGGCCGCGGCCTCGCGCGAGCCGAGGGAGCACGCCGCGACAAGCGATACTCGATGCTGGAGACCGCTGCGGGCCCGACGTACCTCAGGGTGCCTTGACGGCCGGCTCGGCCTTCGCCGTCGCGGCCTTCTTGGCGGGCTCGACCGGCTTGGCCGGCTTGGCGGGCTCGGCCTTCTTGGCGGGCTCGGCCTTCGCCGCCCCCGCGTCGATCGCCTCCCCCGTGGTGGGGGGGTCCTCCTTCTCCGCAGCCTTCTGCACCTCGAGCAGCGCCTTCCCTTCGTCGAGGCTCGCCGAGCAGCGAAACCCGAAGTGGTGGAACTCCACCGCAGGATCATTCGCAGGAAAGTGCGTGCGCCGGTGGATCCCGGTCGCATACGTCTTGTCCCAGTACCAGCTCCCGCCCCGGACCACGCGCTTCTCGTGGCCGGCACACGGCTCCTTGCCGTCGCAGGGGCCCTTGGGATCGGTGCCGCGGCACTTGTCGCCGCAGGCGGCGTAGCTGCGCGAGTCCCAGTCGTAGACCCACTCCCACGAGTTGCCGGCCATGTCGTAGAGGCCGTACGCGTAGGCCGGGCGGCTGCCGATCTCCCACGGCTTGCTCTTCCACGGCTGCTCCTTCTTCTTGAGCACGCCGCAGCCGCGTTCGCCCTTGTCGTTCATGATGATCGCGCGCTCGCAGGTGGCGTCCTCGTTGCCCCACGGGTAGAGGTTGCCGTCGGGGCCGCGCGCGGCCTTCTCCCACTGCGCCTCGGTGGGCAGGTGCTTGCCCTTGACCTCGCAGTACTTCACGGCCGCGTACCAGTTGGGGCCCGTGATCGGCTGCCGCGGGTGGTCGTAGTCGTTGTAGAGCGGCCCGCCGCGCTTGCACTTCTTGGTGGCCTGGCAGTCCTTGTACTCCTTGTAGGTGACCTCGTTGAGGTCCATGTAGTACGTCTGCAGCCAGACGGTCTCCTTGGGGTGCGTGTTCCTGGGGCCGTCGTCCGAGCCGCGGATGAACGGCCCGCCGGGGATGCAGGCCATGCCCTCGGGGACCTCGCCGCATGGCTCGATCACGGTGCCGTCCGGCGCCACGAGCTTCTCGGGCTCGGGCGGCGGCTCGGGCTCGGGGGTAGGGGCGGGCTCGGGGGTAGGGGCGGGCTCGGCCTTGGGGGGGGCTGCCTCGGGCTTCGCCGACGGGGCGTTGGCCACCGCAGGCACGGGCTCGGCGGGGCCGCTCTGGGTGCGGCAGGCGGGCACCAGCAGGGCCCCGAGGTGGAGCCAGACGGCGAGACGGAGGTAGGGAACCGGGGCTCTGGCCATGGCGGGTGAGGTTGATACCACGAGCGGATTTGCCAGTCGCTTTACATGCCAGGCCGGCTCGGCGAAGCTTGGACGACCCCGGGGGGCACGCTCCCCGCGCTGTTCACGGGGCCCACCACGATCCGAAGGAAGACGACGACCATGAACATCAAGGACATTGCTGCCACTCTCGCGATCCTGGGCTCCGGCGCGCTGGCGATGACCGGCTGCGGCGACAAGAAGCCCGCTACCGAGGTGCCGGGTGGCGACGAAGCTGCTCCCCCGACCGATGGCGGCGCCGAGGCCAAGTGCTCCGCGGGCCACACCGAAGAGGGCCACTGCGGCGACGAGGCCGCTCCCGCGGCCGACGGCGCCGAGGGCGAGGGCGAGGCCTCCTGCTCCGCCGAGGGCAAGGCCGAAGGCTCCTGCAGCGGCAAGTAGCCGCGACCATCGGGCCCTCGGCCCGAACCAACGAAAGAGCCCACCACGCACGAGCTGCGTGGTGGGCTCTCTTCATCTCATCGATGCGACATCGCGACGTTCGGCACGCGGTCAGTCCTGCGGCCACGGATTGGGCGGATTCGGGCTCGTGGGAGCCTCTGCACCGCCCTTGGCGTCGAGGTTGGCGATGAACTTGCGGATGTACTCGAGGTCGTCCTCGATGTCCTCATCCGGGTTGCTCTCGAGCCACGCCTCGACCTGCTCGGCCAGCGGCACCAGCACCCCGCGCGCTCCACCGACGTCACCGTACGACGAGCGCACGGCGGCCATCTCGAAGCCTGCGTAGATGTTGAGCATCACGAAGCTCTTCTCCACGCCGTCGAAGCTGAAGTGCCCGTCCTCGGGGGTCTCGCCGGGCTCGAGCGGAGTGGTGATCTTCACCGTGGTCTCGTGGGCCTCGTCGGTGCCGGGCTCGTCCCACGTCATGGTGATGAGACCGATGGTGCCGGCCTCCTCCACGCGCGAGGGGTCGTTCGGCACGAGCTCGGCGATGATGGCCCCGCCACCGCCGCGGCGCCCGCCTTCATTGTCGTCGACCGAGGTCCGGTGGGCGATCTGCAGCGTGGGGATCGAGATCGCCCCCACGTTGCCCCAGGTCTCGGCCTGCTTGGTGCCGTAGATCGTCCGCAGCGAGTAGCCCGGGTCGACCTGGATGCTCACCTTCACGTCCTTGGCCAGCGGCACGAGGAACGTGGCGACCTCCTCCTCGAACACCTCCTCCACGGCGGCGGGATCCTCGAGGAAGTAGAACGCGCCGGCGCCCTTCTCGGCCAGGTCGCGCATGAGCTCGGGGTCGAACTCCTCGCCCATGCCGATGGTGGTGAGGCCATAGCCCGCGGCGTTGTAGGCGGCCGACATCTCGACGAGCTTGGTGCTGCTGGTGATGCCCGCCGTGGCCTTGCCGTCCGACAGCAGGATCACGCGGTTCTGCAGCCCGGGGTCGGCGTGGGCCTCGACCGTCTCGTAGGCCACGCGGAGGCCGTCGTAGATGTTGGTGGCCCCGCTCGCCTCGAGCGAGCCGATCGCGAGCGTGAGCTCCGGGTCGTTGCCGGCCACCGACTCGATCACGAGCTTCGCGTCGTCCTCGAACCCCACGATGCTCACCCGGTCGTCGGGGCCGAGATCGTCGAGCATGCGGTAGAGGCCCTCGCGCACGGACGTCATGCTCTCGCCCGCCATCGAGCCGCTGGTGTCGACCGCGATCGCGAGGTTGAGCGGCAGCCGCTCGATCTCCGCGGGGTCGATGGGGGTGTTCATCCCCAGCATGACCAGCGTGCAGTTGCTGCCGTTGATCATGTTGCCCATCACGCCGAGCTCGCCGTGCAGGCAGATGTCCTCGCCGCAGTCGGCGGCGGGCAGCTCGAGCTTGTGCTCGTTGAAGAAGCCCACGTCGTCGAGGGTCTCGGGGCCAGGCAGCTCGCCCGCATCGAGGATCGCGCGGAACTGGCCGAAGTCCTGGGCGCCACCCTGGGCCACCCCGGCCCCGCCGTCGCCCCCCGCGTCTTCCGCCGAGCTGGCGCAGCCGGTGGCGAGCCAAGCGAAGAGAGCGAGACCAGAGCAGCGAAGCCGAAGCGAAGCGTTCATGAAAGGTTCCTCCAAAGCGTGCACGAGCCAAGGTCCAGGGGGTGACGAGCGATCAACCGCTCGGTGGCGTCACGAACAGGGCCACGACCTCGAGGTCGAGCCCGAGCGAGTCGGGGCCCTCGGCGCACTCGGGGTCGAGGGCGGCCCGCTCCTCGGCGTGGGCCAGCGCCACGGTGAGCTCCACGCCCGCGGCATTGCTCGTGGTCACGACCTCGCCGGGCCCGACCTCGAACACCTCGAAGTCGCCGCCGCCGGCCGTGACCCAGGTGGCGCGGGTGACGGTGCCGCACGACTCGCCCACCACGTAGCCGCACTCGAACTCCGGCACGGCCGCGACCTGCACGCCCCGAAAGCCGGGGAACACGGTGCCGCGCGAGGCCTGCAGCTCGATGGTGGGCTCCGTGGCGAGCTCGTCCACGGTCCGCAGCAACACCTCGGACTCCTGGTTGCCGGAGAGCTGGACCATCCGGCCGGGCTCGATGGGCAGCTCGGTGAGCGGAGCGCACAGGTACCAGCGAAAGTCCCGAGTGATCTCGTCGTCGGCGCCGCGCATGCCCATGTCGAGCGCGAAGCAGCCATCGACGCCGCGGTCCACCGCGAGCAGCTCCCACACCTGCGAGGAGGGATCGCTCCACTCGATGCGGCCCCCGTCGCTCTGCGAGGCGCAGGCGCCATCCTCGGGCGGCGCGGCAGGGGGCACCAGGAACACCACGTCATCGCCCGCGGCCTCGTAGGTGCCGAGCGTGTCGGGGTCGCCGGAGGGCTCGAGCTCGATGCGGCCGCGCGGGTCGCCGTCTTCCTCGCCCGTGCCCGGCACCTGGTGCTCGGGCACGCTGCCGAGCTGCCAGAACGCCACCGCCGGGGGCAGGCCGTCGACGTCGAGCAGCACCGCGTAGCAGTCGCGATCGTCGGGCTCGATCGGCTCGCCGTTCTCGTCGAACAGCCCCTCGTTCTCCCACTCGCTGTTGATGCGCAGGCCGAAGCTCTGATCGGCGTCGAGCAGGAACGACTCGGAGGTGCCGAACAGCGGCTCGCTGACGAGGCGACCGGGATCCTCGGCGACGGCGTTGCAGTCGAGCTCGACCGAGGGCGCCAGCGCACGCATGCGCACCACCAGCGGCTCGTCGCTCGTGTTGTGCACGTAGACGTCGGTCCAGATCGGCGAGTAGAACGGCTCGCCGGGCGGGGGGCTGGTGGCCGCGCAGCACAAGAGGCCCGTGCCGGCCGCGACCAGCTCGGCGGTGCGGCGAGCCGACCCGGGCGCGGGGCGCTGCATGCTCCCGTAGAGCATCCACGCCGCGAGCGCGAGCGCGGGCAAGGCCACGAGATCGGTGGGGTCGCGGGTGATCACCCAGGGAAAGCCCACCGCCGCCATCGCCTCGCTCCACAGCGTGGCCGCCACCGCCGAGAGCTGGATTGCCGAGAACACCAGGCCCACGGCCACGTGCGCGAGCACCCAGCCCCGCGGGCCGCGGACGCGTACGAGCGCGGCCAGGAGCGCGGGCGCGACGAGCAGGCCCGCAAAGTCGCTGAGCTTGCCCGTGACCACGCCGGGCAGGAGCCCGGCGCCCTTGAGCACGTGATCGTTGAGCACCAGCACCGCGAGGCTCCCGAGCCACAGCGGGCTCAGCAGGGCTCGCGAGGGTCGCAGCACGGGCTCGATGGGCTCGATGGGCTCGATGGGCTCGATGGGCTCGATGGGCTCGACGGGCTCGATGGATTCGAAGCGAAGGGACATGGCGAAGAAGGCTCCAGAGAAGGCCAAGCGGTCGATGACGAGCGTAGAGCGAGAGCAGGCGCGCGCGGGACGAAATCTTCGCGACGCGCACGGTGGACGTGCACCGCCCCGCGCAGGGGCTTGCGATGGTAGTGCCTCCGGGGTTCCATTCGATCGAGTGCGCCCTCAGATTTTTATTGAATGATTACGATTACTTACGCAGGCACATGGAGCCGGCGCCGCAGGTGGTCGCGGGCGTCGGGTCGGGCCGAGGTCATCGGCCTCGCGGGCACCGCGACATCGATGTCACGATCGACGTGGGTCTCGAGGCTCGTGATCGATCATCACGTGACCACGGGAATGCGACCGATTCCTGCGCTATGGTGACGGCATGCGACTTGGCTTGACGATGGTGGCCGTGCTCGGCCTTCTCGGCTGCGGGGCGATCGAGGATGCGGGGGCGTCCACCGACGACTTCATCGACATGGACACGCCGCCGGGCAATTGCTCGGCCGAGACGGGGGCCGCTCCGTGCCCCGACCCAGGCGCCAGCACCGGCGTGCCCGAGGGTGGCGCGTGCCTCGAGTCGAACGATTGCGCCGCGGGCACCTACTGCATCGCGCCGTTCCACGACGGTGAGGTCGGCGACTTCACCTGCACCGCGCAGTGCATCCCGCTGATGGACGAGCTCTCGTGGTGCCTCGACGCGAGCGCCTGCTGCGATGTCGGGGCGGCCTGCAACTCGCGGGGTCTGTGCATCGACGGCGGGCTCGACGACTCGGGCACCGCCACCGATAGCGGCACGGGCACCGAGGGCACGGGCACGAGCAGCAGCGGCGGATCCACGGCCGGCAGCGAAAGCACCGGCACTGGCACCGGCACCGACACCGGTGCGTCGACCGGCACCACCGGTGCGATGGAGTCCTGATGAGCATCGTACGCGCGCACATCATGATGGTGGTGCTCGGGCTCGCGGCGGTCGCCTGCGGCGACGATCTGCCCGACCCTCCCGAGGCCGGTGGCATGTCGTCGAGCGGCACCACCACCGGCACCACGAGCACCAGCACCAGCGACAGCTCTTCCTCCACGAGCACATCGGCCGCTCCGGCCAGCTCCGACGAGGGCGGCACGAGCACCACCACCACCGGCCCATCGAGCGTGGGGATCCCCGACGAGTGCACGGTGACGGCCGACTGTGTCGACGGCGAGCTGTGCGTCGCACCATTCGATCAGTCCGCTGGCCCCGAGGGCAAGGGCGCCTACGAGTGCGTGATCGAGTGCGTGGGACCCATGGACGAGGATCACTGGTGTGCCGACGCAGCCGCCTGCTGCGACCCGCTCCACGAGTGCACCGACCGCGGCTACTGTGTGCCCCCCGAGGGCTCCACCGGCGGCAGCGAGGGCAGCGGCTCGTCGGGCTCTACGGGCGGCTCCACCGGCTAGATCGCTCGAAGAACGCTGATTTCGACGCTTCACCTGGGCCTCGAGGGGTTGGGCGCTGGATCTCCAGCGCTCATCCTGTACCCTCGCCATCGTGACCAATGAGACCCCGCTGTCCATCAAGTGGATCATGATCGGCTTCGGCGTGCAGGGGGGCCTCACGTGGCTCTTGCCCGCGATGTTGCTCGAGCCGCTCGGTCCTCCGTTGCTCGGCGCGCTCGGGGAGCTGTGGGCCAACATCGTGTTCGTCGCGATCGTGGCCTTCGGTGCGTTCTTCGGCGGTGGGCTCTTGGTCGCCTACTTCAGCCCCGGCGACACCGTGAAGGAGCCCGCCATCGCGGCCACCTTGGCGATCGCCTTCAACCAGATCTACAACCTGAGCCAGGGTGCGCCGTTCAGCCTGCTCGGCGTCGTGATCGCGGCGGCGCTGGGCTACGGGTTCGCGCTCGCCGGCGCGAAGGTGGGCGAGAAGCTGCAGGGCGACACCACCGACAAGATGCGCGACCGCGGCTCGCTGCTGAAGTGACCGTGGCGGGTGCACGCGCGAGATCGCTCGCGTTGCGCCGAACGATGGTATCGCAGGGCGTCCCTTGATTCGGCCCGTCGATGGCGAGCGTGGCATGCTCTGCGCCATGCCCTCTACCCACGCCCCCCGCGTCTCGTCTCGGATCTCCACCCTGTTTGGTGGTGCGGCGCTGCTGCTGCTCCCCGGCTGCCCCGGAGAGACGACTCCCATCGAGGACACGAGCGGCTCGAGCACCTCGAGCACCACGAACACCAACCCTCCCGACACCACGACCCTCGAGTCCGGCTGCGACGGCAGTGGAAGTTGTGGGCCGAACGACACGACCGAGAGCCAGAGTGGCACCGGCAGCACCGGCAGCACCGGCAGCACCGGGCCCGGCACGGACAGCACCGGGCCCGGCACCGACAGCACCGGCAGCACCAGCAGCACCGGCGGCGAGTCGAGCTCGAGTGGCACCACTGAGGGTGTGAGCGCCAGCACCAGCAGCTCGAGCGGTGAGTTCGAGACCGGCGTGGTGTTCCTGCTGGAGCCGGACTTGCCGATGGCGGGGATGGATTGCGACCCGTGGCTGCAAGACTGCCCCGCGGGCGAGAAGTGCAACGCGTGGGCCAGCGGCGGCGGCGGCTCATGGGACGCCAACGCCTGCTTCCCCATCGATCCCGCCCCCGTGGGCGTGGACGAGACGTGCACGGTGCAGGGCTCGGGGTCCTCGGGCGTCGACAACTGCGAGCTCGGGGCCATGTGCTGGGACGTGGACGACATGACCAACATGGGCACGTGCGTGGCGCTGTGCACCGGCACGCCCATGGCTCCCGTGTGTGCGGCGGGCACGAGCTGCGTGATCGCCAACGACGGCGTGCTCAACCTCTGCCTGCCCGGCTGCGATCCGTTGCTGCAGGACTGCGTCGCCGGCCAGGCCTGCTATCCCATCGGCGCCGGCTTCAGCTGCGCGCCCGATGCCTCCGGCGCCGCGGGTGTCGATGGAGACGATTGCCAGTTCATCAACGTCTGCGATCCAGGCCTGATGTGCATCGAGGCCGGCGCCGCCGAGGGCTGCCTCGGCTTCGTGGGCTGCTGCACGCCGTACTGTGACATCACAGTACCGGTCGATCCGTGCCCGGCCGTCACCGAGGAGTGCGTGCCGTTCTTCGAGCTCGGCATGGCGCCGCTGGGCCTCGAGGACGTGGGCGTGTGCGCGATCCCGGTGTAGGTCGGGGCTTGCCGACGTGGCGAGCCGCGCCAGTGGTGGTACGGCTCGCCGCCGCGGGCTACGATGCGATGCCGTGCGAGTCGCGTTCATGATGGTGGTCTCGTGGGTGGGCATGGCCTGCACGAGCCACGAGCCCACGCCATCCCTGACGTTCGAGGACGTGACCGTGATGTCCCGACCGGCGCACGAGGTGCCCGTGCAGCCGGAGCCGGAGCCCCTGTGCCCCCGCGGGACCGAGCGACGCGAGCGAGGCGGTGAGGGCCCGGACGCGCTCGAGTGGTGGTGTACCCGGGGCGAGGTGCCGCACGGGCCGTTCCACGACCAAGACTTCGACGAGCGCAGTCGCACCTGGTACGAGATCCGCGGCGAGCACGTCGACGGCCAGCGTCACGGCCTCGTCGAGTCCGTGGGCTTCTACGAGGTGGAGCACTCCGGCCGCTCGCGCGTGTTCCTGCGCGAGCAGCTCGACCACGGCCGCGTCGTCCGCAGCAACGAGGCCAGCGTGCGTGTCGAGCTCGATGCGGCCGCTCCGGTGGCCACGCGCCGGTTCGTGGTGAAGGCGATGGGCCTGGCCCCCACCGCCGAGTGGGAGGGCGAGCCCGCGGCGATCGGCTCGTTCGACGTCGAGGTCTCGTCGACGTGGAACGACGCGCCCGCGAGCGCCTCGCCCAGCGTGCTGCGCGTGGAGCTGTCGTCACCGACCACGTCCGCTCCCGTTCGCGCCGATGCGCTGCTCCACCCCCTCGCCGATGCCGATCCGCCGCTGACCGCCTCCGCCTTGCCCCATGGCTACGTCCCCACGATGACCGCCAGCTGGCGCGCCTGCGAGCCCGCCGGCTGCGAGCTCGAGCTCGCGGTCACGCTTCGCTGGCTCGCACCAGGTCCGGGCCACCTCGACGTCCACGTCATCACCCGCGCCGTACCCGATGCATGGCCCGAGGCCGCATCGATCGAGGTGACGGCGCTACGAGAGTAGGCGCTCGCCCGTCTACACCCGGCCCATTCGTCGGCCGCGGCGTCGCGCTTCTTCCACCGGCTTCTTCGTCATCTCGTCCTGCTCGCGCTTGCCGAAGAAGTACTGCAGGCCGCCGCCGAAGTAGAAGCCGGAGTTGAACCCGCCATTGACGGTGATGCCCAGCGCGTCCTTGATGATGAGGCGCATGCTGAGGATGAGGTTCACCACCGGAATCACCGGCGGGATTCCGCTCTGCGCGGTCCGGTAGCCGAACGCCTTGAGGTCGCTCTCGTTGCACTCGGTGCTGGTGCAGGTGGCGAACAGCTCGTTGTTGGGATTGGACAGCTGGTTCTGATCGGGCGGCGTCATGTCGCCGTCGACCGCCGCGTCCCAGCGCGGGGTACAGCGGGTGAGGTCGCTGAGATCCTGGAGCGTCTGGCAGGTGCCGTCGGTGCGGCCGCCCGCGGGGGTGAAGCCCGACGGCGCCGAGCCCAGCGGAGTGTGGAACACGTTGCCCAGCACCACGCCCAGCCCCAGGCCGCCGCCGCCGCCGATGCCGAATTCCACGTTCTTGGTGATGACGATGGGCGCCCGCGCGATGAAGTCGACCTCCATCGCGATGAGGCCGAGGTTGATCTCGGTGTAGTCGGCGGCCTCGATGCTGGCCGCGCTGCCGTCGTAGCGCGACTTGTCGAGCCACAGCCCCTCGGGCACCTTGGCGCGCTGGTACTGCACCGAGGCGGACACGTCGAGCACGCGCGAGAACCGGTAGGTGTAGTCACCGCCCACGTAGAAGTTGCAGCCGTCTTGCTGCGAGAGGCCGCGGTCGGCCGCGAACGCTCCGATGTTGGAGCCGCGACACAGCGCGTTGGTGTGGGTGGCGAGCCACTTCGACAGGATCCACGTGGGGATCACCACGATGCCGCCGTGCGCCCCGATCGCGTGGCGATGGAACGCGGTATCACGCCCGGCCCCGCGGCGCTCGGTCTCGAGCGTGAGATCCTCGCCGTCGCCGTCGCCGTCGCCGTCGCCCTCGGGTTCCTCGGCGGGCTCCGCCTCGACGGGCTCCGCGACGGGCTCCGCCTCGACGGGTCCGGTGGAGGGGGGCGCCTTGGAGGACGTGGGCTGCAGCGTGGAGGGGGGCGCCTTGGAGGACGTGGGCTCGGGTACGGGAGCGGGCACCGGGTCCGGCACCTGGATCTCCGGCTCGGGCTCTACTCCACGCAGCGACGTCAACGCGAGCGGGGACGCGGCCCATGCCGATGCCGGCAAGCTCGCGCCCAATGCCAGGCCCGGTGCGAGGCCCAGTGCGAGGCCCAGTCGAGGTCGCCAAGAAGAGCCCAGGATCCGCATGCAGCGATCATAGGCCGATCGGGGCGGTCGCAGGCCAGTCTCCGACGAAAAACCCGACGGAGGGCAACGCCGCGCCGCTCAGGGTCACCCGTACCGGCACTAGAGCTTGATGCGGCGCCAGCTCTGGCCGAAGAACTTCACGCCCATCACCAGCCCCAAGGTGCCCACGTACAGTGTGGCCGCGATCCACACCCCCTCCATGCCATAGCCGAGATGGGGACCCAGGAGCCAAGCGCCGGGAACGAGCAGCCCGAAGTGCAGGACGAGCTCGGCCGTGGCGACGAACACGTTCGCGCCCGCGCCGAACAGCGCCTGTGACAGCACCAGGCCCACCGCCATCAGCGGCAGCCCGATCACCACGATGCGCAGCGACGTGGCCCCGGCGATGGGGACCTGCGGGTCGTTGGGCGAGACCATCGCGATGATCGGCTCGGGGAACATCAGGAAGATCGTGCCGATGACCAGCATGGCCAGCACGCCCACGCGCGAGGCCTCCCAGCCGTAGCGCGCCGCGAGGTTGGGCTTGCCCGCCCCCAGGCTCTGGCTCACGCACGTGGCGGTGGCGGTGCCGAACGCGATGAGCGGCATGAAGCACACCCCCGCGATGTCCATGATCGCCTTGGTGGCCGCGCCGTACACGTTGCCCGTGCCGGCCGCGCTGTCGACCTCGCCCACGAAGCGCATGAACAGCCCGAACCCGGCCATCAGCACCACCGAGGCCGTGCCCGACGGGATCATGAGCTTGGCGATCCGCAGCATCGTCTGCGGCTCGAAGTTTCGCAGCCGGTAGAACAGGTAGCGCGCGCGGTAGTGCTTGCGGTGCGCCATCAGCACCATGATGCCGAGGCCGAGGTACGTGGCGATCACCGAGGCATAGCCCGCGCCGGCGAGCGCCATCTTGGGGATGCCGAGCGTGTCGTTCCCGTAGATGAAGAAGTAGTTGAGGATGAGGTTGAAGATGTTCATCCCCGCGGCGGCCCACAGGTGCGCGTAGGTCTTGCCGATCGCGTCGAAGAACGCCTTGTACGCGAACGTGACCACCATGCCGGCCACGCCCACCATGCGGATCTGCGCGTACTCGATGGCCAGCGCCTCTTGCTGCCCGCCGCCCTCGGCCAGGAATCCCACGCCCCCGGGGCACGCGATATAGCCGAGCACCGTACCCAAGAGGCCCGCGACGACCGAGATGCCGAGCGCGTTGAACAGCACCGCGCCGGCGCCCTTGTAGTCGGCCTCGGCGTAGCGGCGGGCGGTGATCGCCTGCGCGCCCACGCCGACCGCGGCAAAGAAGCCGCCGAACGCCCAGAAGAACGGCATGGCCACGCCGACCGCGGCCTGCGAGACGGTGGCCTCCTCGCCCTCGAGGCGGCCGACCATCGCGTTGTCGGCCACGTTGACGAGGTACTGGGTGAACATCGCCAGCACCACCCAAATGCCGAGCCGCACCACACGGCGCACGAGCGGCATCTCGAGACCCAGCTTGAACAGCCGGGGTGGTTCATCGCCGAGACTCGTGAGCTCGTCGGACAGCGGTGCAGCCCTCTTGTGGGCAGGGGGCTTACCGCAGCACCACCGAGCGGGCAAGTCGGGGTCGCCCGGGACGGCGTTGGACGGGCCCCAGAAGCCATTCTAGGGGATCGGATCCGAGGACGTCCGGGCTGCGGACATCCAGTCGCCTTGGAATTGGACCTTTTGGAGGCATCCCAAGGCGAGGGCGCAGCGCGCTCGAGGCAAATGCGCTAGCGTGCGATTTCGATAACGAGGGACCGTGATCGAACGCGTCTACATCGACAACTTCCGGTGCTTCTCGAGCTTCGAGCTGCGCCTGGACCGCATGAACTTGCTCCTCGGCGCCAATGGCAGCGGGAAGAGCTCGTTGATGGAGGTGATCGCCACCATTGCCGACGGCCTCGGTGCCGGCACCGCGACCGAGAGCGGGTTCGTTCCCGAGGATCTCACCCGCTGGGATGCACGAGCCGAGCAGCGCTTCGAGCTCGACGTGCGCCTGGAGGGCGCGATGTTCTGCTACCGGCTCCGCCTGCGGCACGATGTCGAGGGCTATGACACCATGATCGTCGAGGAATCGATCGAGCAGGACGGCCGCGAGCTGTTCGCGTATCGCGAGGGTCAAGTCCACCTGCACCACGACGACGACGATCGCGTCACGAGCTTCCCGTTCGCGGGCTATCGCTCGTATCTCTCGGATCTCGACGACCGGCCCCAGCACTCGCGGCTCGCGCGGTTCCTTCGCTACATGCGGAGCGTACGCGCCCTCAAGCTCATCCCGTCGCAGATCGAGTCCGTGACCGTCGAGGAGCACCCGACCCTGCAGCGCAACGGCAGTGACTTCGCGTCATGGTACCGGCACCTGGCGCAGGAGCGGCCCGGCCAGCTGCACGAGCTGTTCGAGGAGCTCCGCAAGGCGCTGCCGGGCTTCCGCTCGCTGGCGCTGGTGGGTGCTCGCCGCAACGGCCGCGCGCGCGATCTCGTGGCGCGCTTCGACTCGCCCGGGGGTGGCGAGCACGAGCTCGAATTCGAGGCGCTGTCGGACGGTCAGCGCGCGCTGATCGTGCTCTACACGCTGCTGGTGGACCTGCGTAGCGGGCCCCGCCTGTTGCTGCTCGACGAGCCCGAGTGCTTCGTCGGCCTCACCGAGATCCGCCCGTGGCTGTACGAGCTCGAAGAGGCCGTGCAGAAGGGGGGGCAGCTGCTGCTCGTCTCCCAGCACCCCGAGATCATCGACGTGCTGGCATCGGAGCGCCCGCTGTTGTTCGAGCGCGCCGACGGCGGCCCGGTGCGCGTCCGTACCACCGTCTTCCAGCGCGACGGCGGGCTGGGAGCCTCCGAGCAATTGTTGCGAGGGCTCGATCCATGAGCGACCGAGCCGCCATACGGGGCGTCGTGCTCTGCGAGGACCAGCTCACCGAGCAATTCGTGCGCAAGCTGCTCGGCGCCCTGGGTTTCGACACGCGTCGCCGCATTCGCTTTGCGAGGGCACCCGCGGGCGACGGCTCGGGTGAGGCATGGGTGCGCCGGCAGTACCCTCGCGAGGTTCGCGAGCTCCGCAGCAAGCGTCACCAGCGGGATCTCTGCCTCTTGGCGATCCGCGACGGCGATCGTTTTGGTCTCGACGCACGCAAGCGCGAGCTCGATGAGCAGCTGCTGAGCACCGAGCTCGCCCCGCGTCAGGCCGCCGAGCGCATCGCCACCCCCGTGCCCACGTGGAGCATCGAGTCGTGGATCTTGGCGCTGCTCGGCGATATCGAGCCCGACGAGGATCGGCCCGCCAAGGCCGAGCTCGCCCGACGCCACGGCGAGCGCGTCGGCGAAGCGATCGCGGCGGCGGTGCGGGCATGGTGCGACGGAGGGGCGGCCACCTCGGCGCTGCCTTCGTTGCGCGACGGCGTGGACGAGCTCTCGCGGCTCACCGCTCAGCGCTAGGCCGGCGATCGCGAGGGCTATCGCAGCCCGAGGGCACGAAGCTTGCGCTTGAGGGTGTTGCGGTCGATGTCCAGCGCTCGCGCGGCGCCCATGAGGCTGCCTTCGCGGGTGAGCGCCTCGCGGAGCATGCGGGACTCGAGCTCGGTCACGGCCTCGGCGAGGGTACGGGCCGGAGGCTCGCGGCGGCTCGGGTCGGGCTCGACCGCGGCCGGGCCGCGTGGGGCGTCCTGGCGGGCCGACTCCGTGGGCTCCGTGGGTGGCGCGGCCTCGTCCGCCTCCTCGCGCAGCTCGGGCGAGAGGTCCTCCACCCGCACCTCGTGCTCGCAGAAGACGGTCCAGCGCACCACCTCGGCCCGGAGCTGGCGCACGTTGCCGGGCCAGCGGTAGCGCTGCAGGCAGCGCCACGCCGCCGCGGTGGGCCAGGGACGGGGGCCGTCGAGCTCGTCGAGCACGCTGGCGACCAGCCGCTCGAGGTCGCCCTGACGCTCGCGCAGCGGGGGGATCCGCAGCGTGGTGCCCGAGAGCCGATAGTAGAGGTCCTCGCGGAATTCGCCACGCGCGATCATCTGCTGCAGGTCCCGGTGCGTGGCGGCGAGCACCCGCACGTCGACGTCGATCGGTCGCTCGCTGCCCACGCGGCGCAGCGTGCCCTCCTGCAGCACGCGCAGCAGCATCACCTGCACGCGCGGGCTCATCTCGCCGACCTCGTCGAGGAACAGCGTGCCGCCGTCGGCCTGCTCGAACAGCCCCCGTCGCCGCGCCTGGGCGCCCGTGAACGCGCCCTTCTCGTGGCCGAACAGCTCGCTGGCCAGCACGCCCTCGGCGAATGCTCCGCAGCTCTCGGCCACGAACGGCCCGCCGGCGCGGCGGCTGGCCTGGTGCACCGCGCGGGCGGCCAGCTCCTTGCCGGTGCCGGTCTCGCCCTCGATGAGCACGGGTACGTCGCTGCGGGCCACCCGCTGCAGGCGGCGGAGCAGCTCGTTCATCGCGGGGCTGTCGCCCACCACGGTGCGGCGGCGGCCCGCGGCGGCGCGCAGGCGCACCACCTCTTCTTGCAGCGCGCGGATCTCCGGGAAGCCGTCGATGTCGAGCCGCACCTCGCGGATGAAGTGGGGATGCACCGACGGCACGAACGCCGGCGGGATCACCTGCAGCATGCGCGCGGGCAGCAGCCCCGCCTCCACCATGATGACCCACACCGTCTGCATCTGCGGCGTGCCGGCCGAGAGGCACACGTCGAGCGGTAGCGCGGGCAGCCCCTCGCTGATGCCGTGCAGCGCGGCGAAGATCTGCCCGTGATCGGAGGGGTCGGTGATGGGCAGGATCCGCAGGTCGACCGTGGGCCCGCGCGCCGCGATCTCGGCCATGAGCCGGCGCGCCGGTGGCTCGCCGATCGCCGAGGTCAAGAGCCGCACGTGGCGGTACTCCACCTCGGTCTCCGCGAGCAGCCGCAGCACCGGCCCGAGATCGGGCTCGCCGTGCCGCGTGACGGGCTCGCCCCGCGCAGAGACGGTGCGATCCGACCAGGTGAGCAGGCAGCGAGCCATGGTGAAAGACGCACCATGTATGGTGCGCCATGCACCATATCAGACTGGTGAACATTGCACCGTCAAGAACTAAAAACCCAATGATTTCCATTGGCACGGGACGTGCTTACTACGCTGGTCATCATGGGCACTCTCAGCATCTCCGCCGCCTCCGCGATTCAGGTGATCGAGGGGCCCGGCGTTCACATCGAAGCCGACGCGGTGTCGCAGCTGCGTCGAATCGCCGGCCTTCCGGGATGCGTGCGTGCCGTGGGCATGCCCGATCTCCATCCGGGGCCCGGCATTCCCATCGGCATGGTCACCGCCTCCACCACGCACGTGCATCCCGTGCTGGTGGGCTCGGACGCGGGCTGCGGCGTGACGGCCGTGGTCGCGCGCAAGCTCGTCGCACCGGGCAAGCAGCTCCGGCGCATCGACGCGGCCACTGCCGACCCCGAGCCGCTCGCGGTCGATCCCATCGAGGCGCTCGAGGCCGCATGGCACGGCGGCCCGCGAGGGCTGGCGGCGCTGCCCGGCATGTCCGAGGAGCTCCGCGAGTGGGTCGACACGGTGGCGTGGGGCGAGCCGCTCGGGCCGAGCGGACCGATCCCCGAGGTGCTGCGAGAGGCTCGCCACGGCGAGGCGCTCGGCACCACCGGCGGCGGCAACCACTTCATCGAGCTCGCGCGCGTCGACCAGGTGGTCGAGGAGGATGCGCTGCCGGGTCTGCACCGCAACGCGCACATGGTGCTCGCGCACTCGGGCTCGCGAGGGCTCGGGTACGCGCTGATCCTGCGCTGGCAGGAGCGGGCGCTCTCGGAGCCCGAGGAGATCGCCACGTACATCGGCGAGCTCGCGGGTTGCTGCCGGTTCGCGCAGGCCAACCGCGCGCTGCTGGTGTGGCGGCTGCTGCAGGCGGTGGGTGCGGGTCGAGTGGATCGCCTGGGCGGCACGCTCGACCTCGTGCACAACGACGTGCGGCCGTCCGAGCACGACGCGGGCACGTGGGTGCACCGCAAGGGCGCCGCGCCGGCACGCGCGGGCGAGCTCACGGTGACGCTCGGCAGCCGCGGCAACCCGAGCTGGATCCTGCGGGGGCGCGGCAACGATGCGCACCTCTGCTCGGTCGCCCACGGGGCGGGTCGCAAGATCCCGCGCAGCGAGGCCAAGGCGCGGCTGCTGCACCGCTACCGCAAGACCGATCTCACCCGCACCGCGCTCGGCGGCCGGGTGCTGTGCGACCGCCCGGAGCTGCTCTGGGAGGAACACCAGGACGTCTACAAGCCGATCGAGCCGGTGGTGGCGGCGCTCGAGCAGGCCGGCGTGGCCTCGCGCGTGGCCTCGCTGGTGCCGATGGTGACGGTGAAGCGATGAACGACCAAGCACATGGACGAAAGCCGAGCCACGGGCGCGGAGCGGTCACGCTCCGCGACTCGCTCACGCTCCGCATTGGGGCGGGCCGTGGCCCGCTCGAGGCGCGCCGGTTCGTGGCGATGCTGGCCGAGGCGCTGTGCGAGCGGCTCGCCACGGGCGGGGTGGTCGTGCACGCGGTGGAGCGGCACGGCGATCCCGAAGCGCCGGGGCGCGTGGCGCTGCGACTGCAGGATGCAGAGGCCGGCGTGGCGGTGGTGCCCTTCGGCACGCACATGCTCACCGCCGAGCTGCGCGGGCCTCGGGCCCGGCGGCGATGGTTCGCGGCGGTCGAGCTCGACGCGGGCGAGAGCGCACCGGACCTGGTGCTGCCCGTGCACGAGCTCGACACCCGCTTCGTGCGCTCGCGCGGACCCGGCGGGCAGAACGTGAACAAGCGGTCGACCGCGGTGCAGATCACCCACGTGCCCACCGGCATCGCCGTGCACTGCGACACGCACCGCAGCCAGGCTCGCAACCGCGCCACTGCGCTCGAGGCGTTGGGCCGAGCGGTGGCGCGCCACCTCCACGAGCACGAGCGAGCGAGCCGCCGCACCGAGGCGTGGGCGGCCCGTCGCGAGCTCCCGACCCACCACCCCGTGATGCGCTGGCGTCTGCATCCCACGCAGGCGGGCGTGATCGTGCCCGAGAGCTCCTCGGACGCCTGAGCGACGTCCGAGAGCGAGCCGAGCGAGAAGCCACCAAGGAAGCGAAGCCGAGATGCGAGACGACATGCACAAGGTGCTCTGCGAGCACCCCCGCGGGGGCCGGCGTGGCAAGCGACGCAGCCGCTACCGCGGGCCGTTGGAAAACGCGCCGGTCCGCGAGCCGATCAGCCGGCATCGCGGCGGTACCAAGTGGCTCTCCGAGAACCTCGGTCCGCTGCGCCGATGGCTCCTGGCTCAGGCGGGGCGGCCGTGGGACGCGGTCCACGGTGAGCTGCGCGCGCGGATTCACTCCGGCAACGCCGTGCAGCTCCACATCTGGCAGCACGCGCAGCACTACGTGGCGCAGCGCGTGGAGCTCGTGAACGGCAAGCCGTTCTACCCCATCGACGGGTACTGGTCGTATGGAGCGGCGACACCGGTGAACGCGCGTCGATCGCCAGTCTACGTGTGTCCGTCGACCGGGATCCTGCGGCGCTCACCTGTGATCGCACGCAAGCGAAAGCGTCCTCCGGTAGGGTAGAAGGTCGATCTGCGTGCTATCTCGATGTCATGCCCCGGGCATCCAACGCCGAGATCGGTCAGCTCTTGTTCTCGTCCGGCTTCCTCGATCAGTTCGCAACCGCGGTCGAGGCCGACGACCCCATGCTCGTGGTGGCGATCCTGCAGGAGGTGGGCGTCGACCGGGAGACGATCAGCCGGATGCTGCTCCAGCTCGACAAGGAGTACCTACGAGCGCTCGTCGACGCCGGCCGGGCCGCGGCCGGCTGACGCGCACGCTCGAGAGCGAGCGCAAAGGTCATGCCATCAGGTCAGGCAGCCCTCGTGCTACCGCGGCCGCGGGCAAGCAGAACGTCACACGCCGCATCCACACGACATCATCGAAGGGATCCTTCAACATCTCACGCGATCCCTTGGCCGACGCGTCCCAGAGCTTGCCGTGAACCTCCTTCGAGTGCTCCAGCTTGGCGTCTGCGAAGCTAACGAGATCGTCGGGGCTCTTGTCGAAGTGCGGGTTTTCTCGATCACCTGGCCACAAAGCCAAGGCGACGTAGGGGGCGCGACGAGTGACGGGCATCGATCCCAAGGGGGCAAAACCCATCACTGCCGCACGAAAGCGGCTTGGCGTCCTCCAGAACAAACCCACTGCAACGTCGGGACGTGGGGCGGACTTCGTTGGCCAGGGAGCTTGGGTGAGCTCCCACCGCTCCGAGGTTCGCAGCAAGGCGATCAGACTCACGATCTCTTCGGCATTCCTGATGCGTGGGAGAAGTAAGAACGGAAACGTGCTCTCACGGCGACACTGCTCGAGGAAAGGATCAAGGGTCCCGAGAAGCTCATCCGAAGGCTCGTCGATCCAGCTGAGGAAGGCAACGCGTCCAGCTTGCTTTGCAAGCGAGCTCGCAAAAGAGCAGCCGGTCAACCCGGACCCGACCCATCGCCGCAGGTAGTTCTCTGAAGGATGCTGCTCGTGCTCCGAGTCCACGGATGTACTGCCGGGTGAGTCACTCGCTGTCGAACGTCAGCTCGGTTCGTGGAACGCTGAGAACTGCGCGCGCTTTCCCGTCGGGGCTCACGATCACCACGCGTCCACCGTCACCGGCGAGTCGGAATGCCTTGCTGGGGTCCTTGATGAACTCCGTTCGGTCGATCGTCCTCTCGACCTCACGAGGGGCTACCTTCTCAGCTGACATCGGTTCACCTCTTGGAGGAGCAACGTTCCCAGCCTATCCTCGGCAGCTCGCTGCGCTCAAGCGACTCCGCTGGCGCCGTTCGTTTGGCATGAGCAAGGTCGCGCCCGCGGTTTTTTCGCGCAGAGCGATCTAGGAGCCAACGAGATCGCCGTTCGTGGCCTCGAGCGGCCTTTTAGGGCTGCACCACGAACGAGGCGAGGATTGATCTAGGAGCGTTGCGGGCAAAGAAAAATGTATGAGGGGGTGCGGCCCATGAGGGGCGGAGGAGGAGGGATTCGAACCCCCGGTGACGTTGCCGCCACAACGGATTTCAAGTCCGCCGCCTTCGACCGCTCGGCCACTCCTCCGGCGCAGGCAGAGTAACGACCCCTGACCTGCATGCCAAGCCACCGCGCGAGGTCAGGGCCCAAACGCCCGCCGCCCGGCCTCGGCAGCATGCCGTGACCGGGCGGGTGAGACGCCCACGAGACGTGGAGCGGGCGCTAATAGAGAGCGTTGAGCGCGGTGACGTCGGTGTTGGTGAACACGCCCGTGCTGGCGGCGTGGAAGCACGAGTTGAAGACCGAGCCGTCGAGCACGGCGGTGGCGGGCGTGCCTGCGATCTGGATCGCGCCCACGCCACCATCGCCTTCGTTGCTGGCCCCGCCGCCGCAGCTGATGGCGCGGTTGTAGTAGTCGGAGTGACGGAGGCCGATGCAGTGCCCCATCTCGTGCTCCATCACGTGGGTGGTGACGGCGAGGCCGTAGTTCGCGGTGCCCTTGCCGACCTGGATCTGGGTGTACGGCAGGCCGCCCGTCGGGAAGCCCGAGATCCCGCCGGCGGCACCCTTGGCCTGGACGGTGATCGTCGCATCACACGCGCCGTTGCCACCGTTGCCGACGCGCAGGAAGTCGAACTGCAGCGGCAGCGCGTTGTAGTTGGCGATCGCGTTGTCGAGCGCAGTGCTGATCGTGCCGTTGAGCGACCCGCCGTTGAGGCAGATGGTGTCGACGCCCGCGCCGATTTGGTTCGTGGTGCGGTACTGGCGAAAGTCGCTCTCGTGGTCGTGCCCGTCGGTGAGCCCGATCATCTCGCGCGAGGCCTGGAGGCTGACATGGGCGTCGCCACCCACGAACACACGGCCGTCGTCCTTGACCTCGATCTCGCTCTCCGGGTAGCCGGCCTCTACGAGGTTGTCGACGATCTCGAGGATCTCCTCGTCACGATCGATGGTCTCGACGTCCTCGGTCTCGCTGCAGCCGAAGAGAACCAATGCGGATGCCACACACAGCTTCTTGATCATCACCAATGCCCCACTTCCGAGCGACCAGTTCCCCAAGCGGTCGACTCGCTGCGGAGTCTATAGAGGGGCAGGTGGGTAATCAAGCGCCCAATACGCGCACTTTCGTGATCAAACCCGCCGCTTTAATGTGCAAAGGAGTTTGGAATTTTCGTCGTGGGCTCGCACGCGGCCGAATGACCAGCAGAGCGAGGAATCGTGAACGACGTTTGCCCGGAGGCCGCTTGGCGACCTTCGTTGCTCGTCGTCCTTCGCTCAGCCCGCTCGGCTCGGGTCGCGGATAGCTATAGCTCGCCGAGCAGCCGCTCGGCCTCGGCTCGGCTCGTATTCTCGGGCGGCGCCACCTTCAAGAACTCCGTAAGCGACTTCTTGGCGTCGGCCTTCTTGCCCGCCTTGCTCTGCGAGCGGCCGAGATCCATCAGCGCGTTGGGGTACCAGTGGGCGTCCTTGGGGCCGATCTCGATCGCCTTCTCGAGCGCGACGATCGCCTTGCCGTGCTCGTTGCGATCGCCGTGGAACTTGCCCGCGTTGGCCCACGCCTCGCCGAGCTTGGGGTCGAGCGCGGTGGCCTTGGCGAGGCTCGCGATCGCTTCCTCGTGCTTGCCCTGGGCCTGCTGCGCGACGCCGATGTTGAGCCACACCTCGGGGTACCAGGCGGTGGCCTTGGCCCGCGGCTGGTCGAGGACCTTGCGCAGCTCGGCGATCGCCTTGGAGTGGCCGCCCTTGTAGTGGAGCATGCGGCCGTAGAGGAAGCGGGCCTCGTACAGCTCGGGATCGATGGCCAGCGCGCGCTGGTACTCGGGGATCGCGTCGTCGTGGCGGCCGTTGAACTCGAGGATCTTGCCGCGCTGGAGCATCTGCTCGGGCTCCGGGGTCGGCGGGCGCGAGCGCTCGATCTCGGCGAGCGCCTCGCTGGCGTTGCCCTCGAGGATGAGCACCTGCGCGAGCAGCATGTGGGCCTCCCAGTCGGAGGGGTGCCGCGCCAGCGCGAGCTCGAGCAGCGTGCGGGCGTCGGAGCTGCGGCCCTGGTGGAGCCGCAGCCTGGCCCCGATCACCACGAGCTCGTCGGCCGTGGTCTCGCCGTGCAGGCGAGCGCCCACCAGCCGCTCGAGCGCCTCGTAGTCGGAATCGCGCACGTAGAGCCGCGCGAGCGGGGCGACGAGGCCGGGGTAGCCGCCCGTGCGCTCGAACAGCTCCACGAGGTCGGCGCGGCCTTCGGCGAGCTCGCCCGCCTCGAGCCGCAACAAGCCGCGACGCAGCTGGGCCTCGTTGTCGCCGGGGGCGGCCTCCAGCGCGCGATCGTAGGCCTCGAGCGCAGCGTTGCGCTCGCTGGCCTTGGCGTGGAGCTTGCCCTTGGCGATCCACAGCCGTGCGACGTCGCGCGAGCGGCCGGCCGCCTCGGCGGCGGCGCGGGCCGTCTCGAGCACCGCGAGCGCCTCGGGCAGGCGCTTGGCGTCGGCCAGCAGCACCGCCTCGCCCACCGCGGCGCGCACGTCGGTGGCATCGAGCTCGCGGGCGGCTGCGAAGGCCGCGCGGCCGTCCTCGACCTCGAACCGCATCGCGTGCACCTCGCCCTTGGCGACGCTCACCCGCACGTCCTTGGGCAGCGCGGTCGCGAGGTCACCGAGCAGCTGCAGCGCAATGTCGCCGTCGCCGTTCTGGATCGCCACCTCGGCCTGCAGGAGCTTGGCCTCCGGATCCTTGGGGCGCTCGCGCACGAGCGCCGAGGCGGCCACGCTCGCCTCGGTGGAGCGCTTGGCGGCCACGAGCATGCGGACGCGTTCGAACTGCACGGCGGGCTGCTGGGGCACGAGCTCGAGCGCGCGATCGAAGCCGGCCAGCGCGCCCTCGAGGTCGCCCTGGGCCGCGAGCACGCGGGCCTTCTGCACGTGGGTCCATGCCTGCACGCCCGGGTCCTCGGTGGCCGCAGGGTCGAGCCCATCGACGGTGGTGCGGGCGAGGGCGAGCTGGCCCGCCTCGGTGGCGACCGCGGCCAGGAGCGCGCGCAGGGCCGGGTGCGGGCTCTGCTCGAGCGCCGCCTGGATCGTGGGAACGGCTGCGACGGGGTCGCGCTCGGCTTGCACGACGAGCACGAGCTCGCGCGCGGCGCGCACATCGGGCCGGGCGCTGAGCACCGCTTCGGCCTCGGCCTTGGCCTCGTCGAGGCGGCCCTGGGCCAGCCGCAGCCAGCCGCGATACAGCCGCGCGCGCGGCTCTTCGCCGGTGAGCATCGCTTCGGCCCCGGCGTGGTCGCCGGCGACCAGCGCCGCGAGGCCCACCACGCGCGCGACGAAGCTCGCCTTCTCGCTCGCGTGGGGTGAGAGCGCCGCGGAGGCCTCGGCTACGCGCACGGGGTTGGGGCCGTAGTGGAGCGCGAGCAGCAGCGCGCCCTCGGCCACGCCCACGGCATCGCCGGCCGCCTGGGAGGCGGCAATGGCCTCGATGTACGCCTCGGGGGTGTGCACGGCGAGCTTGGCGAGCACCACGGGGGAGCGCTCGGCCAGCGTGCTGCTGGGCGTGACCTTGGGGTCGGGCTGCTGGACCTCGCCGTCGGGCTTGGGTGCCGGCTTCGTGCCGACGCCGCGCAGCGCCTGGGGCTGGGGATCCTCGGGGTCGAGGACGCCGGAATAGAGGATGCCGGCACCGATCAGCCCTACGAGCAACAAGCCCCCGCCGCCGAACAGCACTCCGCGGGAGATCGGCTTGCGGCGCGTGTCGCTGGGGAGCGTGGGAGTGCGCTCGTCCTTGGGCTTGTCCTTGCTGGGGCCGGTGGCCGCGGCCACAGGGCCCGAGGGGGTGCGGACGGGCGGCGGGAGCTGGTGCACCACGGGTGCACGCTCGGGTCGTACGGCGGGCAGGTCGTGCGGTGCGACCTCGTTGCCGGCGAGCTTGGGCTGCACGTCGAGGCGGATCGGGGTGACGTCGAGCTGGGCCGGGGTCACCCCGAGCTCGATCGGCATGACGTCGAGGTCCACGGGCGCGAGCATCTGGCCCGGATCCGCCTCCAGATCGACGGGGATCGGCAGGTCGAGCCGATCGTCGAACACCGGCGTGGGCAGGTCGAGCTCCACCGGGACCGGGAGGTCGTCGTCGAACGATGGAAGCTCGGGTGGCGGCGCGGCTGGGCGCGGTACCGATCGGGCGCTGGGTGCAGCAGGGGGAGGAGCCGTGGCCGGGCGAGCGGCGGGCGGGGCCGGTGAGCGAGCGGCGGCCGGAGCCGCCGCGGGCGGGGCCGGTGTGCGAGCGGCGGCCGGACCCACCGCGGGGGGTGCTGGTGCGCGAGCGGCGGCCGGACCCATCGCGGGCGGGGCCGGTGCGCGAGCGGCAGTCGGAGCCGGCGTACGAGCCGTAGCGGTCGGAGCCGGCGCACGAGCGGCGGTCGACGACGGGGCAGGCGAGGCCGGCGTACGAGCCGTCGTGGGCGGAGAGGCGGGCGAGGCCGGCGGCCGGGCCCCGGGCGGAGCGAACGAGGGCGGAGGCGAGACCGGTGGAGCTGCGGGGCGCGCGAACGGAGCCGGAGACGCGGACTGGACCGGCGCCAGCAGATCGAGCACGTATGCGTTGGAGTCGTCCTGCACGCTGCCCCGCGAGGCGCTCACGGGGCTCGGCAGATCCACGCCGGCGTCGTCCCCATCGAGGTCCACGGGGGTCAAGAACTCGAGGCCCGAGTCCTCGGGCATCGCGATCTCGGGCGGGGGCTCCGACAGCGACTCCGACGCCGTACGAGCGTGGTCGAGCTGGAGCGAGCTGGTGCTGCCGCCGAGATCGAGCTCGCCGTGTCGCGCGAGATCCTCGAGGCCGATGCTGGGCGGGCCCGACAGCAGCGCTTCGGGGCCTGGCGGCTTGGGCGGTGGCTGACGCCTACGGAGTGGCGCGAGCGACTCGGGGCGTCGCATCTCGGACGAGCTCTCGCCGGGCATGCCGAAGATCGGTTGCTCGTCGGTAGAGTCGTAGGGGCTGCCGTCGCCGAAGCCCGGAGGGGCACCAGGGCTGGACGCGAACGCATCCGCTTCTTCGTAGGTCAGGTCGAACCCGCAATGCGGGCAGAAGGGCAGAGGTGGCTGACTCTCGGGGAGTGCTTCGCCGCAGCTTGGGCACGGATACATCGGAGACGGCGGCAAGGGTAGCACGGGCGCGACGCCGGCTTTCTCCGGCGGCATGGATCGGCCAGCGGCCAGGGCGCCAAAGCCCCTCGAGACGCGTTCGGCCTCCGAGCACGGGGGCCGCTCGGCCATGGTGGTCATGGCTGGGGCGTCCGGGTATGAACCCCTCGTGATCCTCCGCGACCCCGTCCATGGCCTGATCTCCTTCACGGGCGAGGTACAGGGCGTCGTGGCCCGACTCATCGATGCACGCGAGGTGCAGCGCCTGCGCCGGATCCGGGCCCTCGGACACGCATCGGTTGCGTTCCCCGGAGCGGAGCACTCGCGCTTTGCCCATGCGGTCGGCTCGGCCCACGTGATGCAGCGCTACCTCGATCGGGTGCGTCGCCTGGCCTCCGACATCCCCGCCTCCGATCGCATCGACGACGACATGGCGCGCGTGGCCCTGGCCGCGGCCCTCTTGCACGACGTGGGGCACGGGCCGCTCAGCCACACGTTCGAGTCGGCGCTGCCCGATGGCCGTGCGCACGAGGAGTGGACCTCGGCGATCATCCTCGACCCCGACACCGAGGTCCACTCGATCCTGCACGCGATCGACCCGCAGATGCCGGTGCTCGTCGAGCGCCTCGTGCACGGCCAGAGCCCGATCCGCCACCTGGCGCGCGCGGTCTCGGGCACGTTCGACGTGGATCGCTGCGACTATCTCTTGCGCGACTCGTACATGACCGGCGTGCGCTACGGGCTGCTCGACCTCGACTGGCTGCTCGCGGCGCTGCGCCTCTACCTGCCGGACGGTGACAACGCGTGTGCGCTGGCCGTGGACGGCGAAAAGGGCCTGACCGCGGTGGAGGGCTTCTTCCTCAGCCGCCTCTACATGTACCGGCAGGTCTACCTGCACAAGGCCGTGCGGGCCGCCGACGCGGTCTCGCGCGCGCTGTTCCGGCGCCTGCGCGACCTGCCGCCGCAGCCCGGCACGCCGCGCGTGCTCGAGAGCCTGCTGCGCCGGCGCTCGGTGTCGACGGGGGCGTACCTCGAGCTCGACGACACGACCTTGCAGGCGGCGATCCGCGCCTGGACCGAGGACCGCGATCCCGTGCTGAGCGACCTGGCCCGCCGCCAGCGCGACCGCCGGCTGTTCAAGTCGGTGCAGCTGCGACCCGACGTATCGCCCGAGAGGGTCCAGGCGCGGCTCGATGCGGTGCTGCGGGCCGCCGGCCATGCGCCCGAGTACGCCGGGGGCGTCGACCGGGTCGAGATCGACGCCTACATCGAGGACGAGGCGCTCGTGGTGCTGGGCAGCCGCGGCCGGGCCGAGCGGCTGCTCGACGCCTCGCCGGTGATGCATGGGCTGAGCCGCGAGACGTTCGTGCACTACCGCGCGCTGTTTCCCCACGAGCTGCGCGACCTGATGACCCAGGCGCTCGCCGACATGCGGTGAAACGAGCGATGGCGAAGCGCAAGAACCGAGCGGGTCGCTGCGAGCAGTGCGGGCTGCACCTGGCGCTGTGCGCCTGCGACGGTTTTGCCCGCGTGGAGAGCAGCGCCACGCTGGTGGTGGTGCGGCACATCAGCGAGCAGCACAAGCCCACCAACACCGGGCGCTGGCTCGCGCAGATGGTGCCGGGCACCGCGCTCACCCACTATGGCCAGCGCGAGCCGCCATTCGACGCCACGCCGCTCTCGCGCCCCGACGTGCGCTTCTGCGTGCTGTTTCCCCGCGAGGACGCCACGGTGCTCGATCCCGAGGGCATGCAAGCGCTGCGGGCCGCGCTCGCACCGGGCCAGCGGCTCGGTTTCGTCGTGCTCGACGGCACCTGGCACCAGTGCTCGCGCATGAGCCGGCGGGTGCCGGTGGTCCGCGAGCTGCCGTGCGTGGCGCTGCCTCCCGGGCCACCGTCGCGCTGGGGCGTGCGCGCGCAGCACGACGAGCAGGGGCTCTCGAGCTTCGAGGCGGGCGTACGGCTGGTGTCGCTCGTCGACGGCCCCACCCGCGCCGCGCCGCTGCAGGCGAGCTTCCACGAGCTCGCCGCGCGCATGATGTTCATGAAGGGCCGGCTCGCCAAGCCCGAGGTCCCTGCCGAGTGGCGCGACGACGTGCTGCCGGGAGCAGACCCGTGACGGCTCGCGACCCGGAGCCGGGCGAGCGTGAGCGAGCGAGCGCCGGCACGGCCGGCCAGGCGACGGACGACCGAGCCGCAGCAGGCGCTCCGGCTCATCCGCGTGGCCGCGGCGCTCGCAGCACCTTCCTGTGGATGGGCTCGCTCTCGGTGATCACGCTCGTGCTCGGGGTGCTGCGGGAATTCGTGATCGCCCGCGGCCTGCGGGCGAGCGGCTCCGCCGACATGTTCTTCCGGGGCCTGGTGATCGTGGGCGCCTGCCGCAACTTCGGGCTCGCGCTGTTCCGGGCGCGATGGATCCCGCTCGGCATGGGACCGGCCGCAGGCGCGCTGCTGCGTCACGAGCTCCGCGCCGCGGGCTGGATCACCGCCGCCGCGCTCGTCGGCTTGGTGGCGGTGCTCGGCACCGCGGCATGGGACGGCGCGCTGGCCTGGGTGTTCGTGGCGGCGGTGGTGCTGGCGGTGCTCGGCAGCGCCGTGCGAGCGCTGGCCGAGCGGGCGGGCCACGAGCGCCTGGGCTTCGTGCTCGAGTGGGCGCTGCCGCTGGGCACGATCGCGGGTGCGCTGGTGCTGGGCCGCGGTGCGCTGGGGCCCGCGCTCGGCATGACGCTCGGGTTGCTCGTGGGTCTCTTGGCGCTCGTGCCCCCGGTGTTCCTGCAGCAGGCCGCCAGCGGCGGCTCGGCGGCGGTCCACGATCCGGCGCGCACACGGTGGCTGCTGCTCGACACGCTGCTCTACGTGAACCTCGGCCTGCTCGACACGCTGCTCTCGCCGTACATCTTCGACGAGGGTGGCTTTGCGCTCTTGAACTATGGCTACCTGTTCGTCAACGCAGCGCTCGCGGTCCCGACGGCCGCCGCCACCGTGGTGGCGCTGCGGCTCGCGGCCGACCTGGCGCGCGCCCGCAGGATCCTGCGCCGCTGGGCACCGCTGGCCGGGTTGCTCGTGGGCGCGACGGTGCTCGTGGTGTGGGCGCTGCTCTCGTGGGATCCCATCGAGGGGCGCATCGACGCCGCCGCTGGCTGGAGCATCACCGCTGCGATCCGCCCGCTCGTGCTGGCCTCGGTTCCGTTCGCCGCGCTGCGGCTCGCCAACACGGTGGGTCGCCAGGCGCGGGTGGCCGAGGACCCGCGCGGGCTATGGCCCTGGAACGCAGGCGGCTTGCTGCTGCGTACGGCAGTGCTGGTGGTGGGGGCGGCGTGGTACGGCATCCTCGCCTCGCCCGTGGCGCTGGTGGTGGGCGAGCTCGTGCAGCTCGGCGCGTGGTGGGGATGGATGGGGAAAAAAGCCCCACAATGAGCCCGCGATCTGCGCACGTTCTCGACTGCGCGTCGCTTACTTCTTCGTCATCTCGTGATTCCATTCGGGCGAGATCACGCAACGTATTGATACCAGTGCAAGACACATTTCACTACATAGTAGTATGAAGAGCTCACGCAAAAACACCTTGAGCGACAGTGTAGGTCTGATGCAAGATGATGTCGGATAAAGGGTGAGCGTGGTGCTCACCCCCCACCTCGAAGGACACCGGCCCATGCTCACCGCTCGCACCGCCTTCGCCGCCCTCCTCCTCACCACCGTCGCCACTGGCTGCGACGTCTGGGATGCGGATCGGATCGGCCCCGAGGGTGGCGTGGTGGTGTCGGACGATGGCCGCATGGCGCTCGAGATCCCGGAGGGCGCGCTCGACGAGGCGGTCGAGATCACCATCGTGGCCACCGAGGGCGACGACGACGCGCTCGCGCCGGTCTACGTGATCGAGCCGATGGGCCTCACCTTCAAGTACCCCACCGAGCTCGTCTTCGACTACGACGAGGAGTCGCTCGGCGACAGCGACCCCGAGGCGCTCGAGCTGGTGACGCTGCGGGAGCTCGGCTGGGACTACCTCCCCGACCGCAAGCTCCACGCCGACGACCAGACGATCTCGGTCAGCCTCATGTCGCTCTCGGCCGTGACCGTGGTGGTCGAGTAGCCGCTGGGGTGAGGCACCTACGGTGCCGAAGGCCTCCACGGACGATCTCGCTCGCCGGCCGTCGTTGCGGCTTGTTATGGTGTCCGACGTCCTGAGGAAGGCGCCAGCGAACGATGCGCGTCGTCAACGACCGCCGTAGCTCGAGACGAGTCGCCGTGCGCGGCGAGGCGCTCGTGCACACCCCCCAGGGTCCCCTGCAGTGTCGCTGCCGCGACATCAGCTCGAGGGGCATGTCGGTGGTGAGCCCGCGAGCGATCAAGCCGCGGCAGCGCGTGCACATCGAGTCGAGCTTTCGCGGCCAGCGGCTCGTGTTCGACGCGATGGTGGTCCGCCGCAACCGCTCGCGCGAGGGTCACGTGCTCGGCATGCGGTTCGAGGGGCTCGGCGAGCAGGCCCGTCACCAGCTCGCGGAGCTGCTCCACAGCATGCAGGTCCAGGCCGCGCTGGCGATGCAGTCGTGTGCGGTCGCCGATCGCCTGCCCATGCTGCAGCTGCCCGATCCGCAGACCGAGCGATCGCATCTCGAGGCGCAGGCGCCGTTGATCCCTGCATTGATGGCGTCCTGGCCGGCCACGACGCCCAAGCCCGGCGGTACGGTCGAGGTGCCGGCGATGGCCTCGGCTACGCCGCAGGTCGAGGCGCCCCAGCCCGGCGGTACGGATGAAGTGCCGGCGATGGCACCGGCTCGCTCGCGCGTGGCGACGCCGAAGCCCGGCGGTACGGTGGAGATGCCGGCGATGGCCTCGGTCTTGCCGCAGGCGGAGACACCGAAGCCGGGTGGTACGGACGAGGTGCCGACGATCGCGGCACCGGCTCCACCGGCGGAGCTGTCCAAGCCGGGCGGCGCGGAGGTTCCGGCGATCACAACACCGCGCGGGACGAGGAGGCCCGGAAGCACGATGATGATGCCGGCGATCGCAACGCCCGCGCCGAGCGTGGCGACGCCGAAGCCCGAGGGCATCGATCGACCGCAAGCGATTCCGACCCCCGCGACGCCCTCGCCCGATCCGGAGCCGGTGCGATCGAAGCTCGCACCCAAGCGCGGCGGTACGTTGGAGGTGCCCCACATCCCGGCGCACATGGGCCCCGAGTGGGGCTGGACCGAGGACGAGCTGGTGACGTCGCACTATCGGCCGGTCTCCGACGCCTCGATCCCGCTGCTCGTGAAGACCGAGCCGCCGAAGCCCGAGCCGCCGAAGCCCGAGCCGCCCGCGTCGCTCGTGGATGCGCTCGAGCTCGGCGCCGAGACCGGCCCGCTCGAGCTTCCGAGCGCGGCCTCGACCATGGTGGGCATGCGGCTGCTCGAGATCGAGCTCGACGAGCCACCGCCGTCGCTCGATCGCACCATGCTCACTCCGCCGTCTCCGGAGCTCGCCTCGTTCGCGACCACCTCGCAGGTCACCTCGGATGACGGCGAGTCGGCGGGCTGGCTCGGTCCCGCGCGTACGGGCAAGACCATGGTGATCCACGTGCAGGATCTCATCGCCGCCTATGCACCGACGCTCGAGCCCGAGCTCGACCTCCCGGAGCCGACGGCGCCCATCACCGAGCCGATGCCCATGCCACGGCTGTCCGAAGAGCTGCAGGCGGCGCTCGACCGGCTGCGCCGCCGCGACGACGCCAACCCACGACCACCACAGGTCAAGACCGCCCCTCCCACGAAGCCGTCCGAAAAGGATCGGGGCGCCAAGGCCGGCTCCGAGGACCCGTCCAAGAGCGCTCGCCGGCACCGGCGTCGGAGCACGACCCAGGTCTACGCGGTCTCGCGACGCGAGGACGTGCAGGTCAAGGCGCTCTATCATGGCGCGCTCGATCTGCCCGACCCCGAGCGCGGCGAAGGCTCCTAGAGCCGCCCGCCGTCACGACCACGGCACCCCGCATGTCCAACCCACCGATCGTCCTCGTCACCGGCTCCACCGACGGCATCGGCCGCGAGACCGCGCGCATGCTCGTCCAGCAGGGAGCCCTCGTGGTGGCCCACGGGCGCAACCCGACCAAGGCCGCCGAGGTGGTTGGCGAGCTCGAGGGGCTCGCGGGGCGCTCGATGCCCGCGCCGGTCGTGGGTGACCTGGCCTCGCTCGACGCCGTGCGAGCGATGGCCGACGAGCTGCTCGCGCGGGCCGAGCCGCTCGACGTGCTGCTCAACAACGCCGGGGTCTACATGCGCACCCGCGAGCTCACCGTGGACGGGCTCGAGACCACCATGGCGGTCAACCACTTCGCGCCGTTCCTGCTCACGCACCGGCTCTTGCCGGCGCTCCGCCGGGCCGCGGCGCCGCGCATCGTCAACGTCAGCTCCATCGCCCACACCCGCGGTCACATCGACCTCGACGACCTCCAGCTCGAGCGCAGCTTCGGGCACTACGAGGCCTACGCCGCGTCCAAGCTCGCCAACGTGCTGTTCACGGTGGAGCTCGCCGCGCGGCTCCAGGGCGTGGCCACCGTCAACGCGCTCCACCCGGGCGTGGTGTCCACCAAGCTCCTCACCGAGGGCTTTCGCATGCAGGGCTACGACAGCGCCACCAAGGCCTCGCAGACCTCGGTGTACTGCGCCCTCTCGCCCGAGCTCGCCAAGCTCACCGGGCAGTACTTCGCCGATCGCAAGGTCGCCCCCCGCAACCCCGTGGTCGCCGACGCCGCGCTACGCCGCGGGCTCTACGAGCGCAGCTGCACGATCACCGGCGTCGAGCCGCTGCCGGGCTGAACGCCTGCCGTTGCTGCGCACCCGTCGCCGGGGTCGGCCTGCGAACGAGGCTTCGCACCTCCATCTCACCCCTGCGGTCGCCGGCGCTCGATGAAGCCCGGCGGCAGCGGCAGCTGCTCTCGCCGTCGCTCCAGCCCCGGAGCGGTGCGCTCGCATGCGACGCCCAGCCCGGCGGTCGCGCGTCGCGAGACGACGACGCGTCGCAGAGAAATCCGGGCCACGCCCAGGCCGTGCCGGCCCCGGCGCGGTATGGACGGAGGAGGCGGGATCCGACCGGGGCGTTGGGACGGCATGCCCTCACCGTAGCAGCGACCCCGTACCGTCCGAAGAAAGCGACCGCCGAGCCGACCACGTGCGCGGTAGATCACCTCCCTCGTCTCACGACGGCGAGACCCTGAACGTTCGAAGAGCAGTACCCCGTGGCCGACGACCTCTCGCACGCACCAGCGAGCACGGCAACGCTCGAATCGGCGAATCGGCCCGATCGACCGGATTCACGAATCCGATCCCCTGCGGCCCGATTACGGCGTTCGAGACCGAGCCGCCGGCAGGCCGGCAGCCATTGACCGTGCGTCCGATCCGGGCCGCGATCGACCCTTCGCAGCCTGCCGATCGAGAACGGGACGCGTCACTTTCGAGGGCTATGGCACCATTTTTGGCGTTGACTCGCTTTTCGTGGTGCTGATATCCGGATTGGTAAGTGTCGACTCGGGGATTCCCCAGTCGATGCTCCCCGGGTCCCTCGCCACCCCGGGGGTGAGCCTCGGCGAATTCGTCCACCACCTCTGGTCGTCGACCAGAGCCAACTCCCGCCGATCTCGCTGCTCGCCACGTGCACTTGCGTGGCGATGGGATCTTGCGGGCTCTTGCACCTCTCACGCACCCCTGCGGTCGCTCAACGGCGGCAGGGTCGACGGGACTCGTCTATGCGAACGAAGGCTTGGATGTGGGCCCTGGGTGGCCTCGCCGCTCAGGCGGCAGTGGTTCAAACCGCGAAGGCGGACCAGGGAGAGGCGGTGGTCATCGGCATCGTCCGAGACGCCCAGACTGGAGACCCGATCGCGGAGGCCTCGGTTTCGGTCACCAGCACGAATTTGATCGGCGAGCAGGCGGTGATCACCGACGCGAGCGGCATCTTCCGCCTGCCGAACCTGCCCCCCGGCGTGTACGAGATCACGGTCGCCCGCGACGGCTACGAGATCATCACCCGCACGGGCGTCACCCTGCAGGCCAACGCCACCGTCCGCATCGACACCCGGCTGCGCCCCGTCGACAGCGAGACCTCCCGCACCCTCGTGGTGCCGGCCCCCACGATCGACGTGGGCAGCGCCGCCACCGGGATGAACATCTCGAGCGAATTCTCCAAGCGGGTGCCGGTCGCGACCCCGGGCGTCAAGGGCGGCGCGGTCCGTAGCTTCGAGGCGATCGCCGAGGCCACCCCCGGCGCGCGCAACGACACCTACGGCACCTCGGTCGCCGGCACCACCTCGCCCGAGAACAACTACGTCATCGACGGGATCTCGGTCAGCAACCCCGCCTACGGCATCAACGGCAGCGGGCTGTCGGTGGAGTTCGTGCAGGAGGTCAACGTCGACAGCGGCGGCTACCTACCGGAGTACGGGCGCTCCACGGGCGGCGTCATCAGTGCCGTCACCCAGAGCGGCGGCAACGAGTTCCACGGCAGCGTGTGGGGCTTCTACACGCCGGGGCAGCTCGAGGGCCAGCGTCGGATCGTGCAGCAAGATGGCTCGGCGCTGGTCGCCGAGCCCACCCTCGGCTGGATCGGCGACATGGGCTTCGACGTCGGCGGGCCGATCATCAAGGACCGCCTGTGGTTCTACGGCGGGTTCCAGGCCGCGCGCGCGTCGACCAACGTCGATACCTCGTGGCACCGCGCGCTGGTCGATCCCACCACCGCCGAGACGCAGACGGATCCCAACACCGGGTTCACGCTCACCGAGCGGATCCCCGGCACCGACACCCGCCGCAAGGCGCAGGCCACCACCTTCCAGGTGCTGGGCAAGCTGACCTTCCGCGCCAACAAGAACCACCAGTTCGACCTGCTCGGGATCTACATCCCCTCGCTCTCTGGCGGCAACGGCAACTGGGCCGTCGACGCTCGTACCGGGCAGCCCGACCTCGCCAACCCGCCGCTCGGTCAGTACGCGGCGCTCGGCAACAAGTACCGCGACGACGCGAGCGACCTGAACTTCAAGTGGACGGCGACCACCGACGACAAGAAGTGGACGTTCGACACCATGGTCGGCTGGCACCACCAGCTCTCGTCCTCGCGTGCGGTCGACGGCTCCAAGATCGGTGATTCCAGCGGCATTGCCTCGATCCCGGGCGTGGTCTACCGGCGCAACAACCCCGGACCCCACTCCCTGCTCGACTTCGAGGATCTGCCCGCGGGAGCTCCGACCGGGTCGTGTGACGCGGTGGTGGTCCCCGATCCCTCCGACCCCACGGGGACGGCCGAGATCCGCACCGAGCGGTGCCCGGTCAACACGTACCAGATCAACGGCCCCGGCTTCCTCTACGAGCGGCAGCTCGAGCGCGTCCAGGGTCGCCACATGATCACCCGCTGGGCCCGCGGCGCCGGCCACCACGTCATCAAGGGCGGCATCGACGTCGAGTACCAGCGCTACAGCAACCTCCGCGGCTACAGCGGTGGCGTGCTCTACCGCGAGAACACCTCCGGCACCAACTTCTCCGACTACCGCCAGCAGGGCTTCCTCGTGGGGCCCGACGACGCGGTGATCGTGCCCACGCTGCTGTGGAACACCACCTCGGTCACCGCCGGGGCGTTCCTGCAGGACAGCTGGCAGATCATGGACAAGGTCACGCTCAACGCGGGCATTCGCTATGACTCCCAGTTCCTGTTCGCCGCCGACAAGTCGCTGGCGATGACCCTGCCCAACCAGATCTCGCCGCGCTTGGGCCTCATCTGGGATCCCACCTACCAGGGCAAGTCCAAGATCTTCGCCAACTACGCTCGGTTCTATCAGAACGTCCCGCTCGACATCGCCGACCGTGCCGCCTCGGGCGATCCGGGGGCCATCTCGTTCCACGACCCCGCGGTGTGCGACCCCTCCAACACCGGGCAGGCCACTGGCGTGTGCACGACCGACGGCTCTCGCGTGCCCGTCCCCGGCGCGGGCTCCACCGACAACGACCAGCTCTGGGCGCAGCTCGGTGCCGGCCGGACTCCGGTGGACCCCAAGGTCAAGCCGCAGTCGAGTGACGAGCTGGTGTTCGGCGGCGAGTACGAGGTGTTCGCCAACGGCCGTCTCGGCATGACCTACACCCGGCGGTGGTTCAACTACGTCATCGAGGACATGAGCCGCGACGAGGCCAACACCTACTTCGTCGGCAACCCGGGCTATGGCATCGCGAGCGACTTCCCCAAGGGCCAGCGCAACTACGACGCGGTCGTCATCTACCTGCACAAGCGCTTCGCCGAGCACTGGCTGATGTCGGCCAGCTATACCGTGTCGTGGCTGCGCGGCAACATCGCAGGCCTGTTCCGGCCCGAGAACGGGCAGCTCGACCCCAACATCAACTCCGACTTCGACCTCGCGTCGCTGCTCGACAACCGCTACGGCCCGCTGCCCGGCGACTCCCGGCACGACATCAAGCTCTTCAGCGCGGGCGAGATCCCGCTGCCCGGCAACAACTTCCTGCTGGCGGGCGGGGCCGTGCGTGCCAAGTCGGGCGGTCCCACCAACGTGCTGGCCTCGCACCTCCTCTACGGACCCGCCGAGGCGTTCATCCTGCCCCGCGGCTCGGGCGAGCGGCTGCCCTGGAACGCCAGCATCGACACCAACCTGGGCTTCCGCCACCAGTTCAGCAAGGATCTCGCGATCACGGTCTCGATGGATGTGTTCAACACCCTCAACTTCCAGTCCGCGATCCGGGTCGATGAGAACTACACCTTCCAGGACGTCCTCCCGATCCGCGGCGGCACCGCGAGCGATCTGAACACCCTCACCGACTCCGAGGGCATGCCGGTGGTCAAGAACCCCAACTTCGGCAAGCCGATCACCTACCAACGCCCGCGGACCTTCCGCTTCGGGATCCGCTTCGAGTTCTAGCCCAGGGAGAGCCGATCATGTCCTTCAAGCTCAACTGCTCCAAGCTCAACCGGGCTCTCGTCTCGTCCGCGCTCACGCTCGGCGTGCTCGTCACCGTCGGCTGCAAGCAGCCCGACCTCAACTGCGTCTCGTACCACGGCGAATTCGCTGCCAAGTACGAGCTCGAGGACGGCGATCCCGCCTCGCCGTGCGGAGCGCTTCCGGGCGACGTGCTCGGGCTCCAGACCTACTACGAAGACATGGGCGGGCGACCCGACCTCAACAAGGCCACGGTCGCCATCCGGCCCGCGTACGTCAACGACCTGATCTTCCACGCGCGCGATCAGGGCATGGGGGACCTGACCAGGGACGAGAACACCCAGTCGCTCGGTGCCTTCACCGCGGGCAAGGCGAGCGGTGACCAGGACTTCTGCGAGATCCCGGAGCTCTCGAGCACCAACATCAGCATCCCCGAGGTGCCCGAGGTGCTCGACGATCCGGAGACCCCGGACGACGACGAGAGCTACCCGCTCCAGCCCGCCACCACCGTGGGTTACGCGTGGAGCAACTTCAAGACGGTGGTCAACGCCGAGGACCAGGGCACGCAGTTCTCGGCCGACATGCACTTCGAGCAGGACGGCTGCGAGGCGGACTACCACGTGACCGCGATGTATCCCGTCAGTCCGTGCGAGACCACCGCCGACTGCGAGGCCGATGGCAACATCAACCCGCTCTACGCGACCGAGTGCTCGACTGCACTGGGCCTGTGCGTGCTGGCCGACGAGCCGCCGTCCTATCTGTGAGCCAGACACTGCGAAGGATCGTCATGACCATGCATCACCGCACCGCATCCTTCTCCGCCCGAGCGCTGGCGCTGGGGCTCACCATCGGCTTGGCGCTCTCGCCCACGACCAGCTGGGCGGCACCGACTCCTGCTCCCGCCCCGGCGCCCGAAGTCACGGCACCCGAGGCGCCGCCCGAGCCCGAGGCGCCGCCGGTCGAGCCGACCGACGTAACGCAGCCGGAGCCCACCGAGCCCGCGGTCGAGCCCACGGAGCCAGCCGAGCCGACCGATGTGGTCGCGCCCGAGCCCGAGCCGGAGCCGGAGCCGGAGCCCGAGCCCGAGCCCAAGGTCACCGCACCGCCGCCCACGGTCCCGGCGCCAGTGGACAGCGCGGCCGAGCCCATCGATCCCGCCAAGGCCCGTCGCTTGCGAGTGGGCGGGCTCGGCACGCTCATCGCCGGCAGCGGTGTCGCCCTCGCGGGCATCGCCGTGGGCATCGGCTTCACCGTGCAGGGCAAGAGCCTGCAGCGCAAGCGCTCCAGCCTCGAGGACGGGCTGGTCCTCGACGACTGTGCGATGAGCGAGTCGGCGGCCTGCGACGCCCGACGGGCCGACATCGCCGGCATGCAGGACAAGATCGACGGCGCCAACGCGGGCGCGCGCATCGGCGGCATCCTCCTGCTCGCGGGTGCCGTTACGGCCATCGTGGGTGGTGTGATCCACCGCCGCGGCGTGAGGATGGAAGAGCAGCTCCAGGCCCGCATCCGCTTCAGCCCCACGCTCGGCGGGGCGGTGCTCAGCGGTCGGTTCTAGGCCGGCAACGGGCTGTATCGACGACGCCGAGCTCGGGGTACCGGGCTCGGCGTTCGTGATTGCTCAGTCAGTCGCCTGCGCATTGGCCCACGCTGCGTCGCGCTCGAGGGCGGCCTCGAGGCCCTTGGCGTCGATGCCTCGAACCAGACGCCGCCAGCGGGTGTCACGGGAAACTGCAGAGTCGAGGTTACCAAGGGCTCGCTCCGCGGCCGCGAGGGCAACGAGGGCAGCGGGCTCGTAGATGCGGGTGCCGCAGGCGCGGATGAGGTCGAGAGCTTGGAGGGCTTGGTCGCGAGCGGGTTGGGGATCGCGGCGACCCAAGGCGATCATCGCGAGCTCGGTGCGATCGCGAGCCTCGAGCGTGCGCGCACCTTGCTGGGTGTGCCACGCAAGGGCTTCTTCGATGCGGGCGGATGGGTGGTCGAGATCACCCTGGAAGCGATCGAGGCGAGCGAGCCAGCGCTCGGCATCGTAGTGACGAATTTTGAGACTGGCGGTACGAAACCGTTCGGCAGCGTCTTGCATGTGGCGGCGGGTATCGTCGTCATTGGTAGAGGCGAGGCCGCGGATGTATGCGAGGGCGGCGGCGGGGAGCGGAGCGGTCCATCCGCGTTGGCGCTGCCCTTCCTCGAAGACGAGGGAGGTGACGGCGGACGGGCCTCGGAGGGTCCATTGCGCCTTCGCACAGGGGATGGCGAAGTACCAATCTCTGCCGGACTGGCTGCCGGGAAGGGCGCGCGCTTCGTCGAAGATCTCCAAAGTTCGGCGAGGGCGTGCCGCATCCAGGGATGCGCTTGCTAGCGTTACCAGCGAATCGACAACGCCTGCGCTGTACCCTTGGTGCGCCTCTTGTCGAAGCTCCTTCATCGTCTCGACGAGGGCCTCAAGCGTTGCACCCATGCTGACGAATGGTCCGAGAGCTAGATCCTGCGCGGCGTACGATGAAGCTTCCTCCGGTTTGCCGAGGTGCCAGAAGGCCTCCGAAAACGCTACGGCCATCGATGTTGGATCGATCGACTCGCCATCGACGGACCGGAGGGCACGCAACGCTTCATCGGGATGTCCTTGCTCGAGCAGCAAGTAGACGTGCGCGAGCACCACCATGCCTCGCAGTGCCCCGTGGCTTTTCTCGGTGAGCGACCATGCCTCCGTCAAGGTTCGTTCCGCGTCCGAATAGCGCCCTGTCGACATTTCGAGATGGCCCAGCTTGAGCAGCGAATCCGCGAGGAAATCGCCTCCCAGCTTGCGTGCCTGACTCGAGCGCTCCTTGGCCTGCCGAAGGCGAGCCTGCCCGTCCTCGCCCACGAGCTCCGTCTTCGCCGCCGCTCGCTCGGCGACCTCCACGAGATCGTCCCAGTCCTCGAACCCGAAATGCGCCGTGTATCGGTCGAGGTCCGGTGCTTCCTTGACCCATCGATCGGCCGCCTCACGCGCTAGCACGAACACGAACGCTTCGCCCGGCCGCGAGAACGCCTCGCGATTGAAGTTGAGCCAGCCGAGCAAGCCGTTGCCCCGCTCCGACTCGAGCACCGTTGGCAAGCCCTCGATGATCGTCGTACGGAAGGATTGCTGCTTCGGCTCGTCGAGTCGTCGTCGGATCACACTTCGCGGATCGACGTACGTGCATACCCGCAGCCCTTCGACGTCGTGGAGCCGCGCGCGCAACTCACCTGCGACTTCGCCACCGAGCCGCTCGCTGCTTGCGACGACCGCCACGTATGCCGTGCCGCCTCCGGCTCGTGCCGCCTCGATTGCCGTAATCAGCTTTTCGAGCGTTTCTTGGTGCCACGGGTCGTTCACGTAGCTGCCTCGGGCTTCCAGCGCTTGAGCGTTGGCAACAGCAGCGGATTCACGTCGCACCACCGCTCTCCGTTGCGGTACTCCATCAGGCGCAGGTTGTGCAGGAGCTCCAGCGCCGCTCCTTCGGCCGAAGCCTGCTTGGTCGCATGCACCTCGTGGAGGATCGAGATGTGCTCGCGAGTCAGCGGTCGTTCGAGCTCGGCACGCAGATCGGATGCAGCCTCTTGCACATCGGCCTGAGAGAGGCGCTCGGCCTTGCGGGCGACCGCCGTGTGGCAGGCCGCATAGATCAGTCGGCGGAGCTGCTGGAACAGACCCCCGCTCAGCTCGATCGACTCGCGTAGCGCGTCCTCCTCGATCAGAGACAGAGCCATGCGATGCTCGACGAACGATCGCATCGTATCGATACCCTGCTGGTATCGCTGGCGACCGTCGTCTTGGCTCACGAGCCGCACGTTGGGCACCAGCGTGCTCTCACCGAACTGTCCCACGATCTGCGCAAAGCTGTTCTTGTAGTGCAGGGCGATTGGCACCGTGTACACGACCCGCGCCGGTGGATCGGCCAGGTACGGCCCCTTGCTCGAGAACAGTGCTTCGGCCTTGTCGACGTCGGGCAGCTTGTCGAGGTCCTCGATGAGCACGAGCAGCCGCTTGCCATTCTGTACGTCGAGGGCCACCTGCACGTCGATGAAGAAGTCGCGGACGTGGCCGAGGAACTCGCCGATGCGCGGCTGGATCACCTGGCGCGTCACTTCTCGCGTGGTTCGCTCGAAACGCAGGCGACCCTCGAACTTGCCGAAGAAGCCGAGGAGGCCCTCGCTGCCCGCCGAGAGCTCGCCGCTCGTTCCCTTGGCGACTTCCTCCATCCTCTCCACGACTTGCGAGCGCCAGCCCTCGAGCGCCCGTACCGTTTGCTCACGGAGGCCGAGCATCACTCCGTCCGAGGACAGAGCGTCGAACGTCCGTGCCACCATCGTGAACAGTAGATCCACGTGATCCAGGTCGGTGATCTCGAGCGATTTCCTCACCGAAAAGCGGACGACCGCGAACCGCGCTTGGATCTCCGGCTCTGCCGCCAATCGGTTGAGCTCGGTGCTCTTGCCCGTGCCTCGGTGCCCGGCCAGCAGCGTCTTCACCGTTCCCCCCGGCGAGCTCAGCAGGTTGACGCGGAGCTTTCTCAGCGGGTCGTCGGGCCGATGCACGTACAGGGCCTCGTTCGTGCTTCCCACCCCGAATTCGATCGGCTCGGGTGTGAACCGATGGATCGCCTCGACGAGGTTGGTAGCCGGCTTCATGGCCTCGACGCTAGGAGGCGAGGTCGCAGGATGTCAAGCGGACCCCCGGACCCCCCGGGGGCCGGGACGTGCCCCGAAAGCCCCGTTGGGAGAGCTCAGTACCGCGGCACGCTCTCATCCACCTCGGTGCTCCACGCGTCGATCCCCCCCACCAGGTTGTGGAGGTTCCGAAAGCCCTTCTGGGCGAAGTGCTGGGCCGCTTGGTAGCTGCGCATGCCGTGGTGGCAGTGGAACACCAGCTTGGTGTCCTTGGGCAGCGCGAGCAGCTCGTCGATGTTCTCGTCGGTGACGAGCGTGCTGCCCTCGATGCTCGCGGTCGCCCGCTCTTGCGGCGTGCGAACATCCAGGAGCCGCATGGGCTCGCCGGCGTCCATCCACGCCTTCACCTGGGTGGCCACGGTCTGCTCGACGCGCGCGGGTGCGTTGGGGTTGTCGAGCTTGAAGCCCGCCTGCGGCTCCTCCACGTAGTCGATCACCAGGCCTGCGGCCCGGCGCGCGCTCGAAGGGTCGAACACGAGCTTGATGCCGTTGGAGATCACCGCCACGTCGTGCTCCTGGGTGGGCCCGAGCGAGAGGTCGTGGCGGAACTGGGCGTCGATGGTGACCCGCAGGTCGTCGTCGCGATCGCCCTCGGCCGAGGCCTGCCGGAAGATCGCCGCCGCCGCGTCGGTGACCGTGACGGCGGGCGGCTCGATCGCCTTGACGGCGGCGCCGAGCGCCTTGACCAGCTCGCCGTCGGCGTCCATCTGCCGCACGATGTCGGCCCCACCGAGGAACTCGCCGGCCACGTAGAGCTGCGGGATCGTGGGCCAGTCGCTGAGCTTCTTGATGCCCTCGCGGATCGCCGGATCGGCCAGCACGTTGACCGTGGTGTACTGGGGCACGTAGCGGTCGAGGATCTCCACGATCGCCGCCGAGAACCCGCACTGCGGCGCGTTGCGGTTGCCCTTCATGAACAGCACCACCTGGTCGGACCGGACCAGCTTCGCGAGCTCGTTCTGCGTGGCTTCGTCGTGGCCGGGGGCAGCGTCGTTCATGGGGGCGTCTCCTGCAGGTGACGTGATGGTACGTCGGTGTGGACCCGGCGCAACCTGCTAAGGTAACCCTCGAGCGCCCCATGCCCACCGCCCTGCTCGTGCTGCTCATCGTGCTCGCCATGGCGGGCGGTCTCTATGTCGGCCACCTGGCAGGTCAGCCGCGCCCCATAGAGGGCCAAAAGCCCCCCAAGAGCCTGGGCGAGCGGGCGCGCCACGCAGCCACCCAGGGCGCCCTGAGCGTGTGGAAGTGGAATCGCGCGCGCAAGAAGAAGAGCCGTACCGAGGGCCGCGAGCGCGATCGGGGTTGAGCGACCCCAAACACGGCCCAAACACCGGCGTTGTGGCCGCCCGGGCTGCTAGCATGTCGAGCACATGGATTGGACCCGCGCGGCGCACAGGATGGCGCTCGGGGGGCTGGCGAGCGCCGCCGCTTCGGCGTGCGTCGACCCCCCTCCGAGCGTCCCCGAGGATCCCACCGAGGGCTCGAGCAGCTCCGACGGCATGACCACGGTCTTGCCGGCCACCGAGACCGAAGGTCCCGGCATGACCACCTCGCCGCTCGATACCACCGCCGAGTCCACCGGCCCCGGCAATGTGCAGCCCGTCGCCGGTCTCGACGAGTACTGCGCGCAGCAGGGCGCCGGCACGTTCGCCTCGCCGTTCGGCATCCTCGCCAACGACGTCGACCCCGACGGCAGCGTGAGCCTCGTGACCACGGGCACCTTGCCCACGAGCTTCGGCGGCACCGTGGAGCTCGCTGGCGATGGCACGTTCACCTACGAGCCACCGCTCGGCTTCGCGGGCGACGACGGCTTCGCCTACGCAATCGAGGACGACATGGGCGTCATGGCGGACGGCAACGTGGTGCTGCACGTGGCCCCGCTGCGGGTCGAGTTGGCACAGGTCGCCACGGGAATGGGCGGCTTCGCCATGACCGGCGACGCGATCGCAGGCAACCGCGCCGGCTTCGTGGTGGCCGGCGCGGGCGACGTGAACGGCGATGGTGCGGCCGACGTGCTCGTGGGTGCGCACCGCGGCGCGCCGGCCGAGCAGGTGCTCGCGGGCCAGGCCTACGTGGTGCTGGGCAAGGCCGACGGCGCGCCGGTCGATCTCGTGGCGCTCTCGACCGGCCGCGATCCCTCGGGCTTCGCGATCCACGGCGGCGCGGGCCTACAGTTCGCAGGCTACGACCTCGCCGGAGCCGGCGACGTGGACGGCGACGGCCTCGACGACGTGCTGATCGGGGCTCCGGGCGCAGGCGACGGCGGCTCGTTCGTGGGCCGGGCGTACCTGGTGCGCGGGCGGATGGAGACGACGGTCGTCGAGCTCGCGACGATCGATGCCGGTGATGTCGCGCTGGGCGTGGCGCTGCAGGGCGATCTGCTGCTCGACGGGCTCGGCAGCGGTGTCGACGGTGGGCGCGACGTGGACGGCGATGGCACGCCCGACGTGCTCGTGGCCGCTCCCGCGCTCGACAGCGGCAGCGGGGTAGGCCGCGTGTACCTCGTGCAGGCGCTCCCGCTCGACGTGACGCCCACCACCGCCGCGCCCATGGCCGCACGCACGTTCACCGGGCTCGCCGAGGAGGGCGTGGGCCTGCCGCTGCGGCTGCTCGACGACGTGGACGGCGACGGCACCCCCGACTTCGTCGTGGGCGCCAGCGAGGGCAACCAGCCCGCGGGGCGAGCCTACGTGCTCTTGTCGTCGCTGGGCTCGGGCTCGTACAACGCCACCGCGCTCGAGGCCGGCATGGGCGGCTGGGTGCTCGATGGCCTCGAGGCCGGTGACGCGCTGGGCCGCGGCCTCGCCAGCGCGGGCGACGTGAACGGCGACGGCATCCCCGACCTGGCGATCGGTGCCCCCGGCCGTGCGTTCGAGGGCGTCGACGGCGGGGTGGTGTACGTGATCTTCGGCGGCGACCTCTCGGTCCCGCCCACGCTGGCCGATCTCGAGGCCGGCATCGGCGGGCTCGTGATCGCGGGCGGCGACGGCTCGATCGCCCAGGCGGGCTGGTCCGTGGCCGGCATCGGTGACTTCGACGGCGACGGTCGCGACGATCTCCTGGTGGGCGCGCCCTCGGTCTTCGACGCCGACAACCAGGGCTGCACGGCCAGCCGCGCCTACGTGGTCCACGGCAGCGACGATCCCGGTCCGATCCTGCTCTCCGACGTGGCGATGGGCGTCGGCGGCCTGCCCATCGATCCCGAGCTCGACTACGACTGCGCGGGCTGGTCGGTGGCCGCCGCCGGCGACGTCGATGGCGACGGCCTGGCCGACGTGGTGATCGGCGCGCCGCGCTGGGAGCAAGACGGCAACGCGGGCCGGGCCTATGTGGTCCGAGGCTTCGTGCCCACCCACCCCGAGGCATGCGCGACGTGAGGCGCTCCATCGCGCTCGCGGCGGTGCTCTCGAGCGCCTGCGTGGACCCTGCCCCGTTCATTCCCGAGGGCAGCAGCGGCACCGAGGGCAGCAGCGGCACCGAGGGCACCACCGCCACCGTGCCCGACGAGCCGCCCCAGGCGGAGGACGACCTCGCGTGCCTCGACCCCGCGATCTCGCCCACGCTCGAGCTCGCCGCACCCGGCCTCCTGGCCAACGATCTTCCGGCGGGCCTCTCGGTCGAGGCCGAGACCGTCGCCACCGTGCTCGGCGGCACCGCGATGCTGTCCGAGGACGGCAGCGTGCTCTACGAGCCACCCCCTGGGCTCTGGGGCATCGATGCCTTCTCGTACTCCGTGATCGATGCGCTCGGCCGCCGCTCCGGCGCCACCGCGCGCGTCGACGTGCGACCCACCTCCGCCGCGCTCGAGCGCGTCGCCGAGGGCGAGCTCGGCCAGGTGCTCGAGGGCGATTCGGTCGGCGATCGTGCAGGCACCCGCGTGACGGGCCTCGGCGACGTGAACGGCGACGGCGTTCCCGACCTCGGCGTCGGCGCGCACCTGGCCAGCCATGCCGGCTCCTACTCGGGCCGCAGCTACGTCGTGTTCGGCCGGCCCGAGCCCGGCGTCACTGCGCTAATCGCGCTATCGGCCGAGCAGCGCGGCTATTCGCTCGATGGCGAGACCGCGCGCGACGTCGCGGGCTGGGCCCTCGCCGGTGCGGGCGACGTGGACGGCGATGGTCTGGCCGATGTGCTGGTGGGCGCGCCATGGGTCGACACCGCACCGTGCCCAGGCACCCCGCCGTTCGAGGAGGGCTGCACCCAAGGCCGTGCCTACGTGGCCCTGGGCCAAGAAGACGCGCTCTCGCGCTCGCTGTCCGACGTGGCCGATGGCACCGCCGGCTTCGCCCTCGAGGGCACCGACGTGCAGTGGTTCTCGGGCTCGTCGGTCGCCGGCGTCAGCGACCTCGACGGCGACGGCCTCGCGGAGCTCCTCGTGGGCTCCCCCGCCGAGACCGACGAGCTCGGCCATGCCCACCTCGTGCGCGGCGCGGCGCTCCTCGGCACGCTCGGGCTCGACACGGTCGGCGACGCCACCGCCGGCTTCGCGATGGTCGGCCAGGGCCAGCCGGGGCAGCGGCTCGCCGCCGTGGGCGACGTCGACGGCGACGGCCTCGAGGATCTCGCGATCGCCGATCACGACGCCCTCGACGGCACCGGCCTCGTGCACGTCGTGTTCGGCAAGGCCGACGACGAGCTCGTCGATCTCGACACGCTCTCGAGCACCGGCGCCGGCTTCACGATCACCGGCGCCAGCATGGGCGATCGCACCGGCCTCGCGCTCGCGGGCCTCGGCGACATCAACGGCGACGGCCTCGGCGATCTCGCCATCGGAGCTCCCGGCCCCGAGATCTGGGACTGGCCCACCGGCGAGACCGCTCGTGCCGGCCGCGTGTACGTGGTGCACGGCAAGACCGGTGCGGCCCCCGTCTCGCTCGTCGACGTCGATGGTGGCCAGGGCGGCCTGGTGCTGCGCGGCGAGCCCGAGAGCGCCGCCGGCTTCTCGCTGGCGAGCGCGGTCGACTGGAACGGTGATGGCCTCCGCGACCTCGTGGTCGGCGCGCCCGCAGCCGCCTCCCACGGGATCCAGGCCGGGCGCGTCTACGTGGTGCTCGGCGGCGGTATCACGGGCCCCTCGATCGAGCTCGCCGACGTGGCGGCCGGGCACGGTGGCCTCGCCATCGACGGCCAGGCCCCGTGGGATCAGCTCGGCTACGCCGTCGGCGATGCCGGCGACCTCGATGGCGACGGCCTCCACGAGCTGCTGCTCGGCGCCCCCGGGCACGGCGCCAACACGCTCAACCATGCGCTCGGCATCGGCCGCGCCTACGTGTTGCCCGGAATCCCGCTCCCCTCCAGCGGGGCTGCCTGCGCGGGCTGACGGGCCGTGGGGGCTTCCACACGGGCGCATGGTCCCGGCCTCCTCGCGGGGGCGCTACGCTCCCGCCCTCGCCATGGATCTGATCGTCTCGCTCCGCGACAACGTCGTCGTTCGCGATGGCCTCGCCTCGCTGCTCATCATCGCGGTGGCACTCGTGCTGCGCGGCGCCGCGTTGCAGGCGCTGCGCCGCTCCAAGCTCGAGATCGACGACCAGCTCCGCTGGCGGGCCCAGATCCGCAACATCACCGTCGCCGTCGTGATCGCGGGCGTGGCCGTGGTGTGGGCCCAGGAGCTGCGCGCCGTCGCGATCTCCGTGGCCGCAATCGCCGCTGCGCTCGTGCTCGCCACCAAGGAGTTCATCAATTGCCTCATGGGCAGCACGCTGCGGGCCAGCGGCGGCAGCTTCCGCGTGGGTGATCGCATCGAGGTGGCCGGCGTGCGCGGCGACGTGCTCGACATCGGCCCGCTCACCACCGCCGTGCTCGAGGTCGGCCCCGGCCAGTCGATCCACCAGCGTACCGGTCGCAAGATCACCCTCCCCAACAGCGTGTTCCTCACCCACCCCGTCACCAACGAGACGATGTCCGACGACTTCGTGCTCCACGTGCTGCGGGTGCCGCTGGCCGCCGACTCCGACTGGCGGTCCGCGCAGGACAAGCTCGCCGCCATCGCCACCGAGCGCTGCGCCCAGTACGTCGACGACACCCGCCGCGCGCTCGCGCTGGCCTCGCCCGCCGGCGTGGGTGGCAACCTCATCAGCACCGAGCCCGTCGTCTACCTCGAGCTGCCCGACCCCGGGCGCGTGGAGCTGCTCCTGCGGTTCCCCACCCCGGCGCGGCAGCGCGGCCGCGTGGCCCAGCAGATCCTGCGGCGCTTCCTCGACGATCCCACCGCGTTCGACGACGAGCAGCCCGACGCCACGTCGCCCTGGAGCACCCACGCCTGAGCGCCGCCGGCTCGTTCGTCCCAGCCGTCCGCTGCGAGCCATCATGCGTACGCCTGCCTACGAAGCCGTGCCGTACGAGGACCGTCCGGTCACCGAGACGCACCTCGACAATCTCTACGTGGCGGCGCGGCGGGCCGGCCTGCCCGTCGCACGCCCCGAGCACGCGCGCGTGCTCGAGCTCGGCTGTGCCCACGCGGTCAACCTCGTGCCCATGGCCTTCCACCTGCCCGAGGCGCGCTTTCTCGGTGTCGACCTCTCGCCCGGGCAGATCGAGCGCGCCACCCAGCGAATCGCAGCGCTGGGGCTCGGCAACCTCGAGCTGCGCTGTGCCAACGTGCTCGACCTCGACCTCGGCGACGAGCGCTTCGACTACGTCATCGCGCACGGGCTCTACTCGTGGGTACCCGAGCCGGTGCGCGCGCGGGTGCTCGCGATCTGCCGCCAGCACCTCGCCGACACCGGGGTGGCCTACCTCAGCTACAACGCCATGCCGGCGTGGGGCATCCGCGGGGCCATTCGCGAGGCGCTCCTCCAGGTCGTCGATGTGGGGGCCGAGCCGTCCGAGCAGGTCCGACGCGCGCGGAAGCTGCTCGGGCAGCTCGAGCAGCTCCAGCCGCTCCACGGCACCGCCGAGGGCGCGTTGTTGGCCGCCGAGATCGACGGCCTGCGCGACAAGCCCGACGCGTACCTCTTGCACGAGTACCTCGTCTCCGAGTGCCGGGCGTTCTGGCTGCACGAGCTGGTCGAGCGCACGAGCGGGGCAGGCCTACGCTGGCTCGGCGACGTCGCACCCACGGGGCTCTCGCCCGCCGTGCAGCGAGTCACTCGCAGAGCCCTCCGCACTCTCAGCTCCGATGCGATCGTCGTCGAGCAGCTCGCCGACGTCGTCGAATTCCGGCAGTTCCGGGCGTCGCTCTTGTGCAAGGCCACGGCGGTGATCACAGCAAGCCCCACGCCCTCGGCGCTGCTGCTCGAGGCGCATCTCGCCGCGCCGTCCGCCGACCCGGTGCCCGGAGACTTGCCGCTCTCGACCATGGTCCTGGAGCTGCTCGCGCCGCACTGGCCCGCCGATGTGCCTGCCGTCGAGGTCGCGCGTGCGCTCGACGTGGAGCCGTCCGCGCTGGTGAAGCCGGTGTTCGGGCTGCTCGATGACGAGCGCGTGCAGCTACGCCCCCGCACCCTGCCCATCGCCGCCCCGAGCCCGACGCCGCGCGTGGCCGAGCTCTCGCGCTTCGAAGTCGCTCACTTGCCGTTCGTCACCAACCCGCGACACGAGCTCGCCCCGCTCGACGCGTTCCATGCCGCGCTCATCCGCCACCTCGACGGCCGCCCCTTCGCCGCGGTCGTCGAGGCCGTCGTCGATGACGTCCTCGCCAGCCGCTTGCGGCTCGCCAGCGACGCCGTGCCGGCCGTCGAGCAGCTCCGCGCCGTGCTCTCCCGCTTGGTGGAGGGCGGTGTGGGGCGTCTCCATGCCGCCGGCCTCTTGATCGCATGACCGCTCGTATCTCTGCCATCCTGCTCCCGATGGCACGCGCTCGCTCGCTTGCGTTGCTCGCCGCTCTCGCCGGCGCGTGCGTGCCCCCCGAGCCCCCCGACGACCAGCCCACCACCACCGACGAAGGCCCTTCCACCACCACTGGCGCCCCCGCCGACACATCCGGGCACCCCGCGACCACCGACCCCGCCGACTCCACCGGCGAGCCCACCGACCCCTCGCCCTGGCTGTGCCCCATCGAGCCCGCGCCCGAGCCATGGTTCGTGCTCGGCTGGGACTACATCGGCGGCTGGATCGAGCTCGAGCCCGGTGACCCGCTCACCATCACCATCGGCGGTCAGGGCTTGTGGATGATCCCGCTCGGGGTGCGCGGCGAAGGCTTCTGTGTGCCGGCCGACCCGTACGCCTACGATCTCGTGCCCACGCTCGACGCGAGGATCGAAGCCGAGGGCCGCCCCACCCCTGTCGCGGCCGTGGTCGGCTTCCCCGTCTCGTTCGAGCCGCTCGACGAGACCGACCGCACCCTCGGCTACACCTTCATCCCCATGATCATCGACGACACCATCGATCCCGCCGAGCTCGAGGGCGTACCGGCCACGATCCATGCCGAGCTGCGCGCCCGTGACACGCCGCCGCTCTCGTTCACGCTCGACGGCGTGCTCACGATCTCCGACTGACCGCCCCGCCCCGCCGTTTCGATCAGTCGAACAGCGCCGCGATCCGGGCATGCTGCGCCTGCGCGTCGTGATAGCCGAGGCTCATCAGCTCCTTGGTGTAGTCGGGGTCGAACAGCACGTAGCTCGCCAGGTCGTTCTCCGGCAGCTCGCCTGCGTTCGAGCGTCGCAGCCAGCGGGCCATCACGCCGGTGTAGCGCGCGAGGCTCGTCCGGCGGATCACCTGGTGGGCGATCTCGCCGAGGTTCTGGCTCGGCCGGATGAACAGCACCTCCATCCGCTCGTACGGCCGCCCCTCGCGCCCGGGGATCGCCGAGGCCAGCTTCGCGCCGAAGTCCGGCCCGTACATCCGGCGGCCCGCGTCGATGATCTCGTTGAGCCGCTCGATGCGGCGGAGGTCCGCCTCGAGCTTGTCGAGCATCAGCGCGTCGAGCAGCTTGCCGCCCATGAACACCGCGTTGGGATACACGGTCTGCGCCTGCGCTCGCGCGCGCTCGGTCAGATCGTCCGCGCGCTCGAACCGGAGCCCCACCACCAGCAGCCGGTTGGCCCCCAGCCGCATCGCGGGCCGCACGGGGGTGTTCTGCCGCAGGCTCCCGTCCACGTAGTACTGATCGCCCACCCGCACGGCCGGGAACAGCACCGGAATCGCCGCCGACGCCAGCGCGTGCGCGGGCGAGATGTTGGTGTGCACCACGTCGTTGCCCGGGTCCACCGGCCACGGCCGTCGGGCGCCCGGCTGGGTCTGCACGAACACCGTGGTCTTGCCGGTCGCCAGCTCCGTGGCGCTGCAGGCGAACGCGCTCAGATGCCCACGCCCCAGGTTGTGCTGCAGGCCCTTCCACGGGATCCGCCGCCGCACGAAGTCCTCGATGTACCCCGAGTCCACCAGCCCGCCCACCGTCTCCACGCGCCCGTTCTTGGGCAGCTGGCGGCCGAACAACACCTGCGGCAGCTGGCGCACCTGCGACCAGCCGATGCGGTACATCTGGTCGAGGTCGAGCTCCGCCCACACCCGCACCAGCGGGCGCGCCTGGGCGCGCGGCCGGTCGGCCGTGGCCGCGAGGTACGAGCCGTTGATGGCTCCGACACTACTGCCCGTGATCACGTGGAAGTTGCACGGGCGCTTGATCTGCTCGCGCACGTACTGGAGCACCCCCACCTCGTAGGCCCCGCGGGCACCTCCGCCCGACAGCACCAGCCCCACACGTGGGATCTCGTCGTCCGCTCGCTCGCTCACCGCGAAGACCCGCTCTCGCTAGAACCCGATCGGGTAGCACGGGCAGGCACCGGCGGCGCAGCTCGCGGGCGGGGCGGGGTTGCCCGGCAAGATGCTGATGGCCCGATCGTCGGGGATGCGGTTGTGCTGCTGCGGGTACTGCTGCACCAGCGCCGCCACCGTCTCCTCGTCGTTGGGGTCGGCCGCCAGCGTGGCCGCGTCCTCGTTGGTGAGGAACGGCAGCTCGAGCAGCATGTCGCCGCTGATCGGCCCGTTGCTGGTCTCGGTGGCCACCTTCAGCTCCGTCATCGTGCTGTACTGGCACAGCGCCGGGTCGAACGCCGCGAACGCCTCGGCCGGGCAGCCCGTGGGCGCCGACGAGCCCACGATCCACATGAACGCCTCTGCGGTGCAGTGGCTGCCCCGGCACTCGAACGAGTGCTTGAACTCGTACGACGACGCCACCACGCACGGGTGCAGGCACGGCCGCATCAGCAGCGGCATCTGCTCCCCCGACTTCACCTCGTGCGGCAGGCACACCTCGCCGCGGTGGAACGCGATGACCTTGTCCGTGAAGCTCGTTGGCGCCGGGCTCTCCGCCGTGCTCGTGTCGACCAAGGCGGCCACGCACGCGTTGGCCTCGAGGTCACAGACCTGACCGCGGGTCGTGCACGGGTCGTCCTCGCTACAGCCGCTGTCGTCGACCCGAGGCGCGCATGCCCCTGCCCACAGCCCCAGCACGACGGTCCCCACCCATGCGCTCACCCATCGCTTGCTGCCGTGTCGTTCCATGCTCGCATCCCCCGCATCGACCGCGCCTGGCCGCCTGAAGCTCGGCGTGGCCGCGTGACGAAAGTCTGCTCCATTGTACGCCGAGAACCCGCGACGGCGGCAAATACTCGCCGAGGCAGGCCTCGTGCGGCAGTAGTTTGCCCCTCACGCCGGCTCTATGGCAGCGTGCCGGCGGCGCGCGGTTCGGACCCTCTCGAGAGGACGAGGGCCGGTGCCCGCAAAGGACGGGAGGATTGGCAATGACGTACCGATATGCATTCGTGAAGTGGCTCGGCTCCGCCGGCCTGTTGCTGACCACGGTTGGCTGCCCCACAGGCGACGACGGCGACACCGGCGTCACCTCGTTCCCGACGCCTACCACCGGCGTGGACACCGGCACCTCTGCAGGGGAGGAGGAGTCCACCACCACCGGCGCTCCCCCCATGACCACCATGCCGGAGAGCACCGACGACAGCATGGACACTTCGGGCGGCGTGACCTGCGACCCGCCCTGCGAGGCCGGCCAACAGTGCATCGACGGTCAGTGCTTCGACATGCCCGGCGAGGAGACCTCCTCCTCCGGCGAGCCCCCGCCGACCGGGAGCGACTACGGGCCCTGTGACATGTGTGCCGCAGGCGAGATGCCGGTCGCCATCATGGGGCTCGATGGCTTTTGCTTCTGCTCCCCGGAGTGCGATGGGATGGTGTGCCCCGAACCCAACGAGGGTGATGCCATGGCCGTCTGCGCGCTGGGCTTCAAAATGGGTGCACCCCCCACGCAGTGCGCGTTGGTGTGCACCACCACGGAGGACTGTCCGATGGGAGCCACCTGCGAGGACTTGGGCATGGCGAGCCTCTGCACCCATCCCGTGCCCGCCTAGGGAGCGCGCCGTGGGAGCGGATCCCTCCAGGTTCCGCTCCCGTGAACGGAACGCAGCGCCCAGGGCGCACCATTCTTTTACCCATCGCTGCACCCGAGCGTTGCTTCGCCCGCGCTCCCGGGGTTCAATGAACCTGGGAGAACGCACTCGTGATCGTCGATTCGAGTGACGATGAACGGGCTCACGCTCGCCGCTACACCGAGAACGGCATCAACGTCGTCGCGCTCGATCGCCGCGGTCGCGGCCTGTACCGAGCCCGTCCCGAGCGGCGCGTACCCACCTCCCGCTTCACCCGACCGTTCGAGCCCGTTCGCTCCTGGCTGTCGACGGCGTTCTTCGTGGTGCTCGTGGCCGTGCTCCTCGCCCTGGCGATCTCTCGCTTCGGCTGAGCTCGGCGGCGCCCGACCCGGGGACGTCCCGGCTCACGCGCTCAGCAGGCGGGCGAGCTCGCCGTTGGCGTCCATCTCGCGCACGATGTCGCAGCCGCCCACGAACTCGCCGCCCACGTAGAGCTGCGGGATCGTCGGCCACTCCGCGTACTCCTTGATGCCGTCGCGGATGGCCGCGTCCTGCAGCACGTTGACGTGATGGAAGCTCACCTTGTGCTTCTTGAGCACCTCGACCACCGCGGCCGAGAAGCCGCACTGCGGGAACGTGGGGTTGCCCTTCATGAACAGCACGACCTTGTTGCCCTTCACCAAGGTCTCGATGAACTTGCGGGTGTTGTCTTCGAGCATGGCCTGCTCCTCGTCTTCTCGTTACGCCGATCGCGCGCCAATGGCGCGCAAAATCTGACGTAGGGGTAGATATCTTCGAAGCCCCTCGCGTTCAAGCCGGAGCCTTGGAGTCGGGCAGGAGGCCCTCTGCGAATGTGCCAGGGACTTGGCACGTCGAGGCAAGCGCGCCATGGTAGGCGCGACGACGGGATTGGATATGCGCGTTCTTCGCGGTCTACTGGGTGCTCGAAAAGAAGGTTCGGTCATGCTCGGGCGGCGCGGCTTCATGGCCGGCGTCGCCGGCCTCGCGGGTGCGGCAGCGCTGCCCCCCGGCGAGGCCCGAGCCGATCGCTACGGTCCCCAGGGTGGCACCCGGGTGCTCGTGATCGGCGACAGCATGATCGCCGGCGGCTTCGGTCTCTACCTCGCCCGGGCCCTGGGCGAGCGTGGGTACGACACCACCCGTCGCGGCAAGAGCAGCTCCGGCCTCGCCCGTCCCGACTTCTTCGACTGGCAGGCCGAGGCCGGGCGCCTCGTTGGCGAGACGCCCCACGACGCCACCGTGGTCATGTTCGGCGGCAACGACGTGCAGGGCCTCTACATGGGCAAGGGCCAGTGGATCACGTGGGACGACGAGGGCTGGTCCGAGGAGTATGCCCGCCGCATCAACGCGCTCGCCGACCTCGTCGCGCCCGCCGGCCAGCAGCTGTTCTGGATCGGCATGCCCGTGATGCGCCCGTCCAAGTTCCACGCCCGCGTGCAGCGGGTCAACACCATCTACCGCGCCGAGATGGCCATCCGCCCCGGGGCCATGTTCGTCGACATCTGGTCGGTGCTCGCCGATGAAGACGGCCAGTACTCCGACCACATCTACGTCCCCCCCAAGGGCGATCCCGAGGGCGACTCCGACGCCCCCGAAGCCGACGCGAGCGAGCCCCCGAGCGAGGACGAGCCCAAGCCCAAGCCCAAGGGCAAGAAGGTGCTCGTTCGCGCCAGCGACGGCATCCACCTCACCGTGGCCGGGGCCCACTACCTCACGGCGCACGTCGAGCAGGTCGTTCACGCGCAGCTGTCCGCGACCCCCGAGGACCGCTCGTAGGCAACCAAAACGGCCCAAGGGCTTGGTGGGCCAGGTGCCGAGAGGGCCATCGCGTTGACCGCGCGTGTTCTGCGTGACACGCGCGGTCGTTTCATGCGAGAGTCGCCCCCGTTTTGGCGGGGCCAAAACCACTCCGCGGTCGCGAGCCGCTGAGCGACCGCTGGATCCGGTGGGTCCTGCTGCGCCATCGCCTCATCCTGCTCGCGGCCGTTCTCGTCACCTTGGTGGCGGTCATCTTGGCCACCCGGCTACAGGTCAATGGCGACCTGCGCGTGCTGCTGCCGACCGATCATGCGGTCGTTCGTAGCCTCGAGCAGATCGAATCCACGTTCGGCAGCATCAACACCGTCAACATCATCGCGAAGGACGGCACCCCCGAGGCCCGGCATGCGTTCACCGACGCCCTCGAGGCGCGGCTGCAGGGCCACCGGTTGTTCCGCGACATCGAGCACGGCCTGCCCACCGAGTTCTTCGCCGAGCGCGCGCTCTATTACCTCGACGACGACGAGCTCGGGGAGCTCGAGGAGCGGGTCGACGCCTGGACCCACTACCAGCTCTGCTCCAAGACCCCCGACGCGTGCCTCACCGATCCCGACCCCAAGGCGCCCGAGCGTCTGCGCAGCTTCATCGAGGACAAGCGGGCCCAGTCCCACGCGCGCACCGGGTTCAGCGGCCGCTACGAGCGCGAGGGCATCGACGCCGAGGTCATGCTCGTACACCCCTACGAGCCCGCCAACCGGCTCGAGGTGGCCCAAGAGGTCACCGTCGAGGTCCGGGCCCTCGCCCAGGAGGTGTTCGAGCGGCCCGACGCCGCCTGGGCCGGCACCGGGATGACCTACAACATCATCGGGCCCTACACGACCAAGGCCGACGAGCAGGCCACGATCAAGCGCGACATGCTGCGCAGCGGCATCTTCGCGTTCGTGGGGGTAGTGATCATCCTCTACGTGCTGTTCCGCTCCAACCGGGCGGTGCTCGTGCTGCTGGTGCCCTTGCTGTTCGGCGTGATCTGGTCGCTCGGGGCCACGCAGCTCGTGCTCGGTCACCTCAACGTCATGACCAGCACGATCTCCACCGTGGTCATGGGGCTGGGCATCGACGCGGGCATTCACTTCCTCACGCGTGCCCGCCGGGCGCGGCTCGAGCACGACGACCGCGAGGCGATCCGGCGCGCGTTCGATGGCCTGGTGATCCCGCTGCTGGTCGCGTCGAGCACCACGATCGGCGCGTTCCTCTGCATGGCCTCGTCCGACTTCCCGCCGTTCCGCGAGTTCGGCCTGATCTCGGCGATGGGCGTGGCGCTGTGCCTCGTCAACATGGTCATGGTGCTGCCCGCCCTGTGCTTCCTCGTGGGCATCAAGAAGCGCGGCGAGCCGCCGCCTCCCCGGGAGGAGCCCGGCTGGGCCGTGCGCCTCGTGATCGCGCGCCCGGGCCTGTTGTTCATGGGCACCGTGGTGGTGAGCCTCGCGCTCACGCTCGGCGTGCGCGAGGTCGGGTTCGAGTACAACGGCCGGAGCCTGCAGTCCGACCACGCGCGCCGCAACAGCGAGCCCGATGCCAAGCTGGTCTCGCAGATCTTCGGCAAGGACATCCACGCCAGCGTGCTCGTGCGGCCCACGCTCGAGGAGGCCCGGGCCACGCTCGCGCTGGCCCGCGAGCGGCACGCCGAGCGAGCAGCGGCCGGCGACACCGTGGTCGCCGAGCTGTTCGGCGCCCCCGACCTCTTGCCCGACCCCGCCCTCGACATGCAGGCCCGCGCGCGCTGGATCTCCAGCTTCCGGGGCGAGCATGCCGAGCTGCTCGACGAGCTGCGCGAGCGCGCCGGCCTACCGCCGCGCGAGGAGCCGGTGGTGAAGGCCCCCGACGACGGCAGCGACTGGGACGAGTGGAACGACGACGAAGGCCTCCCTGGCGCTGCGCCCAAGGCTCCCGCGCAGCCCGGAGCGATGGGCGACGAGTGGGACGAGTGGGATGGCAGCCAGGACGATCCCCCGTCCGGAGGCGACCCCGGAGCCGGCAGCCCCGCGAACCCTCCCGCGAAGCCGGGTGGGATGGGCGACGAGTGGGACGAGTGGGACGGCAGCCAAGACGATCCCGCCGAGCCCCAGCCTGCGAAGGTCACCCCGGCTGAGCCCGCACCGAGCTCGCCCGTACCGGCCGCACCGGCCGAGCCCGGCGCGCCTGCGGCCGCGCCCGTGCCGCCCGAGCCTGCTGCACCCGTCCCCGCCGGCGAAAATCCCGAGGAGCTCTCCAAGGCCGATGCCGAGCTGTTGTTGTCGATGTTCGACGCGCAGCCGTTCACGATCGACGACCTGCCGCACGCGCTGCTCGCCAAGGTACGGGCCTCCGACGGGTCCTACGGCCTGTTCGCCTATCCGGCGTTCGACGTGGCCGACATGCAGCAGGGCATCGTCTTCATGGGCGAGACCACCTCGTACCTCGACGATCCCGAGCAGGGCATCTTCGTCGGCGAGGCGGTGGTCTACGCCGCCATGTACATGATGCTGCTCCAGGAAGCGCCGCCGGTGCTCATCATGGCGTCGGTGCTCATCGCGGTGCTCGTGTACTGGCAGCTGCGCTCGATCCCGTGGATGCTGCTCACGCTCGTGCCGCTGGCGCTCGCCATGTGGTGGATGCTCGGCGTGATGGGCCTCGTCGACCTGCGCTTCACGCTGTTCAACATGCCGATCCTGCCCGCGATCCTGGGCATCGGCGTCGACAATGGGGTCTACCTCAGCGACCAGATCCGCCAGTCGTCGACCCCTGCGGAGCTGTCCGATGCGCTCGAGGAGACCGGCGGGGCGATCCTCGCCGCCACCGCCACCACCGCGGTCGGCTTTGCCGCGTTCATGGTCGCCGACTCCGGCGGCGTGCGGAGCATCGGCAACCTCGCGGTGCTCGGCATCTCGCTCGCAGCGCTCACCGCCTTGCTCGTGCTCCCCACCGTCAACGAGCTGATGCAGCGCACTCGTCGTCGCTAGAGCGCGCTCGAGTACACCGCGTGGCGGCCCACGCCGATCCGCTCGAGCCGGCCTTCCTTCACCAGCGCCGTCAGATGCCGGCGCAGCACCTTGCGATCGAGGCGGCTGTACTCCTCGATGTCGTCGAGCGTCACGTCGCCGTTGCCTTCGACGAACGGCATCACCAGCCGCGCGAATTCCTCCGAGTCGATGCCTCCATCGTCCTCGGGCTCGGCCTTCGCGTCCTTCTCGGCCTTCTCGGCGTACGCGTCTTGCAGCTCGTCCTCGAGGATCCGCCGCTTCTTGCGGCGCCCGTTCGCCTCGGCCTCCGCTGGCGGCGGCGCGAAGGCATCGCGGAGATCACCGAGCGTGATCTTGGCGAACTGGGTCCACAGCCCCCGCGAGTCGAGATAGCCGACCAGGTCGCCCAGGGTCACGCTCTCGGGGCTTCGCAGCCCCTTGAGCGTCTCGAGGGCGCTCAGGCGCTCGAGCTCGTCGTAGGTGCCGGCCTGGGCCTGAAAGATCGCGCTCGCGTCCCTTGGCATCGTGGAATTCTTCGGGTGTGGTCTCGATGTCGAGCGCCCCGCCCGCTCGGCGGCTCGCTCGACGGACGATCGACTCGTCCTCGTCGCTCCGACACGGCCAGGAGCGCCGTGCCATTCACGACGCGCCGAGCCAATGCCTCGACCTCTCGACATCATGAGCCGTCCGCCTGGGGACGTGCAAGTGCCAGTGGCCCGAAAGGCCTTCGGACGCCATGGCTCGAGGTCACCGCGGAGCTCGACGCGTGCAGCTCCGCGGATCGGGTTGCGCCGTTCGCTCTGTCGCGGCCGCGTCACGAACAGGACACCCGAGGAGATCTCCCGTGCGACACGTTCGACGGAAACACGCGTGCGCGAGGCTCGCCCACTGGGGATGACCCGTGGTCCAGATGCTCCGTCCCCAGCGCCCGGCACCTGCGGCTCGCGTCGATGGCGGCAGAATGCGCAATTTCACGCCTCGGCTCGGGACGGTGATCGATCGCAGGCCGGGCCCCAATTGCGCTCGGACCGCACGCTCCGACCCGCTCGAGCGACCCCCGCCGGCTGGGGACAACCCTGTGGATCACTTGGGGGTTTCTTGGGGAGGCCCATGGGCCGATTCCGTGGATGAGATCCGCGCTCCAGGACGCGGCGCCTTCTTGCAGCCCACCACATCTTGTGGTTTATAGGGTGCCCGCCCCAAGGGGTTGGGGATGGCGGTGCTCCGGGGGGACCCGCGGTATCGTCGTTCGTCATTTGGCCCGGCCTTCACCCCGCCTGGCCTTGCAACGACCACGACGGCACGAAGAACCGGACCGGGGAGGAGCCCCTCTCCCCATGTTCCCCAAGTCCGGCGGCAAAGGGCGCCCTCCTCTCGAAGGCCGGCTGCAGCCATGCAGCCGCTACGGCCGTTTCGAGCGCGCGTCCATCCCCTGACGCCTTGCTCAGAGCTTCGACCTTTCATGCCCCCTCGAAGGGGCCCTTCGTGGTCCCTCGTGCCGGCGCCGCTCTCGCGCCGCGCTCGATCTCCTCTCCCCCGACTCCTCCCGCTCCCTCGCTCCCGGAGACTCCACCCCCATGAAGGTCGCCCGCCACTTCACCTCCGACCGTGCCCAACCATTCGAAGGCATCGCGTTCGAGGACCGCAGCTCCCGTATCGCCAACCCCGACGGTTCGGTGGTGTTCGAGGCGAAGGACATCGCGGTTCCCAAGGGTTGGTCGCAGGTCGCGGTGGACATCCTGGCGCAGAAGTACTTTCGCAAGGCGGGGATCCCCACGCGCCTGCGGCGGGTGCCCGAGCCCGACGTGCCGCAGTGGCTGTGGCGCAGCGAGCCCGACGAAGAGGAGCTCTCCGAGCTGCCGCCCGACCAGCGCGGCCGCGGCGAGAAGGACAGCCGCGAGGTGTTCTCACGCCTGGCCGGCTGCTGGACCTACTGGGGCTGGCGCCACGGCTACTTCAGCGACGAGGCGTCCGCCCGGGCGTTCCACGACGAGATGCTGCACATGCTGGCCACGCAGCTCGCTGCGCCCAACAGCCCGCAGTGGTTCAACACCGGGCTCAACTGGGCCTACGGCATCACCGGACCCGCGCAGGGGCACTACTACTGCGAGCCGCAGACCGGCCACGTGCGGCGCTCCACCGACGCCTACACCCGGCCGCAGCCGCACGCCTGCTTCATCCAGTCCGTGCGCGACGATCTCGTGGCCGACGGCGGCATCATGGATCTGTGGGTTCGTGAGGCGCGGCTGTTCAAGTACGGCTCGGGCACCGGCACCAACTTCTCGAACCTGCGCGCCGAGGGCGAGCCGCTCTCGGGCGGCGGGCGCTCGAGCGGCCTGATGAGCTTCCTGCGGATCGGCGATCGAGCCGCCGGCGCGATCAAGAGCGGCGGCACCACCCGCCGCGCCGCCAAGATGGTCGTCGTCGACATCGACCACCCCGACATCGAGAAGTTCATCGACTGGAAGGTGATCGAGGAGCAGAAGGTCGCCGCGCTGGTATCCGGCTCCAAGGCGTGCAACGAGCACCTCAACGCCGTGCTCGACGCGGCCCACGCTGGCGCCCACTTGCCGCCCGATCGGCAGTTCGACCCGCAGCACAACCGGGATCTCCGCAAGGCGATCCGTGGGGCCCGCCGCGCCCACGTGCCCGAGAACTACATCCAGCGCGCGCTCCAGCTCGGGCGCGAGGGCGTGGTCGAGATCGAGTTCCCCGAGTACGACACCGGCTGGGATTCCGACGCCTACGGCACCGTCTCGGGCCAGAACTCCAACAACTCGGTGCGCCTGTCCAACGCGTTCCTCGAGGCCGTGGAGGCCGACGGCGCGTGGAAGCTCGTGCGCCGCGTGGACGGCAGCACCGCCAAGACCCTGCGCGCTCGCGAGCTGTGGGACAAGATCGCGCTCGGGGCCTGGAGCTGCGCCGACCCGGGCCTGCAGTTCGATACCACCATCAACGAGTGGCACACGTGCCCGGTCTCGGGGCGGATCAACGCCAGCAACCCGTGCTCCGAGTACATGTTCCTCGACGACACGGCGTGCAACCTCGCGTCGCTCAACCTCATGAAGCTCGTGCGCGACGACGACACGATCGACATCGAGGCGCTGCGGCACTCCTGCCGGCTCTGGACCATCGCGCTCGAGATCTCGGTGCTGATGGCCCAGTTCCCGAGCAAGATCATCGCCGAGCTGTCGCACCGCTACCGCACGCTCGGCCTCGGCTACGCCAACCTCGGCACCTATTTCATGGTCCGCGGCCTGCCCTACGACTCGGCCACCGCGGTCGCGATCTGCGGGGCCGTCACCGCGATCATGACCGGTGAGTGCTACGCCACCTCGGCCGAGATCGCCGCCGAGCTCGGGACGTTCCCCGGCTACGCGCGCAATGCCGAGGCGATGCTGCGCGTAATGCGCAATCACCGCCGTGCGGCCTATGCTGCGCCGGCGGGCGAGTACGAGGGTCTCGCGGTGCTGCCCGTGCCGATCGACGCCTCGGCGTGCCCCGAGTACCTGCTCACCGCGGCCCGCCGGTCGTGGGATGCCGCGCTCGACGGCGGCCAGGCCCACGGCTACCGCAACGCGCAGGTCACCGTGATCGCGCCCACCGGCACCATCGGCCTCTTGATGGACTGCGACACCACCGGCATCGAGCCCGACTTCGCGCTCGTGAAGTTCAAGAAGCTCGCCGGCGGTGGCTACTTCAAGATCATCAACCAGTCGGTGCCGCGGGCGCTGGCCGGCATGGGCTACGGCCCGGCCGAGATCGACGACATCGTGCGCTACTGCCGGGGTGCGGGCAGCCTCGTGGGCAGCCCCCGCATCACCCACGCGCAGCTCAAGGCCAAGGGCTTCAACGAGCTGCACATCGCCAAGCTCGAGCAGGAGCTGCCGGGCGCATTCGAGATCGGGTTCGTGTTCAACCGCTGGTCGCTCGGCGACGAGCTGTGCACCAAGGTGCTCGGCTTCTCGCTCGAGCAGCTCTCCGACCCCTCGTTCGACATGCTGGCCGCGCTCGGGTTCTCGGCCGAGGACGTGCGCATCGCCAACGACTACGTGTGCGGCACGATGACGCTCGAGGGCGCGCCGCACCTGCGGGCCGAGCACCTGCCCGCGTTCGACTGCGCCAACAAGTGCGGCCGCTACGGCCGGCGCTTCATCGCGCCCATGGCCCACGTGCACATGATGGCCGCCGCGCAGCCGTTCCTCTCGGGTGCGATCTCCAAGACCATCAACATGCCGGCCGAGGCCACCGTGACCGAGGTCGAGGGGGTGTACATCGCCTCGTGGAAGCTGGGCCTCAAGGCGATCGCGCTCTACCGCGACGGCAGCAAGCTCAGCCAGCCGCTCTCGGCCGCGCTCCTCGGCGAGCTCGAGGACGACATGGAGGAGCTCGAGGACGACGACGCGCGCGTGGAGCTGCCGCTCGTGGCGATGACCACGAGCCGCCCTCAAGTGGTAGAGAAGATCAGCGAGAAGATGGTCTATCGGTATCTCGCCAAGCGCCGCAAGATGCCCGATCGTCGCGGCGGCTACACCCAGAAGGCCACCATCGGCGGCCACAAGGTGTACATCCACACCGGCGAGTACGCCGACGGCACGCTCGGCGAGATCTTCATCGACATGCACAAGGAGGGCGCCGCCTTCCGCAGCCTGATGAACTGCTTCGCGATCGCGATCAGCCTCGGCATGCAGTACGGCGTGCCGCTCGAGGAGTACGTCGAGGCGTTCACGTTCACGCGCTTCGAGCCCAACGGGCCGGTGCAGGGCCACCCGCACATCAAGATGTCGACGAGCATCATCGACTACATCTTCCGGGAGCTCGCGATCAGCTACCTCGGCCGCCACGACCTGGCCCACGTTCCGCCTGACACCCTCGCGCCCGACACCATGGGCAGCGAGGACAACATGGAGCACGGTGTGGACTACCGCGACGAGGAGGTCGTGGACGAGCGGGTGGTCGAGGTTCACGACGCCGAAGAGGTGATGGAGCAGCGCGTGGTCACGCCGGGGCCGCTCAAGCTGGCCGTCGCCACCCCCACCAGCACCCTCCTGGCCGAGGCCGACCGGCGGCGCACCGCAATCGAATTCGAGGACCGCAGCCAGGCTTCGGTTGGGGCCTCGGTTGGGGCCTCCGTGGGGGTTTCCCTGGTAGGAGCCCCGGCGGGTGCCGTCGCGACCGCCGCCCCGACGGAGCCGGCGCCCGAGCCCGGGCATGGGCGCCAGGCCGAGAAGGCGGAGAAGCGCGCGCGCAAGCTCAAGGCCGTGAATCTGAGCGCCGAGGTATCCAAGGCGCGAGCCAAGGGCTATACCGGGGATGCGTGCCCCAACTGCCAGAGCTTCACCATGGTGCGCAACGGCTCGTGCCTCAAGTGCGAGACGTGCGGCAGCACCAGCGGGTGCAGCTAGCTTCACCGACCCCGGGATCTGGGCGAAGCGGGCCAACGAGTTAGCAAGAGAATCGGCAATTCGCGAGGGGGCACGGCGAATGGTCGCCGTGCCCCCTTCGCGAAACATTCATCGGGATCCGAAGAACTGACAGTTTTCCGGAGCTCGAGTGGTGATCAGTCTTCGCCACCCGATACCACGCCGAATCCTCCAGGATCTCGCAGCACGTATCGACGTCCTTCTCGTATCAGCGTGCCCGTGACACGCACACGACGGGCTGTTTGATGGGCAAGGATCGCTTGTGCATATGCCTCGGGGGAGAGCTCCATGTGCACCTTCGGCGTGCCTGGACGGTCTTCCATGGTGGCGATGAGCACCACCTCGCCGGGTCGAGTGGGATCCGTTGCTTCCCTGTCGAAGCTCGCGACGTAGCCTTCGATTACCGTGCCGGGTGAGGGCGAAGACTCGCGCAGGACTCGTGCGATCTCCCGCAGCGGCTCGAAGACGCGGTGGTCGAACGATACCGCTCGGAACGGCAGGGAAGGAGCCCTCCGCCGTGCAGCCCACGAGAAGCCGATCTCCAGCGTGCCACGTCCGGGAGGTCGGAGCCCCGACAGGGCAGCGAGGAAGTTCGAGCTCAGCCCGAGCTCGGCCCCGTGAAGCAAGCGTCCATCCTCGCCTGCATTCAAAGCCTCGGCCGTCGTATGTAGCGCCGACGCGAGCAGCTTGGTGACTCTACGTGAGAACGGATCTTCCAGCGTGGCGGCATCCCCGACCTCCGGGGAGACCGGGACGAGCACCGGCGCGAGGAAGCTTCCGATCTTGGGGGGTAGCTCGCGGCAAGACGCGAGGAATTCCAGGGGCTCGGCGCGAGAGAGCCGAGGATGGTGCGGTAGTGGCTCGATCACCGAGTGCGCCATCGAGAGCAACAGGCGTCGGCGTTCCTCGCGAATTCGAATGCCATCATCGATGGAGATCGTACCGTCATTGGTCTCCACCCCCTTGTAGCGGAACGAGAGGATGTCGGCCTCGGGCTGCCCGAGCTCGAACACGATCGAACGTGCGGAACGCTGCTCGACGAGGGACAGGATCTCGATGAGCTCCACGACCCTGCGAGCGTAATCGACGAACTCCATGCTCTTGGGGACGTCGATCGAGACCTGACCCCTTGGGGTATCGATGACGTATCGCCAATAGCTCGTGGCTTCACTGGTCGCGACATCATGCCAACCGGTGGATGCGAGGTGATGACGTAGGGCCGCAGGCGGGAGCCGGGCTGCTTCGTCGATCCAATCCGGTTTCATAGCACTTCCTCTCGGCTCACCTGTTCCATGAGCCTTTGAAGTGTGGACGGGGAAAAGATGTTGGCCTTGGGGATGTGAATGGTCGTGCTCGCCTCTGACCCTTCGATGGGGTCGCGACCGCGCAGGCTCTCCCAGTATGCACACCGGCGTAGTATCAGGGATTCTGCCGAGTGATGGACCCACTCGTTCTCTTCCGTCGGCAACACGAGCACGACCAGGATGCGAGGAGCGCAAGCCTTGCCGCGAAGGGTGTCATAGTGAGCGCGGCTCAAGGACGGCCGCCCCGATGGTGACGTCGAGACAGTCGTCGTCCTGGTTCCACGTACCGAGCTTGAACCCACACCGCGCGGCCACGGCAGCGACGTAAGCCTTGCTGAGCTCTTCTCGCTGTTGGTTCGGGGTCACGGTCGGACGATCGCCTCACGTCGAGGACGGGGGATCATCGCGCAGCGGTGCGCTGAGCTCAAGGCTCCGCGTGCGGAGGTGTGGGCATGCCATGGATGGTGAAGTACCGCATGCCAGCTCGTGGCCGATTGGGCCGAGCGCTCAGGTCTGGGCGAGGTCGCGGCGTCGGTCGTGCACGCGCTTCGCAGGCGCACGGGCGCTGCGGGTGTGCACGGAGCCGTCGGGCTTGTTCGCGTCGGCGCGGAGCTTCGGCTCGACGGGCTTCTCGTCGACGGGCACGTTCGTGGTGATGCGCTCGGCGTCGTCGATCGCGGCCTCGGGCTCGCTCGACTGCAGCATCGAGCTCAGCGCGGCCACCAGCAGGCCCATCGCCGCGCCGGCGGCTCGCCACCGCCAGCTCCGGATCCCGCGGGTTCGGTGCCTTCGCTTCGGCACGCCGTCGCCCTGGTCCACGGCCTCGGCGAGCGCCTCGAGCATTGCGCTCATCGAGGCGAAGCGGTCGTCGGCCTTGGCCGAGAGGCCGCGTCGGAGCACCGCCTTGAGCCCGGGGGCCACGTCGAAGCGCTCGGGCCAGGGGCGCAGCTTGCCGCGCGAGGTGGACTCGTAGAGCGCCTCGGCGGTGTCGCCGGGGAACGGCAGGCGACCGTAGATCGCCTCGTAGAGCACCACGCAGAACGAGAACTGGTCGGACCGTGCATCGTCCTCGCCGCGGAACTGCTCCGGGGCCATGTAGGCGGGGGTGCCCATGAGCGAGCCGGTCTTGGTGATGCGGGCGTCGGCGAGCTCGCGGGCCAGCGCCTCGCGGTCGATCGGGCGCTCGTCGCCGAGCTCGGCGTGGTGCTTGGCGAGGCCGAAGTCGACGACGCGGACGCGGCCGTCGTCGCCCACGAGCACGTTGTCGGGCTTGAAGTCGCGGTGCACGAGGCCGGCCTCGTGGGCGGCCATGAGGCCCGCGGCAGCCTGACGCAGCACGGCGAGCACGTCGGCCACGGGCGAGCGGGGCGCGCTCGAAGGGCCGCGAACGGTGGCATGCTCGACGAGCCACTGCCGCAGGGTCCGGCCGCGCACGAGCTCCATGGCGATGTAGGCCTGGCCGTCGGCCTCGCCCACGTCGAACACGGTGGCGACGTTGGGGTGGTTGAGCCGACCCATGGCCCGGGCCTCGCGGCGGAAGCGGGCCTGGTTGGCCGGGGAAGCGTCGCGCAGCACCTTTACGGCGACGCGGCGGTTGAGGCCCTCGTCCTCGGCCTCGTAGACCATGCCCACCCCACCGGCGCCGAGCGGCGCGTGCACCCGGTACGGGCCCACGCGCTCGGGCAGCGCGGCGGCCGGGTACGGGCTGGTGGCGGGGCGTCCCATCGGCTCCAAGAACGGTACGGACGAGCGATCGCTTTCGGTCGATCGCTTGCGGCGTCCGAGGCCAAACCGTGACACTGGGGTGGTCGCGGTCTCGGCCTCGGACGCCATGCCGGGGGATACGGGTCGGGACGAGGTCGGTGCCGCCGGAGCACACGCGAGCGCGCGAGGCGCCGGAGGCATCCGGCGGGCTCGAACGGGCGTGGCAGCGTCGGTCATGGTCGGCTGGATACATCGCAAGCGCCGTGCCCATTTCCGGGAGGAGGCACGATCCAATGGATCGGCGGGGTTATGGGCGGGAGGGCGAGAACGGGCGCAATCTACGGATGACACGATGTCCATCGTCCATGACACCGGATGTCGCGGTGTCTGGGTGCTGACAGAAGGGCGGGCCGGCCCGGGCCTCGGGTCCTCGCGGGTTTTTGGACTCGGATCCTGGCTCGTGCTCATTAGGCCTTCGGCGCCAGAGCAGGCTGCCAAGAAAGCCTTCGAGGGCAGGATGGCCATCATCGAGCTCACTGATGTCACGATGACCTATGGCCGCGGCCGCAAGCGCCGGGCGGCGCTGGACCGAGTGAGCGTGTCCGTGGAGGAGGGCGCGTTCGCGGTGCTGATGGGGCCCTCGGGCGCAGGCAAGAGCACGCTGCTCAAGCTGATCCTGGCGATGGAGCGGCCCGACGACGGCACGATCCGGGTGGCGGGCCGCGACGTCCAGCGGCTGCGCAAGGCCAGCATTCCGTACGTGCGGCGGAACGTGGGGGCGGTGTTCCAGGACTTCAAGCTGCTGCCCGATGCCTCTCCGATGGAGAACGTCGCGTTGGCGCTGCATGTATTGGGGCTGCCGCGTCGCGAGGTGCGACAGCGGGCTGCACGCGCGCTGGCACGGGTGGAGCTCGAGGCCGACACGTACCGGCCGGTGCGCTGCCTGTCGGGCGGGGAGCAGCAGCGGGTGGCGATTGCTCGCGCGGTGGCGGCCGAGCCCGCGATCCTGTTGGCCGACGAGCCGACCGGCAACCTCGATCCGCGGCTCACCCGCGAGATCCTCGACCTCCTGGCGGCGGTGCGCGATCGCGGGACGACGGTGCTGTTGGCCACGCACGATCCGATCGTGCTCGATCACCAGGCGCTGACGCAGCAGATCCACCTCGAGCATGGGCGGCTGGTGTCGCTGTCGCGACCGCCCGCGTACCTGCACGACGACGACGAGATCCCGGAGATCCTGCCGGCGATGTGGCCCGAGCCGGCGGAGGCGGTGGCGTGATGTCGGCGATGCACAGGCTGCTGCGGCCGCTCTACTCGCTCGGCTACGTGGTGGGTCGCGGCATGCGTGGGATGGCGCAGGCGCCCGCGGTGCAGCTCTTGGCGGTGGGCACCATGGCGGTCTGCATGCTGCTCCTCGGGGTGGTGGTGCTGGTGTGGAGCAACGCGCAGAGCATGGTGCGCGCGTGGGGGCTCGACGTGCCGGTGACGGTGTACCTGGTCGACGGGGCCGAGGCGGGGCACGTGGACGTGGTGGTGGAGCGGCTGCACGCGCTGCCCGAGGTGGAGGCCGTGCGGCGGGTGACGCCGGAGCAGGCGCTCGAGCGGCTGCAGGAGGGCCTGGGCGAGGACGGCGAGCTGCTCGCGGGTCTCGACCCCACGGTGCTGCCGGCGTCGCTCGAGATCGAGCTGGTGCCGGGGACCGATCCGGATTTTGGGCATGCGCTGGCCGAGCGGCTCTCCGAGCTGCAAGCGGTCGACGAGGTCGCGGTGGCCGGCGACTGGGCGGGGCGTGCCCATGAGCTCCTGGCCACGCTGGAGGACCTGGCGCTCGGGGCGGGGCTCTTGGTGAGCCTGGCGTGCATGGCGATCGTGTGGAGCACGATTCGGCTCGGCGTGTACGCGCGGCGGGCCGAGCTCCAGATCCTGCGCCTGGTGGGTGGCACGAGCCGCTTCGTGCACGGACCGTTCGTGTTCGAGGGCATGGTGCAGGGGGCACTGGGCGCCACGGTGGCGCTGGCGATGCTGTGGCTCGGGTTCGATGCGGTGCACCCGTTCCTCGAGCGCGGGCTGTCGCTCTTGTTCGCCGCGGGGGCCCTGCGGTTCTTCGGGCCGGTGGAGCTGGGCGCGGGCGTGGTGTTCGGGGCGCTCTTGGGGCTCCTCGGCGCGCGCGCGGCGGTCGCTCGCTATGCGGAGGTCTAGCGCTGCCATGAAGCGACGAGGCGGGCTTGCGTGGGTGCTCTCGACTGGTGGCGTGCTGCTGCTCGCGGCGGCGCCCGTGCAGGCACGGGGGGGCCTGGGTGAGCTGAGCGAGCGGCTGGGGCGGGCGCTGGAGGCCGAGCTGGGGCTCGCGCAGCAGGCGACGGAGCTCGAGCGCGCCGTGATTGCGCTCGAGCGCGAGCAAGCAGGAGCCGAGCGCGGGGCGAGCGTGCTCGAGCACGCGGGGCGGCAGAGCCTGCAGCAGCTCGATGCGTACCGCGAGGCGCGGGACACCCGTGAGCGGCTCGTGCGGCAGCGGGCGCGGGCGCTGGTGAAGGTGGCGCGCGGCGGGATCGCGCGCATCGTGCTCGAGGATCTCGGTGACGAGCGGCCGAGCGCAGAGCGGCTGACGCGAGGGCGTGATCTGCGGTGGCTGGTGCGGCACGACCTGCGCGAGCTGGCGGCGTACCAGCGGGCCGAACGGCGCGCGCAGACGGAACGATTGCAGGCGGAGCGACAGCTCCAGGCGCTGTCGGTGCTGGCGACCGTGCACGACATGCAGGGCGAGCTCTTGACTGCGGCCGGGTCGGCCACGGTGCCGGCGCTCGAGCGGGCCGAGTCCACGCGGCAGCAGCTGCTGTGGAACGGCGTGCCGCTGGCGACCGAGGACCGCGAGCGGCTCGAGGCGCTGCAATCGAGCCAGGCGGAGCTGCGAGCGCTGCGACGCGACGGCACCGAGGGTGAGCTGCGGCGGCCGGTGCAGGGCGCGGTGGTGGGGCGCTTCGGGGCGTACACCGATCCGATCCTGCGGCTGCCGATGGTGCGCAACGGCGTGGAGCTGGCGGCACGGCGCGACGCGCAGGTGCGGGCCCCGGCCGCGGGTCGCGTGGTGATGGTGGCGGAGCTGCCGGGCTTCGAGCAGGTGGTGGTGATCGACCACGGGGCGCAGCGGCTCTCGATGCTGGGCCGGCTGTGGAAGCTGACGGTGGCCGAGGGCGACGACGTGGACGCAGGAGCGGCGATCGGTCGCGTGGCTCCCAAGGCGCTCGACGATGGGCTCGGTACGACCGCCTACTTCGAGCTGCGACACGGGGACAAGCCGGTCGATCCCACGCCCCGGCTGAGCTGGGGCGTGGACGAGCCCGCCTCCGACGCTCCATGATCACGACCCGCATGCTCGACTCGCTGCCGCCGCTCGCCGATCTACATCGCCACCTCGATGGCTCGCTGCGTCCGAGCACGCTCGCCGAGCTCGCGGCGCCGCTCGGGCTGCGGATTCCCGAGGGGTTCGGGTTCCACCCGGGCATGGGGCTGGCGGCCGCGCTGGCGTGCTTTCGTACGACGCTCCGCGTGCTGCAGACGCTGGCGGCGGTCGAGCGGGTGGCGCGGGAGATCTGCGAGGACGCGGCGGCCACGGGGGTGAGCACGCTCGAGATCCGCTTCGCGCCGCAGCTCCACCAGGGCCGCGGCGCATCGATGGCCTCGATCGTCGATGCGGCGCTGGCGGGCTGCGCAGGGCGGGCGGGGCTGGTGCTGTGCGGGCTCTACGGCGAGCCGCCGGCGCTGGTGGAGCGGCTGGTCGAGCTCGCACGGCCGCGGCCGGGGGTGGTGGGGCTGGATCTCGCGGGAGGGCCCGCGCCGGGGCATCGCTTCGGGCTGGTCGACTACGCGAGCGCGTTTCGCCGCGCGCGCGCGCTGGGGCTCGGCCGCACGGTGCATGCGGGCGAGGGCCGGCCGGCGGCGGAGATTCGCGTGGCGATCGAGCGGCTGCTCGCGCAGCGCATCGGCCACGGCACCACGCTGCTGCACGACTCGGCCGTGACGGCGCTGGTGATCGAGCGCGGGGTGACGCTCGAGGCGTGCGTGACCTCGAACCTCCACACCGGGGTGGTGGCGAGCATCGCCGAGCATCCCATCGCACAGTGGCTGGCCCGGGGCGTGCGGGTGTGCATCGCCACCGACAACACGCTGATGTCGCGGGTGGATGCGCAGCAGGAGCACGCGCGGGTGGCCGAGATCCCGGGCATGACGCCGTCGCGGCTGCGCCAGGCGATCGCGTGGGGGCATGCGGCGGCGTTTCGGCGAGCGTGAGGGCGGCCGGAGGCCGTGGGGGGCCGATATCGAAGGGCCGCCCGAGGCGTTATGCTGCCGACCATGCTCGTGCGCCGCCATCCGTGGCCCTGGATTCTGCTCTCGCTCGGCGTGCTCGCCTCGGCTTGCCAGCGCTCCGACGACGAGCTGCGCTCGATGATGGGCGAGGTGGCGGCGAGCCAGGTCGAGCCGGTGCGTGCTCAGCACGCCGAGTCGACGAAGGCGGAGGCGACCCGCGAGGAGCGCATCAAGACGCTCGAGCGCCAGCTCGCCGATGCGCAGGTGCAGGTCACCGGGCTCGAGGGCCAGCTCGCAGACGCGAAGGCGTCGCTCGCCGACGTGAAGACGCGAGTCGAGACGCTCGAGAAGGGCCCTCCCCCAAAGCCCCCCGTGGCCGGTCGCCCGGTTCCCACGGACACGTACCGCGTGGAGCTCGGCGACGCGCAGACGATCGGGTCCGACACGGCGCTCGTCACCATCGTCACGTTCTCGGACTTCCAGTGCCCGTTCTGTGCGCGGGTGAGCCCCACCATCACGGCGCTGCGCACGGAGTACGGCGCCGATCTGCGCTACGCGTTCAAGCACAACGCGCTGCCGATGCACAAGCAGGCGCGTGCGGCCGCGATCGCGGCCGAGGCCGCGGGCGAGCAGGGCAAGTTCTGGGAGATGCACGACAAGCTGTTCGAGAACTCGCGCGACCTCAACGAGACCAACTTCATCGCGTGGGCCCGCGAGCTCAAGCTCGACGTCAAGCGGTTCGAGCGCGACCTCGCGAGCACCACCATTGGTGCTCGCGTCGACGCTCACCAGCGGCAGGCTACCGACCTCGGCGCCCGCGGCACGCCGTCGTTCTTCGTCAACGGCCGCTTCCTGTCGGGAGCGCAGCCGATCGAGAGCTTCCGGGCGCTCATCGACGAGGAGAAGCGGAAGGCCGAGGCCAAGGTGGCCGCCGGGACGCCGCGAAGCAGCGTGTACGCGGAGACGATCGCGAGCGGGAAGACCGAGCCGTAGGACGGCTCAGAAGTTGTCGCGCAGGTACGCGAGCAGGTCGGCCATCTCCTGGTCGCTGAGGTTCTGCGGCGGCATGATCACGTCACCTTCGTCGTAGCCGGCGAGCACGATGTTGATGAGTTGCTCGTCGGACAGCTCGGGGACCTCGTCCCGCAGCGGAGTCCCGGTGGAGCCCGAGTTGCCGTCGGCGCCGTGGCAGCTCGAGACCGCACAGAGCCCGAAGGAGCTCGCGCCCGCGCCGGCGTCACTGGGGAGCCTGAGGATCGCCTCGACGCGGGCAGGATCGATGGTCTCGTCCTCGGGTTCCTCCTCGTTGCAGGCGGGGAGGAACAGCGCGGCGGAGAGCGTGAGGAGCAGGGGAAGTCGCATGACGGCAGAGGGTAGCGCAGGTCGGGGCCGCGGGTGAATGCACTACTTGCGGGCGACTACGGTGCAAGGCGTGCATGTGGGGAGGACGCGCAGTGGGACGGCTCACTCGCCGATCGTCTCGTCGCGTACGCGCGCCGGCCCGCGCCACGCCAGCGCCACCGCCACGAGGCTGGCCGCGGCACCCAGCAGGAAGTTGGGCCCATAGCCGAGCCACTCTGCCGTGCTGCCGCCGAGGGCCGCGGCTCCCGCGGTGACGGCCACCACCAGCGAGGCCTGCACGGTGTAGTCGGAGGCCGCGTGCTCGGGCCGGCAGCGGTCCATCATGAGAGTGAAGAGCGCGGCGGTGGCCATACCCGAGGCGAGGTGCTCGAGCATCACGGGGCCCCAGATCCGCACGCCGTGGGCCTCGGGGCTCACGCTCCACACATAGCTGGCGACCGCCGCTGCTTGCAGCACGCCGAACCACAAGAGCGCGCGTCGCCGGCCCAGGCGCTCCACCGCCGCCCCGCCCACCAGCGCGCCCACGAGGCCCGCGGCGAAGCCCAGCCCGCCCAGGAGCACGCCGAGCTCGGAGAGGCCGAGGCCGCGGTCGATGTAGAACGGCCGCAGCATGCTGGTGCCGAGGTACTCGCCGGCCTTGTAGAGCGCGAGCACCACGAGCCACCCGCGGCGCTCGGGATCGCGCGTGAACCAGTGTAGGGCTTGGCGCAGGCCCGGCTCGGTGCGCACGGCAGGAGCCGCGGGCCGGGGCGGCTCGCGAAACGCCCACACGGGGACGGTGGCGAGCAAGAGCAGCAGCGCCGCGCTCGCGAACGTGAGCGCCCAGCCGAGGTGATCGAACGCCAGGAGCAGCGCTCCGCCACCGACGATCATCCCCACGCGATACCCGGCCACCTGCACGCCGTTGCCGAGGCCTCGCTCGTGGCGGCGCAAGAGATCGATCGCGAGGCCGTCGGCGGCGATGTCCTGCGTGGCGGCGAGGAGGTTGGTGAGCAGCACGCCCACTACGAGCCACGCGAGCGACTCGGCCGGGTCGGCGAACGCGAGCGCGAGGAGCATTGCGACGCTGGCGAGCTGCAGCGGCAAGAGCCAGCCGCGGCGCGGGCCGAGGTGGCTGCCCTGGTGGCGGTCGACGAGCGGGGCCCACACGAGCTTGAGCGCCCACGGCAGCATGAGCAGCGTGGACAGCCCGATCGCCGCGAGCGACACGCCCTGCTGCCGCAGCACGGCCGGCAGCGCCTGGATGAAGAACCCGAACGGCAGACCCTGCGAGAAGTAGAGCGCGGCCAGGAGGCCCAAGGTGCGAGGAGTCGAGCGTGGCATCATGACTCGCGTCTCCGCGGCAGCGCCCGTCGCAGGAGCCGGCGCAGCTCCGGTGCCGCGCTGCCCGGCGGCACCACCGAGGTGGCGGCCGCGAGCTGGTAGTAGCCCTCGATCGCGGCGAGCGTGGTGACGGCGAGCCCCGGGATGTCGAGGCGCACCGGCTTGGAGCGCTCGCTCGGTCGATCATCGGCGGTCTCGGCCGCTCGCGCCTCGCGGACGACCTCGTGCAGCAGTGCGCCGAGCTCGTCGAGCCGCCGCTGCACGACGGCCTGGTAGCGCTCGCGCAGCTCGGGGTCCTTGAGTGCCTGCGCGCCGATCCACACCCATGCGGCCACCGCCTCCGGTCGCGCGCCCTCGCCCTGGGCGAGGTAGGCGTCGACCCACGCCTCGAGTCGCCCCCATGCGCCGCGGCGGCGCGCGGCCAGGGCCTCGTGTCGTGCTCTCACCAGCGCCTCGAGGTGGTCGAGCAGCGCGTGGAGGATCTCGGCCTTGCTGCCGAAGTGGTGGTGCAAGAGCCCCGCCGCGAGCCCGGCCTCGGCCGCGATGGCCTGTACCGAAGCACCGTCGAACCCGGTGCGTGCCATGACCCGCAGGGTGGCCTCGACGATCTGCAAGCGGCGCTCGGCGGCGTTGGAGGGGCGTCCCATAAATTGGTTGTATGACCAAACAATAAACGCCCCAAGGACCTCCTGCAAGCGCGGGGTGGCCGCAGCCGGTCGCCTGCGGGTATGCTGGGCCGGCCGTGACGCCGAGGATTCGCTTCGCCACCCCCGAGGATGCCGGGCTGCTGTTTCGCTTCGTCTGCGAGCTCGCGGAGTACGAGCGCGAGCCCGCTGCGGTGAAGGTGACCGTGGACGAGCTGCGTGCGCAGCTCTCGCAGTCGCGACCGCCGTTCGAGTGTTTGATCGCCGAGCGAGTCGATGGTGACGCTGTCCCGCACGCGCTGGGCTTCGCGCTGTTCTTCACCAGCTACTCGACCTGGAGAGGGCGGCCCGGGATCTACCTCGAGGATCTCTACGTGCCGCCCATGCACCGCGGCGCAGGCGTGGGGCGAGCGCTGCTGGCTGCGCTCGCCCGCCTCGCGCAGGAGCGCGGGTGCGCACGCTTCGAGTGGGCGGTGCTCGACTGGAACACCCCGGCGATCGGCTTCTACGAGCGCATGGGCGCGGTCGCGATGTCGGAGTGGACGGTCTTCCGGATCGCCGATGGGGCGCTCGAGCGGCTGGCGGCGACGGGGGAGGCGGTGGTGCGGGAGGGCTGAGGCGCCCGGGCCTGTTCGAATGGTGGCTCGCGAGTCGAGCGAGCATGTCGGCTCGCGATCACTCCCCCTCGACATCGCCCTTGCGCAGCGCCTTGACCTCCTCGGCCCAGCGCTCGAGGTCCTCCACCGTCACCTGCACTGCCTCGCCGCCGCGGACCTGGCGGTGGGCGTCGAGCTGGGTCTGTACCTCTTGTCGCAGCCGCGCGAGGCCACGCTGCAGGCGGCCGCGGACGGTGCCCTCGGGGATGCCGAGGACCTCGCCGATCTCGCGGCCGCTCAGGCCGTCGAAGTACATCAGCTCGAGCACCACCTGGTCGGCCACGGGGATCTGGCGCAGCGACTGCACGAACGCCTGGCCCTCGCGGCGGCGCATGATGATGGAGCTCGGGGAGCGCGGGTCGAGCTCTTGCACGCAGACGGCGGCGAAGTCGAGCTGCTCGCGCTGGCGCTTGCTCTTCTTGCGGATGTAGTCGTAGAGCACGTTGTTGGCCACGCGGAACAGGAAGCGCCGCACGCTGGTCTCGCCGCGGAAGCCGGCGGCGGCCTGCAGGCAGCCGAGGAACGTCTGGCCGACGAGGTCGGGCACGTCGGACTCGCTGGTGACCTTGTTGCGAAAGAACCAGGTGATCTCGCCGATCCGCCGCCGCACGAGCTCGTTGCCGGCCTCGCGGTCGCCCGCCTGCCAGCGATCGAGCAGCTCGCGATCGGGGTCGCTCACCCACCGAACATAGCACTCGCAACGGTCCCCCGCTCGTGGCCGGCGCGCGACCGGTGAGGCGCTCGCATCGGGCCGCTCGCGGTGGGGTGGGCGCGACGGCTCGCCGCTGGTGGGGCGCTCGCGAGCGCGGTATGGTCGTCGGCCCGTTCGTGGCCAGAGGGGCCCGTGGGACAGGAGAACCATCGCCATGAAGGTCAAGGCAGCCGTCGCTCACGCCGCAGGCAAACCGCTCAGCATCGAAGAGATCGACCTCGAGGGCCCGAAGGCGGGCGAGGTGCTCATCGAGATCAAGGCCACCGGCGTGTGCCACACCGATGCGTTCACGCTATCGGGTGCCGACCCCGAGGGCCTGTTCCCGGCGGTGCTGGGGCACGAGGGCGCCGGCGTGGTGGTGGACGTGGGGCCGGGCGTGACGACGCTCGCCAAGGGCGATCACGTGATCCCGCTCTACATCCCCGAGTGTCGTCAGTGCAGCTACTGCACCTCGGGCAAGACCAATCTCTGCCAGGCGATCCGCCTCACGCAGGGGGCAGGCAAGCTGCCCGACGGCACCATGCGGTTCTCGGCCGGTGGCAAGCCGCTGTTCCACTACATGGGCACGTCCACGTTCGCGAATTACACGGTGGTGCCCGAGATCGCGGTGGCGAAGATCCGCGAGGACGCGCCGTTCGACAAGGTCTGCTACATCGGCTGCGGCGTGACCACGGGCATCGGCGCGGCGATCAACACCGCCAAGGTGGCGCCCGGCGACAACGTGGTGGTGTTCGGGCTCGGCGGCATCGGCCTCAACGTGGTCCAGGGCGCGCGCATGGCCGGCGCCAACATGATCGTGGGCGTCGACCTCAACCCGGCCCGCAAGGCGCTGGCCGAGAAGTTCGGCGTGACGCACTTCGTCAACCCCACCGAGGTGCAGGGCGAGCTGGTGCCGTACCTGGTGAACCTCACTGGCGGTGGTGCGGATTACTCGTTCGAGTGCGTGGGCAATGTGAAGGTGATGCGCCAGGCGCTCGAGTGCTGCCACAAGGGCTGGGGGACCTCGGTGATCATCGGCGTGGCCGGGGCGGGCGAGGAGATCGCGACGCGGCCGTTCCAGCTGGTGACCGGGCGGGTGTGGAAGGGGACGGCGTTCGGCGGGGCCAAGGGGCGTACGGACGTGCCGAAGATCGTGGATTGGTACATGAGCGGGAAGATCAACATCGATGATCTCATCACGCATACGCTGCCGCTCGAGAAGATCAACGATGCGTTCGATCTGATGCATCACGGGGAGTCGATTCGGAGCGTGGTGGTGTTCTAGGGCGTCGAGGTGGAGCGCCCGGGTCCCGGTCGCGAGCCTCAGCCACGCAGCAACGTCACTGTCCGACCGCTCGACGTTCGGATCGTCTCCAAGCGCGTCCGGTCCTCGATCGGCTCCGCATCGGCGCGGCAGTCGAACAGCACCAAGATCCCCTCGTCGAGCCCGAGGCGGTCGAGGTATTCGTCGAGCTGAACCAGGCCACGCTCGAGGGGATCGCCCTTCTTGTCACGGTCGCGCCATACCTTGAGCTCCATCGCGAGACGCTGGACGACGCGTTGGCCTTCGGTGTTGGTGTAAGGCCACCGCACCACCAAGTCGATGCGCTTGCGTCCCACGCCCACCTCGCGCTCGACCGAACCACCGCCATTGACGATGCGGTGCAGCCACGCCATGAGCACGAGCTGCGGCGCGACTTCGGGATAGTCGATGCGACCGGCGACGATCTCGCCGTGCTCGCGCCAGAACTGGACGAAGCCCTGCAGCAACCGCTCTACGTCGAGCCGGCCATCGGCGCTCACGTAAGTGCGCGGTTCGGCGGACACGGCCGCCTCGGCCTGGCCCGCGAGCACGCGGACGATGATCTCGCGGTAGATCGGGTTGGCGATGCGCACCGGGAGCCCAGGGGCGACCAGGCCCAGATCCATGACGTACTCGAAGTCGGCGTCGAAGCTTGCCCCGCCCGGGAGCTCACCCGCGAGCACCGGCTCGAGCACCCGGCGCACCGCATCCTCTCGCAGACGGGCCAATAGCGAGTCGAGGTGAGTCGCGCGCGAGAGGATCAAGCGCTCCTTGGCCTGGACGATGTCGGCCTCGGTGATGGCCTGGGTGAGTGGCACGCCAATCTCCTCGACCACCTCACGAGCCAGCGCGTTGGTCAACCACGGTTGCCCCTGCGCCAGGGTCCAGGCGCATGCGAGTGCTTCCTCCGTGAAGGCTTGGCCGGTCTCGGTGGTGTGCTGCGCGTAGAGCTCGCGGACCTCGCCCTCGGTGAAGTTGGAGAGCAGGAGCGATTTCTCCTTGATGTTGAACGGGCTCGATGAGCCCATGCGCACGGGTCCGCCGCCGCTGGCTGCCTTGTAGTCGCGGACGTCTCGCATCCCGCACAGGATCACCGACGAGGGAAACGCCGCCGGCCGGTCGGGAAACCCTGCACGAAGCTGGCTGAGCACCGAATAGAGACTGCGACCGGCGAGCGCGTCGATCTCGTCGAACACGAGCACGAGCGGACGCGGGCAAGCCTGCGCCCAGCGGGTGAGCTGCTTGTAGAGCAAGGTGCCCTCCGCGGCCTCGACCGCGGGAGGTGGACGTAGCTCTGCCGAGAGCTCGCGCGAGGCGAGCTCCTCGATCGCCGACCACACCGTCTTGGATGCGGTCTCCACATCGTCCTCGAACGGCCGGCCCATCTCGCATGAGAAGTGGAGCGCCGCATGGCGCCCTTCGGCGGTGAGGCGCTGCGCCAGCGCGCGCATGATGGTGGTCTTCCCCGTCTGCCGCGGCGCATGCACCACGAAGTACGCCTGGTTGTCGACGAGCGTCATCAAGCCCGGCAAACGTCGCTCGGGCGGGATCATGTAGTGCCGCTCCGCTCGACATGGGCCGGCGATGTTGAACCTGCGCATGCTCGGGCTTCATACCATGGTCGGCACGAGCTCCACCTTCGGGTGCGAGTGCACCGTCGCGCCAGAGCCGCGTTCGATGCACCCAGCGGACGGGGCAGCCCTTCACAATCCCATCACGATCGCGTGCACCCGCTCGGGCTCGGCGCCACCCGGCGGGTGACCTTGGATCCTGAGGGCCTGCGAGCAGTCCTCCTCGTCAGGTCTTCTGAACACGGATCTTCAGGGCAGCTCCGGGCAATCGATCTCCCTGTCATCCGACAGCTCGCACCAGGCATCGATCGTAGAGCCGCCCGGCCGCGGGTTGCCCTCGCGACGGACGAACCTGAGCTCGAGGTTGAAGCCGTAGTCCGCACAGAAGCTGCTGAGTGCATCGCCGCTGAGCGCTACGAAGCACTCGATGGCGTCGTTCGGCAGCGTGCCGTCGGTGTTGCACGGGGGCACCGGGATCTCGTCGAACGAGCCGTCGCTTCGCGGCGTTTCCTCGATGAGGGAGCACGAGACATCGAGCTCGGGCGTGTCGGGGTCGATGTCGGCCACGCACGCGGGCATGCATGCGGGCTTGAGCTGCTCCGCGATCCCCTCGGCGATGGTCACGAGCGTCGGTGCGTAGTCCTCGTCGCAGACCGAGAAGCTGTTCCGCTGGTCTCCGACGGTGAACGCGTCGGCGAATTCCCGCAGTCGCACCGGCGGAATCCCGAAGCCCTTGGTGCCCTCGCAGCCGGGCCCGATGCCGAAATCCACCTGGAATTGGGGGTCGGCCGCGTCCTGGTAGATCGTCTCGCCGTCGGCGCCCACGCCGGCGATGACCGACACGAGCACTTGCTGCTCGGGGGTGATGATCTGCTTGTTGGTCTCGAGCTCCTGCAGCTCGTCGATGTAGCCCGCCGTCGGACGGAGCACGGCGAGCTCGTCGGCGTCGCGCGCCTCGACCAAGGCGCCGTCGACGTCGAGGTCGACGGCGCGGCAGTCGTAGGGGCCCGTGCCCTCGCACACCACGCCGGCGTTCCAGCACACCGCCGACGTCGGGGTCTCGGCCATGGGGTCGGACCAGAACACCCGATCACCCTCCGGCAGGAAGACCGAGTCGAATTCGGGGTTGCGCGAGCAATCCTCCTCGTCGGTGAGGTGGATGATCGACAGGACCGCGTTGGCGCGCACGAAGCCGTAGGCGGGGTCGTCCTGCGTCTGCGTGCGACGCAGCGCCTTCGACATCGACTCGAGCGGCGACTCGTAGCCGCAGCCCACGATGCCCTGCGGTGCGACGCACCCGAATGCCTGCACCATGTCGATCCCGTCCGGCAGGTTCGTGCCACCCTGGAGGCGCTCGAGCCAGTCGCGTGGCGTGACGACCTCGTCGCCGTCGATCCCGGACGGGCGGGTCGTGATCTCGGTCAGCTCCTCCGGGCAGGTGTCGACGCAGGCCTCGGGAAACGGATCGACGGCGGGACCTTCGAGCAAGAACTCGTCGAGGCGGCCGCGGCACGAGCTGAGCTGCAGCGCTCCCGCTTCGGACGTGGTGTCCTCGCACCACGGATTGCCGTCATCGGTGGTCGTGAAGCCGATGCGATAGTTGGCCGCGATCTCGGGGCGCTCGAGCACCTCCGCGAAGCTCCCGAACGCCAGGGCGAGCGCGTTCTGCTCCTGGGCCATGGAGCCCGAGTTGTCGATGACGAACAGCACGTCGACGTCGCGGTTGACGGTCAGCGTGACGCTGCCGCCGCTGGGGCCGTCGGGGGGGTCGAGCGCGACGTTCTTCACCGACGGATCGCGGCAGGCCGAGAGCAGCCACAGCGCCGCGCAGGCACCGATGGAGGAGTCGAGTCGATGACGAGGTCGCGCAGGCATGGTCGATTCCGGCAGATCCAGGGTCTCACGACAGGCCGGGCAATCCTACAGGAACACGCGGATGCGGTCGCGAAATCGGGCCGGAATTCCCGCCGCAACGAGCTCGAGCACCTGTTCGCGTGAGTACTTCATCGAGAAGTGCTTGAGCACGATGTGCTCGCACGCCACTCGATCGCCCATCGTCTCGAGCGCAGCCGCGATCTCGGTGAGGTGGGTATGCGCCTTCTTGAGCGCGAGCTCCTCTTCGCCGAGCTCCAGGAACGTCGCCTCGAGGATGAGCACGGGTGATGCCCAGATGTGCTCCTGCTGCAACAGCGTTGCACCATCGCAGTCGCCGATGAACGTGAGCAGCGGATCATCGACGTCGTACTGCACCTCGACGCCCTGCTTGCGCAGCTTGCCGATCTCCGGACCTGGTACGTCCTTGTACTCGGGCCTCAGCTTCTTCTTGTGCGCGAGGATCGTGTAGCCCAGGCTCGGCACGCTGTGGCGCACTGGGAACGCGCGCACGCGCAGGTCCTTGCGATGAGCGAGCGGCACGAGCGTCTCGTCACCCGCGAGCCCGTGAAACATCGGCGTCTGGACCGCCTCGTCGGGCACGCTCTCGAACACCGCCTCGGCGCGAATCCAGCCCTCGCATCCGGCACGGATCGCCTCCGGCAGGTAGTACGCGGCGGGCTTCATATTGCCGACCATGCGGCGCAGCTGCCAGTGGCGTGGCAAGCAGCGCGAGTGATCGCCGTGCGCATGCGTCAGGAACACGTGATCGATCGACAGCGACGACAGCGGGCATTCTCCCATGTCGAAGCAGACGCCGAGCTCGGGAACCTGGATGTAGGTCGCGAGCCCGGAGATGGAGAAGCCCGCGAGCGTCAGAGTGCCGAGCGGGAGCGTGACTTGCTCGAGTGCATTGAGGTGCTGCATGGGTCGGCCGGTTGGAATTGGTTTGGCAACGCGGGCTTGGTGGAAGGCGCGGATCCGACCCTACGCACCGCCGGAGGAGCTCGGAGGATACCTGCTAGTCTCTCCCAAATGCGCCACCTCGAGTGCTCGATCGTGTTGCTGCTCGCGATCGGCTGCGCCGGCACCGATCCCGGCCCCGCTCCGAGTCAGGCCGCTCCGGAGCCGCCGCCACCCGCGGCCGTCGAGCCAACGGTGCCTCCGCGGCAGGATCCGCCGCCTCCGGGTGGCGATGCTTGCGAGCAGGCGCGTGTCCACTATGTCGAGCTGCGCGCCCGCGAGAACCACTGCACGCGCGACGACGACTGCGCCGAGATCCATCCCGGCGTTTGCTCCCAAGGTCCTCACTACGTCGACGTCGCTGCCGATCACGCTGCGCTCGAGGCCGCAGCCCGGGCCTTCACCGCCGCCTGCGTGATCCCGGCGTGCGAGATGCCCATGCCGCTGGGCATCGCCCACTGTGAGGCGGGGCGCTGCGAGGCCGGCCGCTCATCGCCGCGGGGCGATTCCAAGTCGTGCTGGGACACCAGGATCACGTACATGGAGATGAACGTTCCCTCCATCGTCTCGACGTACGAGCATCTGCAGGGCATCACGCCGCTGCACGCAGTGGGGGTGCCGTCTCCGGGCACGCTGCGGATCTCCGCGCAGCTGGGCTGTACTGGCTGCGAGCTGAAGGTGTCCGAGCACAACACCGGCATGGCGAGGCTGGCGAAGGGCACGCCCTTCACTCCCGAGCCCAAGGATCCCATGGCGGTGGGCCCCATGCCCTCGCGCTCGCCCCCGCCGCTGGCCAAGGCGCTCCACCTCGAGTTTCCCGTCACGCCTGGTCCCTACTTCATCGCGATCATCGGCGGTGATCCGGACGAAGCGCAGCTCGAGGTGAGCCTGCGAGACGCTGGCGGCAAGGCGATGGTGCCCAACCGCCAAGGCGTGGTGCATCAGCGGATTTGCGAGGATTGATCCGCGCGATCGTACGCGGATGCGCCGGTATCGCGGGCGTTCCCGAGCAACCAGGTGGAGGCGCTGCGTCGTTCGAGGTAGTGTTGCTTTCCTCGTGCAACCTCGATCCCTGGCGATCTCCTGGAGAACGTGCGCCTTGCTCCTCCTCACCGTCGCCTGTCGGGTCCCCGGGGCCGCGAGCGGAGACCCGGAGGATGCCGGGGACAAGCGCAGCGATGCGAAGGCCGTGGTCACCGGGGCGATGCCGGCCGAGGGCGGGCGCGTGCTGACGTGCCCGGTCGCCCAGGAGGCGCTCGATCAGCGACCCAAGCTCGAGCAGTGGTGCGAAGAGGGGCGCCGCGAGCCCTGCTTCGAGCTTGGGGAGATGTACCGCGACGGCGTCGGCGTCGATCAAGACGAAGCCGAGGCCCGGCGGAGGTTTGCGCGCGCGTGCACGCTGGGGGACCCGCGTGGCTGTTTCGAGCAAGGCATGCTCACGGCGCCCGGGACCACCGGCGAGGGCTCGCGCGACGAACTCGTCGGCCGCGCGTGCGGAGGGGATGTGGGCGAGGCGTGCCTGGCGATGGCGCTGGCCAACTGGACCGTGCGAACGGTGTCGCGCACGGAGGACCGGACCACCGCCCCCGAGTGGCTGCGGCGCGCGTGTGATCGCGGGGATGATCGCGGGTGTGCGATGCTCGGCTGGATCTACCAGACGGGAATCGGGGAGATCCGCGACCGCGAGGACGCGCAGATGTACTTCTTTCGCGGCCAGTCGATGGTCGACTTCGGATCGTGCGAAGAATACTCGGCCCGCTACATCTCGGGTCCGCGCTCGGGCGGGAGTGGCTGTCACGGGGGGATGCACGGCTGTCCCAAGGGCTGCAAGGCCGAGTGCGAGCGCGAGGGCACGCGCATGACGGCGCGCCTCATCGAACCGCTGGAGCGCGCCTGCGAGGCCGAGAACGACGGCCTGGCCTGCTTCCTGACGGGTAAGCTGTACGACAACGGAATGCCCTTCGAGGGGCTCGGCGAGTTCCTGCTCAGCGACGACGAGGCCGAGTACGAGCGCCTACGGGCCCTCACCCGCAGCTACTACGAGAAGGCGTGCTCGCGGGGGCTCGACGTCGGCTGTGCCGCGTACGCGCTCGACATGCTGTGGGGCACCGATGATGATGAGGAGCAGCCGCTCGACCCGCGCGTGGCGACACTGCTCGACGAGACCTGCGCCGCGCGGCTGCCCAAGTCGTGCCTCGAGGCCGGCAAGCTGTGGGAGAGCGGCCGTGGGCGGCCGCGGAAGGACGCGAAGCTGGCGCTGCAGCGCTACGAGGAGGCCTGCGAGCTCGGCATGAAGGCGGTGTGTCGCGACTTGAGCAGGATGTACGAGACCGGCGACCTGGCTCCGAAGAACAGCAAGCGCGCGAAGGAATTCGCGGAGAAGAGCCGGCCGTGGTGAGACGCTGGTAGGCTAGCGCTCGGCGAGGATCCCACCCATGGTCAGTCCGCGAAGCCGTACCGCCGTCATCGTCGCCATTGCGTGCAGCAGCTTGACGCTGGGGAGAGCAGGGACCGCCCGTGCCCAGGAGCCCGTCCAGCGCACGCGCTACGAGCTGCCGTCCTCCAATGGCTACGGCGCGCTCATCCTCTCCCTCGATGACGCCGATCCCAATCAGGCGCGCCGTCTCACCCACTTCCGCGAGCATCTCTACTCCGCCGAGGAGCCATTGCTCGACGCGGCCGGCAATGAGATCTGGAACGGCAGCGGCTTCGCGGCGGCGTACACTCGCGATCTGCTCTACGATGCCTATTTTGGTCTGCGCGACCAAAATGGGAACGCGTGGCTTCCATCGATCCCCGCCGACCTCGATGCGAGCGGTTACGCAGGCTGGCAGGACGGCACCATCGGCGGCACGGGCGTGGCCACCATGCTGCAGACGATGGGCTCGCTCGAGGCCACGCAGTGGTTCTTCGCGCCGATGGAGCTCGAGGCGAATGCCTTCGTGATGGCGATGCGGGTGCGCAACACCGGTGGGGCCATGGTCCCGGGCGCGCAGGCGTTCACGCTGCACAACTTCCACCTCGGCTACGGGCGGCCGCTTTCTTCGTACGAGGTGCAGCAAGACATCGGCGAGAACGGCGAGACGCTGCTGTTCGACGGCACCGGCGGCGGCGCTGCGTTCACCGAGCGCGGGTTCGCGGGCGTGGTGGCCATGCGGGCGGTGGGCGACGTGGCGCACTACGGGGCGGCGCCCGCGGTGAACGTGTACCAGATCGTCAACGACGGCGGCTTCGACGATCTGCCCGACAATCCCACGGTTGATTTCGCCACCAACGGGGCCACGGGGGCGCTGCAGTTCGATCTCGGGGATCTGCAGCCCGGGCAAGAAGCGTGGGTGGCCGTCACCTTCGTGCACCACGGCGATCCCTTCGCGGGCGCCGAGGCCCTCGGTCTCGCCGACGCATGGATCGCCGGCCGTGACGCGGAGGAGCTGGTCACGGACGAGCTCGCCGGCTGGGCCGACTTCCAGACCGCGCTCACCGTGCCCGCGGGCCAGAGCGCCGACGAAGAGATCCTCACCCGCCAGAGCGCGGCGATGCTGCGCATGGGCCAGGTGCGCGAGAGCGAGTACTACCTGCGCGAGTGGCTGAGCCAGGACGACGAGGTCCGCCGTACCCGCTTCCCGGGCACGCTGCCGGGCACGGTGCAGCACCTCGGCCAGGGGGCGATCCTCGCGAGCCTGCCCCCGGGCAACTGGACCTACGCGTGGATCCGCGACGGGGCCTACGCCTCGGCAGCCATGGCCACGCTCGGGATGGCGGCCGAGGCCCGCGAGGCGCTCGAGTTCTACCTGCAGGCCGAAGCCGGGCGCTTCGCCGACTGGATGGAGCTGTCCGCGTACGACATGCCCGACTACCAGATCTCGCTGGTGCGCTACTACGGCTTCGGGGTCGAGGAGACCGACTTCAACTCCTACGGGCCCAACCTCGAATTCGACGGCTTTGGGCTGTTCCTGTGGGCGCTGCGGGCCTACGAGGAGCACACCGGCGACGAGACGCTGGTCGACGACAATTGGCCGCTCGTCTCCACGCAGGTGGGCGACGTGTTGGTGGCGCTGGTCGATCCGGTCACCGGGCTCATCCGGCGCGATTCCTCGATCTGGGAATCACACTGGAACGGCCGCGAGCGCTACTGGGCGTATACGTCGATCACCGCGGCACGAGGCCTGTGCGACGCGGCGGCGATCGCCGAGCGGGTGGGGGACACCGAGCGCGCCGAGACCTACCGCGAGACCGCGGAGGGCCTGCGGCAGGCGATGGTCGATCGGCTTACTACTGAAGGTGGAGCAATTGGTTCCACCATGGAAGAGATCCAGTCGGGCTCGGGCTACTGGGACGCGTCGGTGGTCGATGCGCTGGCGATGGGGTTGTTCGATCCCACAGGCGACATCGCCTCGGCCACGCTGGCCGGGCTCGACAGCAACCTCGTCACGCCCGCGAGCGAGGTGGGCTGGGCGCGCAACGACGACGCCACCGATCACATGGGCGGTCGCGATCTGAGCCCGTGGGGCAGCAGCTACGACTCGGTGGAGTGGGTGATCACCGATCTCCGCGGCTCGATGGCGTTCCGCAACGCAGGCTTCGACACGCGGGCCGACGGGATGCTCGCGTGGATCCTCGCGCAGTCGCAGGCGAACTACTTGATGGTCGCGGAGACGTACAACGCGACCACCGGCGTGTACGAGAACAACACGCCGATGCTGGGCTTCGGCGCGGGCGCGTGGGCGCTGGCGATGGCCCATCGCGCGGGCGATTATCAAGACGCGGCGTGTGGCGAGTTCTGGGAGGAGGGCAGCGGCGAGACGACCGGAGGCGAGACGACCGGCGACGATACCGGTGGAAGCACGACGACCAGCGGCCCGAGCCTCGACGACACCGCGGGCAGCAGCGGCCCCGCGGCAACGTCATTGGCGACGATCAGCGCGGGCCTCGACGAGAGCGGCGAGAGCACCGGAGGCACCGCGGGGCAAGGTGGCGACGGCGGGGGCTGTGGCTGTCGCACACGGGGCGAAGGCGCGCTTGGGGCGCTGCTGGGCCTGCTGGGACTCTTGGGCCTGCGGCGGCGACGGCTGCCAACCCGATCGACGTAGGCGAGCAGGCACCGCCAATCACGTTGGCAGGTGGCCGGCGCGGACCGGCAGGATCATGGCCGAATTCGCTGGTCTCGTCCTTGCTCCCGAGAGAGGTCAAGGGCTTCGATGCCATCCAGCCGCTCTCGTGCTCGACTGCCCCGACCTCGATTGCCGAGTCTAGTCCATGCACCCACCCACACCTCTTCGGCTCGCGCGCTCCTGGCTCGCATGGCTCGCCGGCAGCGCGCTCCTGGCTGCCCTGCCGGCCTGCAACGAGCACTCGTTCGTACCGGCCGATGACATCCCGGACGTGCCGGACGAGTGGTTCACCGTCAATATCTCCGGCAACGACGACCTAGACATCCTGTTCGTCGTCGACAACTCGGGCTCCATGGGCGAGGAGCAGGCCACGCTCGCGACCAACCTCGCCGCGTTCACCGAAATCCTCGAGCGGCCCGAGGTCGCCAAGAATTACCGCATCGGCATCACCACCACCGACGACGGTCACCCGTGGTGCGGCACGACGGGGCCCGAGAGCGGCGCGCTGCAGCTCCGCTCGTGTCGCAGCCACCTCGACGACTTCGTCTACGATGGCGCCGAATCGATCGACATGTCCGAGGCGGCCTGCACCGCGCTGTGCCCGGAGGCGTGGGCCGAGATCGAGACGCTGCCCACCACGACGCTGCACGACGACACGCCGCGAGCTCGCAACTGGATCGAGAGCCTCGCGGGGGTGACCAACCTACCCGAAGGGCTCAGCCCCGCGCAGGCGCTCCAGTGCCTCGCACCGCAGGGGATCGCGGGTTGTGGCTTCGAGTCGCCGCTCGAGTCGATGTACCAGGCGCTGCGGCACACCCAGGACGCGGACGGCCCCGACTTCGACTTCATCCGCGAGCTGGCCGTGTTGATGGTCGTAATCGTGACCGACGAAGAGGACTGCTCGTACAACCGGGAGTGGGAGTCGATCTTCCTGCCCGAAGGCAACCGCGTGTTCTGGTCCAACGAGGACGACACCTCGCCCACCTCGGCGGTGTGCTGGAACGCGGGTGTGGCCTGCACCGGCTCGGGCACGTATGACGAGTGCCACGCGGTCGATCTCGACGTGAACGGCAATTCGGTCGCCGAGGACGACGCGGAGGAGCTCGCCGTGCTCCACCCGATGTCCCGCTACGTGGAGCAACTGCAGGAGCTCGAGGAGCACAAGCGCTCGTCGTGGCCCTCGCAAGAGATCCTGGTGTCGGTCGTGGGTGGGGTGGGCTCCAACGGCGACGTGACCTACCAGGACGCGGACGACCCCGAATTCCAGCGCATCTTCGGTATCGGGCCCGGCTGCGAGAGCGAGTCGGGTCGCGCGGTGCCGCTGGTGCGCCTGCGCGAGCTCGCCGAGGCGTTCGCAGTGGGCGACGGGCCCAGCATGGCGTCGATCTGCCAGGGCGACTACACCTCGGTGTTCGAGCCCGTTGCCGAGACGCTGGTCGAGCGTGTTCAACCGGCGTGCATGCCGACCTGCGTCGACGACACCGATACCTCCACCGTGGAGCTCGACCCGTCGTGCATGCTTCGCCAGGAGGCGCCGTTCGGCTCCGTTCAGTGGGAGGTGCCCCGGTGCGAGGTCGGTGGTGCGCTGCCGGAAGGATCCGACGTGTGCTACGAGCCGCTCGTCGGCGAGGCGCTCGACGACTACTGCGCCGACATGGGCTTCAACCTCCAATTCGAGATCGTGCGCCGCGAGGGGATCTACGTGCCACCGGGCACGGAGATCCAGGCGAGGTGCGAGCGGTCCGAGGACCCGGAGGGCGACTGCCCCGACCTGCTGTGAGAAAGTCCAGGATCATGCGAATGTTCACGCTCCATCGACTCGACCCTCGCTTGGTTGCAACGGGAGCGCTGTGGCTGCTCAGCGCGTGCAAGGACCCCGTGCTCGAGGGGGTCGAGATGGAACCGCAGGGCCACACTCCCGGGGAGCCGGTGGCCTTCATGATCAACCGTGGCGTCGATATCTTGTTCGTCGTCGACGACACGAGCAGCATGGACACCGCGCAGACGCGGCTCGCGGCCGGCTTGGGATCGTTCGTGGAGGTGCTCGAGCGCCCCGGGGTGGCGGCCAACTATCGCATCGCGTTCACCACCACCGACGACGGCAACCCGGCGTGCCAGGGCGCCACGCCCGAGTCGGGGGCGCTGCGGCTCGACTCGTGTCGCAGCCGTCTCGAGGAATTCGGGGACGGACAGGCCTGCACGGCGAGCTGCCCTGAGGCCGTGACCGACATCGAGACCCTGCCCACGGCGCTCGACGCGAGTGACGAGCCGAGGTCGCGTGAGTGGCTCGAGAGCATCGAAGGCCGCAAGAACCTGCCCGTGGGGCTGAGCATGACGCAGGCGCTGCAGTGCGCCAGCCCGCAGGGGCTCGACGGCTGTGGGTTCGAATCGCCGCTCGAGGCGATGTGGAAGGCGCTGCGACGCAGCGCGACCGGTGGCGACGCCGCGCAGGGCTTCATGCGCGCGTCGGCGATCCTCTCGGTGGTGCACGTGACCGATGGCTCGGAGTGCTCGCTCAACCCCGACTGGGAGGAGGCCTTCCTGCCCACGGGCGAACGAGTGTTCTGGTCGGACCCCGAGGCCGAGGCCCCCACGGCGGCGGTGTGCTGGAACGCGGGGGTGGTATGCGAGGGCACGAGCCCCTACGAGAGCTGCCGCTCGGTCGATCTCGACATCACGTTCGCCGAGGTTCCGAGCGCGGATGCGGAGGATCTCGCCGTGCTCCGACCGATGTCCCGCTACATCGGGCAGCTGGAGGAGATCGAGGCCAACAAGCAGGCCATCACCCCCGAGCAGCAGGTGATCGTGTCGATCATCGCCGGCGTCGGTTCGGATGGCGGTGTGACGTACCAGGACGCGGCGGACCCCCAGCTCCAGCAGGACTTCGGCATCGGTCCGGGCTGTGAGGGCGAGGGCGGGCCCGCGGTGCCGCCGGTGCGCCTGCGCGAGCTCGCACAGGCGTTCGAGGTCAGCGGCCGGCAGAACGTGTTCTCGATCTGCGACGCCGATTATTCGCCGGCGCTTACGACGATCGCCGAGGCGATCGCCGAGCAGATCAGGCCCACTTGCTTCCCGGCCTGCGCCGCCGACACCGACCCCTCCACGGAGGAGCTCGAGCCCTCGTGCACGCTCATCCAGGAGTCGCCCAACGTCGACGGCAGCTTCGACCAGATCGAGGTGCCCCCCTGCGAGCCCGACGGCTCGGTCCCCGCGGGCGTCGACAGCTGCTACGTGGCGCTCTCGGGCGAGGCTCGTCACGAATTCTGCATCGACGCCGGCTTCAACCTCGAGCTCGAGATCGTGCGCCGCGAGGGGGTTGCCTTGCCCGAAGGCACCGCGATCCTCCCCCAGTGCGAGCTGACGGACGACAAGGCGCTGGATTGCCCGGACCTGCCGTAATGGGCGTTTCGATGCAGGGGTCCGCCCTCGTTGCCGTACACTCGAGCCTCGGGATCATGCATACCGTCTCCTTCCATCGATTCGGCCCGCGCGCGGTGGCATGCGGGGTGCTGCTCCTCTGCGCTTGCCATGACCCTCACCTCGAGGGGGTCGAGCTCGATCCCCAGGGCGGCGACGGTGGTGGCGATGGCATCGCGCTCACCGTCAACCACGACGTCGACGTGCTGTTCGTCGTCGACGACACGAGCAGCATGGACGCGGAGCAGGCCAAGCTGGCGGCCGCGTTCGAGGCGTTCCTCGAGGTGCTCGAGCGCCCCGAGGTGAGGGCCAACTATCGCATCGCGTTCACCACCACCGACGACGGCAACCCGGCATGTCAGGGCACGACGCCCGAGCTGGGGGCGCTGCGGCTCGAGTCCTGTCGCAGCCGGCCCGAGGCCTTCGGCGAGGGCCAGGCCTGCGCGTCGAGCTGCCCGGAGGGTGTGACCGAGATCGAGACTCTGCCTACCACGATCGACGACGGCACCGCCCAGGCGAAACCGCGCCCGTGGATCGAGAGCAGCGAGGGGCGCACGAACCTACCCGAGGGGCTGAGCCCGCTGCAGGCGCTGCAGTGCGCGAGCCCGCAGGGGCTCGACGGCTGCGGCTTCGAGTCGCCGCTCGAGTCGATGTGGAAGGCGCTCGAGCGTGTCCTGACCCAGGACGACCCGGCGTACGGTTTCGTGCGCTCGCACTCGATCCTGTCGGTGGTGCACGTGACCGACGGCACGGATTGCTCGCTCAATCCCCAGTGGGAGGCGATCTTCCTGCCCGATGCCAACCGGGTGTTCTGGTCCGATCCCGAGGCGGAGGCTCCCACCACGGCGGTGTGCTGGAACGCGGGGGTGGCCTGCGAGGGCACGAGCCCCTACGAGGGCTGCCATTCGATCGATCTCGACATCGAGGGCTACGAGCTCTCGGACCGCGATGCAGACGAGCGTGCGGTGCTCTACCCGCTGGATCGCTATGTCGACCAGGTGCAGGAGCTCGAGAACAACAAGCAGATCATCACGCCCGAACAGCAGGTGATCCTGTCGATCATCGCCGGCGTCGCATCCGATGGCAGTGTGACGTACGCCGACGCGGTCGACCCGCAGCTCCAGCTCGACTTCGGCATCGGGCCCGGCTGCGACGGCGCGGACGGGCCGGCGATGCCGCCGGTGCGCCTGCTCGAGCTCGCCGATGCGTTCCAGGTGGGCGACCGGCCGAACGTGTTCTCGGCCTGCGACGACGACTACTCGCCGGCGCTCGTGGCCATTGCCGAGGGGATCGCCGAGGAGATCAGGCCGGCGTGCGTCCCTGCCTGCGTCGCCGACGAGGATCCCGAGACGGACGAGCTCGATCCCGGGTGCACCATCACCCAGGAATCGCCGCGGGGCGACGGCTCCTTCGAGGAGATCATCCTGCCCGAGTGCGAGGCCAATCGTGCGGTACCCGAGGGATACGACACCTGCTACGTGCCACTCGTGGGCGACGCGCGGAGCGAGCTCTGTACCGACGTCGGCTTCAACCTCGAGCTGGAATTCGTGCACCGAGAGGGCAAGCCGTTCCCGGGAGGCACCGCGGTCAAGACCGACTGCAAGCTGTCGAAGGACAAGGAGACCGACTGCCCGGAATTGCCGTGACTGGGGAGCCGTACGCGCCGGGGGCTCCGGGATGGTCCGAGAACCCCGCGGGCCTCATCGACGACAGCGAGCTACGCCTGCTCCTGCCGAGCGCTGGCCTCGATACGCTCCCCGCCGAGGTCGGTTGACACGGAAGCTTCCTCCGCTGCCGCTGCTTGCCGGGCCGCATGCTCGCGATGCAGCGCCACCAGGCGCTCCGCAATCACCTCCACCGTCGCGGCCGTGCGCAGCGACGGCAGCACGTCGTACGCGTGCCCGGCCCCCGGCACCTCGAGGTAGACCACCGGCGCTCGCGACAGCTCCTGCAAGCGCTCTACGAACTCTCTCGCTCCCTCCACCGGGATCACCGTGTCCTCGCCGCCGTGCACCACGAAGAACGGCGGTGCATCGGGTCGCACACGCTCGATGGGGGAGGCGCGGACGAAGGCCTCGGGGTCGTCCTCGTAGCGCGCCTTCATCACCCAGCGCTCGAGCGCCCAGCGGGCCACCCGACCCAGCGAACGGCGGCGCTCGGTGAGGTCGTAGATCCCGTAGAACGCCGCGACCGCGGCCACCGAGGCGTCGGCGGCCTCGAACCCCGGCTGGTACTGTGGATCACCGGCGGTGAGCCCCACGAGCGCAGCGAGGTGCGCCCCGGCCGAGCCGCCGGTGACGACGATGAAGCTCGGGTCCACGCCATAGTCCTCGGCGTGCTCGCGTACCCACGCAATCGCTCGCTTGACGTCGACGAGGTGCGCCGGGAAGGCGGCGCGCGGGCTGAGCCGGTAGTCGACGTTGAACCCCACCCATCCGAGGCTCGCGAGCTGACCCAGCAGGGGCACGCCCTGCGCCCACTTGAAGCCGCTGATCCACGCGCCGCCGTGCACCTGCACGATCGCCGGCCGTAGCTGCCCGGGCGCACGCGGGCGAAACACGTCGAGCCGCAGGCAGTGGCCGTCGATGGTGCAGAACTCCACGCGGCGCTGCACCACGATGTCGCGCCGCACGAACGCGAGCGCGGGCACGAGCAGGTGCAGGCCCGGATAGGCCGCCGCGGGCAGAGCCCCTGGCTCGCCGCGGAGGCTCCGCACGTGTGCCGCGTCGCGTCGCGCGACCTCGAACAGCGCGGCGAGCCCGATCCAGGCGAGCACCGCGAGCGCGGCTCCCACTGCGCCGGGCCACTTTGCGAGCCCGCCGAGCAGGGCGAGCACCACCACCACCGGCAGCTGCCACACGAGCTGGTGCACCGCGGTCTCGCGCACCGCCAGGCCCGCGAGCAGGCTCTGGAACATGAGCAGCGGGTGCCGCCGTGGCCACAGGGCATTGGCCGTGAGCAGCACGAACGCGAAACCGGCCGCGAGGAGCAGCCACGGAGACGCCATGACGAGCGCGTCGAGCATTCGGTCGTGGGCAGGATACACCGCCATCGACGGCGGTCACGCAGCAGGCCGGCCCGTTCGGTGCGCGCGGCGGCGGGTTTGGCTCCGCCTCGCTCGGCGCGCTACCATGATCACCGCCTTCCCGTGTCGACCGTCGTCCCCGTCGCTGCAACGCCCCGCTTCGAGCTCGCGGGCGAGATCGGCAGCGGGGCCATCGCCACGGTCGCACGCGTGATCGATCGCAGCACCGGGGCCGCGTACGCGGCCAAGATCCTCCACGACCGGCACCGCCGCGACGAGGCCGCCAACCGCCGCTTCCATCGCGAGGCCGAGCTCGCCTGCGGGCTCGCGCACGAGAACCTCGTGCGGGTGCTCGGCACCCACGACGTGGAGGGCCGCCCCGCGCTGCTGATGGAGCTGGTGGAGGGGCCCAACCTCGCCGACCACCTCGCGCGCCAGGGGCCCTTGGCGGAATCCGAGCTGCTGCCGATCTCGCTGGGCATTGCGCGAGGGCTCGCGCAGGCTCACGCGGCGGGGGTGATCCACCGCGATCTCAAGCCGGCCAACATCCTGCTGGCGCCGGGCCCCGCGGGGCTCGTGCCCAAGATCGCCGACTTCGGCATGGCGCGGGCGTCGTCGTTCGCTGGCGCCGACAAGGGGGCGCTCACGGTGCTCGGTACGCCGCAGTACATGGCGCCCGAGTGCCTCGAGCCGCTGGCCGTGGACCCGCGCACCGATCTCTACGCGCTCGGCTGCATCATCCACGAGCTCGCCACCGGCGCGCCGCCGTTCTCGGGCGCCACGCCGTTCGCGGTGCTCGACCAGCACCGCAACGCGCCCGTGCCCCCGCTGCCCGAGAGCTGCTCTGCGGGCCTGCGCAAGCTGGTGGGGCGGCTCCTGGCCAAGGCGCCCGGTGATCGCCCGCAGTCGGCGAGCGCGGTGGTGGAGGCCCTGGTGGCGCTTGGCGGAGTGGTCGGGTCGCTGGTGCGCGCGGACGATGCGGTGCTCGCCACGGTGGACCCCGACGCCGTGGCCGACGGCTGCTGCGCGGGCTGTGGCGCGGCGGTGCTGCAGGAGACTCGCGTGTGCTTCCGCTGCGGGCTGGTGCAGGTGGTGATCGAGCGCGGCGATTGGTCGGTGTTCGTCACGGGCCCCGGCAAGGTCTCGCACAAGCTCGATAGCGAGCTGCGCAAGCGCCTGCTGCGGTGGCTGCGGGCCAACCAGGCGGTGGGGCTCGACCCTCGCGCGCTCGAGCGGCGGATCCCCCGGCTGCCGTTCCCGTTGGTCACCGGGGTCAGCCGCAGCAGCGCCGAGACGCTGCAGGCCTCGCTGCGCCACATCGGGCTCGAGGTCGAGTGGCGTCGAGGCGGGCTCCTGGCGCACGGCGGGATCTATCGCAACGCCAACAAGCTCGCGGGGCGCACGCTGGCGGTCTGTTTTGCGTTCTTGGGCGCGCCTGCGATGGTGCACCCGGCCTTCCTGGTGGCGGCCGTGCCCATGCTGCTGGTGTGCCTGCCGGTGGTGTACGGGGCCACGCTCCATCAGGTCTCGCGCCCCGCGGTGGAGGTGGGGCGGCCGGCCGAGAACGGCCTGCCCCCGCGCGTGCGAGCGCGGCTCGACGAGCTGCACCGCGTGGTGGGCCACATCGGCGAGCGCCGGCATCGCGAGGCCCTGCGCGCGGTGGTGCATCGCGTGATCACGCTCAGCCGCAACACCCCGGGCACGATGCAGCCCGAGATCGACGCCGAGATGGAGCACGCGATCCACCTGGCTGCCGGGGCCACGATGCGCATGGATCAGCTCGATCGCGAGATGGGTCACCCCGGCTTCGATCCGGCCGACCCTGCGGCCCGCGCGGTGATGCACGAGCGCGATCGCTGGTCCGCGCGGCTGCTCGAGCTCACGGCGACCCTCGATGCGTTCGCGGCCCGCCGCGCGGCGGCCCGGGCCGCGCAGGATGCCGCGGCGCAGCCCGACGAGCTATTGGCGCTGCGGGCCACGGTGGAGGCGCTCGAGGAGGTGCAGCGCGGATGAGCGACGCGTTGCCGTGGCTGCCGTGGGCGCACCGCGTGCTCGAGGGGCCGCTCGACGTGGGCACCGAGCAGCGCTGGCGCATCGAGCTCGAGGACGGGCGTCGGGTGCTCGTGGGTCAGCTCGCGTCCGACCTCGCGCGCGACGAGTCGATCCGCCGCCGCTACGTGCGAGACGCCGAGCGGGTGCGCGACCTCTCGGTGTACGCGCTGGTGCCGACGCTGGCGCTGGGCCCTTCGCCCGAGCCTCGCGACCCCGCGGGCATCCCCCCGTGGAGGGCGCGGCTCGACCCGCCCGGTGAGACGCTCGAGACCTGGCTGCGGCGTGCTCCGTTCACGATCGAGGAGCTCACCGCGGTGTTCGTGGGGCTGGCCGACGCGCTCGCAGCGGTGCACGCCACCGGGGTCGTGCTCCGTGATCTACGGCCGTCGCAGGTGCTGCGCACGCACGACGGTCGCTTGCTGCTGGTCGACGTGGGCCTGTCGCGGGTGGACGTGTTGTCGAGCCACACTGCCTCGAGCCTGCTCATGCAGGGCTCGGCCTATGCGGCACCCGAGCAGGTGCACGAGACCGCGGTCGACCAGCGCTCGGACCTGTTCGGCCTTGGGGTGATGATGTGGCAGGCGCTGACCGGCGAGCTGCCGTTCGGTGACGGGCCGGCGTTCCTGCGCGAGCGAGGCCATGCGCTGCCGCCCCTGGCCCGGCTGCGCGGCGACGTGCCGCCCGCGCTCGAGCTACTGGTGCAGGCGTGTCTGCACGACGATCCCTCGCGGCGGCCGGGCACGGCCGGCGACGTGGCCTGGGTGCTGCGCGGGGGCGCCCCCACGTCGCTCGTGGAGCAGGCGACCACCATGTGCCAGCACTGCGGCACGCGCCTGCGCGTGGGCCAGCGGCTGTGCCTGTCGTGCGGCCGGCTGTCGGTGCGCTTCGTGGAAGCGGCCCCCGGCGAGGTCGCCCACGGCCTCGATCTCCACAGCCTCGACGAGGACGCGCGCAAGCTCGAGTGGCTGCAGGGCTTCGTTCGCGACGTGTCCGAGGGCGTCTTGCATCCGCCCGAATTCCTGGTGGGGCAGACCATGCTCTACGCCGAGGAGGAGCGACGCCATCGCATCCGCCTGCCCGCGCGCCTGTTCGGCAACCTCAGCCTGACGACCGCGGAGGCGCTGCGGGAAACGATGCAGGAAAAGGGCCTCGACGCACGCATCGTGAGCCCCGAGCAGGTGGTCAAGGCCAAGCGCGTGGCGTCGATCGTGGCGGTGTCGACCGTCCTCGGCTGCTTCGTGCTGGCCATGCTGGGCCAGGGTGTGCCGGCGGCCATCATCGGGGGTTTGGGCTTCGTGGCGACACTGATGCTCACGATGCGTCATGGCAACGCCAAGTCCTGGCTCCGCATGATCCCGCGGTTTCGCCTGCGTCGCCTGCCCGCGGCGCTGCCGGCCTCCGATCCGCTCGTGGCCCGCCTGGCTGCGCTCTTGCACCCGGGCATGCCGGGCGACGTGCGTGATGTCGTCGGCGAGCTCGCGCTGCTCGTGCAGCGCCTGGTCGATCACCGGGCCCGCCACGTTCGCGACCATCGCGAGCTCGACATGCTCACCGCCCCGGTGGAGCCGCTGGTGACCGCCGTGGAGCGACTGGTACGGCAGCTCGACGAGATCGCCCGCGAGCTGGCCGATCTCGACGAGGGCGCGATGGTACGAGCGCTCGCCACCAGCACGGCCCGCCGCGAGGGCCCGCAGCAGCGCGAGCCGATCCTCCAGGGCCTCGATCGCCTGCGCGCGCTGGAGGACCGGCGTGCGGAGGTGTTCCACCGTTTGCTGGAGGCAAGGTCGCTGCTCACCCGTACGGTGGAGCTGGGCCTCGCTGTGCACGACGAGGGGCTCGAGCACGAGCGACAGCTCGCGCTAGCCGTGGCGGCGCTGGGGGGGGCGTGAGCAGCGGCGCTACGCGGCGCTGGGGATCACCTGCTGGGCGAATTCTACGATCTCGTGCATCCCGGGTGCTCTGGCGACCATCGAGGCGAGCTCGGGATCGGTCCGGACCTGCTCGACGATCTCGAGCCAGGTGCGCTTGGACGAGCTGAGCAGCCGGTCGAACGCCCTCTTGGGTGCCACCTCGCGAAGCGCCTGCTCGACCTCGTCGAGTGGGCGCCCAAAGATGCGCTCGGCTACGATCTCGTCATGAACCAATGCGATCTCGATCTCGGGCACGAAGAAGGCGAGACGCCACTGATCGGGGCCAGCGGCTCGGTTCAGCAGAGCACGCAGGTCACTGTGCTGCTCGGCAAGGAGGCTTGTGCTCGTCGTATCAGCATCGATGGCCAGGACCACCGGCCCTTCGCCAAGCGTCAGCATCGTTCCCGCCACCGAGATGGCATCTGACTTGCCTTCTGCGAGCACGATCTCGTACGAGCCTGGTGCAGCCATGGCCTTCATCACGGCGCCGATCAGCTGCTCGTCCTTCTGACCTTCGACTACGATGAACAGTGTCATGAGCTCTTCGCCTTCCTCAGGAACCTCGAGAGATCGGAGAATGCGGCACCTTCTTCCACGGCGAGCCTGTGCTTCCAGCGCAAGCCCTGGCAGAAGGAGCGCTCCTGTCGAGCTTCGAGGGCTAGATTGATCTCTGCCCCACTCCACAGCAAGATCGTCGTTGGTGCCATGAAGCCGGCCAACATTTGGGCGGCGGTTGTGAAACCGCTCGTGCTGAACACCAAGCCGATAGTTCCGGCTGGGCGTCGTAGTAGCTGACTTCGTAGCTTGGCCAGGGGGTCGACGTTGACGGGATCCTTCTGGTCCTTGGTTTCGACCAGCACGGACAGGTTCCCATGATGAATGGCGCCGTCGATCTGCTCGGCGACCTCGTCGTAGACCTTGACTTGGTAAGGCCAGCGGACCTCGGCTCCTTCGAGCTCGAACGCTCGTAGGACGAAGTGCTCGAGTGCCCATCCCTCGGGCCAGTTTGGCGTTTGTTTGGAGCGGATCGCACGCCAAAGCGACCGGAGGCCAGCCTCGTCGAGAGCCCGGGCTCGCTGGACGTAGTCTCGCGCGGCGCTCATCGAAGCCCATGGTATATCGAGCAGTGCTGCGTTGCGACCAGGGTGCGGCCTCGTGAACTATGCCCGACCTGGGCAGCCCAGGCCCAAGCATCCGAAGGCCATGGTGGGCGCTGGCGGGCGCCGTTCGCGGTGGTGGCGTGGCGCGATCGCGACGATCACACCTCCATCGCCAACGCCGGCACCGTACGCGCAAGGTGATCCACCAGCGCCCGCGTCGCGGCGCTATTGCTCCGCGACGCCGGATACACCGCCCACATCGGCGCAGGCATCGGCAGCGCCCCCGGCAGCACCTCCACCAGCGCCCCCGACTTGAGCTCCTTCCAGCACGTGAACGCGACCATCGGTGCAATCCCGAACCCATCGAGCGCGGCCTTGCGGGCGGTCTCCTGGCTGTTGCTGCGCACGCGGTTGCGAAACTCCACCTTCACTGGCCCGTCGGGCCCGTGCAGCGCCCGGATCGCATTCGGCACCCAGTTGTCCATCGCGATGCAGTCATGCCGCTCGAGCTCCTCCGGCCGCTGCGGCACACCCCGCCGCTCGAGATACTCCGGGCTCGCCACCAGCACGAACCTCGACTCCACGAGCTTGTACGCCCGCAGCTGCGTCGAGTCGGGCGGTGCCCCGCCGCGTAGCGCAACATCGATACCCCGCTCGATGATGTCGAGCTTCTCGAGCGTGTGCACGAGCTCGAGCTCCACCTCGGGGTGATCCCGCACGAACCCGGCGAACATCGCCCAGATCACCCCGCCGTCGTCCGGCGGCGCCGTGACTCGCAACAAACCCGACGGCGTCGACCGATACTCGTTCACCGCCCGCATCGCCTCCTCCACGTCGTGCGCGATGCGGGCGGTTCGCTCGTAGTAGATGCGCCCGGAGTCGGTGAGGCCCACGCTCCGCGTGGTGCGGTTGAGCAGCCGAAACCCGAGCTGCTCCTCGAGCTTCGTGATCCGCCGGCTCACCGCCGACGTGGGCAGCCCCAGCTTCTTGCCCGCCGCGGTGAAGCTGCCGCAGGTGACCACCTCGGTGAAGACCACCACGTCGTTGAGATCGAGGCTCAGGGTCGAGAGGCTCATTGTTGCCTTTTCGATAACAAAGTCTTATCGGAGCGAGCACTACTCGCCGTTCGATAATAATCGTAGACCCATTTCGTGAACGCAGCCACCCGATTCCGCGGCCTCTTCCTCACCCTGACCACCGCGCTGCTCGGCGCCTGTGCATCGGTCCCGCCGCCCGAGGCATCGACGACCATCGCGCTCGACGAGCCCGCGGTGGTGCTCGATGGCGAGCGATACCTCGAGTATCGCGTGGGGACCACGATCGCAGCGGAGCCCGACGTGGTGTGGGCGCTGCTCACCGATGCTCCTGGGTATCCCGCGTGGAACTCCACGGTGATCTCGATCGACGGCACGATCGCGGCCGGCGAGGAGATCGAGCTCAAGTCGAAGGTCGACCCCGAGCGCACGTTCGAGCTGACCGTCAGCGCGTTCGAGCCCGACCACAAGCTCGTGTGGGAGGACGGCGGCAGCGCGTTCAAGGGCGTACGCACGTTCACTCTCACCGCCAAGGGCGACGGCACCACCGAGGTCACGATGGCCGAGGTCTTCACCGGCTCGATGATGGGGATGATCGAGGGCAAGCTCCCCGACTTCCGCCCGTCGTTCGATGCCTTTGCCGCGGATCTCAAGCACGCGGCCGAGAAGCAGGCCCCGGCCGCCGAAGCCCCGGCGGAGGCGGTGGTCGCGAGCTAGCGGGTCACCCTGCGGCGGCGGGGTCGGAGCGCGGCGAGCACCGGGGCCAGCAAGAGCAGCGCGCCCCCAAAGCCGTGGCCCCGACCGATCGCGCAGCCGGTCTCCTCGTTGCTCTCGTCCTCGTGGAACGTGAGCTCGTGGTGGTTGTCGACTTGCGTGTCGACCGAGCGGCGCAGCGGCATGTCACGGAGCTGGTCGGCACGCAGCTCGGCGCGCACGCGGGTCAGGTGACCCTCGCTCGTCCCGAGGCGCGCGAAGAGCTCGGCTACGTACCGTCCGTCGCTCGTCTCCGGATCGGCATGGCCGGCGCCGACGGCATTGGAGTAGGCGGCCTCGAGCTGCTCCTCGAGCGTCAAGCCGCTCATGTCGATGATCCACGCGCCCTGCGGATCGCTCTCGAGCACCGCACGCTCGAGCGCGGTGTAGTTCGACTCGCTGTCGGAGGTGGCCACGAGCTCGCTCTGGTCGATCGCCTGCGACGGGTAGCCCTCGGGCAAGAGCGCGCCCTCGAACCAGAGGTACGCAGTGATGCGCAGCGGCTCGTCGGGCGCCAGCGAGTGGGATGCGATCGCCAGCGGAATCTCGAACGCCTCGGGCGGCGAAGCGGGCAGGCGCAGCTCGATGGGCGCGAGCGCGCCGCTCTCGGCCTCCGGGAGCACCTTGGCGGCAAAGAAGAACGATCCGTCGCTTACGTAGGGCTCGAGCGCGGCCGCATAGTCGGCGGGCAGCGGATAGCCTTCGTCGGTGAGCCAGTCGGCCACGGCGCTGCCGGTGTCGCCACCGACCACGACGTACTCGTACGTCGCCGTTTGGCCGCGCTGGTGGACCATCACGTCGCCGCCGCCTTCGTCACCGCCGTTGGAGAAGTCGCCGCGGCTGTTGCCCGCCTGCGCTCCGCAGCCGCCGCCCGACGGCTCCTCGCCTTCGTCGAGGACGATCGAGACGCGCGGAGCGGAGTGCTCGTCGAGCGCGATGAACAGCGAAGGATCGCCGTCGCGCACCTCGGTGGGGTTGGAAGCGAGCGGCAAGAGGAACGCGAAGTCGGCCGCGTCCACGCCCTGGTAGCCGGCCGAGGCGACGAGCACGGTCTGGTCGTCGCCGAACGCCACGAAGATCTCCTGATCGCTCATGCCACCCACGCGAGCCTCGTGGGCGGGGAACACCATGCCGCCGCAGGCGTCGGCGGCGGGGGAGTGGAGCGAGAGAGCGGTCGCGAGCGCGTACGTGCCGAGCAGTGGCAGGAAGGCAGCGCGATGATCGGCGGACGAAGCAAGCCTAGGGTGGAGCAAGCGCATGCCCGAGGATGTCACGCGTGCGACGGCCGGGGGCGCGGAGGCCGAGGTGGCCCGTGAAGCCCGCTCAGGGCAGCGTTTGCCAGATGATCCGCACGATGGTGCGCAGCTTGCCCGCGGGCTGCCGCAGGTTGACGTTCACCCTGGCGTCGCGGCTCCGGCCGCGAAGCGAGCCGTGGTGCCCGGTGCCCATGGTGCCCGGCTCCGTGCTGCCGCCGGAGACCGCCAGCTTCGCGTCGACGAGCGCGGCGCGATAGAACGATTCCACCTGCATACCCGGTGCAGGCACGGAGAGCGCGAGCGTGACGATGACGCCACCGTGCTCGGCGTCGGGCCGTTGGCTGCGCTTCATGATGCGCGCGCCGGGCATCAATGGCAGCGGGAGCTCGAAGGGCGCGGCAGGAGCCGTCGTGGTGGGTGCCGACGCGAGAGGGTCGATCGCAGGCCCCACGTTGGCCGTGGGGGGCTCGCTGGGGCTGCGCTCGACCGTGTCATCCGTTCCGTTGATCGCCGGTGGGGCGGGCGGGGTGGCTTCGACGGGCGGGGTAGCGAAGGTGGGAATGCTCGGCTCGGCGAGCGGTGTGATCGCGGGCGGTGCCTCTTGCTCCGCATCGACGCTGGCCACCGCGCTCGGCTCTGCGGTGCCGCTGCCTCGGTCGCGCCAGGCGATGATTGCGAGGGTCACCATCGCCCCGACGAGCGCCCATGTCACTCGCATACGCCACAGCGTCGCAGCATCCATTACGTGCTCATCCCTCGCCGACCATCTACGCAGTCGTTGTTTTGGCCCGTTTGTTCGCTTGCATTCACTGCACGCGCCGGTATGGTCATCATGATATGATCGTCAATGTAGGTGGGCATCATGGTCCTCCAGGCTCCGGCCCGATTCCAACGGAATACCAATCGGTGGTCCAGCGAGCGGTGGATATGCTCGTGGGCCGAATCGTGGGTTATCCGTGCACGTCGTTCAACCGCCTTCCCGGCGGCCGAACGCTCCAGAGCATGGCCGTCTCCAGCATCTGGATCAACTACGATGCGTCCGGTGGCAGCTGGGGCTGGACCATGCCCAGTGCATTTCCCGACGACATCGTGATCACGGGATACACGTGTCGCATGGGGCGTTGGTCCTTGCTCGGGACCTTCGTCCACGAGCTGGCCCACCTCAACGGCGCAGATGGCTTCTCGCATGCGGCTGAGGAGACCCTCAGGGGATGTGGCCTCCAATCCCCACGCGGCCCCTACGACCCGAGCATCAGAGGTTGAGGCGCTCGCACCCATGTCGATCGCTCACGGCCGCTCGAATTCGAAGAAGAAGTTCTTCTCGAGCACCCCTTCGTGCGCCCGCACGAACCGAAAGCCCGCGCTCTCGATCTCCGCGCGGAATTCCGCCGGCGTGGCTCGCACGTGCTCGAGCCTCCACGCCTCCGTCTGGCCCTCGATCGCAATGTAGTCGACGATCACCAGTCGCCCGCCCGGCCGCAGCGCGGCCCTCAGCGAGGCCAGGTACGCCGCGGGCTGCTCCACGTGGTGGTACGAGTCGCACATGAGCACGAGGTCCACCGAGCCTTCGGGCAGCCCGGCGGAGTCTTGCTTGGCCCGTACCAGCGCCACGTTCTCGAGCTTCGCCTTGCGTGCCTTCTGGCCGATGTGATCGAGGAAGTACGCCTGCACCTCGACCGCGTACACCTTGCCCTCGGGGCCCACGCGCTCGGCCAGCGCCAGCGTGAACAGCCCCGAGCCAGCGCCCACATCGGCCACCGCCATGCCCTCGCGCAGGCCGAGCTTCGCGAGGATCGCGTCGCGCTCCTCGAACACCTCGCGGCCCTCTCGTTCGAAGTGCGCCTCCCAGCGCTTGGCGCTGGTCTGCTCGGCGTATTCTTCGTTGATGTCGGTGTCGATCCGCTCGGGAGCCGCCCTGGGCGGCCCGCCGTCGGCGCCCGTCGACGTGCCGTCCGCGGCGGGCGTGCCGGCCTCGTGCGCGTTTGCGTCGCCACCCGCGGGCGCTCGCGTGTCCTCGACGGTCGCGCCACCCTCGCCCTCCGCCGGCGTCGCGGGTGCCGGCGTGCTCGTCGAGGGCGTGCAGCCCAGCAGCCACGCACCGGCGAGCAGGAAGCGAAGGCAGCGCATGCCTTCGGTGTAGCACGGCCTTCGCTCGCACGACGATGATAGAACCCCACCGCGATGCAGCACGCGCTGGTCACCGGAGCACCGGGCTTCCTCGGAGCCCACATCGTCGAGACCCTCATCCAGCGCGGCGTCGAGGGCGACGTCCGCGACCCCGAGCGCGCGCTCGCGGCGGTGCAGGGTATCGACACCGTGTTCCACGCCGCGGCGATCTACGAGTCGTGGGCGCCCGATCCCACGCTCATGTACGACGTGAACCTGCGCGGCACGTTCAACGTGCTCGAGGCCGCACGCCGCGTGGGCGCACGCGTGGTCTACACCGCCAGCGTGGTCGCGCTCGGTCGCCCGGCCCCGGGCAAGCTTTCCGACGAGGACACGCCCTACGAGGCCTGGGAGGTCGACTTCCCGTACAGCCGCAGCAAGTACCTGAGCATGCGCCTGGCCGAGGACTTCGCGGCCTGGGGCCTCGACGTGCGCATCGTGTGCCCGGGCTACGTGATGGGCCCGGGCGATCGCACGCCCACGCCCTCGGGCCAGCTCTTGCTCGCGCTCGCGCAGGGCAAGGCTCCCGGCTGGACCCCCGGTGGCGTGGCCTACGTGGACGTGCGCGACACGGCCGAGGGGCACGTGCGCGCGGCCGAGCGCGGCCAGCCTGGGCGCCGCTACGTGCTAGCCGGCCACAACATCGACAACAAGGTGCTCCTGCAGGTGGTCTCGCGCGCGGCCGGCCGCCGCGGCCTGGCGCTGCGCCTGCCCAAACCCGTGGTGCTGGCCGCCGCGCGGGTGATGCAGCGCGTTGCCCTCGCCCAGGGCAAGCGCCCCGATCTCGCGCTGCCGATGCTCGCCTTCGGCATGCGCGAGTGCTTCTTCGACAGCCGCCGCGCCCGCGAGGAGCTGGGCCTGCGGTTCCGGCCGTTCGAGGAGACGGTGGCCGATGCCCTCGCGTGGTTTCGCGAAGCGGGCATGCTGTGAGCCCCTCGTCTACGGGCCGAAATCTGCTCCTGCGGCACGATCTCGTTTGACAACCCCCCAATCGCCCCTCAAGCTGCCATCCGTTGTTGCTCGTGCCGGATGGCCCGGCGAGCGGCACGGAAGGGAGGACGACCATGCAACCCCTTGTGCTCAGCGGACCGCAGTCGAGCCTCGCTTCCGCGCGCTCGTAGCCGCGTCCGCCCGTCCGGTCATCGTACCGGGCGTCCGCTGCGTGTGCTGGCCCGCGGAGGCCAGGCTCTCACCTCGTTTCGCCAAGAACCCGAGACGGGTCGCACCGCTGCTTGGTGCGCCCGTGAGAGCAACCAACCCAGATGAGCCCAAAAACCGACCGGCGTGGCCGTAAGCCACGCCGCGAGCGGCAGCCCGATCACGCGCTGTCGCCCGAGACCCTGTTCTTCCAGCAACCCTCGGGCCGCTCCGGCTCGAGACATTCCAACGACAATCCTGATAATCCGAGGTCGCGCCAGCTCTGCCGCCAGGTGCAGCGCAGGCTCGATCTGGCGCTCGCCGAGCTCGACGATCCACTGCTCCAAGGGCTGTGGATCGAGTCCGTGGTGCAAGAACCCGGCGGCCGTGCGCTGCTCGTGGCGGTGGTCGTACCCAACCCCGCCGCGGTGGTGATCACGCTCGCACGCCTCGACGCCGCGAAGGGTCACCTGCGCTGCGAGGTGGCGGCGGCGATCAACCGCAAGCGCACGCCCAACCTGCAATTCGTGGTGGTCTCGCAGACCGCCATGATGGAGGAGGACGAGCCATGACCCACGAACCAGCAATCATCGAGCGCTGGCTCGCCGAGCCACCCCCCGCCGACGTCCAGCAGGCGCTCGAGCGCCTGCGGCGGGGTCGAGACGTGGCCCACGTGGCCGTGATGCCCGACGTACACCTCTCCTCGGAGGTGTGCGTGGGTGTTGCGCTCGCCACCCGCTCCACGCTGGTGCCCGCCGCCGTGGGCGGCGACATCGGCTGTGGCATGGCAGCGCTCGCCTTCGAGACCTCGGCGAGCGTGCTGGGCTCGGCCACCGTCGCGGCGCGCCTGCTCGACGGCCTCTACCGGGTGATCCCGGTGATGCGCCACGAGCGACGCTCCGCGCCATCCTTGCCCCCCGCGCTCGCCGAGCGAGAGCTGTGCCACCCGTCGCTGCGGGCCACCCGGGCGCGCGAGGCCCCGCTGCAATTCGGCACGCTGGGCCGCGGCAACCACTTCCTCGAGCTGCAGTCCGACGAGGACGATCGCCTGTGGCTGATGGTGCACAGCGGCTCGCGGGGCATGGGCCAGGCGATCCGCGAGGCCCACGAGGCCCACGGTACCCGCGATCGCGCGGGCCTCGTGGGGTTCCCCGCCGACTCGCCCGCGGGCCAGGCCTACCTGCACGACCTTCGGTGGGCGCTCGACTACGCCGCCGCCAGTCGGGCGCGCATGGTCGAGGTGGCGCGCGAGGTGATCGGCGAGGTGCTGGGCGCCTCCGCCGACGAGCCGAGCTTCATCGAGTGCCATCACAACTTCGTGCGGCTCGAAGCGCACGAAGGCGAGCAGCTATGGGTGCATCGCAAGGGGGCGATCTCGGCCCGCGAGGGCGAGCCCGGCATCATCCCCGGCTCGATGGGCGCGCCGAGCTTCCACGTGGAGGGCCGCGGGTGCGCGCGGGCGCTGTGCTCGAGCTCGCACGGCGCGGGCCGCTGCATGGCCCGCAGCGTGGCCCGGCAGCGGATCTCCGGCCGCCGGCTACACGAAGAGATGCGCGAGGTGTGGTTCGACCACCGCCTGACCGAGCGCCTGCGCGAGGAAGCCCCGGGTGCCTACAAGGACATCGGCGCGGTCATGCGGGCCCAGCGAGAGCTGACCCGCGTGGTGAGGAAGCTGCGGCCGCGGCTGGTGCTCAAGGGCGCATGACAACCGGTGGCGGCGGCCCACGGCATCTCCCTCCCGCCTCGCGCGGAGGATGCGAGGTCGGGATACCGTGGGCCGCCGCCCCGCTTCATCCATGGTCATGGTGGATGGCTGGTGCTGCGCTCGTCGATGTTGGTCACCGCTTGGTTTACTCAGGCGCTGGACGGCGGCAACCGATGTCCGTCATTCCGATGTCGATTTCCGGTCGTGGGCCGCTTTCCGCCGGTACGCGCGGCCCGGCGGCCGCGTCTCCATGCCGGCTTGGACCCACGAATCGATCGATCTACCATCCGCCCAATGGAATACCGCCTGCTCGGCCGAACTGGCCTCAACGTCTCGACGATCTGCCTCGGCACCATGACCTGGGGCGGCAAGGGCTTTTGGGAGGTGATCGGCAAGCTCGACGTGAGCGGCGCCGAGGCGCAGCTACGGCTCGCGCTCGACGCTGGCGTCAACTTCATCGATACCGCCAACGTCTACCACGAGGGCACCAGCGAGCAGATCCTCGGGCAGGCGCTGCGCAGCGTGGGGGTGTCGCGGCGCGACGTGGTGATCGCGACCAAGGTGCGCGGCCGCGCCGGAAAGGGCCCCAATGCGGTGGGCCTCACGCGCTCGCACATCATGCACGAGGTGGAGGAGAGCCTACGCCGCATGCAGCTCGACTTCATCGACCTCTACCAGATCCACGGGTTCGACCCGCTGGTACCGATGGACGAGACGCTACGCGCGCTCGACGATCTCGTGCGCACCGGCAAGGTGCGCTACCTCGGGGTGAGCAACCACGCCGCGTGGCAGATCATGAAGGCGCTGGGCCTGTCCACGCAGCACGGCTGGTCACGCTTCGAATCCGTGCAGGCCTACTACACCATCGCGGGCCGCGACCTCGAGCGCGAGGTGATCCCGCTGTGCCGCGACCAGCAGCTCTCGGTGCTGGTGTGGAGCCCGCTGGCCGGGGGCTTCTTGAGCGGAAAGTTCCAGCGCGATGCCGGCGGCCCCGAGGGCGCACGGCGCAGCCAGTTCGACTTTCCGCCGGTGGACCGCGAGCGGGCATTCACGTGCGTGGATGCGATGCGCCCGATCGCCGAGGCGCATGGCTGCTCGGTGGCCCGCGTGGCCCAGGCGTGGCTGCTGCAGCAGCCGGCGGTCACCAGCATCATCGTGGGTGCCAAGACGGTGGAGCAGCTCTCCGACAACCTCGGCGCTGCCGATCTGAAGCTCTCGGCCGACGAGCTGGCCGCGCTCGACGCCCCGAGCAAGCTGCCCAGCGAGTACCCGGGCTGGATGCTCGAGTGGCAGATCCGCGATCGCACCAGCGGCTGATCACCGCTACGACTTCAATCACCGGCCGGGGTGCCGTGGCACCGCTCCCCACCGCAGCGCCACGGCACCCGAGCCGGTGGCGGCCTCACGCCGCCACGTACACCGCCGTCTGCCATGCGCGATCGGCCACCGTGTCCTCGGTCCCGCCTTCGGGTGCGAGCACCCGCAGGAGCCGCTCGCCGATCGCCAGCACGCTGCCCGAGGGCAGCACCTCACCGGACTGCACCACCACCCAGGTGCCGCCGGCGCTGGCGAGATCTTGCAGGAACGTGCCCTCCCGGCGCACGAGCACCTGCAAGTGCAGCTCGGCGAGCGACTCGTCCCAGGGCAGCACCACGTCGCCGACCTCGCGGCCGATCGACAGCGCGGGGGTCCGCAGGGTGATGCCCATGTGGATCCCGCCGTCGCCGTCGAGCAGGTGCAGCCGGCCCGGACGGCCGTCGCGGCCGGCGTGATACGACATCCACTGCCGACCCGCGCACAGCAGGTCGCCGTCGTAGAGCTCGAGTGGCTCGCTGATCCGCAGCATCACGCTGCCCGTGGCACCCCGCAGCTCTACGCGGATGCTGCCGTCGTCGAGCGCTCGCAACGTGACCGGCCCGGTGTCGCCGACGACGTTGGTCGTCCCGCCCAGCGGCAGCACGATGCGTTCCTCTTGTGTCCCACGCCTGGTTTCTTCGGTAGTTGCCATTTCGCCCTCGTCCTCGCAAGAACCCACGGTCCCCTAGCACCTAGCGGAGTCGCTCGAAAACAGGAAAGCCAGTCGATCGTCGGTCCTCGAAGATCTGCGAAGCCTTCGAAACCTACTAGTGGCCAGTTCATGGGAAAACGGTCACAAGAACATCGACCGAACTTTCACATCGACTCCGGCCGGACCATTGCAGAAGCAACAACAGTAGGCGGGGGTGGCTACAGTCGTCGCCGTGGGGCCGCGGTGATCGAGGCTCGCGCCCGCGACGACACGAACGACGTTCGTATGGCGTGAGCCCTCAAGCAGCGACGAAGACCCGCGTCGCGCGGTCGTCCTCGGCCTCGCGGGCGGGCGTCGGCGGCTGCGTGCTCACCTGCACCAGCCGGCCGGCGATTGCGAGCACGCTGCCTGGGATCAGCACCTCGCCCGCGCGCACGACCACCCAGGTACCGCTGGTGGTGGCGAGATCCTGCACGAAGGTCCCGTCGCGGCGCACGAGCACCTGAAGGTGCAGCTCGGCGAGCGCATCGTCCCACGGCATCACTACGTCACCGGCCTCACGGCCGAGCGACAGCGCGTTGCCCCGCAGGGTGATGCCGAGCCTGGTTCCGCCGTTGGCGTCGAGCAGGCAAAGGCGCCCCGGACGCCCGTTGCGACCGGCGTGGAACGACAGCCACAGCCGTCCTGCGCGCAGGACGTCGCCATCGTGGAGCTCGGTGGGCTCGTCGATGCGCAGGAGCACGCAGCCCGCTCCGAGGTCGAGCTCCACCCGCACGCAGCCGTCATCGAGCGCACGCAGCGTCACCGAGCCATCGTCGCCCGCGACGGTCGTAGCGCCGCGCTGCGGCACCACGAGGCGGTCGGTCGGCGTGCCACGCCCTGTTCCTTTCGTCACCCGCATTGCGCCCTCGTCCTCGCTCGATTCCAAGCCAAGTGGTTACGACCACACAGTGTCCCTTCCACGTGGACAGTTCACGGCTCGTCGCTGGAACCGAAGCGCTCGCGCGTGCGAAACGTTTCATTCGCGGGCGCGACGGGGCGTCTGGGCATCTGGGCATCTGGATCATGGTGCTCGGACGCCGCGGGCTCCCAGCTCGGGATCGATCGCGGCCGAGATCTCGCGCCGTGCGGCTCGGCCCAGGTCGCCGCGCAGGGGCAGGGTTCGGGACCAGCGCAGGTTCCATTTGTTCACGATCATCTCGGTGCGCCCGCCGACCAAGAGAACGCTGCCGTCGGGGAGGGCAGTGGCGGTGTGATCGGTGCGACGGCGGCCGATCGTTGCCGTGCTCCAGCGACCACGGCGGAGCTCGAGCCGCTCGGCCGAGCGCAGGGGCTTCTGCTCGCCCCAGCCCGAGGGCATGCCGCCGGCGATCACCAGCACGCCGCCGACGAGCGTGGCCGTGTGACCGCTGCGACCCTCGTCCAGGCGGGGGCCGGGGAGCCAGCGATCGCCGCGAGGCTCATACAGCTCGGTGGTGGCGAGCACCTCGCCGGAGAGGGAGCCGTCGATGATCGAGCGGCCGCCGATCGCGAGCACGCGGCCGTTGGGCAGCAGCGTGGCGGTGTGCTGGCCGCGGGGTTGCAGCATGGGGCCAGTGGCACGCCAGCGATCCTCGCGGGGGTCGTAGAGGAGCGAGACGGCTTGGCCGACCGCGAGCACGCGGCCATCACGCAGTACGGTGAGGGTCGCCTGCTCGAGCGGCTCGGGCGGCGCGGTGACGGGCGTCCAGGTGTCGTGGCGGGGGTCGTAGAGCTCGGGAGGGATCGAGCTGTCGTGGCCACTGACCACCAGCACGCGGCCGTCGAGCAGTCGCGTCACCAGGTGATACGAGCGCGGTTGCTTCATGGGCGCGACGGCCTGCCAGCGATCGCTGCGAGGGTCGTAGACCAGCACCTCGGTGCGGTGCTCCACGTCGGCCCCGTAACCCCCGACCACCAGCACGCGGCCGTCGAGCAGCGCGGTGGCACCATGCGCCTCGAGTCCTTCGGGGAGCGACGCGGCGGCTCGCCAGCGCCCGCGCCGAGCATCGTAGCGGCCCACGCGATCGATGCCGGGGTAACTGTTGCTGCCACCGACCACGAGCACGTCTCCGTCGGGAAGCGAAGTGGCAGTGTGGCCGGAGCGAGGCGTGGCGAGCGGGTGGCTGCAGCCGGTCGCGAGCACGAGCACCGCCGCGAGCACGCCCCCGCGTCCCGCTCGCGCGGGTCGGGCATCGGCCGTGTCGCCACGCCTCACCGGCGCAGCCTACCAGCGTGCTGACCGGGCCCGATACTCGGGCTCACGTGGCGGGCAGGTCGACCACCCAGCGCTGCAGCGCGTCGACGAACTCGGACGGCAGCATGGTCGCCCACATGCCGTCCTCGAGGCAGGTCTTGGTGGTGGCGTTCGTCGAGCCGCGGAGCTCGACCTGGTCGATCTCGACGATCTCGTCGAACGTGGTCTCGAGCTCGAGGTGGGTGCCGAGCTTGCTTCCGCCGCAGGCATCGAGGGCCTCGCGAACGCGCTGCTCGAGCAGCTCCTGGCGCCGGTCGGGTCCGCCGGAGTCGAATCCCATGCCGCTCCCGCCACCGCCGCCACCGCGACCGATGAGGCCCGTGCTGCCGAGGCCGATCGTGCCCTCGGCGTGGTCCAGGCCCTCGGTCGACGGCCGCACGCCGGGCTCGATGGCGAGGTAGCTGGTGACCGGCGAGACCGCGCCGCCGCGGAGCGCGAGCGTCATCATCTCCGGCTCCTCGAGCTCGTCGAGCAGCTCGCTGCCGAACACGAGCGCGGCCGAGCGGCGGCCCGCATCCTCGTCGGGGAGCACGCTGTGCAGCAGCGGGGCGCTCCACAGCTGGCCCTCGATCCGCAGCGCCTGGAGCGGCGCATCGACGATGGCGAATGCTGCGAGGCCCTGGCCCTCGTCGAGCGTCTCGGGGATCTCGGCCCTGGGGTCGTCGAGCGGAGGGACGGTGAGCTCGAGGTGGTCGATGCGAAGCGGGCGAGCCAGCTCCTCGAAGGTGGCGCGCATCGCTTCGCGCGGGATCCCGGGGTTCGCCCCGATCTGCCACACGAGCCCCTCGGTGACGGTGGCGACGCGGGCCCACGCGTGGTCGTCGTCGCGCACCAGCGAGAGCTCGCCGTCGTCCACCACGCCCACGTGCACGATCGCTCCGCTGCGCTCGGAGAGCTCGCGGAGGCCCGCGACTCCCACCGCGCTGCGGGTCACGGTGTCGGTGAGCAGGAGGATGCGCCGCGGGCCGGCGGGTGCCGCCTCGAGCAGCTCGGTGGCGCGGGCGAGCGCGGCGTCGACGTGGCTGCCATTGGCGTCGGGCGGATCGAGGCTGGCGAGATCGGCGATTGCGGTCTTGGCATCCACCAGCTTGCCGTGCCGGGCATGGACCTTGCGATCGAACACCAGCACCTCCGCGCGCGCACGCAGCTCGGGAGCGGCAAAGTGCTCGAGATACGCGCGTGCCACCTCGCGCCCGGCGCGGCGCTGCTCGACGGTCAGCGAGCGCGAGCCGTCGAGCACCACCACCACGCGTGCGTCGCGGGGGATCGTGGAGAGCTGGGGGGCGAGCGCCACGTCCCAGCGCATCAGCACGCCCTCGGACGAGAACGGCACCGAGGCCAGCTCCGCGGTGACGCGCGGTGGGCGATGGCGGACGAGCTCGAGATCGTGCACGTGCTCGAGCACGAGCTCGTGGCCGCGTGAGACGGGCTCGCCATCGACCAGCAGCTGGTCGCGGGCGTTGGCGGGCACCACCGTCACGCGTGCGGGGTGGGCGTCGGTGCCGAGCGCGGGCAGCTCGAGGTGATCGCGACCGCCGTCGTAGTCGGTGGGCAGGAGCAGCGTGTACTCCACCATCTTCTCGGACTGCGGGGCCACGGGGAATACCTGCAGCGCCAAGAGCGTGGGATCGCGCCAGGACAGGAGCGCCGGATCCTTGGGGTAGTAGCCGCCGATGCCGGTGAGCTCGCGGTAGCGAGCGGCGGCGAATTCGGCCTCGAGCAGCTCGCCATCGAACCAGTGGGGGCGCCCGTGCAGCATGCCCTTGGTGCGCAGGCCGATCGCCACGGAGCGCTGGGGCACGTCGATCCAGAACATCGCCTGGTCATGGCGCTCGCCGCCGTTCCACACCGCACGCCGCACCCGTAGCGTGGCGCTGCCGTGATCGAGCGTCAGGCGGATCTCGTGCGAGCGCTCGACCAGCTCGACCGAGCGCGTGCCGGCCACCTCGTCGGCGGCGGCGGTGCCGGGCAGCAGCGCGGCGAGGAGCGAGGCGGCGGTGGCGGTACGGAGCACGGTACGGCGCATGTCGGGCGGCTGGACACCGCGGACGCGCCAGGGTTCCCGGCGCCCGGACCGACGAGACGGTGGGGGTGCCAGATCAAGGCCCGCCCGACGCGGCTGGGAGCCCGGCGAGGAACGTCTCGACCTGCTCGGCACGCTCGGTCTGCCCCTCGGCCACGTAGACGTCGCGCGCCGCCTGGGCCATCACGCGCGCGGCCCCGGAATCCTCGGGGGCGGTCGCGCGGGCCAGCGCATGGCGGACGCGGGCGAAGTCGAGGGCCGGGGCGCCCTCGGACTCGGCCAGCGCCAGCGCCTCGCGCAGCGTCTGTCGGGCGGCGGCCATGCGGCCCTCGGCGACCTCGGAATCCCCGATCGCGAACAGCCACGGCACGAGGTCGCCCTCGTCGGCATTGGCCAGGCCGCGCCGGATCGCGAGGCCGCGGCGGAGCAGCTCGATCGCCTCGGCATGCCGGCCGGCGCCGCGCAGCATGGTGCCGAGGTTGAAGAGCGCATTGGCGACCTCTTGGTGCTTGGGCCCGAGGCTGCGCTCGCGGGCGGCGAGCGAGCGGCGCAGCGCATCCTCGGCCTCGGCGGGGCGCCCGAGCGAGGCCAGCGTGAGCCCCAGCGTGCCCCAGATGCGGGCGGTGTGCGGGTGGTCCTCGCCCCACACCGCACGCGCGCGCTCGAGCGCCCCGCGCAGCTCGACCTCGGAGTCCGCGGGGCGCCCGGCGTAGGCGAGGGCGCGGCCGAGGTTGAGGCGCGCGGAGATGAGCTGCGGGTGGTGCTCGCCGAGCTCGCGCTGCAAGAGCGCGATGGCCTCGTGGTGCAGCGTCAGCGCGCGCTCGTGGTCGGGCTGCCGCGCGCGTGCGACGATGGTGGCCAGGTTGCCCAGCAGGCGCGCGCGGAGCAGCGGCCGCGGGCCGAGGCCATCGAGCTGCGCCAGCGATTGCTCGCCCAGCCGTACCGCTTCCTCGGTGCGGTCGCGGTCGCTGCCCAGCACGTACACCTGGTAGATGCGGGCGCGCAGGCGCGCCAGCGCATCACCCGAGGCCTCGGCGTGCTCCATCGCGGTGGCCAGCGAGCGCTCGGCCGCGGGCAGCTCGCCGGCCTCGAGCTGGAGCTGCCCCATCGCCAGCGCGGCCTCGGCCTGCAGCGGGGCGTGCTCGGCCTGGGCCGCGGCCTGCTCGGCCTGCAGCGCTGCGGCGCGTCCGGCTTCGAGCTCGGCGTCGAAGCGGGTGTGGCCCGATGCGGTGTCGAGCACCGCGAGCGCGCGCTCGGCTCGGATCAGCGAGGCGCGGCCATGCGCGATCGCCGCGGAGCGCTCGGGAGAGTCGGCGTCGGCCCAGGTGACGAGGCGTCGATCGTCCGCGCACGCGCCGAGGTCGGGCAGGCGATCGGCCGCATTGCCCGCATCGACCACGATGGCCTCGTCGGCCACGGCCAGCGCGTCGCCGAGCTGGTCGAGCGAGCGCAGCGCGTCGTCGAGGCACCGCTGCTGGCGAGCGTGGCGGGCCTGGGCCGCCGCGGTCTGGGCGAGCGCGCCGGCACAGCTCGTCTGCGCGGCCTCGACCCACTCGCTCGCATAGGCATCGAGCCGCGGCCCGAGGGCGGTCCATACGTCCTCGGCGTAGGGCAGCGCGGTGGCCCGTACCCCTTCGGCCGCCGCCGCGCGCGTGGCTTCGTCCCAGGCGCCGGTCAGACGCTCGCGCTCGTGCAGGCAGGCATCGCCCGGCGACTCCGGCTCGCGGAGCACCACGAAGGCCGTGCCGGCCAGGGCCAGCGTTGCGACACCGCCCAGCAGCCACCCGCCGCGGCCGCGCGGGCGCAGGGCGGCGAGCAGCGCGTCCATGTCGGGGAAGCGATCCGCGGGATCCACCGCCAGCCCGCGCCGCAGCGCCCGGTCGACCCGCCGCGGCACCGTGCTCGTGCGCGGCTCCTGGAGGTGTCCGCTGGTGACCGCCAGCATGATCTCTGCGATGGTCGTGCCGGAGAATGGGCGCTGGCCGTGGAGCGCCTCCCACAGCGCCACGCAGAAGCTGAACTGGTCGCTGCGCGCATCCACGGCGCGCCCGTTCCACTGCTCGGGGGACATGTACGCGGGCGTGCCGAGCAGCGTGCCGGTGGTGGTGAGATCGGTTCGCTCGCGCTCGCGCTCGCGCGCCGCTGCAGCGCTCGGTGGCTCGGCCTCGGGGTCCGGGCTCTCGGGCTCGCCCGGGCTGCCGTCGTGGGTCGCGAGCGCCTCGGCCTCTGCGGCCGCGTCGGCCAGCTCGCGTGCGAGCCCGAAGTCCACCACGCGCGCGCGGCCTTCGGTGTCGACCACCACGTTCTCCGGCTTGAAGTCGCGGTGGATCAGCCCCTTGGCGTGTGCGGCGGCCAGGCCCCGACCCGCCTGGAAGTACAGCTCGAGCACCGCTCGCCAGGGTCGTGGCCCTTGCTCGAGCCACGCCCGCAGGTCGCGGCCGTCGACGAGCTCCATCGCCACGAACAGGTGCCCGTCGGCCTCGCCGACCTCGAACACCATCGCGACGTTGGGATGCGAGAGCCGGGCCATGGCGCGAGCCTCCTGCACCAGCCGCGCGCGGGTGCCGGCATCACCCATGCGCTCGGCTCGCAAGAGCTTGAGGGCGACCTCCCGCTGCAGCTCGGGATCGTGGGCCCGCACCACGCTGCCCATCCCGCCGCTGCCGATGGGGCCCTGCACGGTGTAGCGACCCACCGTGACCGGGCGGGCCGCTTGGCCGAACAGCTGGGCCTCCACGGCCGCCTGCACCATGCGCAGCTGGAGATCCACGCTTCGCGGAAGCGTAGCAGGCTCGGCGGGCGCGGCCGCAAGCTCAGCGCGTGGGCGTCCCGGAGCTCGCCGCCTGCCACTCGCGGGCTAGCACCGCGTAGATGCACAGCGTGGTCCACTCGCCCTTCCAGAAGTCGGCTTCGCGCAGCTCGGCCTCCTGGCGCAGCCCCACGCGCTCCAGGAGCCGCCGCACGGTCGCGTTGCGGGCGTCGGCCTGCGCGAGCACGCGGTGGGTGCCGCGGGCGGTGAACAGCCACGAGATCACGCCCCGCAGCGCCTCGGCGGCGAAGCCCTGGCCGTGGTGCGCCGGGGCGAGCGTGACACCGAGCTCGACCGTGTCCGGTTGTGCAGCCACGAAGTGGAGCGCCACGTCGCCGATCAGCGCGCCACCGGCCCGCTCCACCAGCGCGACCTGCGTCCACTCGCCGTTCGTGCCGAGCGCCGTCGCCTGGTCCTCGCGCAGGAATTCCTCGGCGTCGGCCATGCCCCAGTCCGGGGTCCACGACTGGTAGCGCGCCACCGCCGGGTCGGAGCGGTAGGCGACCATCGCCGGCAGATCCGCCGGTTCGAACCGCCGCAGCAAGAGACGCGCGGTGGTGGGCAGCACGTGCCTGGGGTCGATCACGCTCGCAGTATCGAGGCTCTCGGCGGCCGCTGCTAGACTTTCCGCCGATGCAACTTCTTTGGCGGCCTCTTCGTGGTCGAACGCCTGCGGCGTCCGAGGGCCTTCGGCCTGCCACCCTCGCGCTCGCGCTCGGCTGCCTCGCCGTGGGCTTCGGCCTCGGTGCCGGGCTGCCCTCGTGGGCCGCACCCGCCGTGGGCAAGCCGCCCGCCGCGTACTCGCGCTACCAGAAGCTCGACGTGCTCGCGCGCGCGCTGGCGATCGTCGAGCAGTACTACGTGCGGCCGGTCGATGACCGAGAGCTCATCTACGCCGCGCTCACCGGCATGGTGTCCGAGCTCGACCCCCACACCGCGTTCCTGCCCCCGCGCGAGGCCGAGCTGCTCCGCGAGGACATCGAGGGAGCGTTCGGCGGCGTGGGCATGGTGGTGGTGATCGGCCGCGACGACGACGGCGACCGCTTCCTCGACGTGCGCGACGTGATCCCCGACGGCCCCGCAGACCTCGCCGGCGTGAAGGTGGGCGACCGCGTGATCCGCATCGCCGGCCAGCCCATCGCCGACTTCTCCGAGCTCGAGCAGGCCATCGTGAAGATCCGCGGCAAGCCGGGCACCAAGATCACGATCACCATCGAGGACCCCGAGCGCGGGATCCTGCGCGCGGTCGAGCTCACCCGCGCCATCATCGACCCACCCGCCGTCGAGGTGGTCCCGCTCGGCGAGGGCCTGGGCGTGCTGCGGCTGCGCGACTTCCCCGAGGACGCCACCAAGGAGATGAAGGAGGGCCTCGCCAGCCTGCGCGAGCAAGGCGGCGAGGCCGGCTTGCGCGGCGTGATCATCGATCTCCGCGACAACGGCGGCGGCCTGCTCGACGAGGCGGTCGGCATCGTGGATCTCTTCGTCGACGACGGCGTCATCGTGCGCACGCGCGGCCGCGAGGGCGTGATGCTCGACGAACAGCGCGCGCACCGGGCCGGCACCGAGCGCGACCTGCCGCTCGTGGTGCTCATCAACAAGGGCTCGGCCAGCGCCTCGGAGATCGTCGCGGGCGCGCTCCAAGACACCGGCCGCGCCGTGCTCGTGGGCGAGCGCAGCTATGGCAAGGGCTCGGTGCAGGCCCCGTTCGAGCTGCAAGACGGCAGCATGCTCAAGATCACCACCGCGCTCTACTACACGCCCAACGATCGGCTGATCCAGGCCAGCGGCATCACCCCCGACGTGTTCGTGGGTGCCGCCCCGGTGGAGGCCGCGGCGCAGGCGATCCCCAATCGCGACAGCCGGCCGGAGCTGCCGTCGGAGCGGCAGACGCCGCGGCACCTCGAGCCCGAGGACTTCGGGCGGGATAGCCCGGCGCGCATCGACGAGTCGCCGGCGGTGCGGGCCGCGGGCGATGATCTGCAGCTGCGGGCGGCGGTGCAGCACCTACGGGTGCTCGCGAAGCTGGGCGAGTGAGCAGGTCGTGCCTCGTACGACCCGTGGCTCCGCTGCGTCCGGGCGTCGCGTCGCCGACGCTCACAGCTCGACCCAGCGACGCTCACTGGACACGCTCGTGCGCACGTTGGGTCCGGGCATCGGCGCACGTCTCCGTCGCCTCCAGAAGTATATCGTCATCCCGAGGCCATACAGCGTGCAGACCCCCAAGGCCAGCGAGGCGACGAACGGGACGGCGAAGCTGATGGCCAGTCCCAGGACCGCGAGCCCGGGGATGGCAATCAGCCACCGGCCCACGCTCACGCTCGCCTGTCCGAAGACGGCCGCGGAGACGATGAGCGCGAACCGATCGGTCTGCTCGGCCGATAGCCCGATCGTGCGCGCGCAGATCGATGTTGCCAGAATCGCCAGCCCCAGTGTCATGAGCATGGTGAACACCCGCTGGTTGTAGTGGTTCTTCTCGAACACGTGCTTGGTGGCCAGGAGCGCCACACAGGTGCTCGACGAGAACAGCACCTTCGACCAGAGCGCATAGTCTTCGAGCCAGCCGGGGCTGGCGTTGATGCGCAACAACACCAGCGTGCCGAGCAGCCCGAGGCCACCAATCGCAATCACCGAGAGCATCCACAGGCGCTGGCGCAGAGCCACGGTCCGGTCGAGCTCTGGATCGACCGTGCGTTCCGGGTGATCGGCGAGCACCGCGAGTAACTCGACCATGGATCCCCAGCGCTCGGCGGGGTCGATCGCAAGCGCGCGTGTGAGCGTTTCCAGGGCCCACGCGGGCACGGCCGTGGTCTTCGGGGGGCGGCGCAGCTTGCCGGCGAGCACGGCCTGCAGCACCTCTTCGACGCTGCCTCCCTCGAACGGCCGCTGGCCATAGAGCGCTTCATAGAGCGCGACGGCGAAGCTGAACTGATCCGAGCGAGCGTCGATGTCGTTGCCGAGGATGTGCTCGGGCGACATGTATAGCGGCGTCCCCAACCGCCCGCCCGCCCTGGTCAGACGCGGGCTCGACTCGCCGTTGCGGGGCAGCGGCTCCCCTGCGTTCGGCATGCCATCGCGATCGACCGTGGCGAGTCCGAAGTCGAGGATCTTGACGCGTAGTGGACGTCCGCCGCCCGCGCTCGCGGGCTGGATCATGACGTTGTCGGGCTTGAAGTCGCGGTGGACGACCCCGACCTCGTGCGCGGCCTGCAAGCCTTGGCCCACGCGGATGAACACGTCGATGATCTCGAACCAGCTCGAGGATTCCTCGGCCAGCCAGCGGGTGAGAGTGACCCCCTCGATGTACTCCATGGCCACGAACAGCTGCCCCTCGTGCTCGCCGACCTCGAAGATCTGGACCACGTTCGGGTGCGAGATCCTGGCCATGGCCTGGGCCTCACGCCGTAACCGCGCCTCGGTGGTCGATGTCTCGTAGAGTAAGAGCTTGAGGGCCACGCGGCGGTTGAGGGACTCGTCGTACGCGGCGCATACCATTCCCATCCCGCCGGAGCCGAGCCAGCGGAGGACCTGATAGCGGCCAATCCGGCTGGCCTCGAGGATTCGGCGCCACCCTGGCTTGCTCGGCACGATGGAGCCCGAGATCTCCGACTGCGGGCCCATCGTCGTCGCACGCTCGGGGCTCGACTTGCCGACGTCTTCAGCCACGGCCCCAATCCTACCCCGTCACGTGCCCGGGAACGGCTGCTTCTTGCCCAACGCCACCACGCCGCCGTCGCTCACGGTAAAGCCGCGCGCGCGGTCGGCTGCGTGGTCGATGCCGACGAAGGCGCCCGGTGGGATCTTCACGCCCTTGTCGAGGATCGCCCGCCGGATGATCGCGCCCTCGCCCACCTCCACGTCATCGAGCAGGATCGAGTCCTCCACCGTGGCGCCGCCGCCCACCCGCACGCCGCACGAGAGCACCGAGCGGTGCACGGTGGCGCCGCTCAGGATCGCGCCGTTGCTGAGGAGCGCGTCGGCGACGTGGCCGGCCCCGTACTTTCCGATCGCCACGATCTTGGGCGGCGGGCTCGTGCGTATCATGGTGTGGATCGGCCACTGCTCGTTGTAGAGGTCGAACTCCGGCAGCGGCGCCACGAGGTCCATGTGCGCCTCGTGATAGGCGTCGAGCGTCCCCACGTCGCGCCAGTAGTGCTTGGGCGGGTCCTCGCCGGGCACGCGGTTGGTGGTGAAGTCGTAGACATGGGCCTCGCCGGCCTTCACGAGCTCGGGGATGAGGTCGCGGCCGATGTCGTGGCGGCTGTCCTTGCGCGCCGCGTCGGCCTCGAGCGCGTCGAGCAAGACCTTGGTGGTGAACACATAGTTGCCCATCGAGGCCAGGATGTGGTCGGGATCGTCGGACAAGCCGGGCGTCGACTTGGGCTTCTCGCGGAACGCCGCGATCTTGCTGCCCTCGCCGCGCTCGATCACGCCGAACTGGTCGCACTGGTCTCTTGGCACCCGCAGCGCCGCGATGGTCATGCCCGCGCCCGTGTCGATGTGGTGGTCGAGCATCTGCCGCGGATCGATGCGGTACACATGATCGGCTCCGAACACGAAGATGTACTCGGGCTCCTCGTCGTCGACGATGTTGAGGTTCTGGTAGAGCGCGTCGGCCGAGCCGCGAAACCAGTTGAGGCCCGTGCGCATCTGGGCCGGCACCGAGGTCACGTAGTTGCCGAGGAAGCTCGACAGCCGCCACGTGCGGGCGATGTGCACGTCGAGCGAGTGGCTCTTGTACTGCGTGAGCACCACGATGCGGCGGTAGCCGCCGTTGGCGAGGCTCGACAGCGGGAAGTCGATGAGCCGGTACTGCCCCCCGAACGGCACCGCGGGTTTCGCGCGATCCATGGTCAGCGGCATCAGCCGCTTGCCCTCGCCGCCGGCGAGCACGACGCTGAGCACATGAGGACGTCGGTCCGATTCGCGCATCCGCTCCATGGTGCCCGAATGGCGGGCGGACGCGAATTTCCTGGATGGCCCGGCCCTACCCACGGCCGGCGCGGCCCGAGCTCACCCTCCGGCGCCGTTCCGCACCGCCTTCGCCCAGTCCTCGAGGTTGCTGAGCGTGCTCTCGAGCAGCCGCGGGTCGGCCGTCAGCCGCCCCAGCTCCGCCTCGAGCAGCTGCTTGGCGCGGCGGATGCGGGTGCGGACCGTGCCCTCGGGCACCCCGAGCACCGCGGCGATCTCCGCGGCGGGCAGCGGCTCCCAGAAGTAGAGCTCGAGCAGCACCTGGTGCTCGACCGGGATCTTGCGCAGCCCCTGCAGGAGGAGCTGCTGCTCGTGCTTGACCGCCAGCGCCTCCGACGGGCCGTGCGCCAGGTCGAAGATCGAGGTGACCCCGAAGTCGAGCCGCTCCGCGTCGCGGCGGGCGCGACGATAGTGGTTGCGCAGCACGTTGTAGGCCACCCCGAACACGAAGCTGCGGAAGCTGCCCTCGCCGCGGAACTCGTGCTTGGCCTCGAGCAGCCCCAGCACCGTCTGCTGGATGAGGTCGTCCATGCCGTCGCCGTCGCCGACCTTGTTGCGGAAGAAGCGGGTCAGCGCCTTGAAGTGACGATCGAACAGCTGCTCGCCGGCCCGGCGATTGCCGGAGCGCCAGGCGGTGAGCAGCTCGTCGTCGTCGGTGGCCACGCTCGGCCACTCTATCCCAGGCGGGAGCGACGGGGCTCGAGCCGGGAGCGACACTTCCAGCCTCCGCTATTGGGCCTTGGGCTCGGGGTAGAGCTGGAGCCGTGCACGGCAGACCCCCACGATCGGCGCGTCCGCCAGGCCCTGCTTGGCGGCCTTGTCCAGGCACCACCCGTAGACCTGCCGGGCGTTGTCGGTCGCCGCGGTCGCGGACTCGGAGAGCACCGAGCAGTACTCGTCGCGTTCGGCTCCGGTCAGGTCATCGGGCACCGGAACGGTGGTGAGGGCGACCGACACGGTCTCGTTCACCATGCCGGTACGAGCGGCGGCCACGAGCGTCCAGTACGGATCGCCCGCCTGCTTCACGTCGGTGTACGCCAGGGCCAGACGCTCTCCGTCCCCAGCGAGCTGGTCGTAGAACAGCTTGAACGCGGTCTTCGACAGGGTCATCGCGCTGTCGAAGTCGATCGCGGCCGGGACCTCGAGCGTGAGGTGGCGTTCGAGCTCGGCGTCGGCCAGCTGCACGCGCGAGCGGCCGATGGCCTCGGTGAACGCCTTGCGCAGCGCCTCGTCTCGAGGCGCGCTCAGGCCGGCCAGGGCCACCGCCGCTTGCATGTGCTGCCGCGCGGGCCCGACCAGCGCAGGCGTCCGCGGCATGCGGGTGATCCGGCCGCGAAGCGGCGTCGAGCAGCGCTTGGCCGAGGGCTCGATCGGCGACTCGGTGATGCAAAGGCCGTGCGTGTCGGCGGGGCACGAGCGGCGCCACTGCACGTCGCCGGCCGCCGCGTGGGCGATCGCGCGGTGCACCTCGGAGCCGCGCTCGCCCCAGCCCGCCAGGAACGCCTCGGCCGCCGCGAGCCGGGCATCGTCGGCCTTCGCCGCGGTGATGGCCGCGAATGCGGCCTGCTCGGCCTCGCTCTCCGCGTGCATGTCCGGCAGCCCGTCCTTGGCGACCCAGGTGCCGCCCCCTTGCATCACCAAGGTCTCGGCCCCGGCCGGCTCCGGCGCTGGCTCTGGCTCGGACCCCATCACCAGCAGCCCACCTCCGAGCGCCACGGCCGACAGCAGCGCGCCCGCGACCCGCAGCGACTGGGTCCGCCGCGGCCGCGCCGGCGCGATCGCGAGCCCGAGCGCGAACACGAGCCCGTCGAGCGACGCGGGGCGCCGGTCGGCGTTGCGCGAGAGCCCTTGCTCGACGAGCGCCACGAGCCCCGCGGGCACGTCGCCCGCCGAGAACGGCCGCGCCTGCCCTTGCAGCACCGAGAGCGAGACCGAGGCCGTGTCCTCGCCGTCGAATGGTCGTCGGCCGCTCAGCGCCTCGTAGAGCGCCACGCTGAACGAGAACACATCGGTGCGCGCGTCGACCGAGGCGCCGAGGAACTGCTCGGGGGCCATGTACGCGGGCGTGCCGAGCAGCTGTCCCGTGGCGGTGAGCTCGGGCAAAGAGCCGCTGCCCGAGGCGCCCGCGCTCTCGCTCTTGGCCAGGAGCTCGGGCTCGAGCGAGTCGGTGGCCTTCGCCACCCCGAAGTCCACCACGCGCACGCGCCCGTCGTCGCCGATGAGCACGTTGTCGGGCTTGAAGTCGCGGTGCACGAGCCCGGCCCGGTGGGCAGCCTGCAGCCCGCGCGCGGCCTGCAGGAACACCTCGTAGATCGCCGTGCGGCTCGGCCGGCTCTCGAGCCACGTGCGCAGCGTCTTGCCCTCGACGAGCTCCATCGCCACGAACACGCGCTCGTCGTGCAGGCCCACCTCGTGGACCGCGACCACGTTCGGGTGGGCCAGCCGTGCCAGCGCGCGCGCCTCCTGCAGCATGCGCTCGCGGCCGCTGCGACGGTCGGCGCGCAGCACCTTGAGCGCGATCTTGCGGTCGAGCTCGGGGTCGTGGGCCACGTACACCGTGCCCATGCCACCGCGACCGATGCGTCGCAGCACCTCGTAGCGGCCGATCGTGACTCGCCCCTCGGATCCGAAGATCCGCGCCTTGAGATCGCGATGCATCAGGCGATCGTCGAGGTTGGCATCGGCTATGCCGTCTTCGGCGCTCAGTGTGTCGAGCTGCTGGCCAGCGGGCGCCCCGTTGGCGCCCGGCTCGTTGGATTCGGTGTCCAAGATCGCGTCCTCGAGGGATTGTCCGGCGGGCGAGGGGAGCTGCAAAGCGACGGGAAGCTGGGCGAGCGCGTTCATCGATGGGGCGGTAACCCGAGGCGGAGGATCGATTGCGGGAAAAGTGAAGGGGGCGGGAACGGCCCGGACGCCGACGTGTCATGCTCTCCTCACGGAAAGCGCGCTTTCCGCGCTGCTCCCGCGTGCCATGCTGCGGTCGGCGAGACCTCTCGGAGGGGCCGCCCCAGACGGTCATGGCCGCGCCGCGCGTACGCTTTCCCATCGGCATCTCCGACTTCCGCATGCTGCGGGAGGGGGGCTATCGCTACGTCGACAAGACCGCGTTCGTCGACGCGGTCGTCGACGCGGATGCGCAGGTCTTGCTCCTGCCGCGGCCCAGGAGATTCGGCAAGACGCTGAACCTCTCGATGCTGCGGTGCTTCCTCGAAAAGAGATCCGAGCCCGCGACTACGCCGTGGAGCTGCAGGAGCGCGGGGCCACGCCGATCCACCGGGTCGCGGCGGTGTTCGACGGCAAGCGAGCGTACGTGCGCGTCGGGTGAGGCCGCTCGCCAAGCCGTCGGGCGGTGATCTCGACGCATGCACCGCTCGACCGTGGCGAGGCTCTCGAAGTGGCCGCGCGGATCGTGTAGCCTCGCTCCGTGACCATCGCTTGCCGTTCTCTTTGCATCCCCGGGTTCGCTGCGCTCGTTGCCTTGCTCGGCTTCCCCGGGGCCTCCCAGGCCCACTTCGTGCTGACGTCGCCCGCGTCGATGTACGAGCAGAGCGGGCTGGGCGACCCCCAGAAGGCGCCGCCGTGTGGTGACCAGGGCATGGCCATCGCCACCGGCGAGGTGGGCTCGTTCCAGGGGGGCGACACGCTCACGATCACCATCGAGGAGACGATCTTCCACCCCGGGCACTACCGCATCGCGCTCGCGATGGACGACGGTGTGTTCCCCGACGAGCCGCCCGTCACCTCCGGTAGCACCGACTGTGGCAGCGCGCCCATCGATCCCGCGCCTGCGTTCCCCGTGCTCGCCGACGGCGTGTGGCAGCACGACGCGCCGTTTGCCGGGCCGCAGTCGATCGACATCACGCTGCCCGATGGCGTGTCGTGCACCAACTGCACGCTGCAGGTCATCCAGTTCATGTCCAACCACCCGTTCAACAATCCGGGCGGTTGCTACTACCACCACTGCGCGAACATCTCGCTCGAGCCCAGCGCGGGCACGGGTGAGGAGACCGGGATGCCGGGGGACGAGACCGGAGGCTCGACGAGCGGTCCGTCCCCCACCACCGGGATGAGCAGCCTCGATGGCTCCGGCGATGCCAGTGGTGCCGGTGAGACCGAGGGCGACGGCGGGAACACCAGTGAGGGGCAGGACACCGGTGCCGCCACCGAGCCCAACGGCGAGGATGTCACCGGTGCACCCGCGGACGACGAAAGCGGCTGCAGCTGCTCGGCGCCCGCGGGCCGTCGGCAGGGGGTGTTCGGGATGCTGCTGGGGCTGCTCGGCCTCGCAGGGCTGCGGCACGGCCGACGTCGTCGGTCGTGAGCCGGACGACCGCGGGCAGTGTCGCGCGACGGAGCGCCCTGATAGGCTCTGCCTTCGAGCCACTCACTCATGCCTCGCGTCGTCTTCGTCGCCCCGTACTTCATGGACGCCACCCTCCGCTTCGTGGAGGCGATGGCCAGCATCCCCGAGGTCACGCTCTCGCTCGTCAGTGGTGACCCCGCCGAGAAGATCCCGCCGAGCCTCAAGTCGCGGCTGGCCGGGCACTTCCGCATCGACAAGCCGCTCGATCCCGCGCAGCTCCTGCACGCCACCGACAAGCTGCGCCAGCACATGGGCGGCGTCGATCGCCTGGTGGGCGCGCTCGAGCAGCTCCAGATCCCGCTCGGGGCCGTGCGCGACCGTCTCGGCATCGAGGGCATGGGCGAGGCCGCGGCCACGCGCTTCCGCGACAAGGCCGTGATGAAGGACGCGATGCGCCGGGCCGGTCTGCCCTGCGCCCGCCACCGCGCCACCCACACCGCCAATGACGTGCGTGCGTTCGTCGAGGAGGTCGGCCTGCCCGTGATCCTCAAGCCGCGCGACGGCGCGGGCTCGATCGGCACCCACCGCGCCACCACCAAGGCCGAGCTCGACAAGGCGCTCGCCCTGTTCGTGCCCGAGATGGTCGAGGAGATGATGGTGGGCAAGGAGCGCTCGTTCGAGACCGCCAGCATCCGCGGCGTGCCGCAGTGGGACTCGCACACCCGCTACGACCCCGCCCCGCTGGTGGTGGTCGAGAACCCGTGGATCCAGTGGTGCGTGATCTTGCCGCGCGAGGAGGAGACCTCGGACACCCAGGCGATCCGCCCCGTGGCCCACGCGGCGCTCAAGGTGCTCGGCATGCACACCGGCATCAGCCACATGGAGTGGTTCCGCCGCACCGACGGCAGCGTGGCGGTGAGCGAGGTGGGCGCGCGGCCGCCGGGGGCACAGATCGTCACGCTCAACAGCTGGGCCCACGAGGTCGACGTCTACCGGAAGTGGGCCGAGCTCGTGACGCTCGACCGCTGGTCGATGCCCCCGCGCAAGTACGCGGTGGCGGCCGCGTTCTTCCGCGGCCAAGGCGAGGGCAGCCGCGTGGTGAAGCTGCACGGCATCGAGCAAGCGCAGGCCGAGCTCGGGCACCTCGTGGTCGAGGCCAAGCTGCCATTCGAGGGCCAGCCCAAGGTGCGCAGCTACGAAGGCGAGGGGTATGCGATCGTGCGGCACCCCGAGACGGGGGTGGTGGAGCAGGCGATTCGGCGGTTGATCTCGCTGGTGCGCGTGGAGGTGGGGTGACGGGCCGAAGCCTGTTGCGCCTCACCCGAGGCTCGTCCGGCAGGACCTTGTGGGCCCACCAGCATCCCGAGCACATCCGGACGGCCAGACTCCGCAAGGTTCCTTGCCAGAGTCAGTGACCCCGCGCTAGCGTGGCAGTGCGGCGATGCTCAGAACGTTCTCTATCAGCAACTATCGCGGTTTCGACAAGCTGGAGCTCACCGGCTTGGGCCGAATCAATCTGCTGGTAGGGCTGAACAATTCCGGCAAGACCTCGGTGCTCGAAGCAGTTGGCCTCTTGGCCTCGGGCGGCAACCTTCGCCAACTCTGGTCGGCAATGAGTTCGCGGGGCGAGTGGCTGCACCGCGAACGCGAGCCCCTGCGCCAAGATCCAGGGCTCGCATTGCCGTATCTGTTCCATGGATACCAAGTCGACCAGGGATCCACGATCGAGCTCTCCAGCGAGCGCAGCGACGGTACTGCCGCATCCCTACGCCTGACGATCAAGGAACCGCCCTCACCGCGGCCATCGGAGTGGCAGCGTCCACCGAGCATTCGGCGCTTCTCCCAGGAGGGCGAGGAGGATCCCGAGCCGATCCTCGGTTGCTTGGAGATCTCAGTTGGAGACCGCGTCGGGCACCAAGTTCCCATCATGGAGGGCTGGGGGATCGCACGGGAAGACTTCGGCGAGCCCACTGGCCTTCCGCGCACACGAGACAAGGACGAAGTCCCGGTCGAGATCATCACGACAGCGTCCATGGCATCTACGAAGCTCATGGCGATCGTCGATTCGATTCAGCTCACCGACGAAGAGTCTCGAGTTCTCGAAGCGCTGCAGCTCATCGAGCCACGGATCACCAACTTCAGGCCCACCGTCACCCGAGGGCGTGGTTGGGCCGGAGGCCGCCACGGTGTGATCCTCAAGCTCCAGGGTGTCGATGCAGTCCTTCCCATCGGGACCTTGGGCGACGGTTCCTGGCGGATCCTTGGGCTCGCCCTCGCCCTAGTCGCCGCCAAGGGCGGTGTGCTCCTCGTCGACGAGATCGACACCGGGCTCCACTACGAGGTCATGGCCAAGATGTGGCGCTTGGTCTTCGAGACGGCGGTGCGCCTCGATGTCCAGGTCTTTGCGACCTCCCACAGCCGCGATTGCTACGAGAGCCTCGCGACGATCGCCGATCCCGACGCGTCCGAGGAGCGGCGGATCGCGATCCACCGGATCGAGCCCGGCAAGGGGCGTGCCGTGCTCTTCACGGCGCAAGACATCATCAATGCAGCGAACCGTGGCATCGAGGTGCGCTGACCGATGAACCGACGAGCTCACCAACCACTACTCCTCGTCGAAGGGAAGACGGAGCTTCGGCTCCTCCCGGAGCTGCTAGAGGCCAATGGCATCCCCTGGCCGGAGAGGAATGAGCCGGTCTTCATCAAGGAGATGGGCGGATTCGCGAATTTTTGGAAGGACGGTGCGATCCACACCGAGCTGAAGTCGAAGAACCTCGACGCGGTGGGGCTGATCTTCGACGCCGACGAGCCAGAGGACGACCGCTGGGAGACCGTCGCGAAGCACTGTCGATCCTTTGCCCCAGACATCCCAGACGAACCCCGAGTCGGTGGCTGGATCACGCAGAGGACGATCGATGGTGGACCTCGTTTCGGCGTGTGGATGATGCCGGACAATCGGAACCGTGGATACCTCGAGACCTTCCTCGAGGTCTTGGTCCCAGACCAAGTGCTGTGGAGCTATGCCGACGAGGTCGTGACGGAAGCCCTTGCGCGCGGCGCTACCTTCGACGCGAAACGCCGGCGCGACAAGGCGAAGATCCACTCTTGGCTCGCTTGGCAAGGAGAGCCAGGCAAGCAACTCCACGAAGCAGTCAAGCACCGCACCCTGGAGCCAATGTCTTCACACGCGGAGCCATTCGTTGACTGGTTTCGCAGGCTCTTCCCATGACGATTGCGCCGAGCTACGGGTCGGCCTCGCCTAGTAGCCCGCGCCTTCCTCTCCTGGTAGCAGCACGTCCTCCCACAGCACCCCGAGCTCCAATTCGATCGCCTCGAATGGCTCTGCCCGCGCCCGCTCGTCATCCCGCCACGTTCCCCGCAGAGCCCATCCCACGTCTGCGCGGCGTAGCACCTCCAGCGTACGCAGAATCGGATCGACCAGCCACACCCACTCTACACGCTCGCGCGCGTAGATCCGCAGCTTGTCCGTTCGGTCGTACTTGCTGGTCGAGGGGCTGAGCACCTCTACCACCCAGTCGGGCGCGAGCGTGAAGAACGGCTCGTCGGCGACCACGACCGGCATCCGCTCGCGTCGCCAGCCCGCCAAGTTTGGGACGAGGATGTCGGCCTGGGGGTGGAGCTCGGGCTCGTCGAGGAGGATCCACCCTCCCGGGCCACCGCGCCCGCGCTTGAATGGCGGGCCGAGCTCTTCTCCCAAAGCCGATGCGGCAGCCGCATGCGGTTTGGCGGGCCGCGGCTGCAACCGAAGCTCACCGTCGATGACCTCGGCGATCATGTGTTGCGGCGCGCGCAGCACGTCTTCGTAGCTCGCTCGGCGTCTCGCGGGCTCGTTCATCGGCCTCGCTAGCATATCACTCCGCTCGACGCAGGAGCGAAGCCGATGGGCGGTCACCACGCGTCACACGGAGCGGTCGTGGACGCCAGCCACCGCCCTGGCTAGCGCAGCTTGTCGAGCCACGCCCCCGGACCATCGTCGAAGCCCACCACGTAGGCGTGGCACTCCTCGTCCACCGCCACGCCCATGGTGAAGCGGCCGCTTCGCTCGTAGCGGGCCACGTGCGAGCCGTTCGCGGTGTAGCGCTCGACCACGATCAGGCTCTCGGCCGGGATCGAGCCGGACACGACGATCGAGCCGTCGACGTCGGTGGCGATCGCCTGGGGGAAGTAGTCGAGCGTGACCGTGAGGTCCAAGGTGCCTGCGGCGTCGTAGCGCTCCACTCGGGCTGTACCGAGATAGTCATCGATTGCGAGCCACGCCCGACCCAGAGCGTCGGCGGCCACACTGGTTGCGTACCCGAATTCTTCGTTGTCGACGATGTGGCTCCAGAGCAGCATGCCGTCACCGTCGTAGGCCAGGAGCGCCGGACTCGGGTTCGACTCGGCGTAGCCGGAGACGAAGATCAAGTCGCCGGGCGCGACGGCCACGTGCGAAGCCCACGTCATGCTGGCCTCCGAGAACGTCTCGCTCCACTCCACGGCACCACCGGGAGCCATGCGGCGCACGAGTATCGTGCCGTCGGTCTCGCCGACCAGCACGACGTCGCCGTCGGAGAGCCGTGCGATGCCCTCCCACGTGTCGTGGGCGGGTGTGGTGTAGACGTCCTCGGCGATCAAGCCGCCGTTGTCGTCGTACCAGCGAAACAGCCCGTCGAAGTCGTCGTCGTCGTAGGTCGTGGCCGCGAGCAACACGTTCCCGTCGGGGGCGATCTCCAGGTCTTCGAGCGGCTGGGCGCCTTGGCCACCCAGGAGCGGCAAGCTCTGCTCCCAGCGTGGGGTGCCGTCGGCTTCGAGCACCTGCAGACGCGTGTCACCCGACTGGCCGGAGGTCCAGGCCACGATCCCGGCCCCGGCCGCCACCGCGTCGGCTTGGTGGGCCGCAGGCTCGTCCACCGTCCACTCCAGCGCCAGGTCGCCCGCGCCCGCCGGACAGAGCGAAGGCTCCGGCTCGCCCACGTCGGGCGGCATGTCGGGGGCGCTCGTGGTGCTTGGATCCTCATCGGCGGTCGTGCTCTCGTCGGGCGGCGACGTCTCCTCGTCGGGAGCACCGGAGGTGGTCGAGGCGCCGTCGAGCTCGAGCATGACCAGCGGCTCGCAGCCCGCGAGAACGAGGCCGAGCGCGACCGCGAGTGAAGGCGATACCGACGTTGCGAGTGCCATGGCGTCCGATTCAACCAGTGTCGATTCACGGTGCTTCGATCGGTTGCGCAGAACGCGGCCGGTCACGAGGCGGATCCGGGCATGCGGGCATGCACGATTCTGGTAGAACTCGACTCGCTGGGGCGGGCACGATCGATGACGACACGATGGACGACTCTCGCGCTTGGTCTCGTGGCCCTGGGTTCGCCGGCGAGCGGCTGCAGCAGCACATGCATCGACGACGGCTTCGGTGGGTCCGATTGCCCATCGGGCCAGCTCGGCTCGGCCGGCAGCAGCGACACCGGCCACGGACCGGGTGAGAGCGACACGCTCGTGCTCGATGGCACGAGCCTCGATGGCACCGTGGGCGGCAGCCAGGGCGGCACCAGCCTCGATGGCCCCGACACCGAAGCGAGCGCCAGCACCGACACGACGGCCAGCTCCGACTCGAGCGACGCAACCACCACCGACAACACGACCAGCTCGACCAGCGCGAGCAGCTCCGGAGGCCTGCAACCATTCTGCCTCGATGCCGACGGCGATGGCGTCGCCGATCTCGACGCCTGCGTGGACGCGGATCCCGACGATCCGCCTCCCGATCACATCCCGCCGACCGACGCCGACGATTGCGACGACACCGATCCCACAGTGTTCCCCGGCGCCGCCGCCAACGAGCCCGACCTCTGCACGACCGATGCCGACGGCGACGGTTGGGGCTCGGCCTCGCCACCGCCCGGCGCCGATGCTGGCACCGATTGCGACGACGGCTCGCCCTTCACGTTCCCCGGCGCCGCCGATGCCGAGGCCCCGCCGCTCGACACCGACTGCCTGCGCGACGAAGACGACGATGGCTGGGGCGACGACCAGCCACCGCCCGGAGTGATCCCCGGCAGCGACTGTGCCGACACCGTGCCCTCACTGTTCCCCGGCGCGGCCAGCCTCGAGCCCGAGCTGTGCACGATCGACGCCGATGGCGATGGCTGGGGCGACTGGGACTCGGCTTCGCAGGACCCCGCGGCCGACGAGGGCAGCGATTGCGACGACGCCGATCCGCTGATCGAGCGCTGTGCCCTCCTCGTCACCCAGGATGGCACCGCCGACGCGCCCCTCGACGCACCGCTGGTGCCCGCGCTCCAGGCTCAGGGCCTGACGGTGCTGCTCGCCGAGGACGCGCTCGTCACGGCCGCCGATGCCGATCCGGCCGTGCTCGTGGTCATCAGCGAGACGTCGACCTCCACCGATGTCGCCGCCAAGTTCCACGACGTCGACGAGGGCGCGATCGTGCTGGAGGGCCTGGTCTGGGACGACATGGACATGGCTCCCGCCGGCACGCCCATGAACAGCGTGACCGTGACGATCCTCGATGCCGCCCACCCGATCGCGGCGGGCCTGAGCGGCAACATCGGCTTCATGATCGTCGATCCCGGCTCGGGCATCTTCCAGACCGCCCCCGGCGCAGGTGCACAGCTCGTCGCCTCGCGCGTCCCCAACCCGGCCCACATCGTGGTGTTCGCGTTCGATACCGGTGTAATGATGGAGAACGGCTTCGCGGCCCCCGCTCGTCGCGTGGGCTTCGGGGCCGACGTGGACGGGGGCGCAGGTGCCAACGGTCAGCTCGCAGCCGACGGCCTGGCGATGTTTGGCGCGGCGGCAGTCTGGGCGATCGACTGACCCGAGGGCAGCGACGACGGGGCCATGCGCTCCTGGTACGTTGGCCCGCTCCAGGTGGACGATTGATCGCGCGCGTGCTACGCGCAATCGGAGGTGTCCAGATTTCACATCGCCTTGCGCAGCACCCACTCGAACGCGCGGGTGGGCAGGAGCCACAGCAGGATGGTCAGCAACCTCGCGTCCGGGCCCACTGGATAGTGCGTGCGCGGTCGCTTGGCGAACAAGGCGTGCTCGATCGCGCGGGCCACCTTGATCGGCTCGACGCCGTCGCGGGCTCCTCGAGCGGAGAATCGTTCCATTGCGTTGGCCAGCTCGGCATAGCGCGCTTGGCCCTCGGTGGGCATGGCGGCCTTGTACTGTGCGATCTGCTCGTCGCCCTTCTTCCAGATCTCGGTCTTGATCGCGCCCGGCTCCACGCTCGTCGCCCACACCCCGGCCGCCCGCAGCTCGAGCCGCAGCGCCGTCGTGAGCCCCTCCACCGCGAACTTGCTCGCGCAGTACGGCCCCATCATCGGTGTCGCCACGCGGCCGCCGACGGAGCTCACGTTGACCACGCGGCCGCGGCTGCGCACGAGGTGCGGCAGGAGCTTCTGCGTGGTGTCGATGAGCCCGAACACGTTCACCTCGAACTGCCGGCGCCAGTCCTCCATCGCCAAGAATTCTTGCGGCCCGCCCACGACGATGCCCGCGTTGTTCACCAGCCCACGCAGCCGTCCCCCGGCGAGCTTCTCGTCGACCTCTGCGGCCGCGCGTGCGATCGACTCGCCGATGGCCACGTCGATGATGAGTGGCTCGATGCTGCCACCCGCCGCCCGCGCCTCGCCGCTGAACGCCGTTACCAGCGCCTCGCCATCGGCGGGCTTGCGCACCCCGGCGAACACCCGGACCCCCCGGCCCGCCAGGTGCAACGCCGTCGCCCGCCCGATGCCCGTGGAGGCACCGGTGATCACCACCGCATCTCGCTCCGTCGTGGACTCGCTCATCGAGCGCGGAGGTTAGCTTGGCGGAGGGCTCGTCACCAGCCTCGGGGGTGAAAGCCCGGATTGCGGCTTGCGCTCGGCGTGCTCTCGGGCGACCGTGCGCGCGCCCATGCCCAAGCTCACCGTCTACCACTACCCCGCGTGCAGCACGTGCAAGAAGGCGCTGAAGTGGCTCGACGCGCACGAGGTCGCGCACGAGCGGGTGCACATCGTGGACGCGCCGCCGACGGTGGCGAAGCTGCGGCAGATGCTGCGGCAGAGCGGACTGCCGGTGGGCAAGCTGTTCAACACGTCGGGGGCGTCGTATCGCGAGGGTGGCTTCAAGTCGCGGCTCGCCGGGATGAGCGAGGACGAAGCCCTCGCGGCGCTCGCGAGCGATGGCAAGCTCATCAAGCGGCCCGTGGTGATCGGCGAGGGGGTCGCGCTGGTGGGGTTTCGCGAGGCCGAATACGCCGCGCAGCTCGAGGGTCGATCTGGATAGCTCGTCACTCCCAGCACAGCTCCACCGCGATCGCCTCGCGCAGCGGAAAATCCTCCTCCTCGAGCTCGATGACCGCGAACGACTCTTCCGGCCACACGAGGTTCCCGTTGCACGACGCGAAGTACTGCGAGTCCTCGATCCTGATCTGCGTGTACTCCGGATGCCCCGCCCACATCAGCGCGTTGGACAGCGGCAACCCGCGCCCCTGATCCTCGCAGATGTTCTCCCGACACCGCGTCCGCCGGAACACCACGCCGTCGCTCCCCGCGTAGTCCGAGAAGCACCCGTTTCCCATGCGGATCGCATCGACGTCCTCGACGACCCCGAGCGCTTCATCACCGTCGAAGATCACCCCGACGCCCGAGGGTGAATTATTCCCGTCGACGAGCCCGCGGCGGATCTCGACGTCCACGGACTGGTACACATTGACGTTGTCCTCGGGCCACGAGCTGTCCTGGGGATTGATCACCGAGAAGTCCTCGAGCACCGAGCCGCTCGACTTGTCGAATTGCACGAGCTGCCCGCGCGGGAATGGCCCGCGGAAATCGTGGCCCTCGAGGACGCTCAGCATGGCATCCGGGCACTCGACCAGATACACGCCGCTCGAGCCGCGGACCAGCCGCGCGTTCGTGATGGTCGGCCGCTCGGACCCGTAGCACTCGATGTTGACGAGCTCGTCCGAGGGGTTCTCGCCCTGGGCTGGCGCGCCGGTGTGCTCGATCGCGACGTTCTCGATGCGCACGTCGGTCGAGCCCGCGCCGATCGAGATCCCCGGTCCGCCGGCGTGCTCGATCCACACGTTGCGGATCGTGACGCCGGGGTGGCCCTCGATCGTGATCGCCGCGCCACGGGCGGACACGATGTGCAGATCCTCGATGACCTGATCATCGGCATCCACGACGATGGGCCCGCTCGGCGTGAGCTCGCAGGGCGGTGGGCCACCGCTCTCGGAGCTGCTGTCGACGGAGTCGGAGCTCGTGCTCGTGGTCGAGGTAGCGCCGGTGGGCGACGCGTCGTCCGAGCCCGTGTCGTGCGGGCCCTGCGAGGTGCTGCCCACGCCGAGTGTCGTGCTCGCATCGGAGCTGCTGCCCTGCTCGTCCACGGGTGGTGTCTCACCGCAGGCCCAAGAACCGACGCCGAGCGCGCCCACCATCGCGATCACGGTCGAGCGCTTCATGCCTCACACGTTGATGCATCACGCAGGGCCCGACAAGCCACGGTCTGGCTCGGTTCCAGGTGCGGATCGCGACGTTGCGGAGCCCACTGGGAAAGCCGTGCCCGTTCCAGCTCGTGCTGAGGATCGGTGTGCAGGCGAGCTGTTTCCGGTGGGAGTCTCTGTTTCGCGAGGTGCCGACGATAGTCGATCCAGGCGATCGCACCGCCGAGCGCCGCGAGTGGGCTGCCGCGGCGACGCACGCTGGTGTAGCCTGCGAGCAGTGGCGAAGGCGGCGTTCCAGGGCGGGTTCTTGCTGGGTCTCTCGGTCCTCCTCGGTGCATGCACCGATGACCCCACCGGGCGTGGAAGCGCGGATGCGGGGCTCGGGGACGGCACGGCGAGCGGGACCGCGGGCGAGAGCAGCAGCAGCGGCAACGGAACGGCGGGCGCAGGCTCGACGTCGGCCGATACGACGTCGGTCGACGAGACCGGCGTCCAGCCGGGAGACGTCTGCATGGGCGAGCCGCTGCCCCTGCGCAGCGCGCTCGACTTCGACGGCGCGGACGATCACGTGACGATGGGCAACGCGACCGAGCTCGGGCTCGCCACCTTCACCGTGGAGGCCTGGGTGCGTCGCGACGGCTCCGGCGGGCAGATGGGCACCGGCGTGGGCGGGCTGCAGCTCGTGCCGATCGCGGGCAAGGGGCGCGGCGAGAACGACGACACGGTCTACAACTGCAACTATGCGTTCGGGTTCCGCGGCAACGTGCTGGGGGCCGACTTCGAGGACTCGATCGACGGGACCAACCACCCGGTGATCGGCACCACGGTGGTCTCGTGGGGGGAGTGGCACCACGTGGCCGTGACCTACGACGGGGCGACCTGGGGGCTCTTCCTCGATGGACAGCTCGATGAGCAGCTCACCGTGGATGCACCGCCGCGCGCCGACAGCGTTCAGCACTTCGCGATCGGCACGGCGATGGATTCCACCGGTGCGCCCGCGGGCTTCTTCGACGGGGCGATCGACGAGGTGCGGGTGTGGAACCACGCTCGCTCCGAGACGGAGATCGCCGGTGCGATGTTCCAGACGCTCGAGAGCGGCGATGGGCTGGTGGGTCGCTGGGCGCTCGATGAGGCGGACGCGGGGGCGCCCAATGCAGTCGAGGGCGCCGATGGCACGATCGTGGGGGCGACGTTCGTCGACGACGGACCGGTGCTCGATCGCGGGTTGCCACCGAGCGTGGTCGTCAATTACCCGGCCGATGCGGCGGCCGTCCCCGCCGACGGGGTGGAGCTCGGGATCTCGATCGGCGATCCCGACGACGACGAGCACTTCGCCACGTTCCACCTGCGCGAGGTGGGGACGGAGGACGACTTCACGATCGTGGTGCTGCCCGACACGCAGTACTACTCCGACGTGGACACGCCCAACTCCGGGAGCGAGCAGTACTTCCACGACCAGACGCAGTGGGTCCGCGACAACCGCGAGGCATACGACATCGTGGCGGTGATCCACAACGGCGACATCGTCAATCACGGCAACGCGAACAACGAGTGGGTGATCGCCGACGCCGCGATGGCCCGGCTCGAGACGCCGGACGCGGATCTGCCCGAGGGCGTGCCCTACGGGGTCTGCATCGGCAACCACGACCAGGACACCAACAGCCTTGCGGGGTCCACTGCCACCTTCAACGAGTGGTTCGGCGTGGACAGGTTCGCGGGTCGCTCGTACTACGGCGGGCACTATGCCGACACCAACGACGAGAACTGGTTCACGTTCACGGCGGGAGGCCTGGAGTTCGTGGTGGTCGACCTGCAGTTCGATCCCACGCCCGATCCCGCGGTGCTGGCGTGGGCGCGCTCGGTGTTCGAGGCTCATCCTGGCGCGTTCGGAATCTTGAACACGCACTACATCCTCGGGGCGAGCGGCCAGTTCGGCCCGCAGGGGCAGGCGATCTACGACGCGCTGCGCAGCACCGACAACGTGCAATTGATGACGTGCGGGCACGTGTCGGCCGAGTCGCGGCGCACCGACGTACACCAGGGCAACGTGATCCACTCCATGCTCGCCGACTACCAATTCGAAGGTGACGGCGGCGCGGGCTACATGCGGATCTGGGAGTTCTCGCCCGCCAACGATGAGCTGACCGTGCGCAGCTACTCGCCCAGCTTCGACGCGTGGTACACCGACGAGGACAGCGAGTTCACGCTCAGCGTCGATCTGCCGGGCGCGGGCGGGCCGTTCGAGGAGACCGCCGTGGTGGATCCGGCTGTGGGGGTCGCCAACGCCAGCCTCGACGGGCTCGTCGCCGGGCGTACCTACGAGTGGTACGCGTCCGTGAGCGACTGCGCGCACACCGTGACGACGCCGGTGCAGCGCTTCACGACGCTGCCGTGACGATCGCGAGCGTGCGCTCGACGAGCCACCATGCTCCGAGCCCACCGATTCCATAGGCCGCCACACCGCGCAGCGGCGCGAGCCGGCCCGCGGCGAGGCGCTCTGCAACGCGCACGATCACCACGACGGCGAGCACCACCGCGAGCTGCCCGAGCTCGATGCCGAGGTTGAACCAGAGCAGGCTCCACCCCACCCACCCCGCCGGCAGCCCCCACGAGCTGAGCGCGCCGGCGAAGCCGAGCCCGTGCACGAGCCCGAACAAGAGTGCCACGGCCCACGGAGCGCGGCGCGTGAGCGTGGGTCGCTCGTGGGTGGCCTCGCGGGCCACCAGCATCACGCTGGCGGCGATGGTGGCCTCGACCGGCGCGCTGGCGAGCGTGAGCATGCCGGTGGCTGCGAGCGCGAGCGTGAGTGAGTGGGCGAGCGTGAACGCGGTGATCGTGGCGGCCAGCCGCCGCACGCTCCGGGTGCCCACCACGAGCAACAGCCCCAGCACGAACGCGAGGTGATCGAGGCCACCGAGCACGTGCTCGACCCCGAGCACGAGCCACGCCGAGGGCGAGCGGCCGGGCGAGCGATCGACGACGAGCTCGGGCGCCTCGGCGTCGAGCATGGCCTCGAGCGTGCGGTCGTCGAGGAATTCCACGAGCACCAGCACCTGCACGCGACCGGCGGTGAGGCCCCGCCCGACGATGGTGCCGTGCAGGCCCGCGGGGGCGCAGTCGAGGTGATCGGTGTCACGGCGGCAGTGCTCGGGGAACACCAGCTCCACCGGCGTGGAGGCGCCGCTGGTATCGACGGGCTCGGTCCACGCGAGGGTGAAGACGCCCGGCTGCTGCTCGGTGAGCGTGAGCACCCCGGGGTAGAGGCCATGGGCGAGCGCGGGTCGCCATGCGAGGCAGAGGACGACGAGCAGGAGCACGCCGACGAGGCCGCGCGGAATCATGGCCGCTCCACGAGCTCCCAGCGGCTGCGCAGGTCTTGCTTGGCTTGCTGCAGGGCGCGCTCGCGCTGGGCTTGCACCCAGTCGTACCGCACTTCGTCGAGGGCCATGTCGAAGCTGGGGGCTTCACCGGCGGACCAGCGATCGATGTGGACGAGGTGCACGCCGAACGGCGAGCGCCGGAGGACCCAGGTGTTCGGTGCCTGTGACTGCATGCCCTCGACGAACGGCTTGCCGAAGCGATCGGCGAGATCGGAGAGTCGACGGCCGCGGAAGCGTCGACCGCCGGCGAAGCGGTCGCCAAGGCCGTTCGGGTCGGCGCCGCCTTCGAGCAGCCGCAGCAGCTCGCGCGCGTGGGCCTCGGAGATGTCGTCGGTGCCCTCCACGAAGACCTGCGTGAAATCCACGCGTTCGGGACGGGTGTAGCGATCCGCGTGGTCGCGGAACCAAGCCTTCAGCTCTGCATCGGTGGGCTCGGGGGTCGGTAGGCGCGACTCCAGCACGTAGGCCATCTGCGAGACCACGCGCTCGCGGATCCGGGGATCGTTCTCGGCGAGCCCGCGGGCGAGGCCTTCGCGGTAGAGCACCTCGTCGTCGATCCAGCCGTCGACGAGCGCTTGCAGCTCGCCTTCGGTGGGCGGAGCGGAGTGCGTGCGATTCCAGTGCTCGACGAGTGCGGCCCGAACGGTCTCGTTGGCGACGATCGGCCCGCTCGGCACGACGAACGACCCGCGTGCCGCCTCGCGATCGGCCGGCTCGCCTCGCGACACGGCGGCATCGAGGCCGAACAGCGTCGCGCCGATGATCATGAAGTGGATCACCGGCTCGCGTGCGAGCGCCCGCAGGGTCGAGCTCACGCGCGGGAGTATAGACCGGCGGCCGTGCCCGGGGCCGCCGGCGTCAGACCGACGCGTTCCACACGGCGCGGGCAATCTCGTAGAGCTCGGTCGCGGAGGCCTCGGGGAGCGAGGCGGGGATCTCGAGCTGCGTGAACCACTCGGGCAGCCGCGCCGGCTTGCGCTCGGAGCGGGTCACCGTCTTGAGCAGCTCGCCGTGATCGATGGCGCCGCTATCGGGGTCGTACCAGGGATAGGCAGCGAGCGCCTCGCGGCGGGCATCGAGCCCAGCGTCGCCGTCGAGGAATTCCACGGTGACCTTCTTGCCGTCGTGGGCCTTCTCGAGTCGTGCCTTGAGGCTCTTGCGACCACGCCGGCACCACGAAGCGACCGTCCCGATGGGTACCCCGAGGAACTGGGTCAGCTCCTGGTACGACATCTTCTGCATGTAGTGGCACTCGAGCACCATCTGCTGATGGAACGGAATCTCGCGCAGGCACTCGTGGACGATGGAGCGCTTCTCCTCGTGGGAGATGAGCGTGTGCAGCCCCGGGGCGAAGTCGGCGAGGGGGCGGTCGAGGATGTCCTCGACGCTGTCGGCCTTGGCGAGCTTGCGGAGCAGCTCGAGCAACAGCATGCGGGCGATGCCGAAGAGCAGCGGCCCCGGGCTTTCGAATGGCTGGCCCTGTCGATCGAGCAGCTGGCCCTTGGCGCGCTTCTCCATGAAGCGAAGGAACGTGTCCTGCAGGACCTCGTCGCGCTCGCCGGGGGAGGTCTTGTTCTTGAGGAAGCGGGCGAGCGGGCCGGCGAAGCGGGCGTAGATCGCCTGGTTGCTGTCCCAGTGGTCGGGGCAGGGGATGGCCGCTGCGGCTCCGTTCGCCTTGCCGATGGAATCATCCACATCGTCACGCACAAGGATCGAGTCGTCTCGATGCCTGCCTGCTCGGTCTGCTCGGTCTCCTTCGTGCCAAGTCAACTCGAATCCTCCCCAGGATTCCTTCCTGTTCGGCGACCTCACCGTCTCTCGAGCCCGGGCCTGCGGTGGCCCCACGCAGCCGAGCTCGACGAGCGGCGAAGCCGCCCCTGCTAGGCCTCGATCCCCACGCCGGAGGGCCGGACCTTGATGACCGCCATCCGCGGGGCATTGGTGGGACACGTGAGCGGGAACTGCGTGCTGGCCGCGGCGTCCACGTATTGGGTGGGGACCAGCTCCTGCACCAATTCGAAGGTGAGCTTCAGGACTCCGGACACCAGGCTGGCCATGCCGGACAACCGCCACGTATAGCGCGCGGCGTCGATGGTGAGGGTGCTCGCGACCGCGGTCGAGATGCCAAGCGAGCTCACCTGGATCTCGACACGGTCCTCCGACGAGCTGTAGTCCACGATCTCGAGGACCAGCTCGAGCAGTCGCGAGCCGACGGGCGCGTAGAGCCGGTAGGTCACTCCCGACGGGAGCAGCTTGGGCAGCACTGCCGCCGCGGCGTTCACGGCCGTCTGGCCGCTGGTGATGCTATTGGCCTTCAGGTCCTGGTCAGGGGTGATCCGCTCGAGCCGCCCACCGTATGCGAGCGGGTTATCCGCGCCTCCCAGGGTTCGCAGAAGCAGCTCTGCCTCGACAAGGTTGGGCACGGAAGATGGGGCAGTAAGGGCGGCAGTGCTGGCGCTCATTTTGATGGTGTCCTCTCGTCGATCGCCGGGGCAGGGTCTTTTTTGGGTCGGTCGTCGACCCCGCTACCACATCGTGTCCGAAGTCGAGCCTCAATTTCCACGATCTCCTCAGAGACCTGCTTTTTTTCATCATCCGATCGGTCGAGGAATTGCTTGGCGTAGGCACAGGTGTCAGCCACCTTGCCCAAAAGTACCGTGTCCTTCCACAGCCGGTCGAGGGTCCGAGCCACGCGCAGCTCGTCGTTCGCAACGGAGTGAGCGGAGAGCAGGATTTCCCTTACACGATAGGCCTCGGAGCGTTGTAGGGGGGTGAGGCCTTCGTCGCGTGCGTCGAGCAGGGTTTCCAGCTCGATGGCAGCGGCAGACCAAGCGGCCACCTTCGCGTCGCGATCGACGAGCCCCTCACCGTAGTCGGACTGCACCAGGTCCGACTCCAAGAGCTCCGCCCTCGCGCGCAGAATGTCGAAGCTCGAGACAACTTCGGAATCGGCGTCGACCTTCGCAAGGGTCGAGGCGAGCAAACGCCGGGAAGATTCGAGCCGACCTACGTCGGCCAAGAGCCGCGCAACCTTGATGGCGTGCCGGAGGTACAGAGGATGCTGCTCGCCCAGCAGCGCACGCATGTGGGCGAGGGCTGGCTCGAGCGCGTCGGCATCGATGTGCTGCGGCTGCTCGTGGCTGCCGGCGTAAGACTGATTGAGCGTACACTGCGCCAGGACGAGGTTGCGATACGGGCTGGGCTCGAGGGCCGCGTAGGCCTCGCACGCCCGCGCGAACGAGCGCCTGGCTTCGCCGTAGCGGCTCTTCTGGAACAGCACGAAGCCCTCGGCGAGCGCCTCGACGGGCCCCGCTGCTTCGGCGCGCCGGCGGAGCAGCCACAAGAGCGTGTCGAGCTCGGCGGGCTCGGCGGCCTCCAGCATCACACCGGCCTCGAGCTGGCGGGCCATCACCTCTACGAGGAGCGCTCGGTCGTCGCCGACGTCTTGCGCAGCCGCGGCCAGCGTGCGCCATGCGGTGGAATCGCCGAGACGCAGCTGCACGAGGCCAAGCTCGTAGCCGAACAGAGCAGAGGGCCGCCCTTGCTGGAGCGCAGCATCGTCGCGCACCAGATCGAGCCGCTCGAGCGCTTCGGCGTAGCGGCCGGCGAGGCGTGCGGCCTGGGCTTCGAGCAGCTCCGTGACGACGGCATCGCTCACCGGCTCGCGGCGCTCTGCCACCAGACAGTCTTCAGGGTCCGAGATCTGGGCCAGCCAGATTCGCTCGCTGGCGAGCGGCGGTGGGACGGTGACCTCTGCGGGCCCGTCGAGGCGCGCTACGAACGTCTGGAACTGCTGCTCACCTGCACGAAGGCACAGGACCGCCGCGTCCTCGGCCTCGCGATCGGGGGCCTCGGCATGAAGGTCGCGCGCGCCCTTCCACGCAAGCCGGTAGCCCTCGAGGTCCTCTACCAGGCCGGGGCCGTAGAGCGTGGAAATTCTGTCCGGGTCTCCTTCCGGCCACACGATGTCCTCGGGGAGGTCGAGCATCGGCGGCCTCGTGACCGCATAAGCACTGGCGGCCAAACCCAGGGTGAGGGCCACCCCCGCCGCCATCGCCAGCCAGGGCTTGGGCCGGAGGTGGGCGCGGAGGATCGCGGCGATCGCTCCCACGTGCTCGTAGCGCTCGGCCGGGTTGGGCGACAGGCCGCGTCGGAGGAGCCGCTCGAGCCAGCGGGGGATCCGGTGGCGGGACTGGCCCCGGGCCAGCGTGCCGGTGGAGATCTGCTCCGAGAGCTCGAGCACGGTGCGGCCGGAGAACGGGCGGAAGCCGTGGCACGCCTCGAACAGCGCGACGCAGAGGCTGAACTGATCGGTGCGGGGGTCGACCTCGCGGCCGCCCTCGAGCTGCTCGGGCGCGGCATAGGCCAGCGTGCCGCGGAACCCGGGCACGCGGCTCCCCTCGGGCAGGGCGGCCGCGCCGTCACCATGGCTCCAATCCGACGAGGACGAGCGGGTCGGGTCGGTGTACGAGGCGCTCGTCAGCGAGTCGTCCTGCTCGGGCGCCGCCTCGCTCGCCTCGCTGGCGGTCTCGACCTCGTCGGCGATCTCCACGAGCCCGAAGTCGAGGATCCGCAGGCGCCCGTCCTCGTCGACGATCGCGTTGGACGGCTTGAAGTCGCGGTGGATCATGCCGCGCTGGTGGGCGTGCTGGAGGCCCTCAGCGGCCTGGGCGAAGATCTCGATGATCTCGTCGAGCCGGCGCGCGGGCGCGTGCATCCACTCGTCGAGCCGCGTGCCGGTGACCCGCTCGATGGCAAGGAAGTAGATGCCGGCGTCGGCGATGCCCTTGTCGAAGACGGAGACGATGTTGGGGTGGGCGAGGCCGGCGAGCGCCCGAGCCTCGCGCTCGAGGCGAGCGAGCTGCCGCGCGCCGTGGTAGGGGATGACCTTGAGCGCGACCTCTCGTGGGTATCGCTTGTCGGTCGACCGGTACACACGGCCGAAGCCGCCGCGGCCGAGCTCTTCGTGGATCTCGTAGTGATCCGGAGCGCGACGCTTCGCGGGCCCGAACAGCCGCTGATGGATCGCCTCGAGGGACGACGGCTCGACGGATAGGGGAGTCTCGCAGAGCAGGCGTTCGACGTTGACGTGCATCACCGGGTCGTGGCCTTTTGGAAAGGGGAGCGGCTTCCTAGAGGGGGTGAGCACGGCGGCGTGGCAATTGCCGGTATTCGATCGGAAGCTGGTGATTTTTCACATAGGGGGCGAAACAGGCCGCAGGAACGCAGTTCTGCGAGAAAGTGGGTCACAGCCAGATCGCCAGGCCCGCGTCGAGCCGCCCCGCCACGGGGTGCATCCGGGTGACGGGCTCTCGCGTGGCGCCATCGAGGATCACGAGCTCGGCATTCCTGAGCCAGACATCGGCCTGCCCGTGCACCCGCAGCCCCAGCGCTCGCCACAGCCGAATGGTGACGCCGGCGCCGGGCGCCACGCCCATGCGCCACGAGGTTCCATGGCGGCCTGCGATCGAGTCGGTGCTCTGCAGATCCCACCGCAGCGCCTCGCCCACCACGCTCGCATCCACCTGCGGGTGCAGGCGTGGGTGCGGCCGCCACTGCCAGCCGATGCGCAGGTCGACGGGCACGCGCTCGAGATCCACCCGCGGCGCTCGCAGGCCGGCGGCCTTGGGGGCCCATGCGGCGCCGAGCTCGAGCAAGAGCCCCACCGGCAGCCGCAGCCCGAATCGAAGCTCGGCGCCGCTGTGCCAGAGGCGATCGGCCGAGACGCTGCTGCCGTGGTAGCCCACGGCGACGAGCACGTCGGGGCGCGTGCGTGCGGGCGGTGGCGCAGGCGGGGGAACGGGCTCGGCCTGTGCGGGGCCGTCGTCCTTGCGGACGATCGTCACCTCGCGCATGCCGGCGGGCTCGCCGTCCTCGAGGCCCAGCGCGAGCGCTCGCACCATCACGCCGAGCGACTCGGCAGCGACCTCGGGCTCGGAGGCCATCGGCAGCGCGCGTACCCATACGCGGCCGGAGCTGGGCTGGAGGAGGTAGAGCTGCTGCGAGCCGTCGCGCGAGGTCTCGATCCACAGCACCGCGTGCGAGGGCTCGCTGGCCTCGGCCCACTCGAGGTGCGCGAGGATGTCGCCCGCGGGCAAGCGGCGCAGCTCGGGGCGAAAGCGGGTGTCGGCGAAGTGGCCTGCGAGCGCGGGGCGGAGTGTGGCCTCGCGGAGGATCGCGTCGGCCTCGGGGATCGCGATCACGACGGCGACGTCGTCGGCCGTCGCGTCCTCGTGCGTCGCGACGTCGGTCGGCTCCGCCACGCTCGTTGCTGCCGCCGCCGTGCCGCCTTGCAGCAGGGCCACGCCCACGCACCACGCGAGCCGAACATGGCGGGACGAAGCGAGCACCAGGTCGAGGGTACCAGCGACGGCTCGGCCGGCCCCGAGCCGGCCTGGCGCTGACCGCGAGGTGCTCACTGGGCCATGAATGCGCCCGCTTCAGCCCCGCAGCGCCGGCGAGGCCCGGAACCGATACCCCGTCCCCCGCAGCGTCTCGATGTACGCCGAGGCCGCGCCGATCTTCTTGCGCAACCTCTGGATGTGCGTGTCGACGGTGCGCGTGGGCAGCCCCGGGTCATGCCCCCATACGTCGTGCAGCAGGGTCTCGCGGCTCTGCACCCGGCCGCGGCGGAGGAGCAGCGTCGACAGCAAGCGGAACTCGAGCGCGGTGAGGGGGATCTCCTCGCCGTCGACCCACGCCTGGTGGCCGGCGGTGTCGAGGTGCAGACGACCGAAGCGGAGCTCGCCGCCGGTGGTCTCGGGGCGATCGGTCCGGCGTAGGATCGCCTTCACGCGCAGCATCAGCTCGCGCACGCTGAACGGCTTGCTCACGTAGTCGTCGGCGCCCACCTCGAACGCGACCACGCGATCGATCTCGTCGGAGCGCGCGGTGAGCATGACGATGGGGATGTCCTGCGTGTGGTTCTGCGAGCGGAGCGTGCGGCAGACCTCGTTGCCCGAGAGGTCGGGGAGCATGAGGTCGAGCAGCACGAGGTCGGGCGCCGGCTGCCGGCCGGCGAGGTCGAGCGCGGTGCGGCCGTCGTAGGCCACGAGGGTCCTCCAGCCCTCCTGCTCGATCGCATAGGCGACCGTGGTGGCGAGATCCTGCTCGTCGTCCACGATCAAGATCGTCTTGCTCATGCGGGCTCCCACGTTGCCTGGCTCGCGTGACACCGAAGTCACGGCCTCGAAAACACGGCGACGAGAGCGGCAGCCAGCTCACGTGACTTCCCGGTGACACTTGCGGGTTGTGACGCAGCCGAGACAGTTCGGACACACCAGGGACATCGGGCGCTCCTATCGTCCACCCGCCGCATGCTGGGTGGATTCGATCCCCGCCTCCAAGAGCTGTTCGTCCGCCGCCGACGCGGCGGCGCGCTCGCGTGGGGGCTGCTCTTGCTGGTCGTGGTGGGCACGACCGCGTGGCTGGCCTACCCGCCCAAGCAGGAGCAGATCGTCGAGGTCGAGCTCCAGCCCGAGATCCATGACTTCGCCATCGAAGAAGAGCCGGAGCCGGAGCCGCCACCGCCGCCGCCGCCCGACACCAAGGTCGAGGTGGAGAAGCCCAAGCCCAAGCCCGGACCGCCCAAGAAGAAGATCACCGAGGCCGCCGCGGAGAGCGATACGCAGAAGACCGTAAAGGTGGCGCCCGAGGACGGCCAGCCCGACAGCGCCGGTGGAGGCGGCGACAAGCCGCCCAAGACCGTGGAGCCCGAGCCGGAGCCCAAGCCGGAGCCCAAGCCCAAGGCCAAGCCGAAGGCCAAGCCCAAGCCCGCGATCGATCCCACGCAGCCGATCGACCGGCCCGAGACCGCCACGGCGCCCAAGCAGAAGTCGGGCAACGCGCCGTCCTACCCCAAGGAGCTGCGCGACGAGGGCATCACCGGCAAGGTGGTCCTCAAGCTCCACGTGCACCGCGACGGCACGGTGCGCGGCGCCAAGATCCTCCGCAAGAGCAACAGCGCCGCCACCGAAGAGGACAAGCAACGCGCGGACAAGCTGTTCGTGGCCGCCGTGGTGGCGGCGGTCAAGACCTGGACGTTCGAGCCGGCCAAGCTCGACGGGAGCCCAATCACCGTCTGGCACACGGTCACCGTGCCCTTCACCCTCACCGCCGGGTGAGTACAGGGAAAGCAGCAAGGCAACGTCATGGAGCTGTCAATCGTCGAAATCTGGGAAACGATGGGGCTTCTGTCCCGCCTCGTGGCCATCGGCCTCTTGGGGATGGGAGTCGCGAGCTTGTTCGTGACCATCGAGCGCCTGCTGGTGCTCAGGCGCGCCGCAGCCGACTCCACGGCGTTCGCCGCCAAGGCGCGGCCGCTCCTGGAGGAGCGCGACTTCGAGACGCTGCGCGACCTCACCCGCGGCAAGGAGTACGAGCGTACGCCGCTGCCGCGTCTGATGAGCTTCGGCCTGCAGGCGTTCTTCGCCCACCGCAAGGATCGCGACGGCGTGGGCCCGGCCGAGATGGCGCGGCGCGAGCTCGACCGACGTTTGCAGCAGCTCGACGCCGAGCTGCGGCGCGGCATGGGCTTGCTCGCCTCCACCGGCTCGACGGCACCGTTCATCGGGCTGTTCGGCACGGTCATCGGCATCATCACTGCGTTCCAGGGCATCGCGGCTGCGGGTGATGGTGGTCTCGCGGCGGTCTCGGCGGGCATCGCCGAGGCGCTCATCGTGACCGCCGTGGGCCTGGTGGTCGCGATCGGAGCGGTGCTGGTGTTCAACGTGCTGACCGCGAAGTTCGACAAGCTCGACATGGGCATGCAGCACGCCGCGGGCGAGCTCGTCGACTATCTGGAAGGTGGGCTCGCGGGCGAGGGGGCTTCGAGTGGGCGCCACGATCGATAGTGGCAAGGGCCGCAAGGGTGGCATCACCCCCGTCATCAATGTCACGCCGCTCGTCGACGTGGTGCTGGTGCTGCTCATCATCTTCATGTTGGTGATCCCCAACGTGCAGGAGGGACGGCCCATCGAGATGGTCAAGGTCGACGTGGCCGACCAGCTCGCCGACGACCAGGAGCCGATCATCGTGACCGTGGATCGCGACGAGCACTACCTGGTGGGGACGCAGGAGCTGCCGCTGGACGCGGTGGTGGCCGAGGTGGTGGCGCTGGCATCGGCCAACCCGCGGCAGCGCGTGCTGCTCCGTGCTGATGCGGCGCTGCGCTACCAGCCCGTCCGCGAGCTGCTGCACGAGCTGCAAGCGGGCGGGGTAGCCAACGTGGCGTTCGCGGTGGGCGTGGCCAGCGACGCGGCCAGCCTCGTCGCGGACGGGGGGGAAGGGTAGTGCCATGGGCATGAGCGTTGGAGGAGCTCGCCGCAAGGGCCGGGTGAGGCCCGAGATGAACGTGACGCCGCTCGTCGACGTGGTGCTGGTGCTGCTCATCATCTTCATGATCCTCGCGCCGATCATCACCGAGGCGTTCGTGGTGCGACTGCCGCCCAAGGACGACGACAAGCAGGAAGAGCTCGACCTCGCCAACGACCCGAACCGGCCGCTGGTGCTCACGGTGACCGATGCCGGCGAGTACGAGGTCAACAGCGTGGTCATCGCGGCCGAAGAGCTGTCGGTGCGGCTGTATCGTATGTTCAACACGCGGCCCGACAACGTGCTCTACGTGGACGGCAGCGACGATGCGTCGGTGGGCGCGGTGCTGCGAGGGGTCGACATGGCCCGCCAGGGTGGGGCCAAGCCGGTCGTGTTCCTCACCAAGAAGCTCGAATGAGCCGTGGCGGCTGCGAGCCGCTGCAACAACGAGGTTTCGAAAGTCACATGAATGTGCGCAGCCTACGGACTACGCAGGTGCTGGTATTGCTCGCGCTGATGGGCGTCGGCACGAGGGCCGAGGCGGCAGCGCCGGAGCCCGACGGCTTTGCGGTGGAGGACGAGAGCCCGCCGAGCGAGGCACCCCCGAGCGAGCCGCCGCCCGACGACGGCTTCGCGGTGGAGGACGAGAGCCCGCCGGAGGGCGAGGACGAGGGCGAGGTCATCATGCCCTCGACGTCGCCCCCCACCGAGGGCGAGGCCGAGGGCGAGGTCATCATGCCCTCCACCACCCCCAACGACGGCGCGACGCCCCCGCCGACCGAGGAGGAGGGCGAGTGGACGTTCGAGGTGGAGGACGTCTCCGAAGACCCGAACGCGCTCGAGGAAGAGGTGAAGGCAGCGACGGTAGAGGCCACCACGGGCCCCGCCGGTACCGTGAAGGGCCGCCTGCGCGACTCGGTGACCGGCGATCCGCTGATCGGCGCGGTGGTCGAGGTGGTGAACGGCAAGTACAAGACCAAGACCGACGCCAATGGAGAGTTCTCGCTGCGCCTGCCGCCGGGGATCTACGAGCTGCGCCTGCGCGGCGACAGCTCGCAGCCGCTGCGCGTGTCCAGCGTAGAGGTGCAGCAGGACGGCACTGTGGAGCTCAATCGCGAGCTGCAGCCGCTCCAGGGCGCCAACCAGGTGGTGAAGGTCGAGGCCGAGATGAACCGCAACAGCGAGGGGGCGCGGCTGCTCCAGCGCAAGGAGTCGATCTCGGCCCGCGACATCTTGAGCCGCGACGAGATCACCAGGTCGGGCGGCGGCTCCACGAGCCTGTTGGCGCAGCGCATCGTGGGCTGCACGGTGGTGGAGCGGCGCTACTTGTTCTGCCGCGGCCTCGGGCACCGCTACGGCAACACGCTGTTCGACGGCATGCGCGTGCCGAGCCCCGAGCCCGATCTACGCACGATCCCGCTCGACATCTTTCCGTCGAGCGCGCTGTCGGCCATCAATATTCAGAAGACGTTCACCCCCGACGTGCCGGGCGACTTCGCGGGTGCCTCGGTGCAGCTCGAGAGCCGCGAGGTCCCCGAGGAATTCACGCTGGAGGTGGGGGCCAAGATCGGCGCGAACACGGCCACCACCGGGCGTACGATGGCGACCAACGGCGGGCACTTCGGCGCGGACGCATTCGGGTTCGGCAACTACCCGCGCGCGCTGCCCAACGAGCTGCCGAACGACTACCCCATCAGCCCGGCCACGCTCAACCCCGAGACGCTGCGATCGCAGTGGACGCCCGCCCAGACCGAGCGCTTTGGCGAGCTGCTCCCCACGGACACCCGCGTGCGCTTCGGGTCGAAGGCCCCTCCCAACTTCGGGGCCAACGCGACGGTGGGCTGGGGCCGCGAGTACCGCAAGGATAGCAAGATCGGCGTGCTCACGTCGGCGTCGTACAAGAACGAGCATCGGACCCTGCGCGAGCAGATCCGCATCTACGGGATCTCCGACGGCGGGATCGACACCAGTACGCCCCTGGTCGACATCTCCGGCCCCCGCACGACCTTCAACGTAGCGTGGTCGGGCATCGGGCTCGTCAAGTGGAAGCTCGACAAGAACCACACGCTCGACGCGCTCGGGTTCTACTCGCGCGACGTCGACGACGAGAGTCGCCTGTACGAGGGCGACATCCGCAGCGTGGCCCAGGGTCTCCCGTCGGTGGTGAGCACGCGCCTGCGCTACACCATGCGCTCGATCCTCCTGACGCGCATGGGGGGCAAGCACGTGTTTCCGAAGGCCAAGGGCCTCACGCTCGACTGGTTCGGCGCGTATGCGCAGGCGCGTCGCGATGATCCGCAGATCCGCGACATGGTCTACACCCAGAACCAGACGGGCGTCTACACGCTCAGCCCCTCCAACGGCGGCGGCGAGGTCACCTACCTCGACCTCACCGACAATACCGAGAACGGCGCGGTCAACCTCACCGTGCCGTTCAAGCAGTGGGGGCAGCTCGAGTCGAAGCTCAAGACCGGCGTGTGGCTCGAGGGCAAGCAGCGCCAGTTCTTCACGCGGCGCTTCACGGCGGCCTCGCGCGGCGGCGACTACGGGATCCCATCGGGCACGGGCGACATCTTCGGCTCCGACACGGTGGGCGGTGGTTCCAACGATCCCACGCTACCGAACGCCGATCCCAACGGCCGTGACGAGGTGTTCTTCTGGAACGAGGACACCCGCGCGGTCGACAACTACGAGGGCAAGCAGCAGATCTATGCCACCTACGCCATGCTCGAGCTGCCGCTCATACGGCAGCTCAAGGTGGCGGGCGGCGCCCGCTTCGAGGCCAGCCGCATCGACGTGACCCCGTTCGACTTCTTCGCGCGCAACCGCGGGGAGTCGGGGATCGACCCGATGCAGCGCACCAAGCTCGACGACAACAACGTCCTGCCGTCGGTCTCGCTCATCTACTCGCCCACCGAGACGATGAACGTGCGCATGGTGGGGACCCAGACCGTCGCACGCCCCGAGCTCCGCGAGCTGGCGCCGTTCTCGTTCTTCGACTTCGTGGGCGGCAACACCATCATTGGCAACCCCAAGCTCCGCTCCACCACGATCTGGAACGCGGATCTGCGCTGGGAGTGGTTCCCGAGCGCTGCCGAGGTGGTGGCGGTCTCGGTGTTCTACAAGCGCTTCCAGAACCCCATCGAGCGGATCGCCGGTTCGTCGGTTCCGCGGATCGTCACGTTCAGTAACGCGCTCTACGCACAGAACGTGGGCGTCGAGCTCGAGGGGCGCAAGAACCTCGAGCTCTTGGGTGAGGCGTTCGACGGCTGGTCGATCGGGGGCAACGTCGCCTACATCTACTCGCGGGTCCATCTGCGGCCCAGCTGCAATCCCGACGCGGACCCATTCTGTGACAACGCGCTCGTCGACGCGTCCACGAACCGTGTGCGGCCGCTGCAGGGCCAGTCACCGTACATCGTCAACGCCTACATCGACTATACCGACAACGACAGCGGCACCAGCGGGCGGCTGCTCTACAACGCCTTCGGCCACCGCATCTCGGACGTGGGTGCCCAGGGGTTGTCCGACAACAACGAGGCCGCGTTCCACAACTTCGACCTGGTATTCGGCCAGCGCCTCGGGAAGCGCGGCCCGACGCTCTCGTTCACGATCGAGAACATCCTCAACTATCCAAGGCGCTTCTCGCTGGGCCGAACCGTGACCTACCTCGCCTGGCCGGGCTCCGTGATCTCGCTGGGGCTGTCCTACAAGATCTGACCTGTCGCGTGCCGCCAGAAGCGTCACGATGATGCTCCCGTTGCGTGACGAAGATTTGCGATCGGTGATGCCGCGCCGTAACGCAGATGCGCAATAAGGCTCCTCGTGACCCGCCACGGCGAGGTCACACGAGGAGCACGCTCGACATGAAGAAGCTCATTGGTCTCTCCGTTGCCCTTGCACTCCCGCTGGCGCTCACAGCCTGTCCGGGAGACGACTCGGGCACGACCGTCGGCGACACCGGCAACGACACCGGCAACGACACCGAGGCGACCGGTGGCAGCGCGGACGAGACGGCCACGGGGGGCACCCCCGAGGGCTGTGTGGGCCCCGACGGCCCCCGCATGGAGGTCCCCGCGACCATCGACGGTGACATGCGCCTGACCTGCGATCAGGTCTGGGTGCTCACCGGCATCACGTTCGTCAACGGCGGTACGCTCACCATCGATCCCGGCACCATCATCGCCGGCGGTGCGGGCTCGGCCCTGGTGATCGAGAAGGACGCGACGATCGACGCCCAGGGCACCGAGGAGGCGCCGATCCTGATGACCGCCGTCACCGCGCTCGACGGTCAGGCGGCCAGCGGCGACTGGGGAGGCCTGGCGATGCTCGGCACCGCATCGGTCAACCTCGAGGGCGGCAGCGGCACGGCCGAGGGCTTCGCGACCGACCCCCCGAGCTACGGCGGCGACGACGACGGGCACTCCTGCGGCACGCTCAAGTACCTGCGCGTGGAGTGGGCCGGCGACGAGGTCTCGCCGGGCAACGAGCTCAACGGCATCACGTTCTTCGCGTGCGGCAGCGGGACCACGGTCGACCACGTGCAGGTGCACATGGGCTTCGACGACGGCATCGAGGCGTTCGGTGGTGCGTTCGATGCGAGCTACGTGATCATCAGCGGCGCGGCCGACGACAGCTTCGATCTCGATCAGGGCTTCTCCGGCACCATCGACTTCGCGTTCGCCCACCAGTCGCCCACCATCGGCAACAATTGCCTCGAGTGGTCGAACCAGGGCACCAACTTCACGGCGTCCCCGCTCACGAATCCCACCATCAACAACCTCACCTGCGTGGGCTCGGGCTCGGGCGGCGACTCGAGCATCGGCGTGACCCTCAAGGAGGGCACGCAGGCGACCGTTCACAACTCGATCTTCGCGAACATCACCAACGACGGCGTGGTGATGGCCAACCTGGCCACGCAGGCGCAGGCCGAGATGGGCAGCATCTCGTTTGCCGGCACGCACTTCTGCGACACCGCGACGTTCGCCGTGGACGTGGCGATGGACGACCCCGATCCCGCGGGCTGGGTGAGCGCGGACTTCGAGACGTGGCTGCTCGCCGACGGCGGTGCGACCAACGGTACCGATTGCGGCCTGAGGGACATCACCTTTGGGGCGCCCGACATCACCCCGGCCGCGTCGATCGCCGGAGACGGCGGCTTCGCGGGGGCCGTGGATGCCGGCGGTGAGAACTGGACCGTCGCGGGCTGGACCAACTACGAGAGCTAGCCCAGAGCACGAGCAGACCATGCTCACGGCTCGCGTTCGACTCGGTGTCCTCGTGCTGGTGGGGCTCCTCGCTGCGTGCAGCACGAGCGAGGGGAGCTCGCCCGCACGGGCCGGCTCCGCGAGCCGCAACGAGGTCGAGCCTGTGTCCGGAGCGGAGGCCAAGGCGCAGGCCAGCGCGCACACCAGGCCCGAGCCATCCGCACCGGCCTCGCCCGAGCCTCCGCCCATCGGTGACGCGCCGCTCGCGAATGGCCAGCCCTCGCTCGCGGCGCTCGGCGAAGCCGTGATCGCGGCGCTCGACGTCAAGGACGCCGAGGCCCTCTGGGCGCTCGTGGTGTCCGAGCAGGAATACACGCGCCTGTTCGGCGCGCTGGTGAGCCACCCCAACATGCTGCGTCTTGGTCCGAGGATGGCGTGGGCCAACCAGCTCGAGGACAACCGCGATGGCCTGCGCCACGCGATCGACCGCCACGGCGGCAAGCGCTACGCGCTGGTGAGCCTCGAGCCGACCCGCACCGAAGCGCGTGGGGGCCTGGTCGTCTACCGCGAGCCCAGGCTCACCGTGACGGATGCCACGGGGGCCACGCTCGAGCTCGACGTCATCGGGGTGGCCGTGGAGCACGTGGCGACGAAGACGTTCCTCGTGCTGACGTACGCCGACTGAGCACCCCTTGCTCCGGTGCCGGCCGCGTCGAGTAGACTTGCCGCCGCCGTTGCCCGCTGCGCTGCCCATCGATGCGCTCTTGCCCGAGATCGAGGCGCGGCTGCGGGAGCAGCCGAACCTCGTGATCCAGGCCGATCCCGGCGCGGGGAAGACCACGCGGGTGCCGGCGATGCTGCTCGATCGTGGGCTCTGCGAGGGCGGAAGGATCGTGGTGGCGCAGCCGCGGCGGCTGGCCGCGCGCATGGCTGCGCAGCGGGTGGCCAGCGAGCGCGGCGAGCCGGTGGGCCAGCGGGTGGGCTACCAGGTGCGGTTCGAGTCGCGTACGAGCGACGCCACGCGGCTCGTGTTCGTGACCGAGGGGCTACTGGTGCGGCGGCTGCGGGACGAGCCGACGCTGCCGGGCGTGGCCGCGGTGGTGCTCGACGAATTCCACGAGCGGCATGTCGACACCGATGTCGCGCTCGCGCTCCTGCGGCGGCTGCAAGCGGGGGCGCGGCCGGATCTGCGGATCCTCGTGATGTCGGCGACGCTCGATCCGGGGCCGGTGGCGGCGTTCCTCGATGCGCCGGCCTTGCGATCGCCGGGGCGCAGCTTCCCGGTGACTGTGGAGTATCGCAGCGAGCGTAGCGAGCGAGGGCTGGGGGTACAGGTGGCCGAGGCGCTGAGGGAGCTCGGTCGGAGCGGGCTCGATGGGAGCGTGCTGGTGTTCCTGCCGGGGCGCGCGAGATCCGGGAGTGCAGCGAGGCGTGTGCAGGGCCGGCGAGATCGCTCGGGCTCGAGATCGCCGCGCTGCATGGGGAGCTGCCGGCGGCCGAGCAGGATCGCGTGGTGGCGGCGGGGTCCAAGCTGATCCTCGCGACGAACGTGGCGGAGACCTCGATCACGATCGAGGGGGTTGCTGCGGTGATCGACAGCGGGCTCGTGCGGCGACCGAGCCATGATCCGTGGGCGGGGCTGCCCATGCTGACGCTGACGAAGATCTGCCGCGCCTCGGCCGAGCAGCGCGCGGGACGGGCCGGGCGCACGCGGCCGGGGCGGTGCATTCGGCTCTATGCGCAGCACGATCTCGAGCGCCGGCCCGCGTTCGACGAGCCCGAGCTCGCGCGCCTCGATCTCGCGGGGGCGATGCTCGACCTGCGCGCGCACGGGCTGCATGGGGCCGAGGGGCTGGCATGGCTGGAGGCCCCACCCGCTGCCGCGGTGGCGGCCGCCGAGGGCCTCCTGCGGCGCCTGGGAGCGATCGGGGGCGATGGTGCGGCGACCGCGGTGGGGCGCGAGATGCTGCGCTATCCCGCGCACCCACGGCTGGCGCGGCTGCTGGTGGAGGCGCGGCGGCGAGGCATCGCGGGGCTCGGCACGGCGGCGGCGGCGATCCTGGGAGAGCGGCCGCTGCGACGCGGATCGGCGCCGCACGAGCGGCGCAACGAGGACGCGGCGGCGGCGGACGTGCTCGCAGACATCGAGCGGCTCGAGGCCGTGCGACGGGGATCGGGGTCGTCGAAGGCGACGGCATGGATCGGGCTCGATCGCGGCGCGGTGCATCAGGTCGAGCAGGTGCGACGCCAGCTCGCAGAGCTCGTCCCGCGCGATGCCCCGGCCAGCCGCACCCCCGAGGACGAGCTGTGCGTGGCGTTGCTCGTGGCGTTTCCCGATCGCGTGGCGCGAGTGGAGACCCGCGGTGGTCAGCCCGATCGCCTGGTGATGGCCGCGGGGGGCGAGGCCGAGCTCTCGCCCGATTCCGTGGTGCACGGGGCCTCGCTGGTGGTGGCAGTCGCGGCCGAGCAACGCCACGACCCGGGTCGCCGTGCGCCCCGGACGGTGGTGCGCAGCGCCGCGGCGATCGAGCCCGAGCAGCTGCTCGAGCTCGGCGATGCGGTGGTCGAGGAGACGCGCGTGCGCTTCGATGCGGAGCACGAGCGCGTGGAAGCGGTGAGGGAGACTCGCTACGAAGGGTTGGTGATCGACTCGACTCCGCTGCGCGAGGTGCCGCCGCAGGCTACGGCGCTGCTGCGCGAGGCGGCGCTGGCCCGCGGCGCGCGGGCGTTCGTGGAGGACCCCGCGGCGCTCGCGGCTTGGATTGCGCGCGTGACGTTCCTGGCGGCGCATCATCCCGGTGCTCCGGCCTTCACGGAAGGCGAGGTGCTACGCGTGCTCGCGGACATGTGCGAGGGCCGGCGCAGCTTCGCCGAGCTGCGGCGTGCCGATCTGCTGGCTCATCTGCGCACGGCGCTGGCACCCGAGCACTTCGCGGCGCTCGAGCGGCTGGCACCCGAGCACGTCACGCTGCCCGGCGGACGACGCCTGCCCGTGAGCTACGAGCTCGATCGACCGCCGTGGGTGGAGTCGTGGCTGCAAGATTTCTTCGGCTCGACCACAGGTCCCACGGTGGCGCAGGGCCGCGTGCCGCTGGTGCTGCACCTGCTCGCGCCCAACCGTCGCGCGGTGCAGGTGACCACGGACCTCGCCGGCTTCTGGTCGCGACACTACCCCGAGCTGCGCAACGCGTTGATGCGGCGCTATCCCAGGCACGCGTGGCCCGAAGATCCGCGCAGCGCAGCCCCGCCGCCGCCGAGCGGGCGTCGGCGCTGACGCGGCTGCGCCCGCGCGGGCACGCGGCCGCGCGCGAGGCCGAGCATCGAGCGAGGAACGGTCGTGCGGGCTCGCATCCCTTCACGCACGCGTCCCTACCTGCGAGCGCGTGGAGCGGAGTGCTCGCGATCGCACGCGGCGGGCCGAGCGTGGCCGTTCGCGGCCGTAATGCTGATCGGATGGAAATCCTGTACCGATGTCCCGATTGCGATCCCCAGGCGAGGGTGGAACGCTGGCCGCATGGTCCCGACCGTCGACGTGGCGACGCGCCTGTGGGAGCAGCTCCAGGGCTTGGCCCGCGGGCTGGATCCCCAGCGGCCGTCGATCCCCACCGTGCGGGTCACCCTCGACAGCGGCGCCATGCTCGAGGTGTTCCGGGCCGAGCCCGTCGAGGCCGCGATCGCGGCCTGGCGCGTGCGTGGCTTCACCGGGGGCTCGTCGGCCGTGGAGCACAGCCGCGTGTCGAGGCCGGGGTCTGCGGCGGTGCGCCTGGCGGTGATCCTGGGCACGCGCGATGGACGGGCGATGGTGACCGAGCGGGTCTCGGGTGACTCCGAGGAGGCACTCGTGGGCGGGCTGGTGGTGAACGCCGAGCCGGGGGAGCGAGCGCTGGTGGATCTGTCGGAGGCGATCGCGGCAGCCGTGCGGGCGTTGATGGGCGAGCCCACGGGGTAGCGAGAGCTCAGGTCGACGGCAGCGCGCAGCCCTCGGGTCCGCAGGCCTGCGCCGCGTTGTTCGTACCGGTGATGGCCTCGGGCAGCTCCTCCCACGCACGCTCCAGGGCCTGCAAGAGCAGCTCGGCCGGCTGGGCGCCGGACACTGCATAGCGACCGTCGATCACGAAGAACGGGACCCCAGTGACGCCGAGCTCGGTGGCGAGGGCCTCGTCGGCACGCACGTCATCGGTGTAGCGACCCTCTTCGAGCACCGCGCGGGCCTCGTCGGGAGGAAGGCCCACATCGCTCGCGAGCGCCACCAGCTCCTCGCGCTCGGCCACCGAGCGGCCCTCGTGCATGTACGCGAGGAACAGCCGCTCCTTCAGCGCATCTTGCTTGCCATGCTCGGCGGCCCAGTGGAGCAGGCGATGGGCATCGAACGTGTTGCCCGGCTTGGCGCGGTCGAAGCGGAAGTCGAGGCCGTGGTCCGCGCCCACGCGGGTCATGCGATCGATCATTGCCTGAGCTGCCTCGCGCGTGGTCCGGTACTTGCGGGCGAGGCGCTCCACGTAGTCGACGCCAGGATCGACGGATCGGGGGGCGCTGGGATCGAGCTCGAAAGCGCGCCAGACCACCTCCACCGGGTGCGGGAAGCGGGTCGCCGCCGCTTCGAGGTGGCGCTTGCCCACCCAACACCAGGGGCACGCGATGTCGGACCAGATCTCGATGGGGAGGGTGGGCACGGGGAGCAGGGTAGAATGTTCGGGCGGGGGTGCAACCGGTCGGGGGCGGCGATTTGGCGGTGTGGCGAACGGCTCACGGATCTCGCATAGCTACGTCCCACGGCCCTGAGGTGCATCAGTCTGTGATTTCTTCGATATGGATCGTGTAGGGGGTAGGCGGGAAGCCGGGCTCTTGCGAGAAGAGGAACAGCTGGAAGCGACAGCCTGCAATGTCTTCCTCGAGCACCTCTCCAGCATCCAAGGACTTGCTCCGATAGGCCTCCCCGCCTGCGGGTCCCACGTCGCACGGCTCCCGGCTGAGCACCTGGAAGCGCCCGTGATTCGCGTCGAAGGAGATGCGTACGCGTGTGGTTTCGGGTATGTCGAGACACATCGACCACAGCGCCATGCTGGAGGACGCCCCGTATACCGTGGGCTCGCGGCAGTCGAAGTCTCCCGAGAGCTCGACGGGGCCATCGGCAAGCGAGTAGGTGAGCTCGGGGATACACGGTGCGCCCCACGTGGGATTGGGTCGGTCGTCGATGCTCCAGGCCTCGTCGGCCTCGTCCAGCGACTGGCCGAAGTGCTCCTCGAACAAGAGCGGCAGTGTTTCGTCGTCGGACAGGCGCGGGTCGTTCATGAACGACATCAGCGTGGATTGGCCGTGGGTTTCCCATAGCCACGAGACGAAGCTCGCTCCCCACACATAGTGGGCAAAGTCCCGTCCTGGCAAGGCAAGCATCTCTTCCACCCCGGTGTACGGTTCGCCGTGTGGGTAGTCCACACGGAACGGGAAGCCGTCCGAGCCCGAGAGGACTTCGGCCAAACCCTCTTCGAACATCGGATGGCCCAGAGAGAGGTTGCGAAGTCGCACCGCGTGCACTAGCTCGTGAGGCGCGATATTGGCAACCTCGGTCGCGGCGACGATGATGTCGGAGCCCTCCCCACGGACGCAACCATTGAGATGCTCGAACGAGCTCCCAGTACACACCTCGGCGACGGAATCCTCACCGAAGTGAACGTTGAGCCTGTCGTCCGCGGACCACAACGGTAGCTCGAGCACCTTGGCGATGCGCACGACCTCGCTCTCGAGCAAGAGCGGCGTGCCGGCGCAAATCGGGTTCCCCGTGGTGTTCGTGATGCGAAGGTGCTCGGTCTCGACGACCCCATCGTCCGCATCGCCGCCATCGGGAGCACATCCCCAGCTCCCGAACGCCAGCGCCGACGTTGCGAGCATGAAGAGGGTCGAGTCTCGGCCCTCTTCATGCTTCAACCGACCTCGCCCGGTACTCATCGGCAAGTCCGAGCGTAGCGTAGGGTCTCGGAGTCGAACAGCCCCGAAGTATCCCCGGAGGTCAGCATTACCGTGTGCTCGCCAGCCGGTAGCGGCAGCTCGAGCAGCGGTCCCGAAAACGAGCCGATGCCCCGAACCCACCACGTGTGGGTCAAGGCATCTTGATCCGCGTCCCAGCTCGTCGCGAGCAGCGTGACCGGCTCGCCACAGCGCTCCGGTGCCGCCATGCGCGTGATCTGGGCAGTGGGTCGCCGGGCGTCGTACTGACCCTGGATGTCGACCTCGAGCGCGGCGTCGACGACGCTGTCGGCGTACTCGAAGCGCAGGCCCGAGATCGAGAATTGGTCGCCTGCGGGAGAGAGCCGCCCGCTCGGGCTGCCGACGTTCGTACCGGTCAGCACCAGCGGGAGGCCATCGACGTAGGCCTGCATCAGCACACGGATCGCACCTTCGGAGAAGTGGAAGGCCTCGCCGCGTTCGATCATCGGTGCTTCCTCGACCGACACGGCCGAGAGCCGCGCCTTGGTGATCGTCATCCCGAGCGCCGAGGTGGTAGGCAGGGTCAACTCGAGGGCAGTGAGCTCCATGCAATCGGCGGATGCGGTTGCGCAGGGCACGATGCCATACTCGAAGACGACGTCCAACTCCTCGCTTCGCTCCTCACCGCTCATGTCGGCCATCGACCAAGTGAGGCGCGCCAGGGTGCCGTCGCTCGCGGATGCCTTGAATTGCCCAAGGCCGCGAGGGGGCTCGTGTTCGAGATTCTCGGAGGCGCCGCAGATTTTTGGATCGTTGCCCGTGATGTTCGGATCCTCGAGGAAGTCGAACGTTCCGTCGGGGTGGCGCAGCTCGTTGTTGATGGCCGAGCACGAGGTCGTGAGCGTGTAGTAGAAAGGAAACTGCGCCGGCGCCAAGCAAGCGACGAGTTGGTCATGGACTCCGCTATCGAGGCAATCGGTCATATCGAAGCCGCAGTTCGGTAGCGCGCAGCTTTCACAACGGTCGAGATGATCGAGCAGGGCAGCCTCGCACGTCTCGAGGATGCAGTAGCCCTGGCACCCGGCATCGGCCTCCTCGACGGACGGCTGGCCCTCACAGCAGAGCTTACGAACGGTAGATCCGCCTTCGGGCGGAAGGCCCGGGATCTCGCCACGGTCGTTCGCTTCGCCTACGACGCTCTCGATCAGGCACACCGTTTCCCAGCCGAGGACGTCTCCGCCGCACTGGTCGCCGTGCAGGTCTGGATCGGGTTCCTCCGGACCGCTCTCGCCATCCGCGCCGTCACTGCTATCTCCTCCGGTCCCGCCACCGCCATCGGTCCCACCACCATCGCTACTGCCACTGCCGTCATCTCTGCATGCGGGGAGGAGTAGGAACAGAGCCCAAAGCGGCCACTTCATCATCGGGTTGTTGCGCATCAAGGTGCTGTGCTCGCAATGCCCCGCCCACGCTCGGTCCTCCATGGACCGGGTGAGGCAGGCAAGCTGTTCATGACTGGCACGCGAGGCACCGTCAATCCAAATACACGGATTTCTTTTCAGCGCGATGTTGCCCACGAGGAACTCCTCGGTCGTCCGGCGAGCCGGCTCAGATTGTTCGATATTGCGCTGCCCTTGGCTTGAAATACTACGCTGCCTTGGTGGAGATGTCCTGGCGCGCCCACGCGCACACCGGGCCGGCGTCCTTGCTCGCTTGGCCGTAGCCGGCGTCAGCACGCCCGAACTCGGCGACGCGCTCAATGAAGGTGCTCACGGAGATGATCACCGCGGCGCCTCGGTCTGCAATCGATTGAGGAGCACGCGAGCGTGGACCTCGGGGTGGCGACGGAGGAGCGTGGCGTTGGCGACGGGGAACTACTCATTCGCCCAGCGGTCGATCGACTGGATGATGGCCGGATCGGGGCGAGACAGGGCAGTGCGGCGATGGAGACGTCGGTGGCGGCGCGGAGGAGGGGCGGGGTAGATGTACCAGTGGAAGGGGCGGGTGCTGGGTGATGGAGGCGGGATGGCGGAGGTGGGCGAGGGCTGGGGAGGAGGCGAGGGTTGGGGAGGCGAGTTGAGGTGGCGGAATTTAGGCAGTTGGAGGGTATTTTCAGATGTGCGGAAAGTGCGCCAATTCGATTTGGTATCTGGGATCAGGCCCGGCCTGAATTGCACCTTACGCACGCTTGGCCGGTCGTGCCGTCAAGTTCAGCAGGAGAAAAGGCGCCACCGGACGCCTATCCGCTATCCTCGTGGACCCAGAATGCCCAGCCCGACGAAGCGAACCGTCCTCGAGCCCTTGCTTAAGAAGCGACTGGCCCAGCTCTCCCGCGCGTTCGGCATCGAGGCATCGTCGACCTGGTCGAAGGGCGACCACGTGGGCGCGCTGGTCGAAGCGCGTGCGGTGAAGCTGCCCGACCTCCTCGAGCAACTCACCATCGAGGAACAGCGGGACGTATGCCGTGCGCACGGCGTGGATGATGGCGGCCGAGCGAAGGCCGAGCTGGTGGCGCGGCTCCTGGGCTCGCCGAGCGCTGCTTCCGAGGCCAAGCCCAGACGCGAGCCCAAGCAGATCGAGCTGCTCACGGCGGCGCCCAGCAAGGAGATCACCGTTCGCCGGTTCGGCAGCTTCTCGGAGATCACGAGCTTCCTGTGGTCGGTCGCCGACCTCCTGCGTGGCGACTACAGGCAGTCGGACTACGGCAAGGTCGTGCTGCCCATGACGGTGCTGCGGCGGCTGGACTGCGTGCTCGCGCCCACCAAGGCCAAGGCGCTCGCCAAGCACGTGGCACTGCAAGGCGGCAGCGTCAAGAACCTCGAGCCGGTGCTCAACCGGATCACCGAGCTGCCGTTCCACAACGTGAGCCCGTTCGATTTCAGCAAGCTGCTCGGTGACACCGACCACATCGCAGCGAACGTCAAGAGCTACATCAACGGCTTCTCGGAGTCGGTCCGCGAGGTCTTCATCGATCGCTTCAAGCTGCCCGAGCAGCTCGACAAGCTCGACCAGTCGAACCTGCTCTTCCAGGTGGTCAAGAAGTTCGCCGAGGTCGACCTGCACCCCGACCACGTGTCGAATCACGACATGGGGCTCGTGTACGAGGAGCTGATCCGGCGCTTCGCCGAGCTCTCGAATGAGACGGCCGGCGAGCACTTCACCCCGCGCGAGGTGATCCGCTTGATGGTGGATCTGTTGTTCGACCAGGACGCCGACGTGCTGAGCGCGAACCGGCCGATTCGCACACTGTTCGATCCCGCGTGCGGCACCGGCGGGATGCTGTCGGTTGGCGCCGAGTACGTTCGCGAGCTCAACCCCGACGCCGAGCTGCAGGTGTTCGGGCAGGAGCTCAACGACGAGTCGTTCGCCATCTGCAAGTCCGACATGATGATCAAGGGCAGCAACCCCGAGCATATCGTGCGGGGCAACAGCTTCTCGGAGGATGGGCACGAGGGCCGGCGGTTCGACTACATGCTGTCGAATCCGCCGTTCGGGGTGGAGTGGAAGAAGGTCGAAAAGGCCATCACCGACGAGCACGCAAGGGGGGATGCCGGGCGCTTCGGTCCGGGGCTGCCGCGTATCAGCGACGGCTCGCTGTTGTTTCTGTTGCACATGGTCTCGAAGATGAAGCCCGCGGCCGAGGGCTCGCGGATCGCGATCGTGTTCAACGGCTCACCGCTGTTCACCGGAGACGCGGGCTCGGGGGAGAGCGAGATCCGAAAGTGGTTGCTCGAGCACGACATGCTCGAGGCGATCATCGGGCTACCCGACCAGCTGTTCTACAACACCGGGATCAGCACGTATGTGTGGCTGGTGACCAACCGCAAGGCGCCCGAGCGCAAGGGCAAGGTGCAGCTCGTCGATGCGACGAAGATGTTCCAGAAGATGAGGAAGTCACTCGGGAACAAGCGTAACGAGATCGGCGATGAGCACCGGCGTGAGATCGTGCGGCTCTATCACGAGCGAGTGGAGGGGAAGACCTCGAAGATCTTCGACAACGAGGACTTCGGGTTCGCGAAGATTACCGTGGAGCGACCGCTGCGGCTCAGCTTCGCAGTGAGCGAGGAGCGGATCGGGAGGTTGGTGCAGGACAGTGGGTTCGCGAAGCTGGCCACGTCGAAGAAGAAAGGTAAGGCCGGGGAAGCGGAGGTTGACGAGGGCAAGGCGTTGCAGGAGCAGGTGCTCGCGGTGCTGCGGGGGATGGATCAGGGGGCGATGTGGAGGAGCAGGGAAGGGTTCGAGGAGGCGCTCGGACAGGCGCTGGAGGCCGCGGAGGTGAAGCTGTCGGCGGCGGTGAAGAAGGCGGTGGTGCGGGCGCTCGGCGAGCGCGACGAGACGGCGGAGCCGTGCCGCGGGGCGGACGGGAGGCTGGAGCCGGATCCGGAGCTGCGGGACACGGAGAATGTGCCGCTCGGGGAGAGTATAGCGGAGTATCTCGAGCGGGAGGTGCGGCCGCACGTGCCGGATGGGTGGGTGGACGAGGAGAAGACGAAGATCGGGTACGAGATTCCGTTCACGCGGCACTTCTATGAGTACGTGGCGCCGCGGGGAGTGGAGGAGATCGAGAGGGAGATCCGGGAACTGGAGGAGGAGATTCGCGGGATGCTGGAAGGGGTGCTGGGATGAGCAGGGCGCAGAAGCTCGCTCTGTGGGCCAATGTCCGGCTGAAGTACCTTGCCAAAATGAAGAGTGGTAAGGGTATCACCTCCGATGAGATCAAGGATGAAGGGCCATTCCCTGTTTATGGTGGAAACGGCATCAGGGGTTTTTCGAAGAACTATACCCATAGTGGAAGTCATGTCTTGATCGGGCGGCAAGGTGCCCTATGTGGAAACGTCCATCTCGCCAACGGCTCATTTTGGGCGTCGGAGCACGCTGTCGTAGCGAGCCCGGAAAATTGCCATCAGCCCCGCTGGCTAGCATACGTGCTTTCATCTCTGAATCTAAATCAATACTCCGTCTCCGCGGCTCAACCAGGCCTAGCTGTTGATCGGATCCGAGAACTGACCGTTCGTGTTCCGGACGCGCCGGTTCAGAATGCCATCGCCGCTTTCCTCGACCGCAAGACCCAAGCCATCGACGCGCTCATCCGCAAGAAGGAGCGCCTGATCGAGTTGCTCCAGGAGAAGCGCCAAGCGCTCATCACCCGCGCCGTCACCAAGGGGCTCGACCCCAGCGTGCCCATGAAGGACTCGGGAGTCGAGTGGCTCGGGGAGATCCCGGCGCACTGGGAGGTGCACCCTATCAAGAGACTCGCACGTAAGGGAGCAAAGACCTTTGTCGATGGCGACTGGATCGAGTCACCATTCATCATGGACCGGGCTTCAGGAATTCGTGTGGGCAGCTGCGAGCTGAGGATATAGGTCGAGGGCACCGCAATGAAACAGGATCGCGTGCCGGAAGCGTGCTCGGTTGCGGTACCCGCAGGCTCGCTTCTTGAGCGCCTGGATCTTGGCGTTGACGGCTTCGAGATGGGCATTGGTGGCTCGGAGCACGATGGCATTGGTGATGCCCCACAGGTGCTCGCGGAGCGTGCGACCGACCTTGGCCATGGGCTCGAGACCCGAGCTCGCCATCCATTCGATCAGGCTCTTCCATGCTCGTCGAGCCCAGCCGCGCGTCTTGTACGACCACATGTGTCGCGCCGT